>ERZ761602.77-NODE-77-length-225586-cov-6.767243_pt1 | contig 225586 bp, 166 predicted proteins | sample MGYA00512165_ERZ761602 | MGnify/ENA primary metagenome ERZ761602 (study PRJEB28899, sample SAMN02445085) | bioreactor sludge metagenome | biome: EBPR sludge; isolation source: Thorneside wastewater treatment plant | place: Australia: Brisbane, Thorneside...
CCCTTAGGCAGACCCCGCTTCCAGATTAGGTGTCACGCGGTTACAGACCGGGCGCTCACTTGCCCATGGGCAAGTCCTGGTAATGGTGGCCGTTGGTGTGGCCGTTCTTGCGGGCAACCGCCGGGACCGGCACAGCCCGGGCGGCCGGCGCCGAACTGAACGCTGCCGTCCGCTCGCTTTCCGCCAGCTTGAAACGCGCCACAATCGACTGCAGAGCGTGCGCCATTTCGCTCAGGGACTGCGCGGAGGCGTTGACTTCCTCGACCTGCGCGCTCATCTCTTCCGTCGAGGCCGACACTTGTTCCACGGCCGCGCTATTCTCTTCGCTCACGCTGGCGATGTTCTCGATCGCCTGGGACACATCGCTGGAGCCGGCGGCCATCTCCTCGGTGGCGGCCGTGTTCTCCTCGACCACCGCGCTGACGCTGTCCATGGCGCCGACCAACTCGTTAGACAGGCCGCTCATGGCGCGCGTGGAGTTCAACGCGGCCTCGGCCTGGCCGCTGACGGCTTCGGCCGCCTTCAAGATGCCGGCCAGGGCCTCCCCGGCCTCATTGGCCAGCTCGGACCCGCTCTCCACCTCGCGCGCCCCCTCATCCATCGCCCGGACGGCCTCGCCCACCGTGGCCTGGATGCTCTTGATCAGCCCGCCGATTTCTTTGGTCGCAGCCGAGGCGCGCTCCGCCAGCTTGCGAACCTCATCCGCCACGACCGCGAAGCCCTTGCCGTGTTCCCCGGCGCGGGCCGCCTCGATCGCGGCGTTGAGCGCCAGCAGGTTCGTCTGCGAGGCGATGTCGTCGATGGTCTCGACAATCGCGCCGATCTGATCTGAGCGCTGGCCCATCTCGCGGACCTTGCCCGCGGACACGCCCACCTTGGACCGGATGGTGGACATCCCCTTGATGGTCTCCTCCACCGTCCGCGAACCGGCCCGCGCCGCCTCGGCGGCCGTCAGCGACTCTTTGGTGACGGCCTCGGCATTGCCGGCCACCTGGCCGATGGCGGCCGTGATCTGGGAGGTGAGCTGGGAGGCTTTGCCGACGGAGTTGGCCTGTTCCTGCGCGCCGCGGGCGACGCCGTCGATGGCGCGCCGCATCTGCTCCACCGAGGCCGCCGTCTTGGTGACGCCCTCGGACTGCTGCTGGGTGCCGCGCGCCACCTGCTGGATCGTCGTCGAGATCTGGGCGGTGGCCTGCCCGGCCTGCCCGGCTGCGGAGGCCAGCTGCCCGGCTGCGGCGCTGACCGAGGTGGCGCTGTCCGCCACCTGGCCGACCGCGTCGCGCAGCCGTGCGCTCATCGTGTCGAAAGCCTGCCCCACCTGCTGCAAGCGCTCGATCATGGCATTGAAGGCCTGCGCCATCTGGCCGGTCTCATCCCGGCCCGTGACAGGCACCGGCTGGGCCGTGATCGCGACGCGCCGGGTCAGGTCACCTTCCGACAGCGCGCTGATCTCGGTGGACAGGCTCTGCATATCCACGTCCGCGATCTGAGCCGCCGCCCGGGTCAGCGCCTGCAGCGGCTGCGTGATGCCGCGCGAAATCACATATCCGAGGCCCAAACCCAGCAGGACCGCCGCGACCATCGTGACGATCTCGACCGCCACTGTCTGGGTCATCAGATCCTTGACAGCCTGGTTCTCGGCATCAAAATCGGTCGTCACACTGTCCAACATGGCTGTAGCCGTGACACGGATTTGTGGGCCCAGCTCGTCCACCACGGTCTCCAGCTCCAGTTGCCGAGACAACTGCGCCTGTACCTCGTCGAAGCCGGCGCTGTACGCGTCGATCGCGGCCGCAGCGGCAGCCAGCGCGTCGCGGTCCGAGCGGGTCTCGACGAGGCTCTCCAACTCCTCCAGGGCCGCGCGCGCTTCGGCTTCGCGGTCCTGGAAACGCGCCACCCACTCCGCGTCGCCGGCTTCCGAGTACTTGAGCATGTTGACGCGCATACGCTGCACGCCCTGTTGGGCCAGGCCAGCATAGTAGGCCACCGCCGAGTCATCGGCTTGCAGAGCACTGGCGCCCAGGGCGTTCAGGTTATCCTGGGCGAGTTGCGCCTGTGGGTCCAGAACCGTTGTGCGCAGTTCAATCCGGGCCGCCACCAGCGCCGCGATCTCATCAAAGGCCGTCTTGTATTCGGACGCCGTCGTGTGGATGGTGGCCAGCATCTCCACACGTTCGGCCTTGGTGATGGCCGTATCGGCCCGCTCCAGGACAGACAACAGAGTGTCGAACTCGTCCAAAAAGCGCCGGAGCTCCTCCGGGTTCTCTGTCCGCAGGTAGCGGTTGGCGTGCAGCCGCGCGATCAAGATCTGCGCCTCGACGTCGCTGGCGATGTCTTTGTCTTCCGACAGGTTCTGGGTCAGGTTTTCGACTTTGGCAGCTACTTCCGTCAGTTGGAAGATAGCGACACCGCCGACAACAGCCGTCAACACCAGCGCGATGACGTAACCGGCGATGATCTTGACACCGATTTTAAGATTTCCGAAAAGGGCCATAGGTTCCTCCCTGGCAGAATAGCGCCTCTTGGAGAGGCTCATGCTGTCACCCAGTGCCAAATCCTATGCCCCGCAGCAGGTTGGCTTCGTACACAGACTAGGGGCAGCCGCAGGCTGTGTCCATAAAGGCTGTTTAAACATCGGGACGTTTTGGGGGAATTTCACGTCATCGATCCGATCAACTGACCCAGGATCGGTGTCCATCACCGGCCAGCGCGGCGATCAATTGACGCCTCAAAGCATCGGCTTTGTCGGATGGAGCCTCGCCGCCTCGGGAATGACGACGACCCCGTCTTTCGACGAGGCCGCCACACAAGACACGCTCAGCTGGCCAAACGCTAGAGGCTGGCCACGGGCAAGAGCAGCTCAACCACCAGGCCTGGTCTGTCCGGGCGGTTGTAGGCCCGGCCGGAGCCGCCAGCGCTGCGCAGCAGGACGGCCACCATCGAGAGGCCCAGCCCCATGCCCTGGATTTCGCCGGTCAAGGACTTCTCTACCTGATAGTAAGGCTGCCAGATGCGGAGCAGTTCCTCGACCGGCAGCGCCTGGCCGTCATCGAGCACGCGCAGGCTGACCTGGCCCGGCGCCGGTGAGGTTGCTTGAATCTCCAGCGCCGGTTGCCGGCGCGGGTGGAACTTGCGGGCGTTCTCCATGAGCTCACGCAGGGCCAGCGCCAGCGGCTCCGCGGACGGCCACACTCGCAGCGGTGCCACACCGTCGGCCACGCTGACCGCGACGGGGGGGAGGCCCAGTTCGCCCTGCAGGGCCTGAGCCAGCGCAGCCAATTCGGCCAGGGCGAAGGGTTCGGCGCGCCGGGCCAGATAGGGATAGTTCACAAAGCGCAAGACATCCTCGACCTGGGCCCGCAGGCGAGCCACGCCCCGGCCGGCCACATCCAGGAGCGAGCGGGCAGTGTCCAGATCGGCCTCCGCCAGCAGATCCGGCGCCAAGTCGAGACTGACCTGGATGGCGGTCAGCGGGGCGCGCAACTTGTGCCCGGCCAACACGCTGAAGGACCACATCTCATAGCGCAGCCCCATCTGGGCCGTCACATCGCGCAGCCGAAAGAGGCGTTCCAAGCCGGACGAACGCGGCAGAACCAGCTCCTCGACGTGCAGCCACTGGGACCGTTCGGTGGCCGTCTCAGGCCGGACCAGATGGAAAGGCGCGCGCCAATCCCGGCCGGCTTCGTCCGGCTCAGTGCTGTAACGCCGCTGGGCGGCGGCCATCACATCGGCCAGCCGCGCTGGCCCAACCGCGGGTAATTCCAGGAGATCGCGCGCGCGGGGATTGGCGTACAGCACCTGAGCGTCGGCTTCGCCGGCGACCACCAGGTACCCGTCGTCAGCCTGCTCCACCAACCACGCGAAGCGCTGGCGTTCGGTCACCAGGCGGCGGTAACGATTCAAGCGCATGACGGTCTGGACGCGCGCCCGCAACTCAGTCCGGTCAAACGGCTTGGTCACAAAATCATCGGCGCCGGCCTCAAGGCCGCTCAGCCGGGAGGCGCGATCGTCGAGGGCGGTCACCAGGATTACGGGCACCTCGGCCAGGGCGGGGTTGGCGCGCACACGCCGGCAGACCTCGAAGCCGTCCAGCCCCGGCATCATCACATCCAGCAAGATCAGGTCGGGCGCCAACGCGCTGGCGCGATCGAGGGCGCTCGTCCCATCCACCGCCAGCTCCACCTGGTGGCCCAACGGCTGCAGCAGGGACTGCAGAGTCTTGCGATTATTGGCTTCGTCGTCGACCACCAGGATGATCCCGGCCTCGGCCATCGGCCCCTCCTTGCTTACAGCAATGCCACAAACGCTTCGGCGGCCAGCGGCGCCGCGAAGTAAAAACCTTGGATCTCGTCGCAGTGATAAGACTGCAGCAGGCCCAGTTGCTCAGCCGTCTCCACGCCCTCGGCGGTCACTTTGAGCGCCAAGCTGCGCGCCAGGTCTACGATCGTGCGCAGGATGGCGCCGTCGCCGGCCTGGCTGGCCAGGTCCCGCACAAAGGCCCGGTCGATCTTCAGGCCATTGACGGGCAGCCGCCGCAGATAGTCCAGCGAGGCGTAGCCGGTGCCAAAGTCGTCCAGCGACAGATGCACGCCCAGCGCGCGCACGGCGTTCAGCCGTTCCAAGGTTTCTTCGGTGCCGGCCAACAGGCTGCTCTCCGTCAGTTCCAGTTCCAGATCGTCGGCGGCCAGGCCGGTATCCCGTAAGGCTCGCTCGACCACCCTGACAAAGTCGGGCTGTTGGACCTGCAGGCTGGCGATATTGACCGACACCCGCAGCCGGGGATAGCCGGCCAACTGCCAGGCGCGCGCCTGGGTACAGGCCGCCCGCAGGATCCACTCACCGATGGGCACGATCAGCCCGGTCTCTTCCGCCAGGCCGATGAACTGGCCCGGCGCGACCATCCCCCATTCCGGATGGCGCCAGCGCAGCAGGGCTTCCATGCCCACCACGCGGCCGGTCCGCAGGGCGACCCGCGGCTGGTAGTAGACCTGAAACTCATCGCGCTGCAAGGCCAGACGCAGGGCGGTTTCCAAAGCCAGACGGCGCTGCGCGGCGATGGTCAAGTCGGCGGTGTAGAAGGCCACGCTGTTGCGGCCCTGTTCGCGGGCGCGGTACAGCGCCGCCTCGGCATTCTGGAGCAGACCGTCCGGGTTTTTGCCATCCTCGGGGAACTGGCTGATCCCAAGGCTGGCCGTGCAGTACGCCGACTGCCCGGCCAGTTCAAACGGCACGGCCAGCGCGGCCCGGATCTGCTGCGCGCACCGTTCGACCGCCTCTCGATCCGGCACCGCATTGAGCAGGAACGCGAACTCATGTCCGCCCAGATGCGCGACCACCACGTCCTCCGCCAGCGACCGCAGGCGGTCCGCCACGGCCGCGATCAGCCGGTCGCCCTCAGCGTGCCCGCGCGTTTCGATCAGGCGCTTGAAATCGTCCAGGTCCACCAGCAGGACGGCGCCGCGGGTGTTGTCGCGGGCGGCCTTGGCCAGCGCCTGCTGCACCAGAGTCTCAAACAAGGTGCGATTGGGCAGCCCGGTCACCGGGTCATGGTAGGCCAACACGCGCAGGCGCTCTTCGGTCTGCCGGCGCTCGGTCAGGTCGGTGAGCGCGCCGACGTAGTGAGTCACCGTGCCATCCGCCGCGCGGACGGTGTTGAGCGTGAGCTGCGCCGGGTAAAGCTCGCGGTTGCGCCGCAGGCCGCGCACCTCCCCGTGCCAGTGCCCGGCCTCGCGCAGACTGGCCGCGATCTGGGCGGCGGTCTCACTGCGGGATTGGGGCTGATAGATTGTCTGAATGGGCTGACCCTGCAGGGCTTCCAGCGTATAGCCGGTCAACTGCAGGAAGGCCGAGTTCACGGCCAGAATGCGCTGCTGCGCGTCCGTGACCAGAATGCCTTCCGCCGTGACTTCGAAGACCTTGGCCGCCAGGCGCAGATCGGCCTCAACCCGCCGCCGGGCACTAATGTCGCGGAGCAGAACCTGCGCGGCCCAGATCGAGTCGGGCAGGCCAGCCAGCGTGACCTCGGCCGGAAAGAGGCCGCCGTCCAGGCGGCGCAGATCGAGCTCGAACGCAACCGTCCAGTCCGGCTGGGTCTCGACCCGGAGCAGTTCAGGCAGCCACGGGTCCTGAGCCCCCGGAGGCAGAAACTCCGCCAGCCGGCGGCCCTCCAACGTGTCCTCCGCCGGGCAGCCCAGGAGGCGCCGGGCGGCACAGTTGCTCAAGCCGATCTCGCCGTGCCGGCCGACCAGCAAGATGCCATCCGGAGACAGCTCAAACAGCCGTTCGAAGCGGGCGCGCTCGTCCGTCAGGCGCCGGTAGCGGTTCAGGCGCACGACGGTGCGCACGCGGGCCCGCAGTTCTGCGCGATCAAACGGTTTGGAGACGAAGTCGTCGGCGCCGACTTCGAGGCCGCGCAGCCGCGAGGCGCGGTCATCCAGCGAGGTCACCAGGATGATCGGCACCTCGGCCAAGCGCGGATCGGCGCGCAGGTGCTGGCAAACCACGAAACCGTCCATCCCAGGCATCATCACGTCCAGCAAGATGAGATCCGGCTGCAGGCGTGCGGCCTGGGCGAGGGTCTCTGGGCCATCCGCCGCGAATTCCAGGGCGTAGCCGAGCGGCGCCAGGACCATCTGCAGCGTCTTGCGGTTGTTGGGTTCGTCGTCGGCGATGAGCACGCAGCTGGCCGGACGCCCAACGGTCGGCGGCGCCGGAGACTCGCCCGGTAGACGGTCAGGCGGCTCGACAACGACCGTGCTTTCCAAAGCGGCTAAGTGAGGCGAAGGCAACATGGGCGACCTCATGCCAACTGCGGCTGCAACAGCGCGTGGATGGCCGCCCGCAGCTGCCGCAGGCCGACCGGTTTGGTGAGATAGTCGTCGGCGCCGGCCTCCAGGCAGCGTTCACGATCGCCGGCCATAGCGAGCGCCGTCAGGGCGATAATCGGCACGTCCAACTGCTGACGAATGCGGCGCGTGGCCTCCAGGCCGTCCATCTCCGGCATCTGGATATCCATCAAGATCAGATCCGGCCGCGCCTCAACCGCCTGGCGCACGGACTCGGTGCCAGTGCGGGCCACCAGCAGTCGGAATTCGTCAGCGAGCATGCGCGTGAAGGTCCGGATATTGGCTTCGTTGTCGTCGGCCACGAGAATCCGCGGCGCGGTCAGCGGCGGCGCCGGCCGGGCCGCGGCCGGCTCAGGCTCCCCCGGATCGGCGACGGGTTCGTCAACCGGCTCGCCCTCCGGCACGCGCCAGGGCAGCGCGATGGTGAAACGGCTGCCCTGACCGGGCGCGCTGACCAGGCTCACGCCGCCGCCATGCAATTCGGCCATGCGCCGGACCAGGCTGAGGCCGAGCCCTGAGCCGGAATACTGGCGCGAGAGGCGGCTGTCCACCTGGACGAACGGCTGGAAGAGGCGCGCCTGATCTTCCGGCGCGATCCCGATACCGGTATCCCAGACTGTGAAGCGCACGGCCTCGGCGGCCGCATCGCCGACGACCTCCAGGCCCACACCGCCCCCCTCCGGCGTGAACTTGCAGGCGTTGCTGAGCAGGTTGACGAGCATCTGCTTCAGCCGGCGCTCGTCCGCCACCAGGTCGGTTACAGCCGGGTCCAGCGAGGTCTGCAGGCGCAGGCCCTTCTTCTGGGCCACCTCGCGGACCAAACGCAGGCTGGCCTGGCAGACCGCGTCGACGCTCGCGGCGCCCATTTGCAGCTCCAGGCGGCCGGCCTCGATCTTGGAGATATCGAGGATGTCATTGATGAGCGCCAGCAAGTGGCGGCCACTCTCCTCGATACTGCCGATCGACTCCTGCTGGTCATGCGTCAGCGGCCCGAGCAGGCCCTCCAAGACGACTTCGGACATGCCCAGGATCGTGTTCAGCGGCGTGCGCAGCTCGTGGCTCATGCTGGCCAGGAACTCGTCTTTGGCGCGCGCGGCGCGCGCCAGTTCGGCGTTGAGCACGCTCAGGTCGGCCGTGCGTTCGGCCACGCGCTGGGCCAGCAGAGCGCGCTCGCGCTCCAAATCCTGGTTGGCCTCGGCCAACTGCTGGGTGCGCTCGCCCACGCGTGACTCAAGCTCCCGGTTGAGCTGGATGATTTCAGCCTTGGCCCGCTCGCGCTCGGTGACATCGCGGACGACCGCCATCACCGAGGCCGGGCGGCCCTGGTGATCCAGCAGCCGGGCGAGCTTCACCTCGCCGACGTAGTAAGTGCCATCGCGGCGCCGGATGTGCAGGTTGTGGGGAGTAAGGCCGGCCGCAGACAGCTGGCGCCAGAGCGCCACCGGCGACGCCGGCGTGTTCGGCAGGAGCAGGTGCTCCAGGGCGCCGTGCGCGCGGAACTCCTCCGCGCTGGCGTAGCCGCCCATCTCGGCCAGCCGATCGGACACATACGTGAGCTGGCCGTGAGGGTCGATGACGGCCACGCCGTCCGGCGAGGTCTGCAGCAGACTGCGGTACAGGGCCTCCGAGGCGCGCAGGGCCGCCTCCGCGCGCATCCGCGCCAGGGTATTGACGATCAGCTGGCCGACGAGGTGGAGCAAGGCAACGGTGTCATCCGGCCAGATCCGCGCCGCGCGAACCGCGTCCAGTCCCAGAAAGCCGAGCACGGCCCGGCGGTGGACGAGCGGAACGACGAGCACCGACTGCACGCCTTGCGCCGCGAGCAAGGTCTTCTCGGCGTCAGCGGCAGCCGGCAGGGCGGCGACCGACGGCACGTTGATCTCGGCCTCCGCCGCGAGCTGTTCCATCCACCACGGAACGGCGCTGACCGGGATCGTCTGCAGGTTGTCGATCTCGGCCGGCACACCGTCGGCGCACCATTCATGGGTATTGGCAGCGGTCTGGCCATCGCCGGAGAGTTGGAACACATAGGCCCGGTCGACGCCGGCCGTCCGGCCCAGCCGCCCCAGCGCCCGCGTGATAGCGCCGTCCACGTCCTCCGGCGTGATGTCGATCAGTTCCGCCGAGACGGCCGCCACGATCTCGTCGAACTCGAGGCGCGCGCGCAACGCCGCCTCCAGCTGCTTCTGCTCGGTCACGTCGGTGACGACGGCGATAGCGCCGTCGATTTGGCTGTCGTGCCAGCGCGGCGCCCCGGTGATCAGCGCGTGCACGGCGCCGCCGTCCAGGCGGCGCAGACGGGTCTCATAGGTGCTCACGGCACCCGCAACACGGCGGGCCCGCGCCTCGGCCAGACGCGCGTGATCTTCCGGGAAGGTCAATTCGATCGGGCTGCGGCCGACCAATTCCTCCGGCATGTAGCCGAGCATACGCGCATAGGCGGGGTTCACGTATTCAAACTGGTTGGACTGATTGGTGACCGTGAGGCCCTGGCCCATCGTGTTCATGACTTGCATGGCGAAGTCACGCTGGGCCTGCAGGTCGCTGGCCAACTGGCGGGCGCGCGTGATATCGGCGCCGTAGACGTTCAGATAGCCGGCCTCCAGCATCGGCGCAAAGGTGCAGGCGAACCAATGGCCGGCGCCTTCATATTCGCGCTCCACCCGTCGGCGGGTGTGCACGGCCTCGGCCACGGCATCGTCCCAGGCGGCCACGACGGCGTCCAGGGCCGGCGCCGTGCCCTGCAAGGCTTCGATCAACTGACGGCCGGCTGTGTTGGCGTAGAGGATCGTGCCGTCCAAATCCAGCCGCAGCACCGGAGTGGGGTTCTCCTCCGGGAAGCGCGCCAACAACTGGATCTCGGCTTGGGCGCGCTCACGCTCGGCGGCGCTGCTCTCCAGGGAGGCAAGCAGCCGATTGATCTCGCGGGCCAGTTGAGACAACTCGTCGTTGTCCAGCACCTCCAGCCGGGCGCCGGGTTCCTGTCGCTGGGCGACGGCGCGCACGGCGCCCCCCAGCCGGTACAAGCGAGACAGGATCTGCCGGTCCAGCGTCACGATGATCAACCCACCAAAAAGCATGTTGACCAGGATCAAGGCCGCAATGCCAAGGGCCACGCTAGCCTGACCCCATTGGCCCTTCGGACGCGTCAAGCTGACCCGCAAGAGCAGTGCGGGTTGGCCCGTGACGTCGGGGACCAGGCGATACCCGGTCAAGGTATCGCCAGCACTGATGTGCACCGTCTGGGTCTGGCCGGCCAGCAGCGTCTCATATGCCCGCTGAACGTCATCGGGCCGGGTCCGCTCCGGCGCCACCGAGTACAGAGCCAGCGTTAAATTGGTGAGGCCGCTCAGCGCCGGCAGACCATCGTAGCCCCCGGAGTTGGCGTAGACGCCCAGAAGCAACAGACCGCGCACCGGGCCCTCGCCCAGGTTGGTGAGCACCGGCCGGGCGGCCACCAGCAGCGGACCCTCCGGCAGATCGACCAAGCCGGTGAGAATGCCTTGCGTCAGGGCGGCCTGAACCTGGGGAGAGCCTTCCCCAAAGAGTTCCAGCACCGGCACCGGGACGGGCAACACCGACTGCGTCGCCGGATCAACGGCGACGCCATAGACGAAACGGCCGGCCGTGTCGGTTATGAGAAGCACATTGACGTGCAGGTTTCGTAAGGTCTCCAGGACCGCATCGGCCTGGGCATACAGAGAGCTCGAACCGGTGGCTTGAATGAAGGCGTAAGTCTCAGACTGACTCGCCAGGTCTTTGGCTTTCGTGCTTAAGCCACCGGTGGCGTGAGCGATGGCGGCCAGGCCGCGCGTCAGCGCCTCGTCGATATCGGCCGCCTCCACGCGCTGGCGGTTTTCGTGCTCAAGCCAAAGGCCCACGCCGCCCAGGATGAGCGTCAGCGTAAGCAATGACCCCACGATGATTGCGGTCGTCTTCTTGAGAATCGTCATACCCATTGACTTCAGCGTAACGGGCGTCGCCTGGGCCCACATGGCCGACAACCGTTACGGTTCCCTTGCCTCAGTCCACCGCTAGACCAGCATCCCTACGAGTATAGGGGCGAGTGAGTAGACAATAAGATTGCCTTGGTTGGGAACCGCCGCAAAGAAAACGGGGGCGGAGACTGACTGCTCCGCCCCCGCTCTGGCGTGGCTTTGACTCTAGGGCCGGTGCCTCAGTGTTTCCGGCCGGCTCCATTGCCGCGGCCGTGGCCGTTCGTGACGCCGTTGAAACCCGCAGGCTGCGGGCCGGCGGCGGCAACGCGCGGGAGCCCAGGCCCGGCCGGCTGAGCCGAGGCCCGCGGCCCGGTCGCAGCAACGGGCGACGCTTCGGCAGCTGCGACCCGGAACTGCGAAACCAGACCTTGCAGACCCTGGGACATTTCCGCCAGGGCTTGCGCTTCGCGGGTGACCTCGGCCACCAGGTCGCTCATCTCCTCTGCTGAAGCGCCGACCTCTTCGGCGGCGGCGCTGTTCTCCTCGGAGACGCTGGCGACATTCTCAATCGAGTGCGTCACCTCGGTCACGCTGGCGGCCATCTGCTCCGTGGCGGCCGTGTTCTCCTCGACGACGGCGCTGACGCTGTCCAGGCTGTCCACCACCCGGTTGTTCAACTGCGCCATCGTTTCGGCTTCGGCGCGGCTGCGCTCGCTAAGGGCGGCGGCCGCGGCCACCACGCTCTCCAGGTCGGCATTGGCCTTCAACATGGCCGTCGTCGCCTGGCGGATCCCCAAGGCTTGCTGCGAGGATTGCTGCGTGCCGGTCGCGATCGTAGCGAACGCCGTGCCGGCTCGATCCACCAACTGGACCGCCGCCGTCACCTCTGCCCCAGCGGCCTGCATCGCGTCCACGGCCTCGCCCGCACCGGCCTGGACCAGGCGGATCATCTCGCCGATCTCCTTGGTGGCCTGGGCCGAGCGCTCGGCCAGCTTGCGCACCTCGTCCGCCACCACCGCGAAACCTTTGCCGTGCTGACCGGCCCGGGCCGCCTCGATGGCGGCGTTGAGCGCCAGCAAATTGGTCTGCGAGGCGATATCGTCGATGGTCTCCACGATGGCGCCGATCTGACCGGAGCGTTTGCCCAGATCGCGCACGCGGCCGGCCAACTGCTCGGTGGTGGTGCGCACGCGCTGCATGCCGGTGACCGTCTGGTTGGCCAGAACGGTGCCATCGGCAGCCGAGGCCGCGCCCTGGTCGATCTGCGTGCTGAGGCTCGCGATGGCCTCGACGATGCGCTCCAGCGTCTGGCCCAGGCTGACGCGCACCTGGTCCGCGCGGCGCATCCCGTCGGACTGCTCCTGGGCGCTGCGCCGCAGATTGTCCACGGCGGACGAGAGCTGCCCCATGGCCGTGGAGGTCTGCGACGTCGCCTGGGCCTGTTCCTGCGCCCCGCGGGCGATGCCGTCGATGGCGCGGCGCATCTGTTCCATGGAGCTGGCCGTGTGGGTGATGCTGTCGGTCTGCTGAGTGGTGCCCTGGGCCACCTGCTGGACGGTGCTGGCGATCTCGGCCGTGACCCGGCCCGCCTGGGTCGACATTTCCGCCAACTGCTGGCTGGCCTGCACCAGCCGCTGGCTGGCCTGGACCGTTCCGGCGATCACACTCGAGACGGTGTTCTTGAGCGCGGCGTAGTGGTCGGAGAGGTCGCGGCCGGTCGAATCCACGACGACGCTGGACAGGTCCAGGCCGATCGACTGCAGGTAGTCGTAGAAGAAGGCATCGCCGACAGCCTGCGTGTCATAGTTGAAGACGGCGAAGATGGCCGACTCGGCCCGGGCGCGGAAGCCCGGCCGGTACCAGTAATCACGCGCGAGATAACGGCGCACGAGCTCCTGATAAAACGCGTAGCTGCCCAAGTACCATTTCTGCGGCAGGTTGATCAAGTTGTGGCGGCGGCCGATGCGCAGGCGCTGTTCATAGTACGCGACGCCGAACTCACCCGACCCGGCCGCTTCCTCGAAGATGCCGCAGAAGTAGGCGGCCTGGGTGCTTTCCAGGCGCGGCCGCAGCTGGTCCAGGGTCATACCCCGTTCGCGGGCATAGTGCTCAAAGAAGGCGCGCGCCGGCGCCACGCTGAACTGATGCGTGTAGAAATCCCGGGCCATCGGAGCGGCCACGCGCCGGCCCCAGCTCGCCAGCCGTTTCAAGACCGCAACCTTGTCGGGGGTCAGCAAGATCATGGCCCGCCGGTCCCGCAGATTCTCGGCGTTGATCCGATAGGTGTCACTGAGTTCGTTCAGCATAAGTGGTCGCTCCAAGCCTCTGGCAGAAGATGATCGCTTACGAGTGCGCGCGGCAGGCGCGCAGGTCCGTGTCGATCTTGCGGATATGGTTCACCAGCCAGTCGCCCAGGTCACGACGGACCTGGAGCACCAGCTCGGCATTGGCCCCCTCGCGGGCATAACGCTCGCGCAAAGCGGCAAAGTTGGCGACAAAGCGGGCATGGGCCTTCTGGTTGACCCCGGCCACCGGGCAGCGATGGCGCTCCATGCAGCCCTCTTCATAGCTGAAGTGCTCCTGGACGTAGCGCTCCAGAAAGTCCAGGATCGGCTCAATCTCGGAGCGGCCGCGCCCGGCGCTCATGGCGTCGATGAGTGCGTTCAGCTGCCGGAAGAGCTCGCGGTGCTGCTCATCTACCTTGGCCTCGCCGGACGCGAAGCTCTCATCCCACTGAAACGCGGCCTTCGCCGGCGCGGCTGGAGCCGCCGGCCGGGCGGCGCCATTGGCGGGTTGGCGCTGGGCCAAGGCGGCCGCCCCATTCACGGCCTTGAGCTTGCCGTTGGCGGAGCCGTTGAGCGGGTGTGCGGGCCGGGCGGCCGGCACCGGAGGAGGAGCCGCCGGGCGGCGCGGGGCGGGCGGCGCCGCCGATACCTGGGGCGCAGGCGCGGGCGCCACGGCGTTGTCCAACTGGAACTGGGCCACCGCCTGGCGCAAGGACTGGGCCATCGTGTCCAGAGTCTGGGCCGAGGCCGTGATCTGCTGGACCTGCGCGCTCATCTGCTCCGCGCTGGCGCTGACTTCCTCGACGGCCGCCGAGTTCTCCTCCGAGACGCTGGCCACGCCCTCGATCGACTGCGAGACCTCCGCCGCGCCGGCCGCCATCTGCTCGGTGGCCGCTGTGTTCTCTTCAACCACGGCGCTGACATTGTCCAGGTTGGCGACCATGCGCTCGTTCAGCGTGCTCATCTCGTCGGCGGCGGCCTGGTTGCGGGCCGAGACTTCGGCCGCGGCGCGGACGGCCCCGCCCAGCTCCTGGCTGGCGCCGCGCATCTGGGCCATGGCGGCGGCAATGGCCTGCTCCTGCGCCACCAGGCCGCGCGTCTTGGCCGTGATCGTCTCGAACGCGGTCTGGGCGGCCTCCGACATCTGGACCGCCGCGCTGACATCGCCGCCGGCGGACTGCATGGCCTCGGCGACTTCGGTGGTGCCGGTCTGCACCAGCCGGATCATTTCCCCGATCTCCTTGGTGGCCGCCGCCGAGCGCTCGGCCAGCTTACGGACTTCATCGGCCACGACGGCAAAGCCCTTGCCGTGCTGGCCGGCGCGGGCCGCCTCGATGGCGGCATTCAACGCCAGCAGATTGGTCTGCGCGGCGATGTCGTCGATGGTCTCCACCACGGCGCCGATCTGTCCGGACCGCTTGCCCAATTCCTTGACGCGGGCCGCCAGCTGCCCGGTGGCCGTGCGGACACGGCCCATGCCCTCGACGCTCTGCGCGGCCAGGCGCTGGCCCTCGCCGGCCGCCTGGGCCGAGTCGGCGGCGGCCTGCGCCATCGTCTGGGTAGCGGCCAACACGGTCGTGAGGCTGGTGTCCAGCCCGGACTGGGCGCGCGCGGCCTGGGTCATCTGGCCGGCCTGGGCCTGGGCGCCTTCGCGGATGCCGGCGACGGCGCCCGCCAACTGCCCCATGACCGCCGAGGTGGTGGCGACCGCGCCGGCCTGTTCCTGCGCGCCCTTGGCCACGCCGTCGATGGCGCGCTTCATCTGCTCCACGGACGCCGCCGTGCGCGTGATGCTCTCGGTCTGCTGGCCGGCGCCGTGCGCGACCTGCTGCATGGTGGTCGATATCTGCCCGGTAGCATCGCCGGCCTGGGTGGCGGCGGAAGCGAGTTCAGCCGAGGTCTGGGCCAGGGCCTGCGCGTCCTGGGCCACCTGGCCGATGATCTGGCGCAGGCTGGTCAGCATGGCGGCGAAAGCCAGGCCGAGCTCGTCGCGTTCGCCGCGCACCGTCAGCGCCACCGTCAGATCACCGCGCGCTACGCGGCCGGTCGTATCGGCTAGTTCTTGGAGGTAGCGCTCGGCAGTGGCCAGGGCGCGGCCCAACACGCCGATCTCGTCTCGGCGCCGGACGACGGCCTCCTTGGCGCCGGCCCCTTGATTGCGATTGAGGTCGCCCTGGGCGATATTGTTCAGCGTGCCCATCATCGTCACCAGCGGCGCGGTCAGTCGCTGAGAAATCCACACGGCCAACAGAACAACCACCACCGCCAGGGCGACCGTCAGGATCAGCATGAGGTTGGCCAGCTGGCTGACCGCGCCATAGGCCTCGGCCGCATCCTGCTCGACAATGACGGCCCAGCCGGTCTGCGCCACTGGGGCGTAGGCGCCCAGGACCGCCACGCCGCGATAGTCTGGATACTCGGCGAAGCCGGTTTCGCCGGCCAGGCCAGCCCGGGCCGCCGGCGTGTCGACGTTCAACTCCAGCTCGGCTCGCTCGCGCACCAGGCCGGCCGCGATCAGATCCTCGGTGAAGCGCGAGGGTGTGATGAAGTAGCCGGCCGAGTTGATCAGGTAGGCCTCCCCCGTCGCGCCAAGGCGGGCCGAGGCTAGTTGCTCGAACAGGGTCTCGGTGCTGATGGAACCAGCCACCATGCCGATGATGCGGCCCTGCAGCCGGATGGGCACGGCCAGCACAAAGACCGGGTGGCCGGTCGCCTTCGAGATCAGCACATCGGAAATGTAGGTCTCACCGGCCATCGCCTGTGTGAAGTAAGCGCGTTCGCCGACATTGAGGAGAGCGCCGGCGTTTGTAGCCACCATCTGGCCAGTGGCATCTGTTACAAACAGGCTCTCAAATTCGGTCCAGCGTGTGCTGGCATTCCGGATCAAAGGTTCCACTTGGACCGGATTCAGGCTTTGGATCTCGCTGTCTTCAGCCAGCACCTCGAGATCGTGTGTCCAGCCGGTCAGGGATTGGTCGACCATGTCGGCGTGCAGGGCGGCCAGGCTGGCCAGGGCGCCGGAGGTCTGCATCTGGAGCGCCTGCTGGCTCTGCCAGTAAGCCACTAGGCTGACCACGATCAAGGGGATCAGCGACAGGCCCAGAAACAGGGCCAGGAACTGGGCCCGCAGTGAATGCCAGAAGGAAATCCGTTCAGTGTACGTCATGATGGTTGCTCCCGCTCAATCAGTGTGGGCCGCGGCATCCCCCGTCATCCCTGCGGTTAGAAAGCTCATGTTTCGTCAGTTCGCCCAGATCCCGGCCGGTACCGGCGCGGCGGCCGCCCGGGCCGCGGCGGCGGGTTCGTCCAGGCTGAGGGCCGCACCGTCCGCCAGCTGGAAGTGCGCCACGGCCGTCTGCAGGCTGGCGGCCAGCCCCGTCAACGATTGGACCGAGTCGGCCACAGCCTGAACCTGGGTGGTGACGACCTGCGCCGATTGGGCGATCTCTCCGGCCGCAGTCGAATTAGCGGCGCTGACCTGGGTGATGCCGTCAATGGCCTGGATCGCCCGCTCGGCTTCGGCGGCCATCCCCTGCGCGGCCGCGGAGTTCTGTTCCACGACGCCGTGCACGTTGGCCAGGCTGTCGACGAGGTGCTGGTTCATCTCGCCCATGCTGCGGGCGGCCGCCTGGTACTCAGCGGCCAACGCCAGGAGATCGCGCACGGTCGCGCTCAACGCCTGGCTCGCGCCCTCCATATCGACAACGGAGGCGCGCGCTTGCTTGACCTCGCCGGCCGTGGCCTGGGCCGCGTGGGCGATCGTGCGGAACGCCTCACCGGCGCGATCCGTCAGCGCCGCGGCGGCGCTCACATCGGCGCCGGCCTGCCCCATCGCGGTCACGGCTTCGCCGGCCTCGGCCTGGACACGCCGGATCATGGTCGTGATTTCCCGGGTGGCCTGCGCCGAGCGCTCGGCCAATTTGCGCACTTCATCCGCGACCACGGCGAAGCCCAGCCCGTGTTCACCTGCCCGGGCCGCCTCGATGGCGGCATTGAGCGCCAGCAGGTTGGTCTGGGCGGCGATATCGTCGATCGTCTCCACGATCGCGCCGATCTGGCCGGATTGCTGCCCCAGTTCCCGCACCCGTTCGGCCAGGACATCGGTGGCCGCGCGGACCCTGGCCATACCGGCCACGGTCTGCTCCACCAGCTCGACGCCCTGCGCCGCAAACTCAGCCGAGCGGTCGGCTTCGACCGCGACCCCGGCCACGGTGGCCGTCACCGTCGCCAGGTCGACATCCAGCTCGGTCCGCACCGCATCGGCCCGCTGCAGGCCCGCGGTCTGCTCGGCGGCGATATCGCGCAGCCCCCACACCGCCTGGGACAGGTTGCCCATCAGCGCGTTGGCGTCCGCCACAGCCGCAGCCTGGTCGCGGGAACCACTGGCGACCTGGTCGATCGTCTGGCGCATGGCCTGCATGGCGGTCGTGGTGCCGGTAAGATTGTCGGCCTGCTCGGTGATCCCGTGCGCCATCTGGCCGATGACCAGGCCGATCTGGCGCGCGTCCTGGCCGGCATGGGCGGCCGCCACGGCCAAGCGCGTGGAGGCCGAGCGGACTTCGTTGGCGCCGTCCGCCACCTGCGCCACCGATTGCTGCAGGCCAGCCGCCATGGTCGCAAAGGCCCGGCCCGTGGCGCGCAGCTCTTCCACCAGGCGATTGTGGGCGCGGGCCATCTGGCCGATCTCGTCGCCGGAGTCAACGGCCACAGTCTCGGCCGTCACGTAAACGGTCTGGGTCAAATCACCGCGCGCCAGGGCCTCGGCCGCCGCCGTCAAGCGCTGGAGGTCGCCGTTCGTGATCTGTTCGACCTGGCGCGTGAGGACGGCCACCGGCCGGGCGATCAGCCGGGCCATCACGGCGCCCAGGCCAGCCGCAATCGGCAGGAGGACGACGAAGATCAGCAGGGACCCCTGGAGGGCTTGCCGCTCACGCGTCAGCAGCAGATCGGCGGCGATATCGATGCCCAGCACGGCCTCGCGCCGGCCGGCGGCGTCGAAAACCGGCGCATAGCCGGTGAACCAGACGCCCCACTCGTCCGTGTAGAAGTCCGGCTCAACGGCCGGCTCCATCAGCGTGGCAAAGTGGGCCTGCAGCCACGGGCTGGCGCTGTCATACGCGTCGCCGATGGCGCTGCCCGTTTCGGCATCGGTGTCCAGGACAAAGTAGGTGTTTCCGGCCGCATCCTGGCGCAGCGTGTAGATGTAGGCGATGTCGGGAGCCGCCGCGGCCACCTGGCGGAGCTGCTGCAGCAGGCCGGAGTAGTCAGGCCCGGCCTGATCGGCCGCCGTCTGCAGCCGGGCGTGCGCGTCGCCGTCGACCTGCACGGCCACGGTTGCGGCCAGGTCGCGCAGGCGGCTCTCCAGGTCCTGGCGCATCTGGGCTCGCAACATCCCGAAGAGCACGGCCACAAAGAGGGTGGCGGCGCCCAGCGTAGCCAGGATGTAGCTGGCGGAGAGTTTGACTCCCAATCGCAAGCTCTTGAAAAAACTGATGATCGTCATCATAGTTGGGACCCAAGCGAACAGCGGCTTACCAGCGGTCGGGCGCTCCAGCGAGGACCGGCTGGGCGGCGGCCGGCTGCGGCCGCCCGTTGACAGGCGGCAGCGGCGCGGCGGCCGGCTCACCCAGGCGGAAGCGCTGCACGGCGGTCTGGAGCGCGCCGGCCATCGCCGCCACCGACAGGGCGGCGTCCGAGACGGACTGCGCCTGGGCGCTCATCTGCTCGGCGCTGGCGCTCACTTCTTCCACGGCGGCGCTGTTCTCCTCGCTCACGCTGGCGATGTTCTCAATGGAGTGGCTGACCTGGCTGGCGTTCGCCGACATCTCTTCGGCCGAGGCCGAGTTCTGCTCGATCACGGCGCTGACGTTATCCAGGCCGGCGGTCACCCGGCTGTTCAGCTCGTTCATCAGGTCAGCGGCCTGGCGGTTATGCGCGGCCCGCTGGCCGGCCTCGGTTACGGCGCTCCCCAGCGCCTGGCTGGAGGCCGCCATCTCCTGGACGGCGGTCTGGATCGCCTGAACCTGGGTCAGGAGGGTGTGGGTCTCGGCCGCGATCGCCTGGAAGGCGGAGCCGGCGGCGGCGGTGGCGTCCGTGGCCGCACTCACATCGGCGCCGGCCGACTGCATCGCCGTCACGACCTCGCCGGTGCCAGCCTGCACCTGACGGATCATGTCGCCGATCTCCTTGGTGGCCTGGGCGGAGCGCTCGGCCAGCTTGCGCACCTCTTCCGCCACCACGGCGAAGCCCAACCCGTGTTCGCCGGCTCGGGCGGCCTCAATCGCGGCGTTGAGGGCGAGCAGGTTGGTCTGCGCGGCGATATCGTCGATCGTCTCCACGATGGCGCCGATCTGGCCGGTACGCCGGCCCAGGTCCCGCACGTGCTGGGCGAGCGCGCTGGTGGCTTCACGGACGCGCTCCATCCCGGCTGTGCTTTGGGCCGCCAGCTGCGTGCCGCCGCCGGCGGACTGGGTCGACTGTTCGGCGACGCCGGCCACGGCGCGCGTGGCGGCTTCCACCGCGCTCAAGTTGTTGCTGAGGTTGGCGTGGGCCGCCAGGGCGCGCTGCATGTCAGCGGCCTGGGCCTGCGCCCCGCGCCGAAGATCGTCCACGGCGGTCGCCAGCTGGTTCATGGCGGCCGCGGTGGCGGCGGCGGCCCGGGCCTGCTCCTGCGAGCCTTGGGCCACGCCGTCGATGGCGCGCCGCATCTGCTCGACGGACGAAGCCGTCTGCGTGACGCTGGTGGACTGTTGGGTGGCGCCATGCGCGATCTGCTGCATGGTGAGACTGATCTGGTTCGTGGCCTGGCCGGCCTGGTCCGCGGCATCCGCCAGACTGGCCGAGGCGCCCTGCAGCTGGTGGGCGTTGTCCTGGACCTCGTGCAGGGTCGCGCGCAGGGAGGCCAGCATCTGGGCGAAGGCCCGTCCGAGCGCATCGTGCTCGGAGCGCGGCTGGACCTCCACGGTCAGGTCGCCGGCAGCCAGGCGCGCCGCCGCGTGCGCCATGGCCTGGAGGTACGCGATCATGTCCTGGAAAGCGCGGGCCATCACGCCGGTCTCATCCTGAGACATGACGGTGATGGTCTGGTCGACATCGCCCAGCGCCAGGCGTTGGGCGGCGCCGGTCACGGCCGTGATCGGCCGCGCCAGGCGGGCGGCCAGGATGAGCGCCACCGCCACCGCCACGGCCAGGACCACCGCCGCGACCGCGAGACCCAGCCAGCCGATCTGGCCGACCGAGGTCTCGGCCGCGTCGAGGGAGTTGTTCGCTTCTAATTCGACCGCCGCCATGACCACATCCAGGCGATCGGTGAGCGCGTCCCCAGCCACGTCGAAGACCTCCATAGCCGCATTGCCGGCAGCCAGGCCGTCGTCGATATAGGCCTGGGCCATGGCGCGCCCGTCGGTGTAGAAGGTTTCAAATGACGCCCCGAGCGCGTCGAACTGGGCCTGGTCGTGCGGGTGCAGCGCCGCGAGTTCGGCCAGTTTCTGGCGGAAATCCGCGGCGTACCGTTCCGCGTCGGCGAAGCCACCGGGGTCATGGGTGGCGCTGACATCGGTCAACCATTGCCAGACCTGGCTGACGTCGAACTTGATGGCCTGCGCCAGCATGGCGGCGTTGTAGCCGTCGCGGCGAGCCAGCTCCATGGCGGTCATACTGCGCTGCGCCAGCGTCCAATTGACGACCACCTGCGCGAGCATCAGCGCCAACACCAGGCCAAAGCCGGCCAGGATCTTGGATCGAATCGACCACTGCATAAAGTCCTCTTCGAGGCCGGCCTCAATGGGCGCGGCCGTTGCCGTTGGCCGGGTAGGCGGCCACGGGCACCGCCACGGCCGGAGCCGGATAGGCCGCCACCGAAGCGGCCTGAGGCGCCACAGCACAGGCCTGCTTCAGGGCATCCAGGGCCGCCACCACCTGGCGCGAGGCCGCGCGCAGTTGTTCCAGGGCGCTAGCCGCGACCGCGGCCTGGCCGGCAGTGTGAGCGACGACCAAGGTGCGCAGGGCGCGGTGCACGGCCTCGTGCGGCACGGCCACGGCGCCGAACTCAGGCAGATGCCCGCAATCCCGCTGGCCGCGGCCGGCATACCAATGCCCCAGGGCGCACTCGGTGTGGGTCTGCACGTCGGACTCGCGGATCACGTGCCCGCCCTGCAGCATCGTCTCGGCGCGCTTGACCCAGTTCAGGTGGGCGCGCTTGAAGGTTTCAACCATGTCCGCGCTGATGGCCGAGTGCTCTTCCAGCGTGAACTGCCCCACCACCTGCTTGAGGGCCTGGGCCATCTCCGCCAGCGACTGGGCGGAGGCGGACACTTCTTCCACCTGAGCCGTCATCTCCTCGGCGCTGGCGCTGACTTCTTCCACAGCGGCGCTGTTCTCTTCCGAGACGCTGGCGATATTCTCGATCGAATGCGTGACCTCGGAGGCGCTGGCCGCCATCTGCTCGGTGGCGGCCGTGTTCTGCTCGACGACGGCGCCGACGTTATCCAGGCTGGCGACCACCTGGTCATTGAGCGTGCCCATGCCATCGGCGGCGGCGCGGTTCTGCTGCGCCACCCGGCCGGCCTCGGCCACAGCCTGGTCCAAGGCCTGGTTGGAGCGCGTCAGCGCGGCGACGGCCGTCTCGATGGCTTTGACCTGCCCCAGGAGGGTCTCGGTGCCGGCCGCAATCTCGCCGAAAGCTGAGCCGGCCGACTCGGTGGCGCCGGCGGCCGTAACGACATCGGCGCCGGCCTGCTGCATCACCGCCACCACCTCACCGGCACCGGACTGCACGGCCCGGATCATGTCGCCGATCTCCTTGGTGGCCTGGGCCGAGCGCTCGGCCAGCTTCCGCACCTCGTCCGCCACCACCGCAAAGCCCTTGCCGTGCTGGCCGGCCCGGGCCGCCTCGATCGCGGCGTTGAGGGCCAGCAGGTTGGTCTGCGAGGCGATATCGTCGATGGTCTCCACGATGGCGCCGATCTGACCGGAGCGTTTGCCCAGGTCACGCACGCGGCCGGCCAACTGCTCGGTCGTCCCGCGCACCCGTTCCATGCTGGCGCGGCTGGCTCCGGCCAGCCGGGTGCCTTCGGCGGCGGCCCGGGCCGAACGGGCGGCGGCCTCGGCCACGCTCCCGGCGGCAGCCTCCATCGCGCCCAGGCTCTGGCGCGCCTCCGCCTGGGCGCTCTCGGCGCGCTGGGCGCCTTCGGCCTGAGCGACCGCGCCGGTGCGGATGCCGGCGGTGGCGCTGGCCAACTGGCCCATCGTCGAGGCAGTCGCGGCCACAGCGTGCGCCTGCTCTTGAGCCCCCTTGGCGACGCCGTCGATGGCGCGGCGCAGTTCTTCCACGGACACAGCCGTGCGCGTGATGCTGTCTGACTGCTGGGACGAGCCGCGCGCCACCTGCTGCATCGTCAGGCTGATTTGCGACGTCGCCCGGCCCGCCTCGTCGGCGGCGGACGCCAGTTGGCCGGCCGCCGCTTCCAGCCCGTAGGCGTTCTCAGCCACTTCCTTCATCAGTTGGCGCAGGTTATCGGTCATGGCGCGAAATTCGCCGCCGACATCGTGCAGGCGCGCGATGACGGCGTTGAAAGCCTCGCCGAGCTGCCCAAACTCGTCGCGCGAGCGGACGGCGAGGCGCTCGGTGGAAACCGTCAGCACGCGGGTCAGGTCGCCGCGCGCCAGCAAGCCCAGCTCATTGGCCAGGGTCGGCAGATCGGTCTCGGCGATGCGGCGAGCCGTGGTCACCGTTTGGCGCAGGTCTTCCGTAGCGGAGAAGTAGAACCCGCCGAACATCCAGAAGGCCAGCCCAATCGCCACGACGGTCAGGCCGACAACGACCGCCAGGTTCCAGGTGCCGGCGGCGATGCGCGCTTCCAGCAGCTGATCGAGCGCGTCCGACAGCGTGCCGACCAGCTCAAACTGGTGATCGATCGCCACCGTGGCCGCTTGAAAGTACTCGTCCGTAGTGAGCGTGACGGTGCTGGCGCCGATCAATTGGTTGTCCAACAGGTCCAGGAAGAGGCGCGTTTCGTCGTCGACGGCCGCGAGGGGCGCCGCGAGCGACTCGGCCAGAGCCGGGTTGTAGGCCAGGGCCCGCGCCAGGCCGTCGGCGCCGGCCGCGGCCGAGACACGCGCCAGCTGCGCGAGCAGCGTCAGTTGGGCGCGCAGATCCGGGGAGAGTTCACCGCTGGCGATGGCGCCCGAACCAAGAGCGCGCGCCTGGCCGAGGTACTCCGTGGTCTGGGGGAAGTTGACGACGATTGCGTCGATCAGGTAGTACGTGTCGACAGCCGGGTCGAGCGTCAGGCCGGACGCATCGGCGACGGCGGTGCGGAACTGCAGGAGTTGCCGCACCAGTTCGGTGTGGCGCGTGAAGCTCTCGGCGGCCGGAAGCGTCTCAACTTCGGCCTGCAGCACCTGCCAGGCCTGCTTCACCTCGGACCAGGCCGCGCTCGTCTGGAACTCCTGGCCGGACTGTTGATCCAGAACTTCCAACGCGCTCAGGTCCTCGGCGATGAGGGCCTGTTTCTGGAGCATGACGTCGCGATAGGTCGCATCGCCCTTCAGGAACGTGGCGGCCGCGCCGCGATGCTGCTGCACATGCTGGATCAGGGCCAGCACAGGCCGCAGATAGGCGCTGCCGGCGAGCTCGCGGCGCGCGATCTGAATATCGCTATTGAGCGTCGTCACCAAGTTATAGGCGAAGAAGGCCAGCGGCAGCGAGAAGATCGCGGCCAGAACCAGGAGCTTGCGCGAGAACGCCAGGCGCGCCATGAGCGCCATCGGCACACCGAACACGATGCGTTGCATATCGTCAGTCCTGTCCACGGCGCCGCCCAGCAGCGCCGCACTAAAAGTGCATGCCCCGGACGCGCGTCGCTAACGTCCGACGAGCGCCAGCGGCCGAGCCGCCGGCCGGCCGTTCGGCGCCGGGACCGGCCCCGGCGGCGCCAGCTCGGCCGCCAATTTGAAGCGCGCCACCACCGTCTGCAGTTCCTGGGCCAGGTCCGCCAGGGCCTGCGCCGAATCAGTCACCGACTGCACCTGCGCGCTCATCTGTTCGGCGCTGGCGCTGACCTGCTCGACCGCGGCACTGTTCTCCTCAGAGACGCTGGCGATGTTCTCCACCGACTGGGTCACCTCGCCGGCGCTGGCGGCCATCTCCTCCGTCGCCGCCGTGTTCTCTTCCACCACGGCGCTGAAGTTGTCCAGGCCAGCCACCACGCGGCCGTTCAAAGTGTTCATGGTATCGGCGGTGCGGCGGTGCTCCGTGGCCAGGGCCCCCACCTGGTGCAGGGCCGTCTGCAGGGTGGTGCTGACGCGCTCCATATCCGCCACGGCCGCCTCAATCGTGTTCACCTGCCCGCTCAGGCCCCGGGCTTCGGCCGCAATCGTCTGAAAAGCTGTGCCGGCGGCCGAGGTGGCGTCCACGGCCGTGCGCACATCGCCGCCGGCCGCCTGCATCGCGTCCACGACTTCCGCCGCCCCGGTCTGCACGAGCTTGATCATCGTGCCGATCTCCTGGGTGGCCTGGGTGGACCGTTCGGCCAGCTTGCGCACCTCGTCGGCCACGATGGCGAAGCCCTTACCGTGCTCGCCCGCCCGCGCCGCTTCGATGGCGGCGTTCAGAGCCAGCAGGTTGGTCTGGGAGGCGATGTCGTCGATGGTCTCGACGATCGAGCCCACCTGGCCAGTCCGCTTGCCCAGATCGCGGACGCGCGCGGCCAACTGCTCGGTCGTCGACTGCACCCGCTGCATGTTGGCCATGCTCTGGGTCGCCAGGTGCGCGCCCTCACCGGCCGTCTGGGCGGCCTGGCCGACAGCCTGTACCGCGGCAGTGGTGGCCTGCCCCACCGCCGTCAGGCTGCGTTCCAGGCCGGCGTGCGCGGCCGTGGCCTGATCGACGGCCGTCGCCTGCGACTGGGTTCCGGTCCACAGCGAGCCCACCGCCTGGGCCAGCTCACCCATCACCGCCGAGGTCGCCGCGACAGCGTGGGCCTGCTCCTGGGCGCCCTTGGCAACGCCGTCAATCGCGCGCCGCATCTCCTCCATGGAGGCCGCGGTGCGCGCCACGCTCTGCGATTGCTGGTTGGCGCCGTTGGCGACCTGCTGCATCGTGACGCTGATCTGGTGGGTGGCCTGGCCCGCTTCCTCGGCCGCCCCGGCCAGGTCGCGGGAGGTCGCGGTCACGCGCCCGGCATTCCCGGCCACCTGGGTCAGCAGCGTGCGCAGGCTCACCGTCATCTGCGCGAAGGTCTGGCCGAAAGCATCGCGGTCGGAACGCGGCGTGACGTTCACCGTCAGGTCGCCGGCCTGCAGACGCGCCGCCACGGCCGTCATATCAGTCAGATACGCCACCATCGCCCGGAAGGCGCGTGCCAACTGGCCGATCTCGTCCTGGGTATCGAGGGCGATGGTCTGGTTCAGATCGCCGTCGGCGATAGCCGCCGCCGAGCGGGTCAGGGCCGCGACTGGGCGGGTGATGGCGCGCGCGATCACAACTCCCACCAGCACCACCAACACCGCCGTCAGTCCGGCGACCGCGAACATGCCCAGCTCGCTCTGCTGGATCATGGTCGTCGCCGCCACTTCGACAGTGGCGTTATGGGCGGTGGCCAGCGTCACGACTTCGTCGACGGCGGCGCGGTGGCGCTCATAAGCCGGCCGCAGCGCCGCCTGCTCAACCGCGCGCGCGGCCGCCAGGTCGCCCGCCAGCAGCGCCGGCAGGAAGCGGTCATCGCGCGCGGTGTAGAAAGCCAGGGCCGCCTCGGCCGCTGTCTTGACCATGGTGGTCTTGAGCTGCCCGTCCGGCAGGGCCGTCTGCCAATACTCCCACCGGGCCGTGTATTCGGTGCGCAGGCGGTGCGCTTTATCCACCAGGCTGTTCAACGCCGCGGCGTCGGCTCCCGCTTCGGCTGCCTGCATCAACTCGAAGACGTTCAGGTAAGACTCGATGATGTAAGCCGGCGGCGGCAGGATGTCGGCGATCAGGTCCTTGCCCTGGATGATCTCGGTGTAGAGCGGGCCATGCACCTTGACGGCGCGCAAGGCCAGGTACTCGCCGCCGGCCAGAAGCAAGAGGCCGGCCAGGCTCAGGCCGATCAGCAGATACAGTTTGCGGCCAATCGAGAGGTTGTTCAGCCAACGCATGCGCCCGCTCCTCACTCACACAGGAAACAATCAGTCTGTCTACGCCGGAACCGCCTGACGCAGCGTGTCGATCACCTTTTGCGTCGCCAACGGTTTGGTCAAACAGGTGTACGCCCCCAGACGCGTCGTTTCGAGCATGTCGCCCTGGCCAGCCTGGCCCGTGAACATCACCACCGGCAGCTTGGGCGCGACGCGCCGGATAATGCGCAGCGCGTTGATCCCGTCGAGGCGCGGCATGCGGATGTCCATCAGCACGCCGTCCCAGCCGCCATCCAGCACCTTGAGCACGGCCTCGACGCCGTCCAGGGCGATCCCGGTCTCATAGCGGGCCTGGCTGAGCTCGTCGGCCAGGTATTCGGCCAAGTCGCGTTCGTCGTCCACGATCAGTAACCGGGTCATAGTGTGATTTCCTTGGTGGCCGGCGCCGGGCCAGGGTGAGGCCGGGCGGCGACCGGAAAAGCAGGGAGCGTCTCAGACCGCCCGCGGCGCGGCAAGCACGTCGCGGATCTCGGTCAACAGATCATCGATCTGGATGGGCTTGCTCAGGCAGGTGACGCCGTGGGAGGAGGCCTGGGCCATGTAGCCGCGCCCGACATGGCCGGTGAGCCCCAGAATCGGGACGCCCGGCGTCACCTTGCGCAAGACCCGGATCAGCTGGACGCCATCCAGGCCGGGCAGCATCATGTCCAGCAGGTACAGATCGAACCGCTCGTCCACGGCCGCCACGATGGCGTCCGCGCCATTCCCCACCGCCGTCACCGAAAAACGCCGGTCGACCAGTTCGTCGCTCAGGAAGTTGCGAACGTCGACTTCGTCTTCAACCAACAGGATCTTGGGCATGGCAGGTTTCCAGGGAAGGCATGAGAGCGGGCGCCGCCAACACCGGCCCGGCCTCGCTGTAGTCGTCGAAGCGACCGGAGGCCGGCCCAGGGGGAACAGGCCCGGGCAGCTTGGGACGCGCGGTGGGGAAACGCAGGGTGAAGTTGGTGCCGTGGCCGGCATGCGAGTCCACACTGATCGTGCCGTTGTATGCGCGCACGATACCGGCCACGATCGACAAGCCCAGGCCGGTGCCCTTCCCGACCGGCTTGGTCGTAAAGAAGGGGTCGAAGATCTTGGCTCGGATGGTGTCCGGGATGCCGGTGCCGGTATCGGCCACAGTCAACACGAGCTGCGCGGCCGCCTCGTCATAACCAGTGGCGATCTTGATCTCACCACCGCTCGGCATCGCATCGCGGGCATTGGTGAGGAGATTGATGAGAATCTGGATGATCTGGTTGCGGTCACACTCCAGCGGCGGCAGGCCGGGCGCCAGGTCCGTGACGACGCTGATGTTGGACCAGCTGCGCAGCTGATGCTCGATCAGCAGCAGCGTATCCTGGACCAGGTGGTCCAGATCGGCCGGGCCGGCCTGACCGCCCGAGACACGCGCATAGGTGTGCAGTGAGCGCACGATCTCGGCGCAGCGCCAACCGTTGCGGTGGACCACATCCAGGTTGCGGCGCAGGTTTTCCGGTGTCAGCGCGCCGTCGTCCAGGCGCCGCAGCAGGCTCTGGCTCACGCCCGTGATCACCTGCAAGGGCGAATTCATTTCATGGGCCACGCCGGCCGCCAGCGTCCCCAGGTCGGCCAGTTTCTGCGCGTTGAGCATCCAGGCCTGGGCCTGCTTCTGCTCGGTGATATCGGATTGGACCGTGACCACCAGGCGCCGACCGGCCATCTCCACCTGGTTGACGCGGGCGGCGGCCGTGAACACCGTGCCGTCCTTGCGCCGGCAGCGCAGTTCGCCGGTCCAGCGGCTTTCGGACAGCAATTGCGCGTGCAGCTCGGCCACGCCGCCCAGGTTGGGGTGCTTGGCCGTCTCGGCGCTGAGGACGCTGATGTGCTGGCCCGCCAGTTCGCTGTGAGCGTATCCGAACATGGCATCCAGGGAGCGGTTGGTGAAGATCAGATTGCCGGCCTGGTCGGCCACACTGACACCCTCGTCCAGCCGATCCAGGATGTAGGCTTGCTGCGCCAGGGCGTCTTCAGCCTGCTTGCGCACCGAAATATCGCGGGTGACGCCGACCAGATCGCAGTCTTGGTGCTCGTTCAACATCAAGGTCGTGCTGACCTCGGTCCAGACAGTGGTGCCGTCCCGGCGCAGCAGCAGGATCTGATCGATCCGCTGCCTGGCCGCCGGATCGCCATCCCGAAAAGCCTCCAGCCGGCCGAGCAGCCCAGTTGTCATCTCCGGCCAGGATTCAGGCGCGATGACGCCGTCCAGTGTCTGGTTCAGCATTTCCTCCGGCGTGTAGCCGAGCAGGCCGCGTACCGACGGGCTGACGAAGGAGAAGCGCATGGTCTCGGTGCTGAGCACCCAGACCACGTCGGCCGTGTTTTCGGCCAGGAGGCGGTACTGGCGTTCGCTCTGGCGCAGGGCCGTGGCCATGGCGAGCTCGTGGGTGATGTCCCGCACGACGTGCACCAAGCCGGTCAGCCGGCCGTCGGACTGGATCGGAAACGTGGAAACCCGGAACCATCCCGGCAGGGCCGCAAACTGCACTGCCGCGATCTCCGCCTGGAAGAGGCCCTCCGGCACCGACTGATCGCCGAGCAGCAGTTTTGGCAGGCTGCGCCCCAACACATCGGCGTATTGCAGGCCCAGCCGTTCGATCACGGCCCGGTTGCAGCGCACGATCCGGCGGGCGGTATCGGTCATGATGACCATGTCGCCGACAGCGTCCAGCGCCGTCTCCCATTCCTGCTTGGCGCGGCGGATGGCATCCTCCACTTGCTTGGCCCGCAGCAGGTAGCGGACGCGCCGGCGGACGGCGGCGTAGTTCAGCGGCTTGGTGAGGTAGTCGATGGCGCCAGCCTCGAAGGCCTGATTGATCGAGGCCTCGTTGTCCAGCGACGTGATGATGAGCAAGGGGACATGCCGGCGCTCAGCATCGGGCGCCAGGCGCTGACAGGCTTCCAGCCCATCCATGACCGGCATCATCAGATCGAGCAACACCAAGTCCGGCTGGGCCGCGGCATAGGCGTCGAGACCCTGCTGACCATCGGAGGCCTCGGTCACCTGGTAACCGTCCTGCGTGAACACCAGGCGCAACAAGGCCCGCACGGCCGGGTCGTCGTCTACGATCAAGATTCGGGGGGCAACTGACTGCGTCAGCACGCGGGTCACCTCTCAAGCAACTAGACACAGGCGCGCCGCACGGGCGCCCGCATTGAGCAGTGTAGGCACCCCGCCGGCGAGTGTCCGTAAAGGGCTGAAGAAAGGCGGATAAACGGGCCGTAAAAACAAAGCCGGCGGCCGGCACCCTTCACGGGCCCGGCCGCCGGCCATCGTCGCCAAAAATGGTCGTCGTCAGTTGGGCCTAATCAGGCTGAGCGGCTCAACGCGCGGCGACATGGCTTTGGGCCGCACCGGCGCCGGCGGGGCCGGGTCGGCCGGGCTGTCCGGCAGGCGGAACTGACCGACCAGGGCTTTCAGGGCAGCCGCCCGGGCGGCCAGCGTCCGGGCATTCTGGTCCACATCCTGGACCTGCGAGCTCATCTGCTCAGCGCTGGCGCTGACTTCTTCCACGGCGGCGCTGTTCTCCTCGCTGACACTGGCGATGTTCTCGATCGCCTGGGTCACCGCGGCCGATCCGGACTCCATCGTGCCGGTTGCGGCGGCATTGGCAGCGGCGGCCGCGTTCACGGCCTCAACGGCCGCCGTGAGGGCGCTGGCTGCCGTGAGCATGTCCCGCGACACCTTGACCGTGCCGCCCGCCCGACTTTGGGCCTTCTCGGCCGCCGCCAGAATCCCGGCCAGGGCTTCGCCAGCCTGGTTGACGTGCTCGGAGCCGCGGTCCACCGCCTGGACCCCCTCCGCCATGGCGTGCACGGCCTCGGCTACGGCCGCCTGGATGCCCGCGATCAGGCCGCCGATCTCCTGCGTCGCCTGGGCCGAGCGTTCCGCCAGCTTGCGGACCTCATCCGCCACCACCGCAAAGCCGCGGCCGTGTTCGCCGGCCCGGGCCGCTTCGATCGCGGCGTTGAGGGCCAGCAGGTTGGTCTGCGACGCGATGGTCTCGATCGTTTCCACGATCGTGCCGACCTGGGCCGACCGCGCCCCCATCTCCTGCACCTTGTCCGCCGAAGCCCCGACTCTGGCCTTCAGGCTGGACATGTCGGCTATCGTCTCCTCGACGATGCGGGAGCCGCTGCGCGCCGCCTCCGCCGCCGCCAGGGTCTCGCGGGTCACCGTTTCGGCGTTGCCGGACACCTGCTGAATGGCCGCGCTGATCTCGCCGGTCGCCGCCGTGGCGCGGTGCACGGCCGTCGTCTGGGCCTGCGTGCCGCGCGCGACCGACTCGATTGCCTGCCGCATCTGGGCGACCGAGGCGGCGGTGCGCGTCACGCTGGTAGTCTGCTGCGTGGTGCCCTGGGCGACCTGCTGCATCGTGGCCGCAATCTGGCCCGTCGCCTGACCGGCCTGGCCGGCGGCTGTGGCCAACTGCCCGGCCGACGCCTGGACGGCGGCCGCGTTGTCGGCCACCTGGCCGATCAACTGGCGCAGATTAACCACCATCTGCGCCAGCGCCTGCCCCAACCCGTCCTGTTCAGAGCGCGGCTGGATATCACGGGTGAGATCGCCGGCCGCCACGGACCGGGCCAGGGCGACGCTGGCGCGCAGGAAATTCAAGAGGTCATGGAGCGCTGCAGCCAGGGCGCCAATTTCGTCCTCCGACTCCACGACGACGTCGCGGGACACGTCGCCGCGCCGCGCCACATCCGAGATGGCCGCCACCATCGCCTCCAGCGGCCCCACGATCAGGCGCGAGACCGCCAGCGCCAGGAGGCCGGCCAACAGCGCGGCCACGGCTCCAGCCAGCGTGACGCCGGCTTCAGCCGCGTTGGCCGCCGCCAACGCTTCCGCTTCGGTCTGCGAGACCACCACCAGCCAGTGCAGGGCTTCGACGGCGGGGCGGCTGGCCGCCTCCACCCCGCGGACCGGCGCGGGGGCCAGCAGGCTCGTTTCGCCTCCGAACGGAGCCGTCAGGACCGCGCCGTCGGCAACGCTGAGGCGCTGCCACAATTCCGGCTCGGCGGGCAACAGCCCGGCGGCCGTCACGCGCTCGCCGCTGGGCAACCACAACGCCACGGCGCCGGTCTGGCCGAACCCGGCCTGCGCCAGGCTCTCCGCCATCGCGGTCACGGCATACGTCGTGCGCAGAACGCCGATGACGGCGCCGGCCTGGTCACGCACCGGCACGGCCAGATCGATCCCCATCAGCCCCGCACTGTCGTCGTACTCCGGCTGGCCGATGAACAGGCCGCCCCGACCGGCGGCGTAGGCGGTCTGCCACCAGTCTTCGTCCGATTGCACGTAGTCCGAGGTCCGGTTGGTGGCTGCCACCACGGCGCCGAAGCGATCGGTGACGAACACCTCGCGGTTATCCGGGAAACGGGCCCGCAGCTGGCGCAGGCCGTCGGCCAGCGGGCCAGCCAGCCGGGCGGCCACCAGCGGGGCGGTGTCATCATCAGCGGCATCCGCCTGCCGCCAGGCCTGGTCCAGCTTTTCCAGATCGGGCTGGAGGCCCGCCAGGGTAGCCGCCGCCGGATAGGCGGCGTTGGCCGCCGCCAGTTGGGTCTGCAGGCCGGCATCCAGGGTGAAAGCCTGCAACTGATCCAGCGGCCGAGACAGGGCGGCACCGATCCAGTCGCTCTGCGCGTGCGCCAGGTATTGCAGGTGCTGGCTGGTATCGGCGACCAGGCGGCGGCGGGCGTTGGCCTGGGCCCCAACGCCGACGAGGCCGATGGTGAGCACCAGCATGCCCAGGAAGACCAAGATGAACTTGGTGTTGAGCGAGAAGCGCCGGTACTGCCGGACGACCGCCACGGCCGCTAGCAGCAGCACGAGGACGACGAAGCCATTGATATAGAGGGCGCTGTTGGGCACGCTGGGTGAGGGCCGGGCCGGGCCAATCACATCCAGCGCCGCCACCGTGCTGGCCGCCAGCACGGAAGCCAGCACCCCGGCGGCCGTCTGCGCCCGGGGCAGCAGCGTAATCGCGATCACCATCCCGATCAGGAGCATGAACGCGCCGAACTGCAGGCCAAAGCTGGCGCCGGCGCCGCTCCAGACCTCGACCGCCATCTGGACCAAGGCCACGCCCAGCAGAAGCACAGCCGCCGACGTCATCCGGCCCTGCCGGACCAGGACCAAGGCGACGAGGTCAAAGACCAGCGTGGCGATCTGGAGCGCGAGCGTCGTCGGCGCGGGCAGCTGCCCGGCGGCGCTGGCCAACGATGCGATCAGGCCCAGCAAGTTTAGGCCGGCCAAAGCGCCGACCAGCCAGAGGCTATTGCGCCTACGCGTGCGGACGGCGTCATCCGACTCAGAGTTCAGGGATAAGGACATCGGGTCTACCTCGTGGGCGCGTCACCCGGCTGGCTGGCCGGTAATGGCGTCACCAAGCTCAGGCCGCCAACACCGGTGCGGGTAACGGGACGGGCGGCGCGGCTGGAACCGGCTGGGCCTCCGCGGCCATCAGTTGAAAGTGGGCGACCGCCCCTTCCAAATCACGCGCCAGCGCCGTCAGCGCCTCGGCCGCCAGGCCCACCTGCCGCACTTGCGCGCTCATCGCCTCAGCCGAAGCCGAGGCTTCGTCCACGGCGGCGGCATTCTCCGCGCTGGCACTGGCGATACCGGCGATGGCGCGCGAGGCTTCCCGGGCGCCGGCAGCCATTTCATCCGTCGCGGTCTGGTTGGATTCGACGACAGCGCTGACTGCTTCCATGGCCCACAACAAATCGTGCGCGGCCGCGCTCATGGCCTGCGTGGACTGCCGGGCCGCTTCGGCCTGGGCATTGGCGGCTTCGGCCGCCTGCAGGATGGCGTTCAGGGATTGGCCGGCCGCCTGCGTGTGCTGGGCGCGGGCCTCCACCGCGCGGGCGCCCTCGTCCATAGCGCGCACGGCGGCCGCCACGGACAGCTGGATGGCGCGGATCAGCGCGCCGATTTCCTTGGTGGCGGCGCCCGCCCTCTCGGCCAGATGGCGCACCTCGTCGGCCACCACAGCAAAACCGGCGACGTTGAACCGGAACAGCACGGCACTGTCGGCGCGCAGCCCGACCTGCACCAGGCCGGGCTGGTCCGGGCGGGAGACGCCGACAAATTTGTACAGCTCCCGGTCCACGGTGCGGCGCTGAATACCCTGACAGACGACGCCCTCGCGCTGGTGCAGCAACTGCCGGAAGGCGTAGGTCTGGCTCTTGGGGTCGTCCGAGAAGCGGAAGCCAGCCTTGCCAGGCTCGTTGCTGTAGACGACCACGCCGTCGCCGTCGGTGACGGTGACGACCTCCAACCCGGCCAGACGCGCCAGCCGGTCCCAGAAGGCGGGCTCACCGGTGGGCTTCGCCAGTACCAGGACCTGCGCGATCAGCCGGGCGGCGGCGATCATGTATTTGTCCAGCAGGCGCTCCACCTGCTGAGTCGCTTGGGCGTCAACGCGGGCCGCTTCGATGGCGGCGTTGAGCGCCAGCAGATTGGTCTGTGAGGCGATGTCGTCGATCGTCTCGACGATGGCGCCAATCTGGTCCGAGCGTTGCCCCATCTCACGCACACGCGCCGCTGAGTCGCCCACCTGCGCGCGCAGGGTCTCCATACCGGCGATGGTCTCCGCCACCAGCTGCGTCCCGGTGCGCGCGGCCTGGGCGACGCTGGCGGCTTCGCGCGTGACCGCGTCCGCATTGCCGGCCACCTGCTCCAGGGCCGTTTCGATTTGCCGGGCCATCGTGTTCGCGTTGCCCACGGCCTGCGTCTGGTCCTGGGAGCCGGTCACCACGCCGTCCGCGGCCCGCTGCATCTGTTCGACGGCCGCCGCTGTGCGCGTCACGGCCTGCGTCTGCTGCTGCGTGCCGTCCGCGACCTGCTGGATCGTGGCCGCGATCTGTTCTGTCGCCCGCCCGGCCGGGCCAGCGGCCGCCGCCAGTTGGTCTGAGGCGGAGCGGACGGCGCCGGCGGCCTCGCCCACCTGCCGCAGGAGGCCGCGCAGATCGACGACCATGCGCTCGAAGGCGTGGCCCAGCTCATCCTGGTCGGAGCGCGGCCGAACCTGGAGCGTCAGGTCACCGGCGGCGATCTGGTCGGCGACGCCCGTCATCTCACGCACAAAGCCGGTCATGCGCCGGAAAGCGCGGCTGAGGGCGCCGAGCTCGCCGCTGCCCAGGTCGGGCACTTCCTGGCGCAGATCGCCCACCGCGAGCGCGTCGGCGACCGCCATCATGTGCCCGAGCGGCCGCGCGATCGCGGCTGCCAAGCGCCAACTCAGCCAGGCGCCGATGGCGGCCAACAACAGGCCTGACCCGAAAAAGATCCCCAGCGTGCGCGCCTGCCCGGCTTGCAGTTCGGCGGCAAAGGCCTGGAATTCGTCCTCATAGGCGCTGACGCCGATCACCCAATCGTAAGGCGCGAAGTAGGCCAGCCGCGCGATCTTCCAGCGCGGCGCGGCCTCGCCGGCGTTCTGCCAGCGGTAGCGGGCGGTCCCAAACTCGCCCGGCGGCAAGGCCAGGGCCGTCTGCACGATCTCCTGAATCACCGGCTGGCCGTCGGCGTCGCGCATCTCCCAGATATCTTCGCCGTCCCGCTCGCCGTTGCGCGAGACAATGTAGCGGCCGCGGTCTTCGCCCTGACCGCCCAAGATGTAGACGTAGCCGGTCTGGCCGACGCGCGTCTCGTACAGGGCGTGGCGCAGGGCGGGCACGCTGTCTTGGCGGACGCCAACGTAAATCATGCCGAGGATGGCGCCGTCTGCAGCCGTCAACGGCGCGTAGGCCGTCAGGTACCAGGCGTTGACGACGTAGGCGACGCCGTGATAGGTCTCGCCCTGGAGGATCGCGGCGACGACGGGGTTGGACGCGCCGTCCGGGTTGACGGCCGGGATATAGGTGCCGATGGCGCGCCGGCCGTCGGTCGTCGGCACGGTGGTGGCCACCCGCAGCATATCGCCGGCGGCATTCATACGTTGGAACAGCGTGGCCGTGCCGCCCACCATCTGAGTCACCTGGTCCACCACCGGCGTCATGACCCCGGCGTCGGCGTTCTGCCCGAGCCAACGTCCGCCCACGAGCGCCTGCGGGAGCGCCACCACGGTCACGGTCTGATTTATCTGATGCACGGCTTCCCAGGAGGCCGTAGCCGTACCTAAGCCGAAGCCGCCACTCTGCGCCAGGACGTACTGGGCCACGCTCAGGTTGTGATCCACCTGTTGGCGCAAGGCCTCATCCTGGGCTTCGACCAGGCTCATCACACCCTGGGTGATGTGGTCCAGGTCGGCGGCCACCAACTTCTCGACCTCCGTCTGAGCCGCGGTCGAGAAGCTGGTCATCTGCCAGGCACCCACGCCGATCAGCACGGCCGCAGTGACCACGACGCCGCTGGTGCCCAACAGCCCGAGTTGGAATCGGAGAGACAGCGATCGGAGGCGCGCAAACATAGGCCTATTCCTTGGACGACCGATTCAACACATCGGCCGGAGTCCCCGCTCCCATCCGGCCACAGCCATGCCTCAGCTCAACGTGAACTAACCCACAGGAACGCTAACGTGGGCCAGCCGGCCAGTCCATAAAGAACAGCTAAGGCGAAGCTGAATACGGCCTAAAAAAAACAGCCTCACAGACGTGAGGCTGTCGCGACGAACTGGCCTAAAAGAGCGGCGTTGGTCAGCGGACGGGCAGCGCGGCGCTGCCGTTCGCGGCCGCCGCCTGAGCCGGCCGACGATGACCGGTCTCGAGGGAGGCCAGCGGCGGCGGGCTGGCGGCGGCTCCGGCCGACCATTGAAATTGCGCCACAACTTCGCGCAGGGCGCTGGCTTGTTGCGCCAGGGTCTGAGCAGAGGCGGAGAAGGCCTCCACCTGCGTGTGCACGTCCGTGGCCGACGTGGAGACGGCCTGCACGGCCGCACTGGTCTGCGCGCTGACCTCGGCAATGGCGTCAATGGACACTGAGACTGTGGCCGCATTGGTCGTCATCGCTTCCGTGGCGGCCGTATTGGACGTGACCACGTCTGAGACGGCCTCGACCGCAGTGACCACATCGGCGGAGGCTTCCCGCATCATCAGCGTGGCCGCCAGCGCCTCCTCCGCCTGGGCGTTGACAGCCTGGACGGTCTCCATGATCTGGGTGAGCGCCGCGCCGGCGGCATGGGCGCGAGCGACGCCGTCCTCCACCTCATGCGCACCGGATTCCATGGCCGTGACGGCTTGCTCCATCACGGCGCGGATGTCGCGCACCAGGCCGCCGATCTCCTTCGTCGACGCGGTGGCGCGCTCGGCCAGTTTGCGCACTTCGGCCGCCACCACGGCAAACCCCTGGCCGTGCTCGCCAGCCCGGGCTGCCTCGATGGCGGCGTTGAGGGCCAGCAGGTTGGTCTGAGCGGCGATATCGCCGATGGTCTCCACGATCGCGCCGATCTGCTCCGAGCGCCGCCCCATTTCGCGCACGCTCCCGGCCGAGGCGCCGACCGTGACGCGGATCGCGTCCATGCTCTTGATCGTAGCCGCCACCGTGTCCGCGCCCTCGCGGGCGGCCGCGGCGGCCTGGATCGAGTCGCGCGTGACGACTTCGGCGTTGTCGGCCACCTTCTCCACCATCTGGGTGATTTGGTCCACGACCTGAGACGCCCGAGCCACGGCTGCCGCCTGCGCGCGGGCGCCCTGGGCGACGCCGTCGATGGCCTGACGCACCTCGGACATGGACGCCGTGGTGGCGGCCACGCTCTCGGCCTGATGCAGCGTGCCATCCGCGATCTGTTGGATGGTGGTCGCGATCTGGGCGGTCGCCTGGTCGGCCTCGCCGGAGGCTGCCGCCAGCTGGTCGGCGGCCCCATCCAGGCGGGTTGCGCTCTCGGCGACGCGCGCAATGACGGCGTGCAGAGCAGCCGCCATCGTCGCCAGGGCTTGGCCAAAGACATCCCCAGCCGAGCGCGGCGTCACCACGACCGTCAAATCCTGGCGGGCCAGGCGGTTCGCGGCCCCCGCCGCCGCCTGCAGATAGGCGACGAGGTCGGCGAAGGCGCTGGCCATGAGGCCGACTTCGTCGTGCGTGACCGCCGGCAGGCTGACCGCCAGGTCGCCGCGCGCCAGTTGTTGCGTGGCGGCGGTCAGCCGGACCACCGGCGCCGAAATCCAGCGCGCCAGCAGGGCAGCCAGACCCAAGGCGGCGAGGCTGGCCGCCAGGCCGATGATCAGGATCTGGGTGTACAACTGGGACGTCAGCGCTTGCGCGCTCTGGTTGGAAAGCTCGGCGAAGCGGTAGTTGACGGCGACGAGGTCGTCCAGGGCCGCCCGCATGGCGGCCAAGGCCGCCTCGGCCGCCGCCGCCGACACCGGTTCGCCGGCCAGCAGCGCCGCGCGCTGCGGCGCGAAGTCCGCATAGGCCCGCTGAAACGCGGCCAGGGCATCCGCTTCTGACTGCTGTAAGGCTAATTCGCCCTGGGCTGCCAGGGTCGCCGTAAACTCAGGGCTGAGCGTGGTCAGCCATTCGGATTCGTAGCGCGCCAGCACGGCCGTCAGCGCTTCGTCGGCGGCGCGCGCGGCGGCGCGCTGCGCGGCCTGAGCTTCCGGCGCGCTGTCTGCGTTCGCCACCACCTGCACGGCGACGTTGAGGCGCTCGCGCTCCAGGTTGGCCTGATCCAGATTGATGATCGGGATCAACATGAAGCCATACAGGTTGTCGTACTCGGCCTGCAGCCGCCCGAACCCTGTCAGCGCCGCTGCGGTCAGCCCGGACACCGCCAATGGCGTGATGGCCGCCACAAGCATCAACTTCCAGATCAGCTTGAGATTGCGCATCGCGCCTCTCCTCGGGGAGGTACCCGCCGGCCAACGCGCGACGGCCGCCCCTGGGGGTGGCCGTCGCAGAGGCTGACGCCGTGAGCGATACCCGGGCGGCTCAGGCCGCCACCGGCAGATGGTCCAGCGTCGATTGTTCCTGAAGCGACAAAACCTTGCCCAGGTCCAGCAGGATGACCAGGCGCTCACTGACCTTGGCGATGCCGCGGATGAAAGCCGAGTCCACGGTGGTCACGATCGGCGACGGCGGTTCGATCGCGTCTTCGCTGACGCGCAGCACTTCGCTGACGCCGTCCACGACGATGCCGACCGTGGCGCCGCCCATCTCGACCACGACGATGCGCATGTCTTTGGTGGCCTCGCCGCGCGCCAGGCCGAAGCGCTTGCGCAGGTCGATCACCGGCAGCACCTTGCCGCGCAGGTTGGTGACGCCCTCCACGAACTGCGGAGCGCGCGGCACCGCCGTGATCGTCTGCATCTTGATGATGCCTTCGACTGCGGCGATGTCCACACCATACTGCTCATTGGCGAGGTCAAACACGACGAGTTGGTGCTCCATAATCCAGGCTCCTTTTGACAGTTCTGCGTCCGGCCCTCAGGCGGACGCCGTGACACAATTCCGGCCGGCGGCCTTGCTCTGATACAACAACTGGTCGGCGCGCCGCACGAGGCCGTCCGGCGTATCGTCGGCCGCGCTCAGGGCGGCGCCGATGGAGACGGTCACGCGCAGGACGCCGGCCTCGGTGGACAGCGCCGAACGCTCGATCAGCGCGCGCAGCTTGTTGGCGACGCCGGCGAGCTGTTGGGGGTCAATCCCCAGCAGCAAGATCATGAATTCCTCGCCGCCCCAGCGGCCGACGAAATCCGTGGCGCGGACGCTGTGGCGCAGCGTCTCGGCCACCATCTTGAGAACCTCATCGCCAACGTCGTGGCCGTAGGTGTCGTTGACTCGTTTGAAAAGGTCGACGTCGACAAACAGCGCCGCGAACGGCATGCCGGTCTCGCGCGCCTCGACCAGACAGGCCTCCAGCTTGCGCCCCAGGAAACGCCGATTGCCCAGCCCGGTCAGCGGGTCGCGTTCGGCGGTTTCCGCGAGCTGACTGGCGCGTTGCCGGGCCGCGGTCAGGAGCGAGTTATCGCTGAACGATTCGACCGCCCCGACAATCTGGCCGGAGGCGTCCAGCATCGGCGCCACCCGCACCAGCACCGGCACGCGGTGGCCGCTGCTGTGGCGCAGATAGACCTCGGCTTCCCGCACCGCGCCATCCTGCATGGATTGCGCCAGCGGGCAGAGGCTGTGGCACAGAACGCAGCCCTGCTCGTTGACGTGCGAGAGAATGTTATCCGAGCAGGGTCGACCAACGACCTCTTCAGCGGCGTAACCGGAAATGCGCTCCGCGCCTTTGTTCCAGTACGTGATGGAGCGCTGCCGATCGACGAAGTACACGCCATCGTAGAGGTTATCGAGAACGCCCTTGTAAAACTCACCCGTATCCGACATCGGCTGTCTCTGACGGCGGTTGCGCACTCTCCGACCCAGCTGTCCGCCGCCGAGGGAGTCGAACCCTCGGCTTCCGGCACCTGGCGGCTGCCAGGCTTGGTCCTGCCCAGCGGACGGCCGGGCCGGAACGCCGCACTGCTGCGGCGGCTGTTGCTCCCACCGTCTGGCCCAGAATAGGCGCGTTCATCACCGGCGTCAGTAAAGGTCCGCTAAAGACCAGCTAAAGCCGCACTAAACAGGGCCGCCCCAGCGGCTGGGCCAGGAGGGGTTGGCCGGCCCAAGCGGCGCCGATCTAGCCAATTCAAATGGACAGGCGAGCGGAGCCGCTCGGCGGCACAGGCGAAGGGCGCCTGATCCTGGGGGATTTTATGGACCTGGCTTAGTGGCTGTTGACCGACGGGCGGGCAGGCACGGGCAGGGCAGCTGCGGACAGGCCGCGGTTGGCGCCTTCGCGCAGCGCCAGCTGAACCGTGATCGTGCCGCACTCACCCTGGAAGGGGACAATCAGGCGGGCAAAGTCGAGGGTCGAGATGGTGGCGCCGCGTCCAACCAGCAGCGTGGGCGGCGAGATGGTGGCTTCGTATCCGGCCTCGGACAGCTTCACGCTGGCGCGGCCGGTGATCACATTGCCGAGCTCGGCCACGCCGCTCTGGGCCAGGCCGTCGAATTGGGTCAGAGATTCCCCCAGCATGCGGGAGCTCAAATTGATAGCGGTCGTCTGGCTCATGCTGTAGAACACCGTCCCCTGCACGCGCCCGACCAGGCTGAGGATGACGGTGACCTCGTCGGTCACGTAAGGCTGCTTGTCGAGCGACAGATCCCCCCGCGTGACGGCGACCTGGGCCTCGGCCTGCAGGACCTCAAAGGCGGCATCGAGGAACGGGTTGAGGAATTTGACGTTCATCAGAGGCCCTTCGAAGCGCCGACCGGCAGCCCTCCTGCGCCAGCCAGCAGCGGCACATGGGCGCTGCGCCCGTCCGCGGCGCTCTCGCGCAAGGCCAGATGCACGGTGATTTGGCCCAGCTCGCAGGTCAGCGGCACCACGATCCGCGAGAAGTCCAAGGTCGAAATCGTCACGCCCTGGCCGAGGATCAGCGTCGGCGGCGAAATCTCGGCGGCCGCACCGGAGTTGGCCAGCTTGATGCTGGCCCGGCCGGTGATGACGTTGCCGAGTTCGGCCACGCCGCTCTGGGCCAGCCCATCGAACTGCGCGAACTCCTGAGCCATCATGCGCGACACCAGCGCCAGACCGGTGGCCACCGACAGGCCGTACAACACCACGCCCTGCACCTGGCCCACCAAGCTGAGCAGCACCGTCACCTCATCGCTCGTCATAGCCGATTTCTGCAGAGTCAGGTTGCCGCGGTTCAGCCCCACGCCGACCTCAGCCTGGAGGACTTCGGTGGCCGCCTCGACAAACGGATTCAGGAACTTGACGTTCATCTAGTCTCACCTCCGCGCGCCGCGCCGGCTCAGCTGAGGCGCTGATAGAACGAAATGCCGGAACTGCGCAGTCCCAGTTCCTGGGCGCGCGGCACGATCTCGGTACCGCCCACAAACAGGATCCCGCCTGGGCGCAGCGCTTGCTGGAACTTGCGATACAGATCGGTCTTGGCCGCCTCGGTGAAGTAGATGACCACGTTGCGGCACACGATCAGATCGAAGTCCCCCTCGAACGCATCCGCCAGCATGTTCTGCTCTTGAAACATGACCCGCTTGGCCAGCGCATCGGTGACGAAGAAGGGTGGGCCGCCCGGCTGGAAGAACTGCTGGCGCTGTGCGGCCGTGACGTTCTGCACGTCGTCCGCCGAATACGGGCCGCGCGCCCGGGCGCGCGCCAACGCGCCGCGGTCCAAGTCGGTAGCCAGCAGGGTGTGCCGGCGGCCGGGCGTCTCTTCTTCGAGCAGCATGGCCAGGCTGTACGGCTCCAGGCCGATGGAGCAGCCGGCGCTCCACACGCGCAGACGCTGCCGCCCGGTCAGCAGCATGGGCAGGATGGTCCGCCGGAGGGCCTGCCAACGCTCCGGGTCACGAAAGAACGCCGACACGTTGATGGTCAGGTAGTCGCGCAGGCGCGCCAGTTCGGTGGTGTCGGCGCGCAGCCGCTTCAGGTAGTCCGGCCACGTCGGCGCTCCCACGCGCACCAACCACGAATCCAGCCGGCGCTTCATCTGCTCATCTTTGTAGTGGTCAAGGTTGATCTGCAGCAAGCTGCGGATGGAGTGCTTGACCAGGCTGTAGACTTCCGCTTCCATACTCACCTTGCGCGCTGGGCGCGCTATTCCCGCACCAGGCGCTCAATCGCGCCAGCCACGTCGGGTAACGGCACGACGACGTCAGCCGCGGCCGCCTCGACCACGCTGCGGGGCATCCCCCACACAACGCACGACGACTCATCCTCAGCGATCACGCGTCCGCCCGCGCCGCGAATCAACAGGGCGCCGTTGGTGCCATCCCGGCCCATGCCGGTGAGCACCACCCCCACCACGGCGCCGCGGTAGCGCTGCGCCACGGACGCCATCGTGACATCAATCGCCGGACGCACGCCGTGCACGGTGGGGTTCTGGTTCAGGCTGACGCGGTCGTGCGCGTCCAGGGTCATGTGGAAACCGCCGGGGGCCAGCAGCACCTGGCCGGTCTCCGGCGTGTCGCCGGGCTCGGCCTCTTTCACCCGCAGGGCCGCCAACTGGTCCAGACGCTCCGCCAGGGAGCGCGTGAAGCCAACCGGCATATGCTGGACGATCACGACCGCCGCCGACAGCGTGGCCGGCAGCGCGGAGACAACCGTACCCAAAGCGCGCGGCCCACCCGTGGAAGCCCCGATGACCACAACTTTGTCGCGGCCGCTGAGCCGGCGCGTCGTTTTAGGGCTGGCGCGGTCGCCCTTCGGCGCCGGCGGCGCCGGGGCCGCGGGCGGGGCCGTAATCGCGCGCACGCGCGCCTGAGCTGCCGCGCGGACCTTGGCCACCACCTCGTCCATGACGACGCTCATGTTCGCCTTGGCGGCCGGTTTGGCGACGAAGTCCACGGCCCCCCAGGTGAGCGCCTGCACGGTCTCGCGCGCGCCCTCGGTCGTCAGGCTGCTGAGCATCACCACCGGGCGCGGGTCCGTGGCCATGATCTGCCGGAGCGTGGACAGACCGTCCAGCCGCGGCATTTCCACGTCCAGGGTGATGACGTCTGGCTGCAGGCGCGGCAGCAGTTCTAACGCCTCGCGGCCATCCCGCGCCACGCCGGCCACCGCTAACCCGGGCGTCTCGCCCAGGTGCTTGCTGATGGTGAAGCGCATGTAGGCGGAATCGTCCACCACCAACACGCGCACCGGCGCCGCCGGGCCAGATACCGGCGGCCGGGAGGCCGCGGCCTGTACCGTGGCCATGGTTAGCCGAGCGCCTTGGTGATCGCGGCCAAGACGCGGGCCGGCTCGAAGGGCTTGACGACGAAATCCTTGGCGCCGGACTTGATCGCTTCCAGCACCACCGACTCCTGCCCGAGCGCCGTCAGCATGACCACCCGGGCGTTCGGGTCGCCCGACCGGATCGCCTTGAGGGCGGCCAGGCCGTCCATCTCCGGCATGGTCACATCCATCAGCACGGCGTCCGGCCGGTGGGCCTTGTACGTGCTGACGGCGACGGCGCCGTTCTCGGCCTCCATAACCTCATGGCCGTTGCTGACCAGCATCTTGGAGATGCGTACGCGCAGGAACTCGGCATCGTCGACAATTAGAATCTTCGCCATCCTCAGTGCTCCCTTCGTCTTCGGCCGGCCGCAGCCGGCTTCGGTCCAATTTTGCGCGGGCTAGAGATCCCGCGTCTCGCTGCCCAATACCCGCACATTCATCCGGCCATTGGCGACGTACAGGCGCACCGTTCGGCCTTTGTTGCCGCCGACCTCCTCAGCCGAGACGCGCAGCCGCAGGCCAGACAGCGTCGCCCGGGCGGCGGCGATGTTGCGCTCGCCGATGTTGAGCGCCTGTTTGAAGCTCGACAGCGCCAGCATGTTGGCGCCGCCCACCACGCGCACCACCAACCGGCTGCGCAAGGCCCCCAGCTGTTCCACCGTCTGCAGCAGCCCGGCGATGCCGCTGTCTACATACTTGGGACACTGCGGATCCGCACCGTTGGTGCGCTCGGGCAGAACGGCATGCAACAAACCGGTCACCCGCGTCAGCGGGTCATACACCCCCACGGCCACACACGAACCCAGCCCATAAGCCACCAGCACATCGCCGGGCTCGCGACTGACCTTGATTTCGCCCAGGCCTACGGCCAGACTGTTCCCTTCGATGACCGCTTCCATGTCCCCTCGCCTATGCCGCAAACGCTGCCAGCGTTGCCGGATCCGGGATCACCCAGAAGTCCAGGTCGACGGCCCGGTCGTCGCGCATGAGCTGGCCCTGCATCAGCAGCACATGCTCGCCGACACCGCCGCAGACCGCCACAATAATGTCCAGCACAGCGCCGACCATATCGACCATGACGGCCGGCGGCGAGGGCCGGGCATCCACCTTCAAGCGCTTGGCGATGGCGTTCAGGAAGAAGGTGCCGGTCAGGTTGCCGACCTCCGCCAGGGCCGAACGCTCGATCGAGCCCAGCTGGGTGGTCGTCCCCGGCGGCTCATCCATCAGCAGGTCGGCCAGTTCCAGGGCCTTCGGATACGGCATGACGAGCATGATCTGGCCGGAGATGTCGCCGGTCACCTGCAGGTAGATGCCGACCGCTTCCGACTCAGGCCCGCCCGCCAGGGCCGCGATCTCCGAGATCGGGACCAGCCGCGCATCCGGGTCCGCCACTGTGATGGTGGCGCCGATCATGCTGGCCAGGCCGTCGGCGGCATTGCGGATCCCTTCCGAGGCCATGATCCGCAGCAGGTCGTGCAGGCGTTCGTCAAATCCAGCGGTTGCGGTTGCGTTCATTCCAGCTCCTTCCCACCTCAGCCATTTCGCCGTGGCTCAGGCACCGGCCAGCTTGAACAGGCCGGGCACATCCACGATCAGCGCGATCTGGCCGTCCCCCAGGATGGCGGCGCCGGCCACGCCGACGGTCTCGCCCACCAGCGGGCCAAGCGATTTGATGACGACTTCTTGCTCCCCCACCAACCGGTCCACGCGCAGCCCCATCGTCGACTTGCCCCAGCGCACCGCCACGACATATTCGCGGCTGGCGGCGCCGCCGTCGGTGGGCGCAAAGCCGAGGGCCTCCGACAGGCGCAGCAACGGCAACACGCTGCCGCGCAGCAGCGTCACCGGCCGGCTGTTGACGGTATGGATTTCGCCGGCCGTCAGGTGCAGGGCTTCCATGACACTCGCCAGCGGGATGGCGAAGACCGGCGCCGCCACGCCCGCGACATCCGCGGACGTCTGCACCAACAACGCCGGGACAATCGCCAAGGTCAGCGGCAAACCGACCTGGAACTTCGTGCCGCGGCCCGGCCAGGTCTCGACGGTGACGTTGCCGTTCAGGCGCTCGACGTTGGAGCGGACGATGTCCATGCCCACGCCGCGCCCAGACAGACCGCTGACCGTCTTGGCCGTAGACAGGCCCGGCGCAAAGATCAGGTCTACGGCCTGGGCCGGCGTCAACGCGGCCGCTTCCGCTTCGGTCAGCAGGCCTTTGCGGACAGCGCTGGCCTTCACCTGGTCGCCGTCGATGCCGCGGCCGTCGTCCTCGACGGTCAGGATGATGCGGCCCTCTTCGTGGCGGGCGGTCAGGAGCACGGTCCCGCGCTCCGGCTTGCCGGCGGCGCGCCGCTCGTCCGGGGTCTCCAGGCCATGGTCGATGGCGTTGCGGAGCATGTGGATGAGCGGATCGCTGATGGCCTCGATGACGGACCGGTCGAGCTCGGTGTCCTCGCCGCGCAGGACCAGGTCCACCTGCTTGCCAGTCTGCCGAGCCAGATCCCGCACCAGGCGCGGGAACTTGTTGAAAGCGCTGGCGATCGGCAGCATGCGGATGCGCATGACCTCTTCTTGCAACTGGTCGGTCAGGCGGCCCAGGTTGAGGGCGGCCTCGCCCAGTTCGTCCACGCGCTCGTCGCTGCGCCAGCGCTGTTCAAAGTCGCGGTGCAGTTGGTAGAGCCGATTGCGGCCCGTGATCAGCTCACCGACCAGGTTCATCAGGCTGTCCAGCCGTTCGACGCTGGTGCGCACGGTTTGCTCGGCGCGGGCGCGGCCCTTCTCGGGCGCGGCCTGGCTGGCCTGCAGCGCGGAACGCAGTTGCGAGATCTGCTGGGCGATGGCCTGGTCCAGGATTTCCTGGGGGACGAAGCCCATGCGCACGAGCGTCTGGCCGAGCAGGTGCCGGGGCTCGCGTTCAGCGGCCTGGTAATCAATGGCGGCCTGAAGCTGGGCGGCGGTGAGGCGCCCGGCACTGACCAGATATTCGCCCACGCGCTGGGCGCTCTCATCGGACGGTTGCTCCGTAGGCGGCGCGCCGACGGGCGGCGGGGCCGGCTCGGGCGGTGCGACCAAATCAATGACTAGGTCATCCAGGGTCAGACGGGCGACGTCGGGAATAGCCGCCAGGGCCTGGCGGATGGCCTCGGCAGGCTGCGCGGTGATCACCTGCGCCATGAAGTACGGGATCGGCGTCGAGGTCTCAATGGCCGCCTGATCCGGCTGCATGCTGACAATCTCGCCCAACTCCTGGAGCGCCAGCATGGCCTGGAAGGCGCGCGCCGCCGAGGCGAAGCAGCCCGGCGTAAAGTCTACGCGCACGGACAGTGGGGCGGCCGGGGCCGGAGCGGCCGGCGGCGCGGAGCGGCGGCGCGCCGGTTTGGCGGCTTTGGCGCCCGGGCCAGCCTTGCGCGTCGTCTTGGCCGCGCGCCCGCTCTTGGCGCGGGCGGTGGTCTTCTTGCCGGAACGCGCCCGCTTGGGCGCGGGCGGCAGCTGGACGACCGTGTGGCCGTTCTTGCCATTCTTGCCGTTCGGCGGGGCAGCGCCCACAGCGACCGGGCTGACGGCCACAGGCGCCAGGGCCGGAACAACCACCGGAGCCGGGGCGGCCAGGCTGGGTGCGGCCTGGGCGAAGCGCGTCAGGCGAGCCACCAGCACGGCGATGTCCACCGGACTGCGCTGGCGGTCCACGACTTCAGTGAGCAAGAGGCGCAGCGCGTCCAGCGACTCCAGCAAGGCGTCGGCCATGCGCACGTCCACCGTGTGGGTGCCTTTGCGCAGCCCATCCAGCACGGTTTCCATCACGTGCGTGAGTTCCGCCATGCGCTGATGCCCGATCGCCCCGGCCGACCCCTTGAGGGTATGCGCGGCCCGGAACAGGGCCTGCAACAAGGGCGGATCGTCACCTTCGCGCTCCAGGCGGACCAAGCCCTCGTCTAGAATCTGGAGGTGCTCGTTGGCCTCGGCCAGGAAGATCTGCAATTCGTCTTCAGCGATGTCGAAGTTGAGTTCCATCAGGCCGATCCTAGCATCCCGGTCAGGGGAAAACCGTAAAGCACCCATAAAAGAACGACAAAGCCGCCATGAAATCTAGGCCTCAGGCGCCGGCGGCGACGCCGCGGACGCTGCGGGCGCAGTGCCGGCGTCAGGGGAGACCGAGCTGCCGGGCAGGAGGATGTTGTGTTGGCGCGCAAAGGCTTCCAGATCGGCCCGGCGGATGCGGATGTTGAGACCCAGCTGGGTGTTGTAAGCGGGCAACCCCTTGGTCCGGATCCAACGCCGGATCGTTTCAGCTGAGACGCCGCAGAAACGCGCCGCTTCCGTCGTCGTCAGGATGTCAGTTACAGGTGCCGTTTCCATGGTCAACTTTGGTCCTTGTCCCGCACCAGCCTCAACGGACATGGAGGTAAGTCTCGGCGATCCAGCCGGTCCCATCCCACTCGGCGTCGGCGGCCTCGGGAATGCTGAGCCGATACCACCAAGCGCCATCACAGGTGCGCCGCTCCAGGATCCGGCCGACATCGCCGTCGTTGGCGACGCCGAGCACGCCCAGCCAGAAACCAGCCGGGCAGCCGCGCAACAGGCTGACGCTGGCCTGGCCGTCGCCGTCGACGCGCACGCCTGAGCCCACCGCGAAGCGCGGCGCCGTGTTGGCGGTGGGCGTGCTCACTTCAATCAACTGCGTGGCGCCCCAGCCAATTCCGACCACGAGCACGACGATGCCCAGCAAGACGGCGGCCGGCGCCAACCAGGCGCGCCGATCCCGCGGGCTGGGCGGCGCCGCGTACTCGCTGTCCTCGTAGGCCGAGAACTCCTCCAGCGGCGTCCCGGAGCGCGCGCTGCTGGGCAAAGACGCGCTGCTGGACCGCACGGGGACCGGCTCAGTCGGGTCCGGCTCAGAGCGGGCGGCCGGCTGGGCCTGAGCGCGTTCCACAGCCACATGCAGGGCGTGGGCCAACAACTGCGCTGACTGGTAGCGCTCCATGGGGTCCTTGGACAAGGTCCGCATGACCACGGATTCCACGCCGGGCGGCAGGTGACGCCCGAGCACACGCGGCGTGGGCGGCAATTCTGAGATGTGCTTGACGGCCACGGCCAGCGTGCCGCCCTGGAACGGCGTCTGCCCGACCAGCATTTCGTAGAGAATCACACCCAGCGTGTAGACGTCGCTGCGCTTGTCGCCGGGGGCGCCGCGGGCCTGCTCCGGCGAGATGTAGGCCGGCGTGCCAGTCAGGCCGCCCGTGCCGGACAAGCGCGGGTGATCGATCCAGTAGACCAGGCCGAAGTCGGTGAGGACCGGCGTGCCGTCGTCGCGGAACATGATGTTGGCCGGCTTGAGGTCACGATGGATCACGCCGTGGCGGTGGGCGAAGTCGACGGCGGCGCAGATGATCTGCATCCACTGGTCGGCCTGCTCCAACGAGACGGGCCGCCGCTGGCGGGCCATCTCCATCAAGCGGAGCTCCAGCGTGCCGCCGCCCAGGTACTCCATCACGATGTAGGCGTTGTCGCCGTCCACCACGAATTCCTCCACCCGCACGATGTTCGGGTGATGGATGCGCTTCATAACCTCGGCCTCGCGCCGGAAGCGATCCAGCGAGCCGCCGTGGTTGAAGAGGTGCGGATGGATGGTTTTGATGGCGCAGACTTCGCCCGTGACCGTGTGGCGGGCCTTGTAGACGTCGGCCATGCTGCCCCGGCCGGCGAGTTCTTCCAACTGGTACTGCCCGATCGTCTGGCCGATGGTGGTGCTCACAGGGGCCTCTCTAGGATGGCGCAACGCGGGGCGGCGGGCGAGACGCCCGACCCGGCCTCCTTCAGACGCCACACATCGGTTGTCGACCACACATCAGTCAGACTTGAGCGCGCCGGCCGCGCCAACGAGGAGTTTTAGGGGAGCTTTACGGAAGCGGCGGGAACGGGCGGCCGGGCGCGGTCACCACTCGGTGAGCTTCCAGATTTCGGGCTGCCAATGCGGCCCTTGCGGGCCGGCGCCGATATCGGCGAACAGCCGGACGGCCTGCTTGAGGTGGCGCATGGCCTCATCACTGAGGCCCTGCGCGTAATAGAGGTCGGCCAGGTTGTTGTGCAGGGCCGCTTCGCGGTGGCGATCACCCCGGGCCACGCACAGGCCCAGCGCTTGTTGGGTTAAGGACAGCGCCCGCGCCAGGTCGCCTTCTTCCCGACACACCAGCGCCAGGTTGTTGAGCGCGGCCACCAGGGCATCCGGGTCGTCCAAAGACTCGGCCAAGTGGCGGCTATGCTCCAGATGGTGGCGCGCTTCGGCCAGAGCTTCGCGCCGGCTGGCCAGGCTGCCCAGGCGGTTATGGGCCTGCGCCAAGGCCCGGGCATCGCCAGCGGCCTGGGCTAGAGCCAGCGCGCGCTGGGCCAGCCTCTCAGCGGCCTCAGCCTGGCCGCGCCGCTGAGCCGTGCGGCTCCAGTCTGCGTATAGCCGAGCCTGGACGGCCGGCGTGACCGCCTCGGTCATGGCCAGCTCTGCCGCCCGGAAGTGATCGTCCGCCAGTTCCCAGTCGCCGCGCCGGTCGTAGACGATGGCCAGCTTGTGTTCGAGCAGGCCCAGAGACTCAGCCGGGCTGGTGGCGGCGGCCGCCTCATAGCTGTTCAGGGCGGCGGCATAGTCGCCGGCCAACGTGTGCAGGTCACCGATCGCGCCGTGCAACTCGTGCGGTTGCGGATAGCCGAGAGACAGGGCGGCCTGGAAGTGGGCCAGCGCCTCGGCGTTGGCGTAGACCGACCGGGCATGGTCGCCGGCACGCCGGAAGAACTCGGCGGCCTCGGGTTCGCGCCCGCCCAGGCGGAAGTGGTGGGCGATCTCGGCGGCCCGTTCGCCGCCGCCGGGCACGGTCCGGCCGCGCCGCCGCGCGACCAAGGTCTCGGCTGTCCGCCGGTGCAGCAGGCGGCGGCGGCCCAGGCCGGTCTGGGCATAAGCCAACGCGCGCAGTTTCTCGTGGGTGAAGTCGTACGCCACCTGGCCAGACGGCGCGGCGACCTCGACGACCAGGCCGCGGGCCACCAGCTCTTCCAAAGCGGCGATGGTCTCGTCCTCACTGCGGCCACTCACGGCCTGCAAGGCTTCCAGATCAAACGAACGCCCGATGACGGCGGCCGCGCCGAGCAGTTGCTGGCCGGTCTCGCCGGCCGCCGCCAGGCGCGCGCTGAGCAAAGCCCGCACGCCGGCCGGGAGCGGCCAATCGCCGCTCAGATCTGGACGGCAAGCCAGCGCCGCCAGGTATTCGACGACAAAGAGCGGCGCGCCCTCGGTCTCGCCTTGCAAACGCGCCAGGACGGCCTCAGACAGGGCCTCGGGCGGCAAGGCACTGGCCGCCAACGCGCGCACGTCCTCCGGCTGAAGCCGCTGTAACTCCAGGACACGGCCGGTCGCGGCCCGTTGCGCCTCGGCCAGGCACTGGCGCAATGGATGATGAGGCGGCACATCGCCGCCGCGCCAGGTGGTCACGATAAAGAGCGGCGGCTGGGCCGACCGCCGGATCAGGTACGCCAGCAGGTCGACTGAGGCCTCGTCGGCCCATTGCACATCGTCAAAGAAGAGCAGGCCGGGCGTGGCAGCGGACGCCAACGCCAATAAGGTCTGCCGCACGCCTTCGAAGAAACGACTCTGCGCGCCCGGCCCATCCAATGGCGGCGCGCCGCCGGCCTGGCCCAACTCCGGCAACAGGCGGGCCGCTTCCCAACGCTGCGGCTCGGCCACCGCCTGCAAGCGGGCCGCGGCGCCAGGCAGCGCCAGAGCCGCGCGCAGGACATCCACGATCACGCCGTAGGCCAGGTTCGCCTGGCCGTGATAACAACGCGCCGCCAGGACGGCCGGCTGGTCCGGCGCGAGCGCGGCCAGGAAGTCCTGGGCCAGGCGCGTCTTGCCGATGCCGGCTTCGCCGTCCAGCACCACCCACTGACCAGCAGTGCCCGCCGCGGTGTGAGCGGCCGCGAGCGCGGCCCATTCCGCCGCCCGGCCCACCAGGGGCAGCGCGGCGGCCGGGCGGCGCGCCGGCGGCGGCGCGGGCGGGCCGGCCTGAGCCGCGGTCGGCGGCGCCAGCCGGTTGAGCTTGATGGCTTCGTAGAGGCGCAGCGTCTCTTCCAGCGGGGCGACGCCTAGTTCGGCCTGCAGCACGCGCTCGCACTCATGGTATTGCCGCAGCGCCGCAGCCCGTTGACCCGACCAGGCATACAACCGCATGAGCTGGCGGTGGGCCGGCTCATGCAGAGCGTCCAGCGCCAGCCAGCGCCGGGCATAACTCAGGGCGCGCTCGTAATCGGCGGCGGCGGTGTGGGCGCGCACCAAACGCTCGAGCACGGCCGCGATTTCGTGCTTAAGCGTTTCGGCCTGGAAGAATTGCCAATCATCGAACGACGCGCTATCGCGCAGCGAGAAGCCGGCCAGAAAATCGTCGCGGTACAGGTCGGCGGCCTCCGCCTGCGCGGCCAGATCCTCGGCCCGCGCGCGGAGGTCACGAAAGGCGAGCACGTCCACCCAGACCGGCGCGCCCAAACCCACCGTCTCGCGCTCGATGCTCAAGCCGAGGCCGCCCAAGGCCGTGTTGAGCGTGGACAACGTCCGCCGCAGCGCGGCGTGCGCCTTGGCGGCCTCCGCGTCCGGCCAGAGCAACGCCGCCAGCTTCTCCCGCGCCTGGCGTTCGCCGGACAGCGCCAGGTAGGCCAGCAGCGCCAACGCTTTGCGCGTGTCGACGACCACCGGCCGGCCGGCCTGCTCCAGGCGCGGCGAACCAAAGAGATAGAGGCGGATCGTCTGGACAGCGTCTTTGGGCACGCGTCGATTGTACTGCAACTCCGCGCGCCAACCGTAACGCGGCCCGTAACGACGGCCGGACGCCGCGCCGTTAGAGTGCAACTGAACTGACCGGCGCAACCACGCCGGCAAGGAGGCCCCATGACCCGGACCACGGAACAGCCCGGCCGCGCGCACACCTGGGGCGAAGACATCGTCGACGGATTGCTGCGCGGGACCGGCGCCGGCGGGTTGATGATCGCGTACGTGCTGCTGGCCGGCGCGCTGAGCGGCGAGGCGGCGGCGGCCACGCTCGGACGCTTCGACCCCGCCCGCGGCGGCGAGGCGCTGCGCGGCGGCCTGGCGCACCTGGCGACGGCGGCCGTATACGGCGCGGTCTTCGGAGCAGCCTGGCACGCACTCAGCCCGTGGCGGGCGCGGCTGCCAGGCTGGCTGGCCGGCCTGGCCTACAGCGTCCTGCTGCTGGCCCTGGCCAACGGCCTCCTGCTGCCGTGGATGACGCCGGCGCTGCGCGGCTTCCCGGCGCTGCATTTCTTCGTCGCGCACTTGCTGTACGGCGTCACCCTGGGCTGGCTGAGCGCGCGGCGCCTATCAGCCGGCGGCTGAGTTCATCCAAGTTTTAGCAGAAGGGATCGGCCATGTTTGACTATCTCGGAGTTGGCGTTCTGGTTCTCCTGGCGGCGTTGTTCGGCTGGCTGGTGACGCGGGCCTGGGGCGCGCAGCAGGCCTGGCTCAAGTGGCTGGGCGCCGGCGTGGCCGGCACGTTGACGTTGATCAGCGGCGCCATCCTCGTCATAGCCCTGATCGGCTTCTATCGGCTCAACGCCAAACAGCCGAACGCGGCCGCGGACATCCGCGTGGCCGGCACGCCGGAACAGGTGGCGCGCGGCGCGCAGTTAGCGCAGATCTGCGCCGGCTGCCATGGCGGCGGCCAACTGCCGCTGACCGGGCAGAATGCCTTGAGCGAGGGCGCGCCGCCCATCGGCACCCTCTACGTGCCCAACCTGACCATGGCCGGCGAGATGAAGGACTGGACGGACGGCGAGATCATCCGCGCCATCCGGGAGGGCGTACACCAGGATGGGCGCTCGCTGCTGATCATGCCGTCGGCGGTCTTCCGCAACATGAGCGACGCCGACGCGCACGCGCTGGTGGCCTATCTGCGCTCGACCACGGCCGGCGAGGCCTCGCCGCCCACGCGCCTCAACCTGCTGGGCGCGCTCTTCATCGGCGCGGGCCTGTTCCCGCTCTCGGCCCAACCGCCCCTGGAAAGCGCTGTGGCAGCGCCGCCGGCCGGCGTCACAAAGGAGTATGGCGCCTATCTGGTCTCGATCGCGGCCTGCACCGAATGCCACGGCCCGGACCTGGCCGGCCAGCCGGAAAACCCCAACGGCCCGCCGGGCGGCCCTAACCTGACCACGCTCGTGCCGCAGTGGACGGAGGCGCAGTTCCTGGCCTTCTTCAACACCGGCCAGACGCCAGCGGGCGCAACAATGTCCGAGTCTATGCCGTGGAAAGAAGTGCGCGGTTTCGCCAGCGATGACGACCTGCGGGCGATGTACCTCTATTTGAGCGCGCTCCCGCCCCAGGCCGGGCCGAGCGAATAGAGCCGCGCCTACGCCGGCAGGGGGAGTTCTGAGCGCCGCGCGTGATGCGCGGCGCTCAGCTTGTGGCGCAACGGCGCCGTTCGGCCGAGGCCAAAGATCAGACTTTGGTCGCTGTTCGGCCCGCCGCGATCTCGGCCAGAATAACTACTATTCCGACCAATCAAGGCGTCTAACCATGGATATTGCCATCACCCTGCTGCGTGTGATCCACATCTTCTCGGCCATCTTCTGGGCCGGGGTCACCTTCTTCACCCTGAGCATTCTGGAGCCCACCGTCAGGGCATCCGGCCCGGAGGGCAGCCGCTTCATGGCGCGGCTGGCGACGGTCGGCGGGATGAGCCGCACGATGGGGATCGCCGGCGCCGTCGTCATCATCTCCGGCCTGCTCATGTACGGCCCGGTCACCGGCAACCTAAACCCGGCCGTGATCTTCAACGGCCGCCTGGCGCTGACCCTGGGCGCGATCGCGGGGTTGGCCGCCGGCGTCTCGGGCTTTTTGATCCAGGGCCGCACCTCCGGGCGCCTCGCCAAACTGGGGGCCGCCATCGCCGCCCAGGGCCAGCCGCCGTCGCCGGCGCAGGCTCAGGAGCTGGCAGCGCTGCAGGCCGCCATGAGCCGCGGCACCGTGATCAGCGCCGTGCTGATGGCGCTCGCTATCCTCGGGATGTCACTGTAGCCCCCGGCGCCCAGACCGACTGTGATCATCCGCCAGCCGATCACCAGCGCCCCACCTCGTCCGCAACCCGCCATGGACCGCGTCTTCCGCTGGATCGGCGTCGCCGTCGGCGCCCTGGCGGGTCTGCTCCTGATCGGCGTCACGGCCCTCTACACCCTGACCGAGGCGCGCCTCAACCGCGTTTACGTGATCCGGCCGGAGCCGCTCCTCATCCCGGCCAGCGTGGACGCCACGCGCCGCGATTGGCCTTACACGCTGGTGGCGTTCTGCCGGGACTGTCACGGCCCGGACCTGGCCGGCCAGGTTTTGGAAGACGACCCGCTGATGGGCACATTCGTGTCCAGCAATCTGACGGCCGGCCGGGGCGGCATCGCCAGCTCCTATTCGGATCAAGACTGGATCCGCGCCCTCCGGCACGGCGTCCGCCCGAACGGCAAACCGCTCGTCGGCATGCCGTCTAACGTCTTCAACCGGCTGAGCGACAACGACCTGGCCGTGCTGATCGCCTTGGTGCGCGCCCAGCCGCCGGTCGATCACGAGCTGCCGGCGACGAGGCTGGGGCCGCTGGTGCGGCTGATGCTGGTGACCGGCAACCTCGGCCCGGACGCGCTGCCGGCCGAGGCCATCGACCACGCCGCCCCGCGCCCCAATGTGCCCGCGCCCGCCGTCAGCGTCGAGTATGGCCGCTACATGGCCGTGCTGTGCGCCACCTGCCACGGCGACGACATGTCCGGCGGACCGGACGCCGGCCAGGGCATGAACCTGACGCCGGGCGGCACGATCAAAGACTGGACCGAAGCCGCCTTCCTGCAGACTCTGCGCACCGGCGTGGCCCCGGACGGCCGCGCGCTGGATCCGGACCAGATGCCCTGGAACGACATCCAGAACCTGAGCGACGATCAGCTGCGCGCCATCTGGGTCTACCTGCGCTCACTGCCGGCCATTGAAACGGAGTATCGCTGAGTCGGCCCGCCGACGGCCAGCCGCACCCGATGCAAACCCTGCCGAACGCCCTCCCCGCCCAGCCGCTGCCGGCCCGCGCGCCCTGGCTGGCCTTCGGCCGCGCTGCCATCGGCGGCCTGGCCGTGCTCACGCTGGCCCTGGTGATAGCGGGCCTGCCGGCGCGGCTGGAACAACTGCTGGACCTGGCCCGCCAGAACCAGCGGGCGCTGAGCGATCTGCAGATTTCGGCCGAGGCCTACGCCGGCTACCTGCTGGCGCTGGACCTGGTGGTGGTGGCCGCGCACCTCGGCATCGCGTTCTTCGTGGCCGGCTGGTGCCGCACGCAGGCGCGCATGGCGCTGCTGGTGGCGGCGGCCCTGGTGACCAACGGCGCCCTGGTGCCGCTGGCGGCCAGCTACACCGACATCGCTTTGCCGGCGGCCTGGCGCTTGCTCGTGGAACTGGCCATCCTGGCCGGCCTGTCCACTGGGCCGCTGCTCCTCTTCGCGTTTCCGGACGGCCGCTTTGTGCCAGGTTGGACCGCCTGGCTGGCGGGAGCCTGGATCGCGTGGGTGGTGGCCGGCCTGCTCGGACCGGCCGGGGCCTGGAGCTTCCGGACGTGGCCGGCCGGGCTCGTGCTGGTGGTGCTGCTGGCGTTCGTGGCCCTGGGCATCTACGCCCAAATCCATCGTTACCTGAAAGTCTCCAACCAGGTCGAGCGCCAGCAGACCAAGTGGGCCGTGGTCGGGCTGACTGCGGCCGTGGCCGGGCCGTTCGCGTACTTCGTCCCGTTCGTGCTCTTCCCGTCGCTGCGCCAGGGCGGCGTGCCCAACTTCTTTCACCAACTCATCGGTCCGCAGTTCTTCACCACGGTCGCGCTCACGCGCCTGGCCGGCGCCACCGCGCTGACCCTGGTGCTGCTGGCCTTCCCGCTCTCGTTCGCCGTGGCCGTCCTGCGCTACCGGCTGTGGGACATCGACCTGATCATCCGGCGCACGCTGGTGTACTCGGTGCTGACGGCGCTGTTGGCCCTGGCCTATCTGGTCCTGGTCATCGCGCTGCAGAGCCTCCTGCGCGGCGTGGCCGGCGAGGAGTCGCCGCTGGCCGTGGTCGTCTCGACGCTGGCGATTGCCGCCCTGGCCGCGCCGCTGCGCCGGCGTGTGCAGACCGCCATCGACCAGCGCTTCTACCGGCACGCCTACGACTCGGCCCGCACGCTGGCCGGCTTCGCCCAGACGGTGCGCGACGAGACCGACCTGGACGCGATGGCGGCCCGGCTGGTGACAGTGGTGGCCGACACGATGCAGCCCGAACACGTCACGCTGTGGCTCAAGCCGCTGTCCGACCTGCGCCCGGTGCGGACACGCCCGGCCGCGCCCGGTGAGCCGCGCCCGCGTTAGCCAAAAATGCCGCTGCGACGGCCACTCACCTAAAGGGGTGCAACACAACCACCATGCCCACACGCCAAACCGCCCTCGCCCTCAGCCTGGCCAGCGCCCTGCTCTTCTCCGCGTGCAGCGGTCCGGCCGGCCCCGCCCTCACGCCCGCCGGCCCGACCGAGACCGGCAGCAACGCGCCGGCCGCCGCGACGCTGACCCCACCCGCGGCCACCCCCCCCCCGGCCGGCCGATCAGCCCGGCTCTCCGAATTGCGCCGCCAGGTGGAGGCGCAGACACAAGCCGAGGGCGATTGGAGCACGGCCGCCGAGGGTACGCAGATCCGGGCCGGCGGCGGCGCGCGCACCGGGGCGGCCGCGTTTGTGCGCCTGGATATCTCCGATGGCAGCCGCGTGCGCCTGGCCGGGAACTCGGTCTTTCAGTTGACCGAGCTTTCGCCCGGCGAGGCCGACCCGGTGACCCGGCTGAAACTCGAAGCGGGCCAGATCTGGATCATGGTCACCAAGCTGCTCGGCGCCGGCTCCTTCGAGGTGGAGACGCCGACCGGCGTCGCCACGGTGCGCGGCTCGCTGATGAGCACGCGCTACGATCCGGCCTCCGGCCAGGTGGTGGTCAGCTGCCTGGAAGGCGCCTGCCGGCTCACCGGGACCAGCGGGCAGAGTGTGGATCTGGTCCCCGGCCAGCAGACCGAGATCCTGGGCCCCGGCCAGGACCCGATGCCCGCGCACCCGATGGACGCCGAGCAGTTAGCCGGCTGGGCCGGCAACTTCCCCGAGGGCGCCGAACTGGTGAAAGCCGTTGAGCCCGGCCCGGCCGTGAGCGGCCTGATCACGCCCACGCTCGCAGTACCGGCCGGCCACGTCATCAGCGGCTACTGGCTGGACACCTATGGCGACACCACCGTCGAGGGCGAGTGCCTGCAGGGCGCCGCGGGCAACGGCGGCGGCGATGGGCTGAGCCCGGACGAGCGACCGCTGACGCCGGTGCGCCAGGTGGAGGACGGCTCGGCCATCTGGGTGTACGACGCGCGGCAGAGCTTCGCCCAAATCGACGCCGGCGTGTACGCGCGCGAAAACACTTATGAGACCATGAGTTTCGACCAGCAGTTTCAGCCGATCACGGTCACGCTCACGTTTCGCGACGAGCTGCGCGTCCTGGCCCCGGACCGGATCGAATGGCTCACGACCAACAGCGAAAAGGGCGGCTGCCTCACCCGTTACACGCGCACCCTGGACCTGGTGCGCGCCGAGCCGCTGGTGCTGCTGCCGGGCCGGCCGCCGTTTCCGGGCGAGTACGCGGTGACATGGCGCACAGACGCCTGCCCGCCGGAACTGGCCGCGGCCGTGCCGGCGTTCGACCGGATTCGGGTGACGCCGGCCTACGACGGGGGCCTGATCCTGTACGGGCCGGACTTCTATCAGCAGCTGGAGGCGGACGAAGACGGGGCCTACGTCTGGGAGCAGGCCGCCGAGTCTGGCGCCCGCTTCCGGCTCTCCCTGGACGTGGACGATCCCCGGCATCTCTACCCCACCTGGAGTGTTTTCAAAGGTGCGGGCGAGCATTGCAGCGGCGTCGGCGAGCTGCGCTTTCAGAAGCCCCCGGCCCCGTGACCGGCGCCGAGCGCCAAACCCGAGGAAGCGGGCCGCGGGGGCTTGGTAACGCTTTTCGTAACGGCCAGGGGACGGACTGGCCGTATCCTACTGCCAAGCTGGAGTCCGAACATGACACCTGAGAGCGGGTTTGATTTGATCGTGGTCGGTGGCGGCCCCGCCGGCGTAACCGCGGCGCTGCGCGCCCGGGAACTGGGCGCCAGCGTGGCCCTGGTGGAGCGCGGCCGGCTGGGCGGCACCTGCACCAACGACGGCTGCGCGCCGACGCGCGTGCTGGCCAAGGCCGCGCGCCTGGTCCGCGACGCCGAGCAGTTCGACGAGTACGGGCTGACGCCCCACCAGCCGGAGGTAGATCTGCCCCGGCTGCTGGCGCGCACCCAGCAAGTGGTCTACCGCCTGCAGGAGAAGAAGCAGCTCATCGACCACCTGGCCGGCACGGGCGTGGCCGTGTACGCGGACGCCGGCCCGGCGCGCTTTGCGGACGCCCGCACCCTGGCCCTGGCGGATGGGCGCACCCTGACCGGCGACAAATTCATCCTGGCGGCCGGCGGCCACGCCCGGCGTCTGCCCTTCCCCGGCGCCGAACTGGCCCTGACGCACAGCGACGTCTGGACGCTCACGCGCCTGCCGCGCTCGCTGGCCGTGGTCGGCGCGGCGGCCACCGGCTGCCAGTTAGCGTCCATCTTCGCGGCCTTCGGGACCGAGGTCCATCTGCTGGAAGTGCTGCCGCGCCTCGTGCCGGCCGAGGACGAGGCCGTGTCGGCGGCGCTGACCGCTGCCTTCCAGGCGCGCGGCCTGGACGTGGTCACCGGCCTGGCGGGCGTGGACCGGATCGAGCAGACCGGGGACGGACTCGCCCTGCACTACCGGATGGCCGCGCAGTCGAACGGGTCCGCCAGCGAGGGGCGCGTCCTAACCGTCGAGGCCGTGGTGCTCTCGGTGGGCTGGATCGGCAATCTGGAGGCGCTCAACCTGGAAGCCGCCGGCGTCGCCACACAGCGCGGCTACGTGACCGTGGACGACACCTTGCGGACCTCAGCCGCGCACATCTGGGCGGCCGGCGACATTACGGGGCGCATGATGCTGGTGCAGAGCGCGGGCCATGACGCGCGCGTGGCCGTGGAGAATGCCCTGCTTGGGAGCGGACGCCAGTACCGGCACACGGTGGTCCCGCACGGCGGCTTCACCGACCCCGAGTACGGGAGCGTGGGCCTGACCGAAACCCAGGCGCTGAGCCAGCATCCGGATTGTGTCGTGGCACTGGTGCCTTACGGCGACATCGACCGGGCCGTGATCGACGACCGGACCGAGGGCTTCTGCAAGCTGATTGTGTCCCGCGGTACGCGCGAGATCCTGGGCGCGCACGTGGTGGGCGAGCAGGCCGTGGAGATCGTGCAGATCGCGGCGGCCGGCATGGCGGCCGGGATGAAGATTGAGCAATTGGCCGAGCTGGAACTGGCCTACCCGACCTTCACGGCCATCCTGGGCCTGGCCGCGCGCCAGATCGTGCGCACGCTGGGCCTGACGCCGCTGGCCGAGGAATGGCGCACGCTCAAGCGGTTGGCCGGGGCGGAGTGGGAGCGCGGCCAATGAAACCTCTGGCCTGGGCGATTTTCGCGCTGGCCACCCTGAGCGGCCTGGCCGGAGCGGGCGTGGCGCTGGGCCGCGCCGAAACGGCGAACTCGCTAGTGACGATCGTTGACCTGAGCGCGTGGGTGAGCATGCCGCTCGCCTTCGGCGGCGTCGGCGCACTGATCGTCTCCCGGCTGCCGCGCCAGCCGATCGGCTGGCTGCTGCTCTGCCCGGCCGCCCTGTCCGGGGGTATCGTCCCGCTGACTCTCTATCTGCAAGCGCTGGCCGCGGCCCCGGCGCCGCCGCCGGCCAGCCTGCCGCTGTTGTTGCTGCTCTGGTTCTCCAACTGGGGCTGGCTGCTGCTGATCCAGCCGATCGGCCTGATCGCACTGCTCTTCCCGACCGGCCGGCCGCCCGGGTCGCGCTGGGGCTGGCTGCTGCCGGCGACGGCCGCCCTGGCGGCGGCCTTTATCATCGTCGTGACGCTGCAGCGCCAGATCGCCTGGCCGGACGACCCGCGCCTCGCGCTGGCCAACCCGCTCGGCCTGCTCGACCAGGCGGCGGCCGAGCAGGGTGTCGTGGTCTGGATCGGCTGCCAGGCGCTGATCATGGCCCTCTCGGGGGCCGCCTTGCTGGCCCGCTTCCGCCGCGCCGACCCCGTCGAGAAGGCGCAGATCCGCTGGCTGCTCAGCGCCAGCGGCCTCTTCCTGACGATCTACATCCTCAGCCAGGTCAGCGGCGCTGGCGGCAGCGAGGGCCTGGCCGGCGACCTGAGCGCCACCGCTCTCAACCTGACCCTGCCGCTCATCCCAATCGCCATCGGCATCGCCATTCTGCGGCACCGGCTGTTCGACATCGACCTGATCATCCGGCGCACACTGATCTATTCCACGCTCACCGCCCTGCTGGCGCTGACCTACTTCGGCCTGGTGCTCGTGCTTCAAGGCGCGGTCGGCGCGCTGGGCGGCGCGCGCTCAGAGTGGATCACGGTCGCGTCCACGCTGGCTGTGGCCGCGCTGGTCGCGCCCCTGCGCGCGCGCGTCCAGGCCTTCATCGACCGGCGCTTTTTCCGCCGCAAGTACGACGCGGCGCGCACGCTGGCCGGCTTCGCGGCCGTGGCCCGCGATGAAACTGATCTGGGCGTGTTGACCGGCAAACTGGCCGGCGTCGTCCAGGGGACGATGGAGCCGGAGACGGTCGGCGTGTGGCTGAGACCGTCATCCCCCGGCCTGCCTCTCAACGACCAGGAAGACCTCAGCGCCTGGAGGACGTGATGGACACAGCCAGCAAGGTGCTCGTCGCAAGCGGGGTGCTCAACCTGGCCTTCGGCCTGCTGGTGGGCGCGCTGCTGGCCGTCTTGCGGACCCGGAATCCGGAGGCCGAGCACCGCTACCTGCTCACGGCTCACAAGGCCGGCCTGCAGCAGGGCCTGATGCTGCTCGGCCTGACCTGGGCCGTAGCGCTCTCGCCGCTGGCGGCGGGCACAGAGACTCTGGCCGCCGGCTTGCTGGCGGCCTCCAGCGCCTTCCTGGACCTGGCGGCCGTGGTCAACTGGGCGCTGCGCGTCGGTGACGAGTTCAAGGCCAGGTCGCCGGGCCTGATCGTGGGCGGGGTCTCGGCCGCGCTCTCGATGCCGGGGCTGGCCATCCTGGCCTGGGGCGTCTTTCAGGGGCTGTGAAGCATCATGCAACCGGCCGCTTCCCCCCGCTCTCGTCTCTGGCTGGCCTGGGGGCTGTGCGCCGCAGCCGGTCTGATCCTGGCGGCCGACGTCCTGCTCACGCTGGCCTCCGGACTGACGCCGGAGGCCGCCTTCACCGAAGCGCTCTTCGTCCTGCCCGTCTTCGCCTATAGCGTTCTGGGCGCTCTGATCGTCACCTATCGGTCCGAGAACCGCGTCGGCTGGCTGCTCCTGGCCGGCGGCCCGCTGCTGGCGCTGAGCCTCCTGGCGGACGATACGCTCCGCTATGGCTACACGGTCATGGCCGCCCCGCCGGCCGGCCTGGACGGTATGGCCGCGCTTTACGATACGATCGGCCTGGCGCCCGCGTACCTCTTGTTCGTCCTGCTGCCCCTGTGGTTCCCCACCGGCCGCTTCGTCTCCGCCGGCTGGCGGCGCCTGGCCTGGGGCGCGGCCGGCCTGATGTCGGCCGTGGGCCTGGCCCAGCTTTTTCTGCGGGACGCCATCGACCTCGACCCATCCCACGGGATTGCGCTCGTGGTGGACAACCCGCTGGCGCTCTCGTTCGCGCCCCCCGTCCTGGCTCGGGCGGATTGGTTTGCGATCACCACGCCGATCTTCGCGCTCAGCATCCTGGCCGGGGTGCTCTCGCAGGTCGCGCGCTACCGGCGCGCCCGCGGCGACGAGCGCCAGCAAATCAAGTGGTTCGTGTTTCTGGCCGGCGTGGTGCTCATCCCGTATATGACCCTGCTCATGGCGCAGGCCAGCCTCATCCCCGAGATCGGTGATTCGCGGCTCAGTTTCGTCTTCCAGATCCTGGGCCTGCTGACCTTCCCGGCCGGGATCGGGGTCGCGGTCTTCAAGTACCAGCTGTATCACATCGACGTCATCATCCGCCGGACCCTGATCTATTCGACCCTGACCGGCCTGCTGGCCCTCACCTATCTGGGCTTGGTGATCTCTCTTCAGAGTGCAGTCAGCGTCTTCGGCGGCGCGCGCTCGGAGTGGATCACGGTGGCGTCCACGCTGGCGGTCGCCGCCCTGGTGGCGCCGCTGCGCGGGCGGGTGCAGCGCTTCATCGACCGGCGCTTCTTCCGCCACAAGTACAACGCCCAGGAGGTGCTGGCCGATTTCGCCGCCGCCGCGCGCGACGAGACCGACCTGCACGCGCTGACCCGGAAACTGGCCGGCGTGGTGCGCGAGACGATGGAGCCCGAGAACTTGGGCGTGTGGCTGCGGCCGGCCGCAGACCTGTCGGGTCGCCGGGATAACAGACGCGAGGCCTCATAGTGGGATACGACCCGACAGGTCTAGCGTGAGGATGCGATCATGCCAAGCTGGCAAAACCTCGTCCTCCATCTCTCTCAACTAGGCTTTCGGGCCTTTACCCGGCGTTTCACCGGTCTGGACGTGGCGCAAGAGCGCCGCCAGGCGGCGCTGGCGGAGAAGATGTTCAAGGTGAAGCCATCCGTTCAGATCTCGGCTGTCACCGCCGATGACGTGCCGGCGGAATGGATTACCCCTGTTGGCCCTTTCACCGACCGGGTGGCGCTCTATGTGCACGGCGGCGCCTTCTATTCTGGGTCGCTGGCCGGGACACGCCCAGTGGCTGCCGAGGTGGCGCTGGCCGGCCAGGCGCGCGTGCTGTCGATTGACTATCGTCTGACGCCCGAACATCCTTTCCCGGCGGCGCTCGATGATGCGCGAAAGGCGTATGAATGGCTGCTGGCCGACGGCTTGGCCCCGGAAGCCATCGTGTTGGTCGGCGACTCAGCCGGCGGCAATCTGGCGCTGGCGCTGTTGATTCAACTGCGTGATCAGGGCCGGCCCTTGCCGCGGGCCGCCGTCTGCCTGTCCCCGGCCACCGACCTCACGCTGTCTGGAGATACCTGGACTTTGAATGCGCGTCGGGACCTGTTATTGAACCCGGAGAAAATCCGGGCGGCCATCGACCTTTACCTGCGCGGCGCGGACCCGCGCACGCCGCTGGCCTCGCCGCTCTATGCCGATCTGCGCGGCCTGCCGCCGCTGTTGATCCTGGCCGGGTCGGAGGAACGCCTGCTCTCCGACGCCACGCGCTTCACCGAAAAAGCCCGGACGGCGGGCGTGACGGTAACGCTGGAAATCTGGGACGGCATGCAGCACGGCTGGCATGTCCTGCACGGCTTCCTGCCGGAGGGCTGGCGGGCGCTCGAGCGGGTCGGGGCTTTCATTCAGGACGCCGGCCGCCCATGAAGATCGTCATCACCTCCCTCGGCTCGCGCGGCGATATCCAGCCCTACCTGGCCCTGGCCGTGGGCCTGCAGCGGGCCGGCCATCAGGTAACGCTGGCCACCTCGCACAACTTCACGGACTGGATCCAGGCCCATGGCGTCGGCGTGCACCCGACGCGCTTCAGCGTGCAGGAATTCATGCAGTTGCCGGAGACGAAGGCCGCGCTGCGCAGCCGCAACCCGGTCCGCCAGTTCCGGATGGGGCGCGAGATCATGCAGCGCAGCACCGAGGCGCAGGACGACGCCTGGCGGGCCATCCAGGACGCCGATTTCGTCATCCAATCCGGCACGGGCGTGGGCGCCCTGGAAGCGCACGCCAAACTCGGCCTCCCCGGAGCCTTCGCCTACGTTCAACCGTTCGCGGCCACGCGCGCCTTCCCGTCGTTCTTCCTGGGGCTGAGCCGCTCCTTGGGCGGGCCGCTCAACCGCCTGACCCACCGGCTGGCGCACCAGATGCTGTGGAGCGTCGTCGGCGGGCCGCAGACCAACCAATGGCGCAAGCGGCTGGGCCTGCAGCCCTGGCGCTCCTACGCCGAGATGTTCGCCTACGGCCGGCGCCTGGGCGCCCCCGTCGTCTACGGCTTCAGCCCGAGTTTCCTGCCCAAGCCGGCCGATTGGGACGAGCTTCAACACGTCACCGGCTATTGGTTCCTGGACCCTCGGCCGAGCTGGGCGCCGCCGGAAGACCTGGTCCGCTTCCTGGAGGGCGGTCCGCCGCCCGTGTACATCGGCTTCGGCAGCATGAACCACGAGGACCCGGAGCACAACACGCGCCTGGCCATGCGGGCGCTGGCGCTGAGCGGACAGCGCGGCGTGCTGCTCACCGGCTGGGGAGGCCTGCGGCGCCAGGAGGCGCCCGCAAACGTGCACTTCGTGGACGACGTGCCGCACGCCTGGCTATTCCCGCGCATGGCAGCCGTGGTCCATCACGGCGGCGCCGGCACCACGGGCGCCGGCCTGCGCGCTGGCGTGCCCACCCTCATCACGCCACTGGCGCCCAACGACCAGCCGGCGTGGGCCGAGCGCGTGGTGAAATTAGGGGTTGGGCCGCGCCTGCCCGGGACCAAGGCCCTGACCGCCGAAAAACTGGCCGAGGCTATCCAAACGGCCGTGAACGACCAAGCGCTGCGCGCCCGGGCCGCTGGCCTGGGTCAGGCCCTGCGGGCTGAAGACGGCGTGGCAAAGGCGGTTGCAATCGTCGAGCAGCACGCCGCCCGGCTGCCGAGGAATGGGCATGGGCCGGCGGCGGGGCGTGGTGCGTGAGGCACTGGGCCGCGAGTTGTCATCAGATGGCTTCGTCAAACGGACCAACGGATGAGCCTGATAAGTCACCTCCGTTCCCATTCGCCTATTCGCTTCTCATCTGGTGTTGCCGGAACAGCCTGCCATGAAAATCCTCATCGTCACCCTCGGCTCGCGCGGCGATGTCCAGCCCTACCTGGCGCTGGCCGTAGGCCTCCAACAGGCCGGTCACTCGGTCACGCTGGCGGCGCCCGCGACCTTCGCAGACTGGATCCGCTCGTACGGGGTGGCGGCGGAGCCGGTTCGCTTCAACCCGCAGGCGGCCATGCAACAGCTGGGGAAAGGCCGGGGCGGGCTGCGCACCCTGACGGCGATTCTGCGCCTGCTGCGGGACGGGATGGCCGACGCCCAGGCCCAGGTCTGGGAGGCCGCCCAGAAGACCGATTACTTCATCCAGTCCGCGACCGGAATGGGGGTGTTGGAGGCGGCCGACGCGTTCGGGCGGCCGGGGGCGTTCGCGTATCTCTACCCGTTCGCGCCCACCCGCGCCTGGCCTATGTTCTGGCTGCCGTTCCGGTGGTCGGCCGGCCGGCAGTACAACTGGCTGACTCATCATCTCATGCTCCACCTGCTGTGGCAGGTGGGCGGGCGGATGGCGAACGCCTGGCGTCGGAAGCTGGGCCTGCCAGGCTGGCGCTGGGCGCAGGACAGCTTGGCCCGCGCCCGAACGCTCGGTGTGCCGTTCCTGTACGGCTACAGCCCCAGCCTGCTGCCCAAGCCGGCGGATTGGGATGACCATCAGCACGTCACCGGCTACTGGTTCCTGGATCCCGAGCCCGGCTGGCAGCCACCCGCTGATCTGCTGCGCTTCCTGGAGGCCGGCCCGCCGCCGGTCTACCTCGGCTTCGGCAGCATGAACGCTGAAGACCCGGAACGTCACACGCGCCTGGCGCTGCGGGCGTTGGAGCTGAGTGGGCAGCGCGGTCTGCTCCTGACCGGCTGGGGCGGCCTGGCGCGTCCGGCCGAGCCGGGCGCGACGGACCGCGTGCACAGCGTGGACAATGTGCCGCATGCCTGGCTTTTCCCGCGCCTGGCCGCGGTCGTGCATCACGGCGGCGCCGGCACCACGGCGGCGACCCTGCGCGCCGGCGTACCCGGCATCCTGACGCCGTTCGGCGGCGATCAGATTGCCTGGGCTGATCTGGTGGGGCAAGCCGGCGTGAGTCCGCGGGCCACAGGCATCCAGCGGCTGACGCCGGAACGGCTGGCGGCCGCGATTGGGCAGGCCGTGAACGACCCGGCGCTGCGCGCCCGCGCCGCCGCGCTCGGCCAGGCGATCCGGGCTGAAGACGGCGTGGCGAGAGCGGTTGAGATCATCGAGAGGCACGGCGCCGGGTTACCGGCGGAACGCGCCGGGTTACCGGCGGAACGCGCCGGGTTACCGGCGGAACGCGCCGGCGCCAACGGGAAGGGACGACCCGGTCCATCGTCACAGTCCCAGGCAGGAGCCGCCCCATGAACACCCTTCCGCCCCCGCCCGGCCAACTCTTCGACATCGGCGGCTACCGACTGCACCTGTGGCGGCAGGGCCACACCTCACCTGGCGGCGCTCGGGAGAGGCAACCGATCACCGTGCTGGACAGCGGATTGGTCGGCAACTCGCTGGTCTGGGCCAATACGCTGGCGGCCCTGGCCGCCTTCACCCAAGCCGCCGCCTTCGACCGGGCCGGCTACGCCTGGAGCGATCCCGCGCCGGCCGGCACACCGCGCACCAGCGCGCAGATGGCGGCCGAACTGCGCGCCCTGCTGCGGGCGGCCGGCCTCGAGCCGCCCTACATCCTGGTCGGGCACTCGGCCGGCGCCATTCATACCCTGGTGTACACCGACCTCTACCCCGCCGAGGTGGCCGGCCTGGTGCTGGTGGACCCGTCCCACCCGGAGATGTTCACGCGCGCGCCTGGCGTCCCGGATGGCCCGGCGATTGCCCGGCCTTATCGCGCCATCGCGGCGCTGGGGAGGCTGGGTCTGCTGCGCTGGCTGGGGCCGATCTTGTTGGGGGCGCTGCTCGGCGATAGCCGGCGCCACTTGCCGCCTGAGGCCGGGCGGGCGCTGACGGCCTTCAGCCAGCGTCCGCAGGATTACGCCAATGCCGCGCGCGAGGCCCAGGACGCCAACGAGAGCTTCGCCCACGCCGCCCAGGCCCTGACGCGCCTGGGCGACCGCCCTGTGGAAGTGCTGAGCGCCGAGTGGTGGGCGACGGGCCAGGCCACGCCCATGAAGCGCGCCCTGCTGGGCCTGCACCGGGAGCTGGCCGGCCACTCGGCGCGCGGGCAGCACAGCCTCGTCGCCGGGACCGATCACGCCAACCTGCCCGTGGCGCGCCCGGACGCGATCGCCGACGCGGTGCAGCGCATCCTGAAAGGGCGGCTGGCTTGACAACGCCCGGCTACCCTCAGACGCGCCTGAGCGGCTGGCGGCGCAACATCGCCCGAGCGGTGTGGCTGATGGCCATCGCGCCGATGGTGCTGGCCTTTGTCCTGGGCATCCCGATGCGCTTCAAATTCCTGAGCCGGGTCATGCCGGACGCGGCGGCCGATCCGTTTGACAACTTGATCCCCGTGCCAGACGCGATGGTGAGCACTTTCGCCGGCCACCTCGGCCCGGCTGAGGCAGAGGCCCTGGCGCGGCTGGGCTTTGAGATGACGGGCTATGCCATCGTCATCCTGGCCTTCGAAATTCTGCTAGGCCTGGTTTGCCTGGCGATTGGTTTTCTGCTGTTCTGGCGGCGCTCGGATGATTGGCTGGCGCTGTGGTCCTCGCTCCTGCTCATCCTATTGGGGATAAGCGGCGTTTCGCTGATTGTGCCGACACTGATGACTGTGTCGGCGGTTTGGACCGTCGTCAACCTGCTGGCGGCCCTTGTAGGTATGCTGAGCAACGTACACGTGCTCTTTCTCTCGCCCGACGGGCACATGCAGCCGCGTTGGGCGTTGCCGGTCGCGGCCGGCGTCTCGGGCTACATCCTGGCGCTGGCCGGGTATGTCGGTTGGCTATCCGTCGGCCAGACCCTCAGCCCGCTGCTCCTCTTGATTTTCCCGGTGTGGATCGTCGGCCTCGGCCTGGGAGTCTATGCCCAGATCGTGCGCTACCGGCGCCTATCCACGGCTCAACAACGCCAGCAGACCAAGTGGGTGGCCGTCGGCCTGGCGACGACGACGCTGGGCTTCATCGCCAACGCCTGGCTGCTGTCGCTGGCCGGGCAGGAGCCCGGCCTGCCGCGCGTGCTGTACAGCGTGGGACGCACGGCGACCGTGACGATATGCATGTTGTTCTTCCCCGTCTGCGTGGCGTTCGCGGTCTTGCGCTATCACCTGTGGGACATCGATCTGATCATCCGTCGCACGCTGATTTACTCCGTGCTCACCGCCCTGTTGGCGCTCACGTACTTTTCCCTGGTCCTCGGCCTGCAGAGTCTGGCCACCGCCCTCGGCGGAACGCGCACCGAATGGGTAACGGTGGCCTCCACACTGGCTGTGGCCGCGCTGGTTACGCCCCTGCGTGGGCGTGTCCAGGCTTCCATCGACCGGCGCTTCTACCGCCGCAAGTACAATGCGGCCCAAACCCTGGCCACCTTCGCGGCCGTGGCGCGGGATGAGACCAAACTAAACACGTTGACGAGCAAACTGGCCGGCGTGGTGCAGGACACCATGGAGCCCGAAAGCGTGACCGTATGGCTGAAACTTCGATAGACGAACGTCGCTGGACGCGCGGCGCCTGGCTGACGGTGCTGGCGGCCGGGATATTTATCGCCCTCAACCTGGCGCATGTGGCCTACCGCTTCAGCCTGCCCAGCCTGGGCTGGGTGGTCTGGGACCCCGGCTCAAATGAAGGCCAGGGCCAATTCTGGCTGGTCACCAACGCAGTCGAAGCGCCCTCCGCGCTGCAGCCCGGCGATGTGGTGACGCACTTGGGCGCGCTGGAATTGAGCTCTTATGATGTGATGGCGGCCGACGCCTGGCCGCGCCCGGCGCAATGGCGCGTCGGCGGGCAAATCAACGTGACCGTTGAGCGTCAGGGACAGACGCTGGTCATTGCGGCGCCAGTGGTGCAATGGACTGGGCCGGCCTGGTGGCGGGCCAATGTTCTCGACCCCCGTCAGCTCTGGGAGTGGGTCGTTACGGCGCTTCTGCTCGGGCTCGTGGGCTATACGCTGGCCCATCGGCCGGGCAACCTGGCCGCGCGTTTTCTCTTTGCCGTTGGCCTGGCCCAACTCTCGATCTCGCTGAGCAACACCTTGCCGGACCATCTCGCCCTGGCGCTGGACCCGCCCGGCGCGATCAGCAAAGCGCTGTTCGGCAACATTATCTTCGCCTATCTGCTGGGGCCGGCCTTTCTGGGCTTTGCCCTCACTTTCCCCAGGCCCAAAGCCTGGATCCAACGCCAGCCACGCTGGCTGCTGGCGCCCTTTCTCCTCGGCGCCACCACCATTGTGCTCCTCGCCGTCCTGCCGGCGTACGCGAGTATCGGCTTCGGCCTGACGTTTGCGATGCTGGTGAGCGGCCTGGGGGCGCTTCTCCACTCCGGCGTTACCCAGCGCGATGCCATCAGCCGCGCCCAACTGCGCTGGGCGGTTGGAGGGGTCTCGGTCGGCGTGAGTCTGTTCCTGTTAAACGCTCTCCTGTTTCCGGGCCAACCCCTGTACCGCGAATGGCTGAGCGCTTTGGCGAGTCTCGGTTTCCCCGTCATCGTGTTTTCGCTGACCATCGCCATCCTGCGCTACCGGCTGTTCGACATCGACCTCATCATCCGCCGCACGCTCATCTACTCGCTGCTGACGGCGCTGTTAGCGCTGACGTATTTCGGCCTGGTGATCGGGCTGCAGGGCGTTGTCTCAGCGCTGGGAGGCGCGCGCTCGGAGTGGGTGACAGTGGCCTCGACCCTGGCCGTCGCCGCGCTGGTGGCGCCGCTGCGCGTCCGCGTCCAGCGCTTCATCGACCGGCGTTTCTACCGGCGCAAGTACGACGCCGCGCGCGTCCTGAGCGCCTTCGGCGCGGCCGCGCGGGACGAGACCGATTTGAACACCCTCACCGGCCGGCTGACCGGCGTGGTGCAGGAGACCATGGAACCCGAGAGCGTCGGCGTATGGCTGCGGTCGGAAAACATCGATGACCACCGCCCCTGAGCGCCGCTCGGCGCGGACCCTGTGGATCTGGTTTTTGCTGACCGCCGGCCTCGGCGTGGCCAGCCTTTTGCTCTTCGTCCGCAACGCGGACACGGCTGTGCCGAGCTCCTGGGGCGCCGTCGGCGGCGCCCGCAACAGCGCCGCCGATTGGATCGATCCCATCCAGCAAAGCCTGCTCTCGCCTCTGACCCTGAGTGCCCTGGGGGTCTTGATCCTGCGGCGGCAGCGCGGCCATCCCATCGGGCGCCTGCTCGTCACCCTGGGCTGCGTCTCCGCCCTGGCGCAATTCACCCAGGAATGGGCCGTGTATGGCTACTACACGGCGCCGGGCGCTGCGATTGGCGCGGGGTTGGCCGCCTGGGTGACGAACTGGATTTGGATCGTGCTCTTCTTCCTCTTGCTCCTGACGGCCGCCCTGTTTCCAGACGGGCGCTTCCTATCACGCCGCTGGGGCTGGCTCACCGGCAGCCTTTTGTTTGTCTTCGCCGGGCCCATCCTGATCGCGGCCATGGGCGAGCCGCGCCTGTCGTCGGCCTTTCAGATCGCCAACCCCTTCGTCTCTGGTTTCCCAGAGGCCGTCTACTCGGCGCTCTTCCGCGTCAGCGTGGCGTTTATGCCGATCACGGCCGTCGCGGTGCTGATCGCGGCCATAGTCCGGTATCGCGCCAGCCAGGCGCGCGAGCGCCAGCAGATGAAATGGCTGCTGGCCGGCGTGGCGCTGATGGCGGCGCTGACTGTGGCCGGTTTGGGCCTCAATTTTGGGTTGGGCCAGGACCTCGGCGCTACTCTGGTGAACGCGGCCGTCTTGGGGCCGGCCCTGGGCGTTGGCGCCGCCCTGCTGCGCCATCAGCTCTACGACATCGACATCATCCTGCGCCGGACCTTGATCTACTCGACGCTCTCCGGCCTGCTGGCGCTGACGTATTTCGGCCTGGTGATCGTCCTGCAGGGGACGGTGACGACGCTGGGCGGGGCGCGCTCGGAGTGGGTGACGGTGGCCTCGACCCTGGCGGTGGCGGCCCTGTTTGCGCCGCTGCGCGCCCGGGTACAGCATTTCATCGACCGGCGCTTCTACCGGCGCAAGTACGACGCCGCGCGCGTCCTGAGCGCCTTCGGCGCGGCCGCGCGGGACGAGACCGATTTGAACACCCTCACCGGCCGGCTGGCCCAGGTGGTGGATGGGGCCCTGCAGCCGCAGACCCTCACGCTCTGGCTGAGGCCGCCGACCGAGGACCGGCCGCGGCCCGGGGCGCTTCGTAACGCAGATCGTAACGATCACGGGATGCCGGCCGGGTAGACTGGAGACAAGATGAGCGTTTGGCTGAATTCCCTGTGGAAGAAGCTCTTCGGTCCGCCGGCCGGGTCGGCCCCGGCCGATCCGGCCCCCGCCCCGCCGGTGGAGGCGGGGGCGTCGCCGGCTATCCTGGATCTGGACATCGCGCCCCACGACCCGCTGGCCGCCTACTTCCAGAGCGCGCCCCATCCGGTGGAGATCGACAAGCTCAACTTCGACTCGCCGGCCCTGCGCCAGCTCAAGGCCAACGGCACCCGGCTGGTTGTCCCGCTGGTCAGCCAGGGCGAGTTGATCGGCCTGATCAACCTCGGGCCGCGCCGCAGCGAGCAGGATTACTCGGCCGACGACCGCGGCCTGCTGAGCAACCTGGCCACCCAGGCGGCCCCGGCCGTGCGTGTGGCCCAGCTCGTCCGGCAGCAGCAACTGGAAGCGCAGGAACGCGAGCGCATGGAGCAGGAGCTGCGCGTCGCACGCCTGATCCAGCAGACGCTGCTCCCGCGCGAACTGCCGCAGCTGGCCGGTTGGAACCTCTCGGCCTACTACCAGCCGGCCCGCGCCGTCGGCGGCGACTTCTACGACTTTATCCGCCTGGAGGACGGCCGGCTGGTGCTGATCATCGGCGACGTGACCGACAAGGGTGTGCCGGCGGCCCTGGTGATGGCCACCACGCGCAGCATCCTGCGCTCCGGCGCCCAGCGCTGGGCCTCGCCCGGCCAGGTCCTGCAGTACGCCAACGACATGCTGGTGGGCGACATCCCGCCCAAGATGTTCGTCACCTGCCTGTACGCCCTGCTCGACCCAGCCAGCGGAAACCTGGTGTATGCCAATGCCGGCCACGACTTGCCCTACCGCCGCCACCGCGACGGCGTGGCCGAGATGCGCGCCATCGGCATGCCGCTCGGCCTGCTGCCCGGCATGGTCTACGACGAACAAACCGTGCAGCTGGAACCCGGCGACAGCGTGCTGCTGTACAGCGACGGCCTGGTGGAGGCCCACAATCCGCAGCGCGAGATGTTCGGGTTCCCGCGCCTGCAGGCGTGCCTGACCCAGCATCCCGGCGGCGCCGGCCTGGTGGATTACCTGCTGGCCGAACGGGCCGGCTTTGTCGGCCCGGACTGGGACCAGGAGGACGACACGGCTCTGGTCATCCTGCAGCGCGAGGCCGCCGCCGACGACGGCCTGCGCCCGCTGGCCTCCTTTGATTGGCCCAGCGAGCCCGGCAACGAGCGCCTGGCGATGGAGAAGGTGGCCGCGGTGGTGCGCGCGGCCGTAGACCTGCCGCCGGCGCGCCTGGAGCGCCTGAAGACGGCCGTGGCCGAGGCGACTATGAACGCCATGGAGCACGGCCACAAGTACCAGCCCGAGCTCACCGTGCACTTCGAGGTGCGCGCCTCGGCGACGCGCCTGGCCGTGCAGATCACCGACCACGGCGGCCAGCCCATGCCGCGCGCGCAGACGCCGGACCTGGACGCCAAGCTGGCCGGGCAGCAATCGCCGCGCGGCTGGGGCCTGTTCCTGATCGAGAAGATGGTGGATGAACTCAATGTGACCACGGACGGCCAGCACCACACGGTCGAGTTGGTCATGCACATACCGGAGGCTGCGCATGGCCACCAAGATGCTTGAAACCGCTCTGCGGCGCCACGGCGACGTCGCCATCCTGGACCTGACCGGCGAGATCGACGGTTTTGCCGACGAGGTCCTCAACGCCGCCTACGCCGCGGCCGAGCAGACCGCGCCGCGCGCGATCCTGCTCAACTTCAAAGGCGTCGACTACATCAACAGCACCGGCATCGCCCTGATCGTGGGCCTGCTGGCCCAGGCGCGCCGCGCCGGCCGAAAGCTGCTCACCTGTCACCTCGGCCCGCATTACACCGAGATTTTCCAGATCACGCGCCTGGCCGATTTCATGAGCCTGTATCCGGACGAAGCCAGCGCGCTGGCTCAGGACAGCTGACCGCCGCCGCGCCCTCGGCTGTTCATCACTCGGAGGCCTAATGTCCAAACCCAACCTTCGCCTGTCCGTCCGCCCGCTGGGCGGCGGCTGTTGCGCCATCGACCTCTTTGGCGAGGTGACCGCCTTCGCCGAGAACAGCCTGATGGACGCCTACACGCAGGCCACCGGCGCCGGCGCCACCACCCTGCTCCTCAACTTCAGCGGCCTGGAGTACATGAACAGCTCCGGCATCGGCCTGCTGGTGACGCTGCTCATCCGCGCCAATCGGCACACGCCGCGCCAGCGCCTGCTGGCCGTCGGTCTGAGCGAGCACTACCGCCAGATCTTCGAGCTGACGCGCCTGAACGAGGCCATCGGCATCTACGCCACAGAGGCCGAGGCCCTGGCCGCGTAACAGCCCGTGTGGAGGTCGCCATGACCGAACCTGCCCCCAACCCCGCCCCGCGGGATGCCGGCCAATGGGCCCGGCCCGTGGACAAGCTCAACCTCTCCGGCGTGCAGGCCGGCGGCATCCGCCTGAACGTCGAGGGCCGGCACCTCACCGGGCCGATCCGCGGCTTCGGCCAGATGTGGCAGAAGACTTATTGGGTGCGCCTGCCCGGCGCCGCCGCCGCCCCGGCCGACGTCATCGCGGTCTGGAAGGCCGAGTTCCCGAACTTCTGGCCCAAGGGCAACCGCTTTTACGGGCCGTTGACGGGCATTCGGCCGGGCGAGGTGGCCGTGCTGAACTTGGCCGGCCCGGGCGGCGTCACCGCCCCCGGCGATACGCCCGTTATCGCCACCGGCATCATGGTGATCTTCGCCGACGACGTCTCCTTCAGCTTCATGACGCCGGAAGGCCACATCCTGGCCGGCCTGATCACGTTCAGCGCTCACACCGACGAAGGCGCGACCGTGGCCCAGGTGCAGGCCCTGATCCGGACCATGGACCCGCTTTACGAGCTGATGTTCCGGGTGGGCATCGGCCACAAGACCGAGGACGATTTCTGGCTGGCCACGCTGCGCAGCCTGGCGGCGCGCTTCGGCGTCAACGGCCTGCCGCAGCTGCGCTCGGCGCTGGTGGACCCGCGCGTGCAGTGGTCGGAGGCCAAGAACGTCTGGCAGAACGCGGCCATCCGCACCGGCCTGTATCTGCCCGTGGCCTTGCTCAAGAAAGTTTTCCGCCGCGCCTGAGGCCGCCATGTCTAACCCGCTTCCCCCCGCCCCCGCGCCGCGCGATGCCGCCTTCTGGGCCAGACCGATGACCAAGATCACGGTGGAGGCCGTGCCGGCCGGCGCCGTCAACCTCAATGTCGACGGCCACACCATCGTCAGCCCGCTGCAGGGCTTCGGCGCGCTCTGGCAGAAAACGTACCGGGTGCGCCTGCCCGGCGTGACGACCAGTGCCGCGGACGTGATGCGCGTCTGGAAGGAGAACTTCCCCAAGTTCCAGCCGCCCGGCAACCACTTTTATCCGCCCAGCACGGGCATCGACCCCGGCCGCGTCATCTTCATCGACAGCACCCTGCCCATCTTCCCCGGCCTGCCCGGCCTGATACCGATCGCGGCCGGCGTGGTCGTGATCTACGAAGACGACGAGTGCTTCACGGTGATGACGCCGGACGGCTTCCCGGAGTCCGGCTGGAATACGTTCAGCGTAACGGACGAGGCCGGCGTGCCGGTGGCCCAGGTGCAATCCCTGGCGCGCGCCGCCGATCCCGTCTACGAGTTTGGCATGTACCTGATGGGCGGGGCCGAGATGCAGGAGAAAACCTGGCAGCACGTGCTCACGGCTCTGGCCGCCTACTTCGGCGTGGCCGGCCAGGTGCAGATGCACAAGGTCTGCCTGGACCCGCGCTGGCAGTGGCGCGAGGCCCGCAACCTGTGGCGCAACGCCGCGCTGCGCACCTTCTTCTACCTGCCGGTGGCGCTGGCCCGGAAGGCGCTGCGGCGCTGAGCGCGGCGCTATACTATCCGAGGTCCGGCTGCGCGCTGGACCCGTGTCCCTATGCCTGACTCAGCTGAGCTGGATGCCGTCGTCGTCGGCGCCGGGCCCAACGGCCTGGCCGCCGCCATCACCCTGGCGCGGGCCGGGCTGCGCGTGCGCGTCTACGAGGCGGCGGCAACGGTCGGCGGCGGCACGCGCTCGGCCGAGCTGACGCTGCCCGGCTTCCTGCACGACGTGTGCTCGGCCGTCCATCCGCTCGGGCTGGCCTCGCCTTTCTTCCGCTCACTGCCCCTGGCCGAGCTCGGTCTCGAATTTATCCAGCCGCCCCTGCCGCTGGCGCATCCGCTGGACGATGGCAGCGCCGTGGCCCTGGCGCGCTCCGTGGACGAGACGGCCGCCGGGCTGGGCGGCGACGCCGCCGCCTATCGCCGCGTGGCCGGGTTCCTCAAGGACGAGTGGCAGAAGATCATCGCCGAGTTCCTGGGCCCGCTGCGCGCGCCGCGCCATCCGCTGGCCATGACCGGCTTCGGTCTGCTCGCCCTCCAGTCCGCGCGCGGACTAGCCGAGCGGGCCTTTCGCGGCCCGCGCGCCCGAGCCTTGTTCGCGGGCCTGGCCGCGCACTCCATCCAGCCGCTGGAGGCTTCGCCCACGGCCGCCTTCGGGCTGATGCTCGGCATGCTCGCGCACGGCGTCGGCTGGCCGGTGGTGCGCGGCGGCTCACAGCAGATCGCCGAGGCCCTGGCCCGCCAACTGCGCTGCCTGGGCGGCGAGATCGTCACCGGCTGGCGCGTCGACCGATTGGAGGCCCTGCCCTCCGCCCGGCTGGCGCTCCTGGACGTGACGCCGCGCCAATTTCTGGCGCTGGCCGGGCCGCGCCTGCCCGGCTCTTACCGGGAGGCGCTGACGCGCTATCGCTACGGGCCGGGCGTGTTCAAGCTGGATTTCGCGCTGGACGGCCCCGTGCCGTGGCGCGCGCCCGAGTGCCATCAGGCCGGCACCGTCCACCTCGGCGGCACGCTGCCCGAGATCGCGGCCTCGGAGAGCGCGATCTGGCGCGGCCAGGTAGTTGAGCGCCCATACGTGCTGGTGGCCCAGCAGAGCCTGTTCGATCCGGGGCGCGCGCCGGCCGGCCGGCACACGCTCTGGGCCTACTGCCACGTGCCGCACGGCTCGACCCAGGACATGCGTGGCGCGATCGAGGCCCAGATCGAGCGCTTTGCGCCAGGCTTCCGCGAGCGCATCCTGGCGCGCCACACCTACACCGCAACGGAGCTCGAGCGCTACAACCCCAACTACGTCGGCGGCGACATCAACGGCGGCGTGCAGGATTTCCGGCAGCTGTTCACGCGGCCGGCGGTGCGTTTTCCGCCCTACAGCACGCCGCTGCCCGGCGTCTTCCTGTGCTCGTCGTCCACGCCGCCCGGCGGCGGCGTCCACGGGATGTGCGGCTATTACGCCGCGCAGGCCGCCCTGGCCGCGTTGCAGCGCGGCTCCCCGCGCGCCCTCCCGTAACAACGGCCGCCTCCCAAAACAATAAGCCGGCCCGTGGCCGGCTCGTCATCCCACAGGCGAAGGCGCGGACGGTCAACGCGGCGCGGGCGCGCCGGGCAGGCCGGCGTAGGCGCGCTGCAGCACGCCATAGCGTTTCTGGAACTGGTCCAGCGCGTACTCGGTCATCTCGGCCAGATCGAGGCCGAACGGGATCTGGTCGCCGTAGCGCGCCAGGGCGTCCGGGATCACGCCGATGGCCAGAGGCAGCAAGTCATTCAGCGTGTCGTTGTAGTCATCCCACAGATCCGGTTGAGCGCTGAGCAGTTGGGTCAGCGCGTACAGGCCGTAGGCGATGTGGCGACTCTCATCGCGCTTGATGTGTTCAAAGCCCGCCACCAGGCCCGGCAGGACGCCGCGCCGCTGGCAGGCCAGGAACGCGGCCTGATAACCGGTCTCGGCCAAAACGCCTTCGACGGTGACGTGATACGTCAGGTAGGCCCGCGCCAGCGCCCGCGGGGATTGGTCGGTCAGCAAGGCGTCCAGGGCCTGCGGCAGCCGCTCGAAGAAAAGCGTGCGGTAGTTCGGGCCGTAGTAGTGGTCCTGGTCCACGGGCTGGCGCACCACCTCGGCCAACCAGCGGCTGAACCATTCCACGTGCAGGCTCTCGTCGAAGAGCTGCGTGGTCAGGTACATCTCCTCCTCGCGCCGGCCGCCCAGCCGGCCCACCGCCCACAGCAGCGGCGCCAGGTCGGTGGCCACCGCCTCCTCGCCGGCGCTGAACATCGACAACAGGTTGAGCAGCACATCCTGCTCGGCGGCGGCCAGCGCCGCCCAATCGCGGAGGTCGGCGGCCAGGTCGAGGGCGGCCGGATCCCAGCGGTACTTCTTGGCGAGCTGGTAATCGCGCAGCGGCGGGAGATCGTGGCGCAGCGGCATCGGGTTGGCGTCTCAGAGCGCTCAGGCGTCCGGGTTGTCTAAACGGAATCCATGGCCGCGGACGGTAGCCACGAATTGGGCCTGCGGGTCCACCTCGGCCAGCCGGTCGCGCAGGCGCCGCACCAGAGCATCGATGGCCTGCTCGGAGACACCGGCACCCTGGGTCTCCGGCCAGACCGTGTCGATGATGGCCTCGCGCGAGCAGACCTCGCCCGGATGCGCGAAGAGCAGCTCCAGGAAGCGGAATTGCGGCGCGGAGAGCGGCGGGTCCAGCTCGTGCTCGCCCACCCAGACCCGCCGCGCGGCGCTGTCCAGGCGCAGGCGGCCGGCCGCCGGGCGCGGCTGGGCCTCCGCTTGGGCCAGGACGCTGGCCAGCGGGCTGCCCGCCTGCAGCGGCACGGTGGCTTCCGAACCCACATACGCCAGACGCGCCACCAGGGCCACCTGGATCAGATCGCCGTCCTGCAGCCGCACCCGGCCCTGCACCGGCTGGCCGTTGAGGTGCGTGCCGTTCTTGCTGCCGAGGTCCTCCAGCTCAAAGCCGTCCGGCGTGCGCAGCAGCCGGGCGTGCGTGCGGCTTACCTGGCGGTCCGGAATCACAATATCGTTGTCGGGCTCGCGCCCGATCGTCAGTTCAGATTTAGTGAGCGCCCAGCGCTGCCCGGCGGCCGGGCCGGTCTGGGCAATCACGATGGGCACACGCTCGTCGCCAATCATCATCGGCCTCTATCCGGTTCGAGTTATAATTACCCGCAGTAGCAGGCTGCTCACGAACTGCACAGAGCCAGTTCGCGCCGGAGCTCGTGCCGCCCGCGTGGGGCGGCGGGAAAGCCTGCGCCTCACGCTCTGCAAATACTAACGCAACTGAGGGTCATATGCTCCCGCCACTCCAGGCTGGAGATACGCTGCGCCAGCGGTATAAAATCGTCCGCCCCATCGGACAGGGGGGCATGGGCAGCATCTATCTGGCCGAGGATCTGCGCCTCGAGGGCCGGCTCTGCGCCATTAAGGAGGTCCTGATGGACCCCGGCCTGCCGGCCCGCAGCCAGCAACAAGCCCGCGACCAGTTTTACCGCGAGGCTTCCGTCTTGGCGCGCCTGGATCACCCCAACCTGCCCAAGGTCTCAGACTACTTCGCCGAGGACGACCGGGATTACCTGGTGATGGACTTTGTGCCCGGCCGTGACCTCAAGGAGATCATGGATGAGGCCCGCCAGAATGGGCGCTTCCTGGCGGAGACCGAGGTGCTGGGCTGGATCAGCCAACTGGCCGACGCGCTGGACTACCTGCACCACCAAGACCCGCCGATCGTGCACCGCGACATCAAGCCCTCCAACCTGAAACTCACGCCGCAGGGGCGCCTCAAGCTGGTGGACTTCGGCCTGGTCAAGCTCCTGGCGCCGGACGAGCGCACGGTCACGGTTGTGCAGGGCCTGGGTACCGTCTATTATACGCCGCTCGAGCAGTACGGCGGCGACACCGGCAACACCGACGCGCGCTCGGACATCTACGCGCTGGGCGCCACGCTCTATCACCTGTTGACCAATACGCCGCCGGCCGAGGCCAAGCAGCGCTTCCTGCGGCCGGAGACGCTGCGGGCGCCGCGCAGCCTCAACCCGGCCATCTCGCTGCGGCTGGAAAAAGCCATGCTGTGGGCGATGGCCATGCACCCGGACGACCGCCCGCCAGACGTCGCCACGCTGCGGGACGCGCTCCGCCCGGACACCGGGCCGCTGACCACGGTGACGGACGGCGACACGATCCTGGTTCAGCCGCTGATCCGCCTGCCCGCCCTGACGACGACCATCGACCGCTACCTGGCCGCCATCGCCGCCGGCCTGCTCTTCCTGGCCTTCACGGTCACCTTCCTGCTGCCGCTCGTCCGCTGACGGCCCGCCCCCCGACCTCGCCCATCTGAAAACGCTCCGGCGATCCGGGGCCGGCGCCGGCCGGCGGCCTCGGTCAGCGCGCCGACGTCTGGCGCCGACTCCAGGCCCAGCCCACCCACAGACCCAGCCCGCCGCCCAGCACCACGCTGATCACGGAAGCCAGCCCGCCGAAGCCGGCGCTCAAGGTGCGCGCGCCGGGCAGGCCCAGGGCGAAGAAGTTGTAACCGATCAGCACGCCGATGGCGCCCAGCAGCGCCAGGCGCACGCCGCGGCGCGGCTGCGCGTCCGCGCCGCCCAGGCGGTAGCCGACGAGGAGCACGCCGGCCAGGCCGGCCAGCAGCCCGAAGAAATCCGAGCTGGACACGCGCGGATCGTTCGGCCCGATTGTGCCAGTGGCGGCCGGCGTCGGGGCCAGAGTGGGCGTGGGCGGCACCGGCGTCTCGGTCGGCGACGGCGTGATGGTGGGCGTATTCGTGGGCGGCACCAGCGGCGTGATGAAGAAGATCACGCCGGGCTGGACCGGGATCTGCAGCTTGGTGGAGCGCGCCACCACCGGCACGCTGATGGAGATCTCCAGAAAACTGGGCCGGTCGAGAGTCAGTTCAGCCCGCGCCACGCCGTCGCGCGTCTGCGTGTCGATGAACTCAAAGTCGCGGCTCTCAGCCGTGGTGTACACCAGCATGAAGCGCACCGGCGTGCCGTCCGGCACCGGGTAGCCGTTGCGGTCCAGGAGCGTGCTGGTGCGCAGACGGAGCGCGTCGCCCACGCGCAGGCCGACCTCGGGCGTGGCGGAGCCCGCCGGCGCCGCGGTGGGCAGGTCTGGCAGGGGCGTGTCCGAGAACAGCTCCACGGTCTGAGCCGGGTCCGGGGCCGTCACTTGGATCAGGTCGTAGGCGATGCTCTCCACCGACACGGGCGGGCGCCCGGCCGGCACCAGCTGCCGGAACAACAGCCGCGCCGCCACTTCCACAAACGGCGCGGCCTTGCTGTACAAGGCGTAGAACGCCGTCAGCTTGCTCAGATCGGTGGTGTCCAGGTCATACGGCGCGCCGAAGCTGAAGACGATGGTCTTCTTGGCGCGGACCAAATCCGGCCGTTGGCTCAAGAAGCTCGAGACCAGGTTGGCGTTCGGCGCGTCGACGGTCAGCATGGCCAGCACGATCCAGTCTGCCTCTTCCAGGGCCGTCTCCACCGGCAACGGCGCCGGGGTCGGCGTCTCCGGGCCGGGGCTGGGCGGCGGGTTGGCGCTGGCGTTCAAGTAGGCGGCCAGCTCGTCGAAGCCGAAGCTCTGCAAGTTGCGGGCGTTGACCTGGCCGCTGCCGGCCGGCCCATAGAACTGGAGCACGGCCGTCTCCAGGGCGCGGCGGTCCAGCGCCAGCTCCAACGCGCAGTCCGTGCACTGGCGGCTGACTTTGACGTCGGTGAAGAAAACAATCCGGTCGTCGCGGCTGGGCGGCTCGGCGGCGCGGGCGGCCAACTCCTCCGGTGACGGGCTGATCAGCGTGGCCGCGTCCTGCGCCAGCTCCAGCACCAGGTTGCGGCTCTGGTTGAGCTCGGCCAGGCCGGTTTCCGGGCGCTGCGCCTGCGCCGGAGTGAAATCCCCGCCGTACAGACGCAGCTTCAGGGTCAGAATGCGCGCCACGGAAGCGTCGACGCGGCTGGCGAAGGCGCGGTCCTCGGTGTAACGCTGCGTGAAGTAGGTGATGACGTCGGCGATGTTGCGGAACTGGTCGACGCGCGGGTTCAGGCCGAAGTCGGCCAGGTAGAGCATGTCATTGCCGGCCGTGAACGCCTCAGACACGATCCGGCGCGGCGCGAACTCGCGCACGGTCGGGTCATAGAAGCGCTTGACGGCCGGCGTCCCGAGTGAGTCGCTGATGGCGACGCCGCCGGCGTCGCGCCAGGTCTGCAGTTGCGGCAGCGTCATCAATTGCGCGAAGGCGCGCGGGTCAAAGCTCACCGGGCTGGTGGTCTCGCGGATGTTGCCCTGGAAACCCTGGAAGCGGATATGGGCCGACATCAGAGCGTCGGCGGTCGCGTCCGGATCGGGGGCGTCGCCGGTGACCATGAAGAACGGCACCAGGTCGATCTGGGTGAGCTCCTCCAGCAGTTTGCGGACCGTCGGCACTTCCTGCACCGGGTCGCGGTCGCTGGCGCCCAGGCCCGGAAAGGATTTGGCCACCACCGCCAGGCGCCCCTGCGAGCCGCTGTGAACGCCGCGGATGTAGCTGCGGCCGAGGTTGCCCACCCAGAACGGGTCGCCGCCCAGGGCGCGCGTGCCCAGCGTGCCGGCGGCCTGCGGGCGCGGATTCTCCAGCACGTCCAGGGCCGGGCCGAGCAGCAGGTTGAAGCCCAGCGCGGATAGTTCCGCGCCCGTGATCGTGCCCATGGCCTGCGCCTGGTCCGGGCTCCAGGTGGCGCCGATGGCCATGGCGCTGGGCAGTTGCGTCAGACCGGAGCGGATCTCGGAATAGGGCGCGCCGTCGCCCTCATGGTTGGTGCTGATGAAGAGCGGGATGAAGGGGGGCAGGCTCTCCGGCCGCTCGGTGCCGGTGAGCACGTCGGTGGCCGCGGCCGCGATCGTCTGCAGGCGGTTGGCCAGCGCCAACACCTGGGCCGGCGCGTCCACGGTGTCGGTGATGTTGTCGTTGGCGGCCAGCAGCACCACTCCGCCCACGCGGTACTGCGTGATCAGGCGCTCGATCTCGGAGCCGCCTTCGGCGTCGGTGCCGTAGAACGTCACCAGGAACAGTTGGCCGACCTTTTCGGCCGGGGTCATGCGCGCCATCAACTCGGCCACCGCCGGCGTTTGGGCGGCTGGCCGCGGGAGCGGACCGAGCGCGGACGCCAGCAGGAATTGCAGCACCAGGACCAGAGACAGCAGCCGTTTCACGGCGGGCATTTTACACCACCGCCGCGCCGGACCCGGCGCCGGCGGCCAACGCAGCGCGCGCGTAAGTTTCCACCGCCGCGCTGCCGCCGCGCACCGGGTCGAACCAGCGGATGGCCGGGTCGTCGGCCCGGAACCAGTTGGCCTGGCGGCGGACGAAGACGCGCGTGTCATGTTTGATCAGGCGCACCGCTTCGGCTAGAGCGCACTCGCCGCGCAGAAACGCGCCGATCTGGCGGTAACCCAGCGCCGAGAGCGCCGGCAGCGACCAGCTGTAGCCGCGCGCGGCCAGGGCCTGGACCTCGGCCACCAGGCCGGCCGCCAGCATGGCGTCGACGCGGGCGTCGATGCGCGCGTACAGCTCCGGGCGCGGCAGGCTCAGGCCGAGCTGGGTCACGGCGAAGGGCGGCGGGTTCTTGCGCCGCTGGGCGACGAAGGACCGGCCTGTGGTCAGCGCCACCTCCAACGCCCGGATGACGCGGCGCGGGTTACGGAGGTCGATCTGCGCGGCCGAATCCGGGTCGACGGCGTGCAGGCGCTCCGCCAGGGCGCCCACGCCGGCCCGGGCTAGTTCGGCCTCCAGCTCGGCGCGCAGTTCTGGCGCCGGCGCACCGCCGGGCGCCTCCCAGCCCTCCACCAGGGCGCGGATGTACTGACCGGTGCCGCCCACCACCAGCGGCAGCCGCCCGCGGGCGTGGATGGCATGGATCGCGTCTACGGCCGCGGCCTGCACCTGCGGCAGCGTCCAGGGCACGTCCGGGGTGGTGACGTCCACCAGGTGATGCGGGACGCGGGCGCGCTCGGCCGGAGTGGGTTTGGCTGTGCCGATGTCCAGGCCGCGATACAGGTAGCGCGAGTCGGCCGAAACCACCTCGGCGCCCAGGCGTTCGGCCAGCTCCAGCGACAGCGCCGTCTTGCCGACGGCGGTCGGGCCGATCAGGACGAGCACTGGAATTTTGGAAGGCATGGGGAAACGACTCCGACGCGCACCGGCCGTCGCGGCGCCGGCCTCAACCGGTCACGGCGTTCTCGATCACGTCCACGCGCACCAGCTCGCCGCGCGGCGTGAACTCCACGGCGACAAAATCAATCCGCCAGGCCACGGCCGTCAGGCCGCGTTCCTGCAGGTAGGTCTGGGCGGCCGCGATCAGGTGGCGGCGCTTGCGCGGCGTGACGGAGGCCTCCGGCGTGCCGAGCGCCTGCCCGCGCCGCGTCCGCACCTCGACAAAGACCCAGGTGTCAGCCTGCCGCGCCACCAGATCCAGTTCACCGGCCGGGCAACGGTAGTTGCGGTCGATCAGCTCATAACCGAGGCCGCCCAGGCGTTCGGCGGCCAGCGCTTCGCCGCGCCGGCCCAGCGCCAGGCGGGCGCGCGTCATTCGGCCTCGGACTGGGACCGCGGCGTGAGCCAGCGGCGCACCCGGCCGCGCAGGCGCGCCCAGCCCGTCAGGCGTTGTTGGCGCTCGGCGGCCAGCCGCACGTACTCATCCAGCACCGCCTGGGCCGTGCGGTTGAGGTCGTACTGGCCGGCGCTGGCGCGCGCCCCGGCCCGCATCCGCTGGCGCAGGTCCGGCTCCATCACCAGGCGCATCAGTTTGGCCGTGAAGGCGGCAATGTCCGGCGCACTGAGCAGGCCGTTGACGCCGTCGACGATCGTGTCGCCCACGCCCGGCGACTGGATGCCCAGCGCCGGCACGCCGGAGGCCAGCGCCTCGATCAGCGAGAAGGGATGGACCTCGGTCTGCGACGCGGTCACAAACACGTCGGCCAATTGCAGGTAGGCCGGGACCAGGGTGAAATCGACCTTGCCGAAGAAGCGCACGCGCTCGGCGAAGCCGGAGTGCTCCACCTGGTCGCGCAGGTTCTCCAGCTCCGGCCCGCCGCCGACCAGGGCCAGGCAGGTGTCCGGCCGGGCGGCGGCCACGCCGAAGAAAGCGCGCAGCAGGAAGGCCAGGTTCTTCTCCGGGCTGAGGCGCCCGACGTACATCAGCACGGTGGCGTCGTCGGGCAGGCCGGCCGCGGCGCGCGTCAGCGCCGGCGGGTGTTCGTAGGGTGCCAGGTCGATGCCGTTGGGGATGACCTGGATCGGCGCGCCGACGCCCAGGCCGCGCAGCACTGCGGCGATGCCCGGCGACGGCGCGATGACCAGGCTGCACTGAGCGCAAAAGTTGGGCAGATAAGCGCGCAGAAAGGTCTCGCCGACGGCGTCCGGCACCATGCGCGGCAGGTAGTGCTCGGCGTACAGGTCGAAACGGGTGTGGTTGGTGAAGATGATCGGCTGGCCGTGCGGCTTGCAGTAACGCAAAGCCATGGGGCCGCTGAGAAACGCGTGGTGGACGTGGATCACGTCCATGGTCTGCAGCTTGCGCTCGGCCGGGCGCGAGTAGCGCAGCGACAGGTGGAAGCCGGTATCGTTGACGTTCAGCGGCAAGCCCGGCGAGCGCACGATATACAGCTCATCGTCCTCGTAGTCCTCGTTGCCGAAAGTGAAGACGAAGACCTTGTGGCCGCGCGCCTCCAGCCATTTCTTGTTGAGGGCGACGTAGTTGGTCACGCCGCTGATATTGGGTTTGTACATATCGACCAGCATGCCGATGCGCATCGTCGACCTCCTTTCCGCCTCGAAAATTTGGCGCCGGGATGGCATGTATGTTACACTATTCGCCTGATCCTTGGCTTAATGAGGGAACCGGCCCCGGGGAAACGGCCATGTCACTCGGCAGTATCTTCAAACAAACGGATATCTTCTACGACCTGAGCCAGGCCCAGCTGGAGCTGATCCAGGCGCTGTGCCAGGAGCGGCGCTGCAACGCCGGCGATGTCGTGTTTGAGGAGAATACCGCCAGCGATGAGCTGTACATCATCGTCCAGGGCGAGGTCGATATCCAGGTGGACCCGGCCCTGGTCGGTGACGCCAATGTCAAGCCGACCGGCCCGGTGACCATCGCCACGCTCCGGCGCGGCCAATCCTTCGGCGAGATCGCGCTGGTGGACCAGGGCCTGCGCTCAGCCTCCGCCCGGGCCGCCGCCAACAACACCCTGCTGCTGGTCATCGCGCGTGACAAGCTGATCGGCCTGTGCGAGACCTACCCCCAGCTCGGCTACCGCCTCATGCGCAACCTGGCCGCGGACCTGGCCCTCAAGATCCGCAGCACCGACTTGCGCATCCGCGAAGAACTCCTGTACGGCGACCGGCGCCGCTAGTCTCCAGCCCCTAAGCTCTGGGGACAGGAGACTGGAGCCTAGAAACCGCCCCATGCACGCCGAATTAATCGCCATCGGCAGCGAACTCGTTTTAGGCGAGATCGTCGACACCAACTCGGCGCACATCGCCCGCGCGCTGCGCAGCGTCGGCCTGGCGGTGGAGCGCCTCGCGGCCGTCGGCGACGACACGGACAAGATCGCGGCCATCGTGCGCGAGACGGCCGCGCGCGCGCCGGTCGTCATCACTACGGGCGGCCTCGGTCCGACTGTGGACGACCCCACCCGCGCCGCCGTCGCCCGCGCCTTCGGCCGAGAGCTGGAGTACCGGCCGGAGCTGTGGGCCCAGATCGAGGCCCGCTTCCGCAAGTTCGGGCGCATCCCCACGGAGAACAACCGCCTCCAGGCGCACATCCCGGCCGGCGCCCGGCCGGTGGAGAACCCGGTCGGCACCGCGCCGGCCTTCATCGTCGAACACGCGGGCGGCGCCGTGATCTCACTCCCCGGCGTGCCGCGCGAGATGGAGTACCTGCTGACGCACGCCGTCCTGCCCTACCTGCGCCAGCACTTCGGGCTGACGGGCGTGCTCAAGGCCAAGGTGCTGCGCACCGTCGGCATGGGCGAGAGCCTGATCGACGCCCAGATCGGCGAGCTGGAGAAATTGGCCAACCCGACGGTGGGGCTGGCCGCGCATGCCGGCCAGGTGGACGTGCGCATCACGGCCAAGGCCGAGAGTGAGGCCGCCGCGGACGCTTTGATTGCGCCGGTGGAGGCCCAGGTCCGGGCCGCCCTGGGCGAGTTCATCTTCGGCGAGGGGCAACAGGCGCTGGAAGAGGTGGTGGCGGCGCTGCTGGCCGAACGCGGCCTGAGCCTGGCCGTGGCCGAGGCCGGCACCGACGGACGCCTGAACGCGCGCCTGGCCGTGCTGCCCCAGGCCGCGCAGATCTATCGGGGCGCACTGCTGTTGGGAGACGGCTGCTCGCCGGCCGAGGGCGCCGCCCAGGCGCGGGCCGAGCGCGCGGCCGATTTTGGCCTGGCGGCGCGCGTCACGCGCACGCCGGAGGCGCAGACAATCGAGATCGCCCTGACGGACGCGACCGCGGTGGAGACGCGCACGCAGGGCTACGGCGGCCCGCCGGCCTACCTCGGCCAGTGGGCCAGCACTTCCGTCCTCAACTTGCTGCGGCTGCGGCTGCTCCGCGCCGGCCCGGCCGCACCAGGCGAAACGCCCCGCGCGTGATACAGTTCTCGTGCGTCATTTTCACGCAGGAGGCTGGCCCATGTCCCCCACTGAAATCGCCACGCTCGGCGGCGGCTGCTTCTGGTGCCTGGAGGCCGTCTTCGACGACCTGCGCGGCGTCGTCTCGGTCGAGTCCGGCTATGCCGGCGGCGGGCACGTCCGGCCCAGCTACGAGCAGGTCTGCACCGGCACCACGCGCTTCGCCGAGGTCGTCCAGGTGACGTTCGACCCGGCGGTGCTGTCTTACCGCGAGTTGCTGGACGTCTTCTTCGCCATCCACGACCCCACCACCCTCAACCGCCAGGGCGCCGACGTTGGGCCGCAGTACCGCTCGGTGATCTTCTGCCATTCGCCCGAGCAGCGCGCCACGGCCGAGGCCGTCATCGCCGAACTGACCCGGGCCGGCGCGTTTGCCCAGCCCATCGTCACCGAGTTGGCGCCGGCCGCGCCGTTCTTCGAGGCCGAGGCTTACCACCAGGAATACTATCGCCAGAACGGCCGCCAGCCTTACTGCCAGATCGTCATCGCGCCGAAGGTGGCCAAGTTCCGCAAGCAGTTTGCCGAACGCGTGAAGGCCTGAGGCGCGCCCTCAGCGGGTGCGGTCCGCCAGGGCCGTCTTCACCGCCTCGCTCGCCGGAAACAACCTGGGCTCACAGCGACTTACTGACAACCGATCTCAATCCGCGGTCGCGACCCGATTGCGGCCAGCCTGCTTGGCCTGATAGAGGGCCTGATCGGCCTGATCGATGAGGCTGCCCAGATCCGGTAGCCCGGGCCGCAAGCCGGCGACACCGATGCTGACGCTGACAGAAACGGTGTGCTCGCCGGCCGCGATCGGATCGGCCGCGATGACGTGGCGCAGGCGCTCAGCAATGGCGACGGCCTCCGGCAGTTCGGTCTCGGCCAGGAGCAGCACAAACTCCTCGCCGCCGTACCGGCCGACGATATCGATCTCGCGCACGGTAGTGTGACAGAGCCGGGCGATGACGCGCAGCACGTCGTCACCGGCGGGATGGCCGCAAGTATCGTTGACGTGTTTGAAGTGGTCGATGTCGACCATCAGCGCGCTGAGGGGCCGGCCCAGACGGCGAGCGCGCTCGACCTCACGCTGGCCCAATTCGGCCAGGCCGCGCCGATTGTACAGGCCGGTCAACGCGTCGGTGAGCGCCAGCTGCTGGACCTCGGCCAGCAGCTGGGCGCGGGCGAGGGCCAGCGCCACCTGCCCGGCCGCCTGCTCGGCGCGCGCCAGGTCGTCGGGCGAAAACTGGCGCGGCTGGGCATAGCCGACCAGCACCAGGCCGAGGCGGCGCGGCCCGGCCACCAGGGGCAGGATGAGGGCGGACCGGATCGGCAGCTGCGCCCGGACTTGGTCGGTGAGGTGCGGGCTGGTGAGGGCGTCGGCGATCACGATCGAGCGCCGCTCACGCAGCGCATCCCAGAATACGTGCCGGTCGCGGGTCGGGAACTCCAGCTTCAGGAACTCGGCGCGGTAGGGCTCGGTGGCAGCGGCCGGCGTGAAGTGGCGGTGGTCTTCGTCCCACAACAGCAGGCCGCAGGCTTCAGCCGCGAAAACATCCGCCAGCCGGTCGGCCACTCCCTGCAGCAGCGCGGTCAGGTCGGCGGCCGCCAGGGCGGCGCGCGTCAGGTCGTTGAGACCCGCCAGGTAACGCTGCCGCTGCTGCAGTTCGGCCTCGGTCCGCTTGCGCTCGGTGATATCGGTGAGCATCGCCAGCGCGCCCACGTACTGGCCGGCGCCATCGAGCAGCGGGTTGGTGCTGACGATGGCCCAGAGCGCGCTCCCGTCCTGGCGCTGGAAGCGGAAGTCGTGGCGCTCGCGGATGCCGGCGCGGCGGCGCTCCAGATACACCTCGGCTTCGCGCTGGGCGGCGGCGTCCATGAAACTGAACAGGTGCCGGCCGAGCATGGCCTCGGGCGCGTAGCCGAGCAGCGCGGCCAGTTTGCCGTTGACAAATGTCGTGCGCGCCTCGGTGTCGATCAGCCAGATGCCTTCGCCGGCGGTCTCGACGATCTGGCGATAGCGCGCCTCGCTGTCGCGCAGCGCGGCTTCGGCGGCGCGGCGGGCCGAAATGTCTTGGACCATGCCGATGGCCTGCGCGGGCAGACCGGGCACCTGGGGCAGCTGTGCGGCGGTGAGGTTGGCCCAGACGTAGGTGCCGTCTTTGCGCCGGTAGCGTTTATCCAGCGAATAACTGGCGTGCTCCTGGCCCAGCGTGGCCCGGATAGCCGGCGTCTCCCGCTCCAGGTCGTCCGGGTGGGTGATATCGGCCAGCGTCAGGCGCGTCAATGCCTCGGGCGTGTAACCGAGTAGATCCAGAAAGGCCTGGTTGGCCGAGAGCAGACGCTGGCCGTCCACGGCCACAATCGCGATCCCGAGCGGGCTGGCCTCCACCATGGCGCGGAAGCGGGCCTCGCTCAAGCGCAGGGCGGCGTCAGCGGCCTGGCGTTCGGCTTCGGCCTGCCGGCGCTCGGCCAGGCTGGCCTGCAGGGCGGCATTCTCGCGCTCCACGTAAGCGACCTGTTCGGCACGGCGCTTGAGCAAACCCACCATCAGGACCATCCCAGGATAGGCCAGCACCCACATCAAGACGCGGGCGCCGTTGTCCGCGGCGTAATAGAGAAGCTGTCCGGGGACGGAGAAGTAGTAGGCGGTGTAGGCGGTGGCCAGGGCGGCGCTGAGCAGGCCGGCCCGCAAGCCGCCCGTATATGCGGCGAAGACGACCAACAGGGCAAGGACCGGCGTGGGGGTGGGCAGGTGCGCGGAGGTGCGCGCCAATAATTCGCTGAGCACGATCCCCAGAAGCGTGATCAACGTTATCGTGAGGAACCTCCGGGTGGAGGTCGCAGGCGGTTGCATGCGCCAACCTTCCCAGACCGCGGCGGGCGCAGGCCCGCGCGGCGCTACAAGGATTCTAACCCCGAAGCACACTGGTTAGAGGCGGGGCTGGTTGGGGCCAGCTCCTACCGGATAAGAGGGCTGGCGGCCTCCGCGGCCACGGTCGGCACCGGCGTCAGGCGTTGGAGCTTCCCGTCGATCACCAGGAACGCCGACCGCAACGCCGCACGCTGCTCGGCGTACAGCGCCGCCGGCACGATCACGTCGAGCAGGCCGTCCGGCGTATCCAGGCGCAGGAAGGCTGTGCCGTGGGCGGTGGGCGGGCGGCGCAGGCCATCGGCCACCAGGCCCCCCACCCGCACCCGCGCCCCGATCCGCATTTTGCGCAACTGCGCGTGCGTCAGGCAGCCGGCCCGCGTGAAGGCGTCCTGGCGCAGCGCCACCAGGTGCGGGCCGGCCGTGACACCGGTGACGGCGAAAGTCAGGGCCGCCTTCTGCTCGGGCAGCAGCGGCGCCAGCGCCGCGCGCTCGTCCGGGACTGTGAGGAGCGCGGGCTGTGCCGGGCGGCGCGCCACCTCAAAAGCCTCGGCCAGGTCCCACAACAACTGGCGGCGTTCGCCGAACGGGTCGCAGGCGCCGGCCAGCACCAGGGCCTCGGCCTGGCGGCGCTCCAACTGGGCGCGCCGCACCAGGTCGGCCAGCGAGTGAAACGGCTGCGCGCCGCGCACCTGCACCAGCGTCTCCGCCAACGCCGCGCCGATCCCCTTCACGTAGGCCAGGCCGTGGCGGATGGCCCCGCCCTGCACGGTCGGCAAAGCCAGCGAGGCGTTGACGTCGAAAGGCAGGAAGCGAATCCCGCTGCGGCGCGCCTCGGACTCAAGCACGTGGGCGGGATAAGTGCCGAGCGGCGCGTGGCGCAGCAGGCCGCAGAAATATTCGGCCGGGAAGTGCACGCGCAGCCAGGCCGACCAGTAGACGATGACGGCGAAGGCGGCGGCGTGGGCCTTGCTGAACGCGTAGCCGGCGAAGCCGCGCAGCATCCGCCAGATCAGGTGCGCGGTGGCCAGCGGCACGCCGTTGGCCTCGGCGCCCCGCAGAAACTCCACCCGGAAAGCCTCCAGCGCCGCCTCCGCGTCCTTGCCGCCCAGCGCCCGCCGCAGCACCTCGCCGCGCCCCGGCGTGAAACCGGCCACGTCGCGCGCGATCTTGATCACTTGTTCCTGAAAGACGATCACGCCGCAGGTCTCCTCCAGCGCCGGCCGCAGGCGCGGATGCAGATAGACCACGGGCTCCTGCCCCTGGCGCCGGCGCAGATACGGGCGCACCATGTTGCCCTGCAGCGGCCCCGGCCGGATCAGCGAAACCTCCACCACCAGGTCCTGGAAACAGCGCGGCTGCAGGTGCGGGATGACCGAGACCTGCGCGCCGGACTCGACCTGGAAGATGCCGATGGTCTGGGCCGAGCAAATCTGGGCGTAGACGCGCGGGTCCTTGAAATCGAGCTGGTGCAGCGCAACGGCGCGCCCGCGCGTCTGGCGCACCAGCTGCAGCGTGTCCGCGATGGCGGACAGCATCCGTAGGCCGAGCAGGTCGATCTTGACCAGGCCGAGCTGTTCCAACGCTTCCTTGTCGAACTGGACGACGGCGCGGTCCGCCAGCGTGGCCGGCTCCACCGGGATCAGCGCCGCGATCGGCGCGCCGGTCACCACCAGGCCGCCGTTGTGAAGGCCCAGGTGGCGCGGGCGGCCGCGCAGACCTTCGGCCAACGCCATCAGCGGCCGCCACTCCGGCGGGAGCGCGGCCAATTCCGGGCGCGCGCTCAGCGGGCGTTCTTCGGACGGCCACTCACTCGGCGGCGGGCCATCGACTCCAGCGGGCGTTTCTAATTCCGGGGCTGCGCCGGCCTCCAATTGCCGCGCCACCTGCTCCAGCGTCTCGGGCTTAAAGCCCAGGGCGAAGCCGGCATCGCGCAGCGCGCTGGCGGCGCGGAAGGTCACGTAGGTGCAGGCCATGGCCGCCCCGCCGGTGAGCGCGGCGGAGGCGCGGCCCCAGCGGTCGTACACGTACTGGATCACGGTCTCGCGCCGGGCGGCGTCGATGTCCAGGTCGATATCGGGCGTGCCGCCGTGCTCCACCGAGAGGAAACGCTCCACCACCAGCCCCTGCCCGAGCGGGTCCACGGCCGAGATCCCAAGCAGCCGCGCTGCCAGCGAGTTGGCGGCCGAGCCGCGGCCGTGGCACAGGATCTGGCGCCGGCGGCAGAAGGCGACGATGTCCCAGACGATCAGGAAGTAGTTGGCCAGCCGCAGCTGGGTGATGAGGGCGAGCTCTTTCTCCAGCCAGGCGCGCGCCGGCTTGAGCTGGCGCGGGTAGAGCGCGGGCAGGGCCTGCTCGCAGAGCTGGCGCAGATAGGCCTCGGCCGGGATGCCGGCCGGCGTCGGATACGCCGGCAGCACCTGCAGCCCGCGCGGCAGGTCGGCCTGGCAGCGCGCCGCCACCTCGTTGGTGCGGGCGACGGCCTCGGGCAAATCCGCGTACAGCGCGTGCAGCGCGGCCGCGGAGCGCAGGAAATACTCATGGTTGGGCCGCAGCGGGGCGGCCGCGGAGCGGAGCGCGGGCAACGGCCGGCGCGTCTGAACCGACACGAGCACATCCTGCAGCGCGGCGTCGGCGCGCGCCAGGTAATGGACGTTACCGGTGGCGACCGGCGGCAGGCCGTGCGCGTGCGCCAGCTCGGCCAGGGCACGGCTGAGCTTGAAGTCGTCGCGGCGCAGGTTGCGCTGGACCTCGACATAGACGTTAGCGCGTCCGAAGACGGCGACCAGCGCCCGCAGCTCGCGCGCGGCGCCGGCCGGATCGCGCCGGAGCAGACGCTGCGCCACGCGCCCGCGCCGGCAGCCGGTGAGGCAGAGCAGACCCCGGGCGTGCGCGGCCAAAGCCCCGGCCGGCAGGCGCGCCTGGCCTTTGGGGGCGTTCAAGCGGGCGAGCGTGATCAGCCGGCACAGGTTGGCGTAGCCGGCCGGCGTCTCGGCCAGCAGCGTCAGGTGCGCGTCGTCGTCCAGCGTCAGCTCGGCGCCCAGGATGGCGTGCACGCCGGCGCGGCGCGCCGCCGTGACAAAAGCCGGCAGGCCGTAGACGGCGTCGTGGTCGGTGAGCGCCACGGCCGGCAATCCCAGCGCCGCCGCGCGCTCCGCCAGCTCGTGCGGGAACGGGACGCCGTCCAGGAGGCTGTAGCAGGAATGGGCGTGCAGCTCACAATAGGGGCCAGGCGCGGTCAAGGAACCATTCCCCGCTGATCAAGTCCTGAAAAACGTTGCGCAGCGAGCCGTCCGCCAGCTGCAAGCGGAAGTAATCCCGGCGCACCGGGCGCTCCCACCAGCGGCGCTCCTCGCGCCAGCTCTCGTCGACCGCCAGGACAACACGCGCCAGCCCGCCGTAGCGCAGGCGCGCCGGCCGGCCGAGGTCGTTCAGGTCCACGTCCACGCGCAGCGGCAGCGGCGGGCCGAGCAAGGCCGCCACCCGCACCACGGCCTCGCCGAAGCGGTGGACGAGGCCGTGCAGCGTGGCTTCCAGGCGCGTGTGCTGAGCGCCGGCGCCGGACTGGGCCTCGGCCAGGGCGCGCTGGCGCAGCCCGAGATGCCAGGAGCGCAGCGGGTAGACGCTCACGGCCACGCGGGCCACGGGTGCGGCCAGCGAGAGCCGCCCCAAAAGTTGCGCGGCGCTGCGGGTCAGCCGAGCCTCGTCCGAGGTCGGCGGTTTGAGCGCTTGGCCGATCTCATATACCCGGCCATCATCGCCCAGCACGGCCAACTGCAGCGCCTCGGCGTGATAGCCTTTGGCCGTCAGCGCCCGGCTGAGTTGATGGCACAGCCGCGCCGTCACGTTCAGCACGTTGGCGCGCGCGCGCAATGGCTCAAGGAAAGAGCGCGAGCGCACCAGGCGCAGCGGCGGCACATCCGGGTTCACGGGCCGCGGATCGAAGCCGCGCGCCAGCTCGTACAGGCTGGACAGCTCCGGCCCGAACTGGCGCAGCACGGCCGCCTTCTTCAGCGCGGCCAGATCACCCAGCGTGTGCAGATCCAGCAGCAGCAGGCGCCGCCGCAACTCGCCGGGCAGATGCGGCAGCGCGTCCACAGGCAGCGGCGCCAGGAAGGCGGCCTCCGCGCCGGCCGGAACCACGCTCACGCCTTCCATCTCCGCGCGGCGCGCCGCCTGGGCCGCCGTGAATTTGCCGGAGGCCAGCCCCACCCGCACCTCCAGGCCGCTGGCCGCCGTCGCCGCCGATCGCAGCCGCGCGGCTACGTCTTCATCGTCAGCGCCCAGCCCGCGTGTGTCCACAAAGAACTCGCCCAGGCCCACCGTCTCGACCGCGGGCGAGCAGTTCTGCAGCGCGGCCTGCAGCGCGCCGTGGGCGGCGTGATATGCCATTTCGTCCGGCCCAACCACGCGCGCCCCGGCCAGCCGCTGGCGCGCCTGCTGAAGCGGCATACCGGGCTCCACCCCGGCCTGGGCGGCCTCCGTCGAGCAGGCGAAAACGGTCTCGCGCTCCACCGGGTGCGGGATCAACAGCCGGCCGTCGGCGGCGCCCAGCCCAAGCCGCGCCCGCTCGATCTGGATTGGCAGCGCCTCCGCCCAAACACAGGCAATCCGTAAAAACACGTCTTTACACTATCAAACAATTGTTCTAGTATATTAACCAAGACAGTTTTTGGTTAATAGCCCGGCTGGCCGGGCGCGGGGAGACACACGACCCTATGAGCGACTTCATCCCGCTGGAGACAGCGGCCGAGATCAGCGGCTTACACCCCAACAGCCTGAAGCGGCTCCTGCGTCAGGGCGTCATCCGCGGCTTTAAAGCCACCGTGGGTGGGCGTCAGCGCTGGCTCGTCTCGGTGGCCTCGCTGCGCCAGTACACCGATCCGATGACGGGCTGGCTGCTGGACCAACCCGGCCCCAAGTTGTTCCTGCGCCGCCAGCGCGGCAACGACCGCTGATCGTCTCCGCTCGCCCTGCCCCCGCGTCGCCGACAACACAAAGACCGCCAGTGGTTCGCCACCGGCGGTCTTTGTGCAAGACGAGATCGACTTATCTCAGCGCTGGATGACCGGCAAGAAGACGCCGTAAGGCGCGCCGGCCGGCCCCACCAGCGCGCTGGTGCCGGCCACCGGATGCCGGGTTACGACGCCGTCGGTGCCCACGTCCACCAGCCAGTACCACCACGTTCCGGCGCCCGGCGGCGTATCGGTGTAGGCGTAGAGGCCGCCGTCGAGGCTGCCGCCCGGCATGGCGGCGGGCAGGAAGGTCAGCGTCTGCGCCTGGGCAAAGTCGTTGACCGCGGCGCGATACAGCCAGAAGCCCAGGTGATCCACCTCGGTCGCGGTGGCCCAACCCAGCGTCACCTGGCTGTCCGTCACCGCCTCCACGCCGAAGTACAGCAGCGTCACCGCCGTCGGCGTGGTGGCGCTGTTGGAGACGTTGTTGTTCGGCGTCGGGTCGGCGCCGTTGTGGCCGTCGTCCGTGATGTGCGCCACGATCGTGACACCGGGCGACCCGCCAATCGGCCACGGGTCCGCCAGCTGCACGGTGTACGTGAACTGCCCGCCGCCGCCCACTACCAGCGTGCCGATGACATACGTGCACAAGCTGCCGGCGGTGTTGTCCGGCACGCACGTCCAGCCGGGCGCGCTGCTCCCGGGCAGGAAGACCGTGTTGACGGGCACCGTCACCGTGATCAGCGTGCCGGTGGTGTCCTGATTCCCGGCGTTGGTGTACGTTAGCGTGTAGGTGAGCGTGTCGCCGGGCTGGACGGTGGTCACGCCGCCGTTGCCGATGTGGACCTGCAGGTCCGGGCCGGCATCCAGCGGCGTGGTGCGCGTGTAGACGTTGTCGGCCGGCGTCAGGTCGGCCCCGCCGGCGCCGTCATCGCCGATGACGACGGTATTGGTGATGACGTCCACGCCGGCCGCAATCGGCGTCGTCACGGTGAGCGCGAAAGTCGTGCTGCCGCCCCCGCCCCCGCCCGACACTGAGCCGATCGTCAGGCCGCAGACGGTGCCGGCCGGCGCGCCATCGGCGCAGGACCAGGCCGCGCCGCTGGCGGCGGCGTTGAAGGTGGTGCTGAAGGGCACGGTCTCGGTGATGGCCACGCCGGTGGCCGCGATGCTGCCGACGTTGGTGTAGACGAGCGTGTACGTCAGCACCCCGCCCGGCACCGCCGCGCTGGTCTCACGCTTGGTGATCACCAAGTCCACCACCGGCACCAGGACGGTCGTATCCGCGCCGGCGTTATCGCCGGGCGTCGGCTCCGGCCCGTTGGCGCCGTCATCGGTGACGGCGGCGGCATTCGTGATCGAGAACACGCCGGCCGGCAACGGGTCAGCCACCCGCACCGTGACCGTGCGCGTCACAGTCAGCCCGCCCCCGCCCAGGCTGAAGCCCGGCCAGGTCACCACCCCGCCGGCCTCGGCGCCGCTGTTGCTGGCGGACAGGAAGGCCACGTGCGCGGGCAGCGTATCGGTCACGCTGACGCCGGTCGCGCCGCGATTGCCGGCGTTGGTGATGGTCAGCGTGTAGGTGAGCACCTGGCCCGGCGCGGCCATGGCCAGGCCGTCGGTCTTGGTGAGTTGCAGGTCCGGCGCCGCATTCAGAGTATCCGTGTCTGTGGCGGTGTTGTCGCCAGGAGTCGGCTCCGGGCCATGCCCGCCGCTATCGCTGACGCCGGCGGTGTTAGTCAACGCCAGCGCCCCAGCCGGGAGCGGGTTAGCCACCTGCACCGTGACCGTGCGCGTCACCGCCGCGCCGCCGGCCAGGCTGAAGGTCGGCCAGGCCACCACGCCGCCGACCTCGCCGCCGCCGTCGCTGGCTGACAGGAAGGCCACGTTGCCGGGCAGCGTGTCGGTGACTGTGACGCCGCTGGCCGTGACGTTGCCGGCGTTGGTGACAGTGAGCGTGTACGTGAGCACCGCACCAGGCGCCGCCGCCGCCACGCCGTCCGTTTTGGCGATCTGCAGGTCGATGTTGGAGACCGTCACCGCGCTGGACGCGGGCGCGGTGTAGTCGTTGACGCCGCCGGAGCCATCGCGCTCACCCGCGTCAACGCTCGGCAACGATGTCCAGGCCAGAGTGGCGGTGTTGGTCAGCACGGCGCCGACCGGGTTGGCGGCTGCGACCGTGGCCTGATACAGCACGACAACGGAATCGCCGCGCGCCAGGCCGGGCACGCGCACTACCAGCACCGGCGCCCCGCTCTCGTCGAAGGTCCCGGTGGGCGTGATAACGCCTGAGCCGGCAACGAAGTCCAGGCCGGCCGGCAGCGTATCGGTGATGACGACGTCGAACGCCTCGGCGGTGCTGGCGACGGCGTGGGTGAGCGTGAGCGTGAACGACAGTGTTTGCCCCAGCGTCGGCGCCGTGGTGCTGGCCGACTTGGCGAGCGCCAGCACCGGCTCGACAACCGTAGCCGTGACCGGGCCGGCGCTCACGGGCGTCCCACCTGTCACCTGCGCGCTGGCAGTGTTGGCCAGCGCCCCGGCGTCTTGATTGCCGATCACATTGCGCACGCGCGCCACGACGCGCAGCGTGAAGGAGTTGTTGGCGGCGACGTTATCGCTCACCACCGTCGTCGCGCCGAACGTGAACGTGGCCGGACTGCTCCCTGGCGCGCTCACCATCGGCGCCGGCAACACGCCGTTGAAGCTGGCCGCGTCCACGGTGCCGGTGATGAAGTCGAGCCCGGCCGGCAGCGTGTCGGTGACCACCAGGCCCGGCGTCGTGCCCTCCGGCAGGGTGACCGCCAGCGTGTAGGTCAATACCTCGCCGATAGCCACGGAGCTGCCCACGGTGTGGGCGGCCGAGGTGGCCTCCAGCACCTTGGCCAGCGCGAGGCCGGCGGTGGTGAACGATTGAGTGACCGGGCCGGCGCGATAGTCGTCCACGCCGCCCGTGCCGGTGCGCTCATTGGCGTCCGGGCCGGGCTGGCTGGTGTAGCGCGCCTCGGCCGCGTTGGCGATGATCTGGGCCGGCGTGACGCTGTCCTGGATCACGGCCGCGTAGTCCACCACCACGCCCTCACCTGGCAGCAGCCGGGCCACGGCTACGTTGACCAGGTTGCTGGTAGACGTGTCCGTGTAGGCGCCGCCGGCGCTGTGCGTGACCGTGAGCGGCGTCAGCAGGGCGAGCGCGGACGGCAGCGTGTCGCTGAGCACCACGTCGTAGGCGGCGCTGGCCGTGATCCCGGTGGTGTTCGTCAGCCCGATCCGGTAGATCACCAGGCCGCCGGCGTCGGCCGGACTGGGCAGGCTGAGGATGGTCTTGGTGATCGTCAGCGCCGGCTCCACGATCCGCGCCGTCACCGCGCCGGCCGTGGCAGTGGCGCTGCCCGTGCGCAGGTTGGCGTTGTTGGCCAGCGAGATGTTCCACTGGTTGCCGGCCACGTTCGTGACGATGGCCTGCAGGCGCAGCGCGAAGGCATTGTTTCCGGCGACGTTGTCGGCCGTGGTCGTGATCGGGTGGGAGAAGGTGAAGACGACGTTCTGGCCGGCGACGCTGACGACGGGATCGGCCGGGTCCAGCGTGCCGTTGTAGCCGGACGCATCCAGCGCGCCGGAGCCGGCCACGTAAGCCAGGCCGGCCGGCAGCGTATCGGTTACCACCAGGCTGGCCGCCGTGCCCTCCGGCAGAGTCACCGCCAACGTATAGGTCAGCACTTCGCCGACGGCCACGTCACTGCCGGCCGTGTCGGCGTTGGAGGTGCCGGTCAGCGCCTTGGCGAGCGCCGGCCCGCCGAGCGTGGTGTTGACCGTACTGGCGGCCGTGTAGTCGTTGACGCCGCCCGTGCCGGTGCGTTCGCCGTCGGCGGCCCCGCTCGCGCCCGGCGTGGTGGAGTTCGTGCTGTTGGGCGTGGTGCCGGTCCCCGGCAAGCTGGTCCACGCGACCGTGGCCGTGTTGCCGAAGGTCTGGGCCGGCGTCGCCGTATCGCGCAGCGTGGCTGTCACCGTGATCAGGGCCGTCTCGCCCGGCGCCAACTGGCTGAGCGTGGCGGTGAGCGTCTGCCCGGCGACGCTGCTGCCGAAGGCGGCGCCGCCCGGCTCGCTGTGCGTCAGGCCGACGAAGTTCAGGATGCTGTTCAGCGTGTCGGTCAGGACCACGTCGAAGGCGGTCGTGCCGTTGGCGCCGCCGGTGTTGGTGATCCGCACAGTGTAGGTGATCAGGTCGCCGGCATCCACGGGCGCCGGCGTCCCGCGCGTCTTGCTCACAGCCAGCGCCGGCTCAGAGACAGTGGTCGTCACGACGTTGGACGTGGACAGATCGGCGCCGCTGATGCGCACCGTGAAGGTGTTGGTGAGGTTGGTCCCGGCCTGCACGGACGCGCCGTTGCCCACCAGGGCGTTGAACTCCAGCACCACGTATTTGGGCGTGGTATCGGCCGAGGCCGTGAGGTTGCCCAGGCTGAAGACCGGCACGGTGGCGGTGCCGGTGATGTTGGCCGACGGCAGCGTAAAGACCGGCGCGGTGGTCGTGATGGTGGCGCCTTGAGCCAGCTGGGCGCCGGCCAGGCCGGCGTCATCGGAGGTCAGCTCTGTGCCCGTGGGCGAGACCAGGCCCACCAGCGTCGAGCCGTCGTTGAGGTAGGTGACGCTCACCGGCAGCGTATCGCGCAACTGAAAGCTGGGCGAAGAGCCGTTGGCCAGCAGCACCTGCATGCGGTAACGCACGATCTCGCCGACCACGGCGCGGTCGCTGGCAGCGGTGGCGGCCTCCGAGGTGGCGACGATGCTCTTGGTGGGCTGGTGCAGGATGACGCTGACCGCGCGGGAGGCGTTGGCCCGGTAGGTGTTGGCGTTCCCGCCGGTGTCGGCGGTGTTGCCGGTCCGCTCGACGACCAGAGTGTTGTGCGGCGAGAGGCTGGTCCCGACGCTGCCCGGCAGGCTCGTCCACTGCAGGTAGGCGGTGTTGGTGATGACCTGGCCGGAGACGACGTTGGCGTTGAGCGTGGCCTGGAACGTGAAGCTGCCGGCCGCGCCCGTCGCCAGCGAGTTCCAGGTGGTGGTGAGCGTGCCGCCGGCCTCCACCAGCGTATCCGGCGGCGCGGCGCCGGCGCCGGCCAGTGAGCCGTTGACGTAGGTCATGTAGGCCGGCACCACGTCGGTGAGCACGGCCTCGAAGGCCAGGGCGCCGCCGGTGTTGGTGGCCGTGACCGTGAAGGTGATGACGTCGCCGGCCTGACCGGAGGTCGGCGCGGCCGTCTTGGACAGCGTGAAGGCCGGCTCGGCCAGGGTGACATTGGGGGCCGAGGCCGTGCGGGAGTTGCCGGGCCAGGTATAGGTGACGGCATTGTTGCGCTGCTGGCCGGCAACGTTGTTGGGCGAGCCGGTGGTGTTGAGCACGCCGACGGTGTAGGTGAGCTGCAGCGTCTCGGCCACGGCGTTGTCCGTGTCGCTGTTGGTGAGCGTGCCGAAGTTCAGGCGCAGGTCGCGGCCCTGGTTGGCGGCGCCGGCGCCGTTGTTGGTGACAACGGCCGCGGCCTGGATGGCCGCAAAACCGCCGGGCACGCTGGTGGTCAGGGCCGCCGATGCGCTGACGGCGTCCAGACTGACGAAGGCCAGGCCGGCATCGAGTGTATCGGTAAACAGCGCGCTGGGCGTGACGCCCTCCGGCACCGTGATCAGCACCGTGTACGTGATCAGCTCGCCGATGGCGACGGTGTTGCCGCTGGTATGCGCGCGGTCCGTGCCGACGATGATCTTGGCCAGGCTGGTAGTGGTCGTGGTCAGCGTGGCCGTGGCCGCGGCCTTGTAGGTGTTTGCGGCCCCGCCCGGCCCGCCGGTGTCGCCGGTGCGCTCCACCGAGAGGGCGTTGTGGACGGATTGCGGCGCGGTCACGTCGCCGGGCAGACTGGTCCACTGCAGGTTGGCGGTGTTGGTGATGGCCTGGTTCGGCGTGACCGTGCCGTTCAGGGCCGTCGCCAACTGCACCACCGCCGACTGGGCGGCGGTCAGGCTGTCCCAGGTGACGGTCAGCGCGCCCGTCGTCGTGATCAAGCTGCTCGGCGCCACGCCGCTGGTAATCGCCGCCGTCACCACGCTCACGTTGGACGGCAGCACATCGGTCACGACGATATTGAAAGCGTCCAGTGTGCCCGTGTTCGTGACGCGCAGCGTGTAAGTAATCGGGTTGCCGGCGTCGCCGGTCACCGGGGCCACGGCCTTGCTTAGGGCCAGCGTCGGCTGGACGACGGTGACGTTCACGGCGTTGGTAGGCGTCAGCACGCCGCTGACCTGGGCGAGGTTGTTGAGCTGCGTGTTGGTGACATTGCCGGCCGTGTTGAGGACCACGGCGCGGTAGACCACGTCCACGGTCTCAGTAACCGTGTCGTCGCGGTCGGCGTTGAAGAGCGCACCAAGATCGAAGGTGACCGAGCCGCCGCCGACCGCCACGACCGGATTGCCCAGGCTGGCGAAGGGCACGGTGCTGGTGAGGGCGGCTGGAGCCGTGATCGTGACAGCGTCCAGGAAAGCCAGACCGGCGTCGAGCGTGTCGGTGATGAGCACACTCGGCCAGACGCCTTCCGGCACGGTCAACTGGACCGTATAAGTCAGCACTTCGCCGATGGCGACGTTAGTGCCGCTGGTGTGAGCCTGGTTCGTGCCAGACAGCGTCTTGACCAGCCCGGCGCTCTTGACGGTGGCCGTGGCGGTGTCCGTGCGCCCGCCCGGCACGTGGTTGGGGCCGCCCTCCGAACCGGCGTAGTTGGCCAAGGTGCTGGTATTGACGAGCACCTGGTCCGGGTTGACGTCCGGCCCGAGCTGCAAGTCGTAAGTGATGACGATGATGTTCAGGCCGTTGGTCAGGCTGTGCGCCTGGCAGGCGCCGGCGCCGAGGCCGGGGTCCACCAGCTTGATCCCGCCGCTAAACAGGTCGGCGGGCGCGGCGGCGCTGCCATCCGGGCGCGTGTAGCTCGGTGGCACGGCGGCGCTGTCGCCGTAGGCGACGCGCAAGTTAAGGCCGCTGGGCGGGACCACGAAGCCGGGCACGAGCGTGTCCGAGATGACGATGTCAAACGCGCCCTGGCTGCTGGTGCCGGTGTTCTCGACCACGAGCGCGAACGTCACCCGGTCGCCGGCGTCCAGGCCGGTCACGTCGCTGTCGATGGGGCTGGCCAGCAGATTGGTGGAGTTGATCACGCCGCTCCAGCGCGGACCGGCGCTACCCGGCGCCGTGAAGGTGACGGGCCCGGTCGGGTCCGGCAGGAAGAGCGCGTTGGGGTTGTCGGTGGCGACGGCGGCCTTCTTGTTGATCAGGGCCGGCTGGGTCAACTCCACCTGGACGATGGCGTTGACGACCTGGCTGCCGGCATTGGTAGTGCCCTCCGTCACGTTCGCCTGGTTGGTCAGGAAGAGCTTATCGGCGAAGGGCGCGTTGGAGGCCTGCACGGTCAGGAGCAGGTCGATCTCGGACGAGACGTCGAATGGGTTGTCGTAGTCGGCGTAGGCGAAGACGACGGTGTTGCTGACGGGATAGGTCGTCATCACCGGCACCACCGGCGTCGGGCTGCCCGGAACGCGCACATCGAGATCGTGATAGGTATCGGCCGGCCCCAGACAGACAGTGCCGGGCGCCGGCACGCCGCAGATCGCATTGGTGTACGTCATCACGCTGGGGGCGGAGAAGATCGGCAACGGCAGGAAGTCGGTCAGGGTTGTGGCCTCGAAGTCGCTGGCCGGCTGGGTGTAGCGCAGGCGGTAAGTCACGGTCTCGCCGGGGCTGATTCTGACGTTGCTGCAGACGTCGCCCGGGCAGACACTACCGTTGACGGCGTAGATCGTCTTCTGCAGCGTGCCGAAGGCGATGGAGAGGCTGGTCCCGCTGCCATCGGCCTCGCCGCTTCCGGTGGGCGCGAAGGTGGCCGGATTCAAAACGTCGCCGCCGACGGTTGCGGCATTCGTCAGGATGTCGCCGTGATCCACCGACGGATCGCCGGACGGATAAGTGTCGCTGAAGGTCTGCTGGATCACGGTCCGGAACTTGAGGCGCCCGGTGGTGGGGCCGTCGTTGTTCAGGCTGCAGTCCGGCGGGTTGCTGCCCGCGGCCGGGTCGATACAGCCGCCGACGAAGCGCGCCAACTGGCCGCGCGTGACGGCCTCAGCGGTCAGGCGGAAGACCACAGTGGTGGAGCCGTCGGTGGCGGGGTCTGGGTCACCGGCGATCTCGGAGACATCGACGGTGAAGTTGGCGGCTGCCAGCGGCGCGACGGTGAACGTGTAGCCGTTGCCGTTCAGCGCCAGTGTCGGCGTGAACGTGGCGTCGAAACGCTGGCCGTCCGAGAAGGTGTCGGTGATGACCACCGAGCCGAAGGCGAAATAGTCCGAGACCTGGAAATCAAGCGTGTACTCGAGCACGTCGCCGGGCGTGTTGGGCGCAGACAGGTTAGTCACGCCCTTCTGCAGGGTCAGAGCCTTGTCCGCCAGGCTATGGCAGTTGGGACAAGTGGCCGTCGCTACGGCCGGCGTGTCGCGGACGTCCAGGGGCGTCCAGGTCCCGCTGGCTTGGGCCGCGTTCACGGAGGCCGCATCGTCGGCGGTGGCCGGGTCGATCACATTCCCGCCGCCCGCGTCCAGACGCGGCACGAAGAACTCAAACGTCAGCGCGGCGTCGGCGGCCCCGGGGCCGCCCGTGACCGACGGGAACTGGACCACCAGGCTGCCGCCCGGCGTGGCCGTGGTGGGCGTGAGCACAACCGTGGAAGTGGGCGTCGCGCTGACCAGGGCCACAAACTGGACGTTGCTCGGCAGGGTGTCGGTGATCAGCAGGTCGGTCAGCGTCTGGCCGTCGGCCACATCCACGCGGACGGTGTAGCGGCGCGGGTAGTTGGGGCCGGTGGCGGTCTCGCCCTCCGGCGCGTTGGCGCTTTTAGTGACGGCCAGCAGGGTTGGCGTGACCGGCTGGCCGGGCCAGGTGGCCGGATCGGTGTTCGTGTGGCTCAGGATCGTGGCGTCGCTGCAACACCAATCGTTGGTGGGCGTGGCGCCGAACTGGAAGCCGCCGCGATAGTGGATGTTCAGCGCCGTATCGACGTCGGCCAGGTCGCTCAGGTGGGCGTTGACGGCAACCACGGCCGCGGGCTGGCCAGGCGTGAACGAGCCGAAGGGCAGCTGCAGGACGACCAGCGTGTCGCCGGCCGGGCCGCACACTTCCAGGGGCGCGCCAGTGCCCAGCGCCACGGCGTAAGGATGATCCACACAACCGATCGGGTCCGGGCCGGGAAAGGTGAGCGTGACAGCTGTCACCGCCTGGCCCAGGTACGTCGCGCTCAGGAAGTCCACGCCATCATCGATCTCGACCCCGGCGCCGTCCACGCCCGTGGTCGGGAAGACAAGATCGATAAAAGGCCCGTAGCCGGTCTCATCCGGCGAGCCATTCACGAAGGAGGCCATGAAGCTGAAGTCGCTTCCCAGCGTGACGGCCCCGGGCGCGGAGACCGACACAGCCGGGGTTGGCGGCGTAGCCGCCTGGGCGGCCGGCGTCGGCCCCAGGGCAGCCAGGCCGCCAGCCATGGCGACAGCGGCGGCTAAAGCGATTCGGCCGGCAAGGTGAAGATAGAAGACGAGTCGCGACATGCGTTCACCAGGAGTTGTGGAGCGACAGGATAGCATTACGTCTACTATAGACGCCCCTGCAGCCAGTGACAGGCTGACCGAGTTGGTATTGGTGAGGAGGCTGGCGCTTAAGGCTGAAGGGCGAGGGTGCGGTCAGCCAATGTGGCGCCGTCGGGGGCGGACAACAAGACGTGATACCAGCCGCCGTTCTGAAGGACAGCCGGCTGTAGGCCAAGGGCCTTGACCTCTGCCGTGGTGAGGCGCGTGAACACAAGACGATAGCCCAGGCCGTTGCGGTAGTCCTCGAGCACCTGGCCGGGCTGGGCCGCGCGCCACTCGGCCAGCTCCACCCAGCCCATGAATTCGCCGGTCTGCGGCTCGCCCTCCAGGCGGTAGAACGCCAGCGCGCCGTTCGGGTACCGGAACGTCGCCAGGAAGTGATCGACGTCGAGGCGGACGATGGCCGACGGTGAGGGCGTGAACGTCAGCGTGGGCGTGGCTGTGGACGTGGCCGTGCTCGTCGCGGTCGGGGTCGGCGTTGCGGTCGCGGTCGGGGTCGGCGTTGCCGTCGGTGTGGCCGAGGGAGTGCTAGTCGACGTCTGGGTGGCGCTCGGCGTCAGCGTCGCCGACGGCGTCAGCGTGGCTGTGGGAGTGCGCGATTGGAAGGCCGCAGTGGTCGCGCGCGCCAATTGCGTCGGCTCGAAGTAAAGCGTGTAGCCGCCGAACGCCGTCGCCAGGCCGGCCAGGATGAGCACGCCCGCGACGAGCAGCGCCGCGCAGCCGGCGCTCAACGGAGGCCGGTCGGTGTACTCGCCGCTGAACTCCTGGACCTGGGCGGCCTCGGCCGCTTTAAGGCGGGCCGAAAACTTGTGCTGGACCGGGCCGCCGAACAGCCGCGCCCGGCGGGCGCGCACGCCGGCCGTGATCGGCTGCGCCTGGCCCGGCGGGATGACCCGCTCCGTCTCCGGCGGTTGAAAGGTCAGATGGCCTTCCGGCGCGTGCCAAACCACCGTGAAAGCGGTGGGCGCGTTGCCCTGGTTCTTGACGTCGAGGTGGACCTGGCCGGCGTTGGCTGCGTCGGGCGGCAACGCGCCCAGAAAGGCCACGAAAGCGCCGACGCTGAAGCGAAACGGCGCCGCGCCGGCGCTGTGCGAGTAGTAGCCGACGGCGCGCACAGTCAGCGTGTGCCGTCCCGGCCGGGTGGTCGGGAGGCGCGGCGGGCTGAGGTTGAAGCGCACGCGTTCCTGGCCGCCCGGCCCCACCTGGACCGGGTCAGGCAGATCTGTCACCCAGGCCGCCGCATCGCCCTCCACCAGCAGCTCGAAGTAATCGAGGCGCTCCGTGTGGTTGGCGATGAGAACGTCAACGGGCGTGGCTGTCCCCGGCTGGGCGACCACGTGCGTCGTCAACACCTGGACGACGACCAGGTTTTCGGGCTGTCCCGGCATGCCGCTATTTAAGGGTCAGAGTGGCCACTGCGGAATTGGTGTTGGGGCCGCCGCTGGAGACGACTTCGCCCGGGCCGAAAATCACGCGCCCGGACTGCGCCGCGCTCACCGTCACCCGCAAGGTGCAGCGGCCTCCGGCGGGGATGACGCCCCCGCTCAACCCCAGAGTACTCTGAAGCGGCCCGGCCGCCAAGTCCCCGCCGGGGCAGGTCAGCCCGGTGTCGCCGGACAGCGCAAGGCGGAATGGCTCCAGGCGCTTGCTGAAGGTGACGCCGGTCAGGTCGGCTGGGCCTGGGTTGGCGAGCGTGATCGTGAGGGTGGCCGTCAGACCGGCCGAGAGCGTGTCCGGGCTGAACGCAACAGCGACGACCGGGCGCGCCAGCACGCGCAGCTGGGCGCTGGCCGCGTTGCTGCTGGCGCGGCGCGCGGCGTCCGAGACGGCGCCGGACGGAAAGGTCAGGCCGTACACGTCGCCGCTGGGCGCCGTAACGGCGACCACAATGGCGCAGCCGCCCTGAGGCGGCAGCGTGCCCAGGGTAAGCGTGAGGCGGCTGGCGTTGGCGCTGACCGCGCCGCCGCATTGGTCCGTCTCCGGCTCGCCGGCGATGACGAGCGGCGCCAGGTCATGCGTGAAGCCCAGGCCGCGTAAGACTGCCTCAGAAGTGTTGGTGAGCGTGATGATCAGCTGCGCGGACTCAGTGTCGGCCACAAGCGTGGGCGAGAAGCCGAGCGTCACGGTCAGGCGGCTCGCTGGAACGGTGCTTGTCTCCGTGACAGCCGCCCCTCTGTCGGCCGCCGCTCGGTCGGCCGCGACCGCGTCGCCGGAGGGCTGGGCGGTCCGGGTTGGCGCCGCCGGCGCCGGTTGGTCCAGGCTTGAACTTGAGGGCGGCGTGACGGCGGCGTCCGCTGAATCGGCGGCCTGGGTGGGCGGAGCCGCTGGCGGCGCGGTGGGGTCCGGGCCGTCGGTGGGCGTGGCCGGCGCAGTCGGGGTTGGCGCGGTCACGGCCAGGGCAGGCGGCGCCGGCGCGCGGCCGGGGTCCGCGCCACTAGACAAACCGTCAGCGCCCGGAGCGGGACTGAGCGGATCGGCGCGCGGCTCAAGCGCGGCACCGGCGCCCAGCCCGCCTCCGGCTTCCCGGTCCGGGCCGAGGGCCAACTCCGCCACATTGCTCAAGCTGTCGGCGGTCAGCGCGAACGCCGCCGGCGCCTGTTCGATCAACGCCAGCGGCGCGGCCACCTCGGCGCGAAGTTGAGCCGCGCCCTGCCGGATGAAGAAGAGCATCAACAGCCCACTGCCCAGGACCAGGGCGGCGCCGCTGGCCAGCGCCCCGGAAATCCAGGCCGAGATCCGAGCCTGGACGAGGACGCGCCCGTTCAGGACGCGCCGCTGGTCATCCGGCCCGGCGACCTGGACGCGGTAGGCCCGAGTCCGAGCCTGCCCCAGCCAACGCGGGCGGCGCGGCGTCACCTGGAATTCCACCGCCGCGTTCTCGCCCGGTTCCAGCTTCAGCCGCACCGCCTCCGGCTGAAAGCGCAGCGCGTCCTCCGGATCGGCCCAGGCCACACGGACGGGCGCCGGCGTGTTGCCGCGGTTCACGATCACAACGCGCCCGGCCTGGAACGGCTCCAACTGCCGCGGGCGGAGCGCGGCCTGAACGTCGCTATACGCGCCCACCGACAGGATCAACCGCGCTTCCGCCACAGCGCGCGGAGCGCTGGCCGCGCTGACCCTCAGCCGCACCAGATGGCGGCCGGCCCGGCTGGCCGGCGCCCGAGGCGGATGAAATTTGAGCCGGAACTCGTGCTGGCCGCCCGCGGCGATGCGGACAGGTTTAGCCGGGCTGGTGGACCAGGCGGCCGGCAGTCCATCGCTTCGGAGCTGGTACTCTTCATCGGCGAAGCCGGGGTTGCCCACCACCAGCACCGCCTCCACGGTCTGGCCCGGCACGACGGCGAGCTGGGGCGTGATCAGATGCAGCCTGAGCGGCCCGGCGCTCGCGGCCGGTGCGCTGACCGGGTCCGCGTCGGCCTCAGCCGCCGCGCTCCTGGCCAGGAGGCGGGCGGCCGCCTCGCCGAGCAGCCGTCCTGGCCGGATGCCCGCCGGCAAAAGCGCGGACACAGCCACCGCCAGAGCCGCCGCGTCCGGGTAACGCTCGGCCGGGTCCAGCTCCAGGGCGCGGGCGACAACGTACTCCACCGGCTCGGGCAGCTCCGGCCGCAGCCGGCGCGGCGACGGAACCGCCTGGGCGAAGCGGCCCGGCCCCAACGCAAAGGGCAGCTCCCCGGCCAGCAACTCGTACACCACCAGGCCGAGCGCGAACACGTCGGTGCGCGCATCCGGGGCCTGGCCGGCGGCTTGCTCGGGCGTCCGCCAGCGGTCGGCCTCCGTCCGCGAGGTCGCGGCGCGCCAGGCCGCCAGACCGACGTCCGCGAGGCTGAGGTCTTCGGGTTGAACAGCCTCGGAACGCCAGTGGCAGTTGCCGGGATGCACAGCCAGGTGGAGCAGGTTGCGCTGGTGGAGATGGGCCACCGCCAGACACAGGGTCCGCGCCGTCTGCAGAGCTTCGGCCAGGTCCAGCTTTTGCCCGGACGCGCGCAGTTCGGCCAGGACTTGGTCCAGCCGGGGGCCGGCGAGATACTCGCTGACCAGATAGGCGTGCGGGCCGATGAGCCCGCACTCCAAGACGCGCGCCAGGGTCGGCGCGCGCACGCGCACGGCGCTGCGGGCCTCACGCAGCCAACGCTCGGAGTCCGTGTCCGACGCGGCGGAGGGCAAGTCCAGGACCCGCACCGCCACCGGACGCTCGAAGCGCAAATCCTGAGCGCGGTAGACGGCCCCGAGCGCACCCGGCCCCAAGCGGGCCTCCAGGCGGTAGCGCTCCAAACGGTCGCCGGTGTCCGCGGCCAACATGAGCGGGCCGCTTCAAACGCGGCGCCGGCGGACCCGGCGCAGGGGCAGCGCGCCGGCCTGGCTGCGCCACACATCGGCGGGCGGCCAGCGATAGCGCGGGGAGAGGCGTGGCGAGCGGCCGAGGGAGGCTGGCGCGGCGGAGGCAGCCGACCGGCGGATGACCGGCAAGAAGATCTCCGGCACGCCGGTGCCGACCAACACCAGGCGGGTAGTGGCGATGTCGCGGTTGACCGGGCAGGGCTGCCCGGTGACGGTCAGTTTCACCGCATACACACCGCTGCGGTTGAAGGTGTGGACGTCCACCTGGCGCGTCGCCGTCACGCCGTCGTCGTAATCCCAGGTATACGTCAGCACGCCGCTGCCTGCGCTCAGGCCGCCCACAAACGTGATCGGCGACCGGACGGGCACGGTCGGGTTGGGGCTGGGCGTCAGCGTGATGCTGGGGTTCTGCGGCCAGATGCACGTGGTCGGCCGGATCTGGAAGGGCGGGCTGACGCCGACGCCGAAGGCGCGTTGAACCGGGCCGTGCGGGTCCTGCGGCACGGCGAAGACCCGGAAGCGCGCATCCTGGCCGACCGCTTTGAAAGTCGTGGCATCGCTCTGGGCGTCCCAGCAGAATGTCCCCTGAGCGCCGGTCCGGGTGGCCACAGTGACCGTCACCGGCGTCGCCGGGCAGGCGCTGTCCGCGGCCTGCGTGGCGGGGTACCAGGTGCTGCCGCCATCCACGGAGAACGTGAAGCTGATGGGCGCCAGCGGCACCGAAAAAGACAGGCGGCCATCATCGGGATCGTAGACACGGTACGTGATCGGGATGACGCCGCTGAGCAGGTCAGACGACGAGTAGGCGTAGGCATCCGCCGTGCGCCCCGGCCGCTCCACGAACACGTAGAGCGGGTTGTTGGGCAGCGGCATGGCCGGCAGGTACTGCGCCGCCGTGTTGGACAGGTGCGCGGCGGTGATGAAGGTGTTCTCGTAGACACCGCTTTGGCCGGCCTGCTCGCTGCTGGCGGCCAGGTCCAGGTCGCCGTCTCGGTCGGAATCACCCCAGGCCAGGCCGGACGTCGCACCGCTGACGGCGGCCGTCCACAGCCAGATCAGGCGCGGGTCACCGCGCTGGCTGTTGAGGTTAGCGTACACGCGGTCCGGCTGGCCGGAGTTGCCGACGGCCAGCTCCGGATAACCGTCGTTGTTCCAGTCGCCCCAGGCCAGGCTCGTAGTCGTGAGGACATCGGTGATGGACCACGCGGGCGCCGCGCCAAATTGGCCGGCCGCCAACTCAGATTGGTTCTCGTACAGGTGCACGCCCTGCCCTTCGGTGCCCACGGCCAGGTCGGCGTCGCCGTCGGCGTCATAGTCGCCCCAGGCCACGGCCGTCGTCGAGAACACGGCCGAGCTCCACACGGGCGTGAAGGCGGCGTTGTCGTGTTCCTTGCGGTAGATGACGGCCGGACCGTTGTAGAAGGCCGCGGCGAAGTCCAGATACTGGTCGCGGTCCAGGTCGGCCCAGGCCAGGCCGCGCACATCGCCGGACTCGGTGGACGTGAACTGCGGTGTGGCGGCCAGGGCCGTACCCTGGTTGAGGTAGAGCACGATCGGGCCGTCGCTGCTGGCGACCAGAAGGTCGAGCCGGCCGTCGCTGTTGGCGTCGCCCCAGACCGGGCGATGGTTGGGCGGCGCGGGCGCGGCCGACCAACTGGCCGTGGTCTGGCCGGCCAGGAAGACGCGCACGTCGAGCGTCGCGCCGATGGCGAGATCGAGCTCGCCGTCCCCGTTCACGTCGCCGAACGCCACGCGGTGCGGGCCCAGCCCGACCGCGTCGAAGGGCAGTTGCTGCGCCGGCGGGAAGACGCCGTGGCCGTCGTTGAAGCGCACGACGCTGTCGATGCCGGGCGGCGGCCCGGCCCCGAAGAGCAGGTCCAGCCAGCCATCGGCGTTGGCATCTCCCCACACCACCGCGCCGGCGGCCGGCAGTCCGGCCACGGGGCCGCGCAGCCGGCTGAGGCGCGGCACAAAGACGTCGAAGAGCTGGCTGCGGTCGTCGATGTTGGCCAGGGCCAGCACCGGCCCGCCGCGCAGGCTGGGCTCCACCACGCGCACATCTTCGCTCTGCGCCGGGGTGCTCATCTGGTGATCGGCGACGGAGTCGAACGCCCCGGTGGCGGGGTTGAGGTAGACGCGCGGCGGTTGGTCGACGGCGAACAGATCCAGCCAGCCATCGCCGTTCAGGTCGCCCCAGGCGGCGTTGATCCGGCGGAAGCTCACGTCGACGTAGAGATCGCCGTCGTTGCACGGCCGGTTGGGCGGTGACGGGAACGTCGTCACCATGGTGGCCTGCGCGCCAAAGGTGATCACGGCGGTGTCGGTGATCGTGGAGCGGTAGATGTCGGTCAGGCCGTGGAAATGGTCGTAGAAATCGAAGACAAAGAAAGGCGGGATGTTCAGGCAGTAGTCGAAGAAGAAGTCCTGGATGTTGGCGGCCAGGTCCAGAAAACCATCCCGGTCATAGTCGCCCAGGGCCAGCCCGGACGGGTCGGCGGAGGCGCTGCCGATGGTGAAGACCTGGGTGTCCGTCAGCACATCGCCTCGAAACGCGAACAGGCTCCCGCTGCCGCCCGTGAGCAGGTCCGGCGAGCCGCCGTTGTTGACGTCGCCGGCCGCCAGGGCGGCTGTATAGCGCTCGCTCAGGCAGGTCGGGCTTAGGCGCTGCCCGGCCCCGTTGTCCGAAAGCCGAACCACGTAGCAGGGCTGCGCCCCATCCGTGATCCCGATCAGGTCCACGCCGACCGGCACGGCGCCTCCGCCCAGGTCGGCCGCCTCCACGTTGCGCAGCACAAACGTGGACCCGCGCGTATCCGCCGCAAACGTCTCGCCGCTCAGCCGATAGACGCGGATGAGGGCGCTGACGCCGTCGAGGGCGACCAGTTCCAGTTGTCCGTCGTAGGGGATATCGAAGTCCAGCCACTCCAGGTCCACGGTGCGCGCCTCATCGTTCCAGAACTTCACTAGGCGGCCGGCCTCGTTGCGGTAGACCGTGACACCCAGGACTGAGCCCAGGGCCAGGTCCAGGTCGCCGTCCCGGTCGAAGTCGCCCCAATCCATGCTGTTGGTGCCGCCCACGTCGGCGGACAGCCAGTTGGGCGCGTCTGAGATGCTGGCCTGGCCGGTGGAGGGCACGGCGGCCCGGACCCGGGCGGTGACCACGCTGCCGCCGGCCGCGTTGGCGAGGTTCTGCTTGTAGATGACCTCGGCCCGGTTGGTGATCAGGCCGCCGTCCGGCTGGCCGATGACCTTGCCGGACAGGGTCAGGCTCTGGCTCTGCCCGCCGTTCAGCACCGGGATGGTCCACGAAATCTGGCGCGTCACCGTGATGGTGGTGGTCGCCACCTGAGGCTCGGACACGCCGGGGACGATGACGGTCGTGGTCACCACGTTGACCACCTGGACCGGGTCGCCGCCGACTGTGTACGTGATGGTGGCCTCGTCCAGGGCGTTGGGCGGCAGGGTGTCGAACACCTGCAAATTGGTGGCGGCCGGAGAGCCGGGCGGATTGGAGATCGCGATCGTGTAAGTGATGTAGCCGCCGTTGAACACCAGCGCGGGCGTGTAGGTGTTGGTAATCACCAGCGTGCCGGCCGCCAGCGGCGCGTCCGGCGTCTCCGCTTCAGCCGTCGGTTCAGGCTCAGACTCGGTCTGGGCCTGAACCGGCGCGAGGCCGGCGGCCAGCCAGTTCAGCCCGCCAGCGGCCAGGAGGCCGTTCAGCCCGATCACGGCCAGGAGAATGAACAAGCGCGAAGTCTTCATGAGCGCCCTGCCCGATTGCGGAGGCGGCGCCGCTGGAGGAACCCGGCCGGCGGCGCCAACGCCAGGGGCGAGCGCAGGCGCGCGGCCGGGCACGGCGGCGTGTTCCAACTGCTGGTGCTGGGCGGCGTCTGCTGCGGCGCGCCGTTCTCGTCGATGTAGCGCGCCACCACGTAATAGGCCATCCCGCAGGTGGAAAGCGGATCGTCCGCCTGGAAGTGCGGCGGCGGCCCCGGCCGGATCGTCGGCGGCAGGGGATTGCCCAGCTGCAGGAACGGCCCGCCGCCCACCGAGCGGTAGACGACGAAGTCCGTGATCAGGCTCAACTGGTTCAAGTCATACGTCCACGAGATGGCGGCCGTGGTCGTCAGCACGCCAGTGACGTTCTCGGGCGCCGGCGGCACCGGCTTGGGCTTGAAGCGGATCTCCACGAAGAGCTGCGTGGTGACCCCGGCGATGTTGCTGGCCGTCAGGATGAAGGTCCCCTTCTGCGCCGGGCTGAAGAGCCGGGTGCCGGACGGCAGGGGCAGATCGCTGGTGATCTGGTTCGGGTCCTGCAGCCGGAACTGGATTGTGTTGGCCACCTGCCAGGTGAAGGTGAGCGGCGTGTTGGCTTCGACGGCGTAGATGCGGGCGTTGGCGGTGGCGCTGATCGTGGACACGCTCGGGCCGAGCACGTCGAAGAGCGAAATCAACGGCGCCGGCGGCGGCACGGTCGCGGTCGGCGGCGGCGTCCCGGTGGGCGGCGGCGTGGCTGTCGGCAGCAGCAGGAACTGCTTGGGCTCGGCGTCCGTGCACAACGCGCCGTTGCAGGCGCGCAGCTTGAAGAAGCCGGTGGCCGTGGCCGACACCAGGAACTCGGTGGCGGTGGCGTTGAGCGGGACGACGACGTTGTCGGCGGTGGTGAGCTCCAGGCGCGTGACCTGGCCGGTGGTCACCCAGGTGACCTTCACCTGCCCGCCCGGCAGCGCCTGCGGCGGCAGTATCTGGAAGCTCGTGATCACGGGCGGCAGCGGCGCCGGATTGACTTTCACTTCCTGCGTGGCGCGGACCGTGACGCCGGCGCTGTTGACGGCGATCAACGTGTAGACGGTGTCCTGGGTCGGTTTGGCCTCGGTCGAGCCTTGCGCGCCGAAGTCGCCGGTCAGCCCCTGGATCGTGACCTTCTCCACGCCGGTGACCGACCACTCCAGCCGGACTGTCTCGCCGGCGGTGATGACGAGCGGCGCGGCCACAAAGCGCCCCAGCCCCGGCGTCGGCGGCGGCGTGGGGGTCGGCTCCTGGACCACCACCGTCAGCGACTGGAAGACGGGCGTATCCGGCCGGTATTTGTTGTAGGCCTGCAGCACAAAGCTGGTGGTCGTCTCCGGGGCCAGCAGGCGGCTGCCGACATGCTGGTCGGTCGGCAGGGTCTCGGGCGCGTCGTTGATGCGCAGGACGAGCGTCTCGGCGCTGTCCACCTCCCACAACAGCGTGGCCGTCTGACCGCGCACCAGCTGAGTGATGGGCGTGCCGGTCTCATCCACCAGCGCGAACTTCACGATCTCGGGCGGGACGGCGCCCACCGTCACCCGCAGCGTGCGCCGGAACTCGCCTTTGAAGCGCATGAATTCCTGCAGCCAGGGCGGGCTGACCTGGGTCAGGAAGTTCTCGGCCGCCAGCGTGTAATTGGCCGAGAAAGCCGGGCTGACGGTGCGCGAATCGCGCCGGGCCACGGCCGTGTCCGCGAGCTGATCGTCTGGCGGGTCCGCCAGCAGCCGCACCTCGGCAAAGGTGGAGGCCTGCCAGTAGAGCGTGAGGCTGTCCCCGCCCTGGATGTTGACGCTGTCCTTGACCACGCTCAGCTGCGGGTCGTCGCCGAAGTAGGCGACCGTCGGCCAGAAGACCACGATCACGACGCCCGCCAGGAACGCGGTCAAGCTCAGCAACAGCAGCAACAGCAGCCACAGGTCGATCAGCGGCCGGCTGCGCAGCGATCCCTGGCGGGTCTCCTGGCCCTGGGGCGCGGCCACCTGGTTGGCCGTGACCTTGTACGAGTACAGGCGCGGGCGCAGGGCTACCACCTGGCGCTGGAGCGGTGTGGCGTGCACCACCACTTCGGCGGCCTCGGCGGGCCGCAGGCGCAACTCGGTGGGCCGGCCGCGCCGGGTGGTGCTGCCCGGCAGCTGAAACTCGAAGACACAGGCGTGCTCGGTGTCCTCGGCGTCCAATTGAAAGACGGCCTCGGCATTGCCGTAGTTGGCGAGCGTCAGCTTGGTCTGCGCGGCCGGCCGGCTGTACGTGGTGGTCTGGTCCGTGGGCGAGAGCTGCCCGACGTCTGGATCGTAGTACGGATTGAGCGTGAGCGTGGCGCCCAGCTCGGCGCTCTGCCCCGGATATTGCGGTGAGGTGACCCGGAGAAGGAAGTGGTGCGGGCCGGCCAGGCTGGTGGGCTGGCGCGGCGCCGTGAGGGCGAAGGCGATGGCCTGCGGGGCGCCGACGTACAGGTTGACCTCGCGCGGCGAGAAGGTCACCCAGCGGCTGTCCAGGCCGACGACCTCGAAATCAAAATTGGCGACCCGGTCGCCGCCGTTGGTGAGCGTGAACGTGCCGGACGCCGTCTGCTCGACGTCAATGGTCCACTCGCGCTGGGGGAGGTCGACCACGATGACGTCGTTAGGCTTGTCCGGCGGCCGGACCTGGAAGCTGGCGACGCCGAACATGGGCGCGGCCGCAGTTCCTGCGGCGAGTGCAGTTCCTGCGGCGAGCGCGGCGCTGGCCGCCGAGGCCGGGCTGGCCGCGGCCTCCGCCCGGCGCCGAGGCGGTGGCGGCGGCGGGACAGACTCCACCAGGATGAGCGTGTAGCCGCCCACCGCCACCGGCTCCCACAGCGGCCAGGCCTGCGCGCCGCCGCCGTCAGCCAGGTCCACACGCCGGTAAGGCCTCTGCCGCAGATCGAGCAGCGCCCAGAAGGCCGGGACCTGCCCGTCCGGCAGGCAGATATCGTTCTGTGAATCGCTACCCAAGTTGAGGACGCCGGACTCGGAGCGCAGCGCCACGAACCGGACCTGGCCCGCCGGGTCAACGATCTCGAGCTGGTCCAACGGCGCTGGCGTTTCCGCCGACATAGCGTCTCCCAACCCACCCGCTCTCAACCCAACAACGCCGGCCCCCACCACCACACCCAGGCCAACCCCAGAAACAGGCCCGTCCAGGCCAGCCAGGCCAGGCCGGGCAGATAGAGCGCCCAACCGAGGCCGCGCGGAAAGCGCAGCTTGGCCTGCCGCGCTATCTGCGGCGCCTCCCGGCTGTCGGCTGAGCGCGACAACACCTGCAACGAATAGGCCTGCGCACCCGGCCAGCGGCGCGGTTGGACGAGCAGAGGCATTGTGAGCGACTCACCTGGCGGCAGCGCCGGCGTGGGCACCCAGCCGTCCGCCGGAACAGCAGCCCAGGCCGCGGCCGGTGCGGTGGATGGCTGGGCTTGTGGCCGCGCCGCATCCGCGCGAACACCGGCGGCCGGCCGGGCCGAGCCGAGGCGGTTGACCGTGTGCTGGGCCTGCTCCACCGTGTATTGGGCGCGCGTCAGGCGCGTCCCCAGACCGATCAACCCGCTCCCCCAGCCGCGCGGCAACAGATAGCCCAGGCCGATCAGGGCATCCGCAACGAGGCGGGCCAGCCCGCCGCCAGTCCGGGCGGCCGTGGCCGGCGGCATGGGCGGCGCGGCTGGGGCGGCCCGGGTCGCGGCTGGGGCGGGCACAGGCGTCGGCGCCGGCGCGGCGGGCTGCGGCAACAGCCACTCGCACAACAGCGCGGCTTCGTCATGCACGACGCGCAGCTCAAAGCGGCTGGAGACGTTGCCGGTGTTGACGATCTCCACCGCGCAACGCTGGGCCAGGCGCCGCCGTTGCGCGACCAGGGCCAGGATCAGCCAGAGCAGGCTCAGGCCGGACAGCAGCGCCGCCAGCCCCAGCACGACGTCCTGCGTCAGGGGGTCACGCCAATCAATCATGGCGCCCTCTGGCCGCGCGCGCCGGCCGATCCGTTGCCCGGCGGCACGGTCACACGCAGCACGTGGTTGTAGTAGGCGGCCAGACGCGGACGCAGCGTCACCTCGGCGGCCTCGGCCGGGTAGGCCGCCGGCGCCGTGGCGCGAATGAGGACCGTGTGCTCGCCGGCCGGATAGCGCGGGCTGCGCGGGTGGTACAGGCGGAAGCTAACCTCTTTCTCCGCGCCCGGAAAGAGCAAGGGGCCGGGCCCGATCTCGACGCAATCCGGCGGCCAGCCCAGCACGTCCAGCCGGAACTGCACGCTGGCCTGCTCGCCGGCGTTGCCCACCGTCACCGAACCCTCCAACGGCCGGGCCACCGCGATCTCCAAGTCGGACAAGTTGAGACGCAGTTGGATTGAGCGCGCCCCGGCCGGGCGCCGGCCGGCGTCGACGCTGGGCGCGGGCGCGGAGTGGCCATTCGGCGAGGCGCCCAGCAGCGTGAGCGTGTAATCGCCGATCTGGAGCGAGCCGCCCGGCGGCAGATCGGCGACCGAGTATTGCTGGAGGCCGCGGCCGCCGACGAAGATTTCGGCGCGGCCGAGGTTGACGACGCGGTAGCCGCCAGCCGGGCCGGGCAGCAGTTGGATATGGCGCGGGTCGATCGGGGTGCCGGCGCGGCTCTCCAGAGGCACATCCACACCCGGTGCGCTGCCGATGTAGGCGATGGCCTTCTGCAGGGCCACGGCCTGGCGCCAATTCTGGCGGTTGCGATCGACGATCTCGACACTGGCGGACGCCGTCATGCTGCCTTCCGTCGAGTCAAATTGGACATGCGCTGGTTAAATTGAGTGTAGCACGAGTCAAAGTCCTGACCCACGTTGCTCACGGCCTGGGGCGCGCGCGGAATTCGGCGCGCCGCGCCACGGCCAGGTCCAGCAGGTTGGCGCCCCACTCCAGCGCCGAGCGGATCGCCTCGCGCGGCGTGGCGCCGGCGCGCTGCTCGCCCTGCCACACACAGCCGAAGTCCGCGCTGCTGAAGACGACGCCGTCGGCGATCTGGACACTCGGAGCGCCGTCGTAGCCGGCCGGCAGCGCCGCGAACAGGTGCGGCGTGTGCATCAGGCGCTGATCGGGCGTCACGGGCGTCAGCTTGACGCCGAGCGACGTCAGCACGTCCAGGAAAGCGGCTTCGGCGGCTCCCGCCCCGGCCTCCCGGCGGCAGGCTTCGAAGAACAGCGTGCCGCCCTCCTGCCAGTAGGTGTAGAGCACCTTCAACTCGTCGGCGCTCAGGCGGAACGGCCCGTGCCCCACAAGGCAGACCAGGCTGTAGGCCTCCAGGCCGGGCGTGAGCGCCACGGCCTCATCCACGGCCAGCCTTTGCCCGCCGGCCTGGTTGACGAAGCGGGCCAGGCCGTCGGCGCCGCGGCCATGCCACGGCCCGGTGGAGCCGCCGAGATAGACCACGGCCAGGCTGCGCGTCGGCGGCGGCACAGCGCCGACCGGCCGCCGATAGCGCAGATCGATTTCGTTGAGGCCGGGATGCGCCGGGTCCTTGGCGTTGCGGATGGGGGCGTTGCGGCCCTGCCAGCGCAGACGCGCCAGTTCCACGTGCGGCGTGTCCGGCAGGGCTGGCAGGGCTTCCAGCGTGTACTCGGAGGTGACGTACAACGGCGCCCCATCCGGCGGCCGGCCGCTGGGCGGGCGCGGCGCGCTCTCGCCGTAGGTGAGGACCAGATAAAAGAGGCCAGAGGCCGTCCGCCCCAAGTTGTACGTGATGGGCTGCGGGACGATGAGAGTCTGGCCGGCCGCGTCGATGGCCAGGCCGGGCTGCAGGTAGACGGTGCTGTCCGCGGGCTCGCTGGCGATCACGTCCAGGCCAGCCAGGATGCCGGCGCCGTGGCCGTGCAGGGCGAAGTAGCGTTGGCGCTGGCGGTGATACTCATGCGCCTCATCCCAGACCTCGGCGGTGACGGCCATGCCGTCGACGGGCTTGAGGCGGCGCAGCGGGTAAGCGGCGAACCAGTCGGGCTTGTTCATAGCGGACCCCATGGGACGGCGCGTGGGCGTCGTCGTGATCACGCCTCCGGCGCGGCCTCGAGACGCAGAGTGAAATCCGTGTGCGCGGGTTTCTCGGCCGCGATGATGGCTTCGATGGTGCGGCGCCGCTCCTGCTCGCGGCGCTCGGCGTCCGGCCCGGCCAGGGGCGGCAGGTACAGCGTGACGCGGAACGTGTGCGGGCGGTTGGCGGTGCCCAGGGCCAGGCCCGGCCCCAGGCGCGCGTTCGCGCCGAGCTGCAGGTTGTTGCCGCCGGACTCGGCGATCTGCGGCTCGGCGCCAGTGTAGATCTCCAGATACTGCTGCAGACCCTGCCGCGTGCCGCGCCGCCGATACAGCGCGACGGCCGACCGCAGCAGGCGCCGGCGCTTGGCCACCGACCAGCGCTCGTCCAGGCGCAGGCTGACCCAGGTGGCCAGCCAGCGCAGCAGTTCCGGCGGGGCCAGACGCGGATCGAAGTAATCCCAGACGTTGGCCACCTGCTGCTCGACCGGCGCCCAGAAGCTCTCGAACAGCATCAGGAAGCGCCCCATCAACTCGTCGTCGCTGTAGACGGCCGGGAGATAACGCAGGTAGCGGCCCTGCGCGGCGACGAGGACGGCCGCGAACTCCTGGGCGCGCTCGGCCGCGGGCGTTGCCAGGGGCGCCGTTACCAGCGCCTGGCTCGTCAGCGTCAGCGCCCGCTCGGTTGGCGCGACGACGGCCTCGACCGCGTACTCCAAGACACGCCCGGCGGCGACACCGTCGGCGCGTTCCCAGATCACGAAGCGTTCTTCACCCGCCGTCACCAGCTCCGGCACCGCCGCCTCCCCGCCCGCGACGACGCGGTAGGTCTGCGGCGACAGGCCCGGCGGCAGGCTGATCTGCAGCCGGAACCCGGCCACGGCGCGGTGGACTTCCACGCGCGTGAAGAACGTCACCGTCTCGCCGGGATAGCGGCGCTGCTGGTCTGCCACGTGGGCCAGCGTCAGGGCCGGGCCGGGCTTCGCGGACATCGCGCTACAACTCCACCAGGTTGACGGCGTGATCGAGCGAACACAACAGCGTATCGGGCGGCAGGTCCAGGCGGCGCTCGTTGACGGGCGCCAGGGCCGCGGCCGTGGCCGGGGCCGCCTCGCCGAACTGGTCCTCCTCCCGGGCGGCCTCAGCCGGGAGCACCGGCCGCTGGCCAAGCTGGACGCCGAGGACGTGCTTGACGCCCGGCACGGCCTGGATGAGCGAGTAGATCTCGGACACGTATAGCGGGCGGCCGAACGGCCAGCCCTCCCAACGGCCCTCCAGCCCGTCCCCGGCCGCCGGCGGCGCCGCGTTAGGGCTGTCCGTTTTCTCCACCGGGACAAGCGGACTCAGGAACTGGCGCAGCCGCGCCGTCACGGCGGCCGCCACTGCCGCCGGCTGGCTGGTCTCCGCGGCCACGATCTCGGCCGTGACCTTGAGGCCGACGTAGCGCGGCTCGCGCACACGCACGGACGTAGTGATCAGTCGATACTTGTCCAGGTGGTCGGCCACCTGACGGGCCAGCGCCTCGGTCAGCACCAGCCCGCCCAGCCGGCCGGCCGCCACGGCGTCGGCGGCCGCTGGCACGATCAAGACCTCTACCATGCCCGGCGGCACCGTGCCGGTGCGCTGGTCGGGCGTCAGGCATTTGACGCGGGCCACGGCGCGGTCGGCGTCACGCGCGAGCACTTCGTAATCCTCGGCTGTGACGGCGCGCTGCTGGGCGCGCATCTCGCGCCGGGCGCGCAGCTTGGCCTCGTCCAGCGTTTCCGCGTCGCGGCCGCCCTGGGCCGGCTTACGGTTGGCCACCTGATCGATGTAGGCGATGGCCGTCTTCAACACCTGCACGCGGCCGGCCGGCACGTTGCCGGCCACGCCGCCGCCGTGGCGATAGCGCGCGATGCGGATGGCCCGGCCGGCCTCCGGCACGCGGCCATATTGGGCCACGCGCCCGTCGGCCTGGCGGATGGCCGGCCCAAAAGCCACTTCACCAGTCGACGTATCCAGCGTGAAGTGCCGGTCGTAGCGCGCCGAAGCCGAGAAGTCGTCCACCAACTGCCACGGGACGAAGACGACCTCGCCGTCGCGGCGCTCTTCCACCTCCACCACCTCGCCCGCCGCGGCGCTGGGCTTGAGCACCGGCGCCTGCTGGAGTTGATAGGTCTGGCCGGGCTCGCCCGAGCTGGTGCCCAGCCCCTCGGCCTGCACCACGCGCGCGTGCGCGGCCCGGGTGGTGGCGCCCAGCGTGACCGCGCGGACCTTGGCGCGGCCGTCACGGTCCACCAGGCGCGGCGACTGGTTGTACATGCCCTGGTCTTTGTCGGTCTGGTGCAGACGGCAGCGGAGCCAAGAGGCGCTGACGCCCTGGACAAGATCAGGCCGCAGGTCAAGCGGCAGGTGAAAGACGATCTCGCCTTCGGCGCGGTTGAGGCCGCTGGTGGTATCGCGCTCCGGCTCCAACGGCGCCCACGCGCCCGCGCCCAACGAACACTCCCAGGCCAGCGGCGGGTTCTTGGGGTTGACGCCCACCCCCTGGGTCGCCTCCGCCTGGAAGCTCAGCCGCACGATGTGGCCGGCCAGGTCGGCCGCCTCGTCGAAACCAAGGTAGAACTGGTCGCCCAGCGCCGGCGTCTCGCGGAAGACCGAGAACTTGCTGCCGGGCAGGAGCAGGTAATTCTTGTGGAAGTCCACGTCGCTGCGCAGTTGGGTCAGGCGCGGCGGGCGGATCACCAGGCGCGCGTCGGTGGTGAAGACCACCTCCGGCTCCTCGCCGGTGAGGCGCGTGGCCACCTCCGTGCCGGCCGGCACCATGGCCACGGTCTCGTCGTCCGGGCTGATCGGGAACGGCGTCGAGAGATAGAAGGTCAGCTCGGCCGCGGCGCTGCGCGCCGGCTTGAGCTTCAGACCGAGCAGATCCAGGAAGCGCAGATAGTTCTTCTCCGGCACCTGGTTGAGGCGGTAGACCATGAGCTCGGTCATCCACGCGAACAGCTCGATCAGCGTGATGCCCGGATCGCTCAGGTTGTAGTCGGTCCACTCCGGGCAGTAGCGGATGATGCGCCGGCGGGCCTCGTCCACCAGGTCGGCTTGAAAGCGCAGGTTGTCCAGGATCGGTTCGGGCAGCGACATACGCGCCTCTCTGCGGGCCGGTCAGCCCGTCTCCTCGCTGACGATGTAGAACGGGTGCACCAGGCTGCGCTCGTCGTGCGTGGCCTTGATGGTGTACAGGATCTGGACCAGCCAGGCGCCGGCGTTGCCGGGATCATCCTGGACCTCCAGACCGACCAGCTCGATGCGCGGCTCCCAGCGCTCCAGGGCACGCTGGACGTGCTGGAGCAGCAGCGCCCGCGTGGCCGTGCTGCGCTCGGCGAAGAGCAGCTCCTTGGCGCGGCAGCCGAACTCGGGCCGCATCACGCGCTCGCCCGGCACCGTCTCCAGGATGAGGCGGATGGCCTGCTCGATGTCGCGCTCGCCGCTGCTCAGGGCCAGCCCGCCGCGCGGATCGAACTGCAGCGGGAAGGCCAGGCCCCGGCCCAGAAACTCACGGCTGTCACGCGCGGTCAGACGGCTGTCCATGCGCCCCTCACTGGGCCCGCACCCGGACCTGGCCCGGGCTGGCGATGATGGTCGGCGTGCCGGTGGGCACGCACAGCGCCTGGCTGGACTGCACCAGCAGCGGCTGGCCCATCGACTTGACGCGCAGGGTGGCGGTGGGCGGCAGCCAGGTGGCCGTGACGCAGGGGCCGTTGGCCGCCGGCGGCGGCGGGAACGCGCAGCCAGCCACCGTGAAAGGCGCCGAACTCAGCGGCACCGGCTGGCCGCCGACCTTGACCCGCGGATTGAGCGCCACCGCCTTGGCCTGGCCGCCGTGCGCGCACGTGACCACGGCGGCCGCGTTTAGCAGGTAACCGGGCATTACATCACCTCCAGGGCGCCGTTGTTGACGCTCACGGTCGGCCCGCTCAGGGCGATCTGCGCCGCCGCGTTCTTGACCGTCACCCCGCTGGTGCCTTCCACGGTGGCGCTCTGCGTGGCCTTGAGGCTGGCCGCGCCGCCGGCCTCCAGCTTGAGGGCCTGCTGGGATTTGATCGTCACGTTCTGGCCCTCGATCGAGATGTCCTGGTCGGCCTTCAGGTTGAGCTTGCCCTTGGCCTGCACGATGACGTCTTTCTCGGTGTGCACCGTGAGGGTGTTGTCCTTCGAGCTGAGGATGATCTCGTTCTTGCCGGTCTTGTCGCGCAGGATGATCTGCTCCTGGCCGTCGGTGTCATCCAGGATGAAGACGTGGCCGGCGCGCGATTTGAAGACGCGCTGCACCACCTTGCCGTCCTTGACCACCTGGCTGATAGGCAGCGGCGGCTTGTCTTTGCCGTTCCAGAGCGCGCCCACGATGTACGGGCGGTCGAAGTCGCCGTGCTCGAACGCCACCAGGACTTCGTCGTTGACCTCCGGCAGAGTCAGGAAGCCGCGCTCGGCGCCCGCCATCGGCGCCGCCAGGCGCGCCCAGTGGCTGTTGGCGGTGTCGTCCAGCCACGGAAACTTGACCTTGACCTGGGCCCAATCGTTGCCGGAGTGCTCGCCGTCGTTGGCGATGTTGTTGCTGGTGACCAGCGCCGTCACCACGCCGTACAGCCGGTCGGCGCGCCCGGCCTCACCCGCGCCCAGCAAGTCCGCCACCGTCTCCGGGCGCCGGCCGCTGACCGCGAAATGCGTCTCGTAGTGGCCGTGGCTCCAGGTGTGCCGGACCGAACTGAGAATGTAGTCGCCGCTCAGGCGCCCGCCCACGCCAGACACTTTGACCTTCTGCCCGGCCTGCAGGCGCGGATCACCGAAGCAGGCGCCCTCGGCCTGCAGAAAGCTCTCGTTGACCTGGGCCAGGACGGCGCGGGCCACGGTCTCGGCCTCGGCCGCCGAGGCGACCGGTTCGTCATCCACGACGACCAGCGCCGACCCGTTGCGGGCGCTGCTGGAGGCCTGCCACTGCCCCAGCCCAAGCGACCCGTCGGTCTTGGCCTTGCCGGAGAGCGCCTGCTTGGCCTTGGGGTCCCAGCCGCGCACCTGGACTTCGGCCACCTGGTTGGCCACGCTCAGCCGCGGCCGAAACTCGATCAGGTTCTCCTTCCAGATCAGCTCCGGGCCGGTCTTCAGCGGGGCCGCGCCCTTCTTGAAAAACAGCTCGCCGCCCTCCACGTAGATCTGGTAGCCGATGCGCTCGGCGCGCGCGCGCAGGAACTCCAGATCGGTCTGGTTATGCTGGAATACCGACGGATACTTCTCCGACGTCGCGTCGACGGTGGCGCGCAGGCCGGCCTGCGACGCGATCTGGCGGGCGATGTCGGCGTCGGTGGTCTTAGCCCAGACCTTGGTGTGCGTGCCGCGCTGCAGGCGATGCTGCTTGGTGTAACCGCGCACTGTGAACAGCACGGCGGCCTGGCTGAACTCGGGCTCCAGGGCCGTGATCTCGCCCTGGATCAGCACCGCCTCCACCGAGGCGCGGTCGGCCTGCGGCGCCGTGCGCAGCTTGATCTCGAGCGCGGCGCCCAGCTTGAAGGCCTCGCCGTCCAGACAGCGCAGGTCGTTGTCCTGGAAAGTCAGCGCGAACATGGCCGGCAGATCCAGGTCGCTGTGGACCTCCAATGCCTGCAAGGTCTCGAGGATCGCGGCCTCCAGCGGCCGGCCGTTCACCGTGATCCGCAGGTCGGGGTTGACGTAGGGCTGTTCGGGCATGGCCTTAATCCAGCGCGGGCAGATTCAGGATCTGGCCTGCGCGCAGATCACGCGGATCACGCAGGCCGTTGGCGCGGGCGATGTGGCGCCAGTGAACGGCGTCGCCGTATTCCTGGTAGGCGATCCAATCCAGCCGCTCGCCTTCGACGACCACGTGCGTCTTGCGCGGCTCGCTGCGCGAGGTCGGGTTCTGGCCGAGCAGGTTCTCGTCCTTGATCTGGTTCAGCGTGAGCGAGACTTCGGCGCGGATCGGCACGCCGTTGGGCTGGAACATCAGGAAGGTCAGGCTGACGTCCTTGACGTAGCCCAGGAACGACAGGAAGCTGCCCCACTCGAACTGGCAGAACGGCGGGTGGCTCTTGGGCTGGTTGTCCGGCTTAAGCACCAACTGCAGCAGCTTGTCGGTCTGCTTGCGCACGTCCGGGTCGGTTTCGTCGGTGGTGTCGAAGAGCAGCTCCAGCTTGAGCGTGGCCGGCTTGCCGCCCTTGAAACTGGGCGCCGGCGGCGTGTTCACCTGGGACGAGGTCGCCTCTTTCCAATCGGCGGCCTTGGAGACCACCAGCTTGTTCGGCCGGAACTTGCACGGCAGCGTAAACAGCTTCGGCCCGCCCAGGGCTTTGAAGGCATGCAGCCGGGCCGGCTCGGAACGGTTCTCCCAGGCCTGGCGCGTCTCCTGGGCCGTGCCCCACCGGGTCGGCACGGCGGCGGCCGGGCTGGGCGGCGTGCCCAGGTAGCTGTTGGCTTTGTTCGACGTCATCGGCGGACCTCGTTTTCAGATGCGGCCGCCGCGGCGCTCGCGCTCCACGGCCAACAGGCGCTTCACCAGGGGAAAGACCTGGCGCGCCAACTCGTCGAGATCGGGCGCCGCCGCAGGTTGAGACGACGCCTCCGGGGCCTCCGCTGCGGCCCGCTCTGGTCCGGTCGGTTCAGCCTCAGCTTGGGCGCGTTGCGCGGCGAGCGGCGGCGCCGCCTGTGAGCCAGGCAGGATGAAGTCCACGCTGTCCCCGGCCGGCGACGAGGGCCGGGCCGGCTCCGGACCCACATCCGAATCGGGTTCGTCGGCGGTGCGGCGCAGCACGACCGTGGCCGGCGGCCGCCATAGAGTCAGGTCGGCCGATGATTCTCGCCCCGGCGTGAGCCAATCCGCGTCGGCCGAGGCCGGCAGCGCGTCGGCTGGGAACGCCGCCGGTGACTCGCCGCCCCAATGTCTGGCGAAGGGCGATGCGAGCGGCGCGCTCATTGCTGCAACCGAAGGGCTGGCCTCGCGCGCACCGGCGCCGGCCCGACGCTGGGCGGCCGTCCACTGGCGGGCCACCAACGGGAGCTGCGCGAGCGTGGCCGCCCGCGACCAGGGTTGGCCGGACGCTTCTGGGCTGGCCGCAGTGTCAGGCACTGGTTGTGTCAGTGGCAGACGTTGCGGCTCAGGCGCGGCGGCCGGGAGCAGTGACGCCGTTGAACTGAAGCCTTCGTCGGGCAGCGCGGCCGAAGGCGCCTGATCATCCGCCGGCCCCGTCTCATCAGCGTGTGGCGGCAAGGTCCGCGCCGCCGGACTGATAGCGGCAGGGGTGAGGGGCAGGGCCGGCGCCGCCTGGCGCTGTACCGTAGGCGCCGGGCTGGATTGAGACGGCCCGAAAGCCGCGGCCGTCTGCGGCGCGGCCGAGGGCTTGGCTGGTTCGGGCGCGGGCGCGCGGCGCGGCCCAGGCGGGCTGGGCCAGTCCGAGTCCGCCGATACACTCTCGGTCCAGGTGTCCGCGTTCGCGAGATCAGGACGGGCCGCACGCTGGAGCACGGACGAAGCTAATCCGGCGAGCGGGTCTGCGGTGGAAAGCTCCAGCGGCCCGGCCGGGGCGGGGCTGGCGGCGCCGGCGTCCGCTGCCGGTCCAGGCAGCGCCGCTTCAAGCGCTGACGGCGGCGACTCGCTTTCCACCGGAACAGCTACAGCCGGGCTGGCCGTCGCCGGCTCTGCGACGGACAACTTGGAGGGTGCGTTGACCTCGGCCGGGCTCGACGCCTCGCCTGGGGGCAGAGCCGCGGCCTCAGTGGACGGCGAGGAAGGCGGGCCGAGATGGACCTCGGCCGGCTGGACTGCCGCCGAGTCCTCGGCGGCCGGGCCGTAGGCCTGCCCCTCCGAAAGACGAGGTTGCTCATCGATCTCAGCCGATGGGGGTTGCGGCGATGACGAAGACGAGTCGTGAGTTGGCCTCGGCTCCGACGCGAGCAGGGGCGGCACCTCGGCCGGTTGGTCCGACTGCGGCGCGCGTTGGACAGAGACCGCGCCAGGGGCCACTGCGGGCGGTGTGATCTCCACGGTCTGAGATGGCGGACTGACCGCAGGCACACTGCGCGGCGGCGCCTCGGCCGGTTGGTCCGACTGCGGCGCGCGTTGGACGGAGACCGCGCCAGGGGCCACTGCGGGCACACTGCGCGGCGGCGCCTCGGCCGGTTGGTCCGGCTCCGGCGCGCGTTGGACGGAGGCGGCCGGCGGAACGACGTCCCGCGACTGAGGCGCGGCTGAGGGCGCGGTTTGTGGCGGGCCGAACTTCGGCGTCTCAGTCGGCTCGGCGAGTCTGAGTGAAGTTGATTCAGATAGCGCGGTGGCTGGCGCTTCGCTCGGTTGATCCAGCTCCGGCACGCGCTGGACGGCGGGGGCCGCCTCGGGAGGCGCCGGAACAACGTCGCGCGGCTGGGGCATTGGCGCACTCGGCTGAGCGGGTTCAAGGGCGCGTGACACCATCGGCGCCTGGTCGCCGGCCGAAGCTGATGAAGATGGCGCCAAGACCGGGACATCACCGGGCGCGGCAGGGGCTTCACCGAAACGGGTTGGCTCAGCCGGAGCGAAGTCCGGCGCGGCCGACGACTCTGCCGGTGGGGAGGCCGGAACAACTTCCGGCTCGACCGTGGCGGGCGGCGCGCTCGTCTCCGGCCGGCGCTGAGCCGGGCTGGACTGAGCCGGCGGGCGCGGCGCGCTCGGCAACTCTTCCACCTGTGAAACCACGCGGCGGCGCACCGGCGCGGCCTCCGGCACGGGCAACGCCACGACCGAGGGCGGGGTCGGCGGCGCGGCCTCCGTCCGCTGTACGGGCGGCGCGGGCACAGGCGGCCGGGCGGCCGGGCGCGCGGGTGAGGCTGGCGGCAACGGCGCGGCCGTGGACGACAGGGGCGGATGGAGCGGCAGGTCCGGGAACTCGCCGCCGCCGGCCTCCGGCTCGAAGCGGCCGGCCGGCTCATCCAGGCGCGCCTCGATCTCGCCCGTGAAGCGGCTGATCTGGTCCGGGCCGTGCGTCTCACGCTCAGCGCGCCAGCTGGCGCTGGCGGCCAGTGTGCGCTGGACGCGCTGCGCCAGACCCGTCAGGCGCAGACCGGCCTGCCCGAGCGGGCGGACCGCGGCGCGCAGCGAACGCGCCAGCGGCGCCAGGGCGTCGGCCGGGCCGGCGGGCGGGGTCGGGTCACTCATCGGCGTTCAGGCTCCGCGCCTCAGCCGCGCGTGATCCGGTCGCTGGCGCCGATGGCGGCCAGTTCCAGGCCATGATGGGTCAACTCGATCTCCTCCACGGCCACCTCGCCGCTGTCGGCTTTCAGCGCCGGGCCGCGGTAACGGACCGGGAAGGCCCGGTCCACGTTCCAGTGCTGGGCCTTGAAGCCGTCCACGGTCCCGAGCACGATGGACAGGCTTTGCCGGACGACGCGGCCGTCGAAGGCGCCGGCGTAGAACCAATCCCACAACTGGCGGCTGTAGGTGATGCCGCGTTTGAGCCGAATGTTGGTGTCGTTCTTGAGCCGGCCCGGCAGCTTGTGGAGATAGTTGTTGACGCCGCCCTCCTCATAGGTCTTCACTTCGCGCTGGACTTCCAGCCCCGCGCACTCGGTGAACTCGGCCACGAAGACGCCGTCGATCTCGACGTAGTACTTGTACGCGGGCGCGGGATCGGTGCGTTGGCCGCTGCGGGAGACTTGCTCTCGGCTGGGCATACTGGCTGGCCTCCAGGCGCGCTCACCGGCCGCGCGGCCCACCGGACCGTTCGCGCTCGCGGCGCAGCTCCTGCTTCAGCAGGGCCACGAGTCGCGCGGCCAGGGCCGCCAGGTCGGGCGCGGCGGGCGGAGCGGCCTCGGCGGGTGAAGCCGGAGCCGGCGCGGGCGCGGCGGGCGGACGGTCTGGCGCGGATCCGGTGAACGACATCGGCGGCGACCTCACGGCGGCCGGGCGGGCCGGCTACTCGGCCGCGACGGCGTTGAGCCTGCGATTGATCTCGGCCACGGCTTCCACCCAGTTCTGCCGGTCGGTGTGTTCCAGGTCCAGCAGGGCCTCCAGCGGCCAGTGGAAGTAGTAAGCCAGGTAGGCTACCTCCGCGCGCAGGCGGTCCAGGGGGTAGCCTACGATCCCCCCAGTTCGGTCAGGTCCACCTCGTGCTGGGCCTTGCACTCCGGGCAGGTCAGGCGGACGATGCTCTTGCCGTCCTCGTTCAGGCGCCGATAGAGGGCCTGCAGGTAGGCCAGGTCGGCCACGTACAGGTTCTCGATCACGCTGGTGTTGACGGCGCCCAGGCTGCCGAGGCGCGTGATGACGCGCGCCAGCAGGATGACGGCCAGGTAAGCCTGGTTGGCGCGGACGCGCGGGTCGCGCAGCGGCGCGATCTCGTCCATGGCCGTGGCCAGGCGCATGGCGCCCTGCCGGTGGATGACGCCGTTCTCGTCGGTGTAACCCACCGGCAGGGTGAATTCAAACTCGGTGTGGCGCATGGCCCCTCCCGGTCATCAGGCCTTCACGCGCTTCATGCCCTCGTGCACGATGGTCAGCTCTTCGATGGCGAAGTCGTTGCTGTCGGCCTTGATGCTGGGGCCGGTGACCTTGGACGGCCAGGCGGCCACGAAGTCCCAGCGGGCGGCAGGCTCCTCGCTGGAGCGGTCGAACATCAGGATGGAGCAGTTCTGGCGCGCGCCCTTCATATCACCGTCCACCACCAACTGGCGCCAGTCCCAGATCTGCATGCTGCCGGTGATGCCGCGCTTGAGCGTCACGTCGGTCCACTTCAGGCGGCCGGGCAGCTTCTGGATGAAGTCGCGGCCGGCCTCGTCCACCACCTTGTGCTCGACGATCTGCGACTCCGAGCCGATGCCGCTGACCTCCGAGAAGTAGCCGGTCACCACCCCCTGCAGCTCCAGGGCGAACTGGTAGCCAATCAGGGGATCGGTCTCGCGTTGCTTGGAATAAGGCATGGTCTCGTCTCCTGCGCTGGGCGCTTAGGGTAGGCGCTGGGCCGGGCCAGGCGCGTCAGGCTTCCACGCCGGGCGCCCACTGGCTGATGCGGAAGATCACGAACTCGGCCGGCTTGACCGGGGCGATGCCGATCTCCACGACCAGGCGCCCCAAGTCACGCGACTCGGGCGGGTTGAGCTCGCTGTCGCACTTCACGTAGAAGGCTTCGGCCGGCGAGGCCCCGAACAGGGCGCCGTCGCGCCAGACCATGGCCAGGAAGGCGCCCACATCGCGGCGGACGCGTCCCCACAGGCGCGGCTCGTTCGGCTCGAAGACCACCCACTGCGTGCCGCGCTCGATGGACTTCTCGACGAAGTTGAACAGGCGCCGGACGTTGAGGTAGCGCCAGGCGGGGTTGCTGGAGAGCGTGCGCGCGCCCCAGATGCGGATGCCCATGCCCGGGAAGGCGCGGACGCAGTTGACGCCGTTGGGGTTGAGGACGTCCTGCTCGCCCTTGGTGACGTTGTAGGCCAGGCCGGTGGCGCCGCGCACAACTTCGTTGGCCGGGGCTTTGTGGACGCCGCGCGTGTTGTCGCTGCGCGCCCAGACGCCGGCCATGTGTCCGGACGGCGGGATGAGCAGCGGCCGGTTGCTGACCGGGTCGCTGACCTCGATCCACGGGTAGTACATCACGGCATAGCTCGAATCGAAGCCGGTGACGTCCAGGCGCCACTTCTTCACCTGCTGCGGCAGCAGGCCGGGCGGCGTGTCCAGGATCGCCACGCGGTCATGCATCTTCTCGCAGTGGGCGATCAGCAAGGTCTGCACGGCCTTGACCGTGCCCAGGTCCAGCTTCTGGCCGGGCATGGTCGTCATCAGGTCCGGGGCCAGGATCATGGTGATGTCGTCGACCGACTCCAGGCCTTCCACGCCGGTGCGCTCGTCGATCTGGCCCTGGAAGTCCGAGGCGGTAGCCGGCGCCAGCCCGCGGCTTTCGATGGCCAGCGGCAGTTGCTGCTCGCGCGGCGCGGCTTTCACCAGCGGCCCGGCCGGGTCGGCCAGGAGCAGGTCCACGAACTGCGGGGCCTTGTTGTCCTTGAACGCGATGGCGGTCTGCTTGGTGCCGTCCTCGCGCTCGACCTCGGTCAGGCTGACGCCGGTGAGGGTCTCGAGCGTGGCCCAGCCGCCGCCGGCGCGCTCGCGCTCGATGGTCAGGTTGAAGGCGTTGGGGTCGCCCGGGCCGGCGGCCGGCTCAGCCGGGGCGGACGGCGGCGCGGCTTCGGCGCCGGGCTCGGCCGGCGGCGGCGCGTCGGCGCGGCTGCGCCCGCGGCCGGAGCGCGGGGCGTCGGCGGGCGCGGCCAGCTGCGGCACTTCCACGCGCGCGCGCAGGCGCAGGCCGTCGAAGCCGGCCTGCTTGGCGCGGACGACCAGTTGCGGCTTGCCGTCGCCGCCCAGCAGGGTGGCCTGGGCCTTGGGGATGGTCTTGACGCTGACCACGTAGCCGCGCGTGCCGCCGTTCAGGAAGTAGCCGTAGACGGCGTGCGGCAGAAACGTGCCCTGCACAAAGCCGCCGAAGCGCTCGACGTACTGGGACCAGTTGGTGACCAGGATGGGCTTGCCCAGCAAGTCGTGCGTGAGCGTCTCGCCGTCCACCTGTTCCGCCATCTGGGCCTTCTCGGTGAAACCGATGAAGCAAGCCATGGCGGTGCCCACGCCCTCGATGGGCTTGGGACCTTTGTCGACCTCCTCGACATACACGCCGGGAGACAGATACTCGGGCATGGAAACCTCCCTCAGAACTGGATGCCCTGCCCGCCTGGAGCCGGTGGACAGGAAGAGCACGCGCGGGACCTGTGGGTGTGCGGCTGGCCGCCCCCAGCGGCTGACCGAGAACGCGAGGCGGCGCTACTTGTTGGCGCCGCGGCGGCCTCCTTTCTCCTTGGGGGCCGCCAGGGTGACGCTGTAACCGGGCGACGGCACCACCAGGGGATGCCGCGTCGGCGGGTGGCCGTCGGCGGCTACTTCCAGGGTGTAGCGGCCGGCCGCCAGATTGCCCAGGCGGTAGGTGCCGTCCGGCGCGACCAGGGCGTCCACGCCGCGCTCCACCAGCGTGACGCGCAGATTGGCCAGCGGCCCAGCCGGGCCGCGCACGCGGCCGCCGACGTGGTAGGCGACGCGCAGATCGCGCTTGAGCTCGTCTTTGAAGCGGACCTCGGCCGTGCGGATCAGCGGCGTCACGATCGGGCGATGCGGCTCAAAGGCCAGCGTGACGATCAGGGGCAGGATCGGGCGCATCTGGTTGTCCAGCACGCTCCACAGGTCGGTGGGTTTCTCCAGCGTGTTGGATTGAGCCACCAGGATGGGGATGGGCGGCTGGCCGTGCAGGGCCTCCGGCAGGAGGTCTTCTGGAAAGATCTGGTAACGGGCCAGGGCCAGCAGCGCGCGCGCCAGCAGGCGGTGCTCGTCCTCCGGCGCGCTGGCCCAGGCCGTGAGCATGTAGTACAGGTCCACGCGCAGCGGCTGGCGTCGTTCCTGCACGCCGGCATCGTCGGCGGTCGGCGCCTCGATCTGCCACATCGGCGTGGGCTGGCGCAGCTTGGTGTTTTCGCGGACGTCGTACAGGTAGAGGTTGAGCGTGGGGCGGCTCAAACGGGCCGACCAATCACGGCTGGGGAGATCAAACATAATCTCCACCTCGCCGTTTTTGATCGGCATCTCGCGGATGAAGAGCTGACGCAGAGCCTCGTCGAGTTCGTCGATCATGCTGAAACGGGCAGTCTCAGACCGCCGCTTACAGCAGTATGGGCGGAAGGCGTCTCGCGGCCGTCTTCGCCAGACGCGAACGGTATCTCGGTCCCGTCCTCAGCCGCCCGGGTTCTCTTCCTCTTCGGCCTGGCGCTGAGCCTGCTCATCCTCCGGCATGGCCTGGCGCTGGGCTTCTTCTTCCTCGGGGGCGGCGGCCTGCCGTTGGGCCTGCTCGTCCTCGGGGGCCGCCTCACGTTGGACGCTGGCCGCAGGCGCGCCGCCGGACGCCGACGCCGGGCCTGTGGTCACGGCCTTAGCCACTTGATCGGCCTGCTGCTCGTGGGCATCGCCGGGCGCGCCGACGTGCATCTGGCCGGCGGAGCCGCCGCCGACCAGGCCCGCGCTCTGCTGGGCGACGTGGGTGAGTTCGTGGGCGATCAACTCCTGGCCGCCGGTCGAGCCGGGGTCGTAAGCGCCCTCGCGGAAGAAGATGTCCTGGCCGGTGGTGAAGGCCTTGGCGCTGAGCGATTGGTTGAGGGTATCCGCCTCCGGGCCGGTGTGGACGCGCACGCCGCTGAAGTCGTGGCCGGTGGCTTCTCCCATGCGCGCCTGCATCCCGGCGTCCAGGGCCTGCCCCCCGCCCCGGGCGGCGTTGATGCGGCCGGTGGTCTGCTCGTCCAGGTCGAACGCGCTTTCGCCGCGGGCGCGCTGAGCCAGCAGGCGCTGCACGGCGCGGTTGCCCACCTGCTGCTGGAGGCCATGCAGGGCGGCGGCTTCGGACGGCGGCTCGGTGCCGGGCGCCAGGGGTTCGGTGGTTTCGGCGGGCTTGCGGGCTTTGGTGTCTTTCTCTTCAGAGGCGGAGGTGTGCGTCATGGCGGGCCTTCCATTCTTGTCGACTTGGTCAGTGGAGTTGCCTGAGAAGCGCCAGATGTTCACGTAGTTTCACTTTTTGCATTGCCTCCGGCTTATCCGATCCGCCCAGGGCCAGCGCGGGCACCGGCGCGAAACACTCATCGGCCGACAACGGACCGAACTTCGCGAGCAGGAAGTCCAGAGTGTCGGGCCACAGGGCGTCACGAACAAACGCTTCGTCGCACATCAACCCATCGAGGAGAATCTCGATGTCGTCGCCCATGTCCTGCGTTCGGCCGGATTGGACGAGCACCATGACGATCCGGCCGCCGCGCCAGACAAACAGGTCGCCGAAGGCCGTCCGGGCAAAGACCAGCGCCGTCTTGTCTTTCGGGAACCAGTCTTTGACCGTGGGCTGGAATTGAGCCGGGTCGGTGATCCACAACAGGCCCTTGGAATAGGCGCACCAGCCGGCGGCCTGCCAGTGATCTAAGAGGACGCCCGGCAAGCGCTGGGCATATTTCTTGATCACGGCGGCCGGCACCTGCACGCACTGGGCGGGCGGGCCATGTCGCTGGGTGAAATCCGGGAATGGCGCCATAGGGTCTCCAGCCTTACTCTTTGGTCAGGTCGAGCTTGACGTTCATTTTAAGCTGCTTGCGATCAGCCGGCGCCACGGCCTTCACCGCGGCATCCAGCTTGCCAATGCGGCTGTTTTTGCTCCACTGCGAACCGATGGAGCTGTTGATCGCCGAGTCGCCAAAGCCGGCGATATCGCTATAGTCGCCGCCGGCCACCTGGTCAATCCGGTGCAGGGCAGCCTGGTCCTCAAAGTTCTGCGCCGCCATCGTGCGCGCGGCCGCCATGGACAGGTTGGGATCCGCTTTGCGCAGCCGCGCGATTTCCGAAACGATCCAGGCGCCGCGATTGACCGCCCGGTACTTCTCCTGTTCCTTCTTGGACTCGGGATGACGACCCGAACCAAATTCATCCTTGCGCTCGAGAAACTCATTGCGCCGCGCGAGCCAGTCATCCACCTGCATCGCATTGATCGCCGTTGCCTGCATCCGCAACTGGCGGCCAAATTCGGTTTTGTTGTACTTGGTGTAGGCGAAGGAGATCGTCACCAAATCCATCTTTCCGGCACTGCCGGCTTTCTTGTTGGTCTTCACCGTCTTGCGCTGAAGTTCGCCGCGCACGGCCCAATAGCCGTCCTGTTGCGTGGCTTCCAATACGCCCAGACGGTAGCGCAAGCGGATGGCGCCCAGGACCGGGTTGAGCAGGGCCCCGGTCAGGACGTTCCCTCCGAGTTTCTCGACCGCCGCCTTCCCGGTCATCACCCCTTTGTCCAGCCGCTTCTGCTTGTCGGCCTCGGTCTCGTTGCCGCCCAACGCCCCCTTCACGGTCTTGAACAGCTTGGCGGCGTAGGTCTTGGCCTTGTTCAGGACCCAGCCGATGCCCTTCTGGATCGGCGCCTGGATCTTCTGGATCAGGCCCTTGATCTTGCTCCCCAGGCCGCCCAGGCCGAGCAGGCTGGCCAGGAAGCCGATGACCACCGGCACGGCCCTGGACAGCGCGTCCTCCACAAACTTGGCGGCCACGCCAATGGCGCCGCTGGCGATGGCGCCGAACGAGTCCACGATGGCGTTGATCAGGCCCAGCAGCCGGCTGCCGTTGTTGATGAACCACATCACCACGTCGTAGATCATCTTGATGGCCTTGACCACGGCTCCAGCCGGCCCGGCCAGCATGCCCACCAGCCACTGGACGCCGGCCTGGACTACCTGGGCGATGACCAGATCCTTGACGGCGCCCATGACCATGTCTTTGAGGTTGCCGATCTGTTCCTTGAGGTACTCCCACAGCCCGCCCAGGCCCTGTTCGCGGATGATCTTGAACAGGCCGAAGGTGGTCTCGATGACGCCGACGACCTTCTCACCCAGCACCTTGGCGGCTTGCGCCCGGAGGGCCTGCCAGGTGAGGCCGAGCACCTGCAGCACTAGCGTCAGGATGCCCTTCAGGTCGAAGGTCTGCGGCAGTTGGATACCGGTCTGGGCCAGTTCCCCGAACAGCCACGAGATCAGGCCCTTCTTCAAGTGGGCGCCGATGTTGGCGACGAAGTTGAGGAAGCCCTGCTTGACGCCGCGCATCAGGTTGCCCAGGAAACCGACCGGGTCCTTGACGATGGCCATGAAGGCCGCGCCGGCCCGCTTGAGCAAGGCCAGCACCTGGCCGCCGCCAAGCTTCTCCAGGACGCCCTCGAAGATGAATTCCAGGACCTTCTGGCCGATGCCGACGACGAAGTTCTTGATGCGCTCGATCGGCGGCAGGAAGATGCCCTTGAGTTTGTCCCAGACGCCGAAGGGGTTGAGCAGGTCGGTGACCGAGAGGGCGTCCCAGGCCCGTTTGAACAGGTCTTTGATGGACTCCCAGCTCAGGCCGAGCTGGGCGAACTGGCCCTCCAGCCAGGCGAAGGCCTTGTCGATGGCGCCGGACTGGTCCAGGTTGTCGAAGATCAGGCTGCCGCCCGGTACCAGGCTGAGCGCGGCCCGGAAGACGTTCTTGGCGTTGCGCTCGACGGGCTGGCTGGTGATCGGGTCGCGCCCCAGGATGAGCGCCAACAGGTGATAACCAGGGACGTTGCGCGCGAACTCGGCAATCTTGCCCAGGACGGCCTGGCGCGGGTTGGTCAACGCATCGAAGAAGCCGCGCTGGATCTGGTGAGAGGCCGGCGCCCGGGCAGCAGCCGAGTCCGGGCCGACGGCGGCCGCCGGGGTCTGGCCGATAAGCCCTGGTTCGGCGCCGCCAGTCTCCCCGGCCGCGCCGGCGGCCAGCGGCCCGTGTCCGTTGGTGCCGAGGGCGGCCGGTTGCATTTCTTCCACCGTCGGGGCGGCCGGCGGATTGACGGTCTGGGGCGACGCGGGCGCGTGACCGTTGCCGCGGAAGGCGACCACGCGCTGCAGGTGGCGGTTACCCTGGCGCTGGCCGATGTGGGCGGCCAGCGCCTGGCGCTGGACCGTGTGCAGCGGTGCGGCGGCGAGCCGGGAGGCCTGGGCCGGCACGGAGGCGTCGCCTGCGGCGGACAGCGGTCCGGCGCTGAGTGCGGCCGGCGGCGCGAACTCGGCGGCCAGTTCCGGCACGGGCGCAGGTTCCGGCCGCTTGTGGCCGTTCTTGTGATCGGGCTGAGAGCCGAGGGCAGGCGTCGGGCCGGTCATGGGCTCAGGTCTCGCTCATTCGCTGTTACCGGCCGGCCGCGGGCCGCCCAGGCGTTCCTGAACGCTTTGGAGCTGGCCGAGGGACGCCTCCCAATCGGCCAGGCCCCAACCGAAATAGAGCTGCAGGTTCTGGATAAGGCCCAGGGCGCTCGGCAGATCCCAGGCAGCCCAGCTCTGGTGATAGAGCGCGATCCCATAGCCGATGCCGGCCTCGCGCGTGTAGGCCGGCGGGGCATCTTTCACCCGGCTGTAGATCGAGCGCATCCGCGCCACGACTGTTTCCACCAGCGGGATCGCGGCCAGCATCGCGGCCACCCGGTTGTTGCTCTGGCCGCCCCGCCCGGCTGCCGCACCAGCCGCGGTGCCCGCCTCGTTGTAGACCGCGCGCCGGCTGGCCAGGCTCTTGCGCAGCGCGTGCATGGCCGCGCTCAGGGTGTTGATCTGGCCGCGCGCCCCCACCTTGGCGCCCTCCAGCCGCTCCTGCAATTCGCGCGCCCGGCTGTCGTGCATTTTTTGCTGGGCCGCGGCCAGCTTCTGTTTGGCCGCCTCCAGTTGTGACTCGGAGACCAGATCAATGACGCCATTGGCAATGCCGCCGATCGCCGTCAAAGGGTTGACCCCCTCCTTGGCGAGATCGACAAGCTTCACCGGCAGTTCGGTAAAAACGCTGATCACTGTCTTGATCGCCGCGAACTCCTCCTTGAGTTTGGCGATCTCGGCGCTGGCGATGAGGGCGGCGTCGGAGGCTCTAAAGTGCTCCAGGGCGGCCCCCTCGGCGTTGACCAAATGGGCGGCCTGGGCAACGCCGTCGGCGCGGCCGCGGACTGTATCGACCGCTGACTTAAGCTCCTCGTCGGCTTCGATGCACTTGTGGAAAGCTTTCTCGAGGCCGCCTTTCCCGGCCTTCATCGCCCGGCCCGCCCGGTTGAGCCCGGCTTCATCGGCCTTGGTCGGGCCCCCGAGCACGCTGCCGACCGTGAGGCCGCCCTTCCTGGGCACCTGTTGGCTGCTGGCCAGCGCTCCCAGATCGCCGGTCCAGCCCTTTTGGGGCAGGATCAGGCCGAGCGCTCGGGCATCCGGGTCCTTTTCGGCGTGCTGGAAGAGATCCACGTCCGGCGCCACGTTGGCTAACAGGCCTTGGACCTGGAGGGCAAACGTCCGGTAAGCGTCCCACTTCTTCTGGCGCTCACCCGCCCGCCATGGGTTCATTAGGATGGGCGGGTCGGCCAGGGCCGGCTTGAACGGGTTTTCGTCTACGCGGCGGTGATGGGAGGGCGGCTTCTCCCAGACCGAGTTCGGCGGCATCGGACAGTTGGGGCCGGGGTCCAGTGAGTATTGCTGGAGCGGGTCGCCCAGCTTCGTTTTGGCCGGGGCCCATTTCTTCTCCACCTCGTCATCGGGCGTGCGCCAGGGGCTCTTGGGCAGGGGATGAGATGGGTATTGAGCCGGCGCGGCGCCGGGCGAATCGCGCTGAAGAATCAGCTGCCGCTGCAGCCAGTGAGCTGTGACCTCATTCCCGAGCGCTTGCTGCATCTGCAGGGCCGCTGCCGGAACGAGGTGGGGAGGCATGGCTTCACCCGGCCGCAGCGCCAGGGGTGAGTCGGTCTCAGGATCTGATACCAGCGTGGCCCGGGTCGCGGGCCGCGATCTGGGCGGATCGCCACGGCGCCCCTTCTTGGTCTGGGCCCTGGAGCGAGTGGTCATGCTGGCCTCCTGAGAGCGTCGGCGCTGGCGGTTCCAGCGATCTATTCCACCGCGGCCGCGTCGGTTGAGCCGGCCGCGTCACGCTGGAGGGCCTCGGCCGTCATCCGCTCCAGCGTCACCCGTAGGGCTTCCAGCTCCGGATGGCGGCCGGCCTCCGGCCCGCGCCCGCTCACCCGATGGCGGCGCCCATCTAGTTCAATCGTCCAGGCGATGGCGGCGCCATCCAGGACATCGGTCGCGGCGTCGAGACGCTCGGGCAGCTCAAAGAAATCGAGCTGCCGGACCATATCCCTAAGCTGGCCCAGTTCCGGCGCCGTCAAACGCGTGAGGCGGCGCCACTCCAGGGGCAGGGCGACCGGCCGGAAGTCGCCGTCGACGAACTCCAAGCGCTCGTCGCTGTACTCGTCCACGCGCCCGTCGGCGTAGACGCGCAGGGCCCAGTCGCGCTGGGCGGTGACGTGATATTCGAGCCAGGCTGCTGCCACCGTCATCGCTGCCTCCTTGGATCAGGCCTTCAACCGCCAGGCCGGGGTGTTGCTGGTCACGGTGCGCAGCGCCTCCATGAAGGTGGCGTAGTGCTGCGGCCGGATGGTGTTGCCCAGGGACATGATGTTGTCGTTGTTCTCGGTCACCGATCCGCCCAGGCCCATATTCTGAGCCAGCGGGTTGTGGCCGGTCAGATCGCCGACGTCGCCGCCTGTGCCCGAGATCAGGCCGCGTGTGCGCGGCCGGCCCTGGGCGTCGGTGACGATGTTGCCGCTGGCGTCGCGCTGCGGCGTGCTGGCGTACTCGTCGAACAAGCCGATCATGTGGCCAAACTCGTGGACGGCCACGTTCTGCACTTGGCCGCCCGCCGCCACCAAGTCCACGCGGCGCCATTCGGCGCCGGCGGTGGCGCCGGCCGAACCCCGGCCCACGACGCCGTGCACGCGCGTGGTGACGTTCTCCAGCCTCCGGCCCTCCACCCGCTCAGTGCGGATAAACTGTTCCACGGCTTGCGCGCGGCGCAGCGACAGCTGCTGGTTGTAGGCGTCGCCGGCCGCCGTCCCGCCGCCCACCGTGTTGGCGTGCCCGATCAGGTCGAGGGTGGTCCCGGCGCCGCCCCGGGGCGCCTGGAAGCTGATGATCCAGCGGCGCAGGCGGGCCTTGGCGGCGTCGCTCAATTGGTGCGAGTCGTGCGCGAAACCCACCGACTGGGTCAGCAGGCTGTTGGTGGCCGTGGTCTGGCCGCTGCCCAGCGCCAGCCGCTGGTCGGTGCCGACGTTCGGCCGGCCGGGGGCGACGGAGGCGCCGAAGTCGTTGTTGCCGTCCGGGGTTTTGAAGATGCGCGCCTGGCAGTGCGTGGGCTGCGGCCCGGCCGCCACTGGCCCGCTGCCGGCCGGGGCGGAGACGTTGGTCGTGTTGACCACGACGTTTGTCCGAGCCAAGAGCGCGCCCCAGCCCGGCTTGCCGCTCTGAAACACGATCCCGGTGCCGGCGCTGCCCCAGGCATTCTGGACGGCGGAGCGATATTGCGTCATCCAGGTCGCGATGCGCGGGTCGGCGCCGCCGCCCGTCCACTGCCAGTCCTGGCGAATACGATCCAGCGCGGCCTGCCGGTCCGGCCCGGTCAGCCGGCTGAGGGCGGCGTTGAGGCGAGTCGCGGCCGGGCTCAGGCTGGGGTCGGCGGCGGTGACGGTGTTGCCGGCAATCGCCATGCCATCGACGAACGTCATCGCCACGTTGACGCGGATGGTGAGCGCCATCGTCCCGGGGTCGTAGGCGGCGTTGAAACCGCCCATACCCGTGGTCGGCGTGATCAGCTGGCCGGCCGGCGCGGCCGGATACGGGCCATGGTCACGGAAGGCCTGCAACTCCTGCGCCACCGGATCGACGACCCCCGCGGCCGGGAGGCCGGCATCGTGCGGCTGGCGCTGCAGCGGGGCCAGCGCCGCGGCCAGGCGCTGCTGCAGGTAGTGGTTGCCGCGCAGCTGGCCGAGCTGGACGGCCGCGGCCTGGCGCTGCGCGGACTGCAGCGCCTCATCGCTTAGCAGCCGGGCCTCGGGATTGGCGGGGCCCGGCGTTTCACTCAACCCGCTTTCCGGGGCCGGCCGTTCCGGCAGCCCGGGCGTCGGCTCAGGGTGAGCGCGGCGCGCCGGTGATTTGTTCTCTGGGCGCGGCGTTGGCTGGCGATGGTCCATGTGTTTTTCGCTACTGGTGTGCCATACGCCGGAGGCGGCGCCGCGCCCCAACTGCACTGGGCGGAGCGCCTGATCCGGCGCGAGTTGTAGAAGCTGTGTCAGCGCGGCGCCTCGCCATCCACCAGGCGCCCCAGCTTCTGCAATTCGCGGCGCGTGCCATGCAGCAGATGCGCCATGGTCACGCGCCCGCCGTCGGCGGCGGCCAGGTAGGCGGCGCTGACGATGATGTTACGGATGCTGCCGCCCGCCAGTTTGAAACGCCGCGCCAACAGGTTCAGGTCCAGGTCCGCCGCGCTCGGCAGCGTGGACGGCCAGAGCGTGGTCCAGATGCGCAGGCGGTCTTTCTCGTCCGGAAATGGGAAATCAACGACAAAGTGCAGACGGCGCTTGAAGGCCTCGTCCAGGTTGGCGCGCAGGTTGGTGGCCAGCACGGTCACGCCGTCGTAGGCCTCCATGCGCTGGAGCAGGTAACTGATTTCGATGTTGGCGTAGCGGTCGTGGCTGTCGCGGACCTCGCTGCGCTTGCCGAAGAGCGCGTCGGCCTCATCGAAGAACAGGATGGCGTTGCTGCTCTGCGCTTCGGTGAAGATGCGCTCCAGGTTCTTCTCGGTCTCGCCGATGTACTTGCTGATGACGCCGGCCAGGTCGATCTTGTAGACATCCAGCCCAAGCTCGGCCGCCATCACCTCGGCCGCCATGGTCTTGCCGGTGCCGGGCGGACCCGCAAACAGGGCGGTGACGCCGGCGCTGGCCGCCAGTTTTCGGCCGACGCCCCACCCTTCCAGCACCTGCGGCCGTTCGCGCACGGTGGCGACCATCTCGCGCAGGATGGCGAGCTGGTCGTCCGGGAGGATGATGTCCGCCCAGGCGTAGCGCGGCGTGATCTTGCGCGCCAGGGCGGCCAGGTTGGGATTGGAATGGGCGCGCGCGGCGGCCAAGAGGTCGGCGCGGTTTACGGCCTCGCCGCGCTGGGCGGCCAGGTCACGGGCGGTGGCGGCGGCATCGCGGATCTGGCGCGTGGTCAGCGCAAACTGGCCGGCCAGGGTGTTGAGGTCCAGACCCGCCGGGTCGGCCAGGTCTCGGAGGAAGAACGCCCACAGCCGGCGCCGCTGCGCGTAAGACGGCAGGCCGAACTCGGCCCAGAGCAGGCGGCGTTCCCGGTCCACGCCAGTGGCTTGCCAGCTTACCCGGCTGGTCACGATCGCCCAATCCGGGAACGCGCACAACTCAGCCAACAGCTTGGGCGCCGGGGCGCCGTCCAGCAGGCAGGTCTCCCACCCAGACAGGCAGGGCACGGCGCCCGTCAGGCGGGCGTCGCGCAGGGCCAGACGCAGCCCGCGCTCCAGCATCCCGTCGTCCCGCCCGAGCGCGTCCAGGGCCACCTCCAGCAACGGCCGGCCCAGGTGGGCGGCCAGGCGGCGCGCGGTGGCCGCCTGCCCGGCTCCATCCGGACCATGAAAAACGACCAGGGCCGGCGCGCCGAGGGAGGGCGCCAGGCGGGGCCAGGCCTCTTCGGTGAGCACGTCTTCGGCGGGGGCCGGCGCCAGCAGCCGGGCCTGGGCGCCCAGCGCGGCCGGCGGCTGATAGTGGCCGAGCAGCCAGGCCACCAAGCCGGGGTCGGGCGCCAGGGCCTGGTTGAGCAGAGGCAGGCGCGCGGTCTCAGCCACGCGTTCCACCAGGCCGTGCCGGAAGAGCGGCGCCTCGTCGGCGAAGCGCGGCCAGAGCGTCAAGCGGGCCGAGCCGGGCTCACACAACAAATCCAGCACCAGGTTGACGCACGGGCGCTTGCGGGTGACGTCGTCCTGCAGATAGGCGTAAAGCTTCTCATAGCGCAGATCCAGGGCCGGGGCCAGGCAGATCAGCAGGACGTCCAGGTCGAAGCGGTCTAACCCGAACACCTCGGCCAGCCGCGCCAGCCGCGTGGTCTCGCCGGCCTGCTGCGCGGCGCGCTGCACGGCCTGGCCGGCCTCGGCCGCGCGCTGAGCGGCCGCCGCGAGCACGGCCGCCTCCTCGGCGGGCAGGACGCTGGCGCCGCCCCAATTGCCGCCGAGGGGACGCGCGGCCAGAGTGCTGGCTTCGGCGTCGGAGACGTACAGCCCGCGATAACTGTCGGCGGGGTCCTGGCCGGACAGCTGCCAGCGGCGCACGGCGTCCTGCAGGCGCACGTCCAAGCGCGCCAGCTCAGTTTGCAGATGGCGGAGATGGAGATCGTTCGACGCAGACGGGCTGGGCGCGGCGGCGCGCATGGGTCAGGGCCTGGGCCGCGACCTGACGCTTGCCGAGCGCCCCGCCAGAGGATGGTGCATCGCCGGGTGACCTCCCGCCCGAGTCTGGGGCCGAAGCTTTAGCGCAGCCAATCGATCAGCCGCGCCCAGAGCGAGCGCCGGGCGGTCCGGCCCAAGCCGAGATGCTCGCGGATGAAAGCCGCGATGCTCTCGAGCCGCACAAAGTACAGGCGCTCACCCGATCCCACGCGCTCGATCGAGCCGCGCCACACCTGCGGGCGCTCACCGGGTCTGGCCGTCTCGGGCCAGACGCGCACGATGAAAGCCAGCGTATCCCCCGGCGCCTCCGATCCCAGAGGCTGACTGGCAGAAGCGGGGCGTTGGTCTTCCATCGCTGCTGCACCATACGCCAGGGACGTCTGCCGAGTGTCTCGAAGGTGTCTTTCAGGGCGGCCCGGGGCGTCTTCTGGGGCCGGCGCTAGGGTTCGCTCAGTGCGGCGCCGAGCATCTGCTCAAGTTGGCGCAATTCGGTCTGGGTCTCTTCGACGGCGGTCTGCAGCCGGCGCAGCCGGTCTAGCGCATGGCGGGCCAGGGACTGGATGGCTTCCGGGCGGGCGGTGTTTGCGGCCGGCGTCACGGCCGGGGCCGAATCGGCCGGGTTATAGCGGTTGGCCGCCATCTGCTGGTACAGGCGCGTGGTCTCGCCCATCGGCACGGTGTCCAGCTCGTCGCGCAAAATCTGGGCGCAGCGCTTGAACTGGGCCAGCGCGGCGTTGCGGTCGCCGGCCAGCCAGTGCAGCTGCATCATCTGGCGGTGGATCTTCTCGCGGGTGGGGTCGCGCGCCAGGATGCGCTCGCCGTACAACAAAGCCCGCTCGTGCTCGCCGCGCTGCCCATGATAGGCCACCAGCTTCTGCAGCGCGCCCAGATACAGCAGGCCCAGCCGTTCGCGCTCGTGCAGACACCAATCCGCATACACGCCCTCCAACAGGTCGCCGGTGTAAACGTCGACGGCCGTCTTCAGGTGGGCGGCCTGTTCGGGGGTCAGCTCACTGCCCGGGAGATCCTGGCAGGCGAGCTGGGCTGTCTCAAAGACGGCGACATCCAACCAGAACGGGCCGGAGGTCAGGAGGGCGACGCTCTCATCGCCGATGAGCAGGTAATCGTCCGGCTGCGCGCCCAACCCTTGCAGACCCTGGCGCATGCGCCAGAGGGCATTGCGCAGGCTTTTGCGCGCGGTCGCCGCAGGCAGATCCCCCCAGAAGAGCGCGGCCAGCCGTTCGCGGGATTGGGGGTAGGCGCGGTTCAGCCAGAGGTAACACAGCAGCAGACAGGCCTGCTGGTTTGGAAAACCCGTGAGAGTCTGATCCCCGTATGTAACTCGCCCGGCGCCAAACAACTGCGCTCTGAGCATCGCTTCCTCCAAGCACTCGCGGTGGGAGAACTTCTAACCCTGCTTCGTCCGGAAAACGAAGCCGAAGCGATACCCGATCATGGGCCTACGGCGATTTGCCCCGCGTGATCGAATTTGGACAAGGACAATCATAATTGTTTACAGAATGGCCGCGCGAGTCAACAACGCTGGCGTTAGGGTTGCGTTTATCTTTGCGCCGCGCCGAACGGCATGGAATCTGCAACAGCGGAGCTGGCAATCCCAGGCGCTTTCACGATCGGACAAGATGTGGTCTCTGCTGACTTGACCCTCGCGCACTATACGACGCCAGTGTTACTGGCCTGCGAGGCGCGCGCAGCCACTTTCCAGGCTCGGGCCAGCCAATCCGGGCAGTTGGTCGTCGTCCACGTCGTGCAGCCGGAGTTCAATCTCGCGCCCGCGGCCTTCCTGGCAGCTCTGCGCACCGCCGCCCACCTCCGCCACCCCGGTCTGGTCCCGATCCTGGATTTCGGCCACGCCGCCGGCCGCGGCTTCTGGGTGACACCGTTCTATCCGGACGGATCGCTGCGCCGCCGCCTGGAGCAAGCCGGCTGGCTGGAGGCCGGCGTCGCCGCCGACTGGCTCGCCGGCGCGGCTGAGTCTCTGGCCTACCTGCACCGGCGCGGCCTGGCCCACGGCACCCTGACCACGCGCCGCCTGCTGGTGAGCGCTGGCCGAGCGTTGGTGGACGGCGCCGGGTTGGCCGCGCTCTGGTCCCCGCCAGGCCACGCGCCGCCATCGCCCGCTGACGACGTCCGCGCCTTGGGCGCGCTCCTGGCCGAAACAATCACGGGCCAGCCGGCCCCGCAGGCGCTGGAGCTGTTGCCGGAACCCTGGGCCGGCCTCGGGCGCAGCGTGATGGCTCCGGAGGCGCGTCCGCCCGACGCGGCCTCGTTCGCGGCGGCGCTCCGCTCCGCGCTGGCGCTGCGCGCACCCGCAAGCCCCACCCCCGCCAATGCCTCCGAACTGGAAGCCTCACCGCCGCCGGTGGATGCCGCGGAGCCGGGCCTGGCCGACACTGGGCCGCTGCCGCCTGTCAGGCCGCAGCCGGCCTGCCCCGCCGCACTGGAGACGCCGGCCCGCCTCGACGTGATCCAGGCCGGCCGGCCGCGGCGCACCTTCACGCTGACATCCGGGGCGCTCACGCTCGGACGTGATCCGGCCTGTGAGATCGTGCTCGACCAGCCGGAGGTCTCGCGCCGCCACTTGCGCCTCTCGGTGGAAGCCGGCGCTGCGCCGGCCGAGCCTGCCCAGGTCCACGTCACCGATCTAGGCAGTGTCAACGGCACTTACCTGGACGGGCAGCGCCTGCCGCCGCACATCTCCCAGGTCTGGCCGCCCGGCGTCGCTGTCACCGTCGGCCTGAACGTGCTCAGCCGGCGCCAGGCGGCCGCCCGGCCGGAGACAACGCCGGTCCGCGCGCCCCGGCCGCGCCGGCGCTACCCCAACGCCTCAAGCCCGTTACCCACGGACGAGGCGCCGCGCGCCGGCCCAGTCAACGCGGGTCCCGCGCGCCTCATCCCGGGGCTGGCGTCCCTGGCCCTGGTCGTCGGCGTGCTCGCTGTGGCCGCAGTTTGGCCGGAGAGCGTGGGCCTCCTGGCCGGGTCGGACCAAATCGCGCAGACGGCTCAGACTGCCACGGCGGCCTGGCTGATCGTGGACGACGACCGTGACGGGCTCGCCAACGGCCTGGAGTTGACCTACGGCTCGCTGCCACTCGTGCCGGACTCGGACGGTGACGGCCTGACCGATGGCAACGAGGTGCGCCGCGGCCTCAACCCGGCCGACCCGGACAGCGACCGCGACCGTACGCCGGATCCGTTGGACTTGGCGGCCGGCCAGACGCCCACTCCGCCGCCCAGCGCCACGCCCACCCTGGGCGTTGTCAGCGTCACCGGCCTGGAACCGGCCTCGGCCGTGGCCGGCGCGGAGAGTTTCCTGTTGACGGTGCGCGGAGCGGGCTTTGGCGCAGGCGCCGTGGTGCGTTGGGGTCAGAGTGAGCGGCCGGCGACGGTGGTGGACTCTCAGACGCTGACAACGCTGATCGCGGCCAGCGACGTGGCGGACGCCGGCCGCGTCGCCGTGCGCGTGCGCGTCCCCGGCGCGCCCGAGTCCGCCGCGCTGGAGTTTGTCGTCGGCCACCCGCTGCCGGTGCTGAACACGGGCGGCCTCGTCCCGGCCTCGGTCACAGCCGGCGGCCCGCCGTTCACGCTGGTCGTCAACGGGGCGGGTTTTGCAGCCGGGGCCGTGGTGCGCTGGAATGGTTCAGACCGGCCGACAGTCCCTCGCGGACCCAGCCAGCTGCTGGCCTTCATCGACGCCGCCGACGTCGCCCAGGCGGGGATGGCCAGCGTGACCGTCTTCAATCCAGCGCCCGGCGGAGGTCTCTCAGACGCCCAGGTCGTGCCCATCGCGGCCGCGGCGCCGGCGTTCACGGGCCTCACGCCCAGCGTGGCGGTCGCTGGCGGGCCAGCGCTCACCCTGACCCTCACCGGCGCGCACTTTCAACCGGGCACGGTGGCGCGCTGGAATGGCACCGACCGCCCGACCACGTTCGTCAGCGACACGCAGCTTACGCTCCACCTGCCCGCCTCAGACCTGGCGGTCACAGGCTCGGCCACGCTCGCCCTCCTGGACCCGCGCACCGGCGCGCTCTCCAACGCTCTGCGCTTCAGTGTCGTCAATGCCGTACCAGCCCTGACCGCGCTGGCCCCCGCCGACGCGCCGGCCGGCGGCTCCGGCCTCGGCCTCGCCATCACCGGCGCCGGCTTCGCGCCTGGAGCCGTCGCCTACTGGAATGGCGCGCCCCGCCCCACGACCTTTCTGAACTCAACCCAGATCACGGCCGCGATCCCGGCGACGGACCTCGCCGCGGCCGGGCCGGTCGTGATCAGCGTGGCCAACCCCGGCCCCGGCGGCGGCCCCAGCCAAACGACGCTCGTCTTCACCATCGCCGCGCCGTAACCTGGACGGCCGGGCCGAGAGCGCGACGGAAAGAGCCAGCTTCCCCGCGCCGCGCGCTGGGCTTACACTGGAAGAGAGGCCCGCTGCCATGTTCACACTGCCGCTGCCGGTTGGGAAACTGCCGCCCGAGCTCCTCGCGCGCCTGCTGGCGCACGCCCCGGTCACAGACCCGCGCGTCCTCGTGCGGCCGGGCCTCGGCCTGGATTGCGCCGTGGTGGAAACGCCCGGCACCGACACGCTCTTGGTGTTCAAGTCCGACCCAATCACGTTCGCGACCGACGCCCTCGGCTGGTATCTGGTGCAGGTGAACGCCAATGACCTGGCCACCACCGGCGCGACGCCGCGCTGGTTCCTGGCCACGCTGCTCCTGCCGGAGACGCACACCACGCCCGCCCTGGCCGAGCGCCTTAACGCCGACATCGCCGCGGCCTGCGCGGAACTGGGCATCAGCGTCATCGGCGGCCACACCGAGATCACAGCCGGCCTGGAGCGGCCGCTCGCGGCCGGCGCGCTCATCGGCGAAGTGGCCCGCACAGATTTGGTGACGCCGCGCGGCGCCCGGCCCGGCGACCGGCTGCTGCTGACCAAGGGCGTGCCGATCGAGGCCACGGCCCTGCTGGCGCGTGAGTTCCCGGACCGGCTGCGGCCCGCCCTCGGCGACGAGGCGCTGCGCCAGGCCGCTGACTTCCTGCGCACGCCCGGGATCAGCGTGGTCCGCGACGCCCAGATCGCGCGGCGGGCCGGACGCGTCACCGCCATGCACGATCCGACGGAAGGCGGGCTGGCGACGGCGCTGTGGGAACTGGCCGAGGCCAGCGGTCACACCCTGGTGGCAGACCCTGGCGCCGTGCCTGTCCCTGACGTCAGCCGGCGCCTCTGCCAGGCGTTGGACCTTGACCCGCTGGCCGCCCTCGCCTCCGGCGCGCTGCTGCTGACGGCTGACCCCGCCGACGCCGCTGCCATCCGCCAGGCCCTGGAAAGCGCCGCGATCCCGTGCGCCGACCTCGGCGCCGTGGAGGCTGGGCCGCCGGAGGTGCTGGAGCCTAATCCGCGCCGCCGCTGGCCGCGCCCGACGCGCGACGCAGTTGCCGTGCTCTTCGAACGGTGAGCGTGGCCTCAGCCCGCGCCCTCCCAAAACCCGCGCCGCCAATTCAGAGTCCGGCAATCCAATTTTGACTGGGAAACGCCGACGTTTTTCCATCTAGAGTACTGTCCTCCTTGATAGCGCGCCCGGCTATAATGCGGCGAGATCATCGCTCGCCGCCAGACCACCTCACTCCCGGAGCGCCAGAATGTCCAATCCGCCTGCCCCTACCGATCATGGCTCCCTGCCCGAAGCCAGTGCCGCCGACATCGAGCGCCTGCGCGACATCCTGTTCGGCGCCCAGGCCCGCTCCACGGACCGCCGTCTGGGCGACGTCGAGATCCGGCTGGAGACGACGCGCCGCGAGTTGACCTCCCTCTTGGAAGAAAAGGTGGGCGCGCTCGGGGATACAGCTGCCGAACAATTGGCGGAGGCGCGCAAGCAGCTGAGTGACCGGCTGGACGGCCAGGACGCCAGCCAGACGACGCAGCTGCGCGCCGCCCACAAGGAGCTCTCGGACCTGATCAACCGGCAGGCGGCCGACCAGGCCGCGCAGCTGCGGGCCGTCCACAAAGAGCTCTCCGACCAGATCGAGAAACTGACCGCCGACCTCTTCCATCAGATCCGCGCCACGCACAAAGAATTGAGCGACCGGCTGGACCGCGTCAACGCGGAGCAATCCGAGCGCTCGCGCCAGCTGCAGGCCGAAGCCCGCCAGCGCGATGACGCCCTGCGCCAGGAAGTGCTGACGCTGGCCGCCACCCTCAACGACAAGAAGACCTCCCGCCACGATCTCGGTCAGATGCTGGTCGAGGTCGGTCTGCGCCTGCGCGGCGACGGCGACGCCAAGGTTTAGACCGGACAGGCACGGCATGGCGCCGCCCGTCTCCGGGCCAGAACCGATCTCCCCGAACGGCGACGAGGGCCGCCTGCTCGCGTCCATCCGCGCCATCCTGCTGTCCGAAGAACAGGAGCGGCTGCGCGGGCTGGCGCTGATCCTGGAAAACCTGCGCGGCGACCACGCCAGCCAGCTGGCCGCCCTGCAGTCCGAGGCCGCGGCCCTGCGCGCCGAGCTGGAACGCGTCCGCGCCGACGCGCGCGCCACCGACGCCCTCGCCCGCGACCTGCAGGCCGAGCTCGAGATCCTGCGCCGCAAGACCCAGGCCGACTCGGAGGGCATGGTGGCGCGCGTGACGCCGGTGCTGGGCGACATGATCGGCCGCGCCATCCGTGACTCGCGCGACGAGATGGCCGAAGCCATCGGGCCGCTCATGGGCGAGGCCATCCGCGTCCAAGTGCGCGAATCGCGCAACGACATGGTCGAGGCGCTCTACCCGGTTATCGGCGCCACCGTCCAGCGCTCGGTGGCCGAGTTCGCGCGCGAGATGCAGCGCAACGTCGATGCCCGGCTCAAGGCGACCTTTGGCCCCGAGGGGGCGCTGCGCACCGCCGCCGCCCGGCTGCGCGGCGTTTCGCCCGGCGAGTTGGCCGTGCGCGAGGCGCTGCCGTTCCGCATCCGCGAGCTGTTCGTCATCCAGCATGGCTCCGGCCTGCTGGTGGCCCACAGCCATCCGGGCAGCGCCGACCTGAGCGACACGGCGCTGATCAGCGCCATGCTCACGGCCATCCGCGATTTCGTCCGCGACACCTTTGGGCCGGCCGCGGACGGCCAGGCCAAGGAACTCGACGAAGTCCAGTCCGGCGACAACCGCATCATCATCAGCAGCGGCCGCACCGTCTACGCCGCCGTCGTGATCGAGGGCATCGAGCCGGAGGGCTTTCGCGCCCAGCTGCGCGAATTCGTCTCCAACCTGCACGTCAAACACGAACGCGCCCTGCGCCTGTACACGGGCGACCCCGCCACCCTGCCCAACCTGCAGCCCAAGATCGCGCGCCTGCTGGCCGAGACGGTCGGGTCCGCCAGCGGGCCGCGGCCGCTCTCGCGCGCGCAGCGCTACTGGCTGGGCGGCGCCGGCCTGGTCGGGATCTTGCTGGCCGGCCTGGCCTGCTTCTATTTCCAGTTCACGGTGGCGCTGATGCCGATGGCCTTCCCGAGCGCGACGCCGACGCTGACGCCGACGCACACGCCGACACCCACGGCCACCACCACCGCCACCCCAACGCTCACGCCCAGCGCCACGGCCACGCCCACCTTCACGCCGACCTGGACGCCAACCCACACAGCCACGCCCACGCCCACCTTCACGCCCACCCATACGCCGACCCCGAGCCAGACGCCCACCGCCACGCTGACGCCGACCCCGATCAAAGCCGAGGCGCGCGGCAACGTCTGGGTGCGGCCCGGCCCGACGCCGGCGGCGGCGCGCCTCGAAGTGCTGCTGCGCGACACGCCCGTGACGGTGCTGGCGATTTATGGGCCGTGGGCGCAGGTAGAATGGTTCCTGGACGGGCAGCGCCAGGTTGGCTGGGTGCCCACCTACTGGCTGACCCTGCGCGAGCCGGTGCCGGCTGACCGCGTGACGCCGACGCCGACGCGCTCGCGTTGAAGGAGAGAGGCTCGAGCATGACCGTGGTACAGCAAAAGATCTGCCTGCTGGGCGAGTTCGCGGTCGGCAAGACCAGCCTGGTGCGGCGCTTCGTCGAGGGCCGCTTCGACGACCGGTATCTCAGCACCATCGGCGTCAAGATCTCGCGCAAAGCCCTGCCCCGGCCCGCCGGCGAGCTGCTCCTGCTCATCTGGGACCTGGCCGGCGGCGACGAGTTCAGCCTGCAGTCCTCCTACCTGCGCGGCGCGGCCGGCGCCCTGATCGCGTGCGACCTGACGCGGGCCAGCACCCTGGCCGCCTTCGACCGCTACACCGAGCAGCTCTGGGCGCTCAACCCCGGCGCGCCCGTCGTCTTCATCGGCAACAAAGTAGATCTGGTGGCCGAGCGCGCGATCACGGATGCCGAGCTGCTGGCCGCCAGCCAGCGCCTGGGCGGGCCCTGCGTCCGGACCAGCGCCAAGACCGGCGAGCAGGTGGAAGCCGCGTTCGCGTTGTTGGCGGAACAGCTGGAGGCCCGCCGGTGACGGCGCCGACCAACCCCGCCGGCCCGGTGGACCTGTCGGCCCGCGCCGCCGCGGCCTTCAGCCGCCTCTACGGGCTGGCCTATGCGCGGGTGGGGCCCGACCTGACGATCCAGCAGGCCTCCCCGGCCTTCCTGGCCCTGGTGGACCAGCCGACGGCCTTGATCGGTCAACCGTTGAGCGCGGTGCTGTGGGAGTTTGTCGGCGCCGACGAGGCCCTGCGCCCGGTGCTGGCCGGGCAAAGCCCGCGCTATCAGCTTGAGCGCGTCAATCGCGAACTGCCGGACGGCCAGATCCACTACCTGACGTTTTGGGTGGTGCCTTGGTCTGAAACGCAGCCTGGCGCGGGGCTGATCGTCATCGTCGAAGACGCCGACCGCTTCGGCCAACTGGAGCAGAGCCTGGTACAGAGCCGCAACGAGCTCCATCTGGCCCAGGCCCAGCTGCTGCGCGCCAACCAGAAACTCGAACAACTGGCGACGACCGACGACCTGACCGGCCTGCCCAACCGGCGTTACTTCGAGCAGGCCTTGCGCCGGGAGCTTGACCGCGGCCAGCGCTATCGGCATGCCACGGCCCTGTTGCTGGCCGACGTCGACCAGTACAGCCCGTTCCGCGACCTGTACGGCAACCCGCTGGGCGACGAGGTGGTGAAGCTGGTGGCGCTCCTGCTGGCCGACCGGCTGCGCGGGGTGGATCGCCTGGCCCGCCTGGAGGCGGGCAGCTTCGCCCTGCTCTTGCCGGAAACCGATCTGCCGGGCGCCGCCGTGGTGGCGGAACGCCTGCGCGAACGCGTGGCGCGCGAGGCCGGGCCGGCCTTGACGGCGCAGCGGCCGGGTGCGGCCGACGGCGCCCAGTTTACGCTCTCGCTCGGGGTGGGCGCGGCGCCGGCCCAAGCCGCTACGCCGTCCGAATTGTGGGACGTTGCGGATGCCGCGCTCACCCACGCCAAGGCCACCGGCCGCAATCGGTGGTCGACGACGCCTACCGCCTATGTCATTTCCTCTAAATGACCCGGAGATGGCGCGGTTAGCCGCGCGCGTGACGCTGGAGCTGACGCACCGCCACCAGCTCGCCTTCGCCTTGATCGCGCCCGATCTCACCATCGTCCGGGCCTCGACCAACTTCGGCGCCTTCGCGCTCAACCGTGAGCGCGTCGAGGGGCGGCCGTTGACCGATGTGTTCTGGGAGTTCGTGGGCTCGGAGCCGGTGCTGACGGCCATCCTGCGCGGCGAGGACGCCCGCCTGACCTTGGAGCGCATCAACCGAGACGGGCCGGACGGGACGCCGCTCTATCTGACGCTGCAGGCCCTGCCGGTGGACAGCCAGCGGCCGGGAACCGGCCTGCTCTTGCTGGTGGAGGACACCACCGCCGCGACGCTGCTCGAACAGCGCATGGTCCACCACCACAACGAGCTGCGCCTGGCCCACGAGCAGCTGGAGAAAGTCTCGGCCGAGCTCTCCCGCCTGAACCAGCTCCGGTCGTTCCTGCTGGCGATGCTCGGCCACGACCTGCGCTCGCCGCTGACGGCGATCCAGTTGAACGCCGGGCTGGTGCGTAACGCGCTGACCGGCGACGCCGAGCAGGCGCGTACGGCCCTGGCCAATATCGGGCGCCAGGTGAATCTGCTGCACAATTTGATCGCCAACGTGATCGACTTGGAGCGCATCGAGCGCGGCCAGCTGGTGGTGCGGAGCATGCCCTGCGATGTCTGCCACCTCGTGCGCGATCTGGTCGAAACGGTCTACCCGGCTGCGGCGCGGCGCGGCCGCACGCTGCACCTGGAACTGGCCGACCCGGCGCTGGTGATCCCGGCCGACTCTGAACTGCTGCGTCAGGCGCTCCAGAACCTGATCGACAACGCCATGAAGTACACGGGCGGGGACGGCCAAATCCGCGTGACGGTGCGCCCGGAGGGCGAGTGGGCGGTTGTGGACGTGAGCGACAATGGCCCCGGCCTCGGCCAGCACCAGATGAAGCAGCTGTTTCAGCCGTACTACCGCGCCGATGGGTCGCGGCACAGCGAGGTCAAGGGCTATGGGCTGGGCCTCTTTATTGCCAAGACCCTTATCGAAGCCCACCGCGGCCAGGTAACCGTGCAGAGCGAGGCCGGCTGGGGCAGCACCTTCACCATCCGGCTGCCCCGCGCCTGAGCCGGCTCCCGCGGGGCTCGCCGCCCGGCGGCCGGCTGGGAAAACGCGGCTACAAAGCCCCGCCGACCGTCAACCCCCCATCCACCACCAGCGTCGCGCCGTTCACATAGTCGGACGCGGCCGAGGCCAGGAACAGCGCGGCCCCGGCCACGTCGTCCACACGGCCCAGCCGGCCGGCCCGGCCTTTGACCTCGGCCGCCAGGGCTTCATTCGTCCACAAGAGCGTGCTGAACTTGGTCTGGATCACGCCGGGCGCGATGGCGTTCACCTGCACGCCGCGCGGCCCCAACTCCTGCGCCAGGGCCTGGGTCAACATCAGGATCGCGGCCTTGGTCACGCTGTAGACGCCCATCATGCGGGCCGGCTCCAGCCCGGCGATGGAACTGATGTTGATGAGCTTGCCAGAACCGCGCCCAAGCATGAGCGGGGCCACCGCCTGGGCCAGCCATAGGTAGCCCAGCACGTTGGTCTGCAGGGTCTTTTGCCAGACCTCGTCGGTGGCGTCCAGCAGCGGCCCGAAGTGCGGATTCGTGGCGGCGTTGTTGACGGCGATGTCCACCGTGCCGAAGCGGTCCACGGTCTGCGCCACCAGCGCCTGCACTTGATCATGGCGGCCGGTGTGGCAGGCCGCGGCCAGGGCTGTGCCGCCGGCCGCGTTGATCGAGTCAGCCACGGGCTGCGCGTTCTCCAGCGTCCGGCTGACGACGACGACGCGGGCGCCGGCGGCGGCGTAGGCGCGCGCAATCGCTTCGCCGATGCCGCGCGAACTGCCGGTGACGATGGCGACCTTGCCGGCGAGGGTAGCGCTGTCCGCCATAAAGCTCCTTTCCACGTGGGCGCTCAGTTCAACTCACCCAGGACGCGGTCCAGCGCCTCCACGAAGAAGTCGGCGTTGGCGCGCGTGAAGACCAGCGGCGGCTTGATCTTGAGGATGTTGTAATGGTCGCCGGTCGGGTAGACGAGGATGCCCAGGTCGCGCATGCGCTCGCAGACCGCCATCGCCTCTGGCGTCGCCGGCGTCTTGGCGGCCCGGTCACGCACCAGGTCCACGCCCAGGTACAGGCCGTGGCCGTACACGGCGCCGATCAAGGCGTGCCGCTCCTGCAGCGCTTCCAGCCGGCCCTTGAAGTAGGCGCCGACGGCGCGGGCGTTGGCCTGCAGGCCTTCGTCGCGCATCACGTCCAGGACCGCCAGCCCGGCCTGGCAGGCGACGGCGTTGCCGCCAAAAGTGTTGAAATACGTGGCCTGGCGCCGGAAGGCCTCAGCGATGGCGGGTGTCGTGAGGACGGCCGAGACCGGGAAGCCGTTGCCCATCGGCTTGCCCATCGTCACCAGATCCGGCACCACGCCCTGCTGCTCGAAAGCCCAGAAGTGCGTGCCCAGGCGCCCAAAGCCCACCTGGACTTCGTCGGCGATGCACACGCCGCCGGCTGCGCGCACCAACGCATAGACGGCCGGGAAATAGCCGGCCGGCGGCAGCATCCCGCCCGGCGCACCGAGCAGGCATTCGGCGATGAAAGCGGCCGGCGCGCGCCCGGCCCCGCGCATCTGCTCCAGAACGGCCGCCGCCTCGTCCGCGTACTTGCGCCCGGCCTCCGGGTCATCCGCACCGTAGCGGCCGCGATAGGTGTTGGGCGGGGGCACCGGGTGGATGTACGGTTTGGTGTTCTTCGCGTCGAGTGGATTGTCCAAGAGCGACGTGCTGACTTCATACACGGCCTGGGTGTTGCCGTGATAGGCGCCGTCGATGGCGAGCACGTCCTCGCGGCCGGTGTAGGCGCGGGCCAGGCGCAGGGCCAGGTCGTTGGCCTCGCTCCCGGAGCAGACGAAGAAGACCACGCTCAGCGCCGGCGGCATGAGCGCCTTCAGCCGCTCGGCGTACTCCACCAGGCTCGCGTACTGGAAGCGGTTGTTGGTGTTGAGCAGCGCCGTCTGGCGAGCCACGGCGGCCGTGACGCGCGGATGACTGTGGCCGACCTGGGCGACGTTGTTGAGGGCGTCCAGGTAGGCGCGCCCGGCATCGTCGATCAGGTATTGACGCCAGCCGCGCACGATCTGCAGCGGGCGCTGGTAGTACGTCTCCTGGGATTGGGCCAGCGCTTGCCGGCGGCGCGTGAACAACGCCGCGGCCTCGGGCGTGTCCGCGGCCGGCGCCAGGCCGGACACCCGCAGGATCAGGTTCGGGTCCGGGCACAGGCTCAACCACGCCGCTCGTTCAGCGCCCGCGGCCAGGCCCGGCAGGCTGGCCGGCAGCTCACACGCCAGCTGCAGGTGCAGGTGCGCGGGCAGCGCGGCGTCCTCCGGGGCGGGCGCGATCCGGCCCAAGCGCGCGCCGCGCTCCAGGCTCTGCCCCGGCGTCACGGCCGGGGACACGCCGGCATAGCGCGTGTAGAAGACCGGGCCGGCCTCGGGCGCGTGCCGCACGATCACTTCAGCCGGGCCGAGGCGGACCACGGTCCCGGCCAGCGGCGCCAGCACGGCCGCGCCAGCCGGCAGGAAGACGTCCACGCCCAGATGGATGGCCGCCGGCTCCTGGGCCTGATCGCCGCGCGTATACAACAGGCGCGCCTCGGCGTAGCGCCCAAACGCCACACCCTGCCCGGCCGAACGCGCGCGGATCAAGGCGCGCACTTCGCTCGGCCGCTCCCAGGCGCCGGCTGTCAGCGCGTCCGAGGCGACGCCCAAGTTCAAGACAACCGGCGGGTAAGCGGTCAGGCTCACTTCCACCACCGGCCCGAGCGCAGCGGCGTTTGCGCTGAGCCAGGCCCGCACCGCCGGGCTCGTCGCGCCCGGCTCCAGGCCGCACGCCTCCCGGAACAGCGCGTGCGCGAGCTCTGGCGAGAGCGCCGCGATCCGCTCCAGCGTCGGCCACTCCAGGCGCAGGAACTCGGCCACGTAGGGGTTGTCCGGCTCGAGCGCAGCCTGCTGCGCGGCGCTGGTGGTGGTGGCGCACACGCGCAGGGCCACCAGCGGGAACAAGACGGCCAGCTCGGCCTCGGTCAACGGAAAGGCCTGGTGATAACGGCCGACCACACGCGCGGCCGCGGCCAGCGGCGCCTCCGGGGCGTGGCCGATCACCGTCGCCAGCAGCACCGCCAGCTCGCCGATGGTGTACGAATGCACCGTGTCGCCGAAATCGATCAGGCCGCTGACCGAGCGGCGCCCAGCCTCGTCGGCCTGGACGAGCAGGTTGTAGTCCACGATGTCGCCGTGGATGAGACTGCGGCGCAGTTCCGGCAGACGTGGCTCAGCCGCGGCCTCGAACTCGGCCAGCAGGCGCTCGATCAGGGCGCGGCGGTCGGCCTCGGCCACGTACTTCAGCCAGGTCTGGACGACGGCCTGGGCATGGCGCAGGTCCCACTGGATGAACCGCTCGCCGGCCGGATGCGTGCAATCGGCCAGGTGCGCGCTGAGCCGGCCGGCCAGATCGCCGAGATCGTCCAGCAGCCTGGGCGGCAGGTGCCGCACCTCGACCAGGGTCTGCCCCGGCAAATAGGTGAGCAGCCGGACGAAGTGGCGTTCGCCGTCGTGCTCGGCGGACGTGATCCCGGCGCCGTCCAAAGTCGGCACGACGCGCGGCGTCGGAAAGGCCGGGTCGCGGTCCGCCAGGTGCCGCATGGCCTGGTTCTGCAGGTCCAGCGTCTCGAATGTCTCGTGGCGGTTGGCGATCTTGAGGACGTAGCGCTGGCCGTCCGGGCCGGTGACGCGGAAGTTCTGGTCCTGGAAACTGGTCAGCGGCTTGAGGTCGGTCACCGCCAGGCCGTAGCGCTCGCGCACCAGGGCTTGGGCCGCTTCCGGCGTGAAGGCCGGGCAGCGGATGGCGTGCTGAGCGAGGTTGAGGACGTCCGACATACGCGCGTGCTCTCCGGCGAACGGGTTAGGGCCGCGGCTCAGCGCCGGGCGGCGTGGCGAAACAGGTTGTTTCTGCTATCATGGACGCGTTCGTCGGGCGGCCGACCCGACGCCCCGCTATTGTAATCGAACCACCGAAAGGAACCGCGTATGACCGAGACCGCGCGCCACGCGGCGCTGGTGGAGCGCGACCAGCGCCAGCTCCACCCCTTGCAGCATCCCAACAAGCACGCCGACCCGCTCGTCGTGGAGCGCGCCGAAGGCGTGTGGCTGCACACTGCCGACGGGCGCAAGGTCCTGGACGGCCTGGCCGGGCTGTGGAACGTCAACGCCGGCTACGGCCGCGCCGAGCTGGCCGACGCCGCCCGCGACCAGATGCTCAAGGTCGCCTACACCTCCAACTACGTCGGCATGACCACGCCGCCGGCGGCGGAGCTGGCCCACCGGCTGGCCGGCTTCGCCCACCCGACGCTCACCACCACCTTCTTCGCCTCGGGCGGCTCGGAGGCCAACGACAGCGCCTTCAAAACCGTGCGCTATTACTGGAAGCGCCGGGGGCAGCCGGACAAGTTCAAGATCATCGCCCGGCGCGGCGCCTACCACGGCATCACCCTGGCGGCGACCTTCGCCACCGGGATCGAGCGTTACCACAAGATGTTCGGGCCGGCCGTGCCCGGCTTCGTGCATGTGGCTGCGCCCAACCCGTACCGCTTCGACGGTGACCGGCGCGAGGGCGAGACCGTGGGCCAGGCCGCGGCGCGCGCGATCGAGGCCGCCATCGTGCAGGAGGGGCCGGAGACCGTGGCCGCCGTCATCGCCGAGCCGGTGCAGGGCGTGGGCGGCGTGATCGTGCCGCCGGACGATTACTTCCCGCGCGTGCGCCAGATCTGTGACCAGTACGACGTGCTCCTGATCGCGGACGAGGTCATCACCGGCTTCGGTCGCACCGGGGCGTGGTTCGGCGGCCAGCACTGGGACCTGCGCCCGGACCTGCTGGTCTTCGCCAAGGGCATCACCAGCGGCTACCTGCCGCTGGGCGGCGTGCAGATCTCGGACCAGATCCGCGACGCCATCTGGAACGCGCCGGAGGCCGAGACCTGGATGCACGGCTACACCTATTCCGGCCACGCCACCGCCTGCGCCGTCGGCCTGAAGAACCTGGAGATCCTGGAGCGCGAGGGCCTGCCGGAGCGGGCGCGCCAGATGGGCGAGCGCCTGCGCCAGGGCCTGGAGGCGCTGCGCGAGTTCCCGGCCGTCGGCGACGTGCGCGGGCGCGGCCTGCTGTGCGGCGTGGAGCTGGTGAAGGACCGCGAGACGCGCACGCCCGATGGCGAGCTGGCCGGCCAGGTGATGGCGGCCCTGCTCCAGCGCGGCGTCCGCAGCCGGGCCGTCGGCGCCAGCACGCTGGCCTTCTCGCCGCCGCTCATCATCAACGCCGACGAAGTCGACCTGATCGTCAAAACCCTGGGCGCCGTCCTCGATTCAATGAGTTGACCCTATGACCACCACCCCCATCCGCGTGGAGACCCTGGCGCCGGCCGACCTCAAGCCGATCCCGCAAGAGCTCTCGTTCGGGCGCGTCTTCACCAACCGCATGTTCACCCAGCACTACACGGCCGGCCAGGGCTGGCATGACGCCGTCATCGGCCCCTACCAGCCGCTCAGCCTGGACCCGGCCACGGTCAGCCTGCACTACAGCCAGTCCATCTTCGAGGGCACCAAGGCCTACCGCCGGCCCGACGGCGGGATCAACCTGTTCCGGCCGTGGGAGAACGCCCGGCGCTTCAACCGCTCGGCCGAGCGCATGGCCATGCCCGTCCTGGACGTCGAGGCCCATGTGGAGGCCATGACCGAGTTGGTGCGGCTAGAGCACGCGTGGGTGCCGGACGCGCCGGGCGCCACGCTTTACCTGCGCCCCACCCTCATCGCCGACGAGCCGACGCTGGAAGTGCGCGCCAGCCGGACTTACCTGCACTACATCATCCTCAGCCCGGTCGGCCCGTACTTCGCCACCGGGTTCAAGCCGGTGTCTGTGTACGTGGAAAGCGACCACATCCGGGCCGTGCGCGGCGGCACCGGCGCGGCCAAGACCGGCGGCAACTACGCCGCCAGCCTGTACGTGTCCGAGAAGGCCAAGCAGCAGGGCTACCAGCAGGTGCTGTGGCTGGACGCCGTCGAGCGGCGCTACGTCGAGGAAGTCGGCGCCATGAACATCGCCTTCGTCTACGCCGGCCAGCACATCCGCACGCCGGCCCTGTCCGGCAGCATCCTGCCCGGCGTCACGCGTGACTCGGTGCTGACGCTGGCCCCGGACCTGGGCTATACCATCAGCGAAGACCGCCTGGACATCAGCGAGGTGTTCCGCGACCTGGAGCGCGGCGCCATCACCGAAGTCTTCGGCCTGGGCACGGCCGCCGTGGTCGCGCCGGTGGGCCGGCTGGGCTACCAGGGCCGTGATGTCCTGGTCAACGGCAACGAGGCCGGGCCGGTAGCCGCGCGCCTGTATCAGGCCCTGACCGACCTGCAATACGGCCGCGCCCCGGACCCGTACGGGTGGACGCTGACGCTCACGCCCTGACCTGTCCGCCGCCAACCAGCTTCTCACCGCCGAGACGCGGGGAGCGCCCCCAGCCTGGTTTAGACTGAGCGCCTTCCGCGTCTCGGGGTTTAACTACTGGCCGCCGCCGTTCACACGGGGAGCACACGCATGCGCCGATCGCAATTGGGCAATTGGGGGATCGCGTTCCTGGCCGCCGTCAACGTCGGCCTGTGGCTGGCCTTCCCGCCCGAGGACGATGGGCGGCGCCTGTTCGTCAACCAGGTGCTCAGCGAAATCCTGTCGTCCACAGGCATGATCCTGATGGCGGCCGCCATCGTGCTCTCGCTGCGGCCGCGCTTCCTGGAGCCCTTCTTCGGCGGCCTGGACAAGATGTACAAGGCGCACAAAACGGCGGCACTGACCGGGCTGATCCTGATCCTGCTGCACTTCTTCACGATGCCCGGCAGCGGCGAGGTCTACCTGGGACGCGACCTGGGCAAGCTGGCCCTGATCGGCTTCCTGGTGCTGATCGCGCTGACGCTGGCGCCGCGGTTACCCGTGGTTGGCGGCTACCTCCAGTTCGCGTATCACCACTGGCGGCTCTCGCACAAACTCGTCGGCGCCGTCTTCATCCTGGGCCTGGTCCACACCTTCCAGGTGAAGAACGTGATGCAGTTCGCCGAGATCCCGGCCCTGTACTGGAAGATCGTGGCGTACGGCGCGGCCGGATTGTACGTTTACCAGGTGGCGCTGGCGCCGTTCCTGCGCGGCGCCCGCCCCTACGCGGTGGAGGCGGTGCGGCGGCTCAACGGCTCGACCGTGGAGGTGACGCTGCGGCCGCGCGGCGCCGGCGTGCCGCAGCGGGCCGGGCAGTTCGTGTTCGTCAGCTTCCCAGGCGACCCGGTGCTGGCCGAGCCGCACCCATTCACGGTGAGCAGCGCCCCGCACGAGCCGGCCCTGCGCCTGTCCATCAAGGCGGCGGGCGATTGGACCCGGCACCTGTACGGGCGGCTCCAGCCGGGCGGCGAGGCGCGCGTGGACGGCGGCTACGGCGGCTTCGACTTCCGCGCGGGCGGCCGGCAGCAGATCTGGATCGCCGGCGGCATCGGCGTGACGCCGTTCCTGAGCTGGGTGCGCTCCTTCCAGGGCGAGCCGGAGGCCGACATCCACTTCTTCTACACGGCCCGCGCCGAGGCCGACGCGCTGTTCTGGGACGAGTTTGCGGCGGCCGCCCAACAGCAGCCGCGCTTCCGGGCGACGCTGAACATCTCGGCGCGCGACGGCAGCTTGAGCGTGGACAAGATCGCGGCCCAGGTCGGGGAGTTGGCCGGCCACCACATCTACCTGTGCGGGCCGGCGGCCATGACGGCGGCCTTCGCCGAGCAATTCCGCCGACGCGGGGTGCCGGCGGCCCACCTCCACTACGAGGAGTTCAACTTCCGATGAGGCCTGGGCCGGCGGCCCACCTCCACTACGAGGAGTTCAACTTCCGATGAGGCTTAAGACGTTGGGGCGCACCACCGTGCGCCCCAACGACCAGCTCAGTGCGGTGGAGACCCTTTCACCGCCACGGCGTCAGGGAGGGCGGGGTCACGCCCCGCCAGCAGCGTCGTTATCAGGTGAAAGCGCCGGCCTCGGCGACGTAGCCGCAGCGCGGGCAACTCAACTGCACCAGCCCATCGTACGCCAGGCGGCCCCGGCGGCAGCGCGGGCAGGCCATGCCGGGCTGCGGCCGGCGGCGCCGGCCCGCACAGCTGCGGACCCGCTTGGGCGGCGGGGTGCGGCGCGGCGGCGTCACGGACCGTTCCCGCGCCTCAGTTGAGGTGCGCCTCCCAGTCGACGCGCAGGCGCGCCATGGTCTGGTCGTCCAGCACCTGCAGCAACTGCGCCAGCACCTGCTGCTCGGGCTGCGCGCCTTCGATGTGGATGACGTCGTTAATCACGGTGCGCGGCACGCCGTAGACCTGATAGCGGTTGGCCAGGTGCGGGAACTCGGTGGCCTCGACCATGTCGGCGGTCACGAATTCGCTGGCCAGGGCCAGCTTGTGAGCCAGCACCACAGCGCGCGGGCAGTACGGGCAGGTGGGCGTGACGTAGACCTGGATGTGCACGGGCTTGGTCAGGCGCTCCAGCGCCTGGCGCGTCGGCGCGGCCAGATCCACGGCGCCGCGGCTGACCATCTTGATGTCCTCGATCAGGGTCGCAAACTCGTAGCCGGACGGGACGCCGAACAGCCGGATGCCGTAGTCTTTGGGCTGCGCGCCGCCGCGCTGCACGGCCACGGCCGGGATCTTGTCGATCCCCAGCGAACTCACGGCTTCGGCGTCGGCCACAAAGTCGCGCACTTCCAGGGTCAGCTTGTCAGATAAGGCCGTGACCTCCTCCAGAAGCTGGCGGGTCTCGGCGCAATACTCGCACTCCAGCGCGCCGCCCTCACCCTGTGTGAACAGCACCAGGTTCACCGGGCCGCTCAGGTCGGCGAAGGCCGCGCGGATCTGCTTGCGAACGTCATCATTGAGCATGGGCATGGGTCGCTCCAGTTCTTTAATCGGATTGGCGTCTACACCCCCTTAGATGCGCCGGCCCCGGCTCGGTGACAAGACTAGTTAAACGAAAAACGGGCGAGCGACTCGCCCGTTCCGGCCAGGCCGGTGCCGCCTACGGCTTCGCCGTCAGGAACTCGGCCAGGTCCAGCGACTTATACAGGCGTTCGCGCGCGCTGGTGGTGAGCTGCGGCGCCGGCAGATCCCGGACCAGGTGGACGGTCTTGCGCAAGGTATCCACCACCACACGGCAATTCTCGCAATCGGCCAGGTGGCGTTCGATCTCGGCGCACAGCCCGGCCGAGGCAGCGCCGTCCAGGTAAAGCGACAGGTCGCCCAGCAGGTGCTGGCAGTCGTGCGCAGGGTGCATTCAGGCCTCCTTGCCGGCCGCGGCCATTTCAGAGAAGTAGCCGGCCAGCCGTTCACGCAGCCACAGACGGGCGCGGTGCAGGCGCGTCTTCACGTTTTCCGGCGAGATGCCGAGCGCCTCAGCCGCCTGTTCGGTAGACAGATCCTCCAGCTCGCGCAGCACGAAGACGGCGCGCAGCTTCTCCGGCAGCGCCCGGATGGCGTGCTCCAGCTCGGCGCGCGCCTCGGCGCTCTCCAGGTCGCGCTCCGGCAGACAACACCAGTCAAACAGCTCGCGCGGCGTGGCCAGGGTCTCGCCGTCGTCGCTGGGCAGTTCCACCGTCACGTTGAGCGGCTTGCGGCGCAGCCGCATCAGCGCCGCGTTGTAGGCGATCCGGTAGAGCCAGGTGTTCAGGCCGGCCCGCCACTGGAAAGACCCGATAGCCCGGAAGGCGTTCAGGAACGTCTCCTGCACCACGTCCTCGGCCTCCGCCTCGTCGTTCAGCAGGCGCAGCGCCAGCCGGTAGACGCCGGGCGAATGGAGCTCGACGCATTGCGCGCACGCCGACTTGTCGCCGGCCTGCAGCCGTTCCACCAGGGCCCGTTCGTCGATATCCGTCATTGCTTAGATGCGGCCTCGCTTTCAAAGGTTTCACCGAGCATTATAGACGCGAAGCCTTCTGGCCGTTAAACATGACGAGACGCGGCCGGAGCAGCCGCGTCTCGTCGTCGCTCTTTTTCTTGGAGCCTCACGCCGGCCGCTCGATCAGAGGCACGGTGAAGGCAGCGCCTCCGCCCTGGCCGTCAGCCGGGCGTATTCGGCGGCGCGGACCTGCGCGTCCAGCCTGGGGTTCCAGCCCGCGCCAGACCGGGCGCCTACTTCGACCAGTCCACGGCCAGCTGCGCGCGGCCGTGCAGGTGCTTCTCCACGGCCATGCCGGCCACCGCGCCCTCGGCCGCCGCCACCACGGCCTGCTTGACGTGGTTGCACAGCACATCGCCGACGGCGTACACGCCCGGCACCCCGGTCTGGTACTCGCGGTCCACCATCAGGCAGCCCGTCTCGCTGACCGCCAGCTGGCCCTGCAGGAAGTCCGTGATCGGCTTGCCACCCTGCAGATAAATAAACGCGCCCGTGACTGCCAGAGTCTGCTCAGCCTGGCCGCGCACGCCGAAGCGGACGGCTTCCACCCGGTCCTGGCCGAGCACCTCGCGCACGGTGGCGCCGTGGTAGACCGTCACCTTCGGGTGCGCCGACAGCTCATGGATCAGGTGCTCGGGCGCCTTGATCTCGGGCGTCGGCGACAGGAAGTGGACGTGGCGCACGAAGCGGGTCAGGAACAGCGCTTCCTCCACGGCTTCGTCGCTGTTGCCGGCCACCAGCACCACCTGGTCGCGGAAGAACGCGGCGTCACAGGTGGCGCAGTAGGAAACGCCCCGGCCGAGCAGGCGGTCTTCGCCGGCCACCCGCTGGCCGCGCCCCATCGAGCCGGTGGCGATGACCACGGCGCGGGCCGTATACGTGGCGCTGTTGGCGTAGATGGTTTTGAGCTCGCCCTCCAGGTCCACGCCCTGGACCTTGTCCTGGGCGAAGACGGCGCCGAAGGCCTCGGCCTGTCCGCGCATCACCTGAAGCAGTTCCGCGCCGCCGATGGCCTGGGCGAGGCCGGGGTAGTTGGCGATCTTGGCCGTCAGGCCGAGCGCGCCGGCGGTCAGGCCCTTGTCGAGCACCAGGGTCTTGAGATCGGCGCGGGCCGTGTAGATGGCGGCCGTGGCGCCGGCCGGGCCGCCGCCGATGATGACGACGTCGTAATGATTGTCGGAGTCGCCGCCCAGGGCGACGGGCATGTTCAGGGTCATCGCATTTGCCTCGGCGAGAGCGCGGGGACAGGCCCACGCGCGGGTTCTGCAGCGTTAGATGCCGGACCGCCGAAAAAGTGACGGCCGGGCAAACCTTGCCCGGCCGCAGGGGAGTTCAGCTGACGAAGGTAGACCGGCCCGCTATGGCCCGGTGACGATGGGATAGCCGGCCGCCTGCCACTCCCGCACGCCGCCGGCCATGCTGGTGACCTGCGTGAAGCCGGCCTGCTGGAGGATGTCGCGGCCCTGCTGGCTGCGGTTGCCGGACCGGCAGACGACCACGACCTCCTGGTCACGCGGCACTTCATTCACGCGGTCGGCCAGTTGCCCCAGCGGGATCAGCGTGGCGCCCGGCACGTGGAATTCGTTCCACTCCGACGGCTCGCGCACGTCCAGGATAAAGGCGCCGGCCTCGCGCTTTTCATACGCCTGCGCCACCGAGATTTCGGCCGGCAGGCCGCTGGCCGACAACTGCCAGAAGAAGAACGCGCCGATGGCGATGACGGCGACGGCGGCCAGGCCGGCCCACAGCCAGGTCCGGTTGGCGTTGGCCTGGCGCTGGGCCGCGCGGCGCGCGGATTTGTTCGTGCTCATGCGGGGCTGCTCCTGTTGACGAAACTCACGGAAAGACGGCACTGAGTGCGGTCAGCGCACGGCTGACCTCAGCGGCGGAGGCCTCAGGTGCCGCCCGGCGCGCAGGCCGCGGCGCTGGCCGAGGCGCTGCCCCCGCCGCTGACCTTGGACGCAAACGTCGACAGTTTCTTCTTGACCTTGCGGCTGCCGCAGGTGGGGCAGACCACGTCCTTGACGGCCTCAGCATTGCGGACCAGCTCGTCGAATTCTTCATGACAACTGGGGCACTCAAATTCGTAGATTGGCATGGCGTTTACTCCTGCAGGGCCTGGGCCACCCGCCCCAGCCGGGCGCGCGCTTCCGCCGCGATCGGCTCCAGCTCCGGCCGGCCGACAAAGCCCAGCATGCCAATCGGGTCGACCAGCGCGATTTCAGTGCCGCCGGCGGCCTCGGAGACCACCACGTTGCAGGGCAGCAGCAGGCCGACCTCGGGCGCCGCGGTCAGGGCGCGGTGGGCCAGCGGCGGGTTGCACGCACCCAGGATCTTGTACTGGCGAAAGTCGACGTCGAGCTTCTTCTTTAGAGTGTCCTTGACGTCGATCTCGGTCAGCACGCCGAAGCCCTCCGCTTTGAGGGCCGCCGTCACGCGCTGGACGGCGGCGTCAAAGTCGTCTTTGACGTGCACGGTCATTCCTAAGCTTGTCTGTGTCATGGTCATGCCATCGTCCTCCAGTACAGGCCCACGGGCCAAGGTTACTTATCCAGCGGGAAGCCGCGGCGCAGCCAGCCCAGCGTGCCGCCGCGAATGTTGTAGACGGTCTTGAAGCCTTGCCGGCCGAGCAACGCCGCCGCGCTCTGGCTGCGGTTGCCGGTGGCGCAGATCACGGCCACGGGCGTCGCCGGGTCCAGCTCGCCGAGGCGCCCGGCCAGTTCGCCCAGCGGGATCGGCCGCGCGCCGGGCACATGGCCCTGGCGGAACTCCCACGGCTCGCGCACATCCACGACGGTCGGCCGCCGGCCGTCGCCTTTTTCCAGCAGCGCCTTGAGTTCGGGCGCTTCGATATCCTGCACGTCGCCGCTCGTGATCGGCAGGCCGTACGCCTGCCAGGTATCCAGGCTCTCGGCCAGGTAGCCGACGACGCTGTCATAGCCGACGCGCGCCAGCGCATACACGACGCGCGGGTAGTCGGCCGGGTCGGCCAGGAGCAGCACGATGGGCACCTCCGGCGGCAGGACAAAGCCGACGCGGTTGCTGAGCTGGTCGTCGAGTTCCAGGTGGGCGGCGCCGGGGACGTGGGCGCGGATGTAATCGGCCTGGGGGCGCAGGTCCAGCAGAGCGGCGCCGCGCTGGAAGTACGGGACGGCGGCCTGGATGGTGAGCGGCTTGGGGGCCACAGTGCCCAGCGGGCGCGGGCCGCGCCGGTTCATGGCCTTGATGCGCGTGTGGTTGCCGGGCTGCTCCGGCAGGTCGCTGGTGGCGTAGGCCACAAACTCGGTGAGGCCGCGCGGCGCCAGGGCCGGGTTATGCCGGCGCTCGAAGCCCAGGGTGGTGCTGCGCACCGAGCCGATGGACTTGCCGCACAGCGAGCCGGCGCCGTGGCCGGGGTAGATGATCAGGCTGTCCGCCAGCGGCAGCAGCTTGGCGAAGACGGTGTCGTGCAGGTCGGCGGCCAGGCCGCGCGCGGCCTCGGCGCCCACCAGGTCCGGCCGGCCGATGTCGCCCACAAACAGGGTGTCGCCGGTCAGCGCCATCCACGGCTCAGGCGCGCGCGTCAGGTCGGCGACCAGCAGCGTGATGCTCTCCGGCGTGTGGCCGGGCGTGTGCAGCACTTCCAGGCGCACGTTGCCGAGCGTCAGTGTCTCGCCGGCCTGGACGGGCTGGTGCGGAAAGGCGGCCCCGGCCTGAGCGTGCACGTAGATGTCGGCGCCGGTCAGCGCCTGCAAATCCAGGTTGCCGGAGACGTGGTCGGCGTGCAGGTGCGTCTCGACGATGTGCGTGATCTTCAGGCCGCGGGCCTGCGCCGCGGTCAGATACTTCTGGACGTCGCGATCCGGGTCGACGACGGCGGCAACGCCGGCGCTTTCGCACCCCACCAGGTAAGACGCGCACCCCAAACCGTCCACGAAGAATTGCTCGATGTACATGCGCGGTTCTCCACTCACCTCAACTGCGGCAGATTGTCGTACAACAAGAATAACGCTAAAGCGCCTACCAAGACGGCAAAGCCTTTCCGCAGCTGCTCGGCCGGGAGCCGCCCGGCCAGGCGCGTCCCCGTGAACGTCCCCGCCAGCCCGGCCGCCACGAAAACCGTGGTCAGCGCCGGATCAAAGGCGCCGCCCAGATGGCCGAGCAGGCCGGCCAGGCTGTTCATGGCGATAACCATCAGCGACGTGCCGACGGCCTGCGCCATCGGCAGGCCCACCAGCATCACCAACACCGGAACGATCAGGAAGCCGCCCCCCACCCCCAGCAACCCGGTCAGCAGACCGACGCCGGCGCCGCTGACCAGCACCACGGCCCAGTTGGTGGCGGCCGGCTCCGCCCGGCGCAGTTGCCAGGGCGAGAGCATCAAGCCGCTGATGACCAACATCAGGACGGCGAAGGTCACCAGCAGCCCGGCCGGAGAAAACACCCGCGAGAGGCCGGCCGCCAGATAGGCCGCCGCCATCCCCGCGCCGCCGAAGAGCACGGCCACCCGCCAGTTGAGCGTGCCCTGCGCGCGATGAAAGGACGCGCCCAGCACACTGTTGGCGCCGACGATGGCCAGCGACGTGGCCACGGCCGCGCTGGGGGGTTGGCCCACCAGGTAGACCAGCGCCGGCACAGTCAGGATCGAGCCGCCGCCGCCCAGCATCCCCAGCGACAGGCCGATGCCGAAGCCGAGGGCCAGGTCCAGCAGCAGCGCCGGAGTCACCGGGCCGCGCCCTTCTTCACAGGCAGACGGGCGGCCTGCCAGGCGTGCATGCCGCCGCGCACATTCACGGCCGGATAGCCGGCTTTGACCAACTGCCGGGCCGCCGAGCCGCTGCGGCTTCCGGACTGGCACACGCACAGGATCTCCCGCCCGGTGGGCAGTTCCCACATCCGCGCTCCCAGTTCATGCAGCGGGATCAGGGCCGCACCGGCGATATGGCCGCCCTGATACTCCGACGGTTGACGCACATCCAGCAGGAACGGCGCCGGCCGGGCCTTGAGCCGGGCCTGGGCTTCTTCCACCGCGACGCTCGGCACTGGCGGCCCGAACAGAAGTTTCAATAAGTCCACGCTAGGCTCTCCGCTCGCTCAATCCAGATGGGCCAAAACCACACCGTTAGATGCCCTTGGTCAGCGAAAGTTACAAGTTTGGTCGAGTTTTAGACGGAGCCGCCATGACGTAAGACCGCGCCGTTCTCGAAGCGGCGACTCCCGGAGGCGGCCCGCGTTGCTGTGGGCGGCGCTGGATGATACACTCAACGCTTGATGCCTGGTCATGGGCTGCCGCCGGTCCGGGACGCTATGCTCGAAGACGGTCACCTTCCTCCCCCCTCCAGCAGTTCCACCGTGCCCGGCGATGAGCCGGACGACGGGGCTTTGTTGGCGCAGATCGAACGCGGGCAGCAGGCGGCGCTGGTGTCCTTGCACCGCCGCTACGTCAATCTGGTCTACAGCCTGGCCGCGCGTGTGGTCGGCGAGGGGATGGCGGCGGAGGAAGTCACCCAGGATGTCTTCCTGAAGCTCTGGCGCCAGCCGCGCGCCTTCGATCCTGCCCGCGGACGCTTCTCCAGTTGGCTGCTGGCGGTGACCCGCCACGCCGCCATCGACCGCCTGCGCCAGGAGGGCCGGCGCCCGCCGGAGGCGCCGGCGGCGCGCGAGGATCAACCCGATCCGGCCGAGACCCGCCTGGGCCGCGACGACCGGCGCGAGATCGAGCAAAGCCAGCAACTGCGCCTGCTGCTGGAGGCGCTGCCGGCCGAACAGCGCGAGGCCATCCAGTGGGCGTACTATGGCGGCCTCTCGCAGCAGGAGATCGCCGACCAGCTGCGCCTGCCGCTCGGGACGGTTAAGACGCGCCTGCGCCTGGGCATGCAGAAGCTGCGGGCGTTGTGGCGCCGCGACGCCTGAGCGCAAATCCAAAGGCCGCGCCCGCAGCGTTTAGTTATCGGGGCAGGTCACTCTTTTAGGTCAGACGAGCGATGACAGAGCCGCACGCGCCGACCTGCGCGGAGATCGCCGAACTTATGCCCGCTTACGCCCTGGAGGCGTTGGCCGCCGACGAGCGCGGCCACGTGGCCCAGCATGTGCGCGTCTGCGGGCCGTGCCGCGCCTTGCTCCAGGAGTATGCGGACCTGGCCGAGGGGTTGCTGGCGGCCGCTCCGGCCTGTGCGGCACCATCCCATCTGGAGGCCGCGCTGCTGCGGCGCCTGCGCGCTGAGCCGACACGGCCGCCCAGCCCCTGGTGGCAGCGGCTGGCCGCCTGGCTGCCCGCCCCGGCGCGGCCGGCGGCCGTGCTGGCCGCTGTGTTGGCGGTGGCGCTCGTCATCAGCAACCTGGGGTGGGCGCGGGCCGCGTCTGAGTGGCGCGCCCAACAGGCGGCCCTGGCCGCCAGCCTGCAGGCCCAGCACTTGAGCATGGAAATGCTGGCGGCCGGCGGGCAGCGCGTGGTGCTCCAGGGCAGTGCCGCGCCCGAAGCCAGCGGCGAGTTCTACTTCACGCCGGACCACCGCCAGGCGGTGCTCATCACCGCCGACATGCCGCCGCTGCCCGCCGGCATGGTCTACCAGCTCTGGCTCGTGACCGCGGACGGCCAGCGTGACAACGGCGGCGTCTTCTCGGTGGACGCCGCCGGCCATGGCGTCCTGATTGTCGACGCCCCGCACGACCTGGCCGCGTACGCCCGCGTCGGCGTCACCCGCGAGCCGGCCGGCGGCAGCCCCGCCCCCACCAACCCGGCCACGATCAACGGACCCATCTCCTGAAGCGCCCCATCCAGCCGGCTGTCACCTTGGCCCGCGTCCCGCATCTAAACCCGCGAGACCCGTCGCCAGAGAGGCCGCATGGCTGCCAAGACTCATCCTCATCGATTCCAGCGCCGGGAGGCCCGGCGCCGCGCCACCGCCCAGCAAGCCATCGTAATCGGCGTCGCCTTACTGCTGGCGGTGCTCGCCCTGATCCCGCTGCTGTTGGCCCAGCCCGCCAACGCCGAGGTGCAGCGCGCCGTCGGCGGGCAGCCGCTGTCCGACTTCGTCCTGAATGACCTGGATGGCCGCCCGGTGCGCCTGAGCGACTACACCGGGCGCCCCGTGCTGATCAATGCCTGGGCCACCTGGTGCCCGCCCTGCCGGGCCGAGATGCCGGCCCTGCACGCCTTCTATCAAGCGCATCAGGCCGACGGCCTGGAGTTGCTGGCCATCAATGCCGGCGAGGCTCAGGCCACCGCCGCCAGCTTTATCACGGCCCAGGGCTTCACGTTCCCGGTGCTGCTCGATCCCGGCGCCCGGCTGCTGGACGCGCTCGGCATCCGCAGCTTCCCGACCTCGGTCCTCGTCGGCCGCGATGGGCGCGTGAAATTCATCCACATCGGCCTGCTGGACGAAGGCCTGCTGCAGAGCGAAATCCTGCCGCTGCTCGGCCAGTAGCCCGAGGCCGATCCGGCCGGCCGGCGCTTGGCCAAAAACAGGGATAATGGGGCTGAGGCCGCCCCCCGCCATCGGCGGCCCGGACGTCCATGGACTCTCACCCGCCGCTGAACTCTCACCCGCCCCGCAATCTCGGCCTGGATCTGGTGCGCGTGACGGAGGCGGCCGCGCTGGCCGCCGGCCGCTTCCTGGGCTTTGGCGATTCCGAGGCTCCCAACCGCGCCGCCGTCGACGCCATGGTCGGCGCCCTCAACACGCTGGACATGGACGGGCACATCGTCATCGGCGAGGAGGGCCGCCTGGGCGCGCGCACCCCCCTCGACACCGGCGAGCGGGTCGGCACGGCCGATGGCCCGGCCATGGACGTGGTGGTCAACCCCATCGACGGCCGCGCCCTGGTGGCCAACTTCAAGACCGGGGCGCTGGCGGTGGCCGCCGTCGGCCCGCGCGGCGCGATGTGGCGGCCGGCGCCGGCCGCTTACATGGACAAGATCATCGTGGACGCCGAAGTGGCCGAAGCGCTCGTGCCCGAGTGCATGGGCGCCCCGGCGCCGTGGGTCCTGGCGCTGGTGGCGCGGGTGAAGAAGAAGGCCGTGCGCGATCTGGTGGTGTTTGTGCTGGACCGGCCGCGCCACGCGACCCTGATCGCCGAGATCCGCGCCGCCGGCGCGCGTGTGCTGCTGCGGTCGGACGGCGACATCGGCGGGGCGCTGCTGGCGGCTGACCTGAAAGGCGGCGTGGATTTGCTCATGGGGACGGGCGGAACGTCTGAGGGCGTCATGGCCGCCTGCGCGGTCAAGTCCCTGGGCGGCGCCATGCTGGCCCGGCTGGCGCCGCAGACGCCGGCCGAGCGCGCGGCCGTGGAGGCCGCCGGCCTGGACACGCGCCGCGTCCTGCACTGCGAAGAACTGGTGGCCGGCAGCCGCATCTTCTTCGCCGCCACCGGCATCACCGACAGCCTGGTGCTCTCCGGCGTCCGCTATCACGGCGCTACGGCCGAAACCGAATCGATCGTGCTGCGCAGCGAGACGGGCACACGCCGCTTCATCCGCACCGAACATCACGCCGCCGTCTGACGCGGCCCAGGCCCGCCCGATTACTCCAGGAAGCCGGCCGGCGGCACCCCCAGGGCCTGGATCAGGCGCGTCCAGTAGTTGACTTGGGCGGCGGTGGTCGCCAGGATGACGATCTCGCGCTCGGTGAACTGGGCCGTCAGGCGCGCCACGAACTCCGACGGGAACTTGAGCGGGGTCTGCGTGATCAGGCGCGCATAGTCCAGGGCCAGCCGCTCCCGGTCCGTGAACGTGCCGACCTCGGCCAGGGCGCGGCGCCCGCGCAAGGCTTCCAGCTCGTCCGGCGTGATGCCAGCCCGCGCGTAGTCGTGCGAATTCATGTCGATGCAGAACGGGCAGGCGGCCGCGTGCGAGACCTGCAGACGCACCAGCTTGAGGACGCGTTCATCCAAAGCGCCGTCGTGATGCGTGATCAGGCCTTCCAGCACGCCGGAGCTGAAGGCGGCGCGTGGATACCAGCCCAGCAGGCGGCCGATCAGCAGCTCGCGGCCGGCCACACGGCGCGCGGCCGCCAAGCCCAGGCGCAGCCACCAGGGCAGACGGGACGGGGGCGCGATAAAAGCAGTCATGGAGACTTGGATGCCGCCGGCGGGCAAACGTCACAGTCCGCCGGCCTGCTCCCCACTCCGCCGGAGCCTGACCAGGCCCCGGCCCTGGCTGCTCTTCACGCAAAACTCATCTGCCAGCCGGCTCACCGCGCTACAATAAACCCTTAAGTACGCGCCTCTTGAGAAAAAGGGATAAGCCCATGAATCGTATTGCGCAGATTATCGCCGGGCTGGCCTTGGTGGGCGCCACCGCGGTCTCCATGTTTGCCGTGGGTTTTGCGGCCGGCCACGTCTCGGCGGGCGGCGACGCCCTGAGCTTCCTGGGGGGCGGGGCCGGCACCTCGTCAGCCGCGGCCGAGACCCCGGACGATCTGGCCGCGCTCTTCCGGCCCTTCTGGGAGGCCTGGAACATCGTCCACCGCGAGTACGCCGACCAGCCCGTGGACGACCTGGCCCTGATGCGCGGCGCCCTCCGCGGCATGCTCGAGTCCTTGGGCGATCCGCACACCGGGTACCTGACGCCGGAAGAGATGGCGATCGCCAACACCCACCTAGACGGCAACTTCGAAGGCATCGGCGCCACCGTCGAGACGGACGTCACCACCCGTTACACACGCATCGTTTCGCCCATGCCTGGCTCGCCGGCCGAGAGCGCCGGCTTACTGCCCGGCGACCTGATCATCAAGATCGACGGCGAAGACATCCTGGATCAGGACATCACCACCGTGGTCGGCAAAGTGCGCGGCGCGGCCGGCACCACCGTCAACCTGACCATCCAGCGCGCGGGCCAGACCGATCTGCTGGACTTCGCCGTCACGCGCGCGCAGATCACGGTCGCATCGGTGGAGAGCCGGATGCTGGCCGGCCAGGTGGGCTACGTCCGCATCAACAGCTTCGGCGACAAGACCGGCGGCGAGCTGGAGCGCCAACTGCGCAACCTGCTCAAGGAGCGGCCGGTCGGGCTGGTGCTGGACCTGCGCGGCAATCCGGGCGGCTACCTGGACACCGCCATCGACGTGGTCTCGCAATTCATCCCGGACGGTGTGGTGATGCTGGAGCGCTTCGGCGACGGCCGGGAGAAGACCTACGAAGCCCGGGGCGGCGGCGTGGCCACCGCGATCCCGCTGGTGGTGCTGATCGACCAGGGCTCGGCCTCCGCCTCCGAGATCGTGGCCGGCGCTGTGCAGGACCGCGGACGCGGCACGCTGGTGGGCGAACAATCCTACGGCAAAGGCTCGGTCCAGGCGCCGCACAGGCTCAGCGGCGACGGCCAGTTGCGCGTGACCATCGCGCGCTGGCTGACGCCGGACGGCAACTGGATTCACGAGGTCGGCATCACGCCGGATGTGGTGGTGGAACGCACCGACGAAGATCGCGCCGCTGGACGCGACCCGCAGCTGGACAAGGCTGTGGAACTGCTGACCGCGCCATAACGCGCCCAGGCGTAACAGCTCACGCCTCAACACAAAAGGCGACGCGGCCGGCGTCGCCTTTTGTTTTTGGGGCTGGCCTGGCTACAACTCGACGAAGTACGACTCGCAGGCGCGGTCGATCAGTTCCTTGCCCAGGCCCGGCTCGGTGGCCAGGTAAGACGAGATATCCAGGATCTGCTCGACGATATCGCGCGGGTGGTTGGAGCGCAGCTTGCGGTTGCGCTTGATGTACCACTCCTGGATCAGGTAGGCCAAGCCGCGGTCGTCGTAGGGCACCCTCTTGGCCTCGCACACCCGCTTGAAGATCTCGCGGAATTCGTCGGCGCTCGGGTCCACGATCTCGATCTTGTGCCGGATCCGGCGCAGGAAGGCCTCGTCCACCAGGTCCTTGGGCGGCAGGTTGGTGGAAAAGACCACCAGCACTTCAAACGGGATCTCCAGCTTGCGGCCGTTGTGCAGCGTCAGGAAGTCCACGCGGTTTTCCAGCGGCACAATCCAGCGGTTGAGCAGGTCGCGCGGCCGGATCTGCTGGCGGCCGAAGTCGTCGATCAGGAACAGGCCGCCGTTGGCCTTCATCTGGAACGGCGCCTCGTAGAATTTATTGACCTCGTCGAACTGCAGGTCCAGACCGGCCATGGTCAGCTCGCCGCCGACCACGATGAACGGGCGCTTGATCTTGACCCAGCGCGGGTCGCGCTTGGCGCCGGCCCGCAGCGTGCCGGTGGCCGAGCCGGGGTCGGTGTCCCCGTCGCTCAGCAGCTCGTGGTTGACGTTGTCGTAGACCTTGATGATCTGGCCGTCCACGTCCACGGCGTAGGGCACGTACATCTCCTCGCCCAGCACCATCTTGCCGATGGCGCGCGCGATGGAGGTCTTGCCGTTGCCGGGCGCGCCGTACAGGAACAGCGACGTGCCCGAATTGACGGCCGGGCCGATGCGGCTGAAGGTCTTCTCGCCGATGATCAGGTGCGCCAGAGCGGCGCGCATGACCCGCTGGGTGATGACCTTGCGCTTAGCGGCCTGTTTGCGGATGGCGTCCAGGTAGCGCGCCACCGGCACCGGCGCGGGGCCGGCATACTGGTTGCGGTCCATGGCCTCGCGCGCCCGCTCGATGCCGGCGCCGGTGATGCCATAGATATAGGCGCCTTCCCCAAAGCCGCCGGCGCTCTGCTTGACCTCCACCAGTTTCTCGCGCTTGAGATACTCGAGCACCTGGTCGACGATGCCGGTGAAGGGCAGCGCCATCGATTCGGCCAGCTTAAAGCCGGTCAGGTTGCCGCTGTTGTACAGGTGCTTCAGGCTCAGCCCGACCAGTTCATAGAGCGTCAGGCCGGTGTCCTCCACCTTGGTGATGGGCGGCGGCGTGAAGAGCTCCGGCCCGGGCGGCAGCGGCGCGGACTGGCGCGGCGCCGACGGCGGCGCGGCGGGGCGACTGGACATGGCGGCCTCTCCTGAAAAGAGTTGGGTCGGCGAGATTATAGCATCAGCCTTCGCACCAGCTGTCGAGCGGCGGCCGACGACTTGGGATACAATGCCGGGCGGCCGGCGCCCTGCTACCCCGGCCCGCATCCCGCCCTGTTGAGGAGTCCCCTCTTGCACCTGTCCGTCATCATCCCGTGTTACAACGAACGCGGCACGATCACCGAGATCGTCCAGCGCGTGCGCGCCGTGGCCCCGGCCGCCGAAATCCTGATCGTGGACGACGGCTCCACCGACGGCACGCGCGATCTGCTGGCCGCCCTGCCGGCCGACCCCGCGCTGCGCGTCATCCTGCACGAGCGCAACCAGGGCAAGGGCGCGGCCGTCCAGACCGGCATCGCCGCCGCTCAGGGCGAGATCCTGCTGATCCAGGACGCCGACCTGGAGTACGACCCGCGTGACTACCCCGCCCTGCTTCGGCCGATCGAAGAGGGGATCGCCCAGGTCGTCTACGGCTCGCGCTTCCTGGGTGCGCCGCGCCGGGCGATGATGTTCTGGCACATGGTCGCCAACCAGCTGCTGACCCTGATGACCAACATCCTGTACGACACGATCCTGTCGGATATGGAGACCGGCTACAAGGTCTTCAAAGCCGAGGTCATCAAGGGCATCCCGCTCCGCTCGCGCCGCTTCGATTTTGAGCCGGAGGTGACGGCCAAAGTCCTCAAGCGCCGCCACCGCATCTACGAAGTGCCGATCAGCTTCGCTCCGCGCGAGTACTGGGAGGGCAAGAAGATCGGCCTGCGCGACGCCTTTGAAGCCGTGTGGACGCTCCTCAAGTACCGGATCGTGGACTGACGCTGACGCCGACGCCGGTTGCGCGCCTGGTCTGGCCGACTCTGGCCGTGCTGGCGGCGGCCCTGTTGCGGGCGCTGCCCCTCACCGCCAACCGCTTTCACCCCGATGAAGCCCTCTACGCCGCCTTCGGCCGCCTGATCGCGTCCGGGCGTGACCCGCTGCTGGCGCAGACCATCGTCGACAAGCCGCCGCTGCCGTTCTACCTGCTGGCCGGCAGCTTTGGCCTGCTGGGCGGCAGCGAATTCGCCGCCCGCCTGCCCACCTTCTTCGCCAGCCTCATCAGCGTGGCGCTGGCGTACGCGCTGGCCCGCCGCCTGTACGGAGCGCGCCCGGCCAGCCTGGCCGCCGGTCTGCTGGCGCTCTCGCCCTTCGCTATCCTGTTCTCGGTCACGCTTTTCATCGATCCGGTGCTCACGGCCTTCGGGCTGTGGGGCCTGTGGTCGGCGGCCGCCGACCGGCCGCGCCAGGCCGGGTTGGCCTTCGCCCTGGCGCTGGCCTGCAAGCAGACGGCCCTGTTCCTGGTGCCGTTGGCGCTGGCCCTGGCGCTCGTGACCCTGCCGGCCTCGGCCGACCCGCGCGCCGCGCTGCGCCGGATTGCGCGCCACCTCGGTCCGCTGGCCGGGGCGCTCCTGCTGGCGGCGCTGGTCATCTTCGGCTGGGACGCGCTGCGGCTGCAGTTTGGCGCGCCGATCAGCTTCTGGGCGCAGGGTTACTCAGACAACGTGCCGGACCGGCTGGTGCGCGCCGGCGAGGTGCCGCTGCGCGCCTGGGCCTGGCTGGATCTGCTCGGCTACGTCACCGCTTCGGCGCCGCTCAACGCCGCCGGCCTCGTCGGGCTGCCGCTGCTGCTCCTGACGGCTGGCCGCCGCCCGAACCGCGCCGCCCTGGCCGACCTCGTGCTGGCCGGTTACGGCCTGGCTTACCTGGCCGTCTACTGGCTGCTGGCCTTCAACGTTTGGGACCGCTACCTGGTGCCGCTGCTGCCGCTGTTGGCGCTGCTGCTGGCGCGCGCGCTGTTCAGCCTGGCCGACTCGCTGGCGGCTTGGGCGCGCTGGCCGGCCGCGGCCCTGAGCCGCATCGTTCTGGCCCTCAGCCTGGCGGCGCTGCTGCCCTCGTCCGCGACGGCCGCGCGCTCCGGCTATCCCATCGGCGGCGATCACGGCGCCTACACCGGCCTGGACGAGACCGCGCGCTACCTGAACGCCTTGCCGTACGGCACGGTCCTGTACGACTTCTGGTTGTCGTGGCAGTGGAACTACTACCTGTTCGACGCCAAGGTCTACGTGGCCTGGATGCCCAACCCGGAGGCGCTGGCCCGCGACCTGCAGGTCCACGGCCGCACGTCGCCGCGCTACCTGGTGGTGCCGGCCTGGGAGTCGCGCTCCGAGGCGGAGGCCGCCGCCGCCGGGGTCGGCTTCCGGTTCGTGCCCGTCCACACCGCCTACCGCGCGGACGGCTCGCCGGGCTTCGTCACGTATCAACTGGTGGCCCCATGAACCCGGACTTCGTCAACGAGCTGGCGCGCGGCTTCACGGGCGATCTGCGCTTCGACCGGTCGGCGCGCGTCCTGTATTCCACCGACGCCAGCCTGTACCAGATCGAGCCGCTGGGCGTGGCCCGGCCGCGCACGCTGGACGACCTGCAGCACGCCGTGGCCGTCTGCGCCGCGCACGGCGTCCCGGTGGTGCCGCGCGGCAGCGGCAGCGGCCTCACCGGCGGCGCGCTCGGCCGAGGCCTGATCCTGGACTGCTCGCGCTACCTCACCCGGCTGGAGATCAACGCCGACGAGAGCTGGGCGCTGGCCGAGGCCGGCGTGGTGTGTGACGCCCTCAACGCCGCCGCCGCGCGCTCTGGCCTGGAGTTCGGGCCAGATCCGTCGTCGTCGGACCGCGCCACCGTGGCCGGTATGCTTGCCAACAACGCCACCGGCGCTCATTCGATCCGGCACGGCCTGGCCGGCGACCAACTGCTGGAGGCCGACGTGATCCTGGCCGACGGCACGCTGACGACGCTGGGACCGGGCCAGGCGCCGGCCGCGCTGGCCGAGGCCGTAAACGCCATTGTGGCCCGCCACGCCGCCGCGCTGCGCGCCGCTTTCCCGCGCACCTGGCGGCGCGCCTCTGGCTACGCGCTCAACTATCTCTTGCCGCCGCACGGCTTCACGGCCACCCAGCCGCCCGGCTGGTCCGTGGCAGACACGTATCCGGATGCCGGCCCCGGCCACCTGCACCGGCTGCTGGCCGGCGCGGAAGGGACGCTGGCCGTCATCGCCCGCGCCAAGCTGCGCCTGGCCCCGCGGCCCAAACAGACCGGTCTCTGCCTGCTGCCCTTCGACACGCTCGCGGCGGCGGCGGCCGCCACACCCGCCATCCTGGAGACGCGGCCGACCGCGGTTGAACTCATCGACCGCCTGATCATCGACCTCACCCGCGCCGTGCCCGCCTACGCCCGGCTGCTGGGCTGGGTGATCGGGACGCCGGCCGCCGTCCTGGCGGTGGAATACCAGGGCGAGAGCCCGGCCGCCGTCCGCGCGCAGATCGAGCTGCTCGAAGCGCGGCGATTGACGCCGGTCAGCCACCGGGCCTTGAGCGCGGCCGAGCAGGCCGCGGTCTGGGGCGTGCGCAAGGCCGGGCTGGGGCTGGTGATGTCGGTGCGCGGCGACGCCAAGCCCACGTCCTTCATCGAGGACATGGCCGTGCCGGTGGAGTCCTTGAGCGCCTTCGTCGCGGAGGTGGAGCGCGTCTTCGCGGCGGAGGGCGTCAGCGCGGCCATGTACGGCCACGCTTCGGCCGGCTGCCTGCACATCCGGCCGCTGCTCAACGTCAAGACCGCCGACGGCGTAGCCCAGATGGCGCGCCTGGCCGCCGCGCTGAGCGACGTGGTCCAGCGGCTGGGCGGCGCGCTGTCCGGCGAGCACGGCGACGGCCTCTCGCGCTCTGCCCTGAACGCGCGCCTGTTCGGCCCGGAGGTCTACCAGGCCTTCCGCGAACTGAAGCAGGCCTTCGACCCGCGCGGCCTGCTCAACCCCGGCAAGATCGTGGATGCGCCCGGCCTGACCGAGCACTTGCGTTACGGGCCGGCTTACCGGGCGCAGACCCTGGCGACACGCCTGGACTTCACGCGCGAGGGCGGTTTTGCCGGCGCGGTGGAGCAGTGCAACGGCGCCGGCGCCTGCCGCAAAGACGGCGGCGGGATGTGCCCATCATTCCAGGCCACGCGCGAGGAGGAGCACTCGACGCGCGGCCGCGCCAACCTCCTGCGCGCTGCCCTCTCCGGGGCGCTGCCGGCCGGCGCGTTGACTTCGCCGGGCCTGCACGCCGCGCTGGACCTGTGCCTGGAATGCAAGGCCTGCCAGGCCGAGTGCCCGTCCGCCGTGGACATGGCCAAGCTCAAGTACGAGTTCCTGGCGCAGTATCAGGCCGTCCACGGCGTGCCGCTGCGCAGCCGCCTGTTTGCCGAAATCGCCCGCGTGTCCGCCCTGGCCAGCGCCGTGGCGCCCATCGCCAATGCCGTGTTGGCGCTGCCCGCCATCCGCTGGCTGAATGCGCAGTGGCTTGGGATCGCCCGGCAACGCGTGTTCCCGCGTTTCGCGGCCCGGACCTTCCGGCAGCAGTTCAAACGGCAGACACTGGGCAATCCATCCAGCGGCCGCCGGTCCGCGTCGGTCGTCCTCTTCGACGATACCTACACCAACTACCAGTCGCCGGAGATCGGGCTGGCGGCGGTGCGGGTGCTCCGCGCCGCTGGTTACGAACCAGAACTGGCGCCAACCGTGTGCTGCGGCCGGCCCATGATCTCCAAGGGCCTGCTCGACCGGGTGCGGGAGCAGGCGCGGCGGAACGTCGCCGTGCTGGCACCCTATGCCGAGCGCGGCGTTCCCATTGTGGGCCTGGAGCCCTCCTGCCTGTTGACGCTGCGAGATGAGTATCAGGATCTGCTGCCGGGCGATCCGCGCGCCCGCCTGGTCGCCGAGCACGCCGTCCTGCTCGAGGAATTCATCGCCGCCCGCTCCGGCGATTTCGCGCCCCTCTTCGCCAACGCCTCGCCGCCCCCGCCTATCCACGTCCACGGGCATTGTTATCAGAAAGCCATCACCGGCACCGGCCCGCTGCTGACGATGCTGGGCCTGACCGGCGCCGAGGTGCGCCTGATCGACGCCGGCTGCTGCGGGATGGCCGGGGCGTTCGGCTACGAGGCCGAGCACTATGCGCTGTCGCTGCAGATCGGCGAGCAGCGCCTGTTCCCGGCCGTGCGCGCGGCCGGCGCGGACGCCGTGATCGCGGCCGCGGGCGTCTCCTGCCGCGCGCAGATCGAGGCCGGCACCGGTCGGCACGCGCTGCATCCGGTAGAGCTATTAGCGGCGCGGCTTACCACCACACCGGATCCCAAACGATGAAACCACCACCTGGGCAGCTCATAAAGCAGCCGGGCCAGTGGATGGCCGCCCTGATCTTGATCTTGACTCAGGCCCTGACAGCCTGCGCCTCCTTCAATCCACTACCGCCGCATCCGTTATCGCCAGGGCCTCGTTGATCACGCCAAACACCTCGCGCAGCTGCGCTTCGGTGACGATCAGCGGCGGGTTGGTGTGCAGCAGGTTACGCCAGGTGAAGGCGTAGATGCCGCGCTCCTTCAGGAAGGCGCCCAGCTTGGTCATCTCCGCGCCGCCGCCCGTGTACGGCGCCAGCGGCTCCTTGGTCCGGCGGTTCTTCACCAACTCCAGGCACCCGAACAGGCCGATCGAGCGCGCGTCGCCGACGCTCTTGTGCTCGGCCTTGAGGTCCTCCAGCAGCTCGGCCAACACCCGGCCCATGCGCTGCGTGTGGCCGATCAGGTCATCATCTTTCATGACGCGCAGGTTGGCGACGGCGGCGGCCAGGCTCATCGGGTGGGCGCTGTAGGTCAGGCCGCCGTAGTAGACGTTCTTCTCAAAGTAGTCGGCGACGCGCTGGTTCATGGCGATGGCGCCCAGCGGCATGTAGGCCGAGGTCAGGCCTTTGGCCATCGTGATCAGGTCCGGCTTGACGCCCCAGTGGTCCACGGCGAACCAGGCCCCGGTGCGGCCCAGCCCGGCCATGACCTCGTCCGTGATCAGCAGGATGCCGTGCTTGTCACAGATCTCGCGCAGCCCCTGCAGATAACCATCCGGCGGGATGATGATGCCGTTCGTGCCGGTGACCGTCTCGATGAAGATGGCCGCGATCGTGTGGGGGCCTTCGTACATCAGCACTTCTTCCACCTGGTCCAGGCACTTGCGCGCGAAGACCTGGTCGCTGTCGCCTTCCTGGTACAACGGGCTGCGGTACTTGTACGGGTCGAAGATGTGGATGACGCCCGGAATGCCGGGCTCGTTGGCCCAGCGGCGCTGGTCGCCGGTGAGGGTAATGGCGCCGGAGGTGGCGCCGTGGTAGGAGCGGTAACGGGCGATGATCTTGTGCCGGCCGGTGACCATGCGCGCCATCTTGAGCGCGTTCTCGTTGGCCTCCGCGCCGCCCAGCACGAAAAAGAACTTCTTCAGGCCGTCCGGCGTCACCGCCGCCAGCTCGCGCCCGAGTTCGGCCCGCACGCGCGTGGCCATGCTTGGCCCGGCGTAGACCAGCTCCTCGGCCTGGGCCTTGATGGCGTCGATGACGCGCCGGTCGCCGTGGCCGATGTTGACGCACATCAGCTGCGAGTTGAGGTCGAAGTAGCGCTTGCCGGTGGCGTCCCAGAAGTAGACGCCTTCGCCGCGCGCCATCGGGATCGGGTTGACGGCGCCCTGGGCCGACCAGGAGAAGAAGTTGTGTTCTTTGGTCAGACGGACCATCTCTTCGGGGGTCATGGGTGTTTCGGTGGCGGTCATACAGGCTCCTGTTAGCGGTCAGCGCGGCGGCGCGGGTTGCCCGGCCGCCCACGCCATGGCGCGGGCTTCCAAAGCTTTCACGTAGGCGTCCTTGCCGTCCACGTAGGCGTCGATGTCCCACGGGTGCTGGTCGGCCAGCGCCTGCTTGATCTGGGCGTAAGCGGCGGCCTCGTCCGGGTGCGCCCGCAGGTAGTCGCGGACGGCCAGGTGGCGCGCGTTCTCAGGGTTGCCGGTCTGGTAGACGTGGACGTGGTGGGTGTGCCGATCGGTTGCGCCGGGGAGGATGCGCGGGAAGTAGCGCCGGCCGGGGAGGCCGTACTCGCCGCGCGGCGTGTAGCCGAGCGCGCCCAACGCCTCGTTGAGGGCGTCTACGCGCGCCAGGTCACGCACTTCCACCAGCAGATCAAGGATCGGTTTGGCGCTCAGCCCGGGCACGGCCGTGCTGCCCATGTGATGGATCGCCACCAGGTTGTCGCTGAAGAGCGGGCGCAGGCGGTCGGCCTCGGCCTGGAACTGCGCCGGCCAGGCCGGGTCGTAGGGGGCAACCTCCACTTTGCGCGCCATGCGGGCTTTTGGCTCCTGCGGCAGAGTGTAGCATAATTGCCCCGGCCGTATGAAAGAACAGATCCTGCAGCTCGATCCGCACGACGATTACACCTCGGCCCGCGACAAGATGGGCTGGGTCCAGACGCAGCGCGTCCTGTTGATCTGGCCGCCGCGCGGCCAAGTGCTCAACCGCCGGCTGGACCTGCTGCTGCTCCACCGCCACGCCCACCGGCTCGGCGCGCAGTTGGCCCTGGTGACGCGCGACGCCGGCGTGCGCGCCCACGCCGCCGAGCTCGGCCTGCCCGTCTTCGACAGCGTCGACGCCACCCGCCGCGTGCGCTGGCGCAGCCGTGTCCCGCGCGTCCGCCCGGACCGCCGCCGCCCCCGCCCAGACACGGACGCCATCCGCCGCGCCTTCTTCACGCGCCAGCAGCGCGCCTGGCCGCGCTGGCTCAGCGTCACGGCGCGCAGCCTCATCTTCCTGCTGGGCCTGGCCGCCATCTTGGCGTTGGCGTACGCCCTGGTGCCCGGCGCCACGCTCACGCTCACCGCGGCCAGCCAGCCGCTCAGCGTCGCCGCCGCCTTGCGGGCCAGCCCGGACCAGTTCGAGGTGGACCCGGCGGCCGGTCTGCTCCCGGCCCGCCGCCTGCGCGTGGAGGTCCAGGATACGGCCCTGATCCCCACCACCGGCGAGGTGGCCGTGCCGGACGCCCCGGCCACCGGCAACGTCGTCTTCACCAACCTGATCGGCACGCCGGCCACGATTCCGGCCGGCGCCAGCCTGCGCACCACCAGCGGCACGCCCGTGCGCTTCGCTACGCTCCAGCCTGCCGTGGTCGAAGGCCGCCTCGGCGCCACCGTGACCGTGCCGGTCCGCGCTGTCAACCCCGGCCCGGGCGGCAATGTCGCCGCCGGCCAGATCAACGCCATCGACGGCCCGCTTGGCACGCAGCTGGCCGTCACCAACCCGGCCGCCACCGAGGGCGGCTCGCTCGCCGAGCGCGCGGCTGTGGCCGCCGCGGACCGCGAGACCGCGCGCGCGCAGTTGACGGCGCAATTGCAGTCCCTGGCCCAGAGCGCGCTGGAAGCGCAGCTCCGGCCGGGCGAGTTCCTAGTGGCCGAGACCGTGACCATCACTCAGGTCCTGGCTGAGTCCTTTGACCGCGCCGTCGGCGAGCCGGCCGATGCCCTCGGCCTGACGCTGCGCCTGGCCGCGACCGGGCTGGTGGTGAGCGATGTTGACGCGCAGGCCGCCGCCGCCGCCGAACTGCGCCGCCAGATCCCGCCGGGCACGACGCTCACCGCGGCGCCGCTGCGCTTCGCGCGCGACCCGCAGGTGACCGTGGACGGGGACGGCCTGATCCGGCTGACCGTGACTGCTGAGGGGCTGGTGGTCCAGCAGGTGGCTGTGGACGAAGCCCGGCGCAGTGTGCTGGGCCTGCCGATCGAAGCCGCCGCGCAGCAGCTGCAGGCGGCGCTGCCGCTGGCTGCCCCGCCCCAGATCACGCTGACGCCGGATTGGTATGCGCGCTACTGGCCGCGCCTGCCCTGGCTGTGGCTGCGCGTGGACGTGGTCGTCCAGTGAGCGCGTCCGTGCCCTCGACTGTTCGGCGCTGGCTGGCCGTCGATCCCGGCGACAAGCACATCGGTCTGGCCGTGTCCGACCCGTTCGGCCTGATCGCGCGGCCGCTGACGACGCTGAGCCACCTCGCCCGCGCGCGCGACGCCGAACGCATCGTGCAGATCGCCGTGGAGAACGAGGCCGGCGGCATCGTCGTGGGGCAGGCCCTGGACTCCGAAGGCGAGGCCGGGCCGGCGGCGCGCAAAGCGGAGCGCCTGGCCGAGGCCGTGCGCGCGCTGACCCAACTGCCGGTGGTCCTATTCGACGAAAGCCTGACTTCGCAGGCGGCCCGCGCCCTGCTGCGCGCGGCCGGCAAATCCCGCCGCGACCGGCGCGCACAGGAACACGCTGCCGCCGCCGCCGCGCTCTTGCAAGGTTTCCTCGATGCGCACCCACCCGAAACGCCGCCAGGCTAACGCCCTGGCCATCTTCTTCCTGGCTTCACTCCTCTTGTGCGTCGTCGTCGTCGCCGGCGCCTATCTTCTGGCGCAACTCAACGGCGCCGCCGGCGCGCTCGGCCGCCCGTCTGAGGGCCTCAACCCGGCCGAACGCCTGGCCTTCACGGTCTACCTCACGGCGCGGGCCGGCGACCTGGCGACGCCGGCCGGCAGCGACCCCACCCCGCGGCCCTTTACCGTGTCCGCCGGCGAGACCGCCGCGGCCGTGGCCGAGCGCCTGGCCGCCGAGGGCCTGATCACCGACGCGCAGCTGCTCAACGTCTACCTGCGCTACGTAGGCCTGGATGCCGGCATCGAGGCCGGCGACTTCATCCTGCGCGCGACCATGACCATCCCCGAAGTCGGCCGCGCCCTCACCGACGCCCGGGCACGCGAGGTGGCCCTGCGCGTGCCGGAGGGCTGGCGGCGCGAACAGATCGCCCAGATGCTGGCGTCCAACCTGGCCCTCAGCCTCTCAGCCGAGGGCTGGCTGGCGCTGACCGGCCCGAACGGCCCGCGCCCCGGCGCGTACTCGTTCTACGGCGACCTGCCGCCCGGCGCCGCGCTGGAGGGCTTTCTCCTGCCGGATACCTACCTGCTCCGGCCGGACGCCACCGCCGAAGACCTGCTGCAGAAGATCCTGGCCAACTTCGAGGCCCAGGTCACGGCCAGCTACCGCGCCGCGCTCAACGCGCGCGGGCTGTCTTTGTATCAGGCCGTCATCATCGCCTCGCTGATCGAACGCGAGGCGGCCGTGGACGACGAGCGCCCGGTCATCGCCTCGGTCATCCTCAATCGGCTGGCCCAGGGGCAGCAGTTGGAGATCGACGCGACCGTGCAGTACGCCGTGGCCACGCCCGACGATTGGTGGCCGCCGGTGCGCGGCCTGGACTTCCGCGTGATCGCCAGCCCCTTCAACACCTACTACATCACCGGCCTGCCGTCCGGCCCCATCGCCAACCCCAGCCGCAAATCGTTGCAGGCCGTGGCCGATGCCGCTCAAACGGATTTCCTGTTCTACCGCGCTCTGTGCGATGGCAGCGGCCGGCACGCCTTCGCGCGCACGTATGAAGAACACCTGGCGAACGCCTGCCCGTGACTGCGGCTGCGGCCGCTGGGCGTGGCTGAAGCGCGGGGACGCGCGCATGACCGGGCTGCGGCCGCGGTTGTTGGCGGCGCTGTGCCTGGCCGCCTTCGGCCTGACCGGCTGCCTGGCCGTCACCCGCCCAGTCGTCAAGATCGGGCTGGTGGCGCCATTTGAGGGACGCTATCGCGCCGTGGGGTATGAGGTCATCTACGCGGTGCGCCTGGCCGTGCGCGAGGCCAATACCGCCGGGGGCGTGGCCGGCTATTCGGTGGAGTTAGTGGCCCTGGACGACGCCGGCGACCCGGACATGGCGGCCGAGCAGGCGCGCAAGCTGGCCGTGGACCCGCAGGTCGTGGGCGTGCTCGGGCACTGGCTGGAGGCCACCACGCTGGCGGCGGCGCCCAAGTACGCTGACGCTGGCCTGCCCGTGTTGGCCACGGCTGCCGGCGGCGACCTGCCCGCTCCGGCCTTGCGCCTCTGGCGGCGCTCCGCCTGCTTCCTGGACACGGGCCTCGGCTGCGCTCAAGCCCTCGAAGACCTGCAGTTGGCCGGCGGCGCGCCCTTTACCGTCACCGTGCCCGCGCCGCTGCCGGCCGACTCAACCGACCCCGCCTTCGCCGAACGCTACCTGGCCCTCTCCAACGGCGTCCAGCCGCGCTTCAACGCCGTGCTGGCCTATGACGCCGCCCGCCTGCTCCTGGACGCCGTGGCGCGCGACATCGCCGACAACAAAACGCCGACCCGGGCCGGGGTCGGCGCTCTGCTCGCGGCCAGCAACTTCGCCGGCCTGAGCGGACCGATCCGTTTTGACGCGGCGCGCAACTGGGCCGCCGCCCCCGCCTGGACGTACCTTTGGGACGGCACCGACCTGACCCGACCGTGAGCGGGCCGGCCAGTTCGGCGGCCGCGCACTTCGTCAGCGGCTGCGCAGCACCTTGTAATACAGCGGCAGCGGCTTGACGCGCCCGGCGCTGAAGCGGTGGGCGGCCAGCACGCGCGCCCGGGCCTGGGCCAGCTTGTCGGCGTCGGAGGCGTGGACTTTGAAGAGCGGCTCGCCCTTTTTGACGCGCTCGCCCACCTTGTGCAGGATCTCAAAGCCGACGGCGTAATCCAGCGGATCGCCCTTCTTGGCGCGGCCCGCCCCCAGGTCTACGGCCGCCAGCCCGATCTCGCCGGCGTGGATCTCGGCCAGGCGGCCCGTGCGCGGCGCCGGCACCGTCTCCACCAGCGCGGCGCGCGGCAATTGGTCCGGGTCATCCACCGGGCCCGGGTCACCACCCTGCGCCGCCACCATCGCCCGGAACTTGGACAGGGCCCGGCCGTCCGCCAGCGCCTGTTCCAGCTGGGCGCGTGCCGCCGCCAGCGTCCGGGCGCGGCCGGCCAGTTGCAGCAGGTGTCCGCCGATCAGCAGGCAGTGCTCGCGGAAATCGGCCGGGCCGCCGCCGCGCAGCGTGGCCAGCGCCTCGCGCAGCTCCAGCGCATTGCCCACGGCCTGGCCGAGCGGCTGGTTCATGTCTGAGATCACGGCCACCACCCGGCGTCCGGCTTTCTGGCCGATGCTGACCATGGCGCGTGCCAGCGCCGTTGCGTCCGGCAGGGACGCCATGAACGCGCCGTGGCCCATCTTCACATCCAACACGATGGCCTGCGCGCCGCCCGCGATCTTCTTGCTCATCACGCTGCTGGCGATGAGCGGGATGCTCTGTACGGTGCCGGTCACATCGCGCAGCGCGTACAGCTTGCCGTCCGCCGGCGCCAGGTCCCCGGACTGGCCGGTGAGCACCAGGCCCACATCCCGCAGCTGCTGCTTGAACTCGGCCACGCTCAGCGCCGTGCGGATGCCCGGAATCGATTCGAGCTTGTCGATGGTGCCGCCCGAAAAGCCCAGCCCGCGCCCGGACATCTTGCCCACCGGCACACCGCAGGCCGCCACGGCCGGCTCCACCACCAGCGTCACCTTGTCGCCGACGCCGCCGGTGGAGTGCTTGTCCACGGCGAAGGGTACGGTGTCGCTCAGGTCGATGGTCTCGCCGGAGCGCGCCATCGCCAGCGTCAGGGCCGTCATCTCGCGCGCCGTCATGCCGCGGAAGAAGACGGCCATCGTCCAGGCCGCGGCCTGGTAGTCCGGGATCTCGCCCCGCGTCAGGCCGGTGATGAAGAAATCGATCTCGCTCTCGCTGAGTTCGCGGCCATCCCGTTTCTTGGTGATGATGTCAACGGCTCGCATTCCGCCTCCCGAACCCGGTCTTGGGTCAGTCCGCGTCCAGAAACGCCGCCGGCAGCGGCGGCCAATCGTCACTCTGGTCGGCCTGGTCCGGCCAGTTCTCTTTGCCGCTCCAGCTCTCGATCGCCAGGGCATAGACGCTGGTGCGCTTCAATTCCTGATCCGTGATCGGCCGGTACTCGCGGCCGGCCGTCAGCCGGGGGAAATACTTGCCGATCAGGCCCGTCAGCAGCCGGCGCTGTTCGTCCGGCGTCTCCACCACCCGGATCGGCCCGAAGACCACCACGCTCGCGTACTGCACGCTGAACTCCAGCGCTACATTGCTGGGCAGCGGCCGACCGGTCTCGTAGGCCGCCAGGCTGGCGCGCGGCTGGCGCTCCACGTTGGCGCGCAGCCGGCCCGTCCGGTTGGAGTGAAAGGCGATCTGGCCGCCGGCCTCGTCGTACCAGAACGTCGTCGGCGTCAGGAACGGCTGCGTATCCCAGACGGTGGCCACCGTGCCGATCTGGGCGCGGCGCAGAAAAGCGCGCACCCAGGCGTCGTCCCGGGCGTGCTCCGGGCGGCGCTGCTGGTGGGGCGGCGTCACGGACGGGTCATAGTTTTTGGGCATGCGGCCGGCTCCGGGCGCCGCGCCGGTCATGGGGCGGCGGGTGCGAAGGTATTATAATCCGCACCAACTACTCCCCTTTTTGTGAAGGCACATCCGCATGCAGACCTGCGACCTCCTCCTCACCAATGCCCTGGTCCTGACCATGGACGAGGCTTCCACCCAGTATCCGGCCGGAGCCGTGGCCGTGACCGGCGACCGGATTGTGGCCGTCGGCCCGGAACGTGAACTGGCGGCCGAGTACACGCCCCGGCAGACCCTGGACTGCGGCGGGAAGGTGGTCATGCCGGGCCTGGTCAACGCCCACACCCACGCGCCCATGACCCTGCTGCGCGGTCTGGCCGACGACCGGCGCCTGGACGTCTGGCTGCTCGGCTACATGATGCCGGTCGAGCGCGAGTTTGTGTCGCCGGACTTCGTGCGCTTGGGCACCGGCCTGGCCTGCGCCGAGATGATCCGCTCCGGCATCACGGCCTTCGCCGACATGTACTACTTCGAGGAGCATGTGGCCGAGGCGGCGGCCGCCGCCGGCCTGCGCGCCCTGTGCGGCCAGACCGTGCTCAAGTTCCCGTCGCCGGACGCGGCCTCCTACGAAGATTCGCTGGCCATGGCCCGCGACTTCATCCAGCGCTGGAAGGACCACCCGCTCATCGTGCCGGCCCCGGCCCCGCACGCGCCTTACACCTGCACGGCCGAAATCCTGCAGGAGTGCTCGGCGCTGGCCCAGGAGTTCGACGTGCCCCTGCACGTGCACCTCTCGGAGACTTTGCTGGAGGTCGAGAACTCGCGCAAGGAGCACGGCATGCCGGTGGTGCCGTGGGTGAAGAAGCAGCGTTTGCTGGAGGCCAAGGTGCTGGCCGCGCACTGCGTCCACATCGACGAGGGCGAGATGCGCACGCTCAAGAACGCCGGCGCCGGCGTGGCCCACAACCCCACCAGCAACCTCAAGCTGGCCTCCGGCGTGGCGCCCGTGCCGCGCATGCTGGCGCTCGGTCTGAACGTCGGCATCGGCACCGACGGCCCGGCCTCCAACAACGACCTGGATATGTTCGAGGAGGTCCGCCTGGCCGCGATCCTGGCCAAGGGCATCAGCGGCGACCCGACCACCCTGCCCGCCCGCGACGCCTTGCACATGGCCACGCGCCTGGGCGCCAAGGCCCTGCACCTCGGCCACCTGACCGGCACGCTGGAGGCCGGCAAGCGCGCCGACCTGATCCTGGTGGACCTGGCCCGGCTGCACAACTCGCCCAAGTTCACGCATGACCCCAACGCCGTCTACTCGCAGTTGGTCTACGCCGCCCACGCCACGGATGTCACCGACGTGATGTGCAACGGCCGGTGGCTGATGCGCGACCAGCGGCTGCTGACCGTGGACGAGCAGGCGCTGCTGACGGCCGCCGGCGATTACGCCAAGCGCATCGACCACTTCCTCATCCAGCGCGAAGGCAGCGTTCTGCAGAAGCTCATCGCCATCGGCGGCGCGGTGGAGGAGGAGAGCTTTGAGGTGCAGGTGAAGGCCCACCTGTCCGACGATGAACAGGCGCTCAACGTCCTGAAGGGCAAGGACCTCACCCTCATCCGCGAGCGCCACTACCACGAGTACGACGCTTACTTCTTCTTCGCCGACCCGGCCCAGGGCCGGCTGCGCTACCGCGAGGACGAGTTCCTGGACGAGAAGGGCAGCGTCACCACCGTGCGCGGCCGCCTGACCCTGATGGGGCCGGCGCGCGAGGCCGAGTTCGGCTCGGTGCTGCTCTCGCGCTCGCGCTACCTGGCCCCGGCCACGCACTCGCTGCGCTTCTACCGCGAGTACTTCAAGCCGACCGAGGAGCGCGAGGTGGAGAAGGACCGCCGCCGCTGGCTGGTGGTCTTCCGCGGCGTCGAGTTCTTTGTGAATCTCGACAAGCTCACCAAACCCGCGCATGACGGCTACTACATCGAGATCAAATCGCGCACCTGGTCGCGCCGCGACGCCAAGGACAAAGCCGCCATCATCACCGAACTGCTGGGCCTGTTCGGGGCCTCGCCCGAGCACGTCGTCCGCGAGGGTTACGCCGAGTGGGCGACCGAGTAACGCGCTGAGCGAGCGCCGCCAGCGCCGCATGGACGTCGCCGCTTACCTGGAGCGCCTCGCTTACCAGGGCCCGCGCACGCCGGAGCTGGCGGTGCTACGCGCCTTGCAGCGCGCCCATCTGCGCCACGTCCCTTTCGAGAACCTGGACATCGCCCTGGGCCGGCCGCTCGTGCTGGACGAGGCCGCGCTGTTCGCCAAGGTCGTGCGCCGGCGGCGCGGCGGTTTCTGCTACGAGCTGAACGGCTTGTTCGCGGCCTTGTTGCGGGCGCTCGGCTTTGACGTCACCGCGCTCTCCGCGCGCGTGCTCAGCGACGGCCAGTTGGGGCCGGAGTTCGACCATATGGCGCTGTTGGTCCAGAGTCCCGGCGCGGCTTCGGAACGCTACCTGGTCGATGTCGGCTTCGGCGCTTCGTTTGAGGAGCCGTTGCGTCTGGACGTGTCCGAACCGCAGCCCCAGCCGGTCGGCGTCTACCGCGTCTCCCAGTCCGCTGGGCTGTGGTGGATGCACGAGCTGGACGCCGACGGCCAGGCCGTGGACGGTTACGCTTTCTCGCTGACGCCGCGTCAGCTGGCCGATTACGCCCCCATGTGCGTGTGGCAGCAGACCGCGCCGGAGTCCACCTTCACGCGCAAACGCGTGTGCACGCGCGCCACGCCAGACGGCCGCCTCACTTACAGCGGCACCGGCGCCGCCAATCGCCTCAGCCTCACGCGCCCCAGCGGACGTGAGGAGATCACGCTCACCAGCCCGGCCCAATGCGCGGCCCTGCTGGACGAGCACTTCGGCCTCCGCCTGGATGCCGACCTCGCACCCTGGTTCATGGCTTGAACCGCGCCCACCAACCTTCAATTCAGGCCCCCTCTGGTTGAATTTTCCGTCCGTCACAAAGGCGCTCTGCGCTCCATAATCACCGCGCTTCTGTCAAGTTCACGCGAGCTTCACTTAAGATTCGCCCTTGGTTTGCTGATTGCGGGAGGCGCCTCCGCTAGAGTGACCCTCAGCGGCCTCCGGCCTTGCGCCGGTCAAGCCGCCCAAACACTCAGGCTGGCGGGTGCTTCCTTCAAGAAGACTCCGCCGGCCGGGAGGCTGAAGCGCCATGGACGCCATCTACGCCCTAGCCCGACCTGCGGCCCGCAGTCAGCTGGCCTGTCTGATCACCAAACCCGGCACCTCACCGCTGGTCATGAAGACCGGCCGCGCCGTCAGCCCATGGTCGGAACCGGCCACCTGGGGCGGGCGCCTGCCGCGCGCCGGTGACACCGTCATCATCCCGCCCGGCGGCCGGGTGGTGCTGGACATCAGCCCGCCGCCGCTCAAGGGCCTGCAGGTGGACGGCATGCTGCTGTTCGACGATCAGGACCTGAACCTTTCGGCCGGCCACATCCTGGTGCACGGCGAGTTCCGCATCGGCTCGGCCACACAGCCCTTCCTGCACCACGCCATCATCACGCTCACCTCGGGCGGCAAGGCGGACGCCATCCCCGGCCTGGGCGGCAAAGCCCTGGCGGCCGCGGACGGCGGTCAGATCGAACTGCACGGCGAGTGGCGTGACAGCCGCGTGAAACTCGGCGCCAGCGCCGAGCTGGGCGCGGACGAGATCATCGTGGACCGCGTCACCAACTGGCGGCCCGGCGATCGGCTGGTGCTGGGCTCGGCCGGGCCGCGGCCCCTCAACACCGAGACGCGCACCATCGTCGCGGCCTACCAGAACGTCATCCGCCTGAACGAGCCGCTGCGCCACAGCTACTGGGGCGGGCTGCACGTCTTCCCGGGCGGCACGCTGGACCAGCGCGCCGAGGTGCGCCTGATCAGCCGCAACATCGTCGTGCGCGGCGCCAACACCGGCGAGGCCCTGTACGGGGGCTGCGTGGCCGCCCTGCCCGGCGGCTGGCTGCGCCTCTCGGGCGTGGAGTTTACGGCCCTCGGCCAGCCCGGCCGCTACGCCATCCACAGTCATCCGGCCGCCGACGCAGCCGCGGTGTGGATGGTCGGCTGCAGCCTGCACCGCAACATCCAGCCCGGCCTGCTGCTGATGCGCCGCGACCCGCAGTTGCTGGAACAGAACGTGGTCTGGGACATGGGTTGAGGCCGCCGCCCCGCCCGGAAACAAAACGGCCCGGAAGCCTGCGCGCGGCTTCCGGGCCGTATCGTCTACCGGGATCACGGTCACGGTTTCTTGAAGCGCGCCTGCCACTCGAAGAGCCGGCCCAGCGCCTCCATCGGCGTCAGCGAGTTCAGATCGAGCCCGCGCAGCTCGTCCAGCAGGGGATTGGTCTCCGGGAACAGCGCCATCTGCTGCGGCGCGGGGTCGCTCAGGCGCACGGCGCGGCCGCCGGTGGCCTCCAGCTGCTGCATGATCTCCTGGGCTCGGCCGATGACGGCGCGCGGCAGGCCGGCCAGCTGGGCCACGTGGATGCCGTAGGAGCGGTCGGCGCCGCCCGGCACGATGCGGTGCAGGAAGATGACGCGCTCGCCCTCTTCGGCCACGGCCACGTTGTAGTTGCGCACGCCCGGCAGCACCGCCGCCAGGTCGGCCAGCTCATGGTAATGCGTGGCGAACAGCGTCTTGGCCTTAAGCTGCGGGTGGTTGTGGATGTACTCGACGATGGCCCAGGCCAGTGACAGGCCGTCGTAGGTGCTGGTGCCGCGCCCGATCTCGTCCAGGATCAACAGGCTGCGCGGCGTGGCGTTGTGCAGGATGTTGGCCGTCTCCACCATCTCCACCATGAACGTGGACTGGCCGGCGTGGATCTCGTCCTGGGCGCCGATGCGCGTGAAGATCCGGTCGACGATGCCCAGCCGGGCCGCGTCGGCGGGCACAAAGCTGCCGATCTGGGCCAGCAGGCTGATCAGGGCCGTCTGGCGCAGGTAGGTACTTTTTCCGCTCATGTTGGGGCCGGTGATCACGCGCACGCTCTCGCCCGGCTCGAAGAGCACGTCGTTGGGCACGAAGCGCTGCCCCGCCCCCAGGAGCTCCTCCACCACCGGGTGCCGCCCGCCGTGGATTTCCAGGCCGGCCCCGGCCACAATCTCCGGCCGGACGTAACCATGGCGCGCGGCCACCTCGGCCAGCGCCGCCACCACGTCCAATTGGGCGATCAGCCGGGCGCTGGCCAGCAGCCGGCCAGCCTGCGCCCCGATCAGGCCGCACAACTCCTTGAACAGCCGGGTCTCGATCTCGAGGATGCGTTCCTCGGCGTTGAGCACCAGCGTCTCGTATTCCTTCAGCTCGGGCGTGATGTAGCGTTCGGCGTTGACCAGCGTCTGCTTGCGGATGTAGTTCTCGGGCGCCCGGTCGCTTTGGCCGCGGCTGAGCTCCAGGTAGTAGCCGAAGACCTTGTTGTAACCGACCTTGATGCCTTTCAGGCCGGTGCGCTCGCGCTCGGCCTTCTCCAGGCCCGCGATCCACTCGCGGGCGTGCCGGGAGGCCTCCAGGACCCCATCCAGTTCGGCGGCGTAGCCCGTCCGGATGACCCCGGGTTTGGAGAGCACCGCCGGCGGCTCTTCGGCCAGGGCGGTCTCCAGCAGTGTCAGCACGTCCGCCGCGGGGTCGAGCTGCGGCGCCAGCGCCTTCAGGCTGGGGGCCGCCTCGCCGGTCTCCAGCCGTGCGCGGATCGCGGGCAGCGCCCGCAGCGTCTCGCGCAAGGCCACCAGGTCGCGCGGGTTAGCGGTCCCGCCCAGGATGCGGTTGGTGATGCGCTCCAGGTCCGCCAGGGGTTGCAGCGCCGCGCGCACCTCGGCGCGCAGCAGGCCCTGGGCGTGGAAGGCCCCCACCTGCTCCAGGCGCTGGTTGATGCGGGCGGCCTCCAACAGCGGCTGATGCACCCACTCGCGCAGGCGCCGCGCCCCCATGGCCGTCACCGTTTGGTCCAGGACGCCCAGCAGCGAGCCCTTCACCTGGCCGCCGCGCAAGGTTTCGGCCAACTCCAGGTTGCGGCGCGTGGCGGCGTCCAGGGTCATGAAGTCGTCCAGCGAGTAGACAGCCAGCCGGGTCAGCAGGCTGAGGGCGCCGGGGCGCGTCTCACGCACGTAGTGCAGGATGGCCGCGCAGGCGGCCGCCGCCAAGGGCGCCGCCTCCAGCCCAAAGCCGGCCAGCGAACTGACGTTGAAGTGCTCCAGCAGCAGGTTCTGGGCCTGGCCGGGATCAAAACGCCAGGCCGGCAGCGGCGTGCGCGGCACGGGCACGGCCTCCAGGGCGGCGGCGGGCACGCTGTCCGGCACCAGCAGTTCGGCCGGCCGCAGCCGGACCAGTTCGTGGCGCACGGCTCCCCAGATATCGGGCGCGGCCAGGCTGGTGACGGCGAAGTCGCCGGTGGTGATGTCCACGTGCGCCAGGCCGGCGCGCCCATCCGCCACCGCCAGCGCGGCCAGGTAGTTGTGGCGGCTGGCGTCCAGCAGGTTGGGCTCCACCACCGTGCCCGGCGTCATCACCCGCACCACCTCGCGCCGGAACAGCCCGTTGATGGCCTCGCTGCCGGTCTGCTCGCAGATGGCCACATGGTAGCCCTTGGCGATCAGCCGGGCGACGTAGTTCTCCATCGCGTGGAACGGGATGCCCGCCATGGGGATGCGGACCTTGCCCTTGATCATCTGGCGCGAGGTTTCCACGATCTCAAGCTCGCGCGCCACCAGCCGGGCGTCTTCGTTGAAGGTCTCGTAGAAGTCGCCCAGCCGGAAGAACAGGATCCCGTTCGGGTGCTGGCGTTTGATCTCGAGATATTGCTGGTACAGCGGGGTCGGGTCTTGCTCAGTGGTCATGGCGGGGCGATTGTAGCGGCAAACCGGCGCGGCTGGAAGCGCCGGCCAATCAAAAAGCCCTCGCCGTGGTGGCGAGGGCTCCGGCCGACTGCCAGCGGCCAGGGGGTCAGATCGACCCGATGGCGGCCTCAGTGTCCGCGTAGGTCTGGAACAGGGCGTCCAGGCCGGCGATGCTGAGCACTTCCCGGACGCGCTCCGACGGCTGGGCCAGCATGACCGAGCCGCCCTTGGACTTCAGCACCTTCTGGGCCGAGATCAGCGCGCGGACGCCGGCGCTGCTGATGTAATCGGTGCCGTCCATCTCCAGGACCAGATGGGCGTGGCCGGTCTCTACCTGCTTGCGCAGCGCGTCCTCGAACTGAGGCGCCACGCTGGCATCCACCCGGCCGGTCACCCGGATGACGTTAACGCGTTTGTACTCGCGGACATTGATCTCCATAAGTCCTCTCCTTACGCCATTGCGCTGATTTTAGCATAGGCCTTCGTCTCAGGCCTCCGTCGAACGGCGCAATTCTTGAACCGCTTCGGCCACGGTGGGATGAATCACGAACAATTTATCTAGACCGGACATGCGGAAAGCCTGCAGCACGTTGGCGCTGACCTGGGCCAGCCGGACGTCGCCGCCCATGGTGCGCGCCCGGCGCAGGCCCAGCATGAGCACGCGCAGGCCGGCCGAGGCCATGTAGATCACGTTGCCGCAGTCCACCACGATGTGGGTGTGACCCTCCTCCAACAGGCCGTTGAAGGCATCCTCGACGGCGCGGGCGGCGGCGGTGTCGATGCGGCCCTCGGGCGCCAGGGACCAGATGTCTTGGGTTTCCAGGTACGAGACTTGAATCATTACGCCTGCCTCAAATATTCGGCGATCAACTGGGCCGTGTGCACCAGCGAGTCGCGGTGGGTGCGCTCGTAGTTGTGCGAGGCGTCCACGCCGGGGCCGAGCAGCCCAACGCGCACGTCGCCGCCGGCGCGCCAGTAGGCCTCGCCATCCGAACCATAATACGGGTAGATGTCGACTTTATACGGGATGCCGGCGTTTTCCGCCAGCGCCCGCAGCTTGCGGTTCATGGCCGGATGATACGGCCCGCCCGAGTCCTTGACGCAGATGCAGGCGCTGAACTCGTCGGAGGCCTGGCCCGGCCCCACCGCGGCCATGTCCAGCGAGACCAGCTCGGCCAGGTCCGGCGGAAAGCCGCTGGCGGCGCCGTGGCCGACCTCTTCGTAATGGCTGATGTGCAGGGTGGTGCGCTGGGCGGGTGTGATCCCGGCGGCCTGCAAGGCCCGGACGGCCGCCCACAGGCAGGCCACGGCGGCCTTGTCGTCCAGATGCCGGGAGCGCAGGAAGCCGGCCGGGCCGGACTCCACGCGCGGGTCGAAGGCCACGCAATCGCCGACGCCAATCCCGAGCGCGCGCGTCTCGTCGGCGGTGGTGGTGCGCGCGTCCAGGCGCACCTCCATCCCGTCGTCGTCCCGCTTGAGGTCACCCGTCTCGGCGCCGAAGATGTGGCTGGAGGCCTTGGTCACCAACAGCGATCCACGGATCGCCTGGCCGCCGGCCGTGAACACGGTGCAGCCTTCCCCCTCGACCGTGTTCCAGGCGAACCCGCCGAGCTTGGTCAGCTTGAGGCGTCCGGTAGGCCGGATCTCCTTGACCATGGCGCCGAGCGTGTCCACGTGGGCGGTCAGCGCGCGCGGCGCGTCGGCGGCACGGCCGGCCCACTCCATCACCAGCGCGCCCTTCACGGTCCGGCGCAGCGCCAGGCCCAGCGGCTGGAAGCGGGCCTCGACGTAGTCCAGGGCGCGCTCGGTGAAACCGGTCGGGCTGGGCACGTTCAGCAGGCCGACAAGGCACTCCAACAGGGCGTCGACGTCAATGGGCAAAGCCGAGGACATAGGCGGCTCCGTGGTCATCAGCGGCGCGGGCGGGTCACAACTCGTCCACGTCGATAAAACGAAAATGGTCCAGCGCCAGGGCTGGCAGGCGGTGGACGCCGCAGAGACCGGACAGGGCCGGCCGGTCGCGCCCGACCGCGCGCACGTGGCGCAGGGCCGTCACCAACTCCTGATCAAAGCGCAGTTCGGCCACCGGGTAGGCCAGCTCCCCGCCCTCGATCCACCACACGCCGTCGCGGGTGGTGCCGGTGGCGGCCGCGCCGCGCGAGGCGGTCTGGCGCACATACCAGAAGCGCGAGATGTACAGGCCGCGCTCCACGCCCCGGATCAGGTCGTCCAGGGAGGCCGGGCCGGGTGCCAGCGCCAAGTTCTCGGGCAGCGGGCCGTCCCAGTCTTCGTCGTCGTAGGGCTGGGCGTGGCCGGTGGAGGTCTTGCCGGGTTCGCGCCGGGCCGTCCAGCGATCGTACACGGGCGAGGTCGGCACACCCGCCACCACGATCGGCACGCGCTGCTTGGCGACGCCCTCGCAGTCGAAGGCCCGCGGCAGGCCGTCGGCGTCGAAAGCGTCGTCGGTGATGGTGATCAGCGGCGACATGCAGCGCTCGCCGAAGTGCGCGTTCATCCAGCTGCGGCCTTCCTGCACGGCCAGCGCGCCCATACCGTCCTCGACCATGGCCTCGATCAGCGTCAGGACCGCGTAAGGCTCCAGCACCACCGGGTACTCGCCGGCCGGCAGGGGCCGCCGCCGCTGGGTGGTGCGGGCGCGCCGGAAGGCGTCCTGGCGCAGGCGGACCAGATCCACCTGCTCGTGCCGCCAGCCGGTGGCGTGCGCGTAAGACGAGGCCGGCGGCTCAGACTGCTCGCAGACGAAGGTGGCGTCTATCTGCGTGCTGGGCGCATAGGCGAACAGGCCGTTCGAGTTCAGGATGGCGTGCTCATAGCGCGCCACGCTGTACGCACCGGACGCCTCCAGCCGGGTCGCGCGGGCCTCGGCGCACAGGTCGGCCACGGCGCGGGCGCGCAAGACCGGGTCATCCACCAGGCGCGCCACCGCCTCGTCGAACGGCGGCGGCTGGGCGGCGTAGGTCTGCGGCCCGGGCAGGCCCGGCCACTCCGGGTTATCCGGCAGGTGCCGCGCCAGGCTGGCCGCCTGCTGCACGGCCCGCTCCAGACCGGCCTCGGTCAGGTCGTTGGTGGTGACCGTGCCAACGCGCGTCCCCAGCGCCGCGCGCACTTCCAGAGTGGCGTCGGTCTCGGCGACATGCTGGTGGATGGCGTTCTGCGCGAAACGCGTCAGCGCCTCGTCCATCGCCAGGTAGACCAGTTCGGTTTCGTCCGCCTCGGAACGCGCCAGCGCGCGCTCCAGCAGCGCCCGGATAGCCTCCGGGCCGAGCCGCGCCGGGCTCGGCCCGCTTGTACGTTTCGACGCCATAGCCTCTCACCAACGGCGCCGCGCGGCGCCGCCGCTTTTCAGTGTCACTCGCTGCGGACCGAATGGGTTGGGCCGACCAGCCGCACCGACGGCTTGCCCACCAGCAGCCCGCACAACCCGCCGCGCTGCGCGACGTTGACGACCATCTTCTGCGACGCCCGCCCCAGCACGGATAACCCGTATTTGGTGGGCGCCAGCCCCATGACTGTGTAGAACGGCTCGACCGTGGCGGTCCCATCGGCGGCCACCACCGGAAATTCGTAGACCGGGATGCGCGTCAGGCGTTGCACCACCCATTGTTCCTCGCCGCTTTCGGCGGCGGTGACCGCCTCCTGCAGGGCCGCGTCCCACTCGCTCTGGCTCACCGCCGGCCCGATGACCACCCGGTCACCGCCGTACGAGCGGTTGGGCTTGAGCACCAGCAGGTCGTGTTCCTTGCGGATGTGCTCGAGCAGCTGGACGCTCTCGCCGTCGGCCAGCGTGGTCCGCCGGTCGGCGATGACGCGCGTCCACAGCACGTGGCGCCGGAAGACCTGGCGCTCGTCCGCGCTGAAATACTTGTTGGTGTACTGGGGATCGGTCAGGATCTCCCAGCAGCTCTTGTGGTCGAAGTCGCCGGCCAGCGACGAGATGACGCGGTTCTGCTTGAAGAGCTGGCGCAGCGGCCCGATGTCCACGCCCTCCTCGGCTTCGATGTAAAGCATGTCCCGGATCTCGTAGTCGCGGTAGACCGCGTCCACCACCCGGCCTTTGTAGAGCACTTCGCCGCCCACCTGGTACAGCTCGGTAGGGTCGGCGTGAAAGATGTTCAGGCCGTGGCGCTCCTGGTAATACTCAGCCAGACACTCCTGCTCCACCGGGCCATCCCCCGAATATTTGGGCTCGACGAAGCAGAGGTTGCGGCCGCTGCGCCCGATCCCCTCCAGGTGATCCAGGACTTCTTGGATGAAGAGCTCGCGCAAGTCCTGGCCGGCCTCCAGGCGCAGCTTGGGATCATGCCGCTGCAGGGCCGGCACCACCACGTCGGCCAGGAGCTGCTCCACGTTCGGGATCAGGTGGATGCCGCCCACGCCGGACAGGTTGGGCTCCATGAAGTGGAGCGAGTCCTTCCACATCGGGCTGGTCAGGTCGATGACGGCGTCCAGCCGGCCGAAGACCGGGTTATTCTCACGGTGGTTGGGGCCCCAATTATCCCACAGCCATTTTTCTTCGGGCGGCTCCAACGGGACCACGCCGCGCACGCCGAAGTCCTGGATGTACAGGTCCGGCAGGCGTTTGAGGGCGTTGATCAGGGTCAGGGCGACGAAATGCAGGTAGGCGAGCTGGTCCGGCAGGATGCCGGTGGGCCGCAGCATCACCGAGATCGGCTCGGCCTCCCCCTCGCGCATGTAGATCAGCTTGCGCTGCAGCGCCTCGGCCCGCAGCGTGTCCCGCAGCTCGGAAAACTCGGACGGCGACAGACGGCTGAACGCCTGTCGCAGCTGGCTGTCCAGGGTCAAACCACTCAGGCCGCGTTCTTCGGCGGGGGTCAGCGTCGACATGCGTTTCCTTAGTGCCCCGTCCCGTTGACGGGGACGTCGGCTGCCGCTGGTATGGCTTCAGGCGCAGCGCTGCTACCTTCATCTCATCCAGACGGACGGGGCACATGTGAACCAAGCCGGGTAGCAGAAGTTTAGTATAAATGACCCAAACGTCAACCGATAGGAGCTTGGCATGCGAAAAACAACGAACGGCGCGCTGGGAGTGCTGGCGCTGTGGGCGCTGGCGGCCTGCCAGCCGGGGGCCCCGGCCGAACCGGGCGTGAGCGGGCCCGCCGGCGAAAGCGCGCGGGTCGTCGCCGTGATCGACGGCGACACCATCGACGTGGTTCTGGCCGGCGGCCGGACCGAGCGCGTGCGCTACATCGGCGTGAACACGCCCGAGCGGGACCAGCCGTGCTACGCGGAGGCCACCGCGGCCAACGCCGCCCTGGTCGCCGATCAGACGGTGACCCTGGTGGAAGATGTGAGCGAGACCGATCCCAACGGGCGTCTGCTGCGCTACGTGTACGTCGACGATGTCTTCGTCAATGCCCAGCTGGTGGCGGACGGCTACGCCGAAGCGCGTGAGTATCCGCCGGACACGGCCCAGGCCGAGGCCCTGGAGGCCCTGGAGGCCGAGGCGCGCGCCGTCCAGCGCCAGTGCCACGCCACCGGCGTCTTCGGCCCGGCGGCGCCCGCGCCCTACGTCTGCGCGGACGGCCAGCCCTGTATCAAGGGCAACCGCAATGCCGAAGGCGCGCTGTATTATCACTTTCCCGGCTGCGGCGCGTACCCGCGCACGGAGATCAACGAAGCCGCGGGCGAGCGCTGGTTCACGTCCAGCGCGGAGGCGGAGGCCGCCGGCTGGCAGCGGGCGCCCAATTGCCCGTGAGCGCGCGGCTCCGCAGGATTATGGGCCGGCCGCGCCGGTTTTCCTCGGATGTGGAGGCGCCGGCGGCTCGCTATGCTAAGGCGATCAGGGAGGACCCGCCCGCCATGCCCATGCTTTCGCGCCGTCTCAAACACAGCCTGCCCGCCCTCGTCGGGGCGCTCGTCACCTTGGGGTGTTTGCAGTTAACGCCCGCACCGCCGCCCACCGTCACCGCCCAGAGCCCGGCGCCGACCGTCGCTGCGCCGCGGCCAGAGCCGACCACAGGCCCAACCCAGGCGGACACGCCCGCCGTGGCCGCCCTGGACAGCGGCGTCTACGCGGACGCGCTGGCGGCTGGCTGGGAAAACTGGTCGTGGGATACCGGCATCAACCTGGCGGCGTCCGCGCCCGTCCACGCCGGCAGTCACGCCGCCGCCGTTACTTTTCAGCAGGCCTGGGCCGGCTTCTACCTGCACGCCGGCGCGGCCCTGGACGGCGGCCAATTCACGGCCCTGCGCTTCTACCTCCACGGCGGGGCCGGCGGCGGCCAGCAGATCAGCGTGGCCGTGAACGGCGACACCGCCCACGCCGTCACCGTCAACGCGCCGGCCGGCGCCTGGCAGCTGGTGGAACTGACGCTGGCGCAGCTGGGCAGCCCGGCCAGCCTCAACGAGGTCTGGTGGCAGGACGCCTCCAACGGCGCGCAGGCCACGTTCTATCTGGACGACATCGTCTTCGTCGGCAGCGCCGCACCGCCGGCGGCGCTGGCCCTGAGCGTGAACGTCGGCGCCGGCCGCCACGCCATCAGCCCCCTGATCTACGGCCTCAACTTCGCCGACGAGACCTTCGCGGCTGAGCTGGACCTGCCGCTCAACCGCTGGGGCGGCAACAGCACCACGCGCTACAACTGGCAGAACGACACCTACAACACCGCCAGCGACTGGTTCTTCCAGAACATCCCCAACACCAACGCGGACGTGGCCGCTCTGCCGGACGGCTCGGCCTCGGACCGCTTCGTCGAGCAGAACGAGCGGACCGGGACCGAGTCGCTGATCACGGTGCCGCTGATTGGCTGGGTGGCCAAACGCCGCCCGCCCAACGGCACGCACCCGTATGACTGCGGCTTCAGCGTCAGCAAGTACGGCGCGCAGCAGGCCACGGACTGGCAGTGGGACCCGGACTGCGGCAACGGCCTCCAGCCGAACGGCACGCCGCTCACCGGCAACAACCCGGCCGACACCAGCGTCGCCGTGGACCCGGCCTTTGTGCAGAACTGGGTGGACCACCTGGCAGGCCGCTTCGGGGCCGCCAACGCCGGCGGCGTGCGCTTCTACGCGCTGGATAACGAGCCGATGCTGTGGAACAGCACCCACCGCGACATCCACCCGCAGGCCGTGACTTACGATGAACTGCGCGACCGGACCTACGCTTACGCGCCCGCGCTCAAGGCCGGCGACCTGGGCGCGCAGACGCTCGGCCCGGTGCTGTGGGGCTGGTGCGCGTACTTCTACTCGGCTGCCGACAACTGCGCGCCGGGCGCCGACTATGCCGCCCACGGGAACACGCCCTTCGTGGCCTGGTACCTGGCGCAGATGCAGGCCTACGAGACCGCCCACGGCACCCGCCTCCTGGATTACCTGGACCTGCACTACTACCCGCAGGCCAACGGCGTCTCCCTCTCTTCGGCCGGCAACGCCGCCACGCAGGCCCTGCGCCTGCGCTCGACGCGCTCGCTCTGGGACCCGACTTACGTGGACGAAAGCTGGATCGCCCAGGCGGGGCCGGACGGCGGCAAGGTCCAGTTGATCCCGCGCATGCGCGCCTGGGTGGACGCCAACTACCCCGGCACGCGCCTGGCCCTCACCGAGTACAACTGGGGCGGCCTGGAGCACATCAACGGCGCGCTGGCGCAGGCCGACGTGCTGGGCCTCTTCGGGCGCGAGGCCCTGGACCTGGCGACGCTGTGGGCGCCGCCCGAGGCGGACCAACCGGGCGCCTTCGCCTTCCGCCTGTACCGCAACTATGACGGCGGCGGCGCCAAGTTCGGCGATGTCAGCGTCAGCGCGGCCAGCACCGACCAGGCCAAGCTGTCCGTCTACGCCGCCCAGCGCACCGGCGACGACGTGGTCACGGTCCTGGTCGTCAACAAGAGCGGCGTCGCGCAGACCGCCGACCTGACGCTGACCGGCTTCACGGCCGCCGCCACCGCCCAGGTCTACCGCTACAGCGCCGCGAACCTGAACGCCATCGTGCGCGCCGCCGACCTCCTGGTGGACGGCGGCCAGGTGAGCGCCACCTATCCGGCTGACTCGATCAGCCTGCTGGTCTTCACGCCCAGCGCCGGGCCGGCGCCGCTCAACCGCGTCCACCTGCCCGTGGTCCGGCGTTAGGCCCAGGCCGGATTTCGTGCTAGAATCCGGGCCATGTCGAGCCTGAGCTACCTCCCCCGCGGACACCATCATCCCCACCCACATTGGGGTTAGTTTGGCCTGGGCTGGGGTTGGATCACGACTTTCTTCAGCAGACACGAGCGCGGGCCACACGCCCGCGCTTTTGTTTACACTCACGCCGCGCCCGGCGCGGCTGGCGAGACGACCATGAAAACCAAAATCCTGTCCGTCAAAGGCGCCCGCGATTTCTACCCGGAACAGCTGGCCCTGCGGCGCTGGCTGTACGCCAACATGCAGGCGGCCGCGCAGCAGTTCGGTTACCAGGAATATGACGGCCCGTTCCTGGAGACGCTCGACTTGTACGCGGCCAAGTCCGGCGAGGAGCTGGTGAAGGAGCAGGCCTTCGTCTTCAACGACCGGGGCGGCGACCAGATCACGCTGCGCCCGGAGCTGACGCCGTCGCTGGCGCGCATGGTGGCCGCCCGCCAGGGCCAGCTGCCCCGGCCCATCCGCTGGTGGAGCTTCGGGCCGTTCTGGCGCTATGAGCGGCCGCAGAAGGGGCGCTCACGCGAGTTCTTCCAGTGGAACGTGGACCTGATCGGCGCCGAGAGCCCGGCCGTGGACGCCGAGTTGGCGGCCGTGATGGTGACCTTCTTCCAGCGCCTGGGCTTCACGTCCAGCGAGGTCAAGATCCAGTTCAACAACCGCCGCCTGATGGACGGCCAGATCGCGGCGCTGGGCCTGGCCGAGCAGAAAAAGTCCGTCTTCCGCCTGATCGACCGGCGCGACAAGATGAGCGCGGAGGCCTGGAACAAGTACGCGGCCGACCTGGGCGTGGGCGCCGCCCAGCTAGACGGCCTCCAGGCCATGCTCGCCGACCGCGAGCTCTGGCGCAAGTCCGACGAGTGCCAGGCCTTCCTGGACGCGGCCGAAGCGCTGGGCATCGCCGCCTACCTGGAGTATGACCCCACCGTCATCCGCGGCCTGGACTACTACACCGGCACCGTCTTCGAGGCTCGTGACCGCGAGGGCGAGTTCCGCGCCATCCTGGGCGGCGGCCGCTACGATAACCTGGTGGGCGACGTGGGCGGCGACCGCCTGCCCGGCGTCGGTTTCGCCATGGGCGATATGGTCATCGGCCTGGTGGCCCAGAAATACGGCAAGGTGCCGGCGCTGGCGACCTCGCCAACGCAGGTGCTGGTCACCGTCTTCAGCCCCGCCAGCCAGGCCGAGTCGCTCCGGCTGGCGGCCGAACTGCGCGCCGCCGGCGTCCGGGCGGAGTGGTATCCGGAGGCCGCCAAGCTGGACCGCCAGCTGAAATATGCCGATGCCACCGGCGTGCGCTTCGCCGCCATCCTTGGGCCGGACGAGTTGGCCCAGGGAGTTGTTATGTTGAAGGACCTCAAAACGCGCACCCAGGCGCCGGTCTCCCGCGCGCAGCTGGCGGCCGAGTTGCAGGCCCGGCTCGGCTGAACCAGGCGGCTTTTCATAAATAGAACGGGCGTGCGCTGATTGGCGGAAATTCGGGTCTGGCGCCCGCCGAAATGTGTTAGAATTTCGCCCGCGCCCGCGATGCCGGGATCTATGGTGGCTGTAGCTCAATGGCAGAGCACTTGACTGTGGCTCAAGGGGTTGCGGGTTCAAGCCCCGTCAGCCACCCCTGACGATAGTGGTTAGTGGAACGTGGTTCGGTCCAAAGTCCACTTCCACTAACCACTATCCATTTCCCTGCCCTCGTAGCTCAACTGGATAGAGCATCAGTCTTCGGAACTGAGGGTCGTGGGTTCGAATCCCGCCGAGGGCATTCATCGCAGATCGTCTCCGTCGTCGTCGTCGTCGCACGCATTTTCAGACGCTGTCACAATCCGATATAGCTGGCCGGGCCGGGACCCGGTCGTAGGACTGCCGCCAGACCATGCGTCGCTCGCGAGAGTTGCTATTTAATGACGCCACGCAACGCCTTGAGCTGCTGCTGACGCCGCTCAACCGCTTGGATGTGTCGATTGAGACCTCTTTCCTGGCCGAGGCGATCCGCCTGGCCCGGGAGGACCTCAAGCGCCGGCGCCTCACCCAACTGCAGCCGCATTTTTACCTCTCCACCGGCTACGGCACCGTGGCCGGCACCGCCAGCATCGCCCTGGGCTTCTACGACTGCAACGAGCTGCTGCGCGGGCTCAACCAGGAGCTGCGCGGCTTCCTGTATTCGCACGAAGACATCGTCAACCTGGTCCGCCACGAGCTGGGCCACGCCTTCGCCTACGCCTACAAGTTGTACTCGCGCAAGGACTTCCGGCGCATCTTCAACGTCAAGGGCAACTACTTCAACACCTACCCGGTCACCGACCGCTACCTGGACCGGGTCAACCCGTGGAGCCGGGACTTTGTGAACCCGTCCGGCGACCACTATGCCCAGAAGCACCCGGACGAGGACTTCGCCGAGACGTTCACGGTGCTGTTGCAGCCCAGCTACAACTGGGAGCGCGCTTACCGCAACTACCCCGGCGCCCTGCGCAAGCTGCACTTCGTGGAGACGTTGCTGCAGGAGCTGGGCACCACGCCGCCCGTCATCGACCAAGCCCCCTACCCGTTCGAGCCGCTGGAGTCGTTCCGGATCACACTGGCCCAGTTCTTCAAGCTTCGCAGCACCCGCCACTATCGGCGGCGCGCCACGGGCTTCATCGACCCGGACCTGCTCGACCTGTTCTGGCGTCCGGCGCCCGTGCTGCGCGGCAACCGCAAGCGCGAACGCGACTACGTGCACGGCGACAACTTCATCCGCAAGCACAAACGCGCCATCGTCACCCAGGTCAGCCGCTGGACGGGCGTCAGCGAACTCGTCGTCCGGGATCTGCTGGATAAGTGCAGCGCCCGCTCGCACGCGCTGGACCTGTGGGTGCGCAAGGACAGGCGCGAGAGCAAGCTGGTGGAGTTCACGACCTTTGTCTCCTACCGCTGCGCCTTGTACGCGCTGAACGAAAACTTCCTGAGCGGCCGCAAATAAAAAGCACCTCCGGCTGGCGCGGGCCAAACCCGTCGCCGGCGGAGGTGCCGCTTGTCCCCGGGCCGCCGCGCCTAGCTCGGCAGCGCCAGCCCCGGCTCCGGCTGAGCCAGCAGACTCTCGTAGAGCGCCACCACCCGCCCGGCCACCCGCTCCCAACTGTACTCGTGCGCGTACTCGGCCGCGCGGCCGCCCAGCCGCGCGCGCAGCAATGGATCAGTGATGATGGCGCAGATCCGGTCGGCCAGTGCGCCCGGATCCCGGTCCGGGACATGAAAGCCGGTCTCGCCATCCTTGATCAGGAACGCCAGCCCGCCCACCTCGGACGCGATCACGGGCGTGCCGCAGGCCATGGCCTCCAGCGCCACCATCCCAAACGACTCATAGTGCGACGGCATCACCACCGCGTCCGCGGCGGCGTAATAATCCGGCAGGGTGTCCTGATCCTGCTTGCCCAGGAACGTGACCATGCCTTCCAGCCCCAGTTCCAGCCGCAGCGCCTTGATGCGTTCCATCTCCTCGTTGCGGACAACCGCCGCCGCGTCCGGGTCGCCGCCGATGATGGAAAGCGCCAATTGGCGGCACTGGCACACGCCGCGGTCCCGCAGTTGGGCCAGCGCGCGCAGCAGCGTCTCCAGGCCCTTCAACGGCTCGATCCGGCCCACGAACAGCAGCAGGATGCGGTCTGCGTCCACGCCGATGCGGCGCTTGGCCTCGTCCGCCGGGCGCGGGTAGAACAAGCTCAGGTCCACCCCGGGCGGGATCACGGAGACGTGGCCGACCTCGGCCCGGTAAAGCCACTGCAGCTGGGCCAGTTCGGCCGGCGTGGCCGCGATGATGCGGTCCGCCTGGCGGATCAGCTCGGTCTCCACCTCCACGCGCAGCGCGCTCTCGCGCTCGCCCTCGGTCTGGGCGATGCGGTTCTTCATCAGGCCGAGCGTGTGGAACATCAGCGCGAACGGCGCGCCCCAGGCGGCGCGCAGGCTGCGGGCAGCCACGCCGGAGAGCCAGTAATGCGCGTGGATGAGATCGTAGTGCAGGTTGTTGGCGCGCGCGAACTCCCGGATCCCGCCCACAAACTCCGGCACGTGTTGATAGAGGACTTCTTTGGGACGAGGCACCTCCGGCCCGGCCGGGACGTGGACGACGCGGTTGCCGAAGCCCAGGTCTTCCTTCACGTGCGGCTGGTGTTCATCCTGGGAACGCGTAAACACGTCCACGGCCAGCCCGCGCCGCCCCAGGGCGCGCGTCAGATCCCGCACATAAACGTTCATGCCGCCGGTATCTTTGCCGCCCAGCGTCGCCAACGGACAAGTGTGATAGGAGAGCATCGCGATACGCATGCGGAGAATTGTATCAGCGCCGGCGTCGCCAAATCGGAGAGAATCGCCTGCATTTGATCGCCGGCCGAACCGAAACCGGCTCGGCTGCCGCGCTGACGTTGTGCATCTTTGATTTTGGTTTGCCCAACCGGGCGCCTCATGCTACACTCCGGGTGAACAAGGCTTATACTTCCGTCCGCGTCCCCCACTGCGCCTGCGCCCTGGCGCGTCGGAAGCCAGGACGCGCACCCACACCAACGGAACGGCATGGCCGAGAAAATCCTGATCGTCGACGACGACCTTGACACCCTGAAACTGGTAGGCCTGATCCTCCAGCGCCATGGCTACCTGATCGTCGCGGCCAACGGCGGCACGCAAGCCCTGGCCAAAGCCGTCACCGAGCGTCCGGACATCATCCTGCTGGACGTGATGATGCCGGACATGGACGGCTACGAGGTCACCCGCCGGCTGCGCGCCGACACCTCGGTCGCCCATATCCCGATCATCATGTTCACGGCCAAGACCTTGTTGGATGACAAGGTCGCCGGGTTTGAGGCCGGCGCCGACGACTACCTCACCAAGCCCACCCACCCGGCCGAGCTGGTGGCGCACGTTAAGGCGCTGCTGGCCCGCTCGGCGGCCACGCGCGCTTACGTCCCGGCCGAACACGCCCGCGTCATCGGCTTCATCGGCGCCAAGGGCGGCGTCGGCACCACCACCGTCGCCATCAACGTCGCCGCCGCCATGGCCCAGACCGGGCAGGAGACCATCCTGGCCGACCTGCGCCCCGGCAATGGCTCGGCCGGCCTGATGCTCGGCCTGACCCAGGCCAACAGCCTGGCCGCCCTGGCCTCCAAGCCCATCGGCGATCTCAACCAGCGGGCCGTCAACGCCCAGTTGGTTTCGCACGCCTGCGGCATCCGCGTGCTGCAGTCCGCGCCGGTCCCGCGCGAGGCGGCCCTGGCCAACAACGTCGCCCAGCTGGAGGCCGTGGTCAAGGTGCTGACCGGCATGTGCAAACTGCTGCTGCTGGACCTGGGCACCGGCATCACCGATGCCAACCGGCGCCTGCTGCCGCTGTGCGAGCACTTCGTGACGGTCACCGACCAGACGCGCGTAGCCCTGCTCCAGACCAAAGCTCTGCTGACCGACATCGCCGCGCTCGGCCTCTCGCCGGCCAAGGTCGACGTGGTGGCCGTCAACCGCGCCCCGGCCAGCAATCAGCTGTCCTGGTCCAGCGCCGAGCAGCTGGTGGGGCAGAAAGTGGCGCTCGTCATCACGCCGGCCGTCGAGCTGGCCTACCAGGCCTCCGATGTCGGCACGCCGATGCTGCTCTTGCGGCCGGACAGTCTGACGGCCGACCAGTTCCGCAACTTATCCAACCAGCTGCTCCAGAAGGTGCGGCCCTCCGGCTCATGATCGCCCTGGACGAGCAGGTGGCGCGGGCGGCCGACCTCCTGCGGCCAGCCCGTGCGGCCGTCGCTTTCACCGGCGCCGGCCTCTCCACTCACTCCGGCATCCCCGACTTCCGCAGCCCGGGCTCTGGGCTGTGGGAAGAGCGCGACCCCTTTGAGTTCGCGTCGCTGTCGGCGTTCCGCTACCACCCGGAGAAGTTCTTCGCCTGGGTGCGTCCGCTGGCCGCCCTGATCCACCAGGCCCAGCCCAACTCCGCCCACCGGGCGGTGGCCGCCCTGGAGGCGGCCGGCCACCTGCAGGCCGTTATCACGCAGAACATCGACGGCCTGCACAAGCGGGCCGGCAGCCGGCACGTCTACGAGATCCACGGCACGCTGGATACCGCCACCTGCCGCGAGTGCCATCGGACGGTGCCGGGCCGGATGCCGCTGGAGCGCTTCATCCATGAGGGTGTGCTGCCGGTGTGCGAAGCCTGCGGCGGGATCCTCAAGCCGGACGTCATCCTGATGGAGGAACAGCTGCCGGCCCAGATCTTTCACCAGGCGCGCGAGGCGGCGCGGGCCGCCGACGTGATGCTCGTGCTGGGTTCGTCGCTGGAAGTGCTGCCGGCCGCCGGCCTGCCGATGGAGGCGCTGCGCTTCGGGGCGCGCCTGATCGTGATCAACCTCGGCCCGACCTACCTGGACGAGCGCGCCGACCTGCACATCCACGCCGATGTGGCCGAGGTGCTGCCGCAGATCGGGGCGGCGCTGGGGATCTCCGTGCATGCCTGAGAACGCCGGCGCGCCCGTGCCGCAGCCGCGCCTGGAGCGCCTGATCGAGATCAGCCAGACCCTGGCCTCGACCCTCGATCACCACAAGCTGCTGCGCAACATCATCTTCGCGGCCAAGGAGTTGACCGATTCCGAGGCCGCCTCGATCCTGCTGGCCGACACCCAATCCGGTGAGCTGCGCTTTGAGGCCACCACCAACATCGCCGCGTCCCAGATGGAAGGTCTGGTCATCCCGCTCGGGAGCAGCATCGCCGGCTGGATCTTCACCAACAACCTGCCGCTGGTGGTGCCGGACACCGCCCAGGACCCGCGCTGGAACCGCAGCATCGACCCCAAGGTCGCGTTCGTCACCCGGTCCATCCTGGGCGTCCCGCTGGCGCACCGCGACAAGCCGATCGGCGTGCTGCAGGCGCTCAACAAGCGCGCCGGCGCCTTCAACGACGACGACGTCGCCACGCTCAAGACCCTGGCCTCCCAGGCCGCCATCGCCATCGTCAACGCGCGCCTGTTCCAGCAGTCTGACCTGATCTCGGAGATGGTCCATGAACTGCGCACCCCGCTCGGCGCAATCATGGCCACCAGCCACCTGCTCCAACGCGCCAACCTGCCGGAGGCCAAGCGCACGGAGCTGGTCCGCACCATCCAGCGCGAAACCGAGCGCCTGACCACCATGACCACGGACTTCCTGGACATGGCCCGGCTAGAGTCCGGCCGCATGCGCTTCAAGCGCGAGCCGTTCGACCTGCCGGAGCTGATCCATGAATCGGTGGACGTGGTCCGGCCGCAGGCGGCCGCGCGCGGGATCACGCTTCACGCGGAGGTGGCGCCGGAACTGACCACCCTGGTCAGCGACCGCGGCAAGCTCAAGCAGGTGCTGCTCAACCTGCTGACCAACGCCGTCAAGTACAACCACGAACACGGCCGCGTCACGGTCGCCGCGGTGCTCACGCCGGACGGCCAGCTGGCGCGCGTCAGCGTCACCGACACGGGCAAGGGCATCCCGCCCGAGGCGATGAAGAACATGTTTCAGAAATTCTTCCGTGTGCCGGACAGTGAGGGCTACGCCTCCGGCACCGGTCTGGGCCTGGCCGTGGCGAAGAAGATCGTGGAGGTCCTCGGCGGCGAGATGCGCGTCGAATCAGAGGTGGGCGTGGGCAGCACCTTCTGGTTCACCCAGCCCCTGGACGTGAAGGAATAAGCCCCCGGCCTCAGGCCCGCCGCTCGGCCAGCACCCCGGCCAGCGCCCGCAGCCCCAGCAGATAAGACCGCCAGCCGAAGCCCTTAATCGAACCGACGCAGACCGGCGCCGTCAGCGAGCGGTGCCGGAATTCCTCGCGCGCGTCGGTGTTGGAGAGGTGCACCTCCACCGTGGGCAGACCACAGGCCGCGATGGCGTCCCGCAGCGCCACCGACGTGTGCGTGAACCCGCCCGGGTTGATGACCACGCCGGCCGCCCAGCCGCGGGCGGCGTGCAAGGCGTCGATCAGCACGCCCTCATGGTTGGATTGCAGGGCGCGCACGCCCAGGCCAAGCGCGGCGGCTTCCGCGCTCAGAGCCGCGTCGATGTCGGCCAGCGTGGTGCGGCCATAGACCGCCGGCTCGCGCGTGCCGAGGAGATTGAGATTAGGCCCGTGCAGCACCAACACCTGCGGCACCGCCGCCCTGCTCCGGCCTGCAATTCGGACTGATTTCATCTTAGCCATTCAATTCCTCCAGAGGCCGCCGAGCTGGGCCCAGCCGGCGCCATTATCGCACGGACGCGAGGCTTTCTCTGCCGGGCTGCTAACCAAAGTAATATATGGCGCCCGACAGCACGCGGCTATAATCCGGCGAAGGCGCGTTGAAAAAGAAGGGGCAGCCGGCGCCGCGCGACTATGATTCCGAGACAGATTGGCCGCTACGAAATCGTGGGTGAGCTTGGCCGGGGCGGTATGGCCACCGTCTACCTGGCGCGCGACCCGTACTTCAAACGCGATGTCGCCCTCAAGGTGCTGCCCCGCGAATTCCTGCACGAGGCGAACTTCCGCGTGCGCTTCGAACGTGAGGCGCAGACCATCGCCGCGCTGGAGCATCCGGCCATCGTGCCGGTCTACGATTACGGCGAGCAGGACGGTCAGCCGTTCATCGTCATGCGCTTCATGGCCGGCGGTTCACTCGCCGACCGGCTCAAGCACGGCGCCGTCAAGCTAACCGAAGCGGCGCGCATCCTGGCCCGTCTGGCGCCGGCCCTGGACGCCGCCCACGCCAAGGGCCTGATCCACCGCGACCTCAAGCCCGGCAACATCCTCTTCGACCAACACGGCAACCCACACATCGCCGACTTCGGCCTGGTGAAGTTGAGCGAGACGAACGCTACCGTAACCGGCGCCCTGTTGGTGGGGACGCCCGCCTACATGAGCCCCGAGCAGGCGCGCGGCCTCCGCGAGATCGACGGGCGCAGCGACCTGTACTCCCTGGGCGTGATCCTGTTCGAGATGCTGACCGGCGTCACGCCCTATAGTGCCGACACGCCCATGGGCCTGGTGGTCAAGCACATCACTGACCCGGTGCCGCTCATCCTTAAGGTTCGGCCGGACCTGCCGCCAGGCTGCGAGACCGTGATCGCGCGCACGCTGGCCAAGGAGCCGGGGCAGCGCTTCGCATCTGCCACGGACATGGCTTTCGCGCTGGAGCGTATTGCCGGCGAGGGCGGCGCGGCGCCCACGGCACCGACGGCCGGCGCCCACCCTGTTGAGACGGCCACGGTCCAGCTTCCGAACTCGCTGGCAGCTACTCGCGCGCTCACGCCGCCGAGCTCGCGCCCAGCCGAGGCGGCCACCCCCCAACTCCCGAACTCGCTGGTGGCCACGCGCGCGCTGGTGTCCCCCGCTCCGCCGGACGAACAGCCGCTGGAAACAGGCCGGGCCACTGCCCCGCGCCAGCTCACGCGCCCGCAACTGGGGTTGGCCCTGGCGGGAGTCTTCGCGCTCCTGATCCTGCTGCTTGCGGGCCTGGCCGCCGCCGCGGCGCGGACGCCGGCAATGACGCCGGGCCTGGCCGTGATCGCTGGCTCGGCCGCAGCCACCGATGTGCCTTTTGTCCTGCTGACCAACCTGCCTTCGGCAACAGCGCCCACTATTCTGCCGGCGCCCTCCACCACGAGCACGAGCGCAGCCGCACCCACGGACGCTGAAACCACCAGCGCGTCCACATCCGGCGGTCACGCCAGCATGCCGCCGGCCGCCTCAGCGACGACGGCTGCGGCCACGGCTTCACCCAGTGCGACGACCGCGCCCAACGCCACGGCGTCGCCGAGCGCGCCCGGAGTCACCACCTCGACGCCGGGTGCAACTCTGGTCCAATCAACGGCGACCGTCACAACGCCAGCCGCCAGCCCGCGCAACCCAACCGTCACGGTCGGCCCAGGCACGCCGACGAGCACGCCAACCGGCGCGCCAACGGCGACGTGGACGCTCACCCGAACTCTTACGCCCACCCCGCCGTCCACGGCAACGCCGACCGCTACCGCCACAGCCACGGCCACGGCCTCGCCGACGCCCACCGCGACGGCCACACCGGCGGAGGCCCAGCCGCCGGCGATCGGCGGCTTCAAAGTCAAGCCGCGCGACGTGAGGCCGGGCGATTGCGCCGTCACCTTCAGCGCCGACATCACGGACGCTTCCGGGGTGGCGGCCGCAGCGGTGCGCTGGATCTCTTACAACTCGGCCGCGACGGCGGTGTTAGAGGGTGCTAAGCCGATGAGCGTTGACGCGGGCGACACTTGGGCCGCGATCTTCACGGTCACGATTCCGGACGGCGGCTATTTGCAGTGGACGGTGGCCGCCACCGACACGGTCGGCAACGCCGCGAACACGGCCAGCGGCATCCGCATCGACGCCAAGGGCGGCGCCTGCCCCTAAACACACCTCCAGCGCCGGCCTACGCCGCAAGCGCAGTCAGCGCGGTCAGCGCCTCCCGCAGGGCGGCCTCGTCCACGTCGATCCCCCAGGTTACTTCACCCAGGCGGCGCGGCAGCGCGAACTTCAGCCGGCCGCCGGCCTTCTTCTTGTCGGCGCTCATCAACGCACGGATGCGCTCCGGCGCCAGCCCCGGACAGCGCGTGGGCAGACCCACTCTGCTCAGCACCCGGTCGAGACGGTCCGCCAGGCCGGCCTCGGCCAGGCCCAGCCGCTCGGCCAGGTGTGCTTCGGCGCTCAGGCCGATCGCCACCGCCTCGCCGTGCAAGAACGCGAACTCGGAGGCGGCCTCCACCCCGTGGCCGATCGTGTGGCCGAGGTTGAGGGCCGCCCGCTGGCCGCGCTCAAAGGGATCGGCCTCCACCACCCGGATCTTGACGCGGATGGCGCGCTCCAATTGCTCCAGGTTCCCGAAGGCCGGCCCGGTCTCCAGGGCCGTGAAGAGCTCGGCGTCGCCGATGAGGCCGTGTTTGATGACCTCGGCCAGGCCGGCGGCGGTCTCGCGCGGCGGCAGCGTAGCCAGCGTCAGCGGATCGGAGATGACGAGCGCCGGCGGGTGAAAGGCCCCCACCAGGTTCTTGCCCTGCGGCAGGTCCACGCCGGTCTTGCCGCCCAGGCTGGCGTCCACCATCGCCAGCAGCGTGGTGGGGACGTTGGCCCAGCGCACGCCGCGCAGATATGTCGCCGCCGCGAAACCGACCATGTCTCCGATGACGCCGCCGCCGACGGCGACTAGCAGCCCGGCGCGGTCCAGGCCGTGCGTGAGGCAGGCGTCGTAGATCAGGCGGACCGTGTCCAGCGTCTTGTGCGGCTCACCGGCCGGCAGCACCAGCCGCGGCAGGGCCGGCGCCGGATCGAGGGCGCGCGCCACATTCTCATCGGTCACCAACAGGGCCGCGCCGGTCAGGGCGTGCTCGGCCAGCAGCGCGGGCAGACGCTCCAGCAAACCATAGCCCAGGACGATAGCGTGGCGCAGGCCGGGCGCGTCCACGGTCAGCGGACGCGGCGCCAGTTGGGCCACAATCGCGTCGGCCACCTGCTCCACGCTGCGGCCGGTGGTCTCGATCTGCGCGGGGAAGGACGCGTACAGGGTCCGGCGCGCGGCCAACAAAGCCTGCAGCCGCCCGGCCGGGTCATCGCCGGCCAGCAGCGGCCGCCCGCCGTCCGCGTGCAGGCGGGCCAGGAGCGCGTCCGCCGAGGCGCGCAGGCAGAAGACCGGGCCGGTGCATTCCAGCCGGGCGCGGTTGGCCGGGTCTAGAAAGGCGCCGCCGCCCGGCGCGATCACCAGGCCGGACTGCGCGGCCAACTCAGCGCAGATCTCGGCCTCCAGACGCCGGAAGCCGGCCTCGCCGCGCTCGGCGAAGAGCTGCGGGATGGTGCGGCCGGCGCGCGCCGCGATCAGGATGTCGGCGTCCACAAAGGCGCGGCCCAGGCGCTGGGCCAGCACCTGACCAACGCTGGTCTTGCCGGACCCGGGCGGGCCGTACAGGATGATGTTCATGGCGCGGCTACGGCCAGAAGACGGTGGGCTCGCCGAGCAGGGCCACGTCGTCCAGGCGGGCCTGCCGCAGCGCCTCGAAGCGCGGCCGCATCTCGGCCAGCGAGTCGCCGCCGAGCTTCTCCAGCAGCGCATCGGCCAGGACGAAGCAGGCCATGGCCTCGCCGATGACGCCGGCGCGCGGCACGGCGCAGAAATCCGAGCGCTCGTACTCCACCGGCTTCGGCTGGCCGCTGGCCAGATCCACCGACGGGAGCGGCGTCAGCGTGGTGGCGATCGGCTTCATGGCGACGCGCAGGACGATGGGCTGGCCGGTGGTGATGCCGCCCTCCAGGCCGCCGGCGCGGTTGGTGGGGCGAGTGAGAGACGCTGGACGCCGGGCAGCCGACGAGCGCCGATCCGGCGGGAGTGAGCTTTCGTCCTCAGGCTTCGATCCTGCCTCCAACTTGATCGCGTCGTGCACTTGCGTCCCCGGCCGCCGCGCGTTCTCGAAGGCGTCGCCGATCTCGACGCCCTTCATGGCGTGGATGCTGAGCATGGCCTGCGCCAGGCGGCCGGAGAGGCGCCGATCCCAATGCACGTGGCTGCCCAGGCCGGGCGGCACGCCCAGCGCCACCACCTCGAACACGCCGCCGAGGGTGTCCCGGGCGCGCATCACGGCCTCCACTTCGGCGCGCATCGCGGCGCTGGCGGCCTCGTCCGGACACGCCATCTCGGACGCGAGCGCGCGGTCTATCCGCGTCTCCAGCGGCACAGCGCTCAGATCGGCCCGCACGCCGCCGATCGCCACCACGTAACTGCCCACCTGGATGCCGAACTCGGCCAACAGCTTGCGGCAGGCGGCGCCGGCGGCCACGCGCGCTGTCGTCTCGCGCGCCGAGGCCCGCTCCAGGCTCATGCGCAGGTCGGTGAGCGCGTACTTGACCGCGCCGGTCAGGTCGGCGTGGCCGGGGCGGGGCACCGTCATGGGCGCCACCGCCTTGCCCTTCCACTTAGCGTGGTCGCGGTTGTCCACCTGAAGCGCCACCGGCGCGCCGATGGTGACGCCGGCCATGACGCCGCCCAGCACCGTAACGGTGTCGCGCTCCAGCTTCATGCGCGGGCTGGCGCCCGGATAGGGCCGGCCGCTGGCGTTCAGGCCCTGGCGCCGCGCCAGGTCCGGGTTGATGTCTTCGGCTGAGAGCGGCAGCCCGGCCGGCAGGCCTTCTAGGATGGTGACGACGGCCGGCCCGTGCGATTCGCCGGCGGTGAGAAAGCGCAGAGGCATGTCAGTCTCCTATCCCCTCGACTCCCCGCCCGCCTGCTCCGCCGCTGGGGAGCTAGAGGCCGGCGGAGATTGGAGGGCGCGCTCGGCCGCCGCCCGCATCAACGCGCGCGGCGCGGTCTGGCCGGTCCACAGTTCCAGGGCCAAAGCCCCCTGCTCCACGAGCATGCCCAGACCGGTGGCGGCGCGCAGACCAGCGTGCCGGGCCTGCCGCGTGAAGCGGGTCTCGGCCGGGTTGTAAATCAGGTCGTAGGCGAAAGCGCCCGGCGGCCAGGGCACGGCCTCCGGCCAGGGCGAGGGGTCAGCCGGCCGCAGGCCGAGCGGCGTACAGTTGACGATCACGGCGCAGTCCGCGGCCGCCATCCGCACTCCGGCCTCGTCCAACGCGAAAGCCTGCAGCGGCCCCACCGCCCGCAGCGCCTCGACCTGCTCGGGACGGCGCGCGGCCACCCGGGCCTCAGCGCCGACGGCCGCGCAAGCCGCCACGGCCGCCCGCGCCGCCCCGCCGGCGCCCAGGATCAGGGCCGGCCGGCCGGTGAGGTCGACCTCCAGCGCATACAGATCGGCCAGCAGCCCGGCCGCGTCGGTGTTGTGGCCCAGCAGGCGGCCGTCTTGCTTGAACAGCGTGTTGGCGGCGCCGATCCCGGCCGCGGTCGGCGTCAGCGCATCCAGGTGCGGCAACACCGCTTCTTTGTAAGGGACAGTGACGTTGGCGCCGGCCCAGTCCGCGCCGCGCAGTTGCGCCACGGCCTCGGCCAGGAGCTCGGCCGGGACCGGCCAGGCCGCGTAATGCCAGCCCAGCAGGCCGAGGGCGGCCAGCGCCGCGTTGTGCATGACTGGCGACAGGGTGTGGGCGAGAGGATAACCGAGGACGGCGAGGCGCATGGCGGCAAGCGCGGTCAGGGCCGCAGCGACTCCAGGACCGCGAAGTAATCGGGGAAAGTCTTGGCGACGCAACCGGGGTCTTCGATTTCGACGCCCGGCGCGCGCAGGCCGACGAGCGCGAACGCCATCGCCATCCGATGATCGTTGTACGTGCGGATGCGGGCCGGCCGGAGCGCGGCCGCCGGCTGAATGGTCAGGCCGTCCGGGTGTTCTTGCACGGCCACGCCCAGGCGCGCCAGCTCGGCGCACATCGCGGCCACGCGGTCGGTCTCCTTAACGCGGGCCGAGGCGATGCCGCGGATCGTCGTCGGCGTGGCCGCGAACGGCGCGAGGGCGGCCAGCGTCTGGGCCGTGTCCGGGATATCGCACAAGTCCACGTCCACGCCCTGCAACGGCCGGCCGGCCTCGGCGTGGACGGCGATCCACTCCGGGCCCGCCTCCACCCAACAACCCATCCGCGCCAGCACATCCAGGAAGGCCACATCGCCCTGGCGCGAGCGGCGCGAGATATGCTCGACGCGCACCGTCCCGCCGCACACAGCCGGCGCCGCGAAGAAGTAGGAGGCGGCCGAAGCGTCGCTCTCGATGGCGTACTCGGGCAGCGCGCGGTAACCGGCGGGCGTCACCCGGAAGCAGGCGTAGCCGTCGCGCTCCACGCCCACGCCGAAATCGGCCATCACGGCCACGGTCATGTCCACGTACGGGCGCGAGTTGAGGCGGCCGGCCACGGTCAACTCGACCGGCTGGTGAGCGTACGGCGCCGCCATGAGCAGGCCGCTCAGGAACTGGCTGCTGACGTCGCCGGCCACGCGCGCCGCGCCGCCCGGCAGGCCGCGCGCCGTCACGCGCACGGGCGGGCAGCCGCTGGGGCTGGCCACGTCGGCGCCGAGCTGGCGCAGCGCGTCCAGCAAGTCCGCCAGCGGGCGCTCGCGCATGCGCGCGTCGCCGTCCAGCACGTAGTCGCCGTGGCCCAGCGTCAACAGCGCCGTCAAGAAGCGCGCGGCCGTGCCGGCGTTGCCGACGAATAGTTCGGCCCGCGCGGCCGGGATCTGGCCGGCGCGGCCGAGCACGGTCAGCGCACCGTCGGTCTGGGTCTGGACGTCGAAACCGAGGCGGACCAGCGACTCGACGAAGCGGCGCGAGTCATCCGAAGCGAGGGCGTTGGTGAGGGTGGTGCGGCCGTCGGCCAGGGCCGCCACCATCAAGGCGCGGTTGGTCAGGCTTTTGGAGCCGGGCACGCGCACGCGGGCGTGGAGCGGCGCCATCACCGGCGCGACGGCATAGGGCGCGGACGCGGCGGCCCCCATCAACCCTTGAAGAGCTCGGCGCGCTTGGCCTGGGCCGGCGCCAGGGCGGCGCGGATGGTGGCGGCGTCGCCGCTTTCGACGGCGGCCGTCAGCGCCGCCAGCTCGCGCTGGTAGGTGCCCAGCGCCTCGAGCAGGGGCGCGCGGTTGGTGAGCACGATGTCGGTCATCATGGCCAGGTCGCTGGCCGCCAGCCGCGAGGTGTCGCGGAAGCCGGCCGCCGCCAGCTGCCAGACCTGCGGGTCATTCTGGGACAGGGCCGCGCGCATCAGGGCCACGGCGACGGTGTAGGGCAAGTGGCTGACCAGGGCGGCCAGGGCGTCGTGTCTTTCGGCGGGCAACATGACGGGGTGGGCTCCTATCGCGGCCACCAGCTCATACGCCAGCGCCAGCGCGCGGACGGAAATGTAGCCGGGCGGCGTCAACACGAACAGCTTGTCCCGGTAGAGCGCGGCCTCGGCCTCGGCCAGGCCGCCGCGCTCCTTGCCGCACATCGGGTGGCCGCCCACCGGCTCGAAACGCGGCGGCAGGTTGGTCATGGCGCGCGTGATCTGGACCTTGGTCGAGCCCAGGTCCAGCACCACCGTCTGGCGCGGCGGATAGAACTTGGCCTCGGCCAGCGCCTCCAGGTGCGTCAGGATGGTGCGCACCGGCGTGGCCAGGATCAGCAAATCACAGTCGTGGGCGGTGTCGAACGGGGCGACGCGGTCGATCAGGCCGCGCCCCAGGGCGGCCTCCAGCGCCGCCGGATCCGTGTCCACGCCGACGATGGCGCGGCAGGCGTTGGCGCTGCGCAGGGCCAACGCCAGCGAGCCGCCCATCAGGCCGAGGCCGACGATGGCGACTTCGCTGCGGGCGAGACTAAAAGGCGCGTCCTTCATGGCGGGTCGAAGCGGGCGAATAGGGCCTGGGCGAAGGCCGACGCCGCATTATACGCCAAACCCCCGCCGGGAATCGACTCGCCGCCGCCCCTCAACACTCGCGCTCGACCGCGGCCGCGATCTTGCGCACCTCCCGCACCAGGTGCGCGAATTTCTCGGGTTTCAACGACTGCGCGCCGTCCGAGAGCGCCTGGCTGGGGTCGGGATGGACCTCCACGATCAGGCCGTCGGCGCCGGCCGCGATGGCGGCCTTGGCGATGGCGACGACGTACTCCCACTTGCCGGTGCTGTGGCTGGGGTCCAGCAGCACGGGCAGGTGCGTCAACTGCTTGAGGACCGGCACGGCGTTGATGTCGGTGGTGTTGCGCGTGTACTTCTCGAAGGTGCGGATGCCGCGCTCGCACAGGATCACGCGCTGGTTGCCCTGCGCCAGGACATACTCGGCCGACATCAGCAGCTCTTCGATGGTGGACATCATGCCGCGCTTGAGCAGCACTGGCCGGCCGGATTGGCCGACGGTGTTGAGCAAGGCGTAGTTCTGCATGTTGCGCGCGCCGATCTGGATCACGTCGGCGTAACGCGCCACCAGCTTCACCTGTTCCTCGGACATCGCCTCGGTCACGATCGGCAGCCCGGTCATGTTGCGGGCCTCAGCCAGGAGCTGCAGGCCCTCCTCGCCCATCCCCTGGAAGCTGTAGGGCGAAGTGCGCGGCTTGAAGGCGCCGCCGCGCAGCGCCGAGGCGCCGGCCTCCTTCACGGCGATGGCGGTTTCGAGAATCTGGGTCCGGCTCTCCACCGAGCACGGCCCGGCGATGATGGCCAGGCGCTTCCCGCCCACCTTGAGGCCGTCCAGCGGCACGTGCGTGTCCGGCGGGTGCATGTCGCGCGAGGCCAGCTTGAAAGGCTTGAGGATCGGCACGATCCGCTCGACGCCGTCCACGACCTCAAACTGGTCGGCGTCAATCGGCCGGTCGTCGCCGATGACGCCGATGATGGTGCGCTCTTCCCCCTGGGACAGGTGGACGCGATAGCCCCGCCCCTCCACCTTGGACACGACGGCCGCGATCTGCTCGGCCGAGGCGCGCGGCTGCATGATGATGATCATGAAAGCTTCCCTCCCGCTGGATCAGCTTGAACCAAGGACTCGGACACAACGCCCGGGCGGACGTCAGCTCCGGCCGATGGCCTCGGCCACCCGCCGGCACTCGGCCACCAGCTGCGCGAACTTCTCCGGCTTCAAGGACTGCGCGCCGTCCGAGAGCGCCTGGCTGGGATCGGGATGAACCTCCACGATCAGGCCATCGGCGCCGGCCGCCACGCCGGCGCGCGCCACGGCCGCCACATACTCCCACTTGCCGGTGCTGTGGCTGGGGTCCAGGACGACGGGCAAATGGGTGAGCTGCTTGATGACCGGGACAGCGTTGATGTCGGTGGTGTTGCGCGTGTACTTCTCGAAAGTGCGGATGCCGCGCTCGCACAGGATCACGCGCTGGTTGCCGCCGGCCAGGACATACTCGGCCGACATCAGCAGCTCCTCGATGGTGGACATCATGCCGCGCTTGAGCAGAACCGGCTTGTCGATCTTGCCCACCGCCCGCAGCAGGTCGTAGTTCTGCATGTTGCGCGCGCCGATCTGGATCACGTCGGCGTAACGCGCCACCAGCGGCACCTGCTCCGGCGACATGGCCTCGGTGACCACCGGCAGGCCGGTGGCGGCGCGGGCCTCGGCCAGGTACTGCAGGCCCTCCTCGCCCAGACCCTGGAAGCTGTAGGGCGAGGTGCGCGGCTTGAAGGCGCCGCCGCGCAAGGCCGTGGCGCCGGCCTCCTTGACGGCCTGGGCGGCCTCGAGGATCTGCGTCCGGCCTTCCACCGAGCAGGGTCCGGCGATGACGGCGATCCGCGGCCCGCCCAGGGGCGTGCCGTTGAGCGGCACGTGCGTGTCCATCGGATGCATGTCGCGCGAGGCCAGCTTGAAGGGCTTGAGCACCGGCATGGTCTTGTCCACGCCGTCCAGCGTCTCGAACTGGGTCCGGTCGATCGGCCGGTCGTCGCCGATGACGCCGATGATGGTGCGTTCCTCGCCCCGGATCAGGCTGGTGCGGTAGCCGGCCGCCTCCACCCGGGCGACGACGGCCGCGATCTGGGCGGCGCTGGCGTGGTGCTGCATGACGATGATCATGAGGCGGTCTCCTTAGCTCAGGCCGCGGCCATTGGCGGAACCGGCCCGGTCGGGCCGCAGCTGCGCCGCCGCGTGCAGATAAACGTGGCAAACCTGGTCCGGGCGGCGGTCGGTGTTCCAATGGATCAGGACGCGGATGCACAGCGGCAGGCCGCCCGGCACTGCCATCTCGTGCGCGCACAGCAGGGCCGTGTCGGTCCAGCCCAGCTGGCGCGCGGCCAGGGCCGGATACTCGGCCGTCAGGTCGGCCGTCGTCGTGAAAAAGATGCTGGCGATATCGGCCGGATCAAACGCATTGGCCTCCCGCAGCGCCTGCAGCAGTTCGCGCGTCGCCGAACCGATCGCGTCCGGCGTGTTGGCCGCCGCCACCGTGGCCCCCCGGATTCCGCGCATTGGCATAGCTGTCCGCCTCCGTCCTCTCGGCCGCCCGGCCGGTCGGGTGCAAAAAAAACCGCGAAGCCGGTTGCTTCGCGGTTCAGAGTGCCTGGTCTTGAGCGGCTTCTACTCAAACGCGTGCAACGGCTGAGGTGCAGCCGGTAAAGTAGAACGCGTAATAATAGAAGCGCAGGCTGGGTGGCATTGGCGATACGGTAGCACACTTCGGACGGCCAAGTCAAGCGCCGAGACCCGGATTTTCCACGGACCCAGCACTTTGCACAATTCCAACCGCCCTTATTTTCCGTTGACCTCGGCCGGTGCCCGTGCTAAACTTCACAACATGCTCTTCGGCCGCCACACTAATCGTCGCACGCCTTCACCACGTTAGGGTGTGTCGGTGCGGCCTGCCAGTTGATGGACTCCCTGCCCCGGCAACCCTGCCGGGGTTTTTTCTTGTCATGACCCCAGGGCCGGCCCGCGGCCGCTGGGCGCACTGAAAGGACCTGCCATGCCGCTCGTCTCGCCCGACACGCCCGCCTACAACCTGCCCGCCGGACAACTCATCCCCGTCAGCGACTACCTCGGCCAACTGGCGCCCATCCCGGCCTCGCGCATGTTCCTGATCAACAAGAGCCTGGCCGTCTACAAGCAGCACAACCCGGGCGGCCAGACCTTTGACGCCTCGCAGGGCGACGGCGGCGCCAGCCTGCCCGGCGTGCCGCGCGCGCTCCTGGAACGGGCCGCGCAGCTGCAGATCGAGCATGGCACCGCCTACGACATGCCCTTCGGCACCGAGGCTTACCGCCGGGCCGTGGTCGAGCAGTACTGGAAGCTGGAGCCAGCCACCGGGCTGGGGCCGAACAACGTGGTCGGCACACAGGGCGGCCGCGATGCCCTGGTGAAGGCCTACAACGCGATGCTGACGCTCGGGCACGGCCGCCAGGGCGACTTGGTGATCGTCTCGCGCGTGCCGTGGATCTCGTACAACTGGGGCCCGTACGGCGTGGGCGCCAACGTGCTGCTGGCGCCGGGCCGGCCGGAGGAGGGCTGGGCGTACTCAGAAGACGCGCTGCGCGCCTGCGTCGACTTCGCCGCCCGCGACGGGCGCAAGATCGCGGGCCTGATCATCACCAACCCCGATAATCCCACCGGGCTGACCATCACGGTCGCCAAGCAGGTCGCGCTGGCCAAGGCCGCGCTGGCGGCCGGCGTCGCCTTCGTGCTGTTCGACTGGATGTACCACTACGTCACCGACGAGCAGCCGATGGACCTTAACCAGTTCATCGGGTCCTTCGAGCCCGCCGAACGCCAGCGCCTGATGTTCCTGGACGGCCTGACCAAGTCGCTGGGCGCCTCCAACATCCGCAACTGCCACCTGATCGCGTCCGAGGCCGTCGTCAAGCACATCGTCGCGCGCGCCTCGCATGCCGTCATCCCCAGCTACTTCTCGCTGGCGGTGGCGCAGGCCGCTTACGAGCTCGGCTTCGCCGAGGCCTCGCGCAGCATCGTCGAGCCCACCAACGCCAGTCGGCGCGTGCTCCAGGGCTTCCTGGTGGAGCAGGGTCTGCAGCACATCTTGGGCAAGGGCTACTACGCGTTCATCAATGTCGGACAGTGGCTGCGGGCCAAAGGCTGGGCGGACAGCGAGCCGCTGGGCCAATACCTGGCCGAGCAGCACGGCGTGGCGGTGGTCCCCGGTGCGTATTTCTCCGAATACGGCGGGGATTGGATCCGGTTCTCGTACGCCACGCCGGCCGAGCGGACGCTGGGCGCCGCGCAGCGGCTGGTGGCCGGGCTGAACGCGCTGGTGAGTTGACGAAGGACAGAGGACCACGGACGAAGGCCTGACCGCTTTCGCCGTCCGGCCTTTGTCGCTGGTCCGCGGACATGCGGCACAAAGTCTTGGCCTACATCACGCGCCGGCACCTGGGCCGCCGGCAGCTGCTGGTGTTCGACCACCGCGACCACCCGGATGCTGGCACCCAGGTCCCGGCCGGGACGGTGGAGCCGGGCGAGCCGGTGGAGCAGGCGCTGTGGCGCGAAGTGGCCGAGGAGAGCGGGCTGCGGCCGGAACAGTTGCGCTTCGGGCGCAAGCTGGCCGAGCAGGCGGAGGCGGAGTGGGACCAAATCCGCCACGTCTTCCACCTGGAGGCGGCCGCCGCGCTGCCCGAGACCTGGGAGCACCGGGTAGCCGGCAGCGGCGAAGACGCCGGCCTGGTTTTCGTGTATCGTTGGGCTGACCTGGATGTGCGCTTAGCCGGCCACCAACATCGTTGGCTGCCGGACCTGGCTGGAGGCTGAACGATGCGCAACCGTGACGCAGTCTACGCGACCGCGGCCGCCCTGGGCGGGCTGGCCGGCGCCCTCATCGCCACCCGCGTGGCGCGGGCTTTTCAACGCGACCAGCGGATCGCCCTGGCGCAGCTCATGGCGCGTTCGGACGTGCTGGAGACCGCGCGCGGCCCGGTGGAATGGGCCGCCAGCGGCCAGGGGCCAGCTGTGCTGGTCATCCACGGCGGCGGCGGCGGCTACGATCAGGGCCTGCACTGCGCGGCCCCGCTGGGCGAGGCCGGCGTGCGCTTCATCGCGCCGTCGCGCTTCGGATACCTGCGCAGCCCGCTGCCGCCCAACGCCACGCCGGAGGCCCAGGCCGACGCCCTGGCCGCCCTTTTGGACAGCCTCGGGCTGGAGCGCGCCGGCGTGCTGGCCTTCTCGGCCGGCGGCATGACGGCCGTCAACTTCGCGCTGCGCCATCCGCGGCGCTGCTGGGGCCTGATCCTGGCGTCCGCGATCACGCACGCGCACGTCCCGGCCTCGGGCGGGATGCAGGGCCTGGGCGAGGCCCTGCTCGGCAACGACTTCTTCACCTGGGCGCTGGGCCACTGGCCCAAGGCGATCCTGGCCGGCACCGGCACCACCGAGGCCGACCTGGAGCGGCTGCGCGACGACGAGGCGGCCCGGCGCGGCCTGTTCAGCGTGGCCAGCTTCCCGCTGGCGTCCCGCCGCCGCGATGGCCTGATCAACGATCTCGTCCAGGCCGAGGTGCTGCCCGATTATCCGCTGGCGAACGTGGCCGCGCCCACCCTGCTCATCCACGGCACCCACGATCCCTTCATCCCGTTCGAGTTCGCGGCCCAGGCGGCGGCCACCATCCCGGGCGCGCAGCTGCTCACCCTGGAAGGCGCCGGACACCTGGGCTGGTTCACCCATGCCGCCCAGACCCGGCCGGCCGCGCTGGCCTTCCTGGCCGCCCACGCGCCGCATCCCTAACCCCACCGAGGCCCTCATGCTGATTTCCGGCGTCGATCACATTCACCTCACGGCTCCGCGCGGCAGCGAGGCGCGCGTGCGCGCCTTCTACGGCGACTTGCTCGGCCTGCGCGAGATCCCCAAGCCGCCCCAACTGACCGCGCGCGGCGGCGTCTGGTTCGAGGCCGGCAACCTGCCCCTGCACGTTGACCTGGAAGACTCCGCCCCCGCTGGAGCGCGCCGGAACATCGCCTTCAGCGTGCCGGATCTGGCGGCCGTGCGCGAGGCGCTGGAAGCCAACGCCGTCGCCTGCGAGGCCGACGGCGCGGAGCGCTGCTTCTGCCGCGATCCCTTCGGCAACCGCGTCGAGTTCGTGGAAGCGGCCGGACAGCGCGGCGCCATCAGCCTGCTGGCCGAGCCGCAGCAGGCGGACGAGTATCGCGCCGGCGACGGCGACGTGGAACGGGTGGCCGTCAGCGCCGACGGCGTTTGGCTGGCGGCCGGGACTTCGGCCGAAGACGGGCGGGGTCAACCCGGGTTATTCATCTGGCGCCGGGGCCGGTCCGCCGAGCCGGAGGTCCAGATCGAGTTGTCGTCCGCGGCCTGGGAGCTGGCCTTCTCGCCCGGCGGCCGCGAGCTGGCCTGCCTGTCGGAAGACGGCAGCCTGGAACTGTGGCG
>ERZ761602.79-NODE-79-length-222936-cov-15.397719_pt1 | contig 222936 bp, 196 predicted proteins | sample MGYA00512165_ERZ761602 | MGnify/ENA primary metagenome ERZ761602 (study PRJEB28899, sample SAMN02445085) | bioreactor sludge metagenome | biome: EBPR sludge; isolation source: Thorneside wastewater treatment plant | place: Australia: Brisbane, Thorneside...
CGGTCGCCCTCGAAGAACATGTGCTCGGTGCGGGTGAGGCCGATGCCGACGGCGCCGAACGCGATCGCCTGGGCGGTCTGCTCGGGCGTGTCGGCGTTGGTGCGGACGGACAGCTTGGTGGCCTTTTCGCACCACTTCATGAGCTGAACGTAGCTCTTGAATTTCTCGGTGGCCTGGGCGGCCTTGTCGCCGTTGAGCAGGCCGGCGATGATCTCGGACGGCGCGGTCGGAATCTGGCCCGCGTAAACGAGGCCGGAGGTGCCGTCGATCGAGAGGAAGTCGCCTTCCTTGAAGGTCTGGCCGTCGATGGTGGCGGTCTTCTTGTCGTAGTCGATGACGACGCCGGCGGCGCCGCACACGCAGACCTTGCCCATCTGGCGGGCGACGAGGGCGGCGTGCGAGGAGACGCCACCGCGGGCGGTGAGGATGCCCTCGGCGGCGATCATGCCGCGGAGATCTTCCGGCGAGGTTTCGACGCGGACGAGCAGGACCTTCTCGCCTTTCTCGGCGGCCTGCACGGAACGGTCGGCATTGAAGTAGATCTTGCCGGTGGCGGCGCCGGGGCCGGCGGGGAGGCCGGTGGCGATGACCTTGGCCTTCTTGACCTCGGCGAGATCGAAGATCGGCGCGAGCAACTGCTCGAGCTGGTCGGCCGGGTTGCGCATGATGGCCGTCTGCCAGTTGATGAGTTTCTCCTTCACCATATCGATGGAGAACTTGAGCGCGGCGGCGGCGGTGCGTTTGCCGTTGCGCGTCTGGAGCATGAACAGCTTGCCTTCCTGGATCGTGAATTCGATGTCTTGCACGTCCTTGAAATGCTTCTCGAGGGTTTTGCGGACCTTGAGGAGCTCGGCGTAGGACTTGGGCATCTGGTCCTTCAGCTTGAGGACGGGCTCGGGCGTGCGCACGCCGGCGACGACATCCTCACCCTGCGCGTTGATGAGGAACTCGCCGTAGAACTCGTTGGTGCCGTTGGCGGGGTTGCGGGTGAACGCGACGCCGGAGCCGGAGGTGTCGCCGGTGTTGCCGAACACCATGGCCTGCACGTTGACGGCGGTGCCCCACTCGGAGGGGATGTTGTATTTGCGGCGGTAAACGATGGCGCGGTCGTTCATCCAGGAGCCGAACACGGCGCCGGCGGCGCCGCGGAGCTGGTCCCACGGATCGTTGGGAAACACGCGGCCGGTGCGCTCCTTCACGAGCGCCTTGAAGCGCTGGACGAGTTCCTGCTGGTCGGCGGCGGTGAGCTTCGAGTCCTCGATGTCCGCGTGGTATTTCTCGTGCTTGTAGCCTTCGATGACGGTCTCGAACGGCTCGTGGTCCTCGCCTTCCTTTTTCTGCACGCCGAGGACGACGTCGCCATACATCTGGATGAAGCGGCGGTAGCAGTCCCACGCGAAGCGCTCGTTCTGGGTGGCCTTGACGAGGGCGAGGACGGTCTGGTCGTTGAGGCCGAGGTTGAGGATCGTGTCCATCATGCCCGGCATGGAGTCGCGGGCGCCGGAGCGCACGGCGACGAGGAGCGGCATGCCCTCGGTGGCACCGAACTTCGTGCCCATGATCTTCTCCATGTTGGCGACGCCGGCTTCCATCTGGGCCTGGAGCGAGGCGGGATAGGTGCGCTTGTTGGCGTAGTAGTAGGTGCAGACCTCGGTCGTGATGGTGAAGCCGGGGGGCACGGGCAGGCCGATGCGGGTCATCTCGGCGAGATTGGCGCCCTTGCCGCCGAGGAGGTTTTTCATGCCGCCGTTGCCGTCGGCTTTGCCGGCGCCCCACGTATAAACGTATTTCGGGCCCTTGGCGGCGGATTGCTTGGCGGCGGGCTTTTTGCCCGCGGATTTCTTAGCGGTGGTTTTCTTGGCCATGTGAGTAGGAGAAATGAACGGAAGGAGCGCGCATCGGAGCGGGCGCGGGCGGGGGTGTCAACTCTGCGGCTGCTCCCGGGCCGCCGCAGGGGTGTTTGGCGGTGATTTTTCAGTGGCCTGCGGGGGGCTGTGTGCTGAAGCGGACGCCTTGCCGGCGAAGCCGAAATCCCCGGTCCCCGGCAAACCGGGGTTGCGCCGCCGGCCCGGGCTGTTAGGTCAACGGCATGCGTTTGAAAAATAATCCCATCGTGCCGGCCATGCTGGTGTTGTTCGCGGCATTGCGCTTGGGCGCGCAGCCGGCTCCGGATTTTGTCGCGGCGGCGGCCGGCGAGGCCGATGCGCAGTATGCAGTCGCGGCGGCCTATTTCCAAGGCACCGGCGGCGTGGAGCGCGACATCGCCAAGTCGCTGGAATGGCTGGAGCGTGCCGCCGCGCAGGGGCACCTTGAGTCCGCCTACCGGCTGGGCGAGGTTTACTTCCATGGCTACGGCGGGGTGAAACAGGACCTGACCAAGGCGGCTGAGGCGTTTCGCCGGCCGGCGGTGGCCGACTTTGAGGAATCCAAGGTTTACCTCGGCTACCTGTTCTTCACGGGGCAGGGCGTGCCGCAGGACCAGGAGCGGGGCATCGCGCTGTTGCGCGAAGCGGCGGCCCGCGGGCAGGGCGCCGCGTGGAAGCTGTTGTGGGAGGCTTATGCGGCCGGCCAGTTGGAACCGCTGCACGACACGGAACTGGAGAAAATGATCGAGGCCGGCGCGGCGGCCGGGGATGCGCGGGCGCAGGAAGCGCTCGGGCTGCGGTTGATGCTTGGCCCCGTCGGCAAGCGCGACCTGCCCCGGGCGCGCGTCATGCTCTCGGAACTCGCGGAGCAGGGCTCGGTGTTTGCGGCCACGGCCCTGGCCGACGACATCGGCGCCCGGCTGGAGAACCCCGATGCGGAACTTTCCGAACGCGAGCGCCGCGACCTCGACGTGCAGTTCAAGCGCATGGTGCACCTCTTCGCCGTGCACGGCGGCCCGCAAGGGCGCGATGCCTACGTGCGTGTCATCACCCGGCTGACGCCGCTGGCCCAGCTCGCGCCGCGCGATGCCGACGGCAGCATCGTGGTGAACGACGACCTCGTGTCGGCGCTGGCCTGGAGCCGCGTCCACCGGGGCGATCCCGATCCCGAGCCCGATATTTTGCGTTGGCTCCGCGAAGGCGAGGCCTGGATCGCCGACTACGCCCGCATCCGCGACCGGGTGGCGGCGCGGGAGCGCAGCATCCGCGGCGAACTTGAGCGTGCGGGCAAGGCCGGCGCGAACAACTGATCCTCCGGCGTGAACGACCACGAGGAGTTCGACGGGGAGCCGGCGGCGGAGCCCCGGGAAAAACCGATGGGGTTCTTCGACCATCTGGAGGACCTGCGCTGGACGCTGATCAAGTGCGCGCTGGTCTTTGCGGGCTTCGTGGCGCTGATCGCCTTCAACCTGCGGCGCTTCGCCTATCTGCTGGTGCGGCCGCTCGAGCAGGTGCAGGCGGACTATCCTTCCCTGCACACCGAGCTCATCACTAACAGCCCGATGGGCGTCTTTTCGGTCATCATCAGCATCTGCCTGCTCGGCGGGCTGCTGCTCGCGCTGCCGTTCTGTCTGTTTTTCGTCGGCCAGTTCGTGGCACCCGCGCTCACCCGCCGTGAACTGCGGCTGCTCCTGCCCGCGGCCGGTGCCGCGCTGGTGCTCTTTCTCCTCGGCGCGTCCTTCGGCTATTTTCTTATCGTGCCGAGCACGCTGCGGATTTCCTTCGAGCTGAACGAGCTGCTGGGCTACAACATCCTTTGGACGGCGGACAAATACTACGGCCTCCTGCTCTGGCTCGTGCTCGGGCTCGGCGGGGCCTTTGAATTTCCGCTGCTGATCGTGTTGGCCAACCTGATGGGTCTCGTGTCCGTGGCGACCCTGCGCAAATACCGCCGCCACGCGATCGTGCTGATGTTCATCATCGCGGCGATCATCACGCCGACGCCCGACATGTTCAACCAGACGCTGATCGCCCTGCCGCTGATCGCGCTCTACGAGCTTTCCATCCTGGTGACGGCCCGGATGGAGCGCCGCCGGGCCGCGGCCGCAACGGGCTGAGCCTTACTTTTTCGCCGCGAGCTGAGCCTTGAGCACCACGCGGAACATCTGGATCGCCAGCCAAAACACGCCACTCATGCAGGCGGAGGTCAGCCCGGCCCAGAGCCAGATCATCTTGGGGTCGTTCGACGGCACGTGGGGCTTGAGCACCCCGAACATGAAGACGAAGAACGCGACGACGAGGACGGCATCGACGGCGAGGCTGACGGGCGTGACGAGCTTGGATTCTGACTGGGCCATGGGCGGAAAAGAGACGCAGAAGCGGGTCTTTGTCCACGGAAAATTCCGGCCGGGCCCGGGGCTCAAAGCGTCTTCGGGATCGCGGCGGTGAGGTTTTCCGGTTCGCCGGCGGTGATGAGGAGGTTGTCCTCGATGCGGACGCCGCCGAGGCCGAGCTGTGCCTCGGCCAGCGGCCAGTTGACGCAGTCGTGAAAGCGTTCCCGCCGGGCCGGATCGTTGAGCAGGGCGGGGATGAAGTAGAGCCCGGGCTCCACGGTGACCACGTAGCCTTCGGCCAGGGGCAGGTCTAGGCGGAGGTTGCGGAGGCTGGACCGGGGATCCTTGGTCCGGCCGGGCAGGGTGCCGCTCGCATCGCGCACCCCGAGCCCGACCAGGTGGCCTAGTCCGTGCGGGAAAAACAGCGTGTGCGCCTCCTGTTCGACCAGCGACTCGGGATCACCGCGCATCACGTCCATGTCCACGAGCCCCGCGACGAGGTCCACGGCGCAGGCGAGGTGGTTGTCGCGCCACTCAATCCCGGGCCGGCAGCGGTTGCAGGCGCGCACTTGGGCGTCGAGGACGATCTGGTAAAGCTCGCGTTGAAACGACGAGGGCTCGCCGGCCACAAAGGTGCGGGTGACGTCGATCACGTAGCGGTCTGTCTCGGCGCCGGCGTCCACGAGCACGAAGTCCCCGGCGGCGACCGGGCGGCGGCCCGGCGGGAAATGCAGGACGCCGGAGTTGGCGCCGGTGGCGACGATGGAATGGTAGCCGGTGGCCGTGGCGCCGTGGCGGAAGAACTCCGCTTCCAGCTCGACCTGCAGCGCGCGCTCGGTGAGGCCCGGCCGCAGCAGCGACTGCAGCTTGGCAAAACCTGCGGCGGTGGCGGCGGCGGAGCGGCGCAACAGCGCGATCTCGGCGGCATCCTTGGGCCGGCGGGCGTGAAGAAACTGGAGCCGGATGGCCTGGGAGAGGGCGGCATCGGGTGTCACTCCGGGCACCGCTGCGCCGAGCTGCGCAACGGGCCGATCGCGCCGGGCGGCCAGCCAAGGGGCGAAGCCCGCGAGGGATTCGCCCGGCGGTTGTTCGCGGCCTTCCCAGATGCGCTCGGCTTCCGTCACCTCGGGCACAAACACGTGCCAGGCGCCGTCCGTCGGATCGTAGGCCACGACCGCGTGCGGACATTCGAGACCCGCGAGGTAAAAGAAATCACTGTGCGCGCGGAAGGGGTAGATCTGGTCGGTGTTCTCCGGCAGCGGCACAGGTGCGCCGGCGCCGACCACGAGCAAGGCTCGGCCGAGGGAGAGGCTGGCGGCCAGCCGTTGGCGGCGCGCGGTGAAGGGGTCGTGCATGGGGCAGGGTGAAGCGAAACCCGCCGGGCACGCAAAAAATAAAAAGCGGCGCGGGAAAACCGCGCCGCGTGGAGATCGCGGGAGCGTCCGGCCCCGGCTTATTTCTTCTTGCGCGGCGGCGGCACGATGACGACGGGGCAGGGGGCCTTCTTGATGACGCCCGTGGTCGTGCTGCCGGCGAGGAGATCGAAGAGGGCCGAGCGGCCGTGGGAGCCCATCACGATGTAGCTGGCGCGGAGCTTGGCCGCTTGCTCGATGATGTGCGGGATGGGGCCGCCGGTGAGCAGGATGGAGCTGGTCTTGACCCCGCCGGCTTTGAGGCGGCGCTCCACGCGCGCGAGCTGCCGGGCGGCGGTCTTCTCGCTGATGGCGACGATTTCCTGGAGGTTGGCCATCACGGCGCCGTATTCGCTGGTGATGACCGGGGGCTGGACGACGTGCAGGAGCACGAGGCGGCCCTTCACGGATTGGGTGAGGGCGGCGGCGGCCTTGATGACGCTGGCGCTGAGGGCGGAGAAATCAACCGGGGTGAGGATGGTTTTCATGACGAGGCACAGTATAGCCGGTTTCCCCAAAATGACAGCGCAGGTTTTGGCGGTGGCAGCGCGGATTTTGGCCGCTGGCGGCTCAGGCTCCGGCAGTCAGCCGGGAAACGTGCCGCGGCAGGCCGGCGACGCCGACCTCGGCGCGGAAGACGCTGCCGGCCTCGCAGTAGCCGGGGTCGGTCTCGCCGCGGGCGGAGGTGATGAGCAGCGTTTTGAGCTCCGGGCCGCCGAAACAGCACGAGGTCACGCGCGAGGCGGGCACGGGGATTTCCGCGACGACGCGACCATCGGGCGCATGGCGGCGGAGGCGGTGGCCGTCCCAGCGTGCCGACCAGATATGGCCCTCGGCGTCCACGCACATCCCGTCGCAGGTGCCTTCCTCCTCCTTGTCGGCAACGTAGAACTCGCGGCGGTTGGAGAGTGCACCGGTGTTGGCATCGTAGTCGAAGGCGAAGATGCGGTTGGTGGTGGAGCAGGTCCAGTAAAAGGTTTTTCCGTCCGGGGAAAGGCCCATGCCGTTGGAGCAGCCGGAGCCGCGGAAGAGCGGATGCACCGAGCCGTCGGGGTCGAAGCGGAAGAGGCCGCCGCTCTGCGCATCCTGGCCGATGGTGCCGGCATAGACGCGGCCGGCGGGGTCCGCCATCACGTCGTTGAAGCGCTGCGTGCCGCCGTCGCGGAAGGGGCGCAGCGCGCGGCAGTCGCCGGTGGCGGGATCGAGGCGCGCGAGATCGTTGATGCGGAAAAGCAGCAGCGCGCCATCGGCCTCGAGCGTGAATCCCCCGACCATCGGGCCGGAGTAGAGCTTGCGCACGGCACCGGCGGCCTCGTCCCACGCGTGGATTTCGCCGGCGGTGATGTCGGTCCAGAACAGCGTGCGGCGGGCGGCATCCCAGAGAGGATTTTCACCGAGCTGGTTGCGGGTGGAGGCGAGCAGGCGTGCGGCGGGGAGAGTGGTCATGGCGGGGGTTATTCAAGCAGCCAGCCGCCGTCCACCACGCAGTTGTGGCCGGTGGAGGCGCGGCTGGCCTCGCTGAGGTAGAACAGGATGTGGTTGGCGACATCCTGCGGTTGGAGCCGGAGCGGCAGGGCCTGCACGCCGGCGAGATGGTGGAGATGCTTGGCGGTGTCGGGGCCGGAGAAATACTCCGCCACCTGGCGCTCGGTGAAAATCCAGCCGGGCGAAATCGTGTTGATGCGGATGCTTTCCCGGCCGAGTTCGCGGGCGAGTCCCGTGGTGAGCCCGAGGAGGCCGGCCTTGGTCGTCGAGTAGATGGCGCGGCCGGGCAGGCCGAGGCGGTAGTTGATGGAGGAGACGTTGACGATGGCGCGGCCGGCGCCGGCGCGCAGCAGGTCGAGGGCCGCGCGGATGACGAGGTGGCAGGCGCGGAGGTTGAGGTGCGCGATGTCGTCCCACGCGGCGGCATCGCCCGCGGCGAGGGAGATTTTGGGATCAATGCCGGCGACGTTGACCACGTAGTCGAGCCGGTCGGTTTTGACGCGCAGCGCGGCGAAGGCGCGTTCGATGGCGACAGGATCGCGGAGATCGCAGGGCAGGGCGTGGAAGGCGGGGTGGCCCACGCGCGGGGCGTCGAGCGCGAGCCCGAAGACGGTGGCGCCGTTGGCAAGCAGCGCATCGACGGTGGCGCGGCCGATGCCGGCGGAGGCGCCGGTGACCAGCGCGACGCGGCCCTTGAAGTCGGGCAGCAGCAGCGCCGGGGCCGGGGTGTCGCGCAGTTCGGAGGGCATGACCGGGTTTACCAATCGACGACGGAGCCGTCGGGCGCGTAGCTGCGGCGCGGGACTTCCTGCTCGAAGGGATGCGCCGCGATGGCGGCCTCGTTGATCTCGACGCCGAGCCCGGGGCGGGAGCTCGGGCGGACGATGCGGCCCTGCTTTTCGACGGTGAAGCCCCAGTTCACGATCTCGTCGCGCCACGGCACGTCCTGGTGCACGGCCTCGCAGATGAGGTAGTTGGGCGTGGCGAAACCGAACTCGATGGAGGCGGCGGTGCTCACAGGCCCCTGCGGGTTGTGCGGCGCCACGGCCACGCCGTAGGCCTGGGCCATGGCGGCGATGCGGCGCGCCTCGCTGAGGCCGCCGCAGTGCGTGATGTCGGGCTGGATGATGCTTGCGGCCTGCAGCTCAAGCAGGCGCTTGAAGGCGAACTGCGAGACCATGCGCTCGCCGGTGGCGATGGGCGTCTTCACCGCGCGCTGCACTTCCGCAATGCCCTCGATATGCTCGGGCCAGCACGGCTCCTCGAAGAAATACAGGCCGTAGGGCTCGAGTGCCTTGGCGAAGATCTGGCCCATGCGCGGCGAGGGCCGCGCGTGGCAGTCCACCATGATGTCGATGCTGTCGCCCACCGCCTCGCGCATGGCGGCGACGCAGGACTCGGCGAATTTCACCGGTCGCAGCCCCTCGATCATCATCTGCTCGGGCACGGGCATGGACTTGAAGGCGGTGAAACCGTCGGCGACCGCCTTTTGCGCGAGCTCACCGAAGCGTTTCGCCTCGTTGACCGGCGTCTCGTAGAAATCCTCCATCCGGCCGCCGCCGAGGTGGCAGTAGAGCCGCACGTAGTCGCGCACGCGGCCGCCCCAAAGCTGGTGGCACGGTACGCCGAGCGTCTTGCCGAGGATGTCCCACAGCGCGAGGTCGATGCCGGCCATCGCGGTGCCGCGCACGACGTCGTTGCCGTGCCAGAAATGCTGGCGATACATCGTCTGCCACAGGTGCTCGATGCGGCGCGGGTCCTCGCCGATGAGGAGCTGCGCCAGATCCTCGATGGCGCCGACGACGCCGCGCGTGTGCCATTCGAGGGTCGCTTCGCCCCAGCCGATGAGGCCGGGCTGGTCGGTGATGACCTTGACGAAAATCCAGTTCCGCATCCGCGCATGGCAGACCCGGGTTTCGATGCGCGCAATTTTCATGGGGCGGGGTAGGAGGATGTCCGTGCGCTTGGCGGGTCAACGGCAAATCGCGTGCACCGCGACGGCGCGGCGATTTTACAAATCGTATGGTCCGCCCCGCCGGGATGTGGGCGGGTGCCTTGCGGCAGGGGGATTGACGGTAAAAGCCTGGAAGTTTTCCGGCCTTGACCGGGCCGGCAGGGGCCGCAACGTGCTCCCTCCGCACTTTCCTTGCCTGGTGGTGTAATGGTAGCACAGGCGACTTTGACTCGCCTAGTCATGGTTCGAATCCATGCCGGGCAGCCACTTCGGGGAATATCGAACTTTCCCCCCGTCAGGTCAAAACACGCGCTAAGTGATTGGAGCATCAGCGAAAGTGAATGGCGGTCTGTTGACCTGAGTTTTCCGGAGTTCGATTCTGCCGCGTTGCGCGGGGCGAATTTCTCTCAAAGGCCGCCTACCACGCCAAAGCCAGGTCAAAACTATTAGCTCACGTGACAGGCTGTTAGTTCGGTCTAGATAGTGAACTTCCCCAACCTAAGTTCGCCAATTTGGGGCAACCCCACCCAAATTCCATCTGACGCCAGCTAAGGCTCTTGCGTGGTGAGATGCCGATTCCATCCATGCCCGACTTCCGATTCGGCCCTCGTCGACTTCCGTCACGCTAGCTAACGGATGCTAGGCCGGGATTCAGCGCTCGCTTTCAATTTGCGGAGGTCGCAGGTTGGCATTTGCCCGGATTCCATGCCCCACCGCATCCTGCTAGCCGAAGATCAGAACGACAACCGTGCGATTGTGCGCGGGGTGCTGGAGGAGCACGGATTCGAGGTGGCGGAGGCCTCTGACGGGATCGTGGCGCTGCAGGCCCTGATCGAGGCGCCGTTCGACGCGGTCATCACCGATATCCTGATGCCCCGGATGGACGGCTACCGGCTTTGCCACGAAATCCGACACCATCCGCGTTTGCGATCGCTTCCGATCATCGTCTACACCGCCACCTACACATCGGCGAAGGACGAGCAGTTGTCACTCGCCCTCGGGGCTGACCGATTCCTTCGCAAGCCGGCGACCGGCTCGGAGCTGATTCGCACGCTGCGGGAGTTGCTGGGTGATCGGCATCGGATCGCGCCAACCGTCACGGGTGCACTGGGCGAACTGGGCGCGATGCACCAATACAGCCAGGGTCTGGTGGACAAGCTGGAGGATCGCAGCCTACAGCTGGAAAAACAGGCGGTGGCGCTGCGCGCCAGCGAACTGCGCAGCAGGCAGGTCTTCAACGCCGCCAACGACGCCATGTTCCTCATTTCGTTGGACGGGCAGGGTCGGCCCGACCGAGTGGTGGACGCAAACGAAGCGGCCGCCGAGCTGCTGGGCTACTCTCACGAGGAATTGCTCGGCCGGCCGGTGCATGAACTCGAGGCGGCGGAGGCGGCGGAGCCGACCATCTCGGCCTTGTCCGACCGCCTGGGTCGCGAGAAGCGGCTGGTCTTCGAGCGCACGCTCCTATCCAAGGGCGGCCGGCTTATCCCAGTGGAACTTAGCGTGCGGTCGTTTCCGGCCGAGGTCGGACAGATGGCGATTGCCGCGGCTCGCGACATCACGGAGCGAAAGAGGGCGGAAGAGGCGCAACGGCGGAATGCGCAACAATTGCGCGACATCCTGGACGGTCTGTTCGCGTTTGTCGGCCTGCTCTCGTTGGATGGCATTTTGTTGGAGGTGAATCGCGCGGCCCTTGAAGCCGGCGGCGTAAAGCGCGAGGAAGTCATCGGGACGTATTTCCCGGAGGCGTATTGGTGGTCGCATTCGCCAGACGTGCAGGTGCAGCTCAAGGACGCTCTGGCGCGGGCCGTCCGGGGGGAGTTTATCCGGTATGACGTCGCGATCCGGGTGGCCGGCGGCCGGGAAATGATTGTGGACTTTGCCCTGAGTCCGCTACGGGAAGAGGGCGGAAGAGTCAGCCAACTCGTGGCCACGGCGGTGGACATCACCGAACGCAAGAAGCTGGAACAGCAGTTCCTGCGGGCGCAGCGCATGGAAGCAATCGGCACGCTGGCGAGCGGCGTAGCGCACGATCTGAACAATATCCTGGCGCCGATGCTCATGGGTGCGGGCTTGCTGAAAAACAAGCTCACGAGCGAGCGGGAACAAGCGATCCTGAGCATCATTGAAAACGGAGCGCAGCGGGGTGCCGGCATCATCCGGCAACTGCTCACGTTCAGCCGGGGCACCGAGGCCGCGCGTAGCTCGGTGCAGCTCCGCCATCTGATCAACGACATGGTGCATCTGGCGCAGGAGACCTTTCCGCGGAATCTGGAACTGGAACGGAGGGTGCCAGCCGAGTTATGGACGGTGAAGGCCGACCCGACGCAGTTACACCAGGTGCTGATGAACCTCTGCGTGAACGCCCGGGATGCGATGCCGAACGGAGGCAAACTTTCGCTGTCGGCGGAAAATGTCCGCCTCTCGGAGGCCCAAGCCAAACTGAACCCGCAGGCCAAACCGGGACCCTATGTTGTGTTGACGGTTGCAGACACGGGAGAGGGCATCCCCAAGGCGATCATCGAACGTATTTTCGATCCTTTCTTCACGACGAAGCCGGAGGGCAAGGGCACCGGGCTGGGCCTGTCCACGGTGCTGGCCATCGCGAAGAATCATGGGGGTTTCGTGACGGTTTACAGCGAACCGGGCAAGGGCAGTGTCTTCAAGGTTTACCTGCCGGCAGCGGAGGCGCCTGAGACGACGGTCGCGGCGGGTACAACCGATGTGCCGCGGGGCAATGGCGAACTGCTGTTGCTCGTCGATGACGAGCCAGGACTCCGTGAGGCAACTCGCCTCGTGCTGGAAGAAAACGGTTACCGGGTTCTTGCCGCGACGAACGGTGAGGAGGGCGTGCGCGAATTTCTGGCGCGGCGCGACGATGTGCGCGCGGTCGTCACCGACATGATGATGCCAGTGATGGATGGCGTGGACATGATCCGGACCATCCGACTCGTGGCCGATCGGCTGCCAATTGTGGGCATGAGTGGCATGGATGAAATCAAGCGGCGCGACGAATTGGCGACCATGGGCGTACGGGAAGTTCTGGTGAAACCCTGCGAGCCGGGGCTGCTGCTGCGGACCCTTCACGCGGAGCTGAAAGCCAACACTCGGATGCAACCCGATGTGCCCGCATGATTTGAAGGAGGAAGGGTAGATGCAGCCGGACCATACGAGCGGGCTGCTTTGACTCACGCTTCGCGTCCAGCCTCTGATGAATAGCCCAATACCAGATGAAACTGATGAATCCAGGCGCCTGATTGCATCTGGAATAGGCTACCGGGCGGATGCTTTTGACCTGAACCGGTATTCCTGATGAATGCCCCTCTGAGGAATTCATCAGGTTCGATTCTCGTCAGGCCGACGGGCAGCCAGTTTGCAACGTAGGTCCGCCCTTGGAACTTAATGGCTTCAAGCGGTGCGATCTCAGCCGCGAAGTTCTATCTATAATCGCTTCAACCGGTTGGCGGGCGAGTGGCTTGCCGGTGCGGTTGATCTTAGGGCGAGTTAGGCATCGCGTTGGCGCGGCGGCGTTTTTAAACTGCCCGGACCAGCCGAGAACATCGGCCACGGCACAAAAATTTTCTGCACCGCCCTTCCGCCAAGCCAAAGCAACCATGAGAGACGACTACATCGCCAGCGCCCGCAAAGTCATCGACGACCCCAACATCCTGATCAACGTCGTTTCGCGGCGCGTGAAGCAACTGCGCCGGGGCAGCCGGCCGCTGGTGGAGTCGCTCGAAAAACTGTCTCCCGAGGACACCGCGCTGCGCGAGATCGCCGAGGGCAAGATCACCTACGAAATCGCCACGCCGGAGGAGCTCGCCCGCAGCCGTTGAGCGGACCCAGTCAAGCAGGCTTGCGCCGGCGGCGGGGCAGACCGAGCATCAGGTCCCCATGCTCATCCACTCCGTTTATTTCTGGCTGAAACCCGAACTCACCGCCGCGCAGCGCGCGGAATTCCTCGCGGCGCTCAAGGCGCTGAAGGACGTGCCGAGCGTGCAGGAGTTTCACCTCGGCCGGCCCGCGGCCGTGGCCGACCGGCCGGTGGTGGACAAGACCTTCGACTACGGCATCACCTGCGTGTTCGAGAACCTCGACGCCCACAATGCCTACCAGGTGCATCCGCTGCACGTGGCTTTCGTCAACACGGGCAAGCCGCTCTGGGCGCGGGTGCAGATTTACGACGCGGAGTGAGGGGCGGCGGGATCGGCGCGGAGCCGGCCGATGACAGTCCGCCGGTTTATTTTTTCCCGGTGCGGGCGAGCTTGAACGGCGCGAAGTAACCCGACTGGGCGGGCGGGAAGCGGCCGCGAATGAAGATGCCTTCGTCGCGGTGTTCCTGTTCCTGGATGTCGCCGAGGGTATGCAGGCGGGCGACGACATCGTAGCGGTCGTGCGGCACGAGCAGATCGGAGCTGCTGAAGGCGTCGGCAATCAACGCGACCAGCCGGGTTTCCAGTTCCTTGAGGCCGGCACCGGTGTGGGCGCTGACGTAGAGGGCATCGGGAGCGAGGTGTCGCGCGCGCTGGAGATCGCCGGGCGTGGCGGCGTCGATTTTGTTGAAAACGGTGACGATGGTTTTCTCGGCCGCGCCGAGTTCGGCCAGCACGCTGAGGGTGGTCGCGTGATGGTGCTCGACGCTGGCATTGGTGACGTCGAGCACGTGGATGAGGAAGTCCGCGACGATGGTTTCCTCCAGCGTGGCCTTGAAGGCCTCGACGAGCCGGTGGGGCAGGCGGCGGATGAAGCCCACGGTGTCGGTGACGAGGAGCTTCTGGTTCCCGCGCAGGAGGAGCTGGCGCGTGGTGGGATCGAGCGTGGCGAAAAGCTTGTCTTCGGCGAGGACGTGCGCGCCGGTGAGCCGGTTGAGCAGGGAGGATTTGCCGGCGTTGGTGTAGCCGACGATGGAGGCGGTGGGCACGGGGACGCGCTGGCGCTTGTGGCGCTGCACGCCGCGCTGCTTCTGCACCTCGATAAGCTCGCGCTTGAGGCGGGTGATGCGGTCGTTGACCTGCCGGCGGTCCTGCTCGAGCTGCGTCTCGCCTTCGCCGCCCATCTTGCCCTTGCCCCGCTGCCGGGAGAGGTGGGTCCACGCGCGGGTGAGCCGCGGCAGCGAATACTCCATGCGGGCCAGCGCGACTTGCAGGACGGCTTCGCGGGTCTGGGCGCGGTCGGCAAAGATATCGAGGATGACCTCCTCGCGGTCGATGACGGCGATCTCGGAGAGTTTTTCCCAGTTGCGCTGCTGGGCGGGCGTGAGGGATTCGTCGAACACGATCAGGTCGGCCTCCAGCGCCTTGGCCTGCGCGATGATTTCCTCGGTCTTGCCGCTGCCGATGAGCGTGGCCGGGGTGGGCTTGCGCAGGTTGACGAGTTCGCGGCCGACGATGCCGATGCGGAGGTTCTCAACCAGTTCGTGCAGTTCGGTGAGCAGCTCGGCGGCTTCGCCTGCGGCCATGTCGGCGGTCTGCACGCCCACGAGGAAGGCGCGTTCGCAACGCTTGGAGTCGATGAGGGGGGAGACGTTCGGTGAATCGGCCATCAGGAGGAACCGACACCAAACAGGAGCCGAGGGTCCCGGTCAAACCCACCTTCGCTAAAGCTTCGGCGGGCAGGCCCGCCTTGTTCAAACTGACTGCTTGGGCCGGGATTGCCTGTCGGTCCGCTAACGCTCCAAGGTGAGGAAGGTGTAGCGGAAGTTGGCATCGCGGCTTTCGCGCCGGTGGGTCTCGCGCCAAGGGAGGGGCCGCCATTCGGGGAAATACGTGTCGCCGGGCACCTCGGCGTGGACGAGCGTGAGGAGGAGCCGGGAGGCCAGGGGCAGGGTTTCCTCGTAGATGCGCTGGCCGCCGCAGATCATGATCTCGCCGGGGAGGGTTTGCGCGATGGCGAGCGCCTCGGGGACATTGTTCGTGATACGAACATTGGGGCGGGCGAGGGCGGTGTCGCGGGTGATGACGACCGGTTGCCGACCGTCCTCATTCACCTGCGGCCAAGTCTCGTAGCAGATGCGGCCGAGCACGACGGTTTGGCCGCGGGTGACATCGAGAAAAAACTGCGAGTCCTCCGGGATGCGCCAAGGCAGCCGGCCGTCGCGACCGATGACGCGGTTTTCGCTGCACGCGACGACGAGGGTGAGGGGCTTGGCCATGAGGCAGGGATGGTTTCCGGCTGGCCGGCAGGGTCAACCACGGCCTGCCAGAATCAAAGAAAGCATGTCAATTCGTGGGTCCGGCATCTCCAGCGTTGCGTCGGTGGCCTTGGCCGTTGTGTCATAACCGCATGCTTATCGGAGTCCCCAAAGAAATCAAAATCGGTGAAACGCGCGTCTCCATGACGCCCAGCCTCTGCCGCCGCTGCGTGTCGCTCGGCGCGAAGGTGTTGATTGAAAAAACCGCCGGCCAGAGCGCCGGTTTCACGGATGCGGAATACCGCGCGGCCGGCGCCACGATCGCGCCGACGGCGAAGAAAGTCTGGGCCGCGGCCGACCTCATCCTGAAGGTCAAGGAGCCGCTGCCCGCCGAATACAGCCTAATGCGGGCAGGGCAGACGCTCTTCACCTACCTCCATCTCGCGGCCGGACCGGAGCTGGCGAAGGTGCTGCTCAAGAAGCGCGTGCTCGGCATTTCCTACGAGACCGTGGAGGCGGCCGACGGGTCGTTCCCGCTGCTCAAGCCGATGTCGCAAATCGCGGGCCGGCTCTCGATCCAGATCGGCGCCTACCGGTTGCAGTCGCAGCTCGGCGGCTCGGGCGTGCTGCTCGGCGGCATCCCCGGCACGATGCCCGGGCATGTGGTCGTCATCGGCGCGGGCAACTCCGGTGCGCACGCGGTGCAGATGGCGGTGGGCATGGGCGCGCGGGTGACCGTGCTCGATCTTGATACACGCAAGCTGGAGGCGCTCGACGCCGAATACCGCGGCCGCGTGGTCACGCTCATGTCGAACCCCGCCAACATCGAGGCCGAGGTGGCCGATGCCGACCTGCTGATCGGCGCGGTGCTCATTCCTGCGGCGAAGGCGCCGATCGTGGTGTCACGGGCGATGGTGCAACGCATGCGGCCCGGCAGCGTGATCGTGGACATCGCGATCGACCAAGGCGGCTGCGTCGAAACGATCCGGCCAACCTCGCACGAGAAGCCGACCTACCAGGAGCACGGCGTGATTCACTACGCGGTCCCGAACATGCCGGCGCTCGTCGGCCGCACCTCGACGATGGGCCTCACGCAGGCGACCGAGCCGTTCGTGACGCTGCTCGTGCAAAAAGGCGTGGAGCGCGCCCTGGCCGAACACAAGGGCCTCGCCAAGGGCGTGAACACCCGCGACGGCAAGATCACCTACGACGCGGTGGCGAAGGCGTTGGGCTACAGCTGACACGCAGCCCATTTAAAATGACAAAGGGCCTGATCCGCGGATCAGGCCTTTTGCTATTGAACAGACGTTGGGGACTCAGGCCGCAGGCACGATCGTCACGCTGGTCAGCTCGATGCGGTCGACGGGCGTGCTCTTTTCGCCGCCGCCGCCGTGTTGGGTCGGGACGGTGGCGATGCGCTCGAGGACGTCGTCACCGGCGACGAGTTCGCCGAAGGCGGTGTATTGGCGGTCGAGGAACTTGGCGTCGCCGTGGCAGATGAAGAACTGCGAGCCGGCGCTGTCGGGGTGCGCGGAGCGGGCCATCGAGATGACGCCGCGCACGTGCGACTTGGGATTGAACTCGGCCTTGATCTTGTAACCGGGGCCGCCGGTGCCGGGCATGCCGCTCTCGCCGGCCTTGGTGTTGGGGCAGCCGCCCTGGATCATGAAACCCTTGATGATGCGGTGGAAGGCGGTGCCGTTGTAGAAACCCTCGCGGGCGAGCTTCTTGAAATTCTCGACGGTCTTCGGGGCGACATCGGACCAGAAGGCGATGGTGATGTCACCGTAGGAAGTTTTGAGGACGGCGTTTTCGGCGGTGGTGTTGCTCATGGAGGTGGCAAGGGAAGGCAGGCGGCGGGCTTGGGCAAGAAAAGAAAGCCGGGCTGACGGCCAAGCCGTTTCATTGGGCCAAGCTCGGGGTGATTGGGGCTTGGCACGAAGATGGCCGTCAGTTTCCTGAAAGCATGAGATGGAACAATGCCGCCGGTTGCGCCCGACTTATGTTCGTTATCCTGGTGGTCGCCGGCAGCACCGGCACGGTGGAGGCAAGCGCCGCCAAGGCATGGCGCGAAATCGAGCATATCCAGGCCCAGCGGCAGCAAAATGAGGCCAACAACAGGACCGATCAGAGCTTGCTGGCCGGGCAACTGTATCTGCTCCAATCCCACTTGGAATCGTTCGTGGCGAATTATTCGCGCGACAAGAACTGGTGGCATGCCCGCCTGCAGTTGCCGGAAGTCCGCTGTCGGGCGGCGGAGAAGCTTAACATGGAGGTGGATTGGGACACGGCCTTCAGGGAATTGGAAGCGATTCAGCAGGATTCCCAACTGCCGGCCCGCCATCAGGCTGACGCGGAATATGCCTGGCTCTGCCTGGCGATGTTCAGGGGATCGGTTGAGAAGGCCGCGTCGCCCCAGCAGCGCGAACTTGCGGATCGCATGGAGAAGTTTGGCGCGGCGCATCCCAAACATCCGTTTGCGGACAAAGTGCAGTTGACGCTGGGGCAGATGCTGCAGCGCGCGGACCCGGCGCGGGCCGAGAAGGCTTTCAAGATTGCGGCGCGCAGCCGGTATGACCGGTTGTCGGCCACGGCCAAGCGCGAGCTGGCGGTTTTGCCCTACCGCAACACCCCGCTCGACCTTGAATTCGTGGCCTTTGACGGCACCAAGGTGAATCTGGAGGAGTTGCGCGGCCGCGTGGTGCTGATCGATTTCTGGGCCACTTGGTGCGGTCCCTGTGTTGACGACATGCCAAGCGTGATTGCCGCCTATAAAAAATACCAGGCCCGCGGCTTTGAAATCATTGGCATTTCCCTGGATGGGAACTCACAGGCCTTGAGAAAATTTCTGGCTGATTGGGCCATGCCTTGGCCGCAATATTTTGATGGCCGGGGCTGGGACAACCGCATCAGCCGGCGCTTCAACATTACCTCAATCCCGGCGATGTGGTTGCTCGACAAGGAAGGCAGGGTGGTCTCAACGGAGGTTTGGGGCGGCAATCTGGAATACCACCTGAACCGCGAACTGGCGCGGTAGCCGGGATCGCCTCACGCGAATTCCGCGTCGATCAGTTCGCAGAAGTGGTGGATGAGGAAGAGGTGGGCCTCCTGGCAGGCGGCGCCGCTCTCGCTGGGGATGATGAGGTCCACGGTGGCGAGGCCCTTGGCCTTGCCGCCGCCGCGGCCGAGGAAGGCGATGCTCTTCAAGCCCTGGTTTTTGGCTTCGTGCAGGGCCGAGAGAATATTGGCGGAATTGCCGCTGGAGGTGAGCACGACCACGAGGTCGCCCGGGTGGGCGAGGCCGGCGATCTGGCGGGAGAAGACATGCTCATAGCCGTAATCGTTGCCAATGCAGGTGAGCAGCGAACCGTCGGCGGAGAGCGCGAGCGCGGGCAATGCGGCGCGGTTCTTTTGGTAACGACCGACCAGCTCGGTGGAGAAATGGCCCGCCTCGGCGGCGCTGCCGCCGTTGCCGCAGATGAGCAGCTTCCGGTCGTGCCGCAGCGTGTCGAGGATCAGCTGACCCGCGGCATCGATGGCCGGACGGATGGTGGACAAAGCCTGCAGGGTGCGGACCGATTCGCCGAGGGAAGCTTCGAAAGTCATGGGGTGACAGTAGTGCGCAGCGAGCATCGGGTAGCGAGCATTTTGCAGGGCGGGCAAAGGCATTTTCTACTCGCTACCCATTGCCCGCTGCCCGCTACTTTTTGCCTCCCATGCGCCTGCGTTCGCTCACCCTCCAGCACTTCCGCAACATCCCTTGGGCGGAGCTGGTGTTGTCGGGCCGGCAGCAGTTTTTTCTCGGGGCCAACGGGCAGGGAAAGACGAACCTGCTGGAGGCGGCGGGGTTTATCACGGCGCTGCGTTCCTTCCGCACCACCGACCCGAAGGTGCTGCCGGCGCAGGGACAGGCCGAGGCGGCGATCGCCTGCGTGGTCGAGCACGAGCAGCGCGGTGAGACGCGGCTGACGGTCAGGCTGCGGCGCGACGGGCGCGAGCTGTGGTGCGACGGGGAAAAAATATCCCGCGTGGGCGACTACCTCGGCAAGTTTCCGACCGTGGTTTTTACCTCGCAGGATCTGCTGCTGGTGCGCGGCGCGCCGGCGGCCCGCCGCCGCTGGGTGGACCTGACCCTCGCCGCGATGGACGGGGAATATCTGCGGGCGTTGCAGATCTACCATCGGGCGCTGGCGGAGCGAAACAGCCTGCTGAAGGTCGGGGCGAAGGGTGACGAGCTGGCGGCGTTTGAGCATACGCTGGCACCGGCCGGGGCGGAGTTGATCGCGCGCCGGATCACCGGGCTGGCCGAGCTGGGCCAACGGGCGGCGGAATTTTATGCGCGCCTGGCGGACGCCGCGGAACCGGCAGCGCTCGCCTATCGCCCGAACGTAGGCGAACCGACGGCCGCGGCATTGCGCGCGAAATGGCAGGGCGGCCGGGCGCGCGACCTGCAGTTTCGCACGACGCTGGCGGGGCCGCACCGCGATGATATCGAGTTCAGCGTGGGCGGGAGGGCGGCGAGGGAGTATGCCTCGGAAGGGCAGCAGCGCTCGCTCGTGCTGGCGTTGCGGCTGGCGCAGGCGGCCTGGTTTCACGCCCGCGGCGGGGTGCGGCCGGTGCTGCTGGCGGATGACGTGCTGGGCGAACTCGACCCGGAGCGGCGGCGGCGTTTCTGGGCCGCGCTCGACCCGGAGATGCAAATCCTCGCGACGGGCACGACGACGCCCGAAGCGGAACTGGGCGCGTGGCAAATCTTCCGGGTCGCGGCGGGAACGTTCACACCGGAGGCGGCCGCATGAGCTTCGATCTCTGGCAATGGGTGCTGGCCGTGGTGGCCGCGCTGGCGATCGGGCTCGCCAAGACCGGCATCGGCGGTCTCGGCATGCTGGCGGTGGTGATTTTTGCCAACCTCATGCCGGCGAAGGCCGCGAGCGGCGTGGTGCTGCCGATGCTGGTGTTCGCGGATGTCGTGGCGGTGCTGGCTTACCGGCGGCATGCCCAGTGGAAGCTGTTGTGGAAACTTTTTCCGTGGACGGCGGCGGGGGTGGTCGCCGGCTACCTGGCGATGGGGCGGATCGATGACCGGCAGGCCTCGCTCATGATCGGGTTCATCGTGCTCGCGCTGCTCGGCCTGCACCTGTGGCGGCGGCGCAAGGGCGGGGAACTGGCGGAGCACGGGGCGTGGCTCGCGCCGGTGATCGGCATTCTCGCGGGCTACACCACGTTGGTGGCGAATGCGGCGGGGCCGTTGATGGCGATCTACCTGCTCGCGATGCGGCTGCCGAAGATGGAATACATGGGCACGGGCGCGGTGTATTTCATGGTGATGAACCTGTTCAAGGTGCCGTTCATGATGGACCTTGGGCTGGTGAACGCGGCGAGTTTCGCGTTCAACCTCTGGCTGGCGCCGGCGGTGCTGGCGGGGGCGCTGCTCGGAAAGGTGATCCTGCGGAAGATCGACCAGCGGCTTTTCGAAAACATCGCGCTCGGGCTGGCGGGGGCCGCCGGGCTGAAGCTGCTGTTTTGAACCGGCCCGGAAAGATTGGCTGGATTCCGCGCCGCGCCCGCGGTGACATGCGCGCATGCCACGGATGAATGTCAGGCAGATGTGGGCGGCCAAGCTGGCGGGCAAAAACGTGCCCGCGGCGAATGCGCCCGCGCCGGCGGCGGGCCGGCCGGCCTTCGCCGGCCAGGTGCTCGGCATCGATCCCTCGCTGCGCGGCACCGGCCTCGCGCTGGTCGAATTTGCCCCCGGCCGGCAACCGCTGCTGCTGCGCTGCCGCACCGTCAAGGTCGCCCCGAAGCTCAGCATGGCGCACGCGCTTGGCGAGATTCACCGGGCCGTGACGGATTTCCTGGGCGGCTTTCCCGTGAAGCACGTGGCGCTGGAACAGACGATCTACGTGCAGAATTTTCAGACGGCCCAGATCCTCGGTGCGGCGCGGGGCGCGGCGATTGCCGCGGCGGCGCTGCGCGAACTGCCGGTCTTTGAATATGCGCCGCTACGGGTGAAGATGGCGGTGGTGGGCGCGGGTCGCGCGAGCAAGGAGCAGATGGCGCGCACCGTGATGGCGCTGCTCGGCCACGGCCGGATGCTGGCGAGCGACGAGGCCGATGCCGCGGGCGTGGCGCTCTGTCACGCGTTTACCTGGCGGGAGTGACCGGCACGTGCCGCAGGTGGCGGTAGGTCACGTAGCCGAGACCGGTCAAACCGGTGAGCGCGGCGGGCAGGAGGAGCGTGGCGAAGCCCCAGTGCATGTAGCCGAAGCCGCCGAGGATGCCGCCGGCGAGAAAACCGGCGAGCAGCACCAGCATCAAGCCGAGGCGGCGAGTTTCCACCGGTTCGCGCCGGATGAAATTGCCCGCGACGATGCCGAGATCGGTCACGATGCCGGTGACATGGGTCGTGCGGATGACGGCACCGCTGTAGGTCGTGGCGAGGGCATTCTGCAGGCCGCAGGCCATCGCGGCGAGGTAGTCGCCGTAGTTGCTGCCGCCATGGTAGAAATAGACGGCGGCGAAAAGCAGCCCCGACTCGATGGCGAGCGCCGCTCCATAGCGCCGGCCGAGCTTCAGGGTGCTCTGCCGGATGACGAGGCCGCTGACCACGCAGCCGAGAAAGAAGCAGAGCAGGACGCCCGCCGCGTGCATGGCGGCGCCGAAGTGGCCGCGCCCGAGATCCGTGCTGAGGATCGCCACCGTGCCGGACATGTGCGACAGGGCCTGGTGGTGGATGCCGAGGAAGCCGACGGCGTTGACGCAGCCGGCGATGGCGGCGAGCAGGAAGCCGCCGAGTAGAATCCAGTTTGGGACCGGTTGGCGAAGCATGCGGCCGGCATGCTGTCCGCATGCACGCAGGGTTCCAAGGCCGCATTTATCCCGGAGCGGCTGTCAGGGGTGGTCACCAGCCATACTTGATGCTCAGGAAGGTTTTCAAACCTGGGTCGGTGACGACCGCGCCCGGAGTGGACATCGCGACGATGTAGCGTTTGTCGGTCACGTTGTTCACGTTCAACTGGGCGCTCCACTGTTCACCCCATTTGTAACCGGCGAACAAATTTACCACCAAGGGATAATCGACCGAATAGGAGACCGCATTGCGCTTGGCGGATTGATCCATGAGGCTGCCGCCCAGCATCAGCCCCGTCAGCGGTCCGCTGGTCCAGGTGTATTTGCCCAACAGGCTGTATTTGCGGGGGACGAAATTATCCGGAGCCAGTGTTGGGTCCACGGCGGTTTTGCCCCGGCCGTCGAAGTAGGTGAAGATCAGGTCGGTGTGGCCGTGCGACCCGAGCTTGAGTTTCAAGCCGGCATCCAGCTCCCAGCCGTCGATCTGGTCGCGTTCGGAAGTGACGTTGCCGATCACGCCGGTCTCCAGCAGGCCGCGGGTGGGGATGTTGGTCTGGGCCATGTCGAAATGCACCACGGAACCGTAAACCTGAAAATCCCGGGAGAAGCTGTGGTTGAACTTGAGGCCGAACTCATCGAGCTGGCCCCTGCGATTGCCCTGCGGGCCGCCCAGCCGGTCGTTGTCGGCAAACCGGTCGTTGAATCCGGTCTGGATGTTGATGTTTTCCGCGTTGGTGTAATACGCCGACACGGAAGGCAGCAGCTTCACCACCACGCCGTATTTGTGCACGCGGTAGGTGTCGTTGCGTTTCTTTGTCATTTCCCGGGTGACGTAGTTCAGGTTTTCTCCGCCGGTTGTGATCCAGCGAAGTCCGCCGACGACAATCACGCGTTTGTCGAGGAAAGACAGGTTCTCCTGAAAATAACCGGAACCGGTCCGGGTGTAGCTGCCGGTGGTAATCTGATGCCGGCTGCGGTTCAGTTCGGGATTGGCGGCCGAAAAATATGCCTCGTCCATGGCGTAGTCCGGCTGCCGCGTGTCCAGATCGGGCAGGGGCGCGGAGCCCAAGCCGGTATCCTTCAGGACCTCCCACGCACCATCGGCGCCGAAGGTGCTCTCAATGGTGACCCAACCGAGGGGCAGCTCATGCAGAAAATCCATCTGGAAATTGTGGGTGGGCCGGTCGTTGGCCAGAGCGTAGCCGGTCCGGCTGAGGGTGTAATTGTCCGGCTGCACGCCGCTCCCGCTGATCATCATGCGCCGGTCCATCACGGAGCTGAAGGCATAGTATAAACGCAGGTTGGCGTGGTCGGTTAGCTTCGCCACAATGGAGGCATCGACAAACCGGTCGATGTTCATGGTCCACGTGTCCTGTTTTCGCCCGGGGGAGAAGCTCTTGGTCGAGTATTGATTCAGCTTGGCGACCGTGAGTCCGTTGCGGGTCTCGGTGGAGTTGAGGTCGATGAAATCGTTCCAATTGCGGTTACTTTCATCCAGAAAGTAATACCCGCTGAGGTTGACGATGATCCTGCCGTCCCAGAATCGCAGCGTGGCGCCCGCGCCGTAGAAGCGGTCGCTTTCCCATTCGACGGCCTTGGGGTATCGGCCGGTGGTCCCCCCGAGGGTGACCCGGTAGTTTGAGCTGTGGCCGTCACCGGTGTCCCTGACCAGCGGACCGGACACATTCGTCATCGCGCGGAAAAAACTGTCGTCCGAAAAAGTGGCCTGAAAATATCCGGCCGGAGCATCCGTTCCCAGGCGCGAGATCAGGTTTACCGCTCCGCCCAGAAAACGATTATTGCCGAGGAGCATGGCTCCCGGTCCCTTAATGACTTCGACCCGGTCGATGTCATACATGGGATTCCGTTTGTTGGTGAGTTTGGAAATGCCGTTGCGCAACGAACTGGCGGTGCGGAAGCCCCGGATGTTTACGTCATCCGTCATCGTTTGATTCCGGGTGACTCCGCTGACGCCGACGGCGAGGGCTTCATGGACCGACATGGCGTTGATATCACTGAGCACCTCGTGGGTGATGACCGAGACCGAGGTGGGAATTTCGAGGAGATTGCTGGCGGAACGGGTTCCGATCAGGGTCTGCTGGGCCGCATAGCCCTTGATGTCTTCGACGACAAACGGCGACAGGGTGACGACTTTCTCCGGTTCGAGCTCTTGGTCGGCGTCCACTGCCGGTTGGGCGAAACCCGGTGTGACGGTATGGAGTATGGCACTGGCTGCCGTCAGCATCGCCAATCGTGACCATGCGGCGGGAAGGTTGGGGCGTAGGGTTGGTGTCATGGGTAGCGGCCCACTAGTTGCCGCCGCGCCCCGTCGGTTCCCGGAAATCGGCCCGTGGTTAGTAATTTTTTGACACCGCTGAACCACATCCGCCGGCCAAGGAGAACGGCACTTCGCGCCGGATGGGCAGGGCGTTTAGGACGACCTCAGCCCAGCACGGCCTTGATGACCTTGCCGAGGTCGGTCACGCGGTAGGGCTTGGTCAGGTAGCCGCAGAAGCCGAGGTCGAGGAAGCGTTTCGCCATGTCGTCGTTGTCGTAGCCGCTGGAGACGATGGCGCGCACCTCCGGGTCGAGGTCGCGGAGGACGCGGAAGCATTCCTCGCCGCCCATGCCGCCGATGATGGTGAGGTCCATGATGACGACGTCGTAGGGCCGGCCGATGTTGAGGTAGCGCTTGTAGAGCTGGACGGCCTCTTCGCCGTTGCGGGCGATGTCGTATTTGTAGTCGAGGCTCTGCAGCATGTTGGCCGTGAGGGTGCAGATTTTCTCGTCGTCATCCATGAACAGCACGCGGCCGGTGCCGAAGCGCAGCGACGGGGCCTTGCGGGCCTGGACCTCGGCGGCCTGCCGCGCCCGGGGCAGGAAAACCGTGAACACCGTGCCGGTGCCAACGGTCGAATCCACCGCGATCTGGCCGCCGTGCTTGCGCACGAGCGAGAGGACGGTGGCGAGGCCGAGGCCGGTGCCGTGCTTCTTGGTGGTGAAGAAGGGGTCGAAGATTTTTCCGATGTTTTCGGGCGGGATGCCGCTGCCGTTGTCGCGCACCTCGATCTCGACGTAGTCGCCGGGGTCGAGCCCGGCGATCTGGTTTTCGGCCACGGTGATATTGGCGGCGCGGATCTGCACCTGCGGCGTGTGCGGCGGCGGGGGCATGGCCTGCAGGGCGTTGACAATCAGGTTTTGGAAAACCTGCAGCATCTGCGAACGGTCCACCGCCACGGGCGCGACGGTGTCGGGCGCCTCCACCGCCACGGGCACGCTGCCGCCGGCGGCAGCGATCTTCACCGCGTCGCGGAGCAGCTCGGGCACGGCCACGACGACGAGCGAGCCGGTGCCGCCCTTGGCGACGGTAAGCAACTGTTTCGTCAGGCCCTTGGCGGCGAGGCAGGCCTGTTCGGCGTCGGCCAGAGCGGAGTAGTCACGGTTGTCCTTGGCGAGGGAGATGCCGCCGAGGATGGTGGTGAGCAGGTTGTTGAAATCGTGCGCGATGCCGCCGGCAAGCAGGCCGAGCGTCTCGAAGCGGTTGGATTTCACCAACTCATCCGGCGTCAGGCTCAATTCTTCGGGATTGCGGAAAATGATCACGACGCCTTGCGCGCGGCCGCCGGGCTCGAAGACCGGGCGCGCGGTCCACACGAGCGGCACGGGCGGTCCGCCTTGATGGGCGAGGGCGTGCAGACTGGAAAGGGGCAGGGGCGCCTCCGCGGCGAGAGCGAGGGCCACGGGACTGTCGGCGGAACGGCCGCTTTCGCGATGGATCAGCGGGAAGACATCTTCAAAGGGCTGGCCGGTGAGTTGTTCCACCGGGCGGCGCAGCAGCCGCGTGGCCGCGGGATTGGCGGCCAGCACGATACCGCGGGGATCGGTGAGGACGACACCCTCCGCAAGGGCGCCCAACGCTTCCCGGGTTAGCGCGGCCGGTGCGGTCTCTGCCCTGGCGTCGGGCATCGCGCACAGGAAACCGGTGAGGCGCAGGAGCTGGCGTTTCCGGTTGAGTGTGCGGTGGGCGCCGAGCAGGAAAGAAGCGGTGGCGCCGTCCTTCAGCTGCAGCCGCACGGGGACGAAAAAGGAGGAATGGCCCGGTTCCAAGGCGAGCAACCATTGATCGAGGCCCGCCTCTGCGGCGCCGCGGGGCAGGGCCGCCAGAAAAGCCCCGGTGGTGTCGGCTTCCTGCGACTCGTGGCCCAGCAGCCGCCACCACGCTGGTGAATACCAAGATTTGCCGCCGGTGAAATCCAGCTCGAAGGCGCCGAGTGGCCCCGCTTCGCTCAAGGTGCGGAGGCGCTGGTCGCCGGCGAGGCTGGCCTCCTCGGTTTCCTTGCGCTCGGTGATGTCGAGGTGAAATCCATACACGCGGACGAGCTGGCCGGCTTCGTCGATCACCTGCACGCCCACGCAGTGGATCCACACATAGTGGCCGCGGCGGTGACGCAGGCGAAACTCGACATCAAAGGGCCGGGGACCGGTCGCCTTGCCTTTGCTCGGCAGGAAAGGCGCGGCGGTGGTGTCTTCCGGGTGCAGCAGCTCCAGCCAACTGGCATGGGTGTCGGGCAGCTCGCTGTGGACGTAGCCGAGCATTTTTTTCCACGCCGGTGAATACCAAGCTTCGCCCGAGGCGGGGTTGAGGTCGAAGAAACCGATCGGACCGTGTTCGGCGAGTTGCGGGACGAGGGTGTCATCCGCCGGCAGCCGGCGGGCAGGGTCGGGCGGTTGCGCGACCGTCGCCAGATGGCGGTCGGCCAGCCCGGGCGGTTGCTCGATGCGCAAGACGACGTTATGTGTGCGGCCCGCATGATCGCGGGCGACGAAAGGCGCGGGCCGGTCCTGCGCGGTGGCGAGGACGGCCGCCCACTGGGTTTCCAGCCAGTCGGATTCATCCGAAACAATGTCGAAAGCGAACAGCCGCACAAACGCCTCGTCGTTGAGCAATCCCGGGCCAACGCCCCAGAAGGCGTGGGCGGCGGCATTGGCCGCCACGACGGAGCCGGCCGCATCCAGCACGAACACCGCCACCGGGGGCGGGGTGGCATCTGCGGCGTCGGTGGCTGGAGCGGGCGGTTTCAAGCGGGGGCTTGGCGCAGCCAGCGCCGGGCGCGGGCGGCCAGAAAGTCAATGAAAGCGGGATGGTCGTTGAGGCAGGGGATCTGTTGAAAATTTTCCCCTCCGGCGGCAAGGAAGGTCTCGCGGCCCTCGCCTTGAATTTCTTCCAGGGTTTCGAGGCAATCGGTGGTGAAGGCCGGGCAGAGGATGAGCAGGTTTTTGACGCCGGCCTTGGGCAGGCGCACGAGCTCGTGATCGGTGAAGGGGCTGAGCCAAGGTTCGCCGGCCAAACGCGACTGGAAGGAGACCGAATGTTTTTCCGCGGGGATGCCTGTCTTCGCGACCAGCGCGCGGGTGGTGGCGAGGCACTGGGCCTTGTAGCAGGTGGCGTGGGCCGGCGAGCAGGTGGCGCAGCAGTCGGCCACCATCGTGCAGTGGGCCCGGGAGGAGTCGGCCTTGCGCAGGTGCCGCTCGGGGATGCCGTGGTAGCTGAAAAGCACGTGATCGTGCGGCTGGGCGAGAAAAGGGGCTGAGACGGCGTGCAGCGCGGCGATGTAATCCGCGTCGGCGTAAAACGGCTGCACCGTGGTCACGCGCAGCCGCGGGGCCTGCCGGGCGACCTCCTCCATCACGCGGACGACCACGGTCTCCCACGAGGACATCGCGTAATGCGGATACTGGGGAAAAAGGAGCAGCTCAGCGATGCCGTCTGCCGCGATTTGCGCGACCACGGAGGCCACCGAGGGGTGGCCGTAGCGCATCGCGAGATAAACCGGGGTGTCCGGCCCCAGCGCGGCGGCCAGTTTCTGTTGCACGCTGCGCGAGGTCACGATCAGCGGCGAACCGGCCTCCGTCCAGATTTCCGCGTAGGCGTGCGCCGACTTTTTCGGCCGGGTGCGCAGGATGATGCCTTCCAGCAAGGCCCAGCGTAGCGCCGCCGGCACGTCGAGCACGCGTTCGTCGCCGAGAAACTCGCGCAGGTAGCGGCGGACATCGGGCACCGCGGTGGAGTCGGGCGAGCCGAGGTTGACGAGAAGGACGGCGCGTTTGGGCATGCAATCAATAGGGCGAAACATGCGCAGGGTTGTCAAATGCCCTGCGGCCCTGCTTAGTTGGCGTTCCTTTGCCCATGTCCACCGTCCGTCCTCCCGTTCTCCTGGTCATCCGTGATGGCTGGGGCAAGAATCCCGATCCTGCCCAGGATAAGACCAACGCCGTTGCGCAGGCCAAAAAGGCCTGCGACGACGCCCTGCATGCGAAATACCCGCATGCGCTGGTGAAGGCCTCCGGTCTCGACGTCGGCCTGCCCGACGGCGTGATGGGCAACAGCGAGGTCGGGCACGAGAACATCGGCGCCGGCCGCATCGTGGACCAGGAACTCGTGCGTCTGAACAAGCTGTTTTCGGAAAAACGCCTCGCGACGAACGCGGTGTGGAAATGCGTCGTCTCCCGGGTGAAGACAACGCCGGGTGCAAAGCTGCACCTCTTCGGGATCGTGTCCGACGCCGGCGTGCACGGTATGCTCGACCATCTTTACGGAATCCTCCGCCAAGCGAAGGCGGACGGCCTCACGCAGGTTTACCTCCATGCCTTTACCGACGGCCGCGACACGCCGCCGTCGAGCGGCCTGGGTTACATCAAGCAGGTCGAGGCGCAGATGCAGGCCATCGGTGTCGGCATGATCGCCACGGTCTGCGGCCGTTTCTGGGCCATGGATCGCGACAACCGCTGGGAGCGCGTGCAGCAGGCCTACGACATGTTGGTCGGGAAAGCCGCCGCGACGGCGAAGAGCGCCGAGGCTGCCGTGCAGGCCTACTACGACCAACCGATGAGTCCGACGCAGACCGGCGACGAGTTTGTGCCCGCAACGTGGATCGTCGGCAGCGATGGCAGGCCGGTGGCCACGATTGCGAACGGTGACGCCGTGCTGTTCTACAACTACCGCGGCGACCGCCCGCGCGAGATCACCAAGGCCTTCGTGATGGATGATTTCACCGGCTTCGACCGCGGGGCGAAGCTCAATCTCCACTACGCGACGATGACCGAATACGAATCGGGCCTGCCGGTGCACGTCGTGTCGCCGAAACCCGAGAAGCTCAAAAATATCCTCGGCGAAGTGGTGGCGAACGCCGGCATCGCGCAGTTCCGCTGCGCCGAGACGGAGAAGAACCCGCACGTGACCTTCTTCTTCAACAATTACCGGAAGGATCCGTTTCCGGGCGAAGACCGCGCCTGCCCGGCCAGCCCGAAGGTGCCGACCTACGACCTTCAGCCCGAGATGTCCGCCGCCGAGGTCACCAAGGCCGCGAAGGAAGCGATCCTCTCCGGCAAATACGGTCTGATTGTCGTCAATTACGCCAACCCCGACATGGTCGGCCACACCGGCTCGCTCCCCGCGACGGTCAAGGCCGTCGAAGCCACCGACGCCGGCGTGGGCGAACTGCTCGCCGCGCTCGCGACCAAGGGCGGCAAGGCGGTGGTCTGCGCCGACCACGGCAACGCCGAGCAGATGTGGGACCCGACTGTCAACGGCCCGCACACCGCGCACACGCTGAACCTCGTCGAGGTTTTTGCGGTGGGCGAGGGACTTGTCGCCGGCAAGACGAAGATGCGCAGTGGCGGCCGTCTGGCCGACATCGCGCCGACCGTCCTCCACCTCATGGGCCTGCCCAAACCGGCGGAGATGACCGGCGAAAGTTTGATTCAGGAGTGATTAACGCCGGCGGCGAAGCCAGGACATCACGCCGAGCATCACCAATCCGGAAAAAATCATCGCATAGGTGGAGGGCTCGGGGATGGCGGTGACCTGAAGGATATCGCCGTTGATCGCGAAGCTGTAAGTGTAGCCCGCGATCCCGGTGCCGACGGTGAAATTCGACGCGAGCCAATTATTACGGATGGCTCCTGCGGAGGAGGCGTCGATGAGGTCGTAGGTGCCGGCGGCAAAATCGCCGAGGTCGTGAAAATCGAAATAGATCGGTCCGTAGGACGGGCCGGAGATGGTGGCGCCATCGGCGATGAAGAGGGTGGAGGAGACGGTTTGCCCCAGATAGAAACCGAGGATGGCGCCGGAGTTGAGCGTGAACGCTGTGCCGGTGGCGACGGTGGCGTCGTCATGGAGAACCAGGGCGCTGCCGGCGTTGAACGTGAGGTCGGCGCCGAAGGTGACGGCGTGGTCGAATTCGACCGTCGCGCCTGCACCGAGACCGCCGCCGAGGGCGGTGGCGAGCTTGCCACCCGCGCCGATGGTGCCACCGGTGCCGGTGAATCGGATGACGCCGGAATTCAGGGCGAGGTTGCCGGTGAGGTTGGAGTCGAGGAAACCCGGGGTGGTGGTGACGAGCGTGCCGCCCGCGACGCTGAAAGTGCCGTGGGTGCCGTTGGCGCCATATTGCGCGTTGCCGCTGCCACCGTTGCCGGCGGACAGGTTGATCGAGCCTTGGGAAAAATTGAACGTGCCGCCGCTGAGATTGATGTTGCCGCCGTTGCCCCCGTCGCCGCCGTAGCCGCTGAATGGACCGCCGATGTATCCGCCGTTACCTCCGGTCAGGCTGATGCTGGCTCCGGGCGCAGCGAGTGTGAACAGTCCGCCGGTGAGCGTAATCTGGCCGCCATGACCGCCATGACCGGCTATCGAATAGCCGGAGGTAAGCGTCTCTCTCAGGGACGAAGTCCCCCCACCGCCGTCGCCGAACAGGGATCCGTGGAGCTGGAATTCACCGCCCGACACGGCAATGCTGCCGCCGTTGCCGCCTTGCGGTCCCGTTGCGTAGCCTTGAGAGCCGAAATAGTAGGGAGCGCCGTCCCCGCCGCGGAGATCGATCTGCTCCGACGAACCGTTGAAGACGCCACCATGGAGCGTGATCCTGCCCCCGGTGCCGCCGCCGGGAGGGTTTTGGAAATTGGCTTCACCCTGGCCGGCTTGCCCGCCTTGGAGGTCCACGGCGCCCCCCATGTTAAATTGTCCGTTCCAGATCAGGAGATGCCCTCCGGCGCCGCCCCCGCCGTGGCGGCCGCTGTAGGGGGCATTTCCCCCGCGTCCGCCGTGGGCGATGAAGGTGCTGGTGACGGATAGACTGCCGCTCCAGAGCGTGATCACGCCGCCGGCGCGGCCGAGACCGCCGGCGTTTGTGGACGTGCCGCCATCCGCCCCATCGCCGCCGTTAATTTCGAGACTGCCAATGGTCAGTTCGCTGTTGGCGACGGTGAGAGTGCCACTGAAGCCGCCCGGGGCGCCGGGAGTATTGTTGCCGTTGGCCTGTCCAGCCGCGCCGCCAAAGAGACGCACGACGCCACCGATGGTGAGCGAGCCATCGCTGACCGAAACGGAGCCGCCCCTGCCGCCGCCATAGGTAATGGCCATGCTATTGTTCAAGGAACCGGCGTCGCCGCCTTGAGCGTAGAGATTGCCGTTGAGGACGCCGCCGCTGCCGCTGTAGGAGAAACTGCCGCCGTTGCCGCCTTGGCCCGTGCCGCTGACCTCGTTGCTGTTGCCGCCCCGGCTGCCGCGGAGGTCGATCGCGCCGGCGGTGAGGTTGAGCGTGCCGTGGGCGAAGTTGAGCGAGCCGCCGGGGTTGCCGTGCTGGCCGAAGGCGGTGGTGCTGGCGCCTTCCAACTGCAACCAGCCGGTCCCGGTCAGGTCGCCGGTGTTGCTGGCCGAAGTGCCGAAGGTGAGGGTGCGGCCGTAGGCGTAGAGGGCGGAGTTGTCGAGCGCGAGGGCGCCCGGGCCGGTCGCGCCGATGACGAGGTTGCCGGTGGCCGTGTAAGGATCGTAAATACCGTATTCACCGGGCGGCACGGGGATGCCGTTGTCGGTGATGCTCCCGGAGAAAATGGTCTGGCCCTGCGCGCGCGGGGCAGACAGCGCAAAGGCCAGCAGTCCGAGCCCCAGCACACGGAAGGCAATATCGCGGCGACAATGCATCGGAACTGCAATACGCGGTTTGTCGACGGATGCGTCAAGGTTCAATCCGACGCTATTCCCGTGCGGCCAAGGGGATGGCGAATGACGGAGAAAGACATTGCGCCCGGCCCCGCGCGCGGGTTGTGCTGTCCGGCTGTATTTTTCCATGAAGCGCACCCATCACTGTGCCCAACTCACCTCCGCCGACCTCGGGGCTTCCGTCTCGCTGCTCGGCTGGGTGGATTCCGTTCGCGACCACGGCGGCATCATCTTTATCGACCTGCGCGACCGCAAGGGTGTCACGCAGGTGAAGTTCGATCCGCAGGATGACGCGAATCTGGGCGCGCAGGCCGCGCACCTGAAGCCCGAGTCGGTGATCGAGGTCGCCGGCAAGGTGGTCGCGCGCCCGGCCGGCACGGTCAATGCCGCCCTCCCGACCGGCGAGGTGGAGGTCAACGCCGGCGCCCTCGTGGTGCACAACGTCGCCGACACCCCGCCGTTCCCGCTCGACGACGCGGGCGGCGACAAGGTCAACGAGGACCTGCGCCTGACCTACCGTTATCTCGACCTGCGCCGGCCGAAGATGCGCAAGAACCTCCAGGTGCGGCACCGCGTGGCGAAGTCCATCCGCGACTATTTCGACGCCCAGGAGTTCATCGAGGTGGAGACCCCCGCGCTCTTCAAGAGCACGCCCGAGGGCGCGCGCGAATACCTCGTGCCCTCGCGCATCCATGCCGGGCAGTTCTACGCGCTCTCGCAGTCGCCGCAGCAGTTCAAGCAAATCCTTATGGTGGCGGGCGTGGAGAAATATTTCCAGATCGCGCGCTGCTTCCGCGACGAGGACCTGCGCGCCGACCGCCAGATGGAGTTCACGCAGGTGGACGTCGAGGCTTCGTTCATCGACCGCGAAGGCATCTACGCACTGTTCGAGGGCATGCTGAAGAAGGTGTGGAAGGACGTGCTCGACCACGACCTGCCGACGCCGTTCCCGCGGCTGGCCTACAAGGACGCGATGAACCGCTACGGCGTGGACAAGCCCGACGTGCGCTTCGCGCTGGAGCTGCAGGACTTCACCGATCTTTTCAAAACCTCCGCGTTCAAGGTCTTCGCGGCCACCGCCACCGGCGGCGGCGCGGTGAAGGCGGTCAACGCGAAGGGCCTCGCCGACGTCACGCAGGGCGAACTCAAGGCGCTGGAGGACGCCGCGAAGTCGCTCGGCGCGAAGGGCCTCGCCTTCATCAAGGTCGAAGGCGGCGAGTGGAAGTCGCCCATCGTGAAATTCTTCACCGACGCGGAGAAGGCCGAGCTCACCGCGCGGCTGAACATCGCGGACGGCGACATCATCTTCTTCGCCGCCGCGCCGTGGGAACAGGCCTGCGCCATTCTCGGCCGCATCCGGCTGGACGCCGCGCAGTTGCTCGCGAAGCGCGGCAAGCTCACCCTGCGGCCCAACGACTGGCGGTTCCTGTGGGTCGTGGATTTTCCGCTGATGAGCTACGACGAGGAGCGCGGCGGTTACGCGGCCACGCACCATCCCTTCACCGCGCCGGTGCCGGAAGACACCGCGCTGCTCGACAGCGACCCGAAGGCCGTGCGCGGCCAGCACTATGACGTGGTGCTGAACGGCATGGAACTCGGCGGCGGCTCGATCCGGATCCATCAGCCGGCGCTGCAGAAAAAGGTCTTCGAGGACGTGCTCAAGATCCCGGCCGACGTGGTCGAGAGCCGCTTTGGCTACATGCTGAAGGCCTTCACCTACGGCGCGCCCCCGCACGGCGGCATCGCCTTCGGTCTCGACCGCATGGCCGCGCTGCTCTGTGGCACCACGAGCATCCGCGACGTCATCGCCTTCCCGAAGACCCAGAAGGGCCAGTGCCTTATGACGCAGAGCCCGACCCCGGTGACGGAGAAGCAGCTTAAAGAGCTGCACATCCAGACGGTTATGCCGCCGGCCGAGCAGGGCTGACGGCGTGGTTTTCAACCGGCCGGGACCGCAAGGTCCCGGCTTTTTTTGCGTCCGCCGGGGTTGGCACAGCCTGTGCTAAATGCAGGCACGGTCCGTCTGCGGGCCGGCATCCATCCACAGCCTGTCAACCCAAGCAATCAACCCACCCATGAAGAACTGGTTAAAACTCCTGTCAGGTTCGCTGAAGCTCCTCTGTGTCTTCGGTGTCCTGACCGCCACCGTGCCGGTGTTCGCCGAGGAAGCCGCGGCCGAAGCGGCTCCCGCCGAAGCCGCGCCCGCCGCGCCCGAAATTGACGAAGATCTCGCCGCCCTGCAGGCCACGCACGGCCCGGCCTTCGATTTCTTCACCGTCTCCAACCTCTGGATCCTGATCGCCGCGGGGCTGGTGTTCATCATGCACCTTGGCTTTGCCACGCTCGAGTCGGGCCTGTGCCAGAGCAAGAACACGGTGAACATCCTCTACAAAAACGTCTTCATCATCTGCATGGGCGTGTTCACCTACGCGCTGTGGGGTTTCAATGCGATGTATCCGGGCGAGTTCAACGGCTGGCTGGCTGCGGGCAGCCCGATCGGCACCTACGAGGGTGACGACCTGACGTTCGCCTACGGCGGCACCGGCCTCGCGATGACGGCCTTCACGGATTTCATCTTCCAGGCGATGTTCGCCGCCACGGCCGCGACGATCGTCTCCGGCGCGGTGGCCGAGCGCATCAAGCTCTCCTCCTTCATGATCATCGCCACCCTGCTGGTCGCGTTCGCCTACCCGATCACGGGCAGTTGGAAGTGGGGCGAGGGCTGGCTCGACGCCATGGGCTTCTATGACTTCGCCGGCTCCTCGCTGGTGCACGGCTTCGGCGGCTTCGCCGCGCTGGCCGGTGTGCTGGTGCTCGGCCCCCGAGCCGGCAAATACGTCGGCGGCAAGGTCAAGCCCATCCTCGGCCACTCGATGCCGCTCGCGACCATCGGCGTGTTCCTGCTCTTCCTCGGCTGGTTCGGCTTCAACGGCGGCTCGGTGCTCAGCGCCGACCCGGGTCTCGTGTCGCTGGTGTTCGTCACCACGGCCATCGCGGCCTGCGCCGGCGGCCTCGCCTCGATGTTTGTCTCCTGGGCGCTGATCAAGAAGCCCGACCTCTCCATGGCGCTTAACGGCATCCTGGCCGGCCTCGTGGGCATCACCGCCGGCGCCGACTCCGTCAGCGTCTGGTCCGCCGCACTCATCGGTGCGCTCGCCGGCCTGATCGTGGTCTTCTCCATCCTGTGGTTCGACAAGGTCAAGATCGACGACCCGGTGGGCGCCATCTCCGTGCACGGCGTGTGCGGCATCTGGGGCACCCTGGCCGTCGGCATCTTCTCGCCGAGCGAGGACATCACCTTCACGACCCAGCTCATCGGCACGCTTTCCATCTGCGCGTTCGCCTTCATCGTTTCCTATGTGCTGTTCTTCCTCGTCAAGGCGACCCTGGGCATCCGGGTGAGCGCGGAGGAGGAGAACGAGGGACTCGATATCGGCGAGCACGGCAACGAAGCCTATCCGGACTTCGGCACCGCCCACAAATAATCCCACCGGCCGACTCGGCGCTTGCGCCGGGTCGGCCCCCAACCTAAACCAATCGCAGAACCCTCAATCACCACCCATCGCATGAAACTCATCATCGCAATCATCAAGCCGTTCAAGCTGGAGGAAGTTAAACAAGGCCTCGCGGAGATCGGCGTCGAGGGCATGACCGTCACCGAAGTCAAGGGCTTCGGCCGCCAGAAGGGTCACACCGAAATCTACCGCGGCAGCGAATACACCGTGGACTTCCTGCCCAAGGTGAAGCTCGAGATCGTCGTCGCCGACGAGATCGTGGGCAAGACCGTGGACGCCATCGTGAAGGCGGCCAAGACCGGCAAGATCGGTGACGGCAAGGTCTTCGTCACCCCGATCGACGAGGCGGTCCGCATCCGCACCGACGAGCGCGGCGACGCCGCCGTCTGAGCGCGCCCGGCCCGAAACACCAAGCCCGTTTTTGCAACCGGCCCCGTTCCAGCGGGGCCGGTTTTTTTGCGACTGCGCTCCCGCCTATGCGTGGAACGGTGCCTACGCATGCATACGTAGGAGCGGCCGATTGCTTTGACATGCTGCCGTGCATTTGCAGCGTTCCGCGATGCTCAAAACCCTGCCCCAGACGGGATTTAAAGCGTTTGTTATCAGCATGGTATTTGCGGCGTTTGCCTCGGTCGTGCCGGCTGAGGAAACCAGTGGGTCAGTCGCCCCGGGCGGTCAGACGGCACGGGCTTTTGCCATGCATGGGGAAGGGCACTATTACGGCACGCGCGACGGTGTTTGGCTGAAAACCGACCAGGACGAGGCGCGCATCTGGGGCCAACCGCGGCAGGCGATCACCGGGCTCGCGGTGCGGAATGAGCGCATGGTGGTCGCGGCGGGAAACATGCTGTTCACCGGGCCGGCCGACGAACCGACCCAGTGGCGTGAACTCGGGCGCGCGGCCTTTGTGCCGGAGCCGGCGAACGACTGGCAGCACCTGCGGGTGCTTTCCCGTTGGTTTGTGGCGCGCAGCTCCAAGGGTTTTTATGCCTCAGAGAACGGCACCCTTTGGGAAAATATCGCCCCCGAAAACAAGCAGATCCTCGGGGTCGGCGCCGGTGCCCCGGGACTGTGGGTCGTGGCGTCGGAACCGGGCAAACCCGGCTATGTGCTCGGACGCAGCGAGGACCTGCGCACCTGGGCGTGGAGCGAGCCTCTGCCGGAACATTTCAAGCCGGGCAGTCCGGTTTTCCCGGTGATCGGGGAGGGTGTGGCGGTGCTGGCGGGCACGTATGCGAGCCGCGGCGAGCTGTTCAATGTGCCGCAGGCGCTGCTCAGTTTTCATTGGCCCCACGCGGGTCCGGCGCGATGGCAGATCGCCGCGCATACCATGCCGTCGGGTGGCAGTCTGATCGAAGTCGCCCAGATGGGGAAAGATGCGTGGGCGCGCCTGCCCAACGGCGACCTCGCCGCGTCGGTGACCGGTTTTGACTGGATTCGCATCGCGGCGCAGCCGCTCGGCACCGCCAACACCTGGTTCCTGAGCGATAATCCGGCCAACGACTTCCTCCTGGTCGCCGCCAGCGATGGCCGTTGCCTCTGGGTCTTCCCGCACGCACTCGAATCCGCCGGCCGCGGCGGCGCGGCGAAGATTGCGTGGCAGGAGGTCAAGGGCTCGGTGTCCGCGCCGGCCGCAGTCGCTTCCGCGAAGCAGGACGGGCCGATGGCGCGGTCGCATGCCACGACCGTTGCCGGCCCCGCCGCAGTCGCGGATCGCAAGAAGCCGGAGGCGCTGGCCAAGGCCGCCGCCGAGGCGATCCCGCCAACGGTCGCCGGGGCGGTCGAGATGGCGAAGGCCTTCCATCACTTCGAACGGCTCTACGTGTCCGGCGCCCCGCGCAAGGACCTCGCCCAGCAGGTCGTCGGCGTGCACGAGGCCGTGCGCAAGCACCGGCCGCAGCTTGCCGACGAGGTCGCCGAGTTGCTGTCGGTGCTCGTGGTCAATCTCGAGGTCCGCGACGCGCGCACCACCGCCTTCCTTGCGCACCATCTGCCCGGCTTCCGCAAGCAGGTCCAGGCCCGTTATGGCAAGGTTTACTCGCAGATCTACTGGTCGCTCAAACGGGCGCCCGGCGCCGGGCCGACGCAGCAGGAATACGAGGTGGATGTGATGAAGGAGCTGCTGATGAGCCACACCGACAATTCCTACATGCGTCGCGTGACTTTCCCAAAGGTCCCGCAGGGCTACCCCAATTACGACGCCGACAAACCGCGCAAGCCGGTCGAGTTCGCCGCCATGCCCGACGCGCCGTTCGATTCCGCGCAGATGCTGAAGAACCTGATCGAAAAGGGGTGGGCGGGCGCCGCGCTGGATCGCGACGTGATGCACGCGAACAAACTCCAGATCGAGGCCACCACCCCCATGCGCCACGTCTGGCTGCTCGCCGCCCGCGCACTCTGGCCGGGCACGCCGCCGGCCGGTAACGAGGACATGCTGAAGCGCAGCCACGAGGAAAAGGCCCGGCTGGGCTCGCTTTTCGCCACCGACGGCCTCGCGCTCGACGCCCGCAAGGCGGGCCGCACCGAGGACTTCGCCCGCTATCGCGACCTCGCCGTGCAACGCGGTATGCAGGCGTCGCGTTACGTCAGCTATGCTGAAAAGATGGCAGATGCGCTCCGGATCATGAACGAAGCCGATCAGAACATGTCGGCAGCGTTGGGTGATTATGCCGACCAGGTCTCGGCCGCTACCGGCGGCACCGATCCGGTTTCCAGGCTGATCAACCAGTTCCCGGCGGGCAAGGGCGGGGCGGCTCCCTCGCCCACGGACGCGATTCTGTCCGAGGGCGAGGAAATCTCCCGCGACATTGAATTGAAGAACGCCGAGGCCAAGCCGGCCGGCAAGGCACGGGACGAGGCCCTGGCGGAGCATCGGGCGAAATGGGACGAGAAGATCCGCTATCGCAAACTGGCGCTGCAGCTCAAGCAGGCCGCCGGCATGTCCGACGATGAAGCGGGCGGCTCGCTGCGCACGGCGACCTTGCAGGCCATCGCGAAATCTTCGTCGTCGATCTTCGGCACGACGCCACGGTTCGTGGACAATCGCCTGCAACTGGCGAGCCTGTTCACGGTGGTGCAGAACACCGTGCCACGGGAACGGCATGCGACAATCCTTGACCGCATCCTGCGCGACGTGCCCACGCTGGCCGATGTGTGGGTGTTGCGGGCGGGTTATCATATCGAGGCCGGCGAATGGAACCTGGCCGAGGGGTCGCTCGCCGTCGCCCGCATGCTCAATCCCAACGACCCGAACCTGGAAAGAGTGGAAGCCCGGCTCCGCACGCAGCGCCCGGGGCAAACCAACTCCGGCGTCATACGCTGATGCACCACGAACGCGCGCGCCGCCGAAGACCTCGAGACCGATCGCACGCCGGATGAACTCCGAAAACGAAACGGCCCAACAAAAACAACCCATGCTCGACCTGCTCATCCGCGATCCCGCCACGATGTCGCCGACGATGCGCCGCCTCGCCCTGTTCGGCGCCCGCTTCGCCTGCTGGATCGCGCACCTCATGCTGCTCGGCCTCGTCGTCGCGGCGGGGGCGCACTTTTTCTTCGAGGTCGGCAACTACCCCGACGCGCGCTCCCGCCACCTCGTCGGCGCGCTTTTCCTCGGCCTCTTCGCCCCGGTAGTCGGCGTGATCTGGTATCTCGCCCGCCGTCGACTGCGCGCACTCCGCGCGATGAAGTGAGAAAGCGCCCCCCGCCATGCCCCGCGCCACACCTCCCTTCGTCGCCGGACCGCCGTCAAATAAGGCCGGTCTTCCGCGCCGGTTTCTGGTCGCCCTCGGTATAGGCGTGCTCGCCACGATCGCCGGCAGCGCCGCCGGGGCGGTGGTGCTGGGCTTGATCGGCGCGGTTGCGGAAGGCGTGCAGATGCTGCGCGCCATTCCGGCTTTCGTGCTTTATGGGGTGATCTTCGGGCCGGTGCTTGCCTGGCCCGTGACGCTCGTCGTGCTTCCGGCCGGCTGGTTGTTTTTTCCGGCGCGTCACCGGCGGAGGGCGTTGCTGGGCGTCGGGCCGCTGGCCGGCGCGTTGACGCTTTATTTCCGGCTCGTGAACGAAACCGAACTCGGCGGCGTGGCCTGGGCCATGATTGCAGCCGGCACCGTGGGCGGCTTGGTTGCCGCTGCCGTGTTTGTCGCCTTTCCCCGGCCGGATGCACCCTTGGCCAATGAGCAACGGCCTTAATTTTTATGAAAACTGCCAGACTTAATCATTTGATCGCACTTGCGGCGGTGCTGCTCAGTCTCGCCGCCGGAACTTTGGCCGGCGCGTCCCCGGCCGAGATTCGTGACGTGCCTCGGCCGGCGTTTGTGGTCCTGCAAAAACTGGCTTCGAACCGCGTGCTGGAAGTGTTCGACCCGGGATTTCAGCATCTGCCCGAGAATGCGCGGGCGGCGGCCCAACAGCGCTACGACGCGGGCCAGCGCGAGCTCATTGCCGCAGCGGGCGATCCCGACTGGTTCTCAACGTCCAAGCGGGCCTTCATCCAAGCCGTGACGGTGGACGGGCGTTTTGAGGCGGAGGTGCACCCGTTGCCGCGCCCGGGCTTCCGGCCGCCAGCGGTCAAATTCACCGGGCGTCTCACGCCCGAAAATCGCCAACGCCTGCTGGCGCTCCTGCCGCCGCCTTTTCCGGAGAGCGGGAGTCCGCGCGAATGGGTCGCCCACGGGCGCGAGGGGTGGAAGGCGCTGCTGGCCTTTGCCGCGGTCTCGCCCGCGCAATTCGACGAGACCGTGACGGCGCTCACCACGCATCTCCGGCCGCTGGCGGCCCGGTCGCGCCTGAACAACCAGTTCAAGCCCCTGCAGGACGAACTCGCCCGGCTGGCCGAGCTGGCCAAGGTGCATGACCAGGATCCGTCCAACGTGAAAATCCGCGCCTCGGTGCTGACGCGCGCGCTGCTTTTCGCCGCGGCGCAAACAGCCGCCCAAGCTGCGCAACCGGAGGTGCCGGCCTACATCTACGCCCGTTACGAAGTGCAGCCGGTTGACCGGCAGTATCTGCCTTTTGCCGAAACCACGCCGGCTGGCTCCGAAACAAAGTAACCTCGCCCGACCATGCGCTCTCCGATCTGCCGTTTTCTCCGAACCCTCGGCGCGACCGCCTTGCTGGGCCTGCCGCTTGTCCTCCGTGCCCAACCGGCCCACGCCTCCGCCGAAGATGCGGCCTGGTTCGCGGGCGAGTGGGGCGTCGCCCCCGTGCCGGTGGAGGGTTTTGAGGATATCGCCACCACGCCGCCAACCACCGTGCGCATCGAGCACACCGGCGACTCGCGCCTCGTGCGCCACAGCCCGGAACGAGACGGCCGGCCGGCCGCGAGCGTCGCCTTCACCGTCAAAACTTTCGGCGGCAATTTCCCCTGGTGGCCGGAAACGGGCGGATCGGGCGCGGTCGCGCGTCGCGTTTCCGAAACCAGCTTCGACCTCGCGAGCGTGGGGCCGATGGGCAAGGCGGATTGGTCGCGGGCCCTGCGACACACGCGCGTCGTGACTCCGCCGGCAGAAGAACCGCCGAGGTTGCCGCACGGGTTCGTGCAGATTCTGGTGAACCACGTGAAGCCCGACCGGCAGGCCGACTTTGAACTTTGGCTTCACGAATACCGGTTGATGGTGGAACGGTTGATCGTGGAGGGGAAACTCAGCGCCGCGGAGCAGAGCGCCTATGCCGCGTGGCGGATCCTCGTGCCGGACAACGCCACGCTCGCGCTCAACCAGGAGGCGGGACTGCCGCTGGAGTATTTGTTTATCTTTGATCCGATGGAGCCGGGCGCGAGCTACGATCTCGCCGATTACCTGAGCCGAGGCCTCGGGGCCGAAGCCGCCGCGCGAAAATTGGCGGAATGGCGCGAGCTGCTGGCCAAGCCGCAAACGGTGTTGTCAGGCGTGCCCCTGTGATGAAGAAGGCGGCTCTCATTGCCCGATGGCGGGATGTGCGTGTGTGGATCTGGCCGTTGGCGGCCTTTGCCGCGTGGTGGCTGGATCGCGACTGGAGTCCGGACCACCTGGTGTGGCGCGATCCGGCCGGCGGCGTGATCGTGAGTCGCAGCGCCGGTGCGCTGATCTGGCCGGGGGCGCTGACCTTGGCGGCGGCGGTCGGGACGGTGCGGGCCTGGGCGGGACGCTCCGTGCTGAACGGCGCCTATCTGGCCGGTTGCCTCCTGGTTCTGGTCGTTTTTGGCGCGGTGAGCTGGGCGCGCCTGAGCTACCGGCTGCAAGTGGACGCGACGCGGGCGACGGTGCGTTCGCACGGCGTGTATTGGCGCGTGATCGAGCGTGAACAACTCGCGCGAGTGGACGAGGTCGCGGTGGTGCGGCGCGGCGCGAACGTGCTCTGGCCGGCGCTGGTCAAAAAGGACGGCGAAAAAATCCATGTGCGCGGTCCGGGCGCCTGGGAGTTTGCCGGGGCACTCGCGCAACTCTGGCGCGTGCCGGCCGTGCGACAAACCGGGGAGGCCGATGGATGAATTCCACCGACCAGTCCTACACGGTGCGGCCCAACGCCCTCACGTCTTCGAAAACCTACCGGATTGAGGCCGGCGGACTGGTCGTCGCCGACGAGGCCGGACCGCCGCGGAGCATCCCGTGGGCGGAAATCACGGCGGTGGATCTCGTCTATGCGGCCACGCGTTATGCGGAGAACCGTTACCTTTGCCACCTGCAACTGCGGAGCGGCGCACGGGAGGAACTGGTCAGTTGCAGCTATGAGGGCTTCGCGAATTTCCGGGACCAGGCGGCGGCGTTCAATGCGTTCGTCCGCAGCTTGCATGCGACGCTGGCCGCGCAGGGGACACCGGTCCGCTTTGGTCGCGAGGAAAGTTCGTGGGTGCAGCGCGGGCGGCAGGCCGTCACGGTGGGTTTGATCGTGATGGTGATCGCGATCGCGGTCGTGATGGCGCAGCAGGGGTTCCCGCGCTGGATGACGGTGCTGAAGCTGTTGCTGCTTGTCGCGATGCTGCCGGCCTTGCTGCGCTGGGTGAAGCGGAGCCGGGGCGGGCGTTATGATCCGCATGCGATTCCGGCCGGCCGGTTGCCTCCGGAAACGGAAGGCGCCGCTCTCGGAGGTGGACCGTGAATCGCGGCATCGCCCGGGGGCTGCGCATCGGTCTGGTCGGGGTGGCGCTCTGGCTGCTCTGGGTGGAATGGCGCCCGCCCGCCCGCCCGTGGCCGGAGGACCTCGCCCGGCCGGCGACCGCCGGGGCGTTGCGCGCCCTCCCGGTCGGCCGTGATTTTCTCATCAGCGGGCACGTCGAACCGTTGTCCGGCGAATCCGTCCGCGAATGGCAGGGACGGTTTGTATTCCGGCATCGCCAGCGGCAGGACCAGAGCAGCAGCGGCGGCAAGACGGTGCGGGTGGTTACGGTGGCGGAGCACCGGCCGGCCTTGCGCTGGGTGGGGCCGCAGGGGAATTGGATCGTGCCGGCCGACAGCTACGGGCTGGACTATGCGCCGCGGATCGCGCCGCGTTTCTGGCCGAGAAAATGGCTTTGGATGGCGCGCGTGGATGACTGGGACCGGAGCAGCACCGGGTTTCGTGCCGGAGAGCCGGCGCTGGCCATGGGCCGCATCGCCTCCGACGGCCAACCGCTTATCGTCGAACTGCTGCCAGGCACCTCTGAGCAGGCCGAGGCGCAATGGCAGGCCGTGGAGCGGCCGCGCGCTTATCTTATGCTCGCGGTCAAACTGGGGCTTAGCCTGGTGACGCTGGCGTGGCTTCTGCGTCGGCGGCCCACCGGTTCAGGCAAGGCAGCCCGGCCAAGGTTGTAATCCAAGACATGGATGGGTGAAGATCAGTGCCCGGGCTGCTGTCGCCTTTCGTCCAACCACCCGTGAAATCATGCAATTGATCCATCGCTATGTGCGGGCGCTCCTGATCGGGGTGGGCGCGACCCCCGCCGCGGCGCTGGCGGGGGCGATCCTGATGTTTGTCGCCGTTTGGGTCACGCAGCAGGAGGTCACGCTGCTCGTGGCACCATTTTTCATCTACATCGGCGTGGTATTCGGTTCGTGGCACGCGGCGCCGGTGATGCTGGGCGTCCTGCCGGCGCTGGCGGCGGCGGGCTTGTTGCGCGAAGGGCGCGGACCGATGTGCCTCTGGCTGGGGTTGGCGGCCGTCATCGGTGCGTTCCGCATGTATGCCATCGAGCCGGAAACCATGGCCGGCGAGGACCCGGTGGGCTGGGCGGTGATCCTGGCAGGCGGAGCCGGCGGATTGACGGGAGGCCTGGTGTTTCTGCTCGCGCGCCGGTGGATCAGGCGGGAGCGGGTGCCGGTGTCACCGCCGCATTAAATCTGAACGGTGCCGTTCAATTGCGAGCGGGTCGGTTAAGTTTTCAGACGTTCGGAGGGTTGTCTCCTGGCTGTGCAGACATCGATAGGCTCCTACCGGTTGAAATTGTGTGACCGGGCTTTGTTTTCCAGGGCACGGAGGTCGGCGGCGGCCTGCGGGTGATCGAAAGCGAGTGCGCGCCGCAGCCATTTGCGGCTTTCGTCGAGGTCGAGTTTTACGCCCTGGCCGTTCAGGTAGTGGTGGCCGAGGCCGCGCATGCCATCGGCGTTGCCAAGCGCGGCGGCGGCGCGGAAGGCGGTGAGCGCCTGCGCATACTCTTCGGCCTCGTGGTGGGCGACGCCTTGGGCCGCCTCGGCATTGCCCGCGCCGGTCATCGTGCGTTGAAGCTTCGCGCCAATGAGGGCGGTCCGGGCGTTCTCGGCCATGATCTGGTTGCGACTGTTGGGAGCTTTGCGGAAGTTTTCCTGACAGAGTTCGATCCAGTCGCTGGCCTCGGCAAGGTCACGCGCGACGCCTTTGCCATCGAGGTAGGCTGCACCCACGGCGTAAGCGGCTTGGGTGTGCCCCAGGGTCGCTGCTTGCTTGAGGAAGGGGAGGGCGGCGGCGTGGTCGCCGGCCTGGCGAAGGGCGTCGCCTTGGGCGAACTCAGCCGCGCCGGGCTCAATGGCATATCGTGGATCGGCCAGCGCCGTTTTGGCCTGCTCATGGCCGAGGTCTGCGGCTTGGCCAAGCCACTTGCGGGCGGTGACCAGGTCAGGGGCCACGCCTTCTCCTTCCGTGTAGGCCAGACCCAGCATGTAGTGGGCGTCGGGGTGCGCCAGCGAGGCGGCTTGTTCAAAACGGGCGATCATCCGGTCGCTCTCCCCTGATTTATAATTTATGACGCCTTCGTTGTAGAGTTCCTGACCGAGGGCGGTGCGCAAGCCGGTGATAAGGTCGATTTGCCGCGTGGAGCCGAGTTTTTGGGCGAGGTTGAGTGCCGTGGCGGAGTTATCGAGTGCCTTGGCCCAATCCTTCGCATCAACGGCGCGAACGGTTGCCGCAACCAACCCGGCGAGGGTGGCTTCGAGTTCGGCGGCGTCCCCGGCGGAAGGGGCGGGAGCAGCGGGACGTGGCGTTTCACGGGTGGCAATGGCATTGGCCTTCTTTAACGCCTCGGTGGACTCGGACATTTTCGCGGCGGCCTCGCTCATGACGCGATTCACGGCGATCTGAGACTTGAGAAATTGCGCCGCAGCCCATTCGCGGGTGTTGGCGGCGCGGTTGCGCTCGGCCAGCTTGGGGTCGAGCGCGATGGCGGTGGTGTAGGCTTTTTCGGCATCCTCGGACCGTTCGAGCCACCAGAGGATGTCGCCCCGGAAGTGATGCACTTGGGCCAACTGCGTTTTGGTAGGAGCACCGGTGCGTTGAGCGATAAAGGCGTCGGCATCGGCCAGAGCCTCGGTATGTTGACGGGCGTAGTAATGGGACGCCATGCGATTGAAGCGCGCATTGAGGTGGTATGAGTTGCGCTCGAGCGCGGCGTTGTAGTCGGCGATGGCGGTGGGGTAGTCGCGCGCGGCATAGTGCAGGTTGGCTCGACTGACATAATTGTCCGCACTACCATTCACGCGAATGGCCGCGTTGTAATAATGGAGCGCGGCCTCGGTGTTTTTGGCGCGCTTGGCCTGTTCGGCGAGGTCGAGGTAGTCGAGGTCGCGACGTTTGAGGGCGTTCCAGTCACCGAGGTGTTGACCCGCTGCGTTGTAAACCGAGCCGCGGAGAATCCGTTGGTCCGTCTGGCCCTCAAAGCGCATGTCGCCTTGGTTGAAATGCACCTTGAACCAGCGCCCCCGATCTTCCCTCATTTCCTCGATGCGCGCCGTGTAGCGCGACGCAGAGGAAGTCAGCGGGTTGGTGACGACGGTGTCCACGGTGCCATTGGGCCCGGTGAAACGGATGTCCATGATCTGCCCGCGACGTCCGCCGATGATGTTCACCGTGAGGCTCCAGTGACCGGGCAGGTTGCGGCGAAAATCGCCGGGGTATTCCTCGAAGGCTTGGAAAACGGCGTTGGCGGCAGGGAGGCCGGTGGCGGCAGTCTCGGGAACAGTGGGCAGGGGTTGGCTTTTGATCACGAGATCGGCCAGATCGCGGATCTGCTGGTTTTGCTGCGGAGTGAGAAAGGGACGGAACAGCGGGAGGTTCGGCCTATCCACGCCCATCAACACCTGCTGGGCGCTTTGAACATCACTCTGGACGAGGGTTTTGAAATCGGCGCGCACGAATTCCGCGGCGGCTTGCGGCGAGAGGCCGGTGGCGAGGATGGCGAGGTGATAGGCGACAAACTGCGCGCCGAATTCGCGACCGCGCACGGTGCCGGGGGTGGGGCGGAACGCGTCGCGGGCGCGGCGGTAGGCGGCGCGGAGTTGTTCGGTGGTGGCGGGGTGTTTTTCCAGGAAGAGTCTGACATCGGGATCGTGCTGGCGATGGGGGACGACGCCGCGCCGGGCGGAGGCGGCGAAAAAGGCGTCCCAATCGGCGGCGTTGCGGGTGATGGGGGAAAGCTGCGGGGCGGGCGTGGTAACGGCTGCCGGTGCGGGCGGTTTAGCGGAAACCACCGGTGTCGCTGACCGAGCTGCCGGGGTGGACTTGGTGACCGGTGCGGGTGCGGGGCGGGTGGCAGTCGCCACTGTCGCCGGATCGGGTGAAGCGGAGGGTGCGGCGGCGAGTTGTTGGCGGAGCGCGGCGTGTTCGCTGGGGGTGCCGAGACCGGCATCGAGCATCGTGCGCAGTTTATCGGCGGCCGCGGCGTGGCCCTTGGCGGCGGCCGCACCATACCAGCGCATGGCCTCGGCTTCGCTCTTTGCGGCACCGTAGCCCTGAGCATGGAGTTCACCGAGCTGAAACATGGCTTCAACGTGGCCGGCCTCGGCGGCCTGGCGCATGAGCGGACCGGCGGTCTCGGGATCGACGTTTTGCATCGCGAGCATCGCGCGCTCGAAATCGTCTGCGCCGGGAACGGTGGTTTGCCCCGGGAGGGACAGAGCGCCGGTGAGAAAGAGCAGAAGACCGGGCAGGACACGCAGAGATTTCATGGAGAGTGATGAAGTTTCAGCCGTGAGGCGGCGCGCTCTGCTAGGAAAGCACCCTGGCGAAAGCCGGATTCAGCCTTGGCGGCCGAAGTGCGAAGGCAATGCCAACCGACCGGCGAGCCTACGCATAGTTACGAAGGCCAATGTAATCATCCACCCGGAGGTTTAGGTCAGCTTGCCGGCGTGGAAACGAATCGCGCGCTGGTAGGCGGTGAGGCCGGGGTCGTCGCTCGTGTCGGCGATGACCTCGAGCAGCAGTTTGGTGGCCTCGGTATGCCGGCCGAGATCGTGGAGCGTCAGCGCGAGGAAGACGTCGAACTCGCGGTTGTCGGGGAACTGGGCCCGGCCGGAGCGGAGGACTTCGGCGGAACGTTCGTGTTGGCCGAGGTTGCGCAGGGTCGAGCCGAGGCCGAGCAGAGCGCCAGAGAGTTCGTTGGGCGGCAGACCGAGGGCGACGGCCTTTTCGTAGAACGGCAGCGCCTCGGCCTCGTGGCCGAGCACGTCGCAGGTCCACGCGAGCTGGTAGTTGATCTCGGCGACGTTGGGGAAGCGCGCATCGAGCTGCTTAAGCAGGTCGAGCACGTGGTTGATCTGCCCGCCGTGGCGGGCGCCGGTGATGGCATCCAGCTCGTCACGCCATGGATTCATGGCGTGAGCGGTAAGTGATAAGCTGTAAGCAATAAGCTCAAGTCCGTCAGCAACGTGGAGTTGGGTGCTTGGCTTGCCGCTTATGGCTTGGGGCTGGCGGCCTTTTTCTCCGGCAGGGCGCGGGTGGCGACCTCGGTCCGGAGTTTGGCGAGATAGGCGTCGGCGGTAATCACGCCCTCGTCGCCGCGGGCGCGGCTGCGGACGGAGACGCTGTTGGCCTCCGCCTCTTTTTGCCCGATGACGAGGGTGTAGGGCACCTTGTCGAGTTCGGCGCGGCGAATCTTGGCGCCGAGCTTGTCGGAATGCTCGTCGAGCGTGACGCGGATGCCCTCGGCGTGGAACCGGGCGGCGAGGGCGCGGCCGTGGTCGAGCTGCTTGTCGCTGATGGGCACGAGGCGGACCTGCTCGGGCGCTAGCCAGACGGGAAAGTCGCCCGCGAAGTGCTCGATGAGGAAGCCGATGAAGCGCTCGTGCGTGCCGAGCGGCGCGCGGTGGATGCAGAGCGGGGTGGCCTTGGTGTTCTGCGGGGTGATGTATTCGAGGTTGAATTTCCGCGGCACGGCGAAGTCCACCTGGTTGGTCGCGATGGTGAACTCGCGGCCGATGGCGCTCCACACCTGCACGTCGATCTTGGGGCCGTAGAAGGCGGCCTCGTTGGGCACCTCGACGAAGTTGATGCCGCTCTCCACGAGCACCTGGCGCACCATGTCCTCGGTCTTCTTCCACAGCTCGGGCTCGTTGACGAACTTCTGGCCGAGCTTCGCGGGATCGTGGGTGCTGAAGCGCATCTGGTATTTGCCGAGGCCGAAGATGCTGAAATACTTCAGATACATCTCGTTCACGGCCTTGAACTCCGCCGCGAACTGTTCCTCGGTGCAGTAGATGTGCGCGTCGTTCATCTGCATCGAGCGCACGCGCATGAGGCCGAGCAGCTCGCCGCTCTGTTCGTAGCGGTAGCAGGTGCCGTATTCGGCCATGCGCAGCGGCAGGTCGCGGTAACTGCGGGGGAGCGCGCCGAAGAGCTTGTGGTGATGCGGGCAGTTCATCGCCTTCAGGTAGTAGCGCTGGGTCTGCTCCTTGCCGTCGTCGCTCAGCTCCATCGGCGGAAACATGGAGTCGGCGTAGTAGGGCAGGTGGCCGCTGGTGAGATAGAGGCTTTCGCGGGCGATGTGCGGGGTGCGGACGCGCTGGTAGCCGGCGGCGAACTCCGTCTCCTTGGCGAGCTTCTCCAGCTCCTCGATGATGACGGTGCCTTTGGGCAGCCAGAGCGGCAGGCCGGGGCCGACGTCCTCGGTGTCGAAGGTGAACAGCTGGAGCTCCTTGCCGAGCCTGCGGTGGTCACGGGCTTTCGCGAGTTCGAGGTTCTCGAGGTATTGCGCGAGTTCCTCCTTGGTCGGAAAGGCGGTGCCGTAGATGCGCTGGAGTTGCTTGTTCTTCTCGTCGCCGCGGTGGTAGGCACCGGCAATGGACAGGAGCTTGAAGGCCTTTAGCTTGGACGAGTAGCGCACGTGCGTGCCGGCGCAGAGGTCCATGAACTCGCCGTTCTGGTAGAAGGAGATTTTTTCACCCTCGGGAATGTCGGCGAGCCGGCCGAGTTTGTAGCGTTCCTGGCCGCGCTCCTTGATGATGGCGACGGCTTCCTCGCGCGAGACTTCCTTGCGTAGGAAGGGTTGGTTTTCGTCGGCGATCTTCTTCATCTCGGCCTCGATCTTTACGAGATCGTCGGCGGTGAATTTGTGGTCGAGGTCGATGTCGTAATAAAAGCCGGTCTCCGTCGGCGGGCCGATGTCGAGCTTGGCGTCGGGGAAAAGACGCAGGACGGCGGTCGCGAGGATGTGCGAGCCGGAGTGACGGAGTTCTTCGAGCGGGGACATGGGCATGGGAATTGGCGGTAGGCTGTAAGCAATAAGCTTTAAGCTTTTTTCAGGGGTTCGAGGGAGTAACCGTCTTTGCGGTCGAGCATGGACCAGCCGGCGGCGGTGAGTTCCTTGCGCAGCGCGTCGGCGGCGGCGAAGTCCTTGGACTGCTTCGCGGCCCAGCGTTTTTCGGCGAGGGCGGAGACTGCGGCGGGGGCTTCGGCCTTGGGAGCGGAGGCTGCGTTGAGATCGAAGCCGAGGGCAAACATCACGCGGTCGAAGCCGGCGGTGTCCACGCCTGCCGTGCCGCGGTTGACCAGCGTAAACAAGGCACCCAACGCACCGGGAGTGTTAAGATCATCGTCGAGGGCGGCAAAAACCGCGGCAAAGGTATCCGGGGTGCCACCTTGGGCGGACAGGGTGGCGCGATAGCTGCGCAGGGTGGACAGTGCCTTCTCCGCCGCATGTAGCGAATCCAGCGTGAAATTGAGCTGCTTGCGCGGGTGCCCGGCGAGCAACGCATAGCGGACGGCCATGGGGGAGTAGCCCTTTTCCAGGAGGTCGGAGAGGGTGTAGTAGTTGCCCTTGCTCTTGCTCATCGTGGTGCCGTCCACGAGGAGGTGTTCGCTGTGATACCAGTGGTTGGCGAAGGTGGTGCCGTTGCAGCACTGGCTTTGGGCGATCTCGTTTTCGTGATGAGGGAAAAGCAGGTCCACGCCGCCGGTGTGGAGATCAATGGTGTCGCCGAGGTGTTTCTTGCTCATCGCGCTGCACTCGATGTGCCAGCCGGGCCGACCCTCGGACGCGCCGCGCGGTCCGGGCCATTTCACGTCGCCATCTTCCGCAGGCTTGTAAGCTTTCCAGAGCGCGAAGTCGGAGACAGAGTCCTTGTGGTCGGCGTCGGCGACCGCGTTGGTGATTTTGAGTTCGCGCTCCTTGATGCGGGAGAGCGCGCCGTAGCCGGGGAAGGAGTCGATCTTGAAATAGACGGAGCCGTCGGCAGCGCGGTAGGCGTTACCTTTTTCCATCAGGCACTCGATCATGCTCACCTGCTCCGGGATGTGGCCGGTGGCGGTGGGCTCGACATGAGGCGGGAGGCAGTTGAGGGCGGCGCAGTCGGCGTGAAACTTGTCGGTCCACTTTTTCGTGATTTCGGCGAGCGGGCGTTTTTCCTTCTGGGTCTGACCGATGGTGCGGTCGTCCACGTCGGTAAGGTTGCGGACGTGTTTCACCTTGTCCGGGCCGAACTCCAGTTCGAGCAGGCGGCGGAGGACGTCGTTGACGACGAAGGTGCGGAAATTGCCGATGTGGGCGGGAGCGTAAACCGTGGGGCCGCAGTTGTAGAAACGGAAGACGCCGTCAGGCTGGGACGGCCGGAGCGGCTTCAGGGAGCGGGTGAGGGAATCGTAAAGCTGGATGGCCATGAAAACAGAAGGGTAGGGCTAACAGGTTTTCCGCCGGGGCGGAAAGGGTTTTTACAGGACGGGGCCGGTCGCCAAGTCGGGCGGGCCGGCCGGGGCTGTTGCGGATTCAGCAACAGCAGCCCGTAGTTCGCGCGGACGTCGTCCGGCGAGCGGGGTTGCAAAAACGTGTGGCGGCCGGCAGCATGACGGTTTAGATTTTTGAACCTCACCGCCTATGTCCCGCGACTTCAAGCTCGATCTGCCCCTCCGTCCCCGGCGCCTGCGCCGCACCGCCAGCCGGCGTGCCCTCGTGGCGGAAACCGTGCTGCGGCCGGAGGATTTCATTGCGCCGTTGTTCGTGGTCGAGGGCCGGGCCCGGCCGGAGCCGATCGCCTCGATGCCCGGGGTGTTCCGGCTGAGCATCCGCGATCTGGTGAAGGAGTGCCGTGAGCTGCACCGGTTGGGCGTGCGCGGCGTGGCGCTGTTTCCCAAGCTCGACGCCAAACTGAAGGACGCCGAGGGCACGCAGGCGCTGAACCCCGACACGCTCGTGCTGCGGGCGGTGCGGGCGGTGAAGGCGGCGGTGCCGGAGCTGACGGTCATCACCGATGTCGCGCTCGATCCCTACACGAGCCACGGGCACGACGGCGTGCTGAACGGGGCGAAGGACGACGTGGACAACGACCGCACGGTGGCGATTCTCCGCGAGATGGCCGTGTTGCAGGCCGAGGCCGGTGTGGATTTCGTGGCGCCGAGCGACATGATGGACGGACGCGTGAAGGCGATCCGGCAGGCATTGGACGCGGCGGGCCACACCGATACCGGCATCCTGGCCTATTCGGCGAAATACAATTCCGCCTACTACGGGCCTTTCCGCGACGCGGTGGGCAGTGCGCAGGCGGCCGGCACGAAGCTGCTGAGCAAGGCAACCTACCAGATGAACCCCGCCAACCGTCGCGAGGCGGTCGAGGAGGTGAAACTAGATGTGGCCGAGGGCGCGGACATCGTGATGGTGAAACCCGCCGGGCTCTACCTCGACATCATCCGCGAGGTGCGCAACGCGACGCGCCGGCCGGTGGCGGCCTACCAGATCTCGGGTGAATACGCGCAAATTCACGCCGCCGCGAAGCTGGGCTGGCTCGACCTCGCGCGCTGCCGGGAGGAATCGCTGCTCGCGATCAAGCGCGCCGGCGCCGACCTGATCCTGACGTATTTCGCCAAGGACATGGCGAAGCTGCTGGGGTGAGTTGCAGGGCGGGATCGCCGAATCCCGCCTTCGCTTATCCAAAGACTTGAGGCGGGGTGCGGAGACCCGCCCCACATCAGAACGGCGAGCGCGGGACCTGCACGGAATCGCCGGGCATCATCAGCGGATCCTGCGCCGGGTTGCGTTGGGCCAGCTTCACGTTGAGATCGTAGGCCTGCTGGTCGCGCACGAGCGAGACACGGGTCTCGCGGGCGTAGAGGGTGAAGCCGCCGGCGGATTGGATGGCCTTGGCGAGCGTGAGGTCGGGCGTCCAGATGATGCGGCCGGGGCGCGTGACCTCGCCGCCGACGTAGATGTAGCGCTCGGTCACGGAGACGGAGACGTCCATCGCGGTGTAGAAATTGCGGGCGATGTAGGTTTCGCGGATGCGCTGGGCGAGCTCCCCGGTGGTGGAGTTGGCGGCGGAGATGGTGCCGATGTAGGGCAGGCTGATCAGCCCCTGTTCGTCGATTTGCACGGGGTGCGCGCTGGGATCGGGGATGCCCTGCAGGGCGATGGTGAGCGAGTCACCTGGGCGCAACTGCGCGGAGGAGGTCGTCGCGGGAATGCGCGGGTTTTCGCCGGTCACGGTATCCGACTGACAGCCGGCAAGCAGGAGCAGGGAGGCAGACAGGAGGATGCCGGAAAGCCGGGAGCGAAGAAGGGAGGCCATGCTGCGTGGGTGGTGGGCCAATCGCGGGCAAAACGCAACCCCGTCCGCTGCGGGCGCGGGCTCAGCGCTTCCGCGAGCGCTTGGCGGGACGCTCGTCCTCGTCGGCGTCATCTTCGTCGCCGTCGTCGTCCTCATCCTCGTCTTTTTCTTTGTCGCCGTCCTTGCCTTCCTCGTCATCGGCATCCTCGTCGTCTTCGTCCCACTTGAGGGAGCCGTCGTTTTTGAGTTTCTCCTCTTCCTCGGCGTCGATCTCGGGGAGATCCTCGTCTTCGTCGATTTCCTTGGCGGGGGCCTCGTCGTCGGACTCATACCCGGCGGGCATGAAATCCAGGATGGCGGAGAGTTCCTCGAAGGTGTGGATGGCCTTGCCCTCGATAAAGCTGGCGTTCTGCTCCTCGCGGATCTCGTCCTCGACCTCGTCCACGGTGAGTTTGGATTCGAACTCGAAGAGGTCGTTGAGCATCTTCACGCGGCAGCGGGTGAGGTGGTCGAGCAGGTCGGCGTAGGGGCCGTTCTCCTCGTCGAGCGTGTCGGCGAGGGCGAAGAGCTTGTCGTCGGACTCGAAGAGCGAATCTTTCACGCGCTTGAGGCGGACCTTGCCGTTGCCGAGGTCTTTCTCGATGCGGAAAGGGATGAAGGCGGACTCGAACACATCCTGGTCGAAGCCGTAGTCGCGCAGGGCGTCCACGAGTTCGATGAGGTGGCTGACTTGGCGGGGGTCCACGATGCTGAGGCCGTCCACATCCCAGCGCACGGGATCGCTGGTCTCATGCACCCACCAGTTGTGGTCTTCGCCGAGTCGGATAACGCACCAATCGAGAGTGGAAGTAGCTTTGGCCATGAAGCGGTAAATTGTCGCGCAGCGTGCTAGGCGAGTTTCAAAAAACAAGCAGAAAACGCACCGATTTGCGGAGGGGGCGGCGGATGCTGAAAACGGGGCCGGTCCAAGGATTTAGGTGTCGCGGCACTTGATTTTTTGTCGGGTGGTTTCACTGTCGCGCCCATGGGGCATTTTTACGAATCCATCCTGCGTCCGCTGCTCTTCCGGCTCGACTCCGAGCATGCGCATGAACTGGGCGTGGATGCGCTGGCGGCTTTGGGGCGGTTGGGTCCGGTTTGCCGGATCATGGAGGCGTGCAACCGTCTGCCGGCCGCGGCCCGCCGGCCGGTCGAGTGCTTTGGGCTGCGTTTTCCGAATGCGGTGGGGCTGGCGGCCGGTTTCGACAAGAATGCCCGCGCCTGGCCGGCGGCGGCGGCGCTGGGCTTCGGGCATGTCGAGATCGGCACGGTCACGCTCCTGCGGCAGCCGGGCAACGATCGGCCGCGGCTCTTCCGCTACCCGGCGGAGGAGGCGGTGATCAACCGCATGGGTTTCAACAACGACGGCGCCGCGGCCGTGGCCGCGCGGCTCGCCGGGCGGCCCGGCCCCGGGCAACGCCGCATCCCGCTCGGCATCAACCTCGGCAAGTCCAAAGTCGCGCCGATTGACCAGGCCGTGGCCGATTACCTCGGCAGTTTTGAGCTGCTGGCGGATCAGGCCGACTACCTCGTGCTCAACGTGAGCAGTCCCAACACCCCGGATCTGCGGCGGCTGCAGGACGAGGACCGCTTGCGCGAATTGCTCGGCGCCGTGGCGGCGGCCAACCGCGACCGCGCTGCGGCCGCCGGAAAAGCGCGCAAGCCGCTGCTGCTGAAAATCGCGCCGGATTTGAATTTCCGCCAGATCGACCGGGTGCTGGCCGTGGTCGAGGAGTTCCGGCTCGATGGCATCATTGCGACCAATACCACGCTGGCCCGGCCGGGCGCGCTGGCCGCGGCGGGCGAGGTGGGCGGCTTGAGCGGGCGGCCGCTGCGCCGGCGCTCGACCGAGATTATCAATTACATCGCGCGGGCCACGGCGGGCCGGCTGCCGATCATCGGTGTGGGCGGGATCACGGATTTCGCGAGCGCGGCCGAGAAGCTCGATGCGGGCGCCAGCCTGGTGCAGCTTTACAGCGGGTTGATCTACCGCGGCCCGTTTTTCGCCGGCCGCCTCGCGTGGGCGCTCTCCGACCGGCAACGACGCTGAGCGGCGGCATTTGCTGCTTTCCGTTGGCAGGGGATCTGCCAAAAAGGGAGTTTACCGATGAACGACCTCGATCTTGGCGCGACCATCAAGGGCTTTTCGCAAGGCCAGAAGATTTTCGGACGTTACACCCTCAAGCGCCTGCTCGGGCGCGGCGGGATGGGCGTCGTGTGGCTGGCGCGGGATGACTCGCTGGAGCGGGAGGTGGCGATCAAGATGCTGCCCGAGATCGTGGCCAACGACCCGGTGGCGGTGAAGGAGCTCAAGCGCGAGACCGCGAAGAGCCAGCGCCTCAGCCACCCGCGCATCCTGCGCACCTACGATTTCGTCGAGGCCGGCGCGTTGTGCGGCATCACCATGGAGTATGTCGAGGGCGGCACCCTGGCCGCCAAGCGGCTGGAGCAGCCCGGCGAGGTGTTTGCGCCGGAGACGCTGGCGGGCTGGGTGCGGCAGTTGTGTGAGGCCCTGGAATACGCGCACCGCGAGGTGCAGCTGGTGCATCGCGACCTGAAGCCCGCGAACCTCATGCTCGACCGGGCGGGCGACCTGAAGGTGGCGGATTTCGGCATCGCGGCGAGCGTGAGCGACAGCGTGTCGCGCGTCTCGCAGCAGGCCGGCTCCAGCGGCACGCCGGTTTACATGAGCCCGCAGCAGATGATGGGCGACAAGCCCGCCGTCACGGACGACGTCTATGCGATGGGGGCGACGCTCTATGAGCTCCTCACGGGCAAGCCGCCGTTTCACTCGGGGAACATCATCTTGCAGGTGCAGAACAAGGTGCCGCCCGGCGTGAATGCGCGGCGGGCCGAACTGGGCATCACAGCCGCGCCCGTCCCGGCCGCATGGGAGTCCGTGATCGCCGCCTGTTTGGCGAAGGAAGCGCGGGACCGGCCGCAAAGTGCGCTGGAAGTAGCCGAGCAACTGGGGCTGGCCGCCCGGGATTCGCGCGGCGCAATCCCTCCGCCTGCGACTTCCCCGGCGGTGACTGCGCCGGTGGCCACGCCTGCGCCCGCGCCGGTATCCGCACCCAAGCCGGGCAAATCACGGGCGCCGCTTTTCGCCGCGGTGGCCGCGGTCTGCGTGTTGGCCGGGGCGGCCGGCTATTATTTTGCCGTTTATGCGCCGGCTCGGGAGGAACGCCGGGCGGCCGAGCAAATCCGGACCGTCTGGGAGCCGGCCCGGGCGATGGTGCTCGGCCGAATCGACTCCATGGCGGACGGTTCGCCGCCGGCCTTGCGCGACGAAGTTCAGGGCGTGGTGGATGATTTCTTGCGCCGGGCACCGGTGGCTTATCAGACGGAAGTGGCTTCCCGCTGGCCCGCCCGCCTCGCGGCCTGGGAAGCCGCGCGCCAAGCCGCCGCCCGCGGCGGTATCGTGGTCCGCACCACGCCGGCCGGAGCGGAAGTGCAGGTGGGGGCGATCGCGCTGGAGCGCTCGCCGCTCAACCTGCGCGACCAGCGGCTGGGCAAGTATCCCGTCCGCGTGAGGCTCGACGGTTATGAGGAATGGTCCGGTGAGATCGAGGTGGTGGAGAACCGGTTTGCCGAACTCAACGTCGCGCTGGTTCGCAGCACGGGCACCGTCACCCTGAGCACCGAGCCGGCGGGATTGGACTATGTCCTGCGCGGTGAGGTCACGCGGAGCGGGCGCACGCCGGCGAACTTGGAAAATCTGCCCACCGGGCGTTATGAGGTGACTTTCACCCGCCCGGGCTGGCCGGAGCAAAAGGCCGCGGTGGACGTGATGCGCAACCGCACGGCTGCGGCGCAGGCGGGATTCTTGGCGGGCGGCATCGAGCTGAACTCGGTGCCCGGTGGTGCCCAAGTGTGGGCCGGTGGCCGGCAGATTGGAGTTACCCCACTTGTCTTGCAGGAGGTGCTGCCGGGACACTACGACTATGAACTGCGGCTCGCCGGTCACCAGTCCTCGGCGGTTGCGCTCAGGGTGGCCTCCCGCCAGACCGTCCGGGAAAACATCTTCCTGCAGCGGCTGCCTTACCCGCAGTCCGGCGAGGCGCACGAGAATACCTTGGGCATGAAGTTTTTGCCGGTGCCGGGGATCGGTGTGCTGGTCTCGATCTGGGAGACGCGCGTGCAGGATTTCGAGGCGTTTGTGAACGCGACGGGACACAATGCCACCGAGGGCATGTTCTCCGTGCAGGCCGGCAGTTGGAAGCAAAAGGGCGACAATTGGCGCACCCCGGGCTACACCCAAGGCCCGGCCCATCCGGTCGTCGGTATCAATGACGAGGATATCAGGGCCTTTTGCCGTTGGCTCACGGAGAAGGAGCGTCGCGAAGGCCGGCTCGCGGCCAACCAGGAATACCGGCTGCCGACCGATGCGGAGTGGGAGGCTGCCGCCGGTCCCGACACCTTCCCTTGGGGCAACCAATGGCCGCCGCCGGGTTCCGTCGGCAATTACAACGGGGTCGAGGCGCCGGGCACCGATTGGCCGAGCAACTGGACGCCGATTGCGGGCTATAATGATGGTTATCCGCGCGCGGCCCCGGTCGGGTCGTTCCCGGCCAACCGCCATGGCATCTACGACCTCGGTGGCAACGTTTGGGAGCGCATCGGCGGTCGGGCCAACGGCATGCGGGGTGCGGCCTTCAACAGCTACGACCGCAGCAATCTTGCCGTCGCCTATCGCCATACCGATGAAGGCTCCCGGGCCTTCAATGTCGGGTTCCGCATCGTGTGCGTCGTGGGTGCCGGCCGCTGAACCGGCGGGCAGGGAAGCGGCCGGCCGGTTATTTTCACTTCAGGGCTTTACAACGTCCGCGGGATTTCACTTATTCCGCCTTCCCGTAGATCACTGCTCAGGTGGTGGAATTGGTAGACACACACGTTTGAGGGGCGTGTGCCGTAAGGCGTGCAGGTTCGAGTCCTGTCCTGAGCACCATGCTTCGCTCCGTTGGAGCTGCGCATGGCGCGGCCATCCGCGGCGCGGATCCGTTGAGTATTCAGCGCCATCGGGCTTGATTTGCCGGCGCAGGCTTCTTACGTGCAGGACCCATGGACACCCCTGCCAAGCCGGTCGCCGTCATCGACTGGTATCGCACCCCGATTCCCGCCGCCGAGTTCAAGCGCCTGCATGAGCGCAGCGACTGGCGTGCCTTCGGCCAGACCGGCGGTTATCTCGCCATCGTGGCCGCGACGGGCTTCCTGACGTGGTGGTCGTGGGCGCACTGGGCATGGCCGTGGACGCTGCTGTGCCTGTTCCTGCACGGCACGGTCTCACAGTTTCACATCAACGGCATGCACGAACTGGGGCACAACACCGTCTTCAAGACCAAGGCGCTGAACTCGTTCTTCGTCCGCGTGCTCTCCTTCTGCGCGTGGCTGCACCCGGACATGTTCAACGCCAGCCACCAGCGGCATCACCGCTACACGCTGCACCCGCCGGATGACCAGGAAGTGGTGCTGCCGGTTAAGCTCACGCTGTTGAATTTCATCGAGTCGGCGGTGGTCAATATCCGCGGGTTCTGGTGGACGATGAAATACACCTGGCGCATCGCGCGCGGAAAGATCGGCAGCGAGGGCGGCTGGGAGGCGGTGTGTTTCCCGCCGGACCAGATGGCGATGCGGCGCACGCCGATCTTCTGGGCCCGGGTGGTGCTCGGCGGCCACGTGCTGATCGCGGCGGTGGCGCTGTATTTCGGCCAGTGGATGATCCCCGTCATCGTTTCGCTCCCGGTTTTCATCGGCGGCTGGCTCTTTTTTCTCTGCAACAACGCGCAGCACACGGGCCGTGTGGACAACGTGCCGGACTTCCGGCTCTGCTGCCGCACGATCATGCCGCCGGCGATCGTGCGCTTCCTCTACTGGCAGATGAACTACCACACCGAGCATCACATGTATGCGGCGGTGCCGTGCTACAACCTGCCGCGACTGCACCGGGCGATCAAACATGACCTGCCGCGCTGTCCCGGCCTCATCGCCGCGTGGTGCGAGATCGCGACAGTGCTGCAAAAGCAGAAGCAGGATCCGACCTACCGGCCGGAGATCGCGCTGCCGCAGAAGTCGGCGGCCTGATTTTGCACGGCCGGCGGCGGGCCGAAAAGCGCTTGCTTCACCGCCCGGTGCGTGGAGACTGCGGGGCGACCGTAACCGCACCGAACTACCAAGCAAGACCACCTGCGCGGGTTTACCGACCCGCTTTTTGACTAAATGGACGACCAAGCCGCCAAGGAAAATCCGTCGACGGATTTCAACAAGTTAGACCTGTCCCAGCTCCAGAGCTTCAGCTTTGGCACCCAGTGGACCCAGGACAAACAGGCTGACGCCGCCCCGGAGCGGCGGGAGCGCGGCGACCGTCCGCCCCGGCGCGAAGACCGCCGGCCCGGTCCCGGGGCGAATCCCCGGCCCGACCGCCGCGCCTTTCGCAAGCCGGCCGGTGCGCCGGGTGACGGCCCGACCGGCGGCGCCGAGGCGCCCGCAACCGTTGATCGCCGGCCCCGCCGGGAGCACCCGCAGGGCGGCCCGCGGCGCGACGAAGGTGGCGAGCGCAACTTCCGCCAGCAGGGTCCGCGCGGTGATTTCAACCGCGGTCCCTACGACAGCCCGCATTTTGCCGTCACTTTTTACCCCGAGGACACGAGTTTCAACGCCCTCGCCAAGACCATCCGCGGCTCCTGCCGGACGATCGAGCTGTTCGAGATCGCCCGCACGGTCATCGCCAAGGAGGACCGCTTCGTGGCGGTGCTAGCGCGCAAACCGGCGGCCGACGGCAGCGCGGACAAGAGCCCGCTGTATGTTTCCGTGCCGGACGGCATTCCTTTCGAAAGCGAAGAGGCCGCGATTGCCCATGTGATCAGCCGGCACCTCGGCATGTTTTTTGACACGTCGGAAGTCGAGGTCGAGGCGCCGAAGGGGAACTACCAGGTCATCAACAAATGCACCGTGACCGGCGAGCTGCTGGGGCCGCCGAATTACCATCGCTACAACCAACTGGTGCAGCAGCACCATGCCACGCGGATCAAGGGCATGTCGCTCGAGGCCTTCCGGGGTCGCATTGAGACCGTGCGCGATCCCGAGGTGGTGCAGCAGTGGCTGGAAAAGATGAAGAAGGTCACGCGCTACACCTGGAAGCAGCCCGTGGCGGAAAAACCGGCGGCGCCGGCCGCCGACAGCGCCCCGGCGGACGCCGCTACGCCCGCCGAGACCGCACCCGCGGCCGAAGCGCCGGCTGAACCTGCGGCACTCAGTTTCGATTCACCCGAGGAGGCCCGCGCTTACCTGCTCACCCAGGCCCGCGACCGCGTGGTGCGCAGCTATGAGACGGTGCGCTTTCACGGCCGGATTTGTGTGGATATCCCGCCCGGCGAAATCCGCCGCGCCATCGAGGGCGCGCTGGAGCGCCAGCGCCGGTTCCCGCTCGACACCGCCAACGCGCTGCGCGGCCGCCTGCGCCGCGAGCATTTCACCATCTTCAAGAAGGGTTCCAAGGGCGTCTCCTACGTGTGCGCGGTCAAGCGCAAGTTCCGCACGCCGGGCCAGACCTTCGCGGACAGCATCGGTGCACTGATCGGTTTCATCGAGGCGCACCCGATGGTCCGCGCGAGCGAGCTGGGCGCCAAGTTCCTTGGCATCGCGCTGCCGCAGCCGGTCGAGGGCGCCGCTGCGCCCGAGCTGCCCGTGGAATCCCGCGAAAAACTGGCCCGCATGCAGGGCGACCTGCGCTGGCTCGTCACCGAAGGCTATGTGACCGAGTTCATCGATGGCCGGCTCTTTGCGCCGCCGCCGATGGTCGAGGCGCGCAAGAAAGAGGTCGAGGGCGAGGAGCACGATCCGGAGAACTTCCCCGAGGCGCCCGCCACCGAAGCCCCGGCGCCGACGGCCGAGGTGACCGAAGAGACCAAGCCTGCTTCCGCCCCCGTGACAGAAGCCGCGCCCGAGCCGGAAACGCCGCCGCACACGGACTGAGCTTCCGGTCACGACCACGCCGCATGACCGCCCGGTGCGCCCCCGCGGAAATCACCGCCTACCTGCACCGGCACATCCCCGTCTCCGCGCACCTGGGTGCGACGGTTCGGCGATGTGATCGCGACGGGGTCGTGTTGGCCGCGCCGCTGGCCGCGAACATCAACCACCGTTCCACGGTCTTCGGCGGCAGCGCCTCCGCCGTGGCGATTCTCGCCGGATGGACTTGGCTGCATTTTGCCCTGCGCGATGCCGGCCGGCACTGCCGGGTGGTCATCCAGCGCAACTCCATGGAATATGATGCGCCCATCGACGGCGATTTCACGGCGGAATGCGCCGGGATGCCGGCGGCGGGTTGGGACAAGTTTCTCGAAACCTTGCGCCGCCATCGCCGTGCCCGCACCGAACTGACGGCCGTGCTGAAGCTCAAGGATGCGACGGTCGCGCGCTTTGACGGCGAATACGTCGCGGTGTTGCTGGAGGCGGGGGCGGCGGATTCAGCGTAACCGCAGCGTGTGGCGGTCGCCGGACTCGATGCCGAGGTCGAGATGCCAGGCGTCCGCCGGGAGCCAGGCGGCGACTTTTTCGGGCCATTCCACGGCGAGGCACCACGGGCTGGTGAGAAAATCCTCGATGAGCAGGTCATCGAGTTCGCGCGGGGATGCGATGCGGTAGGCATCGAGGTGCAAGAGCTGGCGTGTCCCGCGATACACCGAGTAGATGCCGAAGGTCGGGCTGGTGACTTGCTCCGTGATCCCGAAGCCGCGGGCGAGCCCCTGCACAAAGGTGGTCTTCCCGACGCCGAGATCGCCATGCAGCGCGAGCACGGTGTCGGGCGGCAGCGCCGCGGCGAGGGCGGCCGCCAGTGCCTGGGTTTCGGCTGCGGCGACGGTCACGACCCCGGCCCGGAGATCAGCGCAGATGTTCGTAGCCATGGTAGTCCGCGAGGTTGGGCGCCCCGGGCGGAAGCGCGCGGGCAAAACGGCCGATCCGCGTGAGCCGCACCCGCGGGAATTTTTTTCGCCAGGCGCGCTCCAGTGCGATGGCAGCGGCGCCGCCCGCCGCCGTGAACACGAGTTCATAGTCCTCGCCGTCGGTGAGGGCCGCGCGCAGATCGCAGCCGGCGCGACGGGGCAGCGCGCGGTCCAGCACGGGCACGGTGCCCGCGGGGGCCAAAGCCGGCAGGTCCTTCGCCAGTCCGTCGCTCACGTCCATCATGGCGCGCACCTCGGGCCGGTCCGCGAGCCAGGCGCCCTCCGCGAGGCGGGGGGTGAACTTCCAGTGGTGGCCGCTGCGCAGGCTGCCGCCCAGGCGGCCGGTCACATAGATCAGGTCGCCGATCCGCGCTCCCGTGCGGGTGAGCACCCGCGGCCCGGCGGCGGCGCCCAGCAGGGTGAGGCCGGCCACGATCACGCCCTCCGCCTGCGTGATGTCCCCGCCGACGACCGGGACGCCATGCCGGCGGGCGACGGCCGCCAGTCCGCAGTAAAAGCCCTCGACCCAGCGCAGGCTCGTCCGGGGATCCAGGCTGAGTGCGATCACCGCCGCGGAAGGCCTTCCGCCCATGGCGGCGAGATCGCTGAGGTTGCGCTTGAGGAGCTTGGTGCCCACCGCGCGGGCGGGAATGGAGTCGTCGAAGTGCCGGCCGTAAACAACGGGGTCCACCGTCAGCAGTTGCCGCCCGCGGGCGCCGGGCAGCACGGCGCAGTCATCGCCGATGCCGAAGGGCGCCCGAGGAGAGACCGGCCCCAGCCACCGGCGGATCCGACCGATGAGCGCCTCCTCACCGAGGGCGGCGACGGATTCTGGGTGATATTTGGTGAAAGGATGCATGCTAGGCGCCGGGGGCGACTCCCGCGAAGAGGAGCATGATGGTGTTCAGGTTGAACAGGCCGTGCGCGACGATGGGCACGGCGAGGCGGCCGGTGCGCTCATAGGCCAGCGCGAACAGCATGCCGAGCACGGTGAGCGGCACAAAGCTCGCGAGGTTGGCGTGCAGGGCCGCGAAAAGCATCGCGGGCAGCAAGAACGCGACCCAGCGCGGCCCGCGGCCGCGGAGATAGCGGAAGAGCCCGGCGCGGAAGACCAGTTCCTCGGAAACCGGCGCGACCACCGTGGCGAGGAGAATCATGGCGGCGAGGAGCCAGGGGGATTCCACGGAGAGAAACATGCCGACCAGGTCCTGAGGCGCAGCCTCCAAGCCCAGGCGCGCGAGCACAAACTGCCAGCCGAGGCTGGCCGCCGTGATCAGGGGCAAGAGGATCAGAAACGTGGCACCGGCCGCCGGGATGAGCGCCGGCGTGACCGCGGCCGGACCTGGGACCGGCTCCGGTTTCCGGGTGATCAGCGAAAACAGAAGCGCGCCCAGCAGCATCCCGACATGAAAAGCCCCGCCGGCTAGGACCACCGTGGCGGTCTCGCCCCAGTCCGCGCGGCGCAGCGCCGGCACGGCGGCAAACTGGGCCAACAGCCCCACCGTGATGACCAGCCAGAGGAAGAGCAGAAAATTGCCCGGGCTGATGTCCCAGCGCGCCAGCAACGCGGGTTGCCGGCGCGCCTCCGGGCTGAGGCCATGCCGCCACAGCAGCACGCATCCGGCGAAAACCAGGATGAGCTCAAGAGCCATGACCAACTGGGTGCTGACGGCAGGCATGCGGCCCGAGTGCGGCGGAAAACCGGGCGCAGCGCAACGCCAAGGTGGCCGGCGCGGCGGCGGGATCAGGCTTTGATCTTCGCGCCGTCAAACACCACGCGCCCGTCCACCAGCGTGGTCTTCACCCGGCCGGTCAGGGTCTGGCCGTGCCAGGGGGAGTTGCGCGACTTGCTGAAGCCGGCCTTGGCGTCGTAGCGCCATTTTTCGGCGGGATCAAAGAGGCAGAGGTCGGCGGCGGCGCCCGGGGCGAGCGTGCCGGCCGGCAGGCCGAGCAGGGCGGCGGGCTTGCGGGTCATGAGGTCCACGACCTGCGGCAGCTTGAATTTCTGCTCGCGCACGAGCACGCCGAGGACCACCGCCAGGGCGGTTTCGAGGCCGAGGATGCCGTTGGGCGCGTAGTCGAACTCCTTGTCCTTCTCGTAGTCGGTGTGCGGGGCATGGTCGGTGCCGATGCAGTCGAGCGTGCCGTCGCGCAGGCCGGCGATGATCTCCTGCCGGTCGGCCTCGGTGCGCAGCGGCGGGTTCATCTTGAAGTTCGTGTCGTAGCCCGCGAGGGCCTCGTCGGTGAGCGCGATGTGGTGGGGCGTGGCCTCGGCGGTGATGCGGACGCCCCGGGCCTTGGCCCGGCGGATGATCTCGACCGAGAGCTTGGAGGAAATGTGCTGCAGGTGGATGTGCGCGCCGGTGTAGCCGGAGAGGATGACGTTGCGCGAGACGATGAGGTCCTCGGCGGCGTTGGGCCAGCCGCGCAGGCCGAGCCGGGTGGACATGACGCCCTCGTTCATCACCGCGCCCTGGGTCATGGAGTGGTCCTGGCAGTGGTCCATGAGGGGCAGGCCGAACATCTTCGCGTATTCGCAGGCGCGACGCATGAGCTCGTTGCTCTGCACGCAGTCGCCGTCGTCGGTGATGGCGACGACGCCCATGCGCTTGAGCGACCCGATGGGCGCGAGGGCCTGGCCCTTCATGCCGACGGTGATGCAGCCGGTGGGGAGCACCTTGACGACGGCGTCGCGGCGGATGGCGTCGTTGATGAACTGGATGGTGCCGGCGTTGTCGGCGACCGGCGAGGTGTTCGGCATGCACACGACGGTGGTGAACCCACCGGCGGCGGCGCAGTGCGAACCGGTGGCGATGGTTTCCTTGTGCGTCTGGCCGGGCTCGCGGAAATGCACGTGGATGTCCACGAGGCCGGGGCAGGCGACGAGCCCGGCGGCGTCGATTTTCTTCGCGCGCTTTTTGTCCGCCGCGGAGAGCGAGGCGACAAATTTGCCGTCCTTGATGAAGACGTCGCCCTTGGCGTCGCGCTGGGCGGCGGGATCAATGACTCGAGCACCCTTGATGATTAGCGGGCTCATTGGGCAAAAAACTCCAAGCGCCAAAGGCCAAACGCCAAAGAAGCGCGGAAAAATCCAAAAGCTGAAAGGGACGAAGCGGTCATTTGATGGTGGGATTTCTCTTTGTGATTTGGCGGTTGGCCGTTGGGATTTCAGGTCGCGTTCGTCGTGACCGCTTCGGGTTGGCCACCTGAGCAGAGGTAGAGCACGGCCATGCGGACGGCGATGCCGTTGGTGACCTGCTCGAGGATCACGCTGCGGGGGCCGTCGGCGAGGTCGCTGTCGATTTCGACGCCGCGGTTGATGGGGCCCGGGTGCATGATGATGGCTTTGGGGTTGAGCCAGCCGGCACGGGTCTGGTTGAGCCCGAACATGCCGGTGTATTCGCCGAGCGAGGGAAAATGACTGCTCGACTGGCGCTCGTGCTGGATGCGCAGGAGCATCACGACCTCGGCGTCGGCGAGGGCCGACTTCAGGTCGTGCGAAACCTTCGCCCCGAGGGCGGTGAACCAGTCCGGCACGAGGGTGGACGGGCCGACGAGGGTGACGGCGGCGCCAAGCTTCACGAGGGCGTGGATGTTGGAACGCGCGACACGGCTGAACAGGATGTCGCCAAGGATGACGACCTTGCGGCCCCGGAGGGAGCCGAGGTGCTCGCGCATCGTGAAGGTGTCGAGGAGGCCTTGGGTGGGGTGCTCATGCGCGCCGTCGCCGGCGTTGACGACCGGGATATCGAGCACGCGGCTGAGGTAGAGCGGCGAGCCGCTGGCGGAGTGGCGCAGCACGATGAGGTCGGCGTTGAGCGCCTGGATGTTCTGTGCGGTGTCGCGGAGGGTTTCACCCTTGGTCGTGCTGGAGCTGGCGGCGTCGAACGAGATCACGTCGGCGCTGAGACGCTTGGCGGCCATCTCGAAGGAGATGCGGGTGCGCGTGCTGGGCTCGAGGAAGAGGTTGACGATGGTCTTGCCGCGGAGGGCGGGGACTTTCTTCACGCTGCGACCGAGGATTTTTTTGAAGGCGGCGGCAGTCGCGTGGATCTGGTCGATCTCGGCGAGGGAAAGGTCCTCCAAGGTTAGCAGGTGGCGGCGGTTCCAGGGCATCAGGAAATTTTTGATTTTCGATTCTCGATTTTCGATTTGGCGACCGAGATTTCGATGCGGTCGCGGTCCGGGTGCTTTTCGTCGAGGGTCACGATGACTTTTTCCCCTGCGGCAGGGCTGAGGGTTAGACCGGTGTAGTCGGCGGCGACGGGCATCAGGCGGCCGCCGCGGTCCACAAGGACGGCGAGCTCGACTTTGGCGGGCCGGCCGTGGTCGAAGAGCTCGTCGAGGGCGGCCTTCACGGTGCGGCCGGTGAAAAGGACGTCGTCCACGAGGATGACGGTGGCGCCGGTGACATCGGCGGGCAGCACGGTCGGGGAGAATTCCTTCGGGATGGGGTGGCGGCCGATGTCGTCGCGGTGGAAGGAGATGTCGAGCGTGCCGACCTGTTTGCAGCCGAGGTGGCCACCCAGGCGGCGGGCGAGGGTGATGCCGCCGTTGGCGATGCCGAGGAGGATGAGCGGCCCGGTCTGGTCGTGGCGGGCGGAAATGGCTTCGGCGATCCGGGCAATGGCAGCCTGGATTTGGTTTGAGCCGATGGTCTTGGGCGTCGCCACGGGGGTTCGTTGTGACGATGCTGCGGGATACCGTAAAGCGGAAATCCGGTGTGGGCCCAAATAGCCCCGTCCCGGAGGCCATTCACTCAAGCGTCCAGCCATGCTGCCAATTCTGCTTCGGTAGCCAGATGGGGGCCTAACTGGTATTCCGGGGCGAGTAGGCTGGCGTAGGAAACCTCGGCGAAGCGGCGGCAGTGGAGGAGGACCTTGGTTTTCTGGCCGGGGGCGCGGACGAGGCGACCGAGGGCCTGGTTCACCTTTTGCATGCCGGGGATTTGGTAAACGCGGCGGAAGGCGGCCTCGCGGCCGAGCGGGCTGAACTCGGCGAGCCGGGCGCGCTGCACGGCATTGACCTCGGGTAACGCCGGTCCGACGACCATCGCGTGGCTGATGCGGCCGCCGAGCAGGTCGATGCTCTCGGCAAAACTGCTGCCGAGCACGAGGAATAGTGCGTCGGTGAACGCGAGCGATTCCTCGACCCAGGCGGTCTGCGCGGCGAGGTCGTGCAGGCGTGGCTGGAGCGCGACGCGGAGCAGGTTGCCGGTGTCGGGCAGCGTGCGCTGGATGGCCTCGGCGTAGGCGTAGCTGGGGAAAAACACCGCGACCGGTCCGCGGGCGGCGTGATGCAGGGCGAGAATGGTCTGCGCGGTCGTGCCGAAGTGCCGGGAGCGTTGTTGGAAGGTCGTGTCCACCCGCGCATCCACGGCCATGGTATAGGCTTGGTCACGCCAAGGGGTGGTGGCGGTGACATGGGCAAGGGTAGGGGCGGTTATCCCTAACCGCCCTTGCTGCGGTCCGTCAGAAGAAGGGCGGTTAGGGATAACCGCCCCTACCCGTGGCAGCCCTATGGTTTCGGCATACTCGGCCACTGGACTGAGCGTGGCCGAGGCGAGCACCACGCCGCCGTAGTCGCCGAGGATGGCGCCGATGGCGGGGGCGGCGTCGATGCAGGTGAAGGCCAGTTCGGCCGCGCGCGGGCACCAGAGCAGCTTGGTGAGCTGCGGGTGGCCGAGCCATTCGGCCAGGGTGGGGATGCGCCAGAGCTGGTCGCTGAAGGCCGGGCCCAGCGCGGCATAGTCCAGCGGCCGGGCGGCGAGTTCCTTGGCGGCGACGGCGAGCGTTTCGGCGACTTCCGCCTCCAGCGCGGGGTCGAGCGAGTCCGCCGCGGGCAGCGCCGCGAGCAACCGGGTGAGGCTTTCCATGGCGTGCAGCAACGGCCGGGGCGCGTCGAGATGGTCGAGTTCGGCCACGAGCGCCCGCGCTTCGTCGGCGCGCAGGACATGCGAATGGGCGTCGGCAACCCGCGAAGGAAGGTTGTGGGCCTCGTCGATGATCAGCAGGGTGCGGGCCGGATCGAAGCCCGGCTGGAGATAAAAGAGTCCGTGGTTGGCGGGCGAGAAGACGTAGTTGTAGTCGCCGATCCAGACCTCGTTGAAGGCGAGGGCGGCGCGGGTGATCTCATAGGGGCAGATGCCGGCGGCGCGCCCGGCGCTGCGCAGGGTCTCCAGGTCGCGTGCGTGGTTTTCGATCCGGTAGAAGCGCGCCAGTCCGCTTTCCGGCCAGCGCGCCTCGATGCCGTCGAGGTAGCGGCAGCTGGGGCGCACGCAGTGGAAGGTGTGGTTGACGCAGTGCTCCTGCTTGTTGCGCACGTGCCAGACCGCGACGGAAGAAGCGGATTCCCCGGCTGTCGCCAAAGAGCAACCTGTTGGGTTGCTTTGTTGGGGGGCCGCCATGGCGGTGAGCGTTCGCACGACCTGCAACTGGCCGGTGGACTTGCTCGTGAGGTAGAGCACGCGCTCGAAGTGGCCGGCCCGCAGCTGACCGAGCGCAAACTCGAGCAGCACTCCGGTCTTGCCGAAACCGGTCGGGGCCTCGAACAACACGGCGGGGTTTTGCTCAAAGGCCCGGGTGAGATGTTCCCGGGTTTGCTCCTGTCCGGGACGGAGTTCGGTGAAGGCGGGCCGGAAATGCAACCGGCGCAGGCGTGCGCGGGACTGTGAGCGCTGCTCCAGAAATTGCACCACCTCGGCCAACTGGTTGGTGCAAAGCGTTTCATCCGCCGGGGTGAGGGCGACCGTTTGGGCGAGTCCGCTGCCCGCCTCGACGAAAACGAGTTCGGCCCGGGTGCGCGTCGCGGTTGCGGCGAGCCGGCTGAGGACGAGGTAGGTGGCGAGCTGGATGAAATATTCCGGGTAGTCCGCGCGGAGATCACCCTCGGCCGCGGGCAGCGGCCGGGTGACGGTCTTGATCTCGCGCATGACCTCCGGGGCCGCGGGTGCAGCCCGCCGGTCGGTTGGTGCCGGTGAAACGGGCGCGGCGGGGAGGAGCTGATCGATGCGGCCGGTGAGGGTGAGTGTCCAGCCGCGGTGGATGAGGCGGCCGGTGATGGGGATTTCGAAACGGGCGGCGGGATTTTCGACAAGGGCCTGTGCGCGGAGTTCGTTGTGCCAATGGGTGCCGAGCTGGGCGCGCCAGATGCCCCCGGAGCCGCCGCCGGCGGCGCGCGGCCCGAGCGTGAAGGCGGCGAAATCCCCGACGCTCAGGCGTGCGCTGCGTTGATCGAGATCGAATTCCATGCGCTCAATCGAGAAGGACCTCGGTGTGGCCGCGGAGATATTCCTCCAGCCGGCGATGCAGCAGCCCGGTCTGCACCACATCAATGCCATCGGCCTCCAGCTCGGTCAGCGGCCGGTGCAGGATGTCGTCGGCGAGCCGGCGCAAGGTGGCGGGCAACGTCGGCAGCCATTGTTGGCCGACTGGGTAGCCCTCGTCGCGCGCGAAGCTGTAGAGGGCCTTGAAGTGCACGAGGTCCGGCCGGGTGGAGCCGGCGAAGGCGGCGAAGACCTTGGCCAGCAGGGCGCCGACCTTGGCGCGGCCTTCCTCCGGCACGCGGTTGCGGGCGATCAGGGCGGCGAAGTCCGAGGCGTGGCGCAGGGTCTCGTAGCTGCGGCCGATGCCGGCGGGGCGGTGCCGCAGCTGCACTTCCTTCACAAACCACGTCTGGCCCTGGTTGGAGGACTCGAGCTGCAGCGCCACTTCGTCGAACAGATCCAGCGGCGTCCGGCCCGCGGCGGACTTTTTGCCCGGCAGGCGCTGGAGGACGTGCAGCGGGCCGTGCTCGGCGGAGAACACCACGAAGCCCTGGAACGCGTCGCCGGGCGGGCGCTTCAGGAGCACGTGGGCGTCGGTCTGGAGCGTGAGGCCGGGCACGCGGTTGGGGTCAGTTGGCCGGCGGGAGGTCCGGGGCCTTGGGGGCGGGCCAGGGCGGGACAACCGTGCCGCCCGAGATGATGAGCTTCATCGCTTCGCCGACGGTCATGTCCAGCTCGATGATGTCGCGTTTCGGCAGCATGATCAGGAACCCCGTGGTGGGATTGGGCGTGGTGGGAACGAACACCGTCCAGACCTCGTCGGTCGTCTTGGCCTGGGGTTCACCCTGCGCCTTGTTGGTGATAAAACCCACGGAGTGAAGTCCGGCGCGTGGAAATTGCACCAGCACGGCCTTGGTGAAGAGATTGCGCTTCTGGGAGCTGAATGTGTCCATGATCTGCTTCACCGTGTTGTAGACCGCATTCGCCCCGGGAATGCTTTGCACCGCGCGCTCGGCGATGCTGAACAGGTATTTCCCGAAGACGTAGCGGGAGACATAGCCGACAGTGGTGATCAGCAGCACAACGATCAGCGTGGCGATGATGTCCCAGAGCAGGCTGAGGAAGGGCTGGTCGCGCAACCATTCGGGCAGGTAAAACAGGAAGATGGGCCGGAAGGTGCCGCCGACGATGTCAATGATGCTGGCCAGCGCCCAGAGCGTCACGACGAGCGGGGCCAGCAGCAGCAAGCCCGTGAGAAACGCGTTGCGGAAGGTGACGAAGCGGGAGGCAGGTGATTCGGCCATGACGGCCCCCAACACAGGCCAGCCGGTGGGTGGACGCAAAGCTAATCCCGCAAACTGAATACGGAACCGAGGCCAGCCGCGTTCAGCAGGCGGAGCGCGCGGGCTTCGGCGGCGCGCATCCGCCTTTTTTTCGCCGGCTGGCGATCATCGTAGCCGGCGAGATGCAACCAGCCGTGCACGACATAGAGCAGAAGTTCGCGGCTGAATTTTCCGCGATGGCGCCGGGCATAGCCGGCGGCGGTGTCCACCGAGACGCAGATTTCCCCGGCGAAGCCGAGGGCGGGATTGCCCTCGAAGGTGATCACATCGGTGGTGGTGGGGTCAGCGAGGAACTCCGCGTGCAGGCCGGCCTGGGCGGCATCGGTGAGAAACACAAGCGACAGCTCCCCGGGCGGGCAGGCACCCAGGATTTTTGCCTTTGGTTTTTTACTTTGAGATTTCAGGGCCGCCAGGCGGTCGCGGGGAAGCGTGAGCCGGGGGAGATCGTGGGGAAGCATCGCAAACTGCGCGTCGAGGAGCCGGATGGCTTTCGTCACGGCGGCGCGGTCGAGCCGGAGCCGGGGGTGGCGGTTGGCGATGACCAAGGAGCGGAGGCGGCTCATGGTCCGGCCCCGGGTTTGGGTTCGGCGGTGGGATAATCCACGCGCGCATGGAGCATGTTGATCAGGGTGTGGGCGAAGCTGCGCTTGAGCGTGGCGATTTCGCCCATGGTCAACGGGGCCTCGTCGAGCTGGCCGTCGGCGAGGCGGTCGCGGATGATGCCGGCGATCAGGTCGTCGAGGTGATGGGGGGTGATCTTGCGAAGCGTGCGCGAGGCGGCCTCGATGCCGTCGGCCAGCGAGATCACGGCGCTCTCGCGAAACTGCGGGCGCGGTCCGTCGTAGCGGTAGGTCGTTTCCTCGACGGCAGGGGTGGCGGGGTCCGGCGCCGATTGGCGGGCGCGATGGTAGAAATAGCTGATCAGCGAGGTGCCGTGATGCTGCTGGATGACATCGATCACGGCGCGGGGCAGCCGGTGCTGGCGGGCGAGGTCCACGCCCTCCTTCACGTGGCTTTTGAGGACGAGCGCGGAGAGCGAGGGATTGCTGGCGTCGTGCGGATTGATGCCGTCGCGCTGATTTTCGATGAAATACCCGGGCTTGTGGGTTTTGCCGATGTCGTGAAACAGGGCGCAGACGCGGGCGAGCAGGGGATTGGCACCGATGGCGTTGCAGGCGTTTTCGGCAAGCTGCGCGACGATGAGCGAGTGGTGGTAGGTGCCGGGCGCGACCAACTGCATGCGGCGCAGGAGCGGGTGGTTGTAATCCGTGAGCTCGAGCAGCGTGATGTCGGTCGTGCGCTTGAACAGCGCCTCGAGCACGGGCAGGAGGCCGACGACCACGACGCCGGTGACAATGCCGGAGATGATACCGGCGCCCATCTGACGCAGGAGAATGGCGGCGGGCGCCTGGTCGGCGAGGCCGACGAGCAGGGCAAACGCCGCGACCGTGAGGCCCCCGTAACCGGCGGCCCGCACGACCCGGCTGCGCTGGCGCACATCGCGCCCGGCGAAGATCGCGACCAGCGAGGCGAGGAAGGTGATCACGATCACGTCGAGCCGGTTGCCGTAGATGACGCCGGTGAAGATGGAGATCAGGAGCGCCATGAAGATGCCGGAACCGGCGTCGATGAGGATGGCGACGATCAGCGGGGCGAGGGCGGAAGGCGCCACATAGGGCAGCACGGAGGCCCAGGTGGAATCGTGGACGAAGAAATCCGTGGCCCCGAGGGAGTAAACCGCGCGGACCAGCGCGAGGTTGAGGATGACCACGAGAGCGAGCAGGCCCAGCCGGCTGTTGCTCTGGAAAGTCTCCCGGTCCTCGAGCCGCACGTAGAAGACGCTGGCGAGCACCATGGCCAGCACGAGCAGGATGCGGCCGAAGAGCTGGAGGTCCTCGCCTTGCCGGCCGCCGGCATCCTCGCGCAAAAACCGGCGGTGGGCCGTGAGCATCTCGAACTGCTCGGCGGTCACGCGGGTGCCGGGTTCGATGATGGGCTGACCGCGGAGCACGTTCGCCACCACCGGGGGCACCGTCTGGGTGACCCGGGCGACGCTGGCCTGGGTGGCTTCGCGGTCGAAGACCAGATTGGGCCGGAGGCCGTGGCGCAGCACACGGAAGACGGCCAGCGAAATCTCCCGTGAGATGTTTTCCGCGGCGAGGTTTACCCGGAGATAAGTGAGCGCGTCCTCCAGGGACTGCACCGGGCGGGAGGCCACCGCACCGTCGGCCCGCAGGATGCGGGAGACGGCCCCGGCCTCCAGGCCGCTGTAGCCGTTGTCGTGGATGCCTTCGCGGTAAACCTCATCCATGATGTCCAGCCCGGCGGCGAAGACATCGGCCCGGACTTCAGGCGACAGGCTGTCGCGCAGGATCCGCAGGTCATCGGCGTTTACGCGGTAAGGGCCGCGGGCGTTGAAGTCGTCGGCCAGGGATTCCAGCGTCGCGGACTGGTTGGATTTCGGTGCGGCGAGGGCGTCGGCGAGTTCCTCCAGAGCGGCGCGGAAACGGTGCAGCGGCTCGAGATCAAGGCGATAGATGGGCGGGAGCCGTTCGGCGATCTGGGCGCGGGCCAGCCGGGTTTTCTCCGCACTTTCGTAGCTGAATGAAGCCTGGGCGACGATGCGGGTGGTCGCGATCTGGTTGGGCAGAACCGGCAGATGGTCGGTGGTGATCCCGGCGGAGCTCACGAACACGATGGCGGCGACCGTGGTGATGAAGATGAAAGCGGTGATGATCCGGCTGCGCTCGATGAAGTCCAGCAGGGCCGACGGCTCGGCGCCGCGCCGGATGCGGGGGCGCGAGAGAAACGAGAGGAGCCGCTGAATGAACGCCATGCCGGGAACAGGGGTCAGGTTTTGCCGTGGGCCGCCGCGGCGCTGCCCATCGGATTTTGATGGCGCTCGTAGGCGGCGATGATCCGGGCCACGAGGGGATGGCGGACGACATCCGCGCCGCTGAAGGCGTGGAAATCAATGCCGGGCACCTGGCCGAGAATGTGGCGCACTTCCAGGAGGCCGCTCTGCTTGGAGCGGGGCAGGTCGATCTGGGTGATGTCGCCGGTGACCACCATCCGCGACTCCTCGCCGAGCCGGGTGAGAAACATCATCATCTGCTCCGGCGTGGTGTTTTGGGCTTCGTCGAGGATGATGAAGGCATTGGCGAGGGTGCGGCCGCGCATGTAGGCGAGCGGGGCGATCTCGATGATGCCTTTCTCGGTGAGGCGGGCGACATCCTCCGGGTCGAGCATGTCGTGCAGCGCGTCGTAGAGCGGACGGAGGTAGGGGAGGATTTTTTCCCGCAGATCGCCGGGCAGGAAGCCGAGCGCCTCGCCAGCCTCGACGGCGGGGCGCGTGAGGATGATGCGCTGCACCTCGTTTTTCAACAGGGCGGAAACGGCCGCGGCCATGGCGAGGTAGGTCTTGCCGGTGCCGGCGGGCCCGATGCCGAACACGACCGGGTGTTTCAGCATGGATTGCAGGTAAAGTTTCTGGCCGAGGGTTTTCGGGACGATGCTCTTGCGGTTGGTCGGGATGACCAGCGGCTCGGCGATCAACTGCCGGAGCATGGCGCCCTCGCCGCGGCTGAAGGTCTCGACAATGCGCGCGAAATCGGGGGTGCGGATGGCCATGCCCTGCACGCGGGCATCGTTGAGAAAATTGAACATCTCCTCGGTGCGCGCCACGGCCTCGTCGGGTCCGTCGAGCCGGAGCCAGGCCTCGCGGGTGACGAGCTGCACGCCGAGCTGGCGCTCGGCCGTGGCGAGATTCTCCTCCTGTCCGGCGTAGAGCTGGTGGAGGTGGCGGGGGCTGGGGAAGTGCAGGGTCTTGGTCGGCAAGGGCTGAAGAGCTGAAGGATTGAAAGCTGGGCTCGGTTGCGGTGCTGGTTTTGAGCGGGGCGGGACGGACTTCAGACCTTAAGCGTTTTCGCGGTCTGGGTGAGTTTTTCCCAGGTCGCGTCGAGGGACTGGGGCAACACACGGGTCTGGCCGAGCACGGGCATGAAGTTGGTGTCGCCGTTCCAGCGTGGCACGATGTGGGCGTGCAAGTGGGCGATGCTGCCGCCGGCGGCGGTGCCGAGGTTGAAGCCGACGTTGCAGCCATCCGGCTTGAGGGCGGCGGTCAGCAGGCGCTTGGCGAAGACGATGGCTTCCATCAGGTCGGCGCGTTCATCGGCCCGCAGTTCCTCCAGTTCGGCGACTTCGCGGAAGGGGATGGCGAGCAGGTGGCCGGGGTTGTAGGGAAACCGGTTAAGGATCAGGTAAGAGAGTGCCTGGCGGTGAACGATCAAGGCGGTGCGGTCGTCACCCAGCGCGGGCAGCTCCGTAAACGGGCGCTTGGTATCAGGATAGCGGGGCGCCTCTATGTAGGCCATGCGCCAGTAAGCGTGCAGTTGCTCCATCGTCGAAGGTGCGCAGCCAAACCCGCCCGACTGGCAAAGTCAAAGCCGGGCCAAGCGCCATTCTGTCGCAAAATCGGCCAATGAATCGCGCTTGCCGCTGCTTGCCGGCAGCTTCATCAAAACGCGCCTATGTCCCCCGCCCATAACCGTCCGCCGGCCCAGCGCCGACGCGTTGTCATCACCGGCCTCGGCGCCGTCACCCCCGTGGGCAACACCGCCGCGGATACTTGGGCCGCGCTCACCGCGGGCCGGAGCGGCATCGCCCGGATCACGCGTTTTGATGCCGCGGCGTGCAATGTGCAGATCGCGGGCGAGGTGAAAAATTTTGAGCCGGCGCGGGCGCTGGCGGTTCCGCTGCACCCGCGGCGGCCCGGGGCCGATCCCTTGACCCACACCCTGATGCCGAAGGATGTGAAGAAGTTTGGCCGCTTCACGCACCTCGGGACGGCGGCGGCGATCGAGGCCTATGCCGATTCGGGGCTCGACGCGCACCGGGCCGCGCTGGATGCCAACCGCATGGGCGTGAACCTGGGCGTGGGCCTCGGCGGTCTGCCCGAGATGGAGGCGATGCACGACACGTGGAAGGCCGGCGGCTACCGCAAGATCTCGCCGTTCTTCATCATCCAGATCGCGCCCAACCTGCTGGCGGGCCAGGTGAGCCTCCAGCTCGATTTCCGCGGGCCCAACATGAGCGTGGCCTCGGCCTGTGCGACCAGCGGCCATGCGCTCGGCGAGGCGGCGGCGGCGATCGCCCGCGGCGATGCCGACGTGATGCTCGCCGGCGGCGCGGAGTCCACTGTCACGCCGCTCGCCATCGGCGCCTTTGCGCAGATGCGCGCGCTTTCGCAGCGCAACGACTCGCCCGAGGCCGCCTCGCGGCCCTACGATGCGGACCGCGACGGCTTCGTGCTCGGCGAGGGCTCGGTGGTCTTTGTGCTCGAGGAACATGAGCAGGCGGTGAAGCGCGGGGCGCGGATTTACGCCGAGCTGTGCGGTTACGGGGCCTCGGCCGACGCCTACCACCTATCCTCCCTCGCGCCCGGCGCCGAGGGTTCCGCCCGGGCCATGCAGGCGGCGCTCGACCGCGCCGGCCTGAAGGCGACCGACATTGATTACGTTTCGGCCCACGCCACCTCCACGCCCGGCGGTGATGGCGAGGAAGCGGCGGCGATTGCGACCGTCTTCGCCGACAACAAAGCTAACTTGCACGTGAGCGGCGTGAAATCGATGACCGGCCATCTGCTGGGCGGTGCCGGCGCGATGGGCACCTTTGCCGCGGTGATGGCGATCCACGACGGCATTGTGCCGCCGACCATCAACCTCGCCAACGTCGATCCCGTGTGCGCGGCGACCGGACTGAACTTCACGCCCAACGTGGCGGTGAAAAAGCCCGTGCGCGCGGCGCTGGCCAACAGCTTCGGCTTCGGCGGCACCAACGCCTCGATCGTGGTGGCGAAGGTGGGCTAAGATTGGACGGGGTCCGCCTGCTCCGCCGGAAACCGCGTCCGCACGTAGAGCTGTTCGACCTTGGCACGCGCCCAAGGCGTGCGGCGCAGGAACTTGAGGCTGGAGGACACACTGGGATCGTGGGTGAAGCAGCGGATGGCGATGCGTTCACCCAGCTCGGCCCAGCCGTAGTGGCCGGCAAGCTTAGTCACGATGGTCTCCAGCGTGACACCGTGCAGGGGATCCTTTGCGGCGCTCATGACTTCTCGAAAACGAAAAGATGATTGAGTCCCATTTGGAAGGAGCCGCGATGGTGCAGGCGGAACTCGGGAGCGGCGAAGAGTTTCAGGGTGTCGCCGGGCTTGAAGCCGTAATGCTGCTCCAGCGACATGCCGTCGATCAACCGGCAGAAGCGCAGCGCGGAGAGGATGATATCCACGGTCGGGCTCGGCACGGTGATGATAACGCGCCCACCGGGTTTGAGCAGTTGCGCGCAGGCCGCGGCGATCTCGCGTTGGGCCGGTGGCGGGATGTGCTCCAGCACAGCCAGCATGGTAACTGCATCCCAACCGCCGGCAGCGGGGCGGACGGCCGGGAAGAGGCCCGGGTGAAGCTCATGACGGGCGGTGCGCAGCGGCGTTTCCAAAAGCGGTTCGATGCCGAATCCAGCCACGAGGCGGTTGCCCAAAAAATCAAACAGTTCGCCTTGGTGGGCGCCGATGTCGATCACCCGTGCTGCAGGTGGAATAAATTTGGCGGCTTGGCGGATCCGCCAACGCTGGATGAAGCGGTCGAGTCTGGTCACGGCAGGGTCAGGGAACGCAGCCGCCAGGCGCTGCCAAAGTAAAAGGTGCGGCCGATCCACGGGCCGGGTGCCTCGAAGCCGTCGCCCTCGGCGAGGCGGTGCACGATCTCGGTTTCGCAGGTGCCGGGTTTGATCCGGTAGAGCACGTGCTCGGTGAGGCCGTAGGCCGTATCGGGTCCGGTAAACACGCAGTGCTGGGCCTGGTCCGGCATGATGCCGTAATCCTCCGGCAGGGTGGACTCGGCGAGGGCCCGGCGCGCGGCGACATCAATCAGCGCGATGCGCGGCCGGATGTGCTCTGCGCCCATGGTCTTGGCGGCAAACCGCGAGTGGCTGAGCTGCGCATAGACGCGACCGGGTCCGGCAGGAGCGAGGGCCTGGATGCTCGGCAGGTCAGCGAGACCGAAATCGCCGGTGTAAACCGCGCGGTCCTCCACCGGGTCCCACAGCACAAACGCGCCGTGCTTGGCCTTGATCTGCGTGCCGGTGCCGCCCTCGGTGCTGAGGCCGACGAGCAGCAGCCGCAGCTCCGGCAGCCAGAGCAGCGAGAATGGCGAGCAGTCCGGCACGAGGTGGCGGTGACTGGCGTGCGCGCCGGTCTTCGGGTCGAGCCAGGCCAGCGTGCCGCCCCAGAGGCCGTAGTCGGGCAGCGAGGCGATCCACATTTTCTCGGGCACGACGGTGCCGTCGGATTTTTTTAGCGGCGGGACGATCGCCATGCCGGCGGGGCGGATGCCGATCTGGTCGAGCCGGCCGATGTCGCGTGGGTTGGCGCCCTCGTCCGTGCCGTAGCGGTAGGGCCGGCGCGGGTCGTAGAGCGAGATGCGCGAGTGCGGGTAGGAGGCGATGGCCATCGTGCCGTCGCTGAAGTTGCCCATCGTGTAGGCCTCGCCCAGCGAGACGCTGCACCGGCCGAGATTGACCATTTCTCCGGTGGCCGGGTTGTAGCGCAGAAGATGCTCCGGCAGGAAACTCGAGCCGTAGATACAGCCGTCGGGGCCGCGATGGAGCATGAAGATGTTCGAGCCGCCGCCTTCCCAATCAAGGTCGAGCGTGCGTGGGGCGACGTCGGGCTGGGTGCTGGTGATACGCAGTTGCCGGAAAAGCCCGGCGCCTTCCTCGCCATCGGTCCACGCGGCGATGAGTCCGCCGGGCATCGGCAGCACTTCCTGGTAGCCGTGTTTGTAGGTGGCGTGGATGCCGGGCATCGCCGGCGGCAAAAAGGAGACGGGCTCCAGCTCCAGCCCGCGCAGGCGGAAATTACCCTCGTGGGATTCGAGGTAGAGCCGGCCGTCGAGGCCCTTGTAGAAGAGCAGGCGCTGGGCCTTTTCCTCGGGATTGGTGATGCGCGGGCCGACGGCCTGGAATTTGCCGGTCGTGGAGTCCACGGCGACGAGGTGGGGCTGCACCATCTTGACCATGGCGGCGAGGCTGCCGTCGTTACCGGCGAGCGGATAGAGGTATTTGTCCACGGGATCGACACTGCCGAGCCGGCGAAATTCACCCGTGGCGGGATCGTAACGCGTGAGGCCGCAGCCGGGATAGGCGCCGATCCAGAGGCCGCCGTCGGCCGCTTCGGTGATGCCGGTGGGGAAGATCGCCTGGTCGCCGTCGATCGCGCCGAGGTCTTCCAGCCCGCGTTCGGGATGGGCGGGATCGTAGCGAAGCAGGTGACCGTCGGTGTGCGCGCCGATGTAGAGGATGCCGGTGGCCGGGCTGCGGAAGGAGGCGGTGGGATACTGCTGTGACTTTGAGGGGGCGTTGTATTGGCGGCACTTTCCGGTCGTCAGGTTGATGTCGAGAACGAAGAGCCCGCCGTTGTTCTGGCCCATCGAGGCGAGGAGCGAAGGGCCGCCGTCGGGTCCGCGCCCCGGGTGCAGGCGCACCCAATTGACGGCTTTGACCGGAATGCCGATTTCACGGAGGACAGGGGAGGAAGCGGAGGACATAGGGGATGCGGGAGGCACCATGCAGATACGGTGCGGGAAGAAAATGCAGAACTCAGGATTTCAGAGAAAGACCATCAGACCTTTCCGCGGATAGCGCGGATACCATGGATAGGGATTTGCAATCCGCGTCCATCTGCGTGATCCGCGGGAAAAATAGCCTTTCCGGTGGCATGGATTTTGCCCTGTATCGGGCTGATCCGCCCATCGTTCTCTTTCTCATAATCGTTCTCGTTCTCCGGTCCGGTTCGGCCACCCTCCCCAAAAGCCACCTTCTCGGCCAAGCCAGGAGAACGATTAAGATTACGAGCACGAGAACGAGTTCAGCCCTGATCCTCTCTCCCAATATCTAGCTACGATACCCATGGACGACCTCGACCTCGGCGCAACCATCAAGGGCTTCATCCCCGGCCAGAAGGTGTTTGGCCGTTACACGCTGGCGAAGATCCTGGGCCGGGGCGGGATGGGCGTCGTGTGGCTGGCGCGGGACGACAAGCTGGAGCGCGACATCGCGCTGAAGTTCCTGCCCGAGGTGGTCGCGGCCGACCCGCGGGCGGTGGACGAACTCAAGCGCGAGACCCGCCGTTCCCTGGAGCTCACGCACCCGCACATCGTGCGGATCTACGACTTTGTGGAGGATGCGCGCACCGCGGCGATCGCGATGGAATACATCCCGGGGGCGACCTTGGCGAAGCTGGCCCTGGAGCAGCCCGAGCGCGCCTTCGAGCCCGGGGCGCTGACGGCTTGGGTGAAACAACTCTGCGAGGCGCTCGACTACGCCCACCGCAAGGCAAAGGTCGTGCACCGCGACCTCAAGCCGGCCAACCTCATGATCGACGGCGCCGGGGAGCTGAAGGTCGCCGACTTCGGCATCGCCGCCAGCGTGAGCGATTCGGTGTCGCGGGTCTCGCAGCAGGGCGGCACGAGCGGCACACCGGTTTACATGAGCCCGCAGCAGATGATGGGCGAGAAGCCGGCGGTGACCGACGACATCTACGCGCTCGGTGCGACGCTTTACGACCTGCTCACCGGCAAGCCGCCCTTCTACACGGGCAACATCATCCTGCAGGTGCAGAGCAAGGTGCCGCCGTCAGTCGCCGCGCGCCGGGTGGAGTTGGGCTTGACCGGCGAAGTGATCCCGCCGGAGTGGGAGGCAACGATTGCGGCGTGTCTGGCGAAGGAGGCCAAAGATCGGCCGCAGAGCGCAGGGGAAGTGCTGGAGCGGTTGAATTTTACCACAAAGAACGCAAAGAGCTCAAAGCCGGAGTCGGTAGGGCTGGATGCCAAGGTGGAGCGGCTGGTCCCTCAGCCGCTCGATTCAGAGGAAAAGAACGGCTCAGGGACGAGCCGTTCCACCTCCAAGTCACCTTTATATGCCGCGCTCGCCGCCGGGATCGTCGTGCTCGTGGCGGCCGGCTGGTATTTTGGCCTGCACGCGCCGGAGCAGCGGCGAATCGAGGCCGAGCGGCTGCGGGTGGAACAGGCGCGGATCGAGAACGAACGTCAGCAGGCCGAGGCCAATCGGATCGCGGCCGAGCGCGAAGCGGAGGCGCGGCGGATTGAGGCGGCCCGCGTTGCGGCGGAGCAGGAAGTAGAACGTCAGCGGCTCGCGGCAGTGCGTGGTGGCATCATCGTGCGGACGACCCCGGCCGGGGCGGAGGTGCGGGTGGGGGCGGTGGCCTTGGACAAGTCGCCGCTGACGCTGCGGGACCAGCGATTGGGCAAGTATCCGGTGCGGGTTCGCTTGGCGGGTTACGAGGATTGGGACGGCGAGGTTGAGGTGAAGGAGAACGAGTTTGCCGAGCTGAACGTGCCGCTGGTGCGCAGCACGGGCACCGTGACGCTGACCAGCGAGCCCGCCGGACTCGATTTTACCCTCAAGGGTGAGGTCACCCGCACCGGCCACACGCCCGCCGAGCTCAATTTGCCGACCGGTCGCTACGACATCACCTTTAGCCGCCCCGGTTGGCCGGAGCAGGTGCGGAGCGTGGAGGTGAGGCGCAATGAACCGGTGCAGGCGGCTGGAGACTTTGCGGGCGGGTCGATCGAGCTGACGTCCACGCCCAGCGGAGCCGAGGTGTGGTCAGGAGGCCGGCAGGTGGGGACGACGCCCTACCGGGTTCCAGAGGCTCTCCCGGGCCGCTACAACTATGAGCTGCGATTGGCGCGGCACCGACCGGCGGCGGCAGCGCTCACCGTAGAAGCGCGGCGAACGGCTCGTGAAGATGTCCTGCTGAGCGCAAATCCGCTCTGGGTGGCGAGTAAAGATGCGCCCTATGCAAACTCTCTCGGCATGAAGTTTGTGCCGGTGCCGGGGACTAACGTGCTTTTTTCGATTTGGGAGACGCGCGAGCAGGATTACGCAGCGTTTGTGCGGGCGACGGGTCGTTCTTGGCGCAATGCCAGCTCCGGGGCGCTACACCCGGCGGTAAACGTGACGTGGGAGGATGCGGTGGCCTTCTGCCGGTGGCTGACACAGGAAGAGCGTCAGTCCGGCCGTTTGGGGCCGCAAGAAAGCTACCGGCTGCCGACCGATGCGGAGTGGAGCGCCGCGGTGGGCTTGAGTGATGAGCCCGGCCGCACTCCGGAGGAGAAAAACGAGAAAGTAAAAAATTTCTACCCATGGGGAGATCAATGGCCGCCACCGGGCGGTGCGGGCAACTATGCGAGCCGTTTGGCCGTGGACTCGTTCAACGGCACTTCGCCGGTGGGTTCGTTCGCGGCCAACGCTCACGGACTGCATGATCTGGGCGGCAACGCATGGGAGTGGATGCAGGATGAGTGGCGACCGGGCGTTGACTCCGTGCGCGTGCTACGCGGGGCATCGTTTGGCGACGATGCCCAACGGAACCTGCTGGCGTCCAGGCGCGCGGAATTCGCACGCAGCAACGTTTACCCTTATGCCGGTTTCCGGGTCGTTCTGGAGCCGATGCTTATCTACCGTTCGCCCGACCTGCAGATCCTCGGTGCGCAGGCGGTGGATGGCCAGGGCAATACGATCATCACGCCGGGCACGCAGGCCAAGGTGACGGTGCGCATCCACAACCGCGGCGACGGCAAGGCCGAGGACGTGGTCGTCACGCTGGTGCGCGGCGAAAACGTGTTCTTCATCGAGGATTTTTCGAAGACTACGCTGACGCGTTCGCTCGGAACGCTGAGCGCGGGCGAGCACCGCGACGTCGAGGTCGAGGTGCTGCCGAATAACCGTGCGACGGCCTTCGCACTGACGGCGTCAGTGACCGAGGCGTCGGGCCGCTACAGCGCGCCTGCGCGCGATCTGGGGCTCGTGTTGAACCGCGCCTCGCCCGGCCTCGTGCCGGTGGCGCCCCCGGCCGTCGTGTTGGGCCGGCAACAACCAGCATCTCCGACGGTTGCTGAGACGATGACCGCAGCTCCGGAAACGGGCAGGGCCTACCTCATCCCTGAGCTGAATCTCGAAATCCTGCCGATCGCACCCGGCACGTTCCAGATGGGAAGTGTGAGTGGCGGAGACAAAGACGAACGGCCGGTGACGCGCGTCACCATTACTCGACCCTTTTGGCTTGGAAAGACTGAGGTAACGCAGGCGCAATGGCAGTCGATGATGGGGAGTAATCCCTCGCATTTCAAAGGAGAAAACCTGCCGGTCGAGCAGGTCTCCTGGAGCGACGCGATGGAGTTTTGCCGGAAGCTGACGGAGCGGGAGCGGACGGCGGGTCGCTTGCCCGCGGGTTATGTCTATACGCTGCCGACAGAGGCGCAGTGGGAGTATGCGTGTCGTGCGGGCACAACGGGGGACTATGCCGGAGGCCTTAACGCGATGGGCTGGCATAACCAGAATAGCGGCAGCAGCACTAAAACGGTAGGCACTAAGCAAGCGAACGCTTGGGGGTTGCACGACATGTATGGCAACGTATGGGAGTGGTGTCTGGATTGGCTCGGGAGATACTCCGGGGCGGCTGTGGCTGATCCGCGAGGGCGTGCGTCGGGCTCCCTCCGCGTCACCCGAGGCGGCAGTTGGTCGAACCCTGCCGAAGTCTGTCGCTCCGCCTTTCGAGGCGGAAGCAATCAGGGTGCCCGCATCCCTAGCCTCGGCTTCCGCATCGCCCTTGTGCCTGCGCCGTAGGTAACGGGCAAGAGCACACAATGTTCGTAATACGAACATTGGTGGTGTGGCAGCCAAGAGACCGGTTCACTCCGGCAACGTCAGCACGCGGAGGCGCCAGCCGGTGGCGAAGTAGAATTGGCTGCCGATGATCGGGCCGGCGACGTCGATGGCGTTGGGCGTGGAGTGGGTGAGCCAGACGGTGCCGGTGCGCTCGGGCGGGGTGTCGGGTTGCCAGACACGTTCGACCGCGCAGGTGCCGGGTTTGATGCGGAAGAGGCAGTAGCCGGTGGCGCCGTAAACGACGCCGCCGGGTCCGACGCGCAACGAGTGCAGGCCGTGCCAGGAGAGCGGGCCGAAGTCCTCGGGCAACCAGGCGGAGTCCACCACGATGCGGCGGGCGGGATCGAAGAGCGCGAGACGCGGACGGATGGTCGGAGCCCCGGCGGCCACGACCTGGTCGCCGCGCCCGAGTAGGGCATAGACCAAGCCCTTGCCGTCAGGCGCGAGAGAGTTGACGTCCGCCAAGTCGGCCAGTCCGCCATCGCCCGACCACACGAGTTCATCCTGCACCGCATCCCAGAGCGCGAAGCCGCCTTGCAAGCGCGTGACGCTGACACCGGTGCCGGCTTCGATGCTCAGGCCGATGAGAATCTGTTTGAGATCGGGCAGCCAGAGCAATGCGGCCGGGGTGAGGTCCGGCACAATGGTGCGGTGGGAGCGGTGCGCGCCCGTTTTCGGTTCATACCAAGCGAGGGTGCCATGGCGCAAACCGTAGTCGGGACAGGAACCCATCCAAAGGCGTTCAGCCACCGGCGCGGAACCGGCGGCGGACAGGACCGGCGTGGTGATCATTGCATTCGGTCGGTAACTCACGGTATCGAGCCGGCCGAGATCGCGGGGGTTGTCGTGTGCCGTGTTGCCAAAGCGAACGGGGCGGGTCGGGTCAAAGACCGAGAGCCGGGCCTCGGGATAGGAGGCGAGCCAGACTTTGCCATCGAGCGTGGCGAGCGAATAGGCCTCGCCGCCGGCAAAGGAATGGTCGCCCAGATCCTCGATCCGACTGCCGTCGGGTGAGGCGCGGAAAAGCCGATTCGGCAGATAGCTGGAGCCGTAGAGGTCGCCGCCGGCGCCGACATCGAGAACGTGCAGGTTGGAGCCGCCGCCGACCCAGTCGAGGGTCAGGGTGCGCGAGGGGATGAAGGGATCGCGGTTGGCCAGCAGAACTTTCCGGCAGGGGCCGGTGCCGTTCATCCGGTCGTCGAGAAAAGTGGCGGTCCAGCCACCGGGCATCTCGGCGGGCAGTTGGTAGCCGTGCTTGTAGGTGGCCTGAACACCGGGCAGCGGGGGCGGGATTTCGGTCACCGGGGTCAGCAGCAGTTCCTCGACGAGAAATTTGCCGGCATGGGAATCGAGATAGAGCCGACGGTCGGTGCCTTTGAACAGTTTCAGATATTGGGACTTGTCGGTGGGGTCGGTGATCGCGGGACCGACTTCGCGGTGGGCGCCGGTCGTAGGGTCGATTAAGATTATGTGCGGCCGGACGAATTTCACCTGCGCGGCCATCGAGCCGTCGTCGCCGGCGATGGGGTAGAGATATTCGTCGAGGTTGTCCTTGCGCCCATAACGGGTGAAGCGTCCGGTGGCCGGATCGAACCTGGTCAGTATCGCACCGGGATAGGAGCCGATCCAGAGCGCGCCGGCCGCATCCTCGGTGAGGCCGAGCCCGAAGGTGCCGGTTTCATCGATGCGACCCAGATCCTCGATGCCGCGCTCCGGGTGGTTGGCATCGAAGCGATGCAGGCGTCCGTCCCAGGCCGAGCCGATGTAGAGGATGCCGCTGCGTAGAGACCGGAAAGCGGCGGTCGGAAAGGTGGAATGAACGCGGTCGCGCACGGCAAACTGCCGGCAGGCACCGGTCGCCAGATCCACGTCGAGCACGAAGAGCCCGCCGTTGTTCTGGCCCATCGAGATGAGCAGGGAGGGTTTGCCGTCGGCGGTTTGGCCGGGATGAAGGCGAGCCCAGCTCACGCCCTTGACGGGGATGCCGAGGTCGCGGGCGGTGGGGGGAACAGGGGGCATGCGGGGTGGACCGAGCCAAGGCGGTTTTGGCCGGGAAGGAAATGCGGAATTGGGGAACGGACTCCTGGACAGGTTTTAATCTGGAACTCAGGAACACTGGAAAAGACCTCTTTAATTGGGTCTGATTACGTCCCAGAGTTCCTGAGTTCCAGATAACAAAGGTCAGTGTTTCCGGCCTGCCTGTATTCCACATTTTCTTCGGCGGGCGGCGGGGCGGCTTTGGCCGGCCGCTGCATTTATCAATCACTGTGCGCTTGCGGAGACCGGCCCGTTTCCGGCAAACACAGGGCCATGTCGTCTTCGCTTCGCCCCCGTCCCGTCCCCGGCCTCGGCAGCGCGCTGATCGGCGCCGAGGAAGAGGCGCTGGTGCTCGATGTGCTCCGGCGCAAGGAGCCTTTCCGCTACTATGGCACGGATTTCAAGTCCACGCCTCCGATGGTCGCGACCCTCGAGAAGGAATTCCGCGAATACATCGGCACGGATTACGCGCTGGCGGTGAACAGCGGCACGGGCGCGCTCGAGGTGGCACTGGCCGCGATGGGCGTCGGCCCCGGCGACGAGGTCATCCTCACGGCGTGGAGCTGGATTTCGTGTTTCACCGCCATCGTGCGCACGGGTGCCCGGCCGGTGCTGGCGGAGATTGACGAATCGCTGAACATGCCCGCGACGGAGATCGCGCGGCTGGTGACGCCGCGCACGCGCGCGGTGGTCGTCGTGCATTACCAGGGCGTGGCTGCCGACATGGAGCCGATCGTGCTCGAGGCACACCGGCGCGGCATCTTTGTGCTGGAGGACTGCGCGCAGTCGCTGGGCGCGAGCTACCGCGGCCGGAAGATCGGCAGCTGGGGCGACGTGGCCACCTACAGCCTGCAATACAACAAGGTCGCGACCTGCGGCGAGGGCGGCATGGTGGTGACGCGCGACCAACGGATCTACGAGCGGGCGGTGCGGCTGAGCGACCTCGGCAACTACCGGCCGTATCACGCCACGATCGTGCCGCCGCACGAGGCGGCCTTCGTGGGCGGCCAATACCGGATGTCGGAGCTGCAGGGCGCGGTGGCCCTCGCGCAGTTGCGCAAGGTCGAGCAGATCCGCGCGCGCTGCCGCGCCTTGCAGGCGCGCATCCTGCCGCGGCTGGCCGGGCTCAAGGGCCTGTCCCTGCGCAAAAATCCTGATCCCGACGGCGACCTTGGCTTTGAGCCCTACCTGCTGCTGGACAACCCGGCGCACGTCGCGCCGTTCCGGGAGAAGCTCGACGCCCGCAACGTCAACTGCGGCGCCCGCACCGGCACCTATCCGCAATACAACCGCGACTACATGAAGAGCCCGCACATGACGGCGCACCCCGCGACCTCGCCCTTCCGTGACTGCCAGGAGTGGCCGGCGCCGGGTTATCGTCCGGCGGATTTCCCGCGCACGGAGAGCATCACGGGCCGCTTCATCGCGTTGCCGCTCGGCGTGCTCTACACCGACGCGGACGCCGACCACATCGCGGACAGCGTGATCGCCGTGCACGGCGAGGTGTGCGGCTGATCAGTCCCGGCGGCCGAGCATGGCACCGCCGTCCACCAGCAGGGTGGTGCCGGTGATGTAGGCGCCGTCATCGCTGGCGAGAAACAGGAAGCTGCCCGCGACTTCCTCGGCCGTGCTCATCCGCAGGAGCGGCACGGTCTTGTCCACGATCTTGGCGAAGCGTTTGTCCCGGTCATAAATTTTCTTGGTGAGCCCGGCATAAACCATGCCGGGCGCGACGAGGGCGGCAGTGATGCCATGCGGGGCGAGTTCCTGCGCGACGACCTTGGCGAGCATCTGCTGCCCGCCCTTGCTCGTGCAATAGGCGGCGCCGCCCGGCCAAGGCATTTCTTGCACCCAAGAGCCGGTGAAGAGAATCGTGCCGCGGCGGGCGTTTCCTCGGCGCGGGTTTTTCAACAGGATGCGGGCTGCGCGCTGTGCCGTGACGAAACTCCCGGTGACATTCACCGCCAGCGTGTGCGTCCAGTTTTTCTCCGTGATACCGATGAAGGGCTCGTTGGCGACCATGCCCGCGTTGCAGATGACGGTGTCGAGTCGGCCGAGAAATTTGAGCGCGGTGGCAAAGGCGCGGTCCACCGACGCGGCGCGGGTGACATCGCAACGCACGTAGGCCGCGGCATCGGGATGCAGCGACCGGGCGATTACATTGCCCTTCGCAACGGGCAGGAGGTCGGCCAGCACGACCCGGGCACCGGCGGCGAGGAAGCGTTTGGCCACGGCCAGTCCGATGTCGCCGCAGCCACCCGTGATGAAGACGCTGGTATTCGCGATTCCCTGCATGGCGGCGGGGGATAAGACGGCTGCGGCTCAGCCGTAGGCGCCGATGCCGTGGAAGCCGAGGAGGCGCTTGCGGCGCGGGGTGGCGCGGGCGATGACCTCCTCGGGCAGGCGGTAGTTCACGAAGGGCCAGAAACGCTGTGCGACCCAGCGGCGGGCGAAGGGCGTCTGGATGACCCAGCGGATGCGGCCCTTGGATACATTCGGCCCGCCGCGGTGCCAGGTCTGGTCGTTCCACAGCACGAGGGTGCCGGCCTTGCCGCAGGAATTCACGAACGAGCGGCCCTCGTAGGTCGGGTTGCCGTTGGCGTCGTTGTCCGAATCACGCGGCGGCCGGCCGGCCCGGTGGCTGCCCGGGATGAACTGGGTCGGCCCCAGCTCCTCGTCCACGTCGCACAGGTAGTAGTTCATGTTGATCGTGAACGTGGGCATCGGGATGCGCGGGTCGAGCGTGGCGCCGTCGGGAATGGGCAGGCGGCACACATCGTCGAGGTGCCAGAAGGTGATGGTCTTGCCGGGCATCGTGCGCAGGCCGGTGAAGGCGATGAGGTGGCAGTCGTCGCCGAGCACCGCGTCCACGAATTCGGCGATGCCGGGATGGTCGATGAGGGAATCGAACTGCGGTCCGTGCTCGAAGAGCTTGGGCCGCCAGATTTCCTGCATGTGGTAGAGGTCGGCCTCCGGACTGTGCTGGGCGAAGACCCGCTCAAGGGCGGTGCGGTAGCCCTCGGCCTCGGCGGGGGAGAGCATGTCGGGCAGGACGAGGAAACCGTCGCGGTTGAACTGGGCGATCAGCTCTGGGGTGGGTTTGACGATGGGCATGGGGTGGCGGCGGTGGTGCCGTCAAACCCTGCTCGTTGGGGAACGCCACCGGGGCGTCAACTCTGCAGTGATCGAATATTCGGCCGGGCGCTTACTTCGCCAGCCGCCCGGCCACGAAGCGGATGGCGCGGGCGACTTTTTCGATGTAGGCGTCGCTCATGGCCTGGTTGAGCGGGAGAGTGACGCCGTCGTCGAGGATGGCCTGGGCTACCGGGCAATCGACCTTGGTGTAGTCCATGGTGGTGAGCCCGAAGTCGCGCACCGGCCAGGCGCCACCGAAAAAATTGTGGTTTTGGAAGACCTTGTAGCGGTAAACGGGCATGGGGATGTAGCCGGCGTTGGCGGCTACGCCCTGGCCCTTGAGTTCGGCAACGAAGTCGGCCCGCGAAACCTTCAGGGCGGCGAGGTCGAGGCGGAGGAAGTAGAACCAGTAGCTGTGGAAGTCGCCCTCACGGGTGACTGGCGGCAGCACGCCGGGCAGATCCTGCAGGAGGGAGGTGAGGAGGGTGCCGGCACGATTCCGGCGGGCGACGATGTTTTCGAGTTTGCCGAGCTGGGCCACGCACACGGCGGACTCGGGCTCGCTCATGCGGTAGTTGGGCGCGAGTTCCTCGGGGTCGCGCGTGCCGGCGACGCGGTCGTAGCATTTGTCGCCCCACTTGGAGAGGCCGGCGCCGAGGTCGTCGCGGTTGGTGCCGACCATGCCGCCGTCGCCGCAGGCGATGTGCTTGAAATCGTTGAAGGAGTAGCAGCCGAAGTCGCCCATGAGGCCGACGGGCTTGCCGCGGTGCTGCGCGCCCCAGGACTGAGCGCAGTCCTCGATGACGACGAGGTTGTGCTCCTTGGCGATGGCCAGGATCGCCGTCATGTCACAGGGATTGCCCGCAAGGTGAACGGCCATGATCGCGCGGGTCTTCGGCGTGATGGCGCGGCGGATCGCGGCGGGGTCCATGTTGTAGGTGCGCGGGTCGAGATCGCAGAAGACCGGCACGCCCTGCTGGTAGAGGATGCCGATGACCGAGCCCATGTCGGTGATGGGCGAGACGATGATTTCCTCACCGGGTTTAAGCCGCAGCGCGGCGACGGCGATGTGCAACGAGGCCGAGCCGGAGGAGCAGGGAAAGAGGTGCTTCAGCGGGTAGTGCTGGCGGAAGTCGGCGAGGAGCGTGTTGGTCTGCGGACCGTTCCAGTAAAAAAGGGATTTTTGCCGCACCATCGCGGCGAGCTGGGCGAGCTCGGCATCGCCCCAGCGCACCGGCTGCGGGACGGGCTCGTCAACGATGGGCTGCAGGACGGGAGGAGTGGCGGTGGTGCTCATGAAAAGAGTGAGGTGTGGTTTCTTTTTGCCGCGGATGGCGCGGACAGCTGTTCAGCGGCTAAAAAGGAAAATCTATCTGCGTGAATCCGTGTTATCCGCGGTGGTCTGAATCAGAGATCGAAGAAGCGCCGGGCATTTTCAGTGCCGATGAGGGTCTTGGTGCGGGCGGGGATTTTCGCGAGGCGGAGCTTGTCGGTCTGCGCGCGGGCGGACAGCAGCGGGGTGCAGGTGCCGAGCATGAGCCGGCGGGCGGGCATCACGGTGAGCAGGTCCTGCACGGTGTCGGCCCACTCGCAAAAGGCGATGTCGGCGGAAAAATTTTTGTGGTCGGCGGCGAGCTGCTTCAGCTCGGGGCGGTAAAGCCCGGCGAGGAAAACGTGGTGGCCGGGGAAGCGCGGGAGGAAGCGGGCGAGGTCCTTGACCGGCACGCCCTTGATCTTGAGCGCGAAATACCGGTGGCGCTCGTCCTCGAGGCGGATGTTGATGATGAGCTTCAGGCCGGCCCGGGCGACGGCGGCCATGAAGTCATCCAACCGCCGCGCCGTGAGGCGGTAGTTGTGGTAGTTGGGGAAGAGTTTGACGGCGCGGATGGGCGCGGCCGCCCGGCAGCGGTCGAGCTGCTCGCGCCAGTTGGCGAGGGCGGGGTTGACGACCGGCACGGGCAGCAGCGCGGGGGTGCGGCGGACGGCGGCGAAGAGGGCTGCGTTCGCCGGCATGGGGTCGGTCTGGAAGACCGCGCGCAGCGGTGACACCAGCGCGCGGCGGATGCCCGCGCCGGCGAGGCGGGCGGCGAGCTGCGGGGCGGAAAGTTCGGGCAGCGGCGTGAACGGCCACGGGCCCAGGTTGACATTGGTGTCGATGAGCATGGCGCGGTTCAGTTCAGCTTCAGGTTCAGCAGCCGGGCGGTGTTCCCGTAGAGGAGCTTTTGCTTCACGGCGGCGGGGAGGTCGGCGCCGAGGATGCGGCCGATGGTCACGCTGTTTTCGCGGATGGGCAGGTCGGAGCCGTAGAGCACGCGGTCGGGGCCGAGATGCTCGACGGCGTATTCGATGAGCCCTTCCTCGGGGTAGCCGCCGGAGGTGTCCACATGGAGGTTGGGCAGGGCCTTCGCCTCCAGCACGCCGCGGAAGCCGATGCCGGTCAGGTGGGCCATGATGATCCGCACGTCGGGATGGCGGCGGGCGAAGAGCGCGGTGTCGGCGGGGTCGCTCTGGTGTTTCCGGTCCTTGATGTTGGTGGTGCTCCAGCTGTGCTGGAGGACGACGAGGTTGAAGGCGCGGGCGGCCTTGGCGACGTGCCGCATGCAGGGGTGGGCGGCGTTGTTGGCGATCTCAAGCTTGATGCCGCGGAAACCGGGCTGCGCGGCGCAGCGTTCCGCCTCGGCCATGGTGGCGCGCTCGCCGAGCAGGGGGTTGAGATAGACGAAGGCGGTGAAGTAGTCCGGATGCTCGCGGGCGAGCCGGGCGTTTTCGTCGTTGATCGCGCGGAGCTGGGCGGCGTTGGGCTGCGCGCCGTAGAGGAGCACATCGCCGAGCGCGATCATGTGCACGATGCCGAGCCGCCGGCCGTGGGCGATGAGCCGGCGGACCTCGGCCGGCTTGCGCCCCTGCTTGAACAAGACGGGGTGGGTGTGGACGTCGATGATGCGCATGGGCGGCGGGTTATGACGGTGGGCGGGAGAAAACGGAGTGACAAGGCCGATTGGTGTCAGCAAGGCTGGGCATCCGCATGAGCGCGACGCCCCTGACCGACCACGACATCGAGACCCTGCTGTCGCAGCCCACCCCGGGCGCGATTGAGACGGCCCGCCGCCAGGAGGGCGACGGCATGGTGCTGGGTGTCGGGGGCAAGATGGGCACCTCGCTGGCCGTGATGTGGCGGCGGGCGTTGGACGTGGCGGGGAAAAAATCGACGAAAGTCTATGGCGTCTCGCGTTTCAGCCGCCCATCGGCCAAGGCCGAGCTGGAAAAATTCGGCATCACCCCGATCTCCTGCGACCTCGCCGATCCCGACCAGGTGGCGGGGCTGCCCGAGGTGCCCAACGTGCAATACCTCGCCGGCCAGAAGTTCGGCACCGACAGCGCGCCCGACGAGACCTGGATCCAGAACACCGTCGTCCCCTCGCTGGTGGCGCGGAAGTTCCGGGCCTCGCGCATCGTGGTCTTCTCGACCGGCTGCGTGTATCCCTTTGTGCCCACGGCCGGAGACGGCAAGGGCGCGACCGAGCAGACGCCCGTGGCCTTCCTCGGCGAATACGCCAGCACCTGTGTGGGCCGCGAGCGGGTTTTCACCCACTACGCCCGCAAATACGGCACGAAGCAGCTGATCTACCGGCTTAACTACTCGGTTGAGCTCCGCTACGGCGTGCTGGTGGACATCGCCACGCGCATCCTCGCCGGCGAGCCAATCGACATCACAATGGGCTGGTTCAACCTCATCTGGCAGGGCGACGCCTGCGCCCGCGCGCTCCAGTGTCTCGAGCACACGGCCAACCCGCCGAAGCTCCTCAATGTCACCGGGGCCGAGAAGCTCTCCATCCGCGCCATCGCGGAGGAGTTCGGGCGCATCCTCAACCGCCCCGTCAAGCTCACCGGCACCCCCGCCGAGGCCGCGTGGATCGCCGACGCGAGCGAGTCCATCCGGCTCTTCGGGCCGACGACCGTGCCGCTGCCGGAGATGATGCGCATGGTGGCCGACTACCTGCAGGCCGGCGGCAAGCTCCTCGGCAAGCCCACGCACTTCGAGACCCGCGACGGCAAATTTTGACCATGGACCTCCGCACCCATCTGCACGCCGGCCACGCCATTCCCGCCCAGCCGCTGGCGCTGGACGCCAACCGGAAATTTTCCGAACGCCACCAACGCGCCATCACGCGCTACTACCTCGCCTCCGGGGTCGGCGGCCTGGCGGTGGGCGTGCACTCCACGCAGTTTGAGATCCGCGAGCCGCAGCACGGGCTGTTCAAGCCCGTGTTGGAGCTGGCCGCGCGCACGATTGACGAGGAACTCGCGAAAACTCCGCGTCCCTTCATCAAGATTGCCGGCATCTGCGGCCGCACCGAGCAGGCGCTTGCGGAGGCTTCAACCGCGCTCGGTTACGGCTACCAGGCCGGCCTGCTCAGCCTCTCGGCCTTCAAGCAGGACACCGAGGATGCGATGATCGACCACTGCCGGCGCGTGGCGGAGGCGATCCCGGTGGTCGGCTTTTATCTGCAGCCCGCCGCCGGCGGACGGCTGCTGGGCTACTCCTTCTGGCGGCGTTTTGCGGAGATTCCGAACGTCGTCGCCATCAAGCTCGCGCCCTTCAACCGCTACCAGACGATTGATGTGATGCGTGCGGTGACCGAGGCCGGCCGCGACGACATCGCGCTCTACACCGGCAACGACGACAGCATTGTCGTGGACCTCTTCACGCCGTTCACCTTCGACGTGGGCGGCAAAAAGGTCACGCGCCGCATCGTTGGCGGATTGCTCGGCCACTGGGGCGTGTGGACCCAAGCGGCGGTGAAGCTGCTCAACGACATCAAGGCCGCGCGGCAGAACCCGCAGCTCGACGTGCAGTGGCTCGACACCGCCATCGCGGTGACCGACATGAACGCGGCGCTGTTCGACTCGGCCAACAAATTCGCCGGCTGCATCCCGGGCATCCTGGAAATCTTGCGTCGCCAGGGTCTGGTGCCGTCGATCCACTGCCTCAACCCGCACGAGGTGCTTTCACCCGGACAGGCCGAGGAACTTACCCGGGTGTGCCGCGCCTATCCGCATTTGATCGACGACAACTTTGTGGCGGCCAACCGCGACCGGTGGCTGGCGTGAGGAATAAATCCTATGCATTGTCATTCTGAACGCAGCGGCCGAGCTGCGGGCGACTGGATTCGACCGGTAGGGCCCGCCCTCCGGGCGGGCCGATCAACGGTGCGTGGCGTATTCCGGTCCGCCCGGAGGTCGGACCCTACCCAAAACCATCTTCGATCGAATGACAGCCGCCCATAACTTCGCTCCGCCGCAATCCTGCGAGGAGCTCCTCGCGCAGCTGGTGGCGCACAACACCGTCAACCCGTTCTTCGGCGGGCCGACCGGCGGTGAGGCAGCACTGATCGCGCATCTGGAAAAACTGGCGCAGGGCTGGAAACTGAAGACACGGCGCTGCCCCGTGCCGGGCGGCGGCGAAAACCTGCTCATCACCTGCGAGGTGTCGCCCGCGGCACCATGGCTGCTCTTTGAGAGCCACCTCGACACCGTGAGCGTGGCGGGCATGAGCGTGGATCCGTTCAATGTGGTGGTGCGGGACGGGCGGATTTACGGCCGCGGCACCTGCGACACGAAGGGCTCGGGCGCGGCGATGTTCTGGGCGCTGCGGGAATATGCCCGCGGGAAAAACCGCCCGCACAATGTCGCCCTGCTGCTCGCCGCCGACGAGGAGGCGCGCATGACCGGCGCGCAGGCCTTCGCCGCGGGCGAGCTCAAGGAGTTCATGCCGCAACTGCGGTGCGTGATCGTCGGCGAGCCGACGATGCTGCGGCCGGTGACGGCCTCAAATGGCGTGATCCGCTGGAAGACCATCACCCGCGGCCGGGCGGCGCACTCCTCGGTGCCGGCCAACGGCCGCTCGGCCATCTCCGCGATGCTGCGGGTGGTGGAGGCGCTGGAGTCGCGCTACGTGCCGACGGTGACGAAAAGCCACCCGATGACCGGAAGTGCGGCGATGAGCGTGAATGTCATTCGCGGCGGCACGCAGGTGAACATCATCCCGGAGTATTGCGAGATCGAGTGTGACCGCCGCACGGTGCCGGGCGAGACGGCGGCGCAGGTCTTCGCCGAGCGCGACGCGGTGCTGGCCGGCCATGCGGTCGAGCACACCGATCTCTATGTCGTGCCGGCCATGGGCGACGAGCTCTCGCGGGATTACCTGCCCGCGCTGCAAAAAGTCCTCGCGGCGCACGGCCTGGAGACGACCCCGAAGGGCGAGCCCTACGTCACCGATGCCAGCCACTACGGCGGCGCCGGGGCGCCGGCCGTCGTGCTGGGGCCCGGACATTTTGCGCAGGCGCACACCAAGGACGAGTGGGTGGCGCAGGACCAACTGGCGCTCGCAGCCAAAGTTTACGGCGGGCTGATGGCGGCGGATTAATCGACCGATTCCGTTTGAGCCGGCGGCCATTTCCGGCAGGATGGGAACCATGAAACTCCTCGTTGACGACACCCGCACACTCACCCCCGAGGCCACCCAGCAGGGCTGGATCATTCTCCGCAAGGGTGAGGACCTGCCGCAGTGGATCTCGCAGCACGGCTGGCCCGAGGCCATCGCGCTCGACTACGACCTGCAGGTGGGCACCGGTTCGTGGGACGGCGGGCGCACGGCGCGCTGGCTGCGCGAGCATTGGGAGAATGAGCAGCATGCGGCCGGCGAGCAGTTTCCGCAATGGGACATCCACAGCCGCAATCCCGCGAACAACGAGGAGGTCGTGAAAATCCTGGCTCCGTTCGCCTCGCGTCGCGTAGTGAAGCTGGCGCCGCTCCAGCATCACGAGTGAGCGATCCGGCCGAGGCCCGTCGTTCCAGCGCAACCGCCCTGACCGCACTGCGCGCCGGCGACGGGGCGCCGCTCGCGGCCTGGCTCCGCGGCCATCTCTTCGGCCACGTGCTGCCGTTCTGGACCCGGCACGCCTTTGACCCGGCGGGCGGGCTTTGCACCTGCATCAGCGATGCGGGGGAAATCCTCAGCCGCGACAAATGGCTGTGGAGCCAGTGGCGCGCGGTGTGGGTTTTTGCGCGGATTTACAACACGCTCGAACGCGATCCGGTCTGGCTGGAGCGCGCCCGCGGTATCGCGGATTTCTGTCTCGCGCACGGCTGGCTGGAACCGGAACAAGGCTGGGCGCTGCTGCTGGACGGTGACGGCCGGGTGCGGCGCGGCCACGAGAGCATCTATACGGATGCCTTCGCGGTTTACGGGCTGGGGGAACTTTACCGCGCGACCGGCGAGGCGCGCCACCGCGACTGGGCGCAGCGCACGGCGGACGCGACCCTCGCGCGGCTGGCGCAGCCCTATGACCGGCTGCCGCATTTCCCGTATCCGATTCCCGCCGGGGCGAAGCCACAGGGCATCCCGATGGTGTGGTCGCAGGTGTTTGCCGAGCTGGGCTCCGTCCTCGGCGAGGACCGTTACCTGCAGGCGGCCCGACGGCTCGCGGATGAGTTTTTTTCGCATCATTACGATCCCGCGGCCGATCTGGTGCGCGAATTCGTGCGCCAGGCAGGCGGCCGGTTTGACGGCCCGGAAGGCCGCGTGGTGGTGCCGGGACACGTGATCGAGAACATGTGGTTCCAGCTCGATGTGCTGGCGCTGGCGGGCGGCGCGGCGGCCCGCGCTGACGAAGCCTACCGGTTGACGTTGCGTCACCTCGAGCTCGGTTGGGACCGCGAATACGGCGGGCTTTTGCTGGCGGTGAACGCGGAAGGCGGCGGGCCGGTGGCGTGGAACTTCGCCGACGCCAAGCTCTGGTGGCCGCACACCGAGATTCTCATCTCCGTGCTGCGCGGCTGGCAGGACACGGGCGAGGTGGTGTTTCTCGATTGGTATGAAAAAGTCTGGCGGCTCTGTCTGGCGCACTACGTGGACTGGGAACACGGCGAGTGGCGGCAGAAACTGCGGCGCGATTTTACGCCGTTCACCGGTGTCGTGGCGCTGCCGGTCAAGGACCCGTTCCATCTGCCGCGCAGCCTGATCCTGCAGATCGAACGGCTGGAGGCCCCGTGCGCATGAACAAAGCCGACGTCATCATCATCGGGGCGGGGCACAACGGCCTCGTGGCCGCCACCTACCTGGCGCGGGCCGGCCTGAGTGTGCTGGTGCTGGAGCGGCGGCCCGGCTTTGGCGGGGCGACTTTGAACGAAGAGCTTTGGCCGGGTTACACTTTTTCGACGGGCGCACACCTCCTGCATGCGGTGCCCGCGGCGCTGGCGCGCGATTTGCGTTTGGCCGAGCGCGGGCTGGAGCTCGTGCCGCGCGACGAGGCTTTTTACCTGCATGCCGACGGCACCTATCACGCCAACATCGCCGTGGACCGGCCCAACAACCGCGTGGCCCGCTCCAAGCTCACGGCGGCCGAGCTGGCCGGGCTCGAGGGCTACAACCGCTTCAAGGCCGACCTGCTGGGGCTGGTCCGGCCGTGGCTGCTGAAGGTGCCGCCGACGCTGGCGGAATTGCAGGCGCGGGCGGCCGGCACGCCCGCGGCCGAGGCGCTCCGGCTGGCCACCACGATGAAGCTGTGGGAGGTGCAGGACCATTTTTTGCCGACCGAGCGGCTGCGCGAGGCCTTTGCGACCGAGGCCTCGGCCGTCATCGAAAACCCGCTGGCCTTTGCGCTGGCCTACGGCGCGATCGACCTGCCGGACCCCGCGACGGGCGAGCGGCCGCCGTTTGGATTTGTCCGCGGCGGCATGGGGCGGCTGGCGGAATGTCTGGTGGCGGCGGCGCGCGAGGCCGGGGCGGTGCTGCGCGACCGCAGTCCGGTGGCGCGCATTTTGGCGGCCGGCGGCCGGGTCACGGGCGTCCGGCTGGCGGACGGAGGCGAGATCGCGGCCGGCCTTGTGCTGTCCTGCGCCGACCCGAAGGTGACCTTTTTGCGGCTGTTGACCGATACGGACGTGGACCCCGCGCTGCGCCGCCGGATCGGGGCACTGGTCTCGCACGTGAGCTGCTACAAACTCCTCGCGGCGGTCACCGAATTGCCGCGCTGGCGGGCCTGGGACGGGCCGGATCCCGACGAGCCCTCGCGCGGCTCCATGCAGCTCGACATGACCCGGGACATTGTCCGCGAGTGCTACGCTGCGCTGGCGTTGGGCGAGCCGCCGCGCCGGCCCATGCTCAGCTTCAACGTGCCCTCGATGCTGGATTCGACGCTGGCCCCACCGGGCCGCCACACGGCCTCGATCTACATCTACCCGGCGCCGGCCAGGCTGGCCGCCGGCACCTGGGCGGAGCGCAAACGCGAGGTCGCCGAGGCCGTGATCGATTACATCACGGAGTTTGCCCCGAACTTCCGGCGTTCGATCCTCCATTATGAGTTCCGCACGCCGGAGGACCTGGAGACGCGGCTCGGCCTGACCGACGGATGCATCTGGCATCTGCAGCACACGCCGGAGCAGATACTCGGCGGCCGGCCGTTGCCGGAGCTGGCGGATTACCGCACGCCGGTCCGGGGGCTTTATCTCGGCGGGGCGGGCCAGCACCCCGGCGGCGAGGTCAGCGGCATCCCCGGTCACAACGCCGCGCAGGAAATCCTGCGCGACCTCGGCCGCAAGTGAGGCGTTGCGGCGCACGGACCGACCCCCAACATCACCTCGCGATGAAACTCGGCCTCGGACTTTACCGCCACCAACTCGACGACGACCACTTCCGCTTCGCGGCCCAGGCCGGCTGCGAAGCGCTGGTGATTCACCTCGTGGACTACTTCAACCAAGGCGGCGTCAACACCGCCAAGGACCAGCCGACCGGTGACCTCGCCGGCTGGGGCCGGGCCGGCGATCCGGATAAATTGTGGGAAGAGGATTACCTGCGCGACGTGGTCAAACGCGCCGGGGCGCACGGGTTGAAGATCGCGGCGATCGAGAATTTCGACCCCGCCCACTGGTCCGACGTGCTGCTCGACGGACCGCGCAAGGCGCAGCACCTCGAGAACGTGAAGACCATCATCCGGCGGATGGGTGCGGCGGGCATTCCGTGCATGGGTTACAACTTCAGCCTCGCCGGCGTGGCAGGTCGGGTGCGCGGGACGTTCGCGCGCGGCGGGGCCGAGGCCGTGGGCATGGATGGTCCGGTGGATGATCCGGTGCCGGAGGGCATGGTGTGGAACATGCGGCTCGGCGAGCGGGTGGGGCCCGGCCTGATGCCGCCCTGCACGCCCGGGGAGCTGTGGCGCCGGCTGGAAGATTTCTTGCACGCGGTGCTGCCGGTCGCCGAGGCCAGCGGCGTGGTGCTGGCGGCCCATCCGGACGATCCGCCGATGCCGACGATCCGTTCGACGCCGCGCCTCGTTTACCAGCCGCAGCTCTACCAGAAGCTCATCGACCTTTCGCCGAGCCCGGCCAACCGGCTCGAATACTGCCTGGGCTCGCTGGCCGAGATGACGGAGGGCGACCTTTACGCGCACACCGAGAATTACGCGCGGCAGGGCCGGATCGGCTATGTGCATTTCCGCAACGTCACGGGCAAGGTGCCCACCTACAAGGAGACCTTTGTGGACGACGGCGACATCGACATGCTGCGCATCGTGCGGATCCTGCACCGCAATAATTTCCAGGGCGTGATCATTCCCGACCACGCGCCGCAGATGACCTGCGCCGCGCCGTGGCACGCTGGCATGGCCTTCGCCCTCGGCTACATGCGCGCGGCCTTGCAGACGGTGGCAAAGGAAACGGTTTCAACCACGACATGAACACCACCCCCGCTCCTTTTTCCCTCGCCGGCCGGACGGCGCTCGTCACCGGCGGCGGCACCGGCCTTGGGCTGGCGATTGCCCGGTGCCTCGCCGCCTGCGGTGCCAAGGTCATCGTGGCCGGCCGGCGCGAGGCGGAACTGAAGGCCGCCGTCGCCGAGATCGGTCCGCTCGCCGCCGCGCACGTGCTCGACATCACCGACCTCGCCGCGCTGCCGGCAGCGGCGGAGCAAATCCGCGCCGCGCACGGACCGGTGGATCTGCTGGTGAACAACGCCGGCATCAACCTCAAGAAATCCTTCGCCGAGACGTCGGAGGCCGAGCTGCAGTCCATTCTGCAGACGAATGTCGTGGGCGCCACCGCGCTGACCCGCGCATTGCTGCCCCAGTTGCGGGAGAGCGGCACGGGCAACGTGGTCTTCATCAGCTCGATGGCCGCGCTTTTCGGTATTCCCAAGGTCAGCGCCTACTCGATTGCGAAGTCCGCGCTCACCGGGGCGGTGCGCGCACTGGCGGTGGAGTTGGGCGGCGACGGCATCCGGGTGAACGCCGTCGCGCCGGGCTGGTTCGACACCGCCATGTCGCGCCGGGCCTTTGAGGGCGACCCGGCCCGCAAGGAAAAGATCCTCGCCCGCACCCCGCTCGGCCGGCTGGGTGATCCGGCGGATGTCGGCTGGGCCGTGGCCTGGCTTTGCACCCCGGCGGCGAAGTTTGTCACCGGCACCGTCATCCCCGTGGACGGGGGCGTAAGCATCGGGTTTTGACGAAAAGCAGACCATCGGAAACCGGGCCCGGACTTTTCCGCGGATAACGCGGATAAAACGAATGGGGATTGAATCCGCGTATATCTGCGTGATCCGCGGGGAAGGTATTAAGAATTGGATATGGAACTCAGGAAAGCGGGAGCCGGCCTTATGTGGGATTACCCAATGAAGTGACGGAAGGCAGGGCCTGACCTCCGTGGCGGGCCGCTCGGAGATCGGCCCCTGCCTCTCTCCTGAGGTTGTCTCGTCTTTTTGTAATCCCCGATAATTCTGCTTTTCCTGTTTTCCACATTCCATGGTTTGACTCCACCATTTAACCTTCCCGCTGGCACGGATTTTGCCTAACTGGGGGCGCCCCTTTCCCAATCGTTCTCTTAATCCTAATCGTTCTCGTTCTCCCGCCTGATCGTTTCCCGCAACCCGCCAAAGCCAATCACCAAGCCAGGAGAACGATTAAGATTACGAGCACGAGAACGAGTTCAGCCCTGATCCTCTCTCCCAATATCTAGCTACGATACCCATGGACGACCTCGATTTAGGCGCGACGCTCAAGGGCTTCATCCCCGGCCAGAAAGTCTTCAACCGTTACACGCTGAAGAAAATCCTCGGCCGGGGCGGGATGGGCGTCGTGTGGCTGGCGCGGGACGAGGAGCTGGAGCGCGACGTGGCGCTGAAGTTCCTGCCCGAGGTCGTGACGCTGGACAAGCAGGCCGTTTACGAACTCAAGCGGGAGACGCGCCGGAGTCTGGAGCTGACGCATTCACACATCGTGCGGATCTATGATTTCGTCCAGGACAGCCGCACGGCGGCCATCTCGATGGAATATGTGCCGGGCGACACCCTGGCGGCCCTGAAAATGGACCAGCCGGACCGGTGCTACCAGCCGGAGCAACTGGGCAAGTGGGTGCGGCAGCTCACCGAGGCTCTCGATTATGCGCATCAGAAAGCGGAGCTCGTGCACCGTGACCTGAAGCCCGCGAATCTCATGATTGACGGCCGCGGCGACCTGAAGATCGCGGACTTCGGGATCGCGGCGAGCGTGAGCGACTCGGTCTCCCGGGTTTCGCAGCAGGCCGGTTCCTCGGGCACGCCGGTCTATATGTCGCCCCAGCAGATGATGGGCGAAAAGCCGGCGGTCTCGGATGACATCTACGCCCTTGGGGCGACGCTCTACGATCTCCTCACCGGCAAGCCGCCGTTCCACTCCGGCAACATCATGATGCAGGTGCAGAGCAAGGTGCCGGCGACACTCGCGGAGCGCCGCGCCGAGCTGAATGTTCCTAATACGAACATCCCGGCGGAGTGGGAGGCGACGATCGCGGCGTGTCTGGCGAAGGAGGCGAAGGACCGGCCGCAGAGCGCGGGCGAAGTGCTGGAGCGGCTGAATTTTACCACAAAGAGCACAAAGCCGGAGCCGGTAGGGCCGGACCGCCGGGCCGGCCGGACAGAGACGACTCCATCTGGGCAATCGAAAATCGGGAATCGAAATTCGAAAATTGCGGCGGTGGCGGCGATAGCCGTCATTGCCGTGGCCGGCTGGTATTTCGGCCTGCATACGCCGGAGCAGCGGCGGATTGATAGAGATCGGTTGCGGGTGGAGCAGACACGGATTGAGAGCGAGCGCCAGCAGGCCGAGGCCAGCCGAATCGCAGCCGAGCGCGAAGCGGAGGCGCAGCGGATTGAGGCGGCACGGATCGCGGCCGAGCAGGAGGCCGAGCGTGAACGACTTGCCGCCGAGCAAGCGCGGTTGGCGGCGGCGCGCGGAGGCATCATTGTGCGGACGACCCCGGCGGGCGCGGAGGTGCGGGTGGGGGCGGTGGCGCTTGACAAATCTCCGCTCAATCTGAAGGACCAGCGGCTGGGGAAGTATCCGGTGCGGGTTCGGCTGGAAGGGTATGAGGATTGGGACGGAGAGGTGGAGGTGAAGGAGAATGAGTTTACGGAGCTGAACGTGCCGCTCGTGCGCAGCGTGGGGACCGTGACACTTTCCACGGAGCCGGTCGGAATGGACTATGCGATTCGCGGCGAAGTGACGCGCACCGGACGCACCCCCGCCGAACTCAATCTGCCGACCGGCCGCTACGACATCACGTTCCGGCGTCCGGGCTGGCCGGAGCAGGCCAAGACTGTGGAGGTGAGGAAGGGCGCGTCGGTGAACGCGACGGCGGAGTTTGTCCCGGGCTCCTTGGAGCTGACGAGCGTGCCCAACGGGGCGGAGGTGTGGGCGGGTGGCAAACAGGTGGACGTGACGCCCTACCGGGTGGCGGAGGCCTTGCCCGGGCGCTACGACTATGAACTCCGGCTGCCGCGGCACAAGCCGGCGACGGCGACGCTGACCGTTCAGGCCCGCCAGTCGGTGCGGGAGAATGTGCGGCTGGAGGCGAAGCTTTTCCCAGAGGCGGGCCAGCCGCATGAGAACAGCCTGGGAATGAAGTTCGTGCCGGTGCCGGGAACTAACGTCTTGTTCTCGATCTGGGAAACACGGGTGCAGGACTACCAACAATTCGTAAATGAAACTAGGCGGGAATGGCCAAAACCAGATTTCTCTCAGGGCTCCACGCATCCGGCTGTGATGATCACCCATGACGATGCGGTATCCTTTTGCCAGTGGCTGACTGAGGCAGAGCAACGTGAAGGCCGGCTCGCTCCAAATCAGGAATACCGATTGCCGACGGATGCGGAATGGAGTATCGCTGTGGGGCCGGATGAGTTCCCGTGGGGTAACCAATGGCCACCGCCGCAAGGAGCGGGCAATTACGCGGACGAAGCAGCCAAGCGGGCGCGTTACACGAGCAAGTCGATTATCAGTGGTTATGATGACGGGTTTGCTGCTACCGCTCCGGTTGGCTCCTTCACACCAAACCGCCATGGGCTATATGACATGGGTGGCAACGTTTGGGAACGAATCGATCATAAGCAAGGAGACTGGTTCCGGGGTGCGTCGTTCGTTGGCCTAAATCGCGCAGCACTCGTCTCTTCTACCGCTAGTGGGAATGCCTCCCGCCTGAACAACGTCGGTTTCCGTGTGGTTGTGGCCGTCGGGTCGGGCGGGCAGCAGTCGCGTCAGGAGACGGTCGGGTTGGAAAAGTCAGCGGTTCCTGAAAAGGGCAAGACCTATACCATTCCGGACCTGAATCTTGAAATCCTGCCAATGCCTGCGGGCACGTTTCAGATGGGGAGTGCGTCGGGTGGGCTCAGTTTCGAGCGGCCGGTGACGCGGGTGACAATCAGCCGCGCCTTCTGGCTGGGAAAGACGGAGGTGACACAGGGGCAGTGGCAGGCGGTGATGGGGAACAATCCTTCAAACTTCAAGGGGGCAAATCTGCCGGTGGAGCGAGTCTCATGGGAGGAGGCGATGGAGTTCTGCCGCCGGCTGACGGAGCGGGAGCGGAGTGTGGGGCGATTGCCGGCAGGGTATGTTTATACGCTGCCCACCGAGGCGCAGTGGGAGTATGCGTGCCGGGCGGGAACAACAGGGGATTATGCCGGGGATCTGAATTCCATGGCATGGTATGACCGCAACAGTGGCCGTCGCACCCAGCCGGTGGGGACAAAGCAATCGAATGCGTGGGGCCTGCACGACATGCACGGCAATCTAGCGGAATGGTGTTTGGACTGGTTTGGTCTGTATAAAGGCGGGAGTGTGACTGATCCTTTGGGTGCATCATCAAGTGATACTCGCGTCAGTCGTGGCGGCAGTTGGCGGAGCTCTGCCGCTTTCTGTCGCTCTGCCCACCGCGACGGGTATCCTCCACACGATCGCGGCCGCATCGGTTTCCGCATTGCGTTGGCTCCTTCGCCATAGGCTTTCGCAGTGGCTCTGTGAGCTATGGTGGACAAGCAGTCCGGTAGACGTGAGCTAAAACAGGCGCCCGGCGACAGCCGGGCGGATTTGCGCGCTTGACGGCGGGGCGGTTTGGCGGAGGGCTTGGGCGCATGGCGACACCCACCGAGGAAAATTTTAACGATTACAAGACGGCGGAAAAGAAGGCGCTGGAGCTGATGCGCGCGATGCAGGCGGTGAGCCCGAAGAAGAACGACATCGAGCTCGCGCTGCTCGTGGCGATCTTCGAGCTGCACCGCGGCACGCTGCCGGCCTCCACCGTCGGCGCCATCGTGCAGGGCCATCTCAAGCAGATCATCCCGTATTACGAGGCGAAGGCCCGGCCGCCGGGCTGAGGTATCCGGCATTATTGGGCGGTTTCGGGCAGTGAAGTTTGGTCGCGCGTGAGGTGGAATCGGCCGGCGCTTTGACTTGAGTCAAGGCGGGGCGGGGGATATTTTGTAAACTACCCCCCTCAACCGAGGAATCCCCATGAAAAACATACCCACCATACTGAGGCGTCGGCTGGCAACCGGCGTGCTCGCAGGCCTTGGCCTGGCGTTGAATCCGGCCGCAGCCTTGGCCTGCGATGCTTGCAGCGTGACCTTCGGGCGGGAAATCGCCGGCGCACGTTCGGAAAGCTTGGCCGCTGCGGACGTCCGTCGGGCAATAGAAAAGCAAAGCAACCTCCGCATCGCCGGGCTGACCAGTCCGCATCTGGCGGCTGCAAGCGGCGACACCGTCAGGCCGCCAGCGACCGCAGCCACGGTTCCCATCGGGCCGACCAAGACGGTCGTGGCGGAGACATGCGGGGATCCGTGCTGTGCGACGAAAGCCGCGGAGCCGGTTAACGGGCACGCCTTCGCGGGCCGGCCGGTGCCCGAGTATTTCAAGGACTTCGAGTTTCTCGACGTGATTGAGCGCGATTATGCGCTGCCGACGCCGCCGACCTCGACCGTGCCGCAGGACGCGCCGGTGGACAAGTCGTTCACCGTGGTCCTGCATGAGGGCCAGACCTACCTGGGCAACGGGGTCGTCTATGACGGATTTCTCATGGATGGCGGCATCCCCGGCCAGACCCTCATTGTCGATGAGGGCGACGTGGTCGAGATGCTGATCGTGAACAAGGGGAATATCCCGCACGGCGCCTCGATCCACGCCGCCTACACACAGACCTCGAAATACGTCGGCAAGATCAATCCGGGTCAGACCGGCCGCGTGGTCTTCCGCGCCAACACCCCCGGCGTTTACATGTATCACTGCGCTCCCGGTGGCCACGCGATCGCCATGCATGTGCTCTTCGGCCAATATGGCATGATCGTGGTGCGGCCGAAGGAGAAGTATCGCATGGAGCGCGAGCTGGGCCGCCCGCCGGACGTGGAACTCTTCCTGATCCAGCACGAGTGGTATGATTCGGGCGCCGCGGCGATTGAGGGCCGGCCCCGTTACGTGACCTTCAACGGGAAAATGTTCCGCTACGTGGAAGAGCCCATTCTCGCCCGGCCGGGTGACTACGTGCGGATCAATTTTCTCAATATCGGACCCAACCTGCTCTCCACCTTTCACATCGTGGGCATTATCTGGGACTACATTTACTGGCAGGGACATCCGGAGGCCGTTCTTCCGGGCGGTCAGACGGTCACGGCCGGGCCCAGCGACTCGTTCGTGATCGAATTCCGCATCCCGCCGGATGAAGGCGCCTACACCATGCTCAGCCACGCGGTGGGTTCCACCAACCGCGGTGCCATCGGCCTGATCGTGGCCGGCAAGGAAAATACCCCGTCAGGGCAGATCCTAGCCGACGGGCCGGTGCATACGGCCGCGGAGATGGCCGAGATCAAGGCCAAGGCCGTCCGCACGATCTCGCCGTTTCGGCCGGGCAGCACGGACCGGGAAGAGCCGGCGGTCTTTGGACCTGAGGTGGATACCGTCACCGTGCGCATTCTGGGCAACTCCTATTACCCGAAGGTGGTGCGCATTGCTCCCGGCACGACGGTGCGCTGGATCAACGAAGACGCCTTCACCTATCTCGCGGGGGAGTATTCCGGCATCCACAATGTCGTGAGCACTGGTGCCGCTGAGGGCTTCGTATCGCCGCTGCTCGCGCATGGCGAGAGCTTCAGCCATACCTTCGCCGAGGAGGGGGCTTGGAACTACATCTGCACGCCGCACCCCTACATGGAGGGCGTGATTGAAGTGGTGAAGCCCAAGACCGTGGCCGCGCCTCCGGCCGGCCTGCCGCCTTGGATCGGGCTGCTGGCGGCCGCGGCCCTGGCCTTCTCCGCCTTCACGTATCTGACCCTGCGTCGGCGGACCTGAACCCGACGCCACCCACCTCAAGCTTCAACCCATTACCATGATGAAAACACAAACAACCCCCATGACGCTCCCCGGTCTTATCCGCCGGAGCGGTATCGCCGCCGCCGTCCTCCTGTCTTTCTTGGCCACAGGATGCGGCCCGGCCAAACCTCCGGTGAAGGCTGCCGGCAGCGGTCCGGTGACCGCGATCACCATCACCGGTGATGATCGCATGCGTTTCGCGCCCACCACGTTTACCGTGGCCCGGGGCACGGAAATAACCGTGACCTTTGACAATATCGGATCCGTGCCGAAAGAGGCCATGGGCCATAACCTCGTGATCCTCAAACCCGGCACGAATGCGAACGGCTTTGCGGCTTCCGGGATGGCGCATGCCGCCCGCTCCTACATCGCACCGGAACTGGAAGATCGTGTCGTGGCCTTCACTCCGGTGCTGGGGCCTAAAGAAAAATACAAACTGGTTTTTACTGCGCCTGACGAGCCGGGCGATTATCCGTTTGTGTGTTCCTTCCCGGGTCATACGCCCGCCGGGATGGTTGGCACGATGAAAGTGCAATAGACTTCAGCCAACCTATATATCCAACTGCCCGACTGCGCGCCATATCTCCCGTAGGTGGCGCCGGGCGGGTCCTCCACCAATCGCGCCGTGCGATGCCCCCTGCCCTTGGCGGTGAGCAAGCCCCGCGGCGCTGATCCTATGTCCACCCCTCGACCACACTCCACACTTGATGTCCGGCTCATGTTGGCCCGAGGCGAAGAGCCCTATCCGGCCATCCGGGCCCGGGTGGATGCCTTGCGGCCAGGCGATGGTCTCAAGGTGGTAGCGCCTTTTTTGCCGGCACCGCTCATCGAGCGCCTGAAGGGTGAGGGGTTTACGGCCAGCGTGGAACATGGTGGCGACGGAGCATGGATCGTGTTTTTTCAACGGCCCCGGGGTGCATCTGCATGAGCACTGGCATGAGCACTCTGCTGGATCCGGCGGGCGTGGGCGTCTGCGCATTGTTGGAACCGGTCTGGAACGTGAGCGCGGGCATCGTCAGTCGAGCGGTGATCGTTACTCCCGGCCTCCGGGTAACCTGGTTTCAATTTTCTGCCGGACAGGAATTGTCGGAACATACCAGCAAGACCCGCGCCTTGGTGCAGATCTTGAGCGGAGGCTGCCGGTTTTTTATCGAAGGCCGCGGCCACGATCTCAAACCGGGCGATCTGCTGCATCTGCCGCCAGGTTTGCCCCATGCGGTGATCGCGACGGAGGCTTTTGTGATGCTGCTGACCCAAGTTACCGAGCCGGCACCGGACGGGGTTTAGGCGGGACAATCTGCCGGTGCGGGCTTAGTTGCTGGGCGTGACCCAGAGTGCCCCGGAAATGAAACTTGCCGTTATCGGCAACGTCCTGCGTTGCAGTCAGCTCTTTGCGGCGCTGCCGACGGAGGATCTGGCCGCTATCGCCCGACTGGTAGTGCTGCTCAAGCTGGCGAAGAACGCCTATCTCTTTCGGGAAGGTGAGCCTTCCAAGGGGTTTTACCTGGTGCAAAGCGGTGCGGTGAACGTCCATCGCATGAATGCGGCCGGCAAAGAACAGGTGATCCATGTTTTCCGCGCCGGAGAGACATTGGCCGAGGCGTCGTTGGCATCGCCCACCGGATATCCTGCCAATGCCCGGGCGGTCGAACCCAGCGGCGTCCTGCTGCTGCCGAAAGTTCCGATTCTAGGGATGATCGCCCGTAACCCGGATCTCGCCCTGCGGATGCTGGGCTCAATGGGTGCGCATCTGCGGGTCGTCGTGGGCATGCTGGACGATCTCGCCCTCAAGGATGTAGAGACGCGGCTGCTCAACTGGTTGGTGAAACAAAGCCGGTCTGCGCCGGGAGGAACGATCCGGCTGGAGGGGACCAAGCGGGTGCTGGCCGCAGAACTGGGCACCGGCAGTGAGACGTTTTCCCGCACGCTGGCGCGGTTGCGAGACGAAGGTCTGATCCGGGTGTCCGGCCGCACGATCATTATCTGCGATGCCGGCGGATTGCGCTCACGTTTGCAGCGCAACCTTGGTGGCGGGGGGGGGTCCGTTGATAAACCTAAGTCCGCGCGAAAGCGGTGAAATGACTGCGACTGAATGACGGTTTGCTCAGGCCGGCGTTCGCCCGCCCAGCAGCCGGGCGGGCAGGAACAGCACGGCCTTGATGAAGGCAAACAGGGCGCCGAGGCACACGCCGGCCAGCCGGAAGGGCAGGGCGAGGAGCCAGACCAGCGGGGCGAGGACCAAGGCAAGCAACGCCACCGGCCAGCACAGCACGAGGAGCAGGCACCAGAGCAGAAAGATCCCAAGGGTGTTCATGATACCAACCTAACCCGGAGCCGGGCCGGAAAGTTACGGATTTTCGGCGGGGCACCGCGAATATTTGAACCGACTCAGGCCGGCGCGCGACCTTAGGGTTGAATAACGATGAACCGTGAGCTGAAACACGTCCTCAGTGAGCTGCTGGTGCTGCAGGCGCAGACCGGGGACGAGGCGGCCTTCCGCCGGCTCCACGAACTGTGGCGGGCCGACCTGCACCGGCTGGCGTTGGCACGGGTGGAGCAGCCGGTGGCGGCGGGGGAGGTCGGGGCCGAGGTCTGGCTCGACATCGCCCGCGGGCTGCACCGGCTGGAAGATCCGGCGCGGTTCCCGGCCTGGGCGATGCGGATCGTGCAGCGGCGCAGTGCGGACTGGGTGCGGCAACGCAGCCGGGACCGGCGGCGCGAGGCCGCGGCCGCCGGCAACGCGGAGGAGCTGGCACCGACGGCCGGCCCCGCGGAACCGGCCGTCGCGGTCCTGCGGCTCCGCCAGGCGATCCGCCGTTTGCCTGCGGACAAGCGGGAGCTCCTGCACCTGTTCTACGACCTGGGGCGCAGCGTTGCCGAGGTCGCCGAGATCCTCGGGCTCGCGCCCGGCACCGTGAAATCACGCCTGTTTTCCGTCCGTGAAATCCTGAAACAACAACTCGAAGGGAAATCCCATGAATGACATCGACCGACAGATCCAGGCCGCCCTGCGCGGCGACGACAACGGGGGCGCCGAGCCCAACATTGCAGAGGAGGTGCTCGGCGCGTTCCGGGGCCGGCACCGCGTGCTGTCCACGTTTGTGTTTGGCTTCAGCTTCGTGCTCTTCATCGGCGCGGTGTGGGCCGGGGTGAAGTTTTACCAGTCCGCGCCGGACCTCACCCTGCAGCTGCGCTGGGGCGGGCTCACGCTGCTCCTCACGCTCATGGTGAGCTTCATCAAGGTGTGGTTCTGGCTGGAGATGCAGTCCAACCGCATGCTGCGGGAGCTGAAGCGTCTCGAGCTTACGGTCGCGTCGAAACCGGCCGGCAAGGAGCGATAAACTATTGATGATTTCCAATAGAAGTGACGACAGACGTGAGCCGGGTAGGGACCGATCTCCGAGCGGCCCGCCCGGAGGTCGGGCCCTGCCTTACGGTCACTTCTTTGGGTAAGTCACAACAGGGCGTTTCAAATTGTTCTGTAGCCGTTAATTTTCCTGTCATTCTGAGACGAAGCCGAAGTCTGGCCCGCAGGGCTGGACTGACATCCAGTAATTCTCTCGCAGCGGCAGGTGCATTGGATTCTTCGCCACGCTCAGAACGACAATCACTACGGCTGCGGTTTAATTTGAACCGCTCCAGCCGGGCCGCCGCGGGTGGTGTAGTCAGTCCGCGGCGGGCAGCTCCAGCACGAAGGTCGCGCCGCCGCCCGGGGTATCCTCGTAGCGGATGGTGCCGCCGGCGTGCCGGGCGCAGCATTGGGCGAGGTAAAGGCCGAGACCGTGGACGGCCTCGCCGCCCGTGGGCATCGTGCCGGCGGTGGCAAATTTTTCGAAAAGCCGGTCGCGCTGGTCAGGCGGGATGCCAGGACCGTTGTCGCTGACGCGCAACCGCAGGCCGTCGGCCTCCTGCCGGGCGGCGAGCGTGACGCGGCCGCCGTGCGGGGTATATTTCACGGCGTTGGAGAAAAGGTTCTCGGCCACGCGCTGCAACAGCAGCACCGGCCCCCGCCAGGCGAGACGTCCGGCGGGCAGGTTGATGCCAATATGGAGTGATTTTGTGCGGATGTCCGTCGCGTGGGCCAGTTGGAGGTCGGCGAAGAGCGCGGCGAGGTCGGCCGAACCTTCTTTGGTGCGCATGGTGCCGCTCTCGATGGACTCGATGTCGAGCAGGGCCTGGGTGAGCTCCAGCATCTGGCGGTGGCTGCCGGCGAGCAGGGTGGCGGTCTCGACGACGTTTTTGCGGTCGTCGGGTGTGGCGGTGATTTCGCCGACCAGCTCAAGCGCGGCGGCCAGCGGGGCGCGCAGGTCGTGGGCGATGAGGCCGATGATGTCGGATTTTTCTCGGTAGAGTTTCTCGAGGCGCGTGTTCTGCTCTCGGATCTGCGCGTTGAAGGCCTCGGCCTCGGTGCGCAGCTTGCGTTCGTGGGCGGCCTCGGTCTGGGCGCGCTCGGCCTCGAAGGCCACCCGCAGGCGTTCGAGGTGCCGGCGCGATTCGTCGCGCTGGTTTTCCTCACGGATTTTGGCCGCGGCTTTGAGCTCTTCGCAGGCTTCGGCGTGGCGGCCGGCTGCGATCAAAGCCTCGGCGAGATACTGATGGGCCATCGCTTCGTAGGCCGGGGTCTTGGTGGCTCGGGCGGCGGCAAGGGCGGCGGTGAGGTCCACCAGCGCGGCCGCGGGGTCGCGTTCCGGGTTGCCAGGAGCGGTGAGCAGCACGCCGAGATTGAGGTGCAGCAGGTAACGCAGTTCCTGCGAGGCCTCGCCGGTGAGCAGGGTTTCGACCTCGCGGAGCGTTTCGCGGGCCTCGGCAAAGCGGCCCAGGTCGCGCTCCACGCCGGAGAGGCTGCAGAGGGTGAAGGCGAGGCTCCAGCGGTCGCCGAGCTCCCGCTTGCCGGCGGCGGCGAGCTTGAAGAGCTCCGCGCACTCCGGCAGCTCGCGGCCGAGATCCCAGAGGGTTTGTGCGAGGTTGTGGCGGGTCTGGGCGCGGAACTGCGGGTTGGTCTGGATGTGGGGTTTGGTGAGGATGTCGCGAAAGACCTGCAGGGCGGATTCGCGGTCGCCCTGCGCATGCATGACCATCGCGGTGTTGGCCAGGGCGGCGGTGAGGCCGCGGCCGTCGCCGATGGCTTCCGCCACGCGGGCTGATTCGTGGAAGTGCTCCAGGGCGCTGCGCTCGTCCGCCAGGGCGTGCTGGATGAGCCCGAGCATGTTGAGGCAGCGCATGACCAGCTCCTGGTCTGCGGCGGTGCGCGCGAGCTCCAGGGCCTCGCGGGCGGCCTGCCGGGCCTCGGTTTGCTTGGAATCACGGTGCAGCAGGGTGGTCTGCACGAGCAGGGCGGCCGCCCGGGTGCCGGGATCCTCCGCCCCGGCCAAAACCTCCGCGGCCAGCCGGCGCGCAGTGGCGGGATCTGACCGCGTGACCGCCATCGCCTGCCGGGCGCGCTCCTGCAATGTGGACTCGAGGACGGACGACATGAGCCAATCGTTTCCAGCTGATCCGGCCGGATCAAGCGGCATCGGCCGACTAGGGGAAAATCACCATCCGGCGACCGTCACGCCGATGACGAGAAAGATCATGCCGGCGACGAGCAGCAGCAGCATCAACCGCGCGATCCAGCGCAGCCACGAGCCGAAGGAAATCCCGGCGATGCCGAGGATGCCCATGAGGATGCCGCTGGTTGGGGTCACGAAATTGCACAGACCGTCACCCAGCTGGTAGGCCACCACCGCGGCTTGCCGCGGAATCCCGAGCAGGTCCGACAGCGGGGCCATGATCGGCATGGTGAGGGCGGCTTGTCCGCTGCCGCTGGGCACGAGAAAGTTGAGGCAAAACTGCACCGCGAGCATGACCTGCACGGAGACGACCGCCGGCAGCCCCTCGGCGGCGCCGCTCAGGGTGTGCAGAATGGTGTCCACGATCCGGCCCTGTTCCATGACGATGAGAATGCTCCGGCTCAGGCCGATGAGGATGGCGGCGCCGACCATCTCGCGCGTGCCGGTGCCGAAGGCCCGGGCGGCGGCGTTGGGGGCGAGACCGCCGATGATCGCGGCGGCGAAACCAATGCCGAGGAACAGCGCGGCGATTTCCTCGATATACCAGTCCCATCGGGTGACGCCGTAGATCAGCAGGCCCAAGCCGGCGAGGAACAGTGCGAGCACGCCGAGCCGGCGGGCGGTGAGGGGATGCTCCTCCAGCTCCGCACCGGACAAAGCCGGACTTGCGGCCGGGGCTTGCTCAATCCGTGCGGCGTAGCGCATCACGTAGAGGATGGCGACGAGTGTGAGCACGGCCCACATTACCATGCGAAAACCCCAGCCGCTGAAAACCGGCAGGCCGCTCAAGCCTTGGGCGATGCCGACCGTGAAGGGATTGAAAGCCGCCCCGGCGAAGCCCACGCCCGCGCCAACAAATGGGATGGCGACGCCCACGATGGGGTCCCAGCCGAGCCGCCGCGCCAGCGGGATCGTGATCATCAGGAAGACCAGCACCTCCTCGGCCATGCCGAAGGTGTTTCCGCCGATGGAAAACGCGATCATCAGCACGGGGATGACAAGCCGGCGGCGGGCCGGGTTGTCACCCACGGTGCGCACGACCCACAGGAGCAGCGCGGGGATGGCGCCGGTGGCGTTGATGACGGCGAAGACCCCGCCGATCAGCAGCACGAAACCCATGATAAGGGCGGCGTGATGGTCGGTGAAACCCTTCAGCGGGGCGGTGAAGAAACCGTGCCACGGCACGGGGCTCGCCTCGACGGCCTGGTAGGTGCCGGGCACCACGACCGTGCGCGTGCCTTCCTGCCGGCGCTCGAACTCGCCCGACGGGACCAGCCAGGTCAGCACGACAGCGCCCAGCAGGACGGCGAGGATGATGAGCAGGGCGTCGGGCGCGCGGGTGGCCGGGGCGGGATTCATGGCGGGCTCAATCGGTCGCGAAATGCACCCCTTGCAGCGGGTGGATGTCGAGCAGGGTGTCGTGCCAGCCGCGCACGCGGGGGTCCACGAGGCACTTCGAGGTGTAGTAGTAGATTGGCATCACGGGCATCTCGTCGGCGAGGATGGCGCCGAGCTGGTGGAAGAGATCCACGCGCCGGGCGCGGTCGCCCTCGCGGGCCACCTGTGCCGCGATCGCATCGTAGCGGGCGTTGGCAAAGCCGGAATTGTTGTTGCCGGCGCCGGTGAGCAGCAGGTTGGAAAAAACGGTGCCGTCGTTGTAGGAGGCGACCCAGCCGGCGCGGGAGATGTCGTAGTTGCCCTGCCGCCGGTTGCCGAGATAGACCTGCCATTCCTGGTTGGTCAGGCGGATGTCGATGCCGAGGTTGACCTTCCACATCTGCTGCACGGCCTCGGCGACGGCGCGGTGCGCCTCCAGGGTGTTGTAAAGGATTTCCAGGCGCGGAAAGCCGCGGCCCTCGGGGAAGCCGGCCTCGGCCAGCAGGCGGCGCGCCTCGGCGAGGTCCTTGGTGAAGCCCGGCGCCGGCCGGTTGTCCAGCGTGCCGGGATGCAGGAGGCTGAAGGCGGGCGTCTCGCCGCCCTGGGTCACGCTGCGCACGAGCGCGGCGCGGTCGATCGCCAGGCTCAGGGCGCGGCGCACGCGGGCATCGTTGAGCGGCGGGCGGTTGACGTTGAACTCGTAGTAATACACCGCGAGGAAGTCCGCGATGCGCAGCTCGGGCGCGCCGGCAGCCTGCATGCGCGGGATGAGGTGCGAGGGCACGGTGTTGGTGATGTGCAGCTGGCCGCTGCGGAAGGCACGCTCCTCGGTGTCGGCCGACTCGATGGGAAACCAGCGGACGGCGTTCAGCTTCACGGCGGCACGGTTCCAGTAGTGCGGGTTGGGCCGCATCTCGATCACGCTGTTGCTGCGCCACTCGGTGAGGACAAAGGGGCCGTTGCCCACGAGGTTGCCGGGGCGGGTCCACGCCGTGCCGCGCTGGTCGATGGCGCCGTGTTTTTCAATGGTGGCGGGGTGGACGGGGTTGAAGGTGTTGTGCGTCAGCAGACCCGGCAGGTAGGGCACGGGATGCACGAGCTCCACCCGGAAGGTATGGTCGTCGAGCGCGCGGATGCCGACCTCCGCCCAGGGCTTTTCGCCGGCATGAAAGGCGGTGGCGTGGCGGATCGGCTCGAAGAGGTAGGTGTAGCGGTTGCCGAGCTTGGGCGAGAGAATGCGGCGCCAGGCATACTCAAAATCATGCGCGGTGACGGGGTCGCCGTTGGACCAGCGCGCGTCGCGCCGGAAATGGAAGGTGTAGGTGCAACCGTCGTCGGAAACCTCCCAGCGCTCGGCGACGCCGGGGATGACCGTGAGGTCCTTGGGTTCGTAGGCGGTGAGGCCCTCGAACAACGCGCTGGTGAGCCGGTATTCCGGCACGCCCGTGGTGATGTGCGGATCGAGGTCCTCCGGCTCGGTGCCGTTGCCGATGAGCAGGATGCCGTCGCGGAGGGCGCGGTCGGCTGGGGATTCCTTGCGGGCGCAGCCGGCAAAAAGGAGCGCGGCGACAAGCGCCGGCGTGAGGACTGACAGAAGACCGCCCCGGCGTGACAGGATGCTCATGCGGCGAGTGGACTGTTTCACCTGACCGGTGGCAATCCGCAACGAGCAGCGAACCAGTTCAACCGACCCACGTCCGGGCGTTGTAGAAGAGCTGCATCCAGGGGGAGTCTTCGCCCCATTCTTTCGGCGACCAGCTCATGCAGAAGGACCGGAAGACACGTTCAGGGTGGGGCATCATGATCGTGACGCGGCCGGAGGGAGTCGTGAGCGCGGTCATGCCGAAGGGGGAGCTGTTCGGGTTGAGCGGATAGAGCTCGGTCGGCTGGTGGTGGTTGTCCACGAAGCGGGCGGCGACGAGGCCGGAGGCGCTGAAGGCGGCGGCTGCGGCGGTGTCGGGGAACTCGGCGTAACCCTCGCCGTGGGCGACGGCGATCGGGATGACGGAGCCTTCCATGCCGCGGAAGAGGATACTCGGGCTCTTCTCGATCTTCAGCGAAGCGAAGCGGCCCTCGTAGCGCTCGGATTTGTTCTGCACGAAGCGCGGCCAGTTTTCCGCGCCGGGGATGATGGACTTGAGGTTGCTGACCATCTGGCAGCCGTTGCACACGCCGAGCGCGAAGGCGTCCTCGCGGGTAAAGTAGGCTGCGAACTCGGCGCGGGCGCGCTCGTTGAAAAGGGCGCTCTTGGCCCAGCCTTCGCCGGCGCCGAGCACGTCGCCGTAGCTGAAGCCGCCGCAGGCCGCGAGGCCGCGGAACTCCTTGAGCGAAACGCGGCCGGCGAGGATGTCGGACATGTGCACGTCCACTGCGCGGAAGCCGGCGCGCGTGAAGGCGGCGGCCATCTCGACCTCGCCGTTCACGCCCTGTTCGCGCAGGATGGCAACCTTGGGTGGAGAAACTTGAGACTTGAGACCTGGAACCTGAGAGACGGAAGGCTTGATGTCGAAAGTAAGCTTCGGAGTGATGCCGGGATTCTTCGGATCGAGGCGGACTTGGTGTTCCTGCTCGGCGTGAACCGGGTTGTCGCGGAGCGCGGCGATGCGGCGGGTGACGTCGGACCAGATGGCGCGGAGCGCGAAGAGATTTTCCTCGATGAGCACCTTGCCGTTTTGCGTGACGCGGAAGGTATGCGTTTCGTTCAGCGTGCCCAGGCGGGAAACGCACGCCTTCAGGCCGTGCGAACGGAAGGCGAGCAGCACATCGTCGAGGTCCGACTCGCGGACTTGCACGACGGCGCCGAGTTCCTCGTTGAAGAGGGCGGCGAAGGGTTCGTGCAGGTGCGGAATCTCGATGCTCACACCCGTGTGGCCGGCGAAGGTCATCTCGACCGCCGTGGCGAGCAGGCCGCCGTCGGAGCGGTCGTGGTAGGCGAGGAGTTTTTGCTCGCGGCCGAGCTGCTGGATGGCGTTCCAGAAATTCTTGAGGTCGGCGGCGCTGTCCACGTCGGGCGTGGCTTCGCCCATCTGCGAGACGACCTGAGCGAGAATGGAACCGCCGAGGCGATTCTTGCTGCGACCGAGATCAACCAGGAGAAGGACGGAGTCGGCGACCGGCTGGAGCTGCGGAGTGAGCGTGAGCCGGATGTCGGTGACGGGCGAGAAGGCGGAGACGATGAGCGAGATGGGCGCGGTGATGCGCTTCTGCCGGTCGCCGTCCTTTCCTTTTTCCTGCCAAACGGTGCTCATGCTCATCGAGTCCTTGCCGACGGGAATCGTGATGCCGAGGGCGGGGCAGAGTTCCATGCCCACGGCCTGCACGGCGGCGTAGAGATCGGCGGCGTCGCCGGGCACGGCGGGCGCGGCCATCCAGTTGGCGGAGAGGTTGACCTTGCCGAGGTCGCCGATCTGGGCGGCGGCGAGATTGGTCAGCGCCTCGCCGACGGCGAGGCGGGCCGAGGCGGCGGCGTTGTTGACGGCGACGGGCGTGCGTTCGCCCATGGCCATGGCCTCGCCGGTGTAAACGTCGAAGGTGGCGGCGGTGACGGCGCAGTCGGCGACAGGCACCTGCCAGGGGCCGACCATCTGGTCGCGTGCGATGAGTCCGCCGAGCGTGCGGTCGCCGATGGAGATGAGGAAGGTCTTGTCGGCGACGGCCGGGTGGGCGAGCACGCGCTTCACGGCTTCGTGGAGCGTCACGCCGCGCAGGTCGAGCGGTCGGAGCGGACGCTGGAGCGACTGCTCCTTGCGGTGCATGCGCGGCGGTTTGCCGAGCAGGACCTCGAGCGGCATGTCGATGGGTGTGTTCTTGAAATGCGGATCCTCGACGACGAGCCGTTTTTCCTCGGTGGCTTCGCCGACGATGGCGTAGGGCGCGCGCTCGCGTTCGCAGAGTTGCTGGAAGGTCGCGATGCGCTCGGCGGGGATGGCGAGGACGTAGCGCTCCTGCGATTCGTTGCACCAGAGTTCGAGCGGCGACATGCCGGGCTCGTCGTTGGGCAGCTTGCGCAGGTCGAATTTGCCGCCGCGGCCGCCGTCGTTGACGAGTTCGGGCAGGGCGTTGGAGACGCCGCCGGCGCCGACGTCGTGGATGAAGGCGATGGGGTTGTCGGCGCCGAGCGCCCAGCAGCGGTCGATGACTTCCTGGCAGCGGCGCTCCATCTCGGCGTTGTCACGCTGCACGCTGGCGAAATCGAGGTCCTCGCTGCCGTGGCCGCTGGCCATGGAGCTGGCCGCGCCGCCGCCGAGACCGATCAACATGGCGGGTCCGCCGAGCACGACGAGCTTGTCGCCGGGGTTGATTTTTCCCTTCTGCACGTGCTCACCGCGAATGTTGCCGAGACCGCCCGCGAGCATGATGGGTTTGTGATAACCGCGGAGTTCGGAGCCCTTGGCGCCGGGCACCTCCTGCTCGAACGTGCGGAAATAGCCGTTGATCGCGGGGCGGCCGAACTCGTTGTTGAACGCCGCGCCGCCGAGCGGGCCCTCGATCATGATGTCGAGCGCGGAGACGATGCGGCCGGGTTTGCCGTTATCCTTTTCCCATGGCTGGATCGCGCCGGGAATGCGCAGGTTCGAAACGCTGAAGCCGACGAGGCCGGCCTTGGGTTTGCCGCCGCGGCCGGTGGCGCCCTCGTCACGGATCTCGCCGCCGGAGCCGGTGGCCGCGCCGGGGTAGGGCGAGATGGCGGTCGGGTGGTTGTGCGTCTCGACCTTGCAGAGGATGTGGATGTCCTCGGGGGAAGTCGTGTAATCGTTGGTGCGCGGGTCGGCGTAGAAGCGGCCACCCTTCGTGCCCACCAGCACGGCGGCGTTGTCCTTGTAGGCGGAGAGGATGCCGTCGCTGTGCAGCTGGTAGGTGTTCTTGATCATCTGGAACAGCGACTTGTCCTTCGCGGAGCCGTCGATTTCCCAGGTGGCGTTGAAGATCTTGTGGCGACAGTGCTCGGAGTTGGCCTGCGCGAACATCATCAGCTCGATGTCATGGGGGTCGCGGCCGAGCTTGGTGAAGGCGGCGACGAGGTAGTCGATCTCATCCTCGGCGAGGGCGAGGCCGAGGTCCTGGTTGGCGGCGACCAGCGCGGTGCGTCCGCCCGTGAGCACCGGCACGGTGGTCATCGGCCGGGGCGACTCGTGTCGGAAGAGCGCGGCGCACTCGTCAAGCGAGCCGAACACCGCCTGCGTCATCCGGTCGTGGAGCTTGGCACGGAGGAGGGCGAGGGTGGCGGCTGGCACCACGTGCAGCGGCGGCTGCAGGGCGGCATTGTCCCACTCCAGCCAGTAGGCGACCACGCGCTCGATGCGTTTTACCCGGGTCAGGCCGCAGAGGTGGGCGATATCAGTGGCCTTGGAGGACCACGGGGAAATGGTGCCGGGCCGCGGGGCGACCACCTGCAGGAACCCCGCCGGCGAGCCCGCGGTGCGCCGGGGGCCGTAGGTGAGCAGTTTCTCCAGGACCGATTGTTCGGCGGGTGCCAGGTCGGCATCCGTCTCGACCAGGTGCACAAAGGCGGTGGCGAGGCCCCGCACCGGCACCCCGGCGGAAATCAGTTCCTGCCGGAGTTTCTGCACTCGAAAGTCGGAGAGGGCGGGCGCGCCGCGGAGAATCAGCATGGTCGGAAGCGCGATGTTTCCCAACATCAGGGGCGCGTCAAGGGGACTGACGCACATCCGGGCGGGCTTTTCGGCTGCTGACCGAGAAAGCCGTTGACGATGGACCGTGACTCGGCGGAATAAGCGCTTTTGACGCCCGTGAGGACCAATTTCCACCCAACAACCAACCGCAACTCGCCACACCGGGTCGGTGTGGCCGGAAACCGGACGGGAGCCGCGTCATGAGCGACCGGCTGACCCACGAATGCGGCGTCGCCCTCGTGCGGTTGCTCAAGCCGCTGAGCCACTATCAGGAAAAATACGGCACGCCCCTGTGGGGTTTTACCAAGCTTTTCCTGCTGATGGAGAAGCAGCACAACCGCGGCCAGGACGGCGCGGGCGCGGCCTGCGTGAAGCTCGGCATGCCGGCCGGCGAGGCGTTCATGTTCCGCGAGCGCAGCGTGAAGGGCAACCCGCTCGACAAGGTCTTCAAGGGCCTGCTCGCGCAATACAACGAGAAGGTCGGCGCCGGCGTCATCCACCCCGAGTTTCCCGACACCGTGAAGAAGTCCTTCGACTTCGGCGGCGAACTGCTGATGGGCCACCTGCGCTACGGCACCAGCGGCGGCTACAACCTCTCCTCCTGCCACCCGTTTTTCCGGCGCAGCCCCTGGCCGACGCGCAACCTCGCCCTCTGCGGCAATTTCAACCTCACCAACACCACCGAGCTCAACCAGTCGCTCACCGCGATGGGCCAGCATCCGATCTACGCGACGGACACGCAGGCGGTGCTGGAGAAGATCGGCTTCTTCCTCGATGAGGAGCACGAGGACCTTTACCGGCAGTTGCGCACCACCGGTCTGAGCGGCGAGGACATCTCCCAGCGCATCAGCGAGGAACTCGATCTCACGCGCGTGCTGACCCGTGCCGCCCAGAAATGGGACGGCGGCTACACGCTCTGCGGGCTGACCGGCAACGGCGACGCCTTCGTGGCCCGCGACCCGTCGGGCATCCGGCCCTGTTTCTACTACCGCGACGAGGAGGTCGTGGCCTTCGCCTCCGAGCGCGCGCCGCTCATGACGGTGTTCGACCTCGCCGCGGAGCAGGTGAAGGAGGTCGAGCCCGGCCACGTCGTCGTGATCAAGCGCGCCGGCGCGGTGACGGAGGCGGCCTTCACCGCGCCGCTGCCGCGGGCCTCCTGCTCGTTTGAGCGCATCTACTTTTCCCGGGGCAACGACCTCGACATCTACGCCGAGCGCAAGGCGCTGGGCGCGCAGCTCTGCGACCAGGTCATCCAGTCCATCGGCCACGATTGGACGAACACCGTCTTCAGCTTCATCCCCAACACCGCCGAGACCGCCTACTACGGCCTCATGTCGGCGCTGCGCGAGCGGCGCCGCACGGAGGTGAAGGCCGCGATCCTCGAGGCCAGCGCCGCCGGGAAGCTCACCGAGGCCGTGCTCGACGACCTCATCCTCAACAACTGGCCGCGCAGCGAGAAGGTGGTGAGCAAGGACATCAAGCTGCGCACCTTCATCGGCCAGGAGAGCATGCGCAACCAGCTCGCCAGCCACGTTTACGACATCAGCTACGGCTCGGTGAAGCCCGGCGACAACCTTGTGTGTGTGGACGATTCCATCGTCCGCGGCACCACGCTGCGCAAGTCCATCCTCCGCATCCTCGCCCGGCTCCAGCCGCGCAAGATCGTCATTGTCTCGACCGCCCCGCAGATCCGCTATCCCGACTGCTACGGCATCGACATGTCCGAGCTGGGCAAGTTCATCGCCTTCGAGGCGGCGGTGGACCTGTTGCAGGAACGCGGCCAGGGCGACCTGCTGCAGGAGGTTTACGCGCTCTGCCGCGAGGAGGTGGCGAAGGGCGGGACCACCAACCAGGTGCGAAAGCTCTACGAGCCGTTCACCCCGGAGGAAATCTCGGCCCGGATCGCGCAGCGCGTGCGACCGAAGGGCGCGGACTGGAACGGCGAGGTGGAGATCATCTTCCAGAAGATCGGGAGCCTTCACGCCGCCGTGCCAAACCACACCGGCGACTGGTATTTCACCGGCCGCTATCCGACCCCCGGCGGCTACCGCGTCGTCAACCAGGCCTTTGTGAACTATTTCGAGAAGGCCGAGGGGCGGAGCTATTGAGGGATTTTCGATTTTGGACTCTCGATTTTGGATTACAGACCCAAAACCGCGCCCTTGTGAATCCGGATAAAAATCGAAAATCCAGAATCGAAAATCGAAAATTTCCATGTCCCTGAGCTACGAAAGTTCCGGCGTTCGCTACGACCAGCTCGATGCGTTCAAGCGCGCCTGCCAGCAGGCGGCGCGCACGACGGCCCCGCTGCTGCAGGACCACGGTTACACCGAGCCCGCGACCACCCGCGGCGAGAGCGCCTACCTGATCGAGGCGGCCGACCACTACCTCGCGCATGTCGAGGAGGGTCTCGGCACCAAGAACCTCGTGGCCGATGCGGTTTACGCGGCGACGGGCAAAAACTTTTACCGCGAGATCGCCATCGATACCGTGGCGACGATCGTGAACGACCTCGCCACCTGCGGCGCACTGCCGATCTCGGTGGCGATGCACGCGGCCGTGGGCGACTCCGGCTGGTTCGCCGACGCGCCGCGGATGCAGGCGCTCGTCGCGGGCTGGGCCGAGGGCTGCCGGCAGGCCGGCGCGGTGTGGGGCGGGGGCGAGACCCCGACGCTCAAGGGCATCGTCAATCCCGACACGATCGTGCTGGCGGGTTCCGCCATCGGCAAGATCGCCCCGAAGTCGCTGCGCATCACGGGCGACGTGCGCGACGGCGACCACATCATCTTCCTCGCCAGCTCCGGCGTGCAGACCAACGGCCTCTCGCTCTGCCGGCTCATTGCGGAAAAGCTGCCGCAGGGCTACCAGACGCCCATCGGCCACGGCGACCCGCGCACCTACGGCGAGGCGCTGCTCGCGCCGTCGGTCATCTACGTGAAGTTTGTCGCGGAGTGCCAGCGGCGCGGGCTGAAGCTCAACTATGTCGCGCACGTCACGGGTCACGGCTGGCGCAAACTGATGCGCTTGGAGGAGCCCTTCGTTTACGAGATCACCGCGCCGCGCGCGCCGCTGCCCTTGTTTAAGTTTCTGCAGGAGGCGGGGCCGATCTCGGAGCGCGAGATGTATGCGACCTTCAATCAGGGCGTGGGCTTCGCCGCCTACGTGGATCCGTCCGTCAGCGCCGCCGTGCTCGCCGCCGCCCAGGCCGCCGGCTACGCCGCGTGGCTCGCCGGCCGCGTGAAGAAGGAGGGCACCCGCAAGGCCGTGGTCGTGCCGTCGCTCAACCTCACCTTCGGCGGCGACACCCTGCAGGTGCGCTGACCGGGTGCGACGTTGACGCGGCCGGCTTTGTCGCCCAACGCTGCCAGCCCGATGCGCCCCGTTGTCCAGATTTCCCTCGACCTGACCGACATCCGGGAGGCGCTGGCCACCGCCGAACTCGCATTGCGCGCCGGGGTGGACTGGCTGGAGGCGGGCACGCCGTTGCTTTTGGCCGAGGGTCTGCATGGGGTGCGGGCGCTACGGGAGCGGTTTTCCGGCGTGCCCATCGTGGCCGACCTCAAGACGATGGACGGCGGCTACCTGGAGGCCGAGATGATGGCGAAGGCCGGGGCGACCCATGTCGTCGTCATGGCCCGGGCGCACGAGGAGACGATCAAGTGTGTGGTCAAAGCCGGGCGCGATTGCGGCGTGAAGGTGATGGGCGACAACCTCGGCTGTCCCGACATGGTTGCGGGCGCGCGGCTGATCGAGGATCTGGGCTGCGATTTTGTGATCCACCACATCGGTTACGACGAGCGCCGTGGCATCGCGGCGAGCGGTCGCCGCATGCCGAGCCCGCTCGACCGGCTGCGCGAGGTCGTCCAAGCCGTGCGCGTGCCGGTGCAGGCCGTGGGTGGTCTTACGCTGGAGCAGGCCGTACGGACACCGGAATACGGCGCGCCCCTCGTGGTGATCGGCGCGCCGCTGGCGGTGGACGCCGATGCCTTCCGCACCGCCGACGGCAATCTGGAAGGCACCCTGCGGCTCATCTGCGAGCGCGTGCACGCCTACGGCGAGGTCGCCGTTGGCTGAAACCATTTCCCCATGAAAAGCCCCGCCGTTGTTAATTTTGCTCCTGAAGCCGGCAGCGTTGAGCTGCGCGAGTTTGCCCGACCCGAGCCGGGGCCGGAGGATGTCATCCTCGCGGTCGAGGCGGTCGGCGTCTGCGGCAGCGACCTGCACCAGTGGCACAGCACGCACAGTTGGCCGGTGAATTATCCCGTCGTGCTCGGGCATGAGTTCGGCGGCGTGATTGCGGCGACCGGGAGCGCGGTGAAGGCCTGGCGCGAGGGCGACCGCGTGGTCAGCGAGACGGCGGCGGTGATCAATCCCGACAGTCCGCTCAGCCGCGCGGGGCTCTATAATCTCGACCCGACCCGCAAGGGCTTCGGCTACGGCGTGGACGGGGCCATGACCCGGTTTGTCCGCGTGCCGGCCCGCTGCCTGCACCGCGTGCCGGCCGGTCTGGCGATGGAAATCGCCGCGCTCACCGAGCCTTGCTGCGTGGCCTACAATGCCGTGGTCAACAACGCGAAGATTCTGCCCGGCGACCGGGTGATCGTGCTCGGTCCGGGACCGATCGGCATCCTGTGCGCGGCCATGGCCCGGCTCGCCGGTGCGCAGGTGGCGCTGGTGGGCCTGGAGCGGGACAAGGCGCGGTTGGAAAAGGCGAAAGCCTACGGCTGCGAAGTGATCATCGGCGATGCGACCGCCTGGGCAAAAGAACGTGACGGGCTCGGCGCCGACGGCGTGATTGATGCCGCCGGCGCCTCGGCCGCGCTCAAGGTCGCGCTCGAACTCGTGCGGCCCAACGGCTGGATCAGCAAGGTGGGCTGGGGCCCGCAGCCGCTGAACTTCTCCCTCGATCCCTTGGTGCAGAAAAACATCACGCTGCAGGGCAGCTTTTCGCACAACTGGCCCGTGTGGGAGCGCGTGCTGGCGCTGCTCGGCTCGGGCCAGCTCGACGTGCGGCCGGTCCTCGGCGGCATCTGGGGGCTGGAGGCCTGGCACGAGGCGTTTGATAAAATGCACCGCGGCGAAATCGTGAAGGCCGTGCTAAAACCCGCCTGATCACCATGGCCGACCACAAGGCGACGATTGCCTGGCAGCGCAACGGCCCGGATTTTCTGAAAGGCCGCTACTCGCGCGAGCACACCTGGAGCTTTGACGGCGGCGTGACCGTGCCGGCTTCGCCGGCGCCCAGCGTCGTGCCGGTGCCGTGGTCGAACCCGGCCAATGTCGATCCCGAGGAGGCGTTTGTCGCCGCGGTGGCGAGCTGCCACATGCTGACGTTTCTTTTCCTCGCGGCGCGCGCGGGGTATGAGGTGGAGAGCTACCGCGACGAGGCCGTGGGCATCATGACCAAAAACGAGCGCGGCGTGCCGTGGGTCAGCCTCATCACGCTGCGGCCGGTGATTGCCTATGGTGGCGAAAAACGTCCGGATGCAGCGGCCATGGAAGACCTGCATCACCGGGCGCACGAGCAGTGTTTCATCGCCAATTCGGTCAAGACCGAGGTTAAGGTCGAGGCGGTTTGATCTGATTTTTTAAACCACGAATGGACACCAATGCACGCGAATGGAAATCTCGGCAAGACGGCCTTCATTCAGATTCGCAGCCGGCGGCAAAGCCGATGATTTCTGAGACGGTTTTTATTATTCGTGTGAATTCGTGTCCATTCGTGGTTCCTCTCCTTCCATGCGTCTGAAAGACAAAGTCATCATCGTCACCGGCGGCACGAGCGGCATCGGCCGGGCCATCGCGGAGCGCTGCGTTGCCGAGGGCGCGCGGGTGCTCGTCCACGGCCTTGACCGCGCGGAAGGAGAAGCGCTGGTGGCGAAGCTGGGTGTGGCGGCGGCACTCCAGATCGACGACTTGGTGGACCCGGCGGCGCCGGCACGCATCGTGGCGGCGGCGGTGGCGGCCTTCGGCAAGGTCACCGGCCTTGTGAACAACGCCGCCATCGTGCCGCGCGAGACGCTGCACACCATCACGCCGGAGAAATTCGAGCGCACCATGGCCATCAATGTGCGCGCGCCGCTGTTCCTCATCCAGGCGGCGTTTCCCCACCTGCAGGCGCAGCAGGGCAGCGTGCTCAACATCGGCTCGATCAACGCGCTCAGCGGCGAGGCGACCTTTATCGATTACAGCATCTCGAAGGGCGCCCTGCAGACGCTCTCCCGCAACCTCGCCAACGCCCACGGCACCGACCGCGTGCGTTTCACCCATTTCAATGTCGGCTGGGTGCTGACCGCGCGCGAGCAGGCGGCGCAGGTGGCGCAGGGACTCCCGGCGGACTGGGCGGAAAATCTTCCGCCGCTCTACGCGCCCTCGGGCCGGCTGATCCAACCGGAGGAGATCGCCGCCGCCGCGGTTTATTGGCTGGGCGACGAATCGGGGCCGATCACCGGCACGGTGCTCGAGCTGGAACAATTTTCCGTCTATGGCCGCAACCCGGTGAAAACCAAGGAGTGAGTTTCTAACCACAGATAAGCACAGATGATCACAGATATAGAATCCAATGAGGGCGCATGCTTTGGATCACCGGGCTTAATCTGTGTGTATCTGTGTCCATCTGTGGTTAATCTGGATTGATTGGTATGCCGAAGCTCGCCGCGTTCCCCAAGGCCTTTATGCAGCAGCTCTGCAAGGACGGCTCGATGACCCTGCAGCAATGGGTGGATCTCGCCGCGCCGCTCGGTCTCGACGGACTCGAATACTACAGCGGCATGCTGGAGCTGGCGGACCCGACGAGGTGGCCGATGGCGCGCCGGCAGGTCGAAGCCGCGGGGATGGTGATACCGATGCTCTGCTGCTCGCCGGATTTCTCCCAGCTCGATCCGGAACTGCGCCGGATTGAAATCGAAAAGGAAAAAACCTGGATCCGGATGGCGGCTACGCTCGGCGCGAAATATTGCCGGGTGCTTTCCGGGCAGCGCCGACCGGAGCTGACCGTGGCGCAGGGACTCGACCTTGTGGTGGCCAACATTGAGGCCTGTCTGCCGGAGGCGGAAAAATGCGGCGTCACGCTCATTCTGGAAAATCATTACAAGGACGATTTCTGGGAGTATCCGGAGTTTGCCCAGAAAATGGACGTGTTCTGCGCGCTGGTGGACCGGCTGCACCATCCGCACTTCGGCGTGAACTACGACCCGAGCAACGCCTTCCTGGCCGGCGACGATCCGCTGGAGCTGCTGGCGCGCGTGAAGCACCGCGTGGTGACGATGCACGCGAGCGACCGTTACCTGCTCAGCGGCACGCTGGAGGATTTGCGCAAGGAAGAGGGCGGGGCGCTCGGCTACGCGAAACGGCTCGCGCACGGTGAAATCGGCAAGGGGCTCAACGACTACGACGCGATCTTCGGCACGCTCAAGGCCGCGGGCTTCGACAACTGGATCAGCATCGAGGACGGCGTGAACGGCATGGAGCAGCTCGCCGCGAGCGTGCGCTTCGTGCGCGGCAAGATTTCGCAATACTGGCCGGCTGGAAGGTAGACGCTGTTATCCTTTGAGCAGTTAAAACTGTGATCGTCGCTCTGAGGCGCGGTAGCGCCGGTAGGGGCCGATCTCCGAGCGGCCCGCCCGGAGGTCGGGCCCTACCGTGCGGTCACTTCTTTGGGTAAAGCCAAATAGGGCGACGAGTGCACGCGTCTCCGGGACATGAAAGTGTCGCGCAATGCGTGACACTGTTTTTTTGCGAAAATCGCTCTCGGCGAGGCCGGGTTTGATTTTAGAGCCGAAGGCTCTGTCGCATCCGGTCGAGCTGCCGCAGTGTGGCCTCGGGCAGGTGGCCTTCCTGATAAATGCCGACGTTGAGCGTGACGCCACCGCCGACGGCGAGGCATTGCCGGACAAAGGAGAAAAGGTCGGCGTCGGAATACTTGGGGCCGGGCATCGGACCGGTTGGCGGGTGGTTGTAACCCCAGGGGCAGTCGATGGGCAGCAGGCCGTGCCATTGGCAGCGTGTGCCGGTCACGAAGCGTTCCGTGGGCAGGACGTAGGTAACCGGGCCTTCGTCGGGATTGCCGCAGACGATGCGGTCGCCGTGCAACTGCCAGATCTCGCCGGAGAGGTAATCCTGCAACGGTGTGACGGGCTTTTCGAGGCCGCAGCAGTAGGAGCCGTCGTTGAAGGCGAGGGCGGCGTCGGGATTGCCGGCACGCGAGGCGTCGCCCCACCAGTCCCAGTGGCGCAGGGCCTGGCGAAAGGCCTTCCAGTTGTAACAGCCGTCATACCACCAGCCGTGGTGCAGACGGCCGAGACGCAGCGAGTATTCGCGGATAAAGGCGGTGTAGTGGCGCTCGAACTCATTCTGGTCGGCGGGATTCCACGCGAAGGCCACGTGCAGTTGCGTGGGCGCCTTGATCTCCGCCGGCAGATAGGGGATGAAACGTTTGCCGAGCCGGTGCAGGCCCTGCGCGATTTCCAGCACTAGGTCACGCTGCGAGCAGTGGCCCGGGCCGGCGAGGCGGTCGAGCACGGAGTTGGGGCTGGCGTAGAACCCGGTGTTCTGGCCGATGGTGAAGATCAGCCAGTCGGCGCCGGTGTCGGCAAACTGCTGGAGGAAACGCTCGACCTTGAAGGCGGAGACGGCGCGGTCGAAGTCTTCGATGTAAGGACCGTTTTCCCGGGCCGGGCCGGGCGGAATCCAGTGCACCATCAGGCCCCAATGACCTGACATCCAGGCGGCGCGATCGGGAGCTGATTCGGCGGGCATGATTGGGGGGAGGAGAAAACCGGCCGGAGCGATTGCCGCCAACCCAAATTCCGACGGCCCGAGAATTATCTCTCCTTTTGGCGGCATTCCGGCGAGACTGGGCGCATGGAGAAACGTCCCTTCAACGAACTCGGCTTGTCCGAGGATATTCTCAAAGCCGTCGGCAAGATGGGCTTTGAGGAGGCTTCGCCGATTCAGACGGCGGTCATCCCGACCATCATGCAGGGGCGCGATGTCGTCGGTCAGTCTTCGACCGGCTCGGGCAAGACCGTGGCCTTTGCCATCCCCGCGATCGAGGCGGTGGACCCGAAGGTGCGTGCGGTGCAGGTGCTGATCCTGTGCCCGACTCGCGAACTGGCGGTGCAGGTGGCGGAGGAGACCGGCAAGATCGCCTTTTTCAAGAAAGGCGTGATGGGCGTGCCCATCTACGGCGGCCAAAGCTACGAACGGCAGTTCCGCGCGCTCGCGGCGGGCGCCCAGGTGGTCATCGGCACGCCGGGCCGTGTGATGGACCACATGGAGCGCGGCACGCTGAAGCTCGACAAACTCAAGCTCGTGATCCTCGACGAGACCGACCGCATGCTCGACATGGGCTTCCGCGACGACATCGAGCACATCCTCAAGGCGGTGCCCGCCACGCGCCAACTGCTGTTTTTCTCGGCCACGATTCCCCGGGCGATCCAGGACCTGATCAACCGCTACTCGCAGGATCCGGCTTGGATCAAAATCGAGTCCGTCGCGAAAAATGCCCCGGCGGTGGAGCAGGTCTATTTCGAAGTGGACCGCCGCTCGAAGATCGAGGCGCTCACGCGGCTGATCGACGTGCACGATTTCCGCTACGGTATCATTTTTTGCAGCACCAAGATCATGGTGGACGACCTCGACGAGCACCTGCACTCGCGCGGCTACCAGACCGACCGGCTGCACGGCGACATCAGCCAGGCGCAGCGTGACCGGGTGATGGACAAGTTTCGCCGCCGGGGCTTCGAGTTTCTCGTGGCGACCGACGTGGCCGCGCGCGGGCTCGACGTGGACGACCTCGAGGTCGTGTTCAACTTCGACCTGCCCAACGACGCCGAGGATTACACGCACCGCATCGGCCGCACCGGTCGCGCCGGCAAGACCGGCCGGGCCTTCACCTTCGTCTCCGGCCAGGAGATCTACAAGCTGCAGAGCATGGTGCGCTGGGCGAAACTGAACATCAAACGCGGCACCATTCCCTCGTTGGACGAAGTCGAGGAAGCACGCACCAACGTGTTCTACGAAAAAATCCGCAGCACGCTCGACGCGAAGCAGTTCAAGCCACACGACCGGATGATCGACCGCCTGCTCGACCAGGGCTACGCGAGCACCGACATCTGCTCAGCGCTGATCCATCTCTTGCAAAGCAGCGCGGGTGGCCCCGTCGCCGCGGCCCCGGCCAAAGCCCCCGCTCCGGGTTGGACGAAGCCAACAAAGGCGTTCAAGCCGGCGCCCGCTTGGGCGGAACAGGCGATGGCGCCGAAGCGCGATGAAACCGGCCGAGGCGAGGCCGCGTCCGATTCGGCGCCGCGCAAGGTGAAATACGACCGGCCCGCCCGCACCGGGCGCGAGCCGGGCATGGCCACGGTGTTTCTCAATGTCGGCCGCAAGCAGCTCGTCACCCCGGCCGATGTCGTGGGGAAGATCGCCGGCGTCACCCGGCTGCCGGCTGAGGTGGTCGGCGCCATCGACATTCACCAGCGACACCTGCTTGTGGACGTAAAGGCCGAGCATGCGCCGCTGATCCTGAAGAAGCTGGCGGGCATCAAACTGAAGGGCGAGGCACTGGCCCCGGCGGTGGCGACCGAGGCGGACCGGGCGGCAGAGTGAGTTGGCCGCAAAAAAGCGCAAAAAATCCAAGGTGATGTCGTAGCTGTTTATCGCGCCTATAGGCGCACGGGAGACTTTCGTGGGAACCAGCGACACTTTTTGCGCTTCTTTGCGGCCAATATGCATTGAGCAATTGGGCGCCACGAGATCGTCACGCTCCGGTCCTTGACACGCAACCGCTTGCGCCGCTATTGCCATGCCCCCGTATGGAGTTCGCCCTCGACCAACCCGTGCTGGTTTTGAACCGCCTGTGGCAGGCGGTGAACATCATCGGCGCTCGGCGGGCTTTTGCGCTGCTGGCCCGCGGACATGCGCAGGTGGTTTACAACGATGCGGAGGACTTCCGCACCTTTTCGATGCTCGACTGGATGGATTTTTCAGCCAGCAACCCGCCGCTGGCCGAGGTCGAGGTTGTCCACACCCCCACGCGCACCATCCGGCTGCCGCGCGTGATACTGCTGACTTTCTTCGACAAGCTGCCGTGCAAGGAGCTGAAGCTCACGCGCAACAACGTCTTCGAGCGCGACAAGAACACCTGCCAGTATTGCGCGCGCGTCTTTCCGCGCGAGCAGCTCAACCTCGACCACGTCATCCCGCGCGACGCCGGCGGCAAGACCACGTGGGAGAACATCGTGTGCTCGTGCATCAAGTGCAATTCCCGCAAGGCCAACCGGCTGCCGCACGCCGCCAGCATGCGCCTCATCCGCAAGCCCGTGCGCCCGAAGTGGCGGCCGGTCATCTCGCTCGTGCTCGGCAACCAGCACCGCGAGATGTGGAAGGATTTCCTCGATCTCGCCTACTGGAACGTGGAGCTGGAGGAGTGAGGTGGGGCGCGGATTTTTGATTCTCGATTTCCGATTTTGGATTGGGGCGAAGGATTTTCCCGCTGATAGCGCGGATGGGCGCGGATGAAGGAGCCTGCTTGCAGGCGATGCAGCACATACGCGGCAGGCACGCGCTCCGAATCGCCTACCAGCAGGCTCCTAAAAAGGGTGCTGAGGTTGGCCGTCATTGCGACGCTTGATCCGATTGGAGCCGGATGAAGGTTGGCATTGCGGGGCGGCGTTTGCGGGCTAGGGTTGGCGCATGCTCACGACCCTTGTCATGACGATTATCGGGGCCGACCGCCCCGGACTGGTGCAGTTGGTGGCGGCGACCGTGGCCGACCACGGCGGCAACTGGCTGGAGAGCCGGATGTGTCATCTTGGTGGGCAATTTGCCGGCATCCTGCGCGTAGAGGTGTCAGCGGGAAAATCCGACGACCTCGTGCACGCCCTGCAGGAGCTCAAAGGCGCGGGTCTGCGCGTGATCCTGCACACCGAAAGTGGCGTGCCCGTGGCGCAGGCTGCGGCGAGTGCCACCCTCGACCTCGTGGGGCAGGACCGGCCCGGCATCCTGCGGGCGGTCAGCGCGGTGCTGGCGGCGCACGCGGTGAACGTGGAGGATCTCCGCTCGGAGCGCGTCAGCGCCCCGATGGGCGGCGGCACGCTGTTTCAGGCCACGGTGCGGGTGTCGGTGCCTTCCACGGTCAACCTCGGCGCGGTCCGGGCCGACTTGGAAAAAATCGCGTCCGACCTGATGGTGGACCTGAAGCTCAACGCACTGCCGGCGGATTGAGAATAGCCGCGTGAGCGTGTGTTTTAAGAGCGTCGGTTGAAGTGCTGGCGGCCGACGAGCCAGAGGGTGGCGGCGGCGATGAGGTCGAGCGCGGCGAGGCCGATGCGCGGGGGCCAGGGCAGCGGCACCGGCAGCACCAACAGCAGGACGGCACCGACGACAAGCGCGGTGCAGGTGAGCCAGAGGACGAATTTCTGACGGGCCAAGCGGCTGGTGCGGGGATCGGTCGGTTGCATGGAATGTGGAGTGCGCTGAAAGATAATCGGGCCCGGTCGGGATGGCAGTCAAATTTGCCGCGGAGACGCGGAGGCACGGAGTCAGGACGGATCACTCCGCGCCTCCGGGTCTCCGTGGCTGGTTATGTTTCCAAGCTGCCGAATGGGGGACAGGGCGAGAACGAGAAGGATTACGAGAACGAGAAAGAGAGCGATTGTTAGCGGGAGAAGGGGAGGGTGAGGCGCATCGTGGTGCCGGCGGGGTCGGTGGATACGAGGGTGATATCGCCGTGGTGGCTGAGCATGACGCGCTTGGCGATGGCGAGGCCGAGGCCGGTGCCGTCCTCGCGGCCGGAGAGGAAGGAGTCGAAGATGCGCGGCTGCAGCCCGGGGGCGATGCCGCCGCCGGTGTCCGTGAGGTCGAGGGTGGCGGCGGGGCCGGTGGTGCCGAGGGTGAGGGTGATGAGGCCGCCCTCGGGCATGGCCTGCATGGAGTTGAGCAGGAGGTTGAGGAGGACCTGCTGGAGCTGGCCCTTGTGGACCTCGACCATGACGGGTTGGGCCGGCGGCTCGAAGCGGCACTGCACCTTGGCCTGCGCGAGCTTGGGGCGGAGGAGGACGAGCGTGTCCTGCACGAGGTCGGCCAGGGCCCAGCGCGAATGCAGGCTGCCGGTGGTCTTGCCGAACTGGAGGACGCGGGTGACGATGCTCTCGAGCTGGTCGAGCTTTTCCCCGATGACGCGCATGTCGGTGCGGCGGGGGTCGCCGTCGGCAAAGTCCAGCCCGAGGCCGCCGTGGAGGAGCTTGAGCACGGTGAGCGGGTTGCGGATCTCGTGGGCGATCTCGGCGGCGAGCAGGCCGAGGGTGGTGAGGCGTTCGTTTTTGCGCAGCGTCTCCTCGCTTTGGAAGGCGCGGGCGTAGAGCCGGGCGTTCTGGAGGGCGACGGCCCCGAGACTGGCGAGGCCGGCGCAGAGGCGCTTGGCATCGTTGTCGAAACGGCGGATGCGGTCGCCGAAGACGGCCAGCGCGCCGAGCACCTCCTGTTCGTAGATCAGCGGGGTGACGAGGACGGAGCGCAGGCCGGGCTCGGCGGGGATGTCCGCGAGTCCGTTGAACTCGGCGGACTGCACGTCGGCAAACTCCGCCTGGCGGCGGGTATTGACGGTGACGCCGGTGAGACAGGCGCTAACCGGCAGGTCGCCGGCCGGCAGCGGGATGATGCTGCCCGCGGCGAGGGAGACGCAGCGCATCGTCTCCCGGCCGGGATCGTGGAGGTAGAGCGCCGCCGCGCGGCTGCCGAGCATCTGCCGGGCGTCACGGGTGAGGGCGTCGAAAAGCTCCTGCGGCTCCAGCTTGGCGACGAGCGACTGGCCGGTGGTGATAAGCGTCTCGAGCTGGCGGGCTTTGCCCTGGAGCTGTTCCCAGTGCCAAAGCCGGCGAAGAGCGCGGGCGGCTTCATCGGTAAGCCGAACGAGCAGATCGAGGTCTTCCGGCACGAACCCGGCGGCGGGGTGCAGGCGGTCGAGCACGATGACGCCGAGCACCTGTTCATCCGCGAGTAGCGGCACGGCCATCTGGCTGCGGACATCCGGCCGCACTGCCCTGTAGCGGAGGTCACTGCCGGCGTCGGCGGCCAGCAGGGGCTGGGCGTGAAGGGCGACCCAGCCGGGCAAGCCTTGGCCGAGATCGAAGGCGAGGCGGTTGTCGTCGGCGGGCAGGTTGTGGTGGACCTCCAATTCCAAGCGGCTGGTGTCGGGATTGAGGAGCAAGAGTCCGCCGCTCTGGGCGCGCAGGGTCTGCCGGATCACCTCGAAGGCGGTATGCGCGGCGGACCCGGCGTCGTGGGCGCGCCCGGCGAGGCTGGCGAGGGTGTAGAGCGCCGTCGAAACCGGATCGGGAGTGGGCGAGGCCGGATCGGGGATCGCGGATACCGGATAGCCGGGATTCTGTGCGGGATTATTGGCCACGACGGGCAGTTTTGATGGATGCCGCGGCGATGGCCAGAAATTCCCCGAGATGGCATTCGAACTTAGCGGTCGGCCCGGGGGTCCGACCCTACGGGCGCGGCCGCGCCAAAGTGCAGGAATGCCGGATCGCCGGTGGAACCGCTTGGCTCAGACCGCAGCGGTTTCGGCCGGCTTGATGATCTCGAGCAAGGTGTCGCGCAGGGCGTGGAGGCGGGTGGAGGCGGCGGGACGGGCGGGGTCGGAGCTCTCGATGTAAAAGGTGTCGATGGCGACGCCGCGCTCCGTGCCGATGCGGGCGAAAGTGATGTCGAAGCCTTGGTCGGAGATGGTTTTGGCGAGCCGGTAGAGCAGGCCGATCTGGTCGCGGGCCTGAATCTCCACGATGGTGCGCTCCATGGAAAGCTCGTGGTAAACCTCCACGGTGGGGGGGATGGAGGCGTGGGGACCGTCGTGGCCGTTGGTGGTGAAGCGGCTGGCGGTCTTTTTGGCCTGCGCGAGGATCTCGGGGTAGAGGTCGCGGTTGCTGACGAGGGCGTTCTCGATGGTCTTGGCGAAGGTTTCCTGGGCGGCGGCGCTCTGCACGACGCCGCGGCCGGGTTCGACGACGTAGAAGGTGTCGATGGCGATGTGGTCGGTGCGGGAGATGACCTTGGCGCTGAGGATGGAGAGGCCGGCCACGCTGAAGGCCCCGGCGAGCTTGTAGAACAGGCCGGCCCGGTCCCAGGTGACGACGTTCACGATGGTGAGGGAGCGGTTGAGGTCATCCTGCCAGTCGATCACCGGGCGGAGGGAGCCGACGGAGTCCGCGCCGGAGATGGACTTGAGGAGCCGGTTGACCATCGAGATGTGCAGGGCAATCTCGTCGGTGTCGGCGTAAACGAAATAGCGCTCCGGCAGCAGGCCGAAGTGGGCGATGATTTCGTCGCTGCTGATGCCGGGGATCTTCCGGGCGATGAGTTCCTGTTGGGTCATGAGCTTGCGTTCCTGATAGTTGGCGTGAATGGCGTCGCCAAGATTCAAACGTTCGAGCGTGGTGAGATAAAGGGTGGTGTGGAGGGTGTCCTTGTAGCCGTTCCAGAGGCTGGCGGCGGTGCCCCGCGCATCGCAGAAGGTGTGGACGTAAAGGTAGTGAAGCTGTTCGGCATCCTCGACGATCTCGGCAAAAGCGGCGGCGGTCTGGGGGTCATCAACATCCCGCTTCTGCCAGAATCGTGCCATGATGAGATGATTTTTTATGACGAAGGAAACCACCTTTCGCATCCGGTCGGGCACGGCCAGCCGGTCCATGATGGGGCCGGCGATACGCACGCCGCTTTCGGCGTGCCCCATGATGCCCTCGGCCTTGCCGATGTCGTGCAGCAGGAGGATGAGGTAAAGCAGGTCGGGATCGGTGGTTTCGTGGAGCGCCTCCCGGTATTTGAGGGTGCCGGGCCCGGCCTGGGTGAAGACCTCGTCGAGCTCCCGGATGGTGTTAAGCACATGCACATCGGCCGTGTAGCGGTGATAATACTCGTGCTGCACCATGCAGGTGAGGTGGTCGAACTCCGGGATGAAGCGTCCGAGCACGCCGAGCTCGTGCATCAGCCGGAGGGTGGGGAAAACCGCGCCGGGCTGGGAAAGGATGGCGCGAAAGCTGGCGTTGGCGTCGGGCGAATTCACGACCTCGGGGGTGATGAGGCCGACCTGCCCGCGGATAAGCTCGGCGAGGTGGAAATCCGGCGTGCAGTCCAGTTGCTGGCAGTGGCGGAAGACGCGGATGAGGCGCGCGGGGTTTTCGGCAAAGACCTGCGGCTTCTCGGCGGCGAGCTCCCGGCCGCGCAGGATGAAGCCATCGAGCCGCTTGGTGCGCTGGTAACGTTGGGCGCGCAGGACCTCGCGGAAGGAGATTTTCCCGGTGTCGTCCTGCTCGAGGGAGAGCGCCAGCCGGTTTTCGACGAGGCGGGAAACGCGGTAGATCGTCCGGGCGGCGCGGTAGTAGTCCGCCATGAAGCGCTCGACCCGCTCCAGCTCCACGGGCTGGAGGTAGCCGAGGTTGCCGGCCATGCGGGTCTGGTTTTCGAGGTCGAGCAGGTCGGTGGGGTGGCGGACGAGGAAATGCAGCTCGTTGCGGATGCGCAGGAGAAAATCGTAGGCCTCGTGGAAGGCGGCGATCTCGGTGGGGGCGAGGTAGTTCTGGTCGGCCAGCTCGTCCATGGTGGTGATGCCGAGCTTCACCCGCGCCATCCACAGGGTGTTCTGGTAGTCGCGCAGGCCGCCGACGCCGTTCTTGATGTCGGGCTCCTGTAGGAAGACCGTGTCACCATACTTGATGCGGCGCTGGTTCTGGTCTTCCAGCCGCGAGGCGATGTAGCCCTTGGGGTTTTCCGCGGTGAAGTAGCTGCGGTAGGCGGAGGCGAAGGTCTCGTAGAGCGAGGCGGAGCCGGCGATGAGGCGGGACTCGAGGAGCGCGGTCTTCGTCTGGATGTCCTTGCGGGCCTCGATGAAGACCTCGTCCACGTTGCGCGTGGAGTGGCCGACCTTCAGGTCGCAATCCCAGAGCGGGTAGAGGATCTCGTTGGAGAGGTGCTCCTGCAGGGGCTTGACCACGGCGGGCTTGGTCTTGGCCGGAAAGAGGAACATCACGTCCACATCGCTCAAGGGGCTGAGTTCGCCGCGGCCGTAGCCGCCGAGCGCGACGAGGGCAACCGGGGCGGGCAGGGCCTGACCGGGTTGCTGGTAGGAGGCGAGGGCGTTGGCGAAGAGCGCGCGGAGCAGCTCGTCGATAACGGCGGAGCGGGCGCGGGCGACTTCCAGACCGGAAGCCCCGGCCTGGTGCCGCCGACGGATTTCCTCGTCGGCCGTGCGCAGAAAGTCCTTGCAGGCCGCGAGCCGTTGGGCGGCGGGGGTGGCGGCAGGGAGAGCCAGCTTGGGCAGAACGACGGGAGTCGGCGTGGACATGAAGAACGGCGAGTGAAATCAATTTGGAGGAGGGCGCGAGGGGATTTAACCACTTGCCTAGCGGTGGGCTGCGGGGTTTTCTCGGCGGTTCAACCATCCGCACCGCCCATGGCCGAGATCACCAAGAGTTACGAACCGCAGGACGTCGAAAAGAAGTGGTATGCCGCCTGGCAGGCCGCCGGGGTGTTTGCGGGCCGGGTCCAGCCGGGCAAGCCGGCCTATTCCGTGGTCATCCCGCCGCCGAATGTCACGGGCGTCCTCACGATGGGCCATGTGCTCAACAACACCATCCAGGACATCCTTATCCGCCGGGCGCGGCTGGAGGGGAAGGAGGCCATGTGGCTGCCGGGCACCGATCATGCCGGCATCGCGACGCAGACGGTGGTGGAGCGCGAGCTGCGCAAGCAGAAGCAGCACCGCCGCGACCTCGGCCGCGAGAAGTTCCTCGAAAAGGTCTGGGCCTGGCGCGAGGAGAAGGGCGGCATCATCCTGAAGCAGTTGCAGGCGCTCGGCGCTTCCTGCGATTGGGATCGCACGCAGTTCACGATGGATCCGGCCTACTCGCAGGCCGTGCTGGGCGTGTTCGTCGATCTGTTCCGGAAGGGCCACATCTACCGCGGCAAGCGCATGGTCAACTGGTGCCCGGTGTCGCTCACCGCGCTCTCCGACGAGGAAGTGATCATGAAGCCCGCGAAGGGTTTCCTCTATCAGGTGCGCTACGAACTCGTGGACCAGCCGGGCAAGTTCATCGAGGTGAAGACCACCCGGCCCGAGACGATCCCGGGCGACGTGGCCATCGCGGTGCACCCGGACGATCCGCGCTACGCCGCGCTCATCGGGAAAAAAGTGCGCCGGCCCATCGGCCCGGCGGCGGAGATTCCGATCGTGGCGGACAGCGCCGTGGACAAGGAATTCGGCTCCGGTGCGCTCAAGATCACGCCCGCGCACGACAAGGTGGATTTCGACATCGGCCTGCGGCACAAGCTGCCGGTCGTGGATGTGCTCAACGCCGACGGCACGCTCAACGAGCTGGCCGGCCCCTCGCTCGCGGGCCTGGACCGTTTTGCCGGCCGGAAGCAGGCCGCCGAGCTGCTCAAGGAGGCCGGCGCACTGGTGAAGGAGGAGCCCTACGAGAACAACGTGGGCTACTCCGAGCGTGCCGATGTGCCGATCGAGCCGCGCCTCACCTGGCAGTGGTGGCTGAAATATCCGCGCGTCGAGGAGGCCAAGGCCGCGGTGCGCGACGGGCACATCAAGTTTCACCCCGAGCGCTGGTCCAAAGTTTACCTGCACTGGCTCGAAAATATCCAGGACTGGTGCATCAGCCGTCAGCTTTGGTGGGGGCATCGCATCCCGGTGTGGTATGCCAAGGGCCTCGACAAGGAGCAGCTCACTGAGGCCGAGCTCGCGGACCCGAAGAAGGTCCACGTCTCGCTCGAGGGCCCGGCCGACAAGGAAAACTGGGTGCAGGAGGACGACGTGCTCGACACCTGGGCCTCGTCGTGGCTCTGGCCATTTGCGACGCTCGGCTGGCCGGACAAGGATGCGATGGCGAAGGCCGGTTACGACCACTTCTATCCGACCAGCACGCTCGTGACCGGGCCGGACATCATCTTCTTCTGGGTCGCGCGCATGATCATGGCCGGCCTCGAATACACGAACCCCGGCCAGCCGCTGGCGAAGCGGATCCCGTTCCGGGACGTGTATTTCACCGGCATCATCCGCGACGCGCAGGGCCGCAAGATGTCTAAGTCGCTCGGCAACTCGCCCGACCCGCTCGACCTCATCGCCAAATACGGCGCCGACGGTTTGCGCTTCGGCATCGTGTCCATCGCTCCGCAGGGCCAGGACATCCGCTTCCAGGAAGACCGCATCGAGAGCGGCAAGAATTTCTGCAACAAGCTCTGGAACGCGTGCCGCTTCCGGCAGATGAGCGGCGGGATGGCGGACAACTCTTCGCTCTCGGCGATCCTGTCCCGGCTCAAGGCGGCGAATTTCGATGCCGACGACCATGCCATCCTCGACCGCATGCTCGGCGTCACCCGCGAGGTGGACCGCAATTTCGCGCAGTTCGAGTTCAGCGCGGCGGTGCAGGCGCTCTACGGGTTTTTCTGGAATGATTTCTGCGACTGGTATGTGGAGGTCTCGAAGACGAAGCTGCAGTCGCCCGGGCTGAAGGAGAACTGCCTCGCCATTCAGGACCTCGTGCTGCGGCAGACGCTGCTGATGTTGCACCCGTTCATCCCCTTCATCACGGAGGAGCTCTGGCACCTGCTGGGCTATGCGACCGAGGGCACGTTCATCGAGCAGGCGCAGCATGACGACGCCTCGTTTGTGGCCAATTCCGCCGTGCTGCACGGCCTCGTCATCAACCAGAACTCCGCGGCCGAGGTCGAGCGCGTCAAGCAGACCGTCTCACTGCTCCGCGCGCTGAAGGCCGACAACGGCGAGGCGGCGAAAAAAGACAGCGAGTTCGTCGTCGAGGCGGCGGACCGCCAGTGGGCCGACATCGAGGCGAACCTGGCCAAGCTCCAGCGCATGGTCGGGGCCGCGTCGATCACCCGCGGCCCGCTTTCGCCCAACGCCCCGGCGGTCGTCACCGGGCTCGGCACGTGGAACCTGATCCGCCAGCTCCAGGGCGGCGACCCGGCGGCCGAGCGGTCGCGGCTCAGCAAGGAACGCGACGCGCTGGCCAAGCACATCGCGGGCACGGAGGCCCGTCTGGGCAACGAGGCCTTCGTCAGCAAAGCGCCGCCGGCCGTGCTGGCGGGCGCGCGCAAGCAACTGGCCGACCTCCAGGCCAAACATGCGGAGGTCGAGCGCTTGCTCCGGGCCTTGGGTTGAGTTTACTGGGGGCATGTCCCATCCGCCACGCATCCTCGCCTTCGCCGGCAGCGCCCGGCGCGAATCCCTCAACCGCAAACTGCTCGCCGTCGCCGTGGCGGAAACCCGGGCGGCCGGCGCTGAGGTGACGCTGCTGGATTTGAACGAATACGCCCTGCCGCTCTACCACGGCGACGAGGAGGAGGCGCAGGGACTGCCCGCCAACGCGGTGAAACTGATTGAGCTGGTGAGCTCGCATCACGGCCTGCTGATCGCCTCGCCGGAATACAACTCATTCATCACCCCGCTGCTGAAGAATACCATCGATTGGATCACGCGTGCCGATGAAAACCCGCTGGCCGGCAAGGTGGCGGCAGTGGTTTCGGCCTCGCCCGGCGCATTCGGCGGCGTGCGTTCGCTGCAGCACGCCCGGCACCTGCTGCTGCACCTCGGCTGCCACATCGTGCCGGCGCAGTGCATGCTGCCCAAGGCGCACGAGGCGTTTGCCGCGGACGGCCAGTTGCAGGATGCGCGTTCCGTTAAAAGCGTCCGCACTTTGGCGCAGCAGCTCGTGCAGACCGCGGCGCGGCTGGCCTGAATTTTCAGGACTTGTCGGCCGGTCTGCGCCGCGTCTCCATGATGGGAATGAAAAAAGCGCTGATCACCGGCATCACCGGGCAGGATGGCTCCTATTTGGCCGAGCTGCTCTTGCACAAAGGCTACGAGGTGCACGGCGTCATCCGCCGGGCCTCGACCTTCAACACCAGCCGGATTGATCACCTCTACCGCGACCCCCACGTGAACGGCGTGCGGCTGTTTCTGCATTACGGCGATCTGGCGGATTCGGTGCAGATGGTGAAGCTGCTCTACGAGCTGCAGCCGGATGAGATCTACAACCTCGGCGCCCAGTCCCACGTGCGGGTATCGTTCGACATCCCCGAATACACCGGCGATGTGGACGGCCTCGGCGCGCAACGCATCCTGGAGGCGATCCGCGAGGCGGGGCTGGTGAAGAAAGTGCGCTACTACCAGGCCTCGTCGTCGGAGATGTTCGGCAAGGTGCAGGAAGTGCCGCAGACGGAGACCACGCCGTTCTGGCCGCGTTCGCCTTATGGGTGCGCCAAGGTTTATGCCCACTGGCTCACGGTGAACTACCGCGAGAGCTACAATCTCCACGCTTCCAACGGCATTTTGTTCAACCACGAGAGCCCACGGCGCGGCGAAACGTTCGTGACCCGCAAGATCACCCGCGCCGCCACGCGCATCAAGATGGGGCTGCAGGACGCCCTCTACATGGGCAACCTCGACGCCAAGCGCGACTGGGGCTACGCCAAGGAATACGTCGAGATGATGTGGGTGATGCTCCAGCAGGAGAAACCCGACGACTACGTCGTGGCGACCAACGAGACGCATTCCGTGAAGGAGTTCATCGAGGAAACCTTCGGCCTGCTCGGGCTCGACTGGCAGAAACACGTCAAATACGACGCCCGCTACGAGCGCCCCGCCGAGGTGGACCTGCTGATCGGCGACCCCGCCAAGGCCAAGCGCCAGCTCGGCTGGGAGCCGAAGGTGAAGTTCAAGGAACTCGTGAAGATCATGACCGAGGCCGACCTCGACCTCGCCAAGCGCGAGGCGCAGATCGCCGGGTTGCCGCAACCGTCCCGCACGCCGTTCGCATGAAACTCTTCATCGCCGGACACAACGGCATGGTGGGCGGCGCACTCGTGCGCCGCTTCGTGGGCGAGCCGGAGGTGCAACTCGTGCTGCGCACCCGCCGGGAGCTCGACCTCATTGACCAAGCGGCGGTGGCCGCCTTTTACGCCGCGGCCCAACCCGATGCCGTCATCGTCGCCGCCGCGAAGGTCGGCGGTATCCATGCGAACAACACCTACCCGGCGGATTTCCTTTACGACAACCTCGCCATCGCCGCGAACTGCATCCACGGCGCTTTCCAGGCCGGCGTGAAGCGCGTGCTCTTCCTTGGCAGCTCCTGCATCTACCCGAAGCATGCGCCGCAGCCGATGCCGGAGGATTGCCTGCTCACCGGCCCCCTGGAGCCGACCAACGAGGCTTACGCGATCGCGAAGATCGCCGGACTCAAGCTCTGCCAGTATTACCGCAAGCAGCACGGCGTGCTCTTCCACTCGGGCATGCCGACCAACCTTTACGGCCCTGGCGACAACTACCATCCGCAGAACTCGCACGTGTTGCCGGCGCTGATCCGCCGTTTCCACGAGGCGAAGGAGGTCGGCTCGCCGGAAGTCGCGGCCTGGGGCACGGGATCGCCGAAACGCGAGTTTCTGCACGTGGACGATCTTGCCGATGCCTGCGCCTTCCTGCTCCGGTTGGAAAACCCGCCCGACTGGATCAACATCGGCACCGGCCAGGATGTCACGATCAAGGAACTCACCGAGCTGGTGGCGGAGGTGACCGGCTACTCGGGCAAGATTACCTGGGATGCGACCAAGCCCGATGGCACGCCGCGCAAGCTCATGGATGTTTCCCGGCTCACCGCGCTCGGCTGGAAGGCGAAGACCGCCCTGCGCGACGGCGTGCGCCTGACCTACGCCAGCTACCTCGCCGAGAAGGCCGCCGGCACGCTGCGGAGCTGATTCACCGCGACCAGCGTCGGCGCGCCTGCCACCCGATGATGATCAACCCGACTCCCAGCAGGGCCCAGGTTGACGGTTCTGGCACGGCGGCGATACCCTCCAGCAGGTTGGGATAATAGATGTTATTGATATTGGCGTTCAGGGTCGCCGTGCCTGAGCCGTCCAAATAATAATCCAAGGGAATGGTGGAGTAAAACACGATGCCGCTACCGAAGGTGTAGGCGAAGCCGGCGGCCTTGGTGTGATCGCTGCCGACTGTGTAAAGCACGGTGGTGCCGGCCGGCAAGGTGGAGGAGAGCACGTAGCCGTGAGTGGAGGAGTTGCCGCCGTCCAAGCTGGTGTTGTCCAACATACCGTAGGGACCGTTGGTCAACAGATTGGGCGCATTCAGAAAATCGATGTCTTCATCGTTATCAAAATCGCGAAAAAATTGGGCGGCGCCGATGCCCGGCAGCAAGGTGTTGAGCGTGGCGGTGTAGTCCACGCCCACGTAGCGGTCATGAAAGAGCAGAATGCCGCCATTCTGCACGAAGGTCGCCAAGGCGCCGGCGCGGGCCATCAATTCGGAGCTGTAGGAGCTGTTGTCGGATTCGTTGATCACCAGCACCTGCACGGTGCTGAAATCAAACGTGGTGATGTCCGTGATATGGACGGGGGTGCCGCCGACCGTGGTGATGCCCGCCGCGGGTGCGGTTGACCCAGTGTAGTAGTCGGTGAAATAGCCCACTGATACCTGAGCCTGAACTTGGCAGGCCAAACCGAGCGCAAACAGCCAGAACCAAATCCGGCGTGGGGTTGATGGCAGCAAAGGGAACTGCGAGCGCATGAAGCACTTTTATCATTTTTGCTGGCTGTAACCAGCCCGAATTCAACACGAGCAGGCCTGTTTGGGCTTATCGTCGCGTAATCACATGAAAATCAAACCTATGGCCGTGATTTTTGTGCAAAACCCGCTTGCGCCGCCCGCCGCAGTTTGCGGCTATAGACCCTCATCATGATCGCTCCCGAGACCTTTGACCACATAGAGAACATCAAGAAGCGCGCCGGCCACTTGTGGAGGTTTCTTTGACTGCGAACAAAAGCAGCGTGAAATCGAGGCGATGGAGGCCCAGATGGGCGCGCCCGATTTCTGGAACAACAACGACCGCGCGCAAAAGCACATTACCAAGCTCAACGGCCTGAAACGGTCCGTGCTGCCGGTCGTGGCCTATCAGAAAAAACTGGAGGACGTGGCCGTGATGACCGAGCTCGTCGAGGCGGCGGATGGCGCCGAGCGCGAAACCTATGCCGCCGAACTCGATGCCACCGTGACCGCGCTGGTGGCCGAGCTCGACGAGCTGGAGATCGCCTCCTTCCTGACCGGGCAGTTTGACCGCAACAACGCCATCTTCTCCATCCAGGCGGGCGCCGGCGGCACCGAGTCGAACGACTGGGCCGACATCCTCTTCCGCATGTATAACCGCTGGGCGGAACGGCGCGGGTTCACCGTCGAGCTGCAGGATGTGCAGGCCGGTGACCAGGCCGGCATCAGCAAGGCGACGATCCTCATCAAGGGCGAAAACGCCTACGGCTACGCCAAGGCCGAGCGCGGCGTCCACCGCCTCGTGCGCATCAGCCCCTTCGACGCCAACAAGCGCCGTCACACCTCGTTCTGCGCCGTGGACGTGATCGCCGAAATCACCGACGAAATCAAAATCGACATTCCCGAGGATGAGATCCGCGTGGATGTTTACCGCTCGTCCGGCAAGGGCGGGCAGGGCGTCAACACGACCGACTCGGCCGTGCGCCTGACCCACATCCCTTCGAACATCGTCGTGGTCTGCCAGAACGAGCGCTCGCAGATCAAGAACAAGGCTTCTGCCATGAACGTGCTCAAGGCGCGGTTGCACGAAAAGAAGCTCGATGAGCAGCGCAGCGAAATGGAAAAATTCTACGGCGAGAAGGGCGAGATCGGCTGGGGCAGCCAGATACGCAGCTACGTGCTCCAGCCTTACCAGATGGTGAAGGACCTGCGCACCGGTTACTCCACCAGCGACACCCAGGGCGTGCTCGACGGCGATCTCGACCGCTTCATCAATGCCTGGCTGCGGGCCGGCTGCCCGCGGCATCGCAACAAGGACATCCAGATGGAGGACGAGTAGGAAAGGCTGAATGGCTGAAAACTGAAGGACTGAAACAAACCCGCACTGGCCATTTCAGTCATTCAGCCATTCAGTTTTTGTCCCCGCCATGCCCGATCTCACCCATGCCGCCATCCGCGCCGCCCTCGACGCCCAGCCGTTGTTCGAGGCGAAGACGTGGCAGCTTTCGCCCGCGGCCTGGCCGATCACCGGCGAGCAGGCGGCCGCGCTGGAGGCGATCGGGTCGGCCTGTTTGGATTTTCACGCCGCGCTGGAGACCCTCTACCTGCGCTCGGCCGCCGGGAAGAACCTGCTGCGCAACAAACCCCTGCTGGCCCCGTGGGTGGCGGAATACCTCGACCGCGGCAAACCGGCCGCGCTCATCGCCCACGCCCGCGATGCCCGCAACCGCGGCGTGCTTCCGCCGGTGCTCCGCCCGGACCTGCTGCTGACTAAAGACGGCTTTGCGCTGACCGAACTCGACTCGGTGCCCGGCGGCATCGGGCTCACGGCTTTTCTGAACCGGCTCTATGCCGCCAACGACGGCATCATCGGTGCGGCGGACGCGATGATCGTCAATTTCCACGCGGCCTTGGCCGCGCTCCGCCCCGGCGTGGCGAACCCCATGATCGCGCTCGTCGTGAGCGACGAGGCGGCGACCTACCGGCCTGAGATGCAGTGGCTCGCGCTGCAACTACAACTGCGCGGCAAACGGGTGTTCTGCGTGCGGCCGGAGGAAGTGTTTCCGTTGGAGAACTCCCTTTTCATCGATCACGACGGCAACCCCGAGAAGATCGACGTGATCTACCGCTTCTTTGAACTTTTCGACCTGCCCAACCTCTCGACCGCGGAGTATTTCTTTGAAGCGTGGGCGGCGGGCGAGGTGGCCATCGCGCCGCCGATGCGCCCGTTTCAGGAGGAGAAACTTTCCCTCGCGCTTTTCCATCACCACCTGCTGGCGGAGTTCTGGGCCGAGCACCTGCCGCGGCGCAGCCTTGAGCTGTTGAAGAAGCTCATCCCGCAATCGTGGGTGATGGACCCCGCGCCGCTGCCGCCCGGTGCCGTGCTCGACGGCCCCAAGGTCGGCGGGCGTTCGCTCAACGACTGGCGTGACCTCGCCGGTGCTTCGCAAAAGGAGCGCGACCTGATCATCAAGATCTCCGGCTTCCACGAGACGGCCTGGGGCGCGCGCAGCGTGGTGCTCGGCAGCGATTGTTCGCGGGAGGAATGGCAGGCCGGTCTGGAGCAGGCCCGGGAGCTCGCCGCCGCCAACCTGCATCTTTTGCAGGAATACCGGAAGCCGATGCGGGTGACGCACCCGTTGTATGAGCCGCCGAAGGACGGGCAGCCGGCCGCGGCGGTGGCCAAGGCGGGCCGCCTGCGTCTGTGTCCCTACTATTTTGTGGTGAACGGGAAAAGCCGGCTGTCCGGGGCCCTGGCGACCTTCTGTCCGCCGGACAAGAAGATCATCCACGGCATGCAGGATGCGGCCTTGCTCCCGACTAGGGTTTTCTCCTTAAACGAATCCCGTGCTTAACCCAGCGGCTTCCGACCAGTTTTTCCTCTCCAAGCGGCAAAGGACACTGCTGCTGGCCGCGTTGTTGGCGCTGGGCCCGGTCTGGCCCGTCTTGTCGGCGCAGCCGGCGGACGTGGCGACCGTGCGCAGCCGGGCTGATGCCGGAGATCCCGAGGCGCAAAACGCCCTGGCCAATCTTTACGTGAACGGGCAGGGCGTGCCGCAAAACGATGCCGAGGCCATCCGCCTTTACACGCTCGCCGCCGCCGCCGGCCACCCCGCGGCCAGCTTCAACCTCGGCATGCTGACCGAGATGGGGCGCGGCACCGCGCAGGATTCGCGCGCGGCTTTTCGTCATTACCTGAAGGCGGCCGAGGCGGGCTTCGCCCCGGCGCAGTTCAACGTCGGCAACATGTATGCCAACGGCGTGGGCGTGCCGCAGGATTATTTCGAGGCGGCGCTGTGGTTCCGGCAGGCCGCGGAAGCCGGCGTGCCCGAGGCGCAATACAACCTCGGGCTCGCCTACGAGATTGGTCGCGGCCTGGCGAAGGATGAGATGCTGGCCCAGCGCTGGTATCGGGCGGCGGCGGAGCAGAACTATGCCCGCGCGCGCTACAACCTTGCGCTCATGCTCGAGGAGGGACGGGGCTCCGCGATGGACGAGGCGATGGCCGCGCAGCTTTACCGCACGGCTGCGCTACAAGGCTTCGGTCCCGCCCAGAACAATTACGGCATCATGCTGGCCGAAGGCCGCGGCGGACTCGCCAGCAATTTCAAGGAAGCCTACGCTTGGCTCGCGCTGGCGGCGGAAAACGGTGTGACGGCGGTGGGGCGCGATCTCGTGGCGGCCCGGTTGCAGCCGGCTGAACTCGCCGAGGCCCGCGCCCGCCAGGAAGCGATCAAGGCGCAGATGGAAGGCCGGACGATCGCCCCCGCGGCAATCCCGGCACCCGGCAGTGAAGTTGCGACCCGGCAACTGGCGGAGCTCGGCGACCAACTGCGCAACGCCCAGGGCGAGATGGACCGGCTGCGGACGGAGAACACCCGGCTTGCGGGGACGGTGCAGGCGATCCAGTCCGAAAAAATCCAGTTGGAGCGAAAGCTCGCGCAGCTCGCGGCCGAAACCCGGCCGGCGGCCCCGGACCGCCGCGCCGAGGCAGAAATGGTCGCCTTGCAGGCGGCCAACCGGGACCTCACGGCCCGGCTGGCGGGATTGCAGCAGGAGCTGCGCCGGGTGCAGGAAACCACCGCGGAATTGCAGGCAGAGAACGGCCGCCTGAGTCGTGCCGCCGGGGATGGCGCGGCGTTGGCGCAACTGCGCACGCAAGTGGCCGAGCTGACCCGCGAAACCGAAAGCCTGAAGGCCGAGCGCACGAACCTCGTCGGACGCAACCAGGAGATCACGGCCGAGCTACAAAGCCTGGGCGCGGCCCGCTCCCGGCTGGAGGATGAAAACCGGCGGCTCACCGGTTTGGCGGCTTCGGCCCCGGCGAGCGGCGACGAACGCACGCAATTTCTCACCGCGGAAAACACCCGGCTCAACAACGAGGTCAAGCGCGCCACCGTCGAGCTGGCCAACCTTAACCGCCGCCTGCGTCTGGCGGAGGAGCGGGTTGCGGCCGGCGGTGCCACGACCGGCGGCGAAGATCCCCGGTTGGCCGCCCTGCAGCGGCAGCTCGACGAGGAACGGGCCACCGCCTCCCGCTTGGCGGACGAAAACCGCCGTCTGCAACAGGCGGCCCCGGGCCCGGACGCCCCGGCCTTGCAGGCCCTGCGCCAGGAGCTTTCGGCCACCACGGCGGACCTCGCCGCGCTGCGGGTCGAGCGCGTGCAACTTGAGCAAAGGCTGGCCGCCGCGAGCGGTGACGATTCCCGCCTGCGGGCCGAGCAGGAACGGTGGCAACGGGAATTGGCCGCGCTGGAACAGCAGCTTCACCAAGCCCGGCAGGAGCTGACGGCCGCGCAGCAGACGGCCGGAAACTCGACCGCCGAGCTGACCCAAACCAAGGACGCCCTGGCGCGCTCCGAACAGAATTTGGCGGCCGCGACCCGCGAGCTGCAAGCACGGCCGCAGGTGCGCGCCGAGGAGCGCGAGCAAGCGCAAGCCGAACGCAACCGCCTGCAATCCGAACTCGCGGAGGCCCAGGCCCAGATGGTTGCGGCCCGGCGCGAAACCGAGGAGTTGCGCGTGCAGCTCCAGGCGGCGCAGAGCGATGCGGCCGTGCAGTTGAACCGCCTGCGCAACCAGTTGGCTACGGCACAGCAGACGGTCACGGCGGTTGAGAGCACGAGCCGGGATCAAGCGGCGGATTTGGCGGCCTTCGCCGCCCGCGTGCAGGCGCTTCAGCAGGAAAACACCGCGCTGCGCGGCGACCGCGCCGGAGCGGAAGTAGCGGGTGTGCGCGTGCAGGCCTTGGAAAAAGCCTTGGGTGACGCGGAGCGAAAACTGACCGAGGCCACCCGCGAATTGCGCGCTCGCGCCGAAACGGGAGAATCCGAGAACGCAAAGCTGACCGCGGAGCTGGGCCGGATGCAGGGCGCGCTTGGCGACCAGCAGGCAGGCAACACAGCCTTGCGCCGGGAGGTTGAGAGTCTGCGCGGACAATTGCAGTCCGCCCAAGGCGGCGCGGAGTCCCAGCTCGGTCGGCTCCGGGAGCAATTGACCGCCGCACAACAGGCCTTGTTGGAAGCGGAGACGGCGGGCAAAGATCAGGCAGCTGGATTGACCGAACTTTCGAACCGTTACGAAATCCTGCAGCGCGAGCACGCGGCGCTGCGAACCGCCCGGGCGAGCAGCGAGGCCGCGGTCAACCGGTTGCAAGCCTTGGAGGCGGAACTGGCAGAGAGCCGGCGAGTGGGCGAGCGGTTGGGCGCCGATGTGACCCGGCTGACCGAGCAAAACCGGCAACTGGCGGCCAGCGCCGCAGCCCGGGCCGACGACGACACGGTGAGCAAGCTGACCGCGCAACTCGCCGCCGCGGCCCGCACGCTTGAAACGCGTGAGCAGGCTCTCGCCGGCATGCAGGCGCAGGTGAATTCCCTGGAACAGGATTTGGCGGTTTCCCGGCAGGAAGCCGCCGCGGCGCTCGCCGCGCAGGCGCTCGCGGCCCGGGCGTTGCCCGATGCTACCGCGATGCGGCTGGAGATGCAGTCGCTGCAGGACCGGGCCCGGCAGTTGGAGCTGCAATTGGCGGCCGACCAGAAGAGCGCCGCCCAGGAGATCGCCCAACTGGCCGAGCAACTGCAGCTTTCCCGCGAGGCCAACCGCGCGCTGGCGGACGCCAATCGCGCACTGCTCAGCAGCAAGTCTGCCGAGGATGCCATGTCTTCCGGCGAATTGGAGCAGTTGAACCGCCGGGTGCGCGATCTCACGGCCAATGCGGACCGGCTCACGCAGGAAAGGGACGCGTTGCGGGCGCAACTGGCCGCGGTGCAGCAAAACGCCGCCGAGCTCGGTCAGGCCGCGGAAGCAGCCCGGGCGCAGGCGGTCGCGGCCAGAAATGAAATGCAGGCCCTGCAAAGCCGGCTCACGGAAGTGGATCGCGCGGCCGAGCAGCAGGACGGAAGCGTGGCCGAGCTGACCGGGCTCAACGACCGCCTGACCCGCGAGAAGCAGGCGCTCGAAGTGCGGCTGCGGCAGCTTCAGCAGCAGGCGGAAACCGCGCAAAACGACGCGACGCAACTGCGCAGCCGGCTGGAGGCCAGCGAGCGGCTGGTCGAAATCCAGCGCGCCGGCGTGACCGATCTCACCGGCACAAACGAGCAGTTGGAGAACCAAGTGCGCACGCTGACCAGCCAACTGGCCGCCCTGCGGACGACCGCCGGCCGCGAAGCAGAATTGCAGGAGGCCAACACCCGGCTCACGCAGGAGAACGCCGCGGCGCAGCGCCAACGCGAGGAGTTGACGGCGCAACTGAGCACCCTCCGGGCGGAAAACAGCCGGCTGGCCCAGGCGGACCAGTGGCGCGCCGAAGCCGAGAGCCGGGCCGCCAGCCTCGCGGGCGTCACAAACCAACTGGCCGCCGCGCAGCGCGACATCGCGACCTTGCGGGCCGAGAACGTTAGGCTGGCGGAATCGGTGCAAACGGCCGAGCGCGACCGGCAGGCGCGCGTGGCCGCCTTGCAGCAGGAAAACGCCGCCATCAGCGCCCGGTTACGCCAAGCCCAGTCCACACTCGACCAGATCGCCGCAGCCGCCCGGCTGATCAATCCCTCGGCGGGTGCGCCGGGTGGTGTGCCTCCTGCGGTGCGTCCGGCGCAGCCTGAGACGCAGTCAGTCGCCGCGGCCCGCACTCACACGGTGATGGAGGGTGACTCTCTTTCCCGCATCAGCCTGCGCTACTACGGCACGCCAAACCGCTGGCAGGAGATTTACGATGCCAACCGCGAGGAGCTGGCCGGAGCCAATGTGCTGCGGCCGGGCCAGGTGTTGCGGCTGCCGTGACCGGGCGGTCAGGCGCTGCGCTGGCGGTCGGCGGTCAACGCCTGAAAGTGATGTTCCGCGACCATCCCTTCGAGGTCTTGGCGGGAGAGCACGCTTTGGAGGCCGGTCGCCTGGCCGTCGGCGGTGAGATAAATCCAACGCCCGGGGATGCCGGGTGACGGCTCCAGCCAAGCGATGTGACCCACGGGGACGGTTTGGTCGTTGACGAGCAGGTCAACGATGAGCCGGCCGGATGCGGGCAAGGCGGGGCCGCCGTCCCCGGCGGTCCGGAAACGGAGGACGCAACGAGCGTCGTTCATGCGGCGGCGTCTTTGCGGGCGGCCTTGGCTGCCTCGGTCGCAAGCTGGGCGAAAAAGGCGTCGCGCCGGTCGCGGGCGATCTTCACATCCTTCGTGCCGAGGGAGCGGCGAACGCGCTCCTTGGTGAAAGGTGTGGGATGCACAGTGTAGTGGAGGAACCACGTGCCGTGGTTGTTCCACAGGTGGTGGTTGAGGTTTTCGGCGCGGACGCGGATACCGGGGAGTTTGGTGATGGCGGACATGATGCGTGATATTTCGGGTTGGGAGTTATCGCGCAGCAGGGTTGAAAACAAAAAACCGATCTGAGGCATCAGATCGGTTTCGTCTTCGGGAGCGTTCTTGGTTCGCCCCCCTTGCGGGTGACGCACATCCGGGGTTTCCCCCGATCCACCGTGGCCGCTCCCGGCCCGGTTGGCGGAACCGGCGTTTTGAAGGCCGGCTCGTTCCTGATGCGGTGGCGAACGTGGGGCAACAGGCTGGGCTGTCCAGCATTTTTTTGGCAGAAAATAAAAAAAACCGGCCGTGGTGCGGCCGGTTGGTTAGCTAAAATATTGATGAGATTAACTTAGCGACACACCTTTGGCTTTGGCAGCACGGAGGAGGGCGTCGGCCATGTCGGTGGGGGTGGCGGCGACTTCGATGCCGCATTCCTGGAAGACGGCGATCTTCGCGGCGGCGGTGTCCTCGGCGCCGCCGACGATGGCGCCGGCGTGACCCATGCGGCGGCCGGCGGGGGCGGTGGCGCCGGCGATGAAGCCGGCCACGGGTTTCTTGCAGTTGGCCTTGATCCAGCGGGCGGCCTCGACCTCGGCGCTGCCGCCGATCTCGCCGATGAGGATGATGCCCTTCGTGTCGGGGTCCTCGTTGAAGAGTTTGATAACATCGAGGTGGCTGGTGCCGTTGACCGGGTCGCCGCCGATGCCGACGGACGTGGACTGGCCGAGGCCCTTGGAGGTGATTTGGAAAACCGCCTCGTAGGTGAGGGTGCCGGAGCGGGAGACGATGCCGACGTGACCCTTCTTGTGGATGTAGCCGGGGGCAATGCCGATGCGGCAGCCGCCCTTGGACCCTTCGCCGGTGCCGGGGGTGACGAGGCCGGGGCAGTTGGGCCCGATGAGGCGGGTCTTCTTGCCGGCGATGGCGCGCTTCACGCGAATCATGTCCTTGATCGGAATGCCCTCGGTGATGCAGACGGCGAGGTCGAGACCGGCGTCCACGCACTCAAGGATGGCATCGCCCGCGAAGGGCGGGGGGACGAAGATCACGGAGACGGTCGCGCCGGTGGCGGCGGCGGCCTCGTGGACGGAGTTGAAGATCGGCACCTTATGGCCGGCGTGCTCGAAGAACTGGCCGCCCTTGCCGGGGGTGACACCGGCAACGAGCTGCGTGCCGTAGTCGAGCGAGAGTTGGGCGTGCTTGGCGCCGAAGGCACCGGTGATGCCTTGGACGAGGATCTTGGTGTCGGCGGAGATGAGAATGGACATGGGATTTTCGATTTTGGATTTTCGATTTTCGAGTTCGCGTGTCCGGCTTAGGCGACGAGCTTGACGATTTTCTGGGCGGCGTCGGCCATGGTATCGCCGCTGACGAGGGCAAGGCCGGACTTGGCGAGGGTTTCCTTGCCCTTGGCGACGTTGTTGCCTTCGAGGCGGACGACGAGGGGGAGCTTGAGGCCGACTTCTTTTACGGCTTCAACAATACCCTCGGCGATGACGTTGCAGTCCATGATGCCGCCGAAGATGTTGACGAAGATGCCCTGCACGTTGGCGTCGCCGAGGATGATCTTGAAAGCCGCGACGACCTTCTCTTTCGAGGCGCCGCCGCCGACGTCGAGGAAGTTGGCGGGGTTGCCGCCGTAGTGCTTGATGATGTCCATGGTGGACATGGCGAGGCCGGCGCCGTTGACGAGGCAGGCGATGTTGCCGTCGAGGGCGATGTAGGCGAGGTCGTATTTGGAGGCCTCGATCTCCTTCGGGTCTTCCTCGTTGAGGTCGCGGAGGGCGACGATCTCGGGGTGACGGTAGAGGGCGTTGGAATCGAACGAGACCTTGGCGTCGAGGGCGAGGACGTCGCCGGCCGGGGTGGTGATGAGAGGGTTGACCTCGACCATGGCTGCGTCGGTTTCCCAGAACATGGTGTAGAGGTTCTTGATGAGCTTGGCGGCGTTTTTGGCCTCGGCGCCGGTAAGCTGCAGGGCGGCGATGATCTGCCGGAGCTGGAAGTCGGCGATGCCGTAGGCGGGGTCGATGACGACCTTGGTGATCTTCTCGGGCGTGTCGTGTGCGACTTTCTCGATCTCGACGCCGCCCTCGGTGGAGGCCACGATGACGGGACGGGAGGAGGCGCGGTCGAGGAGGACGGCGAGGTAGTATTCCTTTTTGATGTCGCTCGCGACGGTGAAGTAGATCGTCTGAACCTTACGCCCGGCGGGACCGGTCTGGATGGTGACCAAGGTGTTGTTGAGCATCTTGCCGGCGATGTCGGCGGCCTCGGCCTTGGTCTTGCAGAATTTGACGCCGCCCTTGAAACCATCGGTGAAGGTGCCTTTGCCGCGGCCGCCCGCGTGGATTTGGGATTTCACCATGGTGGGGCCCTCAGGGAGGGAGGCGAGGGCGGTGACGAAGCCCTCGGGGCTGGTGGCGGCGGCGCCCTTGGGGACGGGCACACCGAATTGCTCGAAAAGGGCCTTGGCCTGATACTCGTGGATGTTCATGGGGAGATGGTCGGAATATTCAGTCAGAAACCTGCCGGGAATGACACGTCAAAAAGCAGGCGGACCGCAGTCGTTAGCCCGGACGGATGAGCGGAAGCGCGGCGCTAATCGCGCCGTTTCCTAACGCGCCAGCAACTGCTTGGTCAGGAATGCGGTTTGGAGGCCGCTGACTTCCTTGAGGCCTTTCTGGGCGAGGGCCACGAGGCTGGTGAGTTGATCCTGGGTGAAGGTGGCTTCCTCGCCGGCGCCCTGCACCTCGACGAAGCGGCCCTGGCCGGTCATGACGACGTTGAAGTCCACCTCGGCGTCCTTGTCCTCGACGTAGTTCAGATCGAGCAGCTCCTGATTGTTGAACACGCCCACGCTGACGGCGGCGACGGAGTCGAGCAGCGGGTTCTCGGCGAGCTTGCGGTCGTCAAGGAGCTTTTGGACGGCGAGGCGGGCGGCGAGGTAGGCGCCGGTGATGGAGGCGGTGCGGGTGCCGCCGTCGGCTTGGATGACGTCGCAGTCCACCCAGAGGGTGTTGTCGCCCAGTTTTTGGAGATCGATGATGGCGCGGAGCGAGCGGCCGATGAGGCGTTGGATCTCGACGGTGCGGCCGTCGAGTTTGCCCTTGGCGATGTCGCGTGGTTTCCGGTCGAGCGTGGAATACGGCAGCATCGAATATTCGGCGGTCAGCCAGCCGCCCTTGACGCCCTGCTGACGCATCCAGGACGGAACCTTGGGCTCGATCGTGGCGGCGCAGATGACGCGGGTGGCGCCGAAGGAGACCAGCACCGAGCCGGTGGCGTGGGGCGCGATGTTGGCCTCAAAGGTAATGGGACGAAGCTGAGCAGGCCGGCGGCCGTCAGCGCGGGTGGGAGTGGCGGACATAAATCAGGTCTCGATGTTGCGGCTGTCGCGGGCGAAGGGCTGGATCTTGGTGGACGGGGCTTCCGCCTCGCGGGCCATGTGCGCGATGAGCCGTTCGTTGAATTCCTTGGCGGGGTCGTGGCCCATTTTTTTCAACGCCTGCGTCAGCGAGGCGACCTCGACGAGACGGGCCATGTCGCGGCCGGGGCGGACGTAGAGTTCGATGTGCGGCAGCCGACGGCCGAGGATGGTGTAGTAATTTTCCTCCAGGCCGGTGCGTTCCTCGACGACCTCGGGGGTCCACTCCTGGAGCGAGATCACGAGGTCGAGGCGCTTTTCGAGGCGCACGGATTTTACGCCGAACATCTCGGCGATGTTGATGATGCCGATGCCGCGGCACTCCATCCAGCCGCGGTTGAGCGGGCGGCTGGTGGCCATGAGTTCGCGTTCGTCGAGGAGTTTGATGACGGTGAGATCGTCGGCGACCAGCGAGTGGCCGCGCTCAATGAGGGCGAGGGCACACTCGCTTTTGCCGACGCCGCTGGAGCCGCGGAGCAGCACGCCCACGCCCTTGATGTCGAGGGTGGTGGCGTGCTCGGTGGTGGAGGGGGCAAACTCGTTGTCGATGCAGAGCGTGGCGAGATTCACGAAATTCATCGTGATCATCGGGGTGCGGAAGACCGGGAGGTCCAGTTCCCGGGCGACGCGCATCATGGACTCGGTGCCGTGATAGTTGCGCGTCAGGACAAGGCAGGGGATGTGCCGCTTGATCATCTCGCGCATGATGCCGGCCTGCGCGGTTTCGGAGAGGGTCTTGACGTAGGTCATCTCGGCGGCGCCGAAGACCTGGACGCGCTTGTTGGCGAAATACTTGAAGAAACCGGTGAGGGCGAGCGAAGGCCGGTTGATGGAGCCTTCCTTGATGAGGCGGTGCAGGCCGGCACCGTCGTTGAGCAGCTCCAGCTTCAGCTTCTCGCGGTAGCTCTCATAAAAATGCGCGACAGTGATTCCGTGGATGGCCTTTTGCATGACGCGTCAGAGGTTGAAATCTTTGCCGAGGTAAAATTCGCGGGCGGCAGAGTCGTTGATGAGGAAGTCGCCGGTGCCGGCGGTGAGCACCTTGCCCTGATGGATCAGATAGGCGCGGTCCACGATGCGCAGCGTCTCGCGGACGTTGTGGTCCGACACGACGACGCCGATGCCGCGCTGCTTGAGCTGGAGGATGATCTTCTGCACCTCGGCAACAGATATGGGGTCGATGGCTGCGAAGGGCTCGTCCATCAGGAGGAATTTCGGCTTGGTGACGAGGGCGCGGGCAATTTCTAGCCGGCGGCGTTCGCCGCCGGAAAGGGTGAAGGCTTTTTGCTTCGCCACGTGGCCGAGGCTGAGTTCTTCCAGATGGTGGCGCACGACGGTGGGGCGCTCCCGGCGGGGGATGCCGGCGACCTCGGCGATAGCGAGGATGTTTTCCTCGACGGTGAGCTTGCGGAAGACCGAGGCCTCCTGCGGCAGGTAGCCGATGCCGTGGCGGGCCCGCTCATGCATGCGCAACCGGGTGACATCCCGGCCGTCGAGCCGCACGCGGCCGCGGGTGGCGGGCACAAGCCCGACGATCATGTAGAACGTGGTGGTCTTGCCGGCCCCGTTCGGGCCGAGCAGTCCGACGACCTCGCCGGCGGTGAAGCTGAGGTCAACGCCGTCCACCACGGTGCGAGGGCCGAAGGTCTTGACCAGGCCTTCGGTGCGGATTTCCGACAGTGCGGCAGTGGCGGACATGGCGACGTTTACTCGGGCCGGCCGGCGGGTTTGCCGTCTTCCTCAAAGCCGAGGTCCTTGATGGCGGGCAGGGTGATCCGGGCGCGTTCGTCGGGCTGGCCCTCGATGACCGCGCGGCGCTGCCCGCGATAGAGGACCAAGCGGGGGCCGGTGGCCACGTATTGGTCGTCGAGACTGCGGACGACGGGCGCCTCGCTGAGCACGATGCGATCCTCGCCGGGGAAAACCTCGGCGCGGCCGCAAGTAGCCTCGCGGTCACCCTGCACGATGCGGACGTTGCCGGTGGCGACGAGGGACTTGAAGTTGCCGTAGCCGCCGAGGGTGTCGGCCGGGTCGCCTTTGCGCAGGGCGACTACCTGGAGAAAATCGCAGAAGATTTTGAGATTGTTGCCGGAGACGACGACCTTGTCCCGGAAAGTGGCGATCGTCTCGGTGTCGGTGCTGATGGTCTCGGCCAGACCGGCGCACTCGATCACCGTGGGCGGCGGCTCGGGGGCGGCCAAGAGGACCAGCGGCAGAAGCAGGGCGGAGAGCAATGACAGGCGGCGTTTCATTTGAGGATGTCGGGCAACTGGGCGCGAAAAACTACCCGGGCGTTGCGGGCGATGGAAACTCTTTTCGCGGCGTGGTCGTAGTTCCAATCCAGACCGGTGATTTCCACCTCTTCGCCGATCACCCGGACGGCGCCGGAGCCCTCAACGAACTCCCGGTCGGGGTGCACCGTGGCCGTGGGGCTCAGGATGACGGTTTCAACGAGATTGCGGTCGTCGCCGCTGAAGAGAGTGAGGGTCATTTCCTGCAGGACGATGCGGTTGGCGGCGATCTGCGCGGCGCTGCCGATGAGAAGCATCGAGCGATGCCCGTCCTTGGTGAAGAGCGGCAGCCGGAGGCTTTCCACCGGAGCGGTGGCGGTTAGGGACTGGGCCGGCAGACCGCAAGGCAGGAGGACGGCCAGCAGCAGGAGACGGATGGTGCTCACATGGTTGGGTTCCGACCGCCGGCACCGAGGATATGTTCGCAAATTTCGCGCACGGCGCCGTGGCCGGCGGGCCGGCGGGTGACATAACGGGCGGCACGCAGCGCGGCGGGCATGGCACCGGGCACGCTGATGCCGATCCCGGCCCAGGCGATCGCCGGGGCGTCGATGTCATCGTCGCCCATGTAAGCGCAGGCGTCAGCGGGCAGTTTCAACTGCGCCGCCAGTTCCTGCAGGGCGGCAAGCTTGTCGGTGCGGCCTTGAATCAGGTGCGGGATGCGCAGCTCCGTGGCGCGGGCGGTGGTCGCCCCCGAGGGCCGGCCGCTGATCCAGGCGACGGCGAGATTGCTCCGGTTGAGCCGCACCAAGCCCATGCCATCAAGGATGGAAAACGATTTCGACTCGGTGCCGTCGGAAGAGATGCGCACCGTGCCGTCGGTCAGCACGCCGTCCACGTCCATCGCGAAGAGGCGGATGGCAGCCCATGCCTGCCGGCTGATTTTCGATTTTTGATTTTTGATTTTTGACTGGGGCATGCGTGGCGGTGAGCGAAACTGAATAATCGAAAATCGAGAATCAAAAATCGAAAATGTATCACCCCATCCAGCCGGTGATCGCCTCGATGACCTTGTCCTTGGTCGGGCGGTAGGCTTGCTCCAGCTCGGCGGCGAAGGGCACGGGGATGTCGAGCGCGCCGAGGCGGAGCGGAGCGGCCTTGAGCGCGCTGAAATGCTCCTCGGTGAGGCGGGCGACCAGTTCGGCGCCGAAGCCGTGCGTGCGGCGGCCCTCGTGCAGGACGATGAGCCGGCCGGTGCGGGCGAGCGAGGACTTGATCGCTTCGAGCCGCAGCGGAGCGAGGCCGCGCAGGTCGAAGAGGTCGAAAGCGGTTTCGTATTCGCTGGCGAGGTAATCGCACACTTCCGCGGCGATGTGGGTGGCTTCGCCGTAGGTGACGAACGTGCCGAAGTCGCCTTGGCGCATTTGGCGGGGCAGCCAGACCTGACGGTAATCTGGATTCCATTGCACCGGCTGCTTGCCGCGGCGGTAGAGGGCCTTGTTTTCGAACAGGATGACGGGGTTGTTGTCCTCGTAGGCGGCGAGGAGCGCGTCGAAGGCATCCTGCGGTGTGCTCGGATAGAGGGCTTTGAGGCCCGGCAGGGAGAGGAACATGGACTCGAGTTCCTGCGAATGGAAGGAGCCGAGCTGCACGGTGCCGCACGGGAAACGGAATACAACCGGGCAGGCCGCGCCGGAGCGGAAGTGGTAGGTCGCGGCGTTCTGCGTGATCTGGGTCACTGCCTCGGTGGCGAAGTCGGCGAACTGGAATTCCTCGATGGGCCGGTGGCCGTTGACGGCCATGCCGATGGCATAGCCGGTGCAGGCGCTTTCGGCGAGCGGGGTGTTGAAGACGCGGGCACGGCCGAACTCCTTGAGCAGGCCTTCGGTGACCTTGAAGGCACCGCCGTATTTGCCGATGTCCTGGCCGAGCACGATGGATTCCGGCCGTTCGGTGAGAATCTTGCGGTGGGCGGCGTTGATGGCTTGGGCGAGATTGAGGGACTGTGGCTGCGCCGGCTCCGTCCGCCAAGGCAGCGCCGGGGCGTCGGGGGCAAAAACTTCCGTGACCATGTCGCCGGGCGCCGGCCGGGGGACGGCGAGGCAGGTCTTGACGCAGGCCTCGAGAAAAGCGCCGAGCTCGTGGTCGATCTCGGCCAGCCGCGCAGCGTGACCGTCGGCGGCAATTTTGGCGCGCAGGCGGGGCAGGGGATCCTGCGCAAAAAAGGCCTCCGATTCGCCGGGCTTCATGTAGTCGCAGGTGTCGTAGGCCGCGTGGCCGCGCAGCCGCAGGGTGCTGACCTCGATCAGGACCGGGCGCGAGGTGGTGCGGACTTTTTCGATGGTGGCGGCGAGGGTGCGGGTGAAGGCCGGGACGTCGGTGGAGTCCGCGGCGAAGCCCTCGATGCCGTAGCCGGCGGCCCGCTGCCAGAGCTCGGCGCCGGCGTATTGTTCGCTCAACGGCGTGGAGTAGGCGTAGCGGTTGTTCTCTATGATGAACACGACCGGCAGCGAGAGCAGCGAGGCGAGGTTGATGGACTCGTGGATGTCGCCGGTGCTGGACGAACCGTCGCCGAAGAAGGCGAAGCCGACGGCCGGGCGGCCTTGGCGGCGCTGGGAATCGGTCGCGCCAACGACATTCGAAAGCATGATGCCGAGGTGGCTGATCATGGGCAGCGAGCGGTTGGCCGGGTCGCCGTGGTGGATATTGCCTTCCCGGGCCTTGGTCGGGCTGAGGGCGTTGGCGAAATACTGGTTCAGGTGCTCGCAGAGGTGGCCGCTCCAGATGAGATGGCCGCCAAAACCCCGGTGGGAAAATGAGATGACATCGGTGGTCTTGTCGGCGAGCAGAGCCAGCGGAACGATGAGGCCCTCGTTGCCCATGCCGCCGGTGACGGTGCCCTTGATCAGCCCTTGGCGGAATAGATCCAGGATGCGGCTGTCCGCCGTGCGGGCGAGTTGCATCCACGCGTAGATGCGCAGGAGGGAGTCGGCGGGTGATTTTTCCAGCTCAGAACCGCGCAGATCGCGTGGGCCGAGAACGGCGGGAGGGTTGGGAAATGCCATGTCCAAGCCCCGACGTTGGGCGGGCATATCGTCGCGGGCAAGCCTGCGCACCGGCGGATTTTTGCGAAGATTTTGCGCTGGTGCAGCCCACCGCACGCAGATGGGATTCCCGCCTACTCTCCCCGGCGCATGACAGGCTCGCCGGAGGAAAACGCCGTTGGGCGCGGTTTGGTGCGCGCAAGCGCGCTGGCCTACAACATCGCGGAAGGTCGCTACTGCAGGTTCAAGCTCTCCCCGGCGGCCATCACCCGCGCGGCGTGACCGGCGGCGACGGCGCGGCGGGCGAAGGCTGCGGGGTCTGTGCGGATGGCGTCGAAGGTATTGTAGTGCATCGGCACCGTGAGACGTGGGCGCAGGAGGTTCAGGGATTCCAACGCATCGTCGGGGCCCATGGTATAGCGGTCGCCCATCGGGATCAGGGCAAGATCGAGAGCGTGGCGGCCGATGAGCGACATGTCGCCGAAGAGCGCGGTGTCGCCGGCATGGTAAAGCGCGCGGCCGGCGGCCTTGATGAGGTAGCCGCTGGCGACGCCCATCGCGCGGTTTTCGCCGTCGGAGAGTTCCAGGGCCGAGCTGTGGACGGCGGGCGTCATTTGGATGCGGCCCCACGGGAGGTCGAGGCCGCCGCCCGGCATCAGGTCGATGGTTTTCGCGCCCTGCGCCGCGAAGTGGTTGGCCAGTTCAAACGGGGCGACCACGGTCGCCCCGTGCAGGCGGGCCAGTGCGAGGGCGTCGCAGATGTGGTCCTGATGGGCGTGGGTGCAGAGGACGTGGTCGCAAGGCACGGCGGAGGGATCCACGGGGCCGTGCGGATTTTCGGAAAGAAAAGGATCGATGACGAGCACTGCCCCGGGAAGCTCGACGCGAAAGCAGGAGTGGCCAAAGTAGGTGAGTCGCATGACTGGCTCAGTATTTGTTCATGATGTGGAACATCACCCAGTAAAGGACGAGGTTGAACAAGATGAGACCGGCCGGGAGCAAAGTTGAGATCAGCGGATACGAGGGCAGGAAGAGCCAAAGCATGATGCCAAGCAGATTGCCGGTCATCATCACCAGCCAGTAGTCGCGAGCGCGCTTGGTGCGGTGATCTTGCAAATCCATCGGCCGTTCCGCTTCAATCTCCTGCTGGCGGGCCAGATTGGCTTCAAGGATCTCATGCACCCCCGGTGTTGGCGGGCTTCCGGGCAGGTTTTCGCGTGCGAATTCCTTGGGCTTTAGCCCGAACTGGCGGGGTGGAGGATCGGCATCGGCCATGCATTTGAATCATGCTCAGGCCAAGCTGATTTGTCTAGAGCCGAGAAATGAATTGCCGGGCCGAAACAACATCAACGGAGGTCAGGTTATGACCGGCGAGGGCGGTGTGACGAGCGACGGTTGCGCTGCCAGCTTCCAACAGTGCGGCGAGCTTGGCTTGGTGGTCGGAAGGCACGATCGGATCGTGGGCGCCGCTGGAGATGAGGATGTTTTTCCCTTGGAGGGATCCGGATGTGGCGGGCTGATTTAGCACAACCATTGGGCGTAGCAGGATGGCACCGGCGAGGGTTTCGGGGCGGAGTTGCAGCAGGGTGGCGGCGATGTTGGCGCCGTTGGAGAAACCGATGGCAATCAGGCGACCCGGTGCGAGGCGGTGCTGCGCAGAGGCGGCGAGGATAAAGTCGGCCAGCGCGTGCGTGCGGCGGGTGACCTCGGCGGGATCGAAGACGCCCTCGGCGAGCCGGGCGAAGAAGCGGCGGGCGCCGTGTTCGCTCACGTCGCCGCGCGGGCTCAGGAGGGCCGAGCCGGGCGAGAGTTGCCGGGCGAGCGGCACGAGATCGTGCTCGTTCCCGCCGGTGCCGTGGAGCAGGAGAAGTGGCGGCGCCGCGGGATCGGTGCCGGGTTGGAATACGTGGTGATAGGAGAGGTTCATGATGGCTGAGGGGAATTTGCCACGGAGGCACGGAGACACGGAGGAAGATACGATCTTCGATGTTTGTGGTTTGGCTCCGCGTCTCTGCGTCTTCGTGGCCGATTTTAATCCAGCTTGGGCAGGGCGGCCTCGATTTCCGCGCGGTGCGGTTCCAAGTGAGGCGGCAGGCCCAGCTTGGTGGCGAGGGTTTCGGCCGGTTCGTCGATGGTGAACCCGGGTTGGTCGGTCGCGATTTCAAACAGCACGCCGCCTGGTTCGCGGTAGTAGATGGACTTGAAGTAGGCGCGGTCGATGATCGGGCTGATGTGCAGCCCGCTCTGCGTGACCTCGCGGTGCGCCTGCACGTGGTCGGCATCGGTTGCGACGCGGAAGGCGACGTGGTGGATGGTGCCGGCACCGTTGAGGCCGCGCGGCAGCGAGGGGTCAACCAGCAGGTCCACATAGGCACCAGGGCCACCGTCGGCAACGGTGTAGCGGGCGCGGTGGCCGGCCTCGGACTGCGCGGCGTGGCGGTAGCCCATCAGTTTGATGAGGACATTGGCCGTGGCCGTGGCGTCGGTCAGCGCGAGGGTCGAACTGTGGAAGCCGCGGATGGCGAATTCGGCCGGCACGTCCTTGGACGGCGCGGGCGGGCGTGAATCGGTTTCGGTGGTGGCCACGAGTTCCAGCCGCAATCCGTCGGGATCGAGGAAGGGCAGGACCTGGTCGCCGAAGCGTTCCTCGGCCGGCAGGGCGGCGACGTTGAGCTTGGCGAAGCGGTCCCGCCAGTAGGCCAGCGAGCCGGCGGGCACGGAGTAGGCCGTGGCGTAGGCTTGGCCATGACCGGGGCGCCCCCGGCGCAGGCCGGCCCAAGGGAAGAAGGTGAGCACGGTGCCGGGCGAGCCGGGGTAATCGCCATAATAGAGATGGTAAGTGCCGGGGTCGTCCTGATTGACCGACTTCTTGACGAAGCGGAGCCCGAGCACACGGGTGTAGAAGTCGAGATTGGTCCGCGGATCGGAGGCGATCGCGGTGATATGATGGAGGCCGAGGAGTTTCATGGAAGTGGTGTGCAGTTTGTCACCCAGCAGGTGCAAACCGGGTTAAGCGGTGCGGTTGAGCCGGGCGTCGGCGGAGAGGGCGCCGCCGCCGGTGAAGAGCAGGGCGATGGACATCGCGAGGAGACTGAGGGCGAACTCCATGCCGTTGGGCAGGAAGAACGCGTTCGGGTGGACCGTGACGATGGCGACGAGCATGATGATCGCGGTGTTCACGGCGGCGAGGCGCGTGGCCAAGCCGAGGATGAGCAGGAGGCCGCCGAAGAACTCGCCACCGGCGGCAAGAACGGCCCAGAAGAGGCCGGGTTTCAGGCCGAGGGTCTCGGCGAAGAATCCGGCGGTGGCCTGAAGGCCGTAGCCGCCGAACCAGCCGAAGAGCTTTTGGGCGCCGTGCCCGGCCATGACGAGGCCAAGGGTGAGGCGCAGCGCGAGCGGGGACCAATCGTTCTGACGGGTGTTGATGAGGTTCTGGATCAGTGTTTTCATAGGATTAATTTTAACTCAAAATATAGGGAAAATAAAAATCACCCGGGATTTTGGGCTGCGGTGCCTTCTACTGGACGGCGACCGGTGCCAAGTTTGCGGCAGAGCCAGCCGAGGGTGAACTGCTCGGCGGGGGAGAGGGCCGAAAATTCCTGCGCCAAGCTGGCGGCGATCTTTGGGAAAAGCCCGCTGATGTAAGTGCGGCCGGCGTCGGTGAGGGAGACGGTGATGAATCGGCGGTCGTCGGGGTTGCGCTCGCGGCGGACCCAGCCCGCCTTTTCGAGATTGTCCACGATCAGGGTGAGGTTGCCACCGCTCTTGAGGAGCTTGTCGGCAAGCTCCCCCTGGCAGAGCGGCCCGCGGTGCAGGAGGGCTTCGAGGACGCCGAACTGGGCCAAGGTGATTTCCTTCGGCAGCACGGCGTGGGAACGCGCGGTAACCGATTCCGCCGCCCGCATCAGCTTGATGTAGGCGTTGAGCGCATCGGTTTCAGCCTTGGTGCCTTGGTAGTGGGTTCCCATAACAATTTAATATCGAAATAATAGTTATTTAGATGTCAAAATAATTATCCGATGACAGTCTTAAGCTATTCTCCGGCAGAAATATGAGCCAAAATTTCTGACTGTATCCCGCAAGAACCGGGGTTTATGCCATGGAATCCAGCTTCCGAATGCGTGGGACATGCCGCTCGCCCTCGAAAGGAGTGGCAAGCCAGACGCGGACGATGTGCAGGGCCTCGGCCTCGGTGATGGTGCGTTGGCCGAGGGACAGGCAGTTGGCGTCGTTGTGGGCGCGGTTCCAGATGGCGACCTGTTCGTTCCAGCAGACGCCGCAGCGCACGCCTTTCACGCGGTTGGCGGCCATGGCTTCGCCATTGCCGGAGCCTCCGAGGACGATGCCGCGTTCATACTCACCGCTGGCGACGGCGCGGGCGACGGGAAAGCAGAAGTCGGGATAGTCGCAGCGTTCCTCGGAGTGGGTGCCGAAATCGCGCACCGTATGCCCCTCGGCGAGAAGCATAGCCTTGATGGCTTCCTTGTAGGCGAAGCCGGCGTGATCGGAACCCAGGGCGATGGAGAATGATTTCATGGGGAGAACCTCCGGAGGATTGCGGTGTCCCATCACCGCGGACCATGCTCCCGGTCGCAAAACAAATCTCCACCATGAAACCCATCGTCCCCCTGTTGTTGCTCACGTTGCTCCTCGGTGCCGGTTGCAGCACCCTTGGATCCCGGATTGCCGGGTCGCAGGCGGCCTTCAATTCCTGGCCAACGGCCGTGCAGGACAAAATCTTGGCCGGTGAAGCGGACATCGGGTTCACGCCCGAACAGGTGCGCGTGGCCTTGGGTGATCCGCAGAAAAAATACAGGCGCAAGTCCGGCGAGGGCACAGCGGAGATCTGGGCCTATACGCGAGGTGGCACCGGCTTTTCCATCGGATTGGGTCTGGGCTCGGCGCGCGGTCGCAGCACCTACGGTGGCGGCGTGGTCTATGATACGAATGCGGGTGCTTACGACGACGAGCGGCTGAGGGTTGTTTTTCAGGACGGCCGGGTTGTCGCCCTCGAGAGCCGGGTTCACTGAAGCGCGAAGCCCGCGCCAAGGTATGGCCGGATTATTCGGCGGCAGGCACGCCGATGGTCCGCAAAAACGCCGCAGTGTCCGCGAGGTTGGGAAAGACCACGGTCGGCTGATGCGCGGCTAATTGGGCCACGCTGTGCTGGCCCGTGGCGACCGCAATGGTGTGTGCGCCGATGACCTTGCCGCATGCGATATCGTGCGGGGTGTCGCCGATGATGAAAGTGCGCTCCGGGGCAAATTCGCGGTCATGGAGCTCCTTGGCGCGGCGCTGGGCGTGGGGACCAAGGTCATTGCGGTGCGGACTGTCGTCGGCGAACGCGCCGAAGGCGAAGTAATGCCACACGCCATAATGGGTAAGCTTGTGTTCGGCACCGCGCCGCAGGTTGCCGGTGAGCAGGCCTTGGGCTACATCCGGGTGTCGGTGAAGGAGTTCGAGCAAGGTGGTGACACCGGGCAGCACCTGACCTTGCGGGCCGTTCCGCAGTTCCATGGGCAGCAGCTCCAGATAGGTTTCAAGATAGACGCGGGCGTTTTCCGGCGTGTATTCCAGACCCACGTGACGGAGCACCGCGGTGACGATCCAGCTGTCGGTGCGGCCGGCCCAGTCGATGACACTGAGATCGCAGCTCACGCCGAAACACTTCGTCAGGGCACGCTCCATGGCGCGAACGCCGGCGCCTTGGGAGACGATAATGGTGCCGTCGATGTCCCAGAGAAGAAGGGTGGATTTGCTCACGCGACGAGTAGCGGTTTGGCCGGGTGGCAGGGCAAGCCGTATTGCGGCGGATAATATTCATTCATGATTTTGGTGGATGGCGCGGAGCCGGCCAACCTACATGAGCCCTGATGAATCCTGCTGTCACTCTACCCGATTATGGTGCGCCTGCCGCGCTCAAGCCCACGCGCCTGCTCACTCCCGAGCAGATCGCCTTTTATCACGAGCATGGCTATCTCTCCATTGACTCGCTGATGCCGGCGGCGGATGTCGCGGAGGTTCGGAAAATCTACGACCGCCTGTTCAACGAGGACAGCCAGCGTGCGGATGGCGATCTCTACGATCTCACCGGCGCGCGCGAGGCCGGGAAGAAAATTTCCATCCCGCAGATTCTCAACCCCGCGAAATATGCGCCCGAGCTGCTGGCCACGCAGATGGTGGCCAACCTCAAGGCCATGATGAAGCAACTGCACGGGCCGGAGACGAAAATGGTGGGCGACCACGCCATCAACAAGCCGCCGCACAATGCCGCGCCCACGCCCTGGCACCAGGACGAAGCCTACTGGGACCCGGCGAAGGAGTATTCGAGCCTGAGCGTGTGGATTCCGCTCCAGCCCGCGACGAAGCAGAACGGCTGCATGTATTTCGTGCCGGGTTCGCACAAGCTCGACATCGTGCCGCACCGCCCGATCGGCGACAACCCGCTGACGCCGGGGCTGGAAGTGGAGCCGGGCGCCTTCGACTTCAGCTCCGCGGTGGCCTGCGAACTGCCGCCCGGCGGTGCGACCTTTCACCACGGCCGGACGCTGCACTACACCCCGCCGAACAACTCGGAGGACTACCGCCGCGCCTACATCGCCATGGGCTCGGCCTACGAGCGCAAGCTCGCCACGCCCCGCCGGTTTCCCTGGAAGGAACGGCAGGCGGCGGCCAGGGCGCAGCATCCCTCGATCAAACCGGCGAACTAGGATCAGGCCGGCTTGGTGAGAAACGGCCGGCGCAGCGCCGGAAGCGCGGTGCCGCCCAGAATGAGGGCGGCGCCGATGAGTTCATGTGCGGCGAAGTGTTCGGCAAAAAACAGCACCCCGCCGCAGGCGATGCCGAGCGGCACGAGCATCTGCAGAAGGGAGCCTTCGCCGACCGGCAGATGCCGGAAAGCGCCCGTCATCATGATCTGGCCCAGGCCGGCGCACAAGGCGGCCACGAACATGAGGCCCCAGGCCAGGGGCGGATGCGGCGCCCAAGCGGCGAGGGCCGGACCAATGCAGAGCAGAAGACCGTAGGTGCACTGGGCGCCAAAAATGGTGGACGTGTGTTCACCTTCGGCATGGAGCTGCCGGATCGTCACGACGATGTAGGCCGAACCGAGGGCGATAAAAATGGCGATCCAGTCATACCAACCCACGCCTGCGCCGGTGCCGAGCGCGTTGGTGATAAGCGCCAGCCCGGCAAGCGCGATCACTCCGCCGTAGGCGACCGAGGGGCGAAAACGCTCACCCAGCATGAGCACGGCCAGCAAGGCGCCGAAGATGACATAGGTATTGTTGATGAACGTCGCGCGGCCCGCGCCGAGATGCACGATGGTTAGGTAGTAGCCATAGACCAGAAGCGAGCCGACGAGTCCGCGCGAGATCAACCGGGGGTGGCGGTAGAGGTGGCGGGGCTGGAAGGCGTCGGGACCAATCCGATAAACCGCGAGGATCAGGCCCAAGCCAACGCCGAAGCGGATGCAGGACAGCAGCCAGACATCGACGGCCTGCATCGTGCCCAGGGCGCGGATGATGAGGGCATTGGCGATGAAGCAAATGACGGAGCCAAGCATCAGGAAGATGCCGCGGCGATGGTCGATGGCTGAGAGCGGTTTCATTGGGCGGATGGCCAAACCGGTGCGAAAAAAACCGCGCCGGGTAAGGCGCGGTTGCGGTGGATTGCGGGTTTGGGGTGAAGCTCACCTTCCGCGGCCTGCGCAAGCGCACCGGTTCGCGTCGTTAAGGACGCGCCAGAGGGCGGCTTTGCGAAGCAGGGAGGTGGTCAACATGGGCGGCAGCGTCTGGAGGTTTACCGATGGTGGCAAGCAATCTGATAGAATCAGGGCCTGCGATCGCAGGTGGCGCTGCCAATCTCCGGGGATGGCGGCCGCCAGACGAGTTCGGCATAAACCTCTGCTCCTGCACCCGCGCGGGCAATTTCAGTCCAGCCCTTGCGCAGGTAGAACGAATGAGCCCGGGTGTTGGCCAAAAGACATTTCAGACGGTGGGGCGGCGGCAGCCAGACACGGAGGCTTTCCAGCAGGCGTGTGCCTATCCCGCGCCCTTGAAACAAAGGATCGACGAAGAGATGGTGCACGAAACTGTCGGGCTCCCAGACGGAGATGAAGCCGAGGACGGTGCCGTTCTCATCCTCGGCGAGGATCAGAATCTCCCCCCGGGTCTGGTGCACGAAGTCCGCCAGCGTGAAGGCAGCGGCATCCTGCCAGGTGAACGCGTTTTTCCGGGCTTCCAGAAAAATACGCGCCAAGGATGGGTGATCCTTTGGCTCCGCGCGTCGAACTGAAATCTGCATCCAGCGTCCGCCTCGCCGAACGTCAAAGTGTGTGAATGGCGCTCTTGCTCACCGCGAGGCCGGCTTCCTTGACGGCTTCACTCATCGTCGGATGGGCGTGGACGGTGCGGGCGAGATCCTCGGCGCTGCCGCCGTATTCCATGTGCGTGACGACCTCGCTGATGAGTTCGCCGGCGTTCTTGCCGAGGATCTGCGCGCCGAGGATTTTGTCGGTCTGCGCATCGGCGATGATCTTCACGAAGCCGTCCGCGCCGTCGTTGGCGTGGGCGCGGGCGTTGGCGGCGAAGTTGAACTTGCCGACGTTGACCTTGAGTCCCTTGGCCTTGGCGGCGTCCTCGCCGAGGCCCACGGTGGCGATCTCGGGGTCGGTGTAGATGATGGCGGGCATGAGATCCCAGTTGATGTGGCCGGCCTTGCCGGCGATCCACTCGGCGACGGCGGCGCCGTCCTCCTCGGCCTTGTGGGCGAGCATCGGGCCGTCCACCACGTCACCGATGGCCCAGATGTTGGCCGCGGTCGTCTTAAGGTGGCCGTCCACTTTGATGCGTTTCTTGTCGGTGAGTTCGACCCCGGCCTTTTCGAGACCGAGCCCGTCGGTGAAGGGGCGGCGACCGACGGACACGAGCACCTTGTCGGCGGGAAACTCGAGGACCTTGCCGTCGCGCTCGGCGGTGAGTTTGCCGTCCTTGAAGCCGGTGACCTTGGCGTTGACCTCGATTTTCAGGCCCTGCTTTTGTAGGATGCGCGTGAAGGCTCGCACGATGTCGGCGTCGGCGGCGCCGGCGATCTGCGGCAGGAATTCAACGACGGTGACATCTGCGCCGAGCCGGGCCCAGACGGAGCCGAGTTCCAACCCGATGGCGCCGCCGCCTACGACGACCAGCTTGCCCGGAACCTCGGTAAAGGCGATGGCGTGATCGGAGGAGACGACGGTCTTGCCGTCGAATTTTAGGAAGGGCAGCTCGACAGGGGCCGAGCCGGTGGCGATCACGATGTTTCCGGCCGTGAGCGTGCGGTCGCCGACGGCGACGGTTTTGGCGCCGGTGAACTTGGCTTCGCCGGTGATGACGGTGACCTTGCGGGCCTTGGCGAGGGCGGTGAGTCCGCCGGTCATCTTGGCGACAATGTCCTCCTTTTTCTTCAGCATCACGGGCACGTCGATCGCGAGGCCGTCGAGCTTGATGCCGTGTGCCGATGCGTGGTGCCGGTTGAAGGCGAAATGCTCCGAGGAGGCGAGCAGCGCCTTGCTCGGAATGCAGCCGACATTGAGGCAGGTGCCGCCGAGGGTGGCGCGCTTTTCAACGAGGGCGACCTTGAGCCCGAGCTGGGCGGCGCGGAACGCGCACACGTAGCCGCCGGGGCCGGCACCGATGATGATGAGATCAAAATTGTCGGAAGACATGGGATTAAATCGTTCTCGTAATCGTTCTCGTTCTCTTGATCGGGTTGCTCCGCGCCGGCCGGAGATCGATTGCAATCAAGAGAATGAGAACGATGGCTCAGGCGCCGATCAGGAGGCGGGCGGGATCCTCGATGGCTTGTTTGACCTTTACGAGGAAGGTGACGGCTTCGCGGCCGTCCACGAGCCGGTGGTCGTAGCTCAGGGCAAGATACATCATCGGGCGGATGACGACCTGACCGTTGACGGCGACCGGGCGGTCGTTGATAGCGTGCAAGCCGAGGATGGCGCTCTGCGGGGCGTTGAGGATGGGGGTGGAAAGCATCGAGCCGAAAATGCCGCCGTTGGTGATGGTGAAGACACCGCCCTCGAGGTCCTGCAGCGTGATTTTGCTGTCGCGGGCCTTCTTGGCGACATCGCCGATGGCCTTCTCGATGTCGGCCATGCCGAGGGTGTCGCAAGCGCGGATGACGGGGACCATCAGGCCCTTCTCGGTGGAGACGGCGACGCCGATGTCGTAGTAATGGTTCTGCACGATCTCATCGCCGGCAAACTGGGCGTTGATGGCGGGCACATCCTTGAGGGCCTGCACGACGGCTTTGGTGAAGAAGGACATGAAGCCGAGCTTCACTCCGTGCTTCTTCACGAAGTCGTCCTGATATTTTTTGCGCAGGTCCATGACGGCGGACATGTCCACCTCATTGAAAGTGGTGAGCATGGCGGCCTCGTGCTGGGCCTGCACGAGGCGCTCGGCGATGCGCTTGCGCAGCGGGCTCAGCTTCTTCCGCGTCTGCTTCGCAGTTGCGGATGGCGGATTGGGGGTGGCGAATTGCGGACTGGGCGCAGGGGCGGCGGTGGCCTCCGCAGGCTTGGCGGAAGCGGCCGCCAGCATGTCGCCCTTGGTGACACGGCCGCCTTTGCCGGTGCCTTCGACTTTGGCGGGATCGATGCCGGTTTCGGCAGCGAGGCGACGCACGGCGGGGGAGGCCGGGGCCGCATTTTCGATTTTCGGTTCTGGATTTTCGATTGGACGCGGCGAGGCTGCCTCAGCTCCAGCGGGCGCGGCGGTGTCGATCATGGCAACAACGGCGCCGATCTTGACCTCGGTGCCGGCGGCGACCTTCAGGGCGATACGGCCGGCGGCCTCGGCGTTGCCCTCGGAAGTGATCTTATCGGTCTCCAGCTCGAACAGCGGCTGATCCTTTTTGACGATGTCGCCGTCCTTGACGTGCCATTTGGCGAGCACGCCGGAATTGATGGATTCGCCGAGGGGCGGGATTTTGACTTCCAGACTCATGATAAAATTATGCGAGGGTTTCGATCAAAGGGTGAACGCATCCTTCAGGAAGGCGGCGAGTTCGTGTTTGTGCAAGGCCAGGGAGCCCACGGCGGGCGAGGCGGAGGCGTCGCGTCCGGCGTAGAGCGGCACGAAGCCAAAGAGGTCGGTCAGGTGCGGCGCGATATAGGACCAGGCGCCCATGTTTTGCGACTCCTCCTGGCACCAGACGATGCGGGCGCCTTTGTATTTCTTGGCCAGTTCGGCGAGTCGTTTGCGGTGCAGGGGATAAAGCTGCTCGATGCGCACGATGGCGGTGTCGTGATGGGAGTTTTTCTCCCGGTATTCGCAGAGATCGTAATACACCTTGCCCGAGCACAGGACGATGCGTTGTGGCGGCTCGACGCCGCGGGAAAATGGCGCGCGGGTGCCGGCGCCGGCGGTGGCGTAAACCGGGTCGTCGAGAATCTCCTCGAAGGAGCCGCTGGTGAAATCTTCCAGTTTCGACACCGCGGCGGGGTGACGCAGGAGCGACTTGGGCGACATCACGACGAGCGGCTTGCGGAAGTCGCGCTTCATCTGCCGGCGGAGGGCGTGGAAGAAACCGACGGGCGTCGTGATGTTGACGACCTGCATGTTGTTTTCCGCGCAGAGCTGCAGGAAGCGTTCGAGGCGGGCGGAGGAGTGCTCCGGCCCCTGGCCCTCGTAGCCGTGGGGCAGGAGGAGCGTGAGGGCGCTGGTGCTCTGCCATTTGGATTCACCGGCGGCGAGGAACTGGTCGATGACGACCTGGGCGCCGTTGGCAAAGTCGCCAAACTGGGCCTCCCAGATGCAAAGCATCGAGGGGTAGTCGAGCGAGTAGCCGTAGTCGAAGCCGAGCACGGCCGCCTCGGAGAGCAGGGAGTTGTAAACGCAGAATTTCGCCTGGCCCTCGGCGAGGTGGAGCAGCGGGGTGTAGGTTTCCAGCGTATCGGCCTCGTGGAGGACGGCGTGGCGGTGGCTGAACGTGCCGCGCTGGCAATCCTGACCGCTGAGGCGCACGGGCGTCCCTTCAAGGAGGAGGGTGCCAAAGGCCAGTGCCTCGGCGAAACCCCAGTCGATGGGGCCGCCTTCGCGGTGGGCTTGGGCGCGGTTGGCGAGGAAGCGCTTGATCTTGGGGTTCAGCTTGAAGCTTTCCGGGACGGTGGTGAGGCCACGGGCGACGGTGGCGAGCATCTCCGCGCTGACGCCGGTGACCACGGGCTTGAAGTGGAAGTCGGGCTGGAATTCCGCGGTGGAGCCTTCGAATTTTTTGGCCTCAAGGGCGACGGCGCGCTTGGCGGTCTTGGCGTTCTCGGAGGCCTTGGCCTTTTCGAGATTGGTTTCCAGGGCGGCGGTGTATTCGGCCTTGATGGCCTCGGACTCGGCCTCGGTGATGCTGCCCTCGGCGACAAGCTTGCGGCTGAGCACGACGGAGACCTGCGGATGCGCGGCGATTTTCTTGTAGAGGACCGGCTGGGTGAAAGCGGGCTCGTCGCTCTCGTTGTGACCGTGTTTGCGGTAGCAATACATGTCGATGACGACGTCGCGCTGCCATTTCTCGCGGAACTCGAGCGCGAGACGGGCGACGTAGCAGACGGCCTCGGGGTCGTCGCCGTTTACATGGAAGACCGGGGCCTCGATCATCTTGGCGACATCGGTGCAATAGCGCGTGGAGCGGGCGTCGCTGGGATCGGTGGTGAAACCGATCTGGTTGTTGACGATGATGTGGAGGGTGCCGCCGGTGCGGTAGCCGGGCAGCTGGGAGAAGTTCATCGTCTCGGCGACGATGCCCTGGCCGGCGAAGGCGGCATCGCCGTGGATGAGGAGCGGCAACACGCGGCGGCGCTCGGTGTCGCCGCGGATGCGCTGGCGCGCGCGGGCCTTGCCCTCGACGACGGGGTTGACGATTTCCAGGTGCGAGGGATTGGCGGCGAGGCGGACCTCCACTTGTTGGCCGCCGGTGGTTTTCAGCACCGCTTCGTAGCCCAGGTGATACTTCACGTCGCCGTCGCCGCCGACGGCGTCGGGGATGTAGTTTTCCGAGAACTGCTCGAAGAGCAGGTCGAAATTTTTCTTCATCACGCTGGTGAGGATGTTGAGCCGGCCGCGGTGGGCCATGCCCATAACGACTTCCTCGACCCCGACGTGCGGGGCGTGCTCGATGATCTGGTCCACGGCGGCGATGAGCGTCTCGCCACCCTCGAGAGAGAAGCGCTTCTGGCCGACATATTTCGTGTGCAGAAAGCGTTCGAAGAGCTCGGCTTTGTGCACGCGGCGCAGAATGCGGATCTTTTCGTTGCGGGCAAAATTGGGCTGGTTGCGGACAGCCTCCATCTTGTCCTGCAGCCACCGGCGGACATCCACATCCTGGATATGGGTGTATTCGACGCCGATATGGTCGCAATAAGTGGTGCGCAGCGCGATGAGGATCTCGGCGAGTTTCATCTGGCCGCCACCGAGGTAGGTGCCGACGTCGAAGCTGGTGTCGAGGTCGTCCTCGGTGAGATCGAACTGGTTGAGTGAGAGTTTGGGGTGTGGGACCGGGGGCTCGCTGAGCGGGTCGAGGTGGGCCTCGAGGTGACCGATGGCCCGGTAGGTGTTGATGAGGTAGTGGACGTGCGACTGCTTGAGGCTGTCGATGATCGAGGTGCCGGCCGTGGCGGAGTCGGTCAGAGTGCCGCCGCTGTTGCCGAGGGCAAAACCTTGGAAAAAGGCGCGCCAAGTGGGGTCCACGGAGTCGGGATTTTCCAGCCACGATTGGTAGGCCGCCTCAATGACGGCCGCATTGGCGTGCGTGGGAAGGGTGGAAGGGCTCATGGGTGATAAGAAAAGCACATAGCAGAGCGTCGGGGAGGGGAGTTTCTGCTGGGTGTGCTATTAGCGATAATTGTATGACACTCCATCACGATACGGCCCCGGACTCAAGGACGCCGCGTCGAAGGATAGGTGATTGCAAACGCGCTTAAGGTCGGTAGCAGAGGAATTAGTTTATTCATCGCCCCAATATGGAAACCCAGATTAAAGATTCACTTATGCTGCTCTTGGCTGGCATCAAGCAGGCTGATGGCAAAGTGATCGCCGAGGAGATGGCGCGACTGGATAATTTTTTGGCTCAAGGCCGGGGGGTGCTGCATCCGCAACTCGTTCATTTCCTAGAACGCAGAAGCTACGCCAAGGCATTGATGTTCCTTGGCGGAGAAAGCGATATCCCGGTGGGGATTTGCGGCGGTCGGGCAGGGAAAGCCTGAACGCAGGCAGAGCTGAATGGCTGAACATGGCGAACGAAGGCAAAATTTCGACCGATGGCGGACAAGGCTTGGGGCAAAATCCTTTTGGAGCCTTGGCGGGACTCAATCTGCCATCGGGCACAGCTCAGGCGGCAGGGACCGCGCCTGCGAAGACGGCTTTGCCGTCCAAAAACCGCGGTCGGGTGGACATCAAGCGGACGACGGCCGGCCGTGGTGGCAAAACCGTCACCGTGGTGACCGGCTTTATGGGCATCGGCCTGCCGGAAAAGGAGTCGCTCTGCAAAAAGATGCGCAATGCCTGCGGTTGCGGCGGCACGGTCAAGGATGGCGCGATCGAGATCCAGGGCGACCAGCGGGAGAAAATCGCGACGATTCTCAGCGAGGCCGGGTTTCGGCCGGTGTTTGCCGGCGGGTGACGTGCTCACGCCGTCAACCCGGCGGCCAAGGCGAGGGCGCTTTTGGCGCGGTTCATGATGTAGAGGTGATAGCCCGGAGCGCCGTGGGCCAGCAGGTCGCGGATCTGGTCAAGCGCCCAGTCCACGCCGAGAATTTCGACGACCTCGGGATTCCCGGCGGCGCCTTCCAACCGGCGGAGCAAGACGGCGGGCAGCGGGGTGCCGCAGAGGGCGGTGAAGCGCTGGATCTGCTTCAGCGAGAGCACGGGCATGATGCCCGGCACGATGGGCACGGTGATGCCGGCGGCGCGGCACTTTTCCACGAAGCGATAATAGGCGGCGTTGTCGAAGAAGAGCTGGGTGGTGATGAAGGCGGCGCCCGCGTCCACCTTGCGCTTCAGATTGGCGAGATCGGCCTCGGGGGAAGCGGCTTCGGGATGTTTGTCGGGATAACCGCCGACCCCGAGACAGAAATCACCGTGGCGCGCCTTGAGCAGGCCAACAAGGTCGCTCGCATAGCGCAGACCATCCTTGAAGGGGGTGAAGGCGGTTTCGCCTTTCGGGGGATCGCCGCGCAGGGCCATGATGTTGCGAAAACCGCCGGCATGGATGCGATCGGCAATCTCCCCGAGCTCGGCGCGCGTATGGCCGACGCAGGTGAGATGGGGCATCACGGTGAAGCCAAACTCACACCGGAGCAGGTCACTCACCTGGGCCGTGCGCTCACGGGTGGTGCCACCCGCGCCGTAGGTGACCGAGACGAAATCGGGCTGCAGCGGCCGGAGGGCGGCGGCGGTGGTGCGCAACGCCTCCACACCGGCGTCGTCCTTCGGCGGGAAGAACTCCAGTGAACGCAAGGCATGGCCTTGGCGAAAGAGGGCGGAGAGGGGTTGGTCGGTTTTCAACAAAACAACGCATAACGTTCTGTTGATATGAGTAAAGCAATAAACCCGGGGGCGAAGGCGGGCCGGCCGGTCAAACCCCCGTGGCGGCGCGATCCAGCTCGGTCTTCAGCCGGAGCTGGCCGCAGGCGGCGTCGATATCGTGGCCCTTTTCGCGGCGGAGGGTGACGGAGACCCGGGCGCGGCGGAGCACCTCGGCAAACCGCTCCTGCCGGGTGATCGAGGGCCGCTTCCAAGGCAGGCCTTCGACGGTGTTGTAGGGGATCAGGTTCACATGCGCGTGCAGGTCGAGGGCGATGTCGCGGAGCTTCTCGGCCTGGGCAAGCGAGTCGTTGATCTCCTCGATGAGGATGAACTCGAGCGTCACCATGCGGCCGTGCTTTTCCGAGAAGGTCTTGATCGCCGGCAGGAGCTTGGCGAGCGGGTAGGCCCGGTTGACGGGCATGATCTTTTCCCGGACTTCATCGGTCGCGCCGTGCAGCGAAATGGCGAGGCGGAGGCCGAGCGGCTCGTCGGCGAGCTTGAGGATTTTTGGCACGAGGCCGCTGGTGGAAAGGGTGATACGGCGGGCACCGAAACCGAGACCCCACTCGGCGTTGACGATGGTGAGGGCGCGGATGATGGCGTCGTAATTGGCGAGGGGTTCGCCCATGCCCATGACGACGATGTTGTCGAAGGAGGCGAGCTCGGTGCGCGCGCGGGGCGTGCGCTCGTCCTCACGGTAGCAAACCTGCAGGAGCTGGGCGACGATCTCGCCGGCGTTGAGGTCGCGCTTCAGGCCGGCGAGGCCGGAGGCGCAGAATACGCAGCCCATGGCGCAGCCGACCTGGGTGGAGATGCAGATGGTCTTGCGCGAATGCTCCAGGCCGACGCCTTCTTGCGGCACACGGATGATCACCGTCTCGATGAGCGAATGGTCGCCGAGGCCGAGGAGGAGCTTGTCGGTGACATCCTCGGACTGCTTGTTGAGGACGAGCGAGGCGGGCATCAGCTCGAAGGTTGCTTCCAGCCAAACGCGCAGCGGCTTGGGGAGGTTGGTCATGTCGTCCCAAGTGCGGGCGCGTTTTTTGTAAACCCAGTCGAGGATCTGCTTGGCGCGAAAGCCCGGCTCACCGCGCTCCTTGAGGCGGGCGGTCAGGGTGTCGAGGGTCTCGCCGGTGAGCGGCGGTTTCGCCGGGTTGTATTTCATGCGCCGCAGCCTGAAGGGAACGTCAGGACTTCGCGAGCGCACGGTTGAGCGCGCTAACGATGGCCTTGATGGAGGCGAGCTCGATGTTGGTGTCGATGCCGGCGCCAAAGAGCGTCAGCCTGAGGGCGGTTTTGATTTGGATATAACTGACGGCGCGGGCCTCGGCGCCGGACCCGAGGGAGTGCTCGGAATAGCTGAGCACGTCGAATTTCGGGAGCGGGGTGGAGCCGAGGGCCCGCACGAAGGCGTCGATCGGGCCGTTGCCGCTGGCGGTGAGTTTGTGGCCCTTGCCGTCAATGGCCAGGCGAACCTCGCACTTCACATCGCTGTCGCGCTCGGTGGTCTTGAAATGCTCCAAGGTGACCGGTGCGGTGCGCTCGAGGTATTCGCGCTGGAAGGCGGCGTGAATCTCGGCGGTCGTGAGTTCGCGGCCGGTGGTGTCGGCGAGATCGTTGATGATGCGGCCGATCTCCTTGTGCATGAGCTTCGGGAGGGTGAAGCCGAACTCGTTCTCCAGCACGTAGGCGACCCCGCCTTTGCCCGACTGGCTATTGATGCGGATGATGGCCTTGTAGCTGCGGCCGATGTCGGCCGGGTCGATGGGGATGTAGAGGACATCCCACGGGGCTTCGGGCTTTTGGTGATCCCAGGATTTCTTGATCGCGTCCTGATGGGAGCCGCTGAAGGCGGTGAAGGTCAGCTCGCCCGCATAGGGCGCGCGGGCCGGGACCTCGAGCTTGGTGCAGCGTTCGTAAACCTCGCGGATGCCGTTGATGTCGGAGAAATCCAGGCCGGGGTGGATGCCGTGCGTATAGAGGTTCAGCGCGACGGTGACGATGTCGAGGTTGCCGGTGCGCTCGCCGTTGCCGAAAAGGGTGCCCTCGACGCGATCGGCCCCGGCGAGCAGGGCGAGTTCGGTGGCGGCGATGCCGGTGCCGCGGTCGTTGTGGGTGTGCAGGGAGATGAGCGTGCGGTCGCGCCGGGAGAGGTGCGTGCACATCCACTCGATCTGGTCGGCATGGACGTTGGGGGTGGCGTATTCGACGGTGGCGGGGAGGTTGAGGATGATCTTTTCCTCTACGGTGGGCTGCCAGACATCGGTCACCGCCTCGCAGATCTCCAGGGCGAAATCCAGCTCGGTGCTGGTGAAGCTCTCCGGCGAATACTGGAAGCGCACCCGGGCGCCGGCGGCGGCGAGCGCGCGGGTGTGCTGCTTCACCCAGGCGGCACCGCGGGTCGCGATCTGCACGATGTCGGTCTTCGTGGCGTTGAAGACATGCTGCCGCTGGGCGGGCGAGGTGGAGTTGTAGAGGTGGAAGATGACGTTTTTCGCGCCGCGCAGGGATTCGCAGGAGCGGGTGATGAGTTCCTCGCGGCATTGGCAGAGGATCTGGATGGCGACGTCGCCGGGGATGCGGTCCTCGTCGATCAGCCGGCGGATGAAGTCGTATTCGATCTGCGAGGCGGAGGGGAAGCCGACTTCGATCTCCTTGAAGCCGATTTTGACGAGCATCGCGAAGTATTCGAGCTTCTCCTCTACGCTCATCGGCTGGGCGAGGGCCTGGTTGCCATCGCGGAGGTCCACGCTGCACCAGATCGGGGCGGCGGTGGGCACGCGGTTGGGCCACTGGCGGTTGGGCAGGTTTACAGGCGGAAAGGGGCGGTATTTGGTGACGGGAGCAGGTTGCATGACGAAACGGGCTGAAAGGGAGGTTGAAAGGACGGGCAAACGCTCGCTCAAGGCGGCGGAGACGACGGGCAGGCGGGACGCACGATCAGCCGTTAACGGCTATCAGAGACCGTGCGTGGTGGTAAGTCGAAGAGCCTGCGGAAAGTGGCGCATTTCGTGGGTGGCGAGTCAGCCGGCCCCGCGGGGTGGGGTCAAGCCGCGGTTTCGTCATACCGACGTAACCAAGTGGACCCCGACGGCGTCTTGCGTGTTGTGTATGCGAGAGTCTCACTTGCCCCATGCCCGACGATGCGCCGTTTGATCTGCCCGGCTGCCTTGCCCTTGTGCGGCAGCAGGACCAGGCGGCGGCGCGCGGGTTGGTCGAGCACCTTTACCCGCTGGTCATCCGCATTGTGCGCGGCCATCTGCCGCGGCGAGTCGCCGAGGAAGACCTTGCGCAGGAGGTTTTTCTGAAAATGTTCACGCGACTCGACCAATATCAGGGTGCGGTGCCTTTCACCCACTGGGTTTCACGCATTGCGGTGACGACCTGCATCGATCACCTGCGGGCGCAAAAACGCCGGCCGGAGTTTCGCTGGGCGGATCTCTCCGAACAGGAGGCCGGGCTGCTCGACACCGTGATCAACGACGAACGCGCGGTGGAGGCGGGAGAAGCCTTGGCGGCGCGCGAACTGGTGGAGCGGCTTTTGGGCCAGTTGAAGCCCGAAGACCAACTGGTGATCCGGCTCTTTGAACTGGAGCAAAAGTCCTTGGTTGAGATTCGTGAGATCACCGGCTGGAGTATCGCTGTCATCAAGGTCCGCGCCTTCCGGGCGCGCCGGAAATTGCGCAAACTTTTCATCGAACTCGAAAGACACGAACGCACATGAGCTCTCACGACGAAAAATGGCAGCGTCTGGTCCGGGCGGCGCGGCAGGCTCCCGCCGCAGCGGCACCGCTGGCGCCCCATGGTTTTGCGACCCGGGTGGTCGCGCAGGCCGGGGTCCGGGCCCGGCCGGCGGAAACGGTTTTTGCGCGTCTGGCGATGCGCGCTTTCGGCGTGGCCTGTCTCCTGGCCCTGGGCGGGGCGATTTTCAGCTTTATGCAGACGGAGGCGCCGGTCCCGGCGGAGGATGTTTTCTTCATGACCGATGACCCCGGGCTGACCCTGCTCGACCTGACCTGAGATGAACCAGACTTGGAAAGTCATTCTCGCCTTCACCGGCATTTTCGCGGCCGGCGCCGTCTTTGGCGGTTTCCTCACGCTGCGGACCGTCAAGCAGGTGACGCCTGCCGTGGCCCTGTCCCGCCCGGAACGCCCCCCGGCCGGTCAGTTTGCCGTCATGGTCATGAAACGGCTGACCCAGCGGCTGGATCTCACGGAATCCCAGCAAGAGCAGTTGCGCCCGATCGTGGAGGCGGCGGACCAGGAGATGCGCCGCCTGCGCCGGGATAATTTTCGCGAGACGCTGCGGGTTTCCGATGACATGAACACCCGGGTGGCGGCCATTCTTACGCCGGAGCAACAGGCCAAGCTGGAGGAGATGCAGCGGGAGACCCGCGAACGCTGGGCGCAGGACCGTCAGCGACGTTGGGGCGAGGGACCGCCGAATGGCGAGATGCGGCGGGAACGGCCGCGGCCGCCGCCGGACAACTGAGCCGCGCACTTTACAGTTGAATGCGCGCGCATGCGGCCTACGGTCCGCAGCGGCCAGGTGCCATGCATGGGCAGGCGCGTGAACTCCGCCAGGACCGGAAGGTAGCAACGGCAACGACGTTCTCCCAGTGCCGTGGAGTGCCTGGCCACTTATTTTTATTTTGGATTTGCGCTTCCGGGGTTTGGATTTGGGCTAGCGCACGGTGTCTAGCTCCTACCAAGTCATCGCGCGCAAGTGGCGGCCCCAGACGTTTGCCGACGTCGTCGGCCAGGACCATGTGGTGCGAACCCTGCGCAATGCCATCGGGCGGAACCGGATCGCGCACGCCTACCTCTTCGTGGGCCCGCGCGGCACGGGCAAGACCTCGACCGCGCGCATCTTTGCCAAGGCGCTCAATTGCACCGACGGGCCCAAGGCCGATTTTGATGTCAATGATCCGGTGGTGAAGGCCATCGGTGACGGCTCCTCGCTGGACGTGATCGAGATCGACGGTGCTTCCAACAACTCGGTGGACCAGATCCGCGACCTGCGGGACGACGTGCGCTACGCGCCCACGCAGGGGAAATACAAGGTCTACATCATTGACGAGGTGCACATGCTCTCGAACCAGGCGTTCAACGCCCTGCTCAAGACCCTGGAGGAGCCGCCGGAGCACGTGAAGTTTGTGTTTGCGACGACGGATGTGCAAAAGGTGCTGCCCACCATCCTCTCTCGTTGCCAGCGCTTCGACCTCAAGCCCATTCCCGCTGGGCTGATCATCGAGCGGCTCCGGAAAATTGCCGACGAGGAGAAGGTCAAAGTCTCCGATGCGGCGCTGCAGTGCATCGCCCGCATGGCGGACGGCGGCATGCGCGATGCGCAGTCCATTTTCGACCAGATGATTTCCTTTTGCGGCGCGGAGATTGCCGAGGCCGACGTGCTCGACGTTTACGGTTTGGTCTCGGCGGAAAAGATCGCCGCGTTGGCCGCCGCGGTGGCGGCGGGCGACCACCCGGGCATCGTGGCGCTGGTGGACGAATGCGATGCGGCCGGGCGCGATCTCGTGCGGCTGCTGGCCGATTTGCAGGCGCTCGTGCGCCAGGCGCTGCTCGATGCCATCGCCAAGGGTGGACGCAGCGAACTGCTGGGTGGCGTCGCCCTGACCACGGAGCAACTGACGAGACTGCTGGACGGGTTGCGCGAGGGTGAAGGCAGCGTGAAGCTGGGTCTGGCCGAGAAAATCAACTTTGAGGTCACGCTGCTCAAGGCCGTCGAGGCCAGCCGCGCGCGCGCGATTGACAGCCTGATCAAGGAACTGGCGGCCTTGGCCGACGAGGTGCCCGTCTCCAGCGAAAAAAAAAAGGACTGATTGACCGGCTGGAGGCCCGGTTGGCGAATTTGCCGCCGACGGTCGTGAAAGAGACTTCCCGGGCAGAGCCCCCAGTTGAGACAATGGAGGCGACTCCGCTCGGGGCCGTGACGTTGGAGGACGATACGCCTTCCTTTTGGCCGGATGCGGCGGCGGAGGAGATGTATCTGGTTGAGCAAAAGTCGCAAAATCGAACCCCGCCGCCGCCGCCGGCCGACGCTCCGGAAGAGACGGTCGAGCCGAGTTCGCCGCTCCCGGCGCTGGATGACCTGGTAAAACAGATCCCCGTCCCCGTCCGGGAGACATTGGACGAACTTTTTCGCGCCAAGTTCGTCAAGGTTCAGCGCGTGCCGAAGTCGGCGCTGCGCGGTTGAGCCTGAACTACACCGGCCAGTGGCGGCCCAAAGGGATGCACCCGGCCACGCTGCGGGCGTAGAAGTAGGTTTCCACGGCGGCGGCATCGGGCGGCTCGGCGAGCGCGATGGCGGCCCGCATGTAGAGTCCCTCGGCGAGGCCCTCGAAAGCGTCGAGCCGGTCGAGGCAGGCTGCGTCCACCCGCCAAAGTTCGCCGGTCACTCCGGCCCGGTCGGACGGATCCGCCACGAGTCCGGGGTAGTCGCCCAGTGAATACAAGGTGAAGCCGGCGGCCGTGCGGGCTTCGCCCAGATATTGCTGCCCGGCGAGCCTGGCGTGGTTGGCGCCGCCGCGCTTCAGGGTTCCGTAAATAAAAAGCCGCATGACCGCCTGATTTTCCGGCCGTCGCCGGGCTACGGCGCCGGTTCGGCCTCGGTTTCGATCACGATGGCCGTGATGTTGTCGCGACCGGAAGCCTCCAGCGAGGCCTCCACGAGCCGGCGGGCGGGGTCCTTGGCGGCGGCGGCGGGGTCGGGCTCGCGGAGGAGATCGTGCAGGGCGCGGTCCCAGAGCCCGTCGGTCAGGCCGTCGGAGCAGATCAGAAACCGGTCGCCGGGCTGGTAGCCGACGGCGCCGACCTGTGGATCGATGAACTGGTGCCCGGCGCCGAGGGCCTGGTTCAGAGCGTTGCGCAAAGGATGGGAGCGCGCCTCCCGCTCGTTGATTTTGCCCTGCCGGCGCAACCAGCCGACGTGCGAGTGGTCGTTGGTCAGTTGGGTGAAGCCGCCTTCGCGCGGCAGGTAGTAGATCCTGCTGTCGCCGAGGTGGCCGAAGTAGAGCCACTGCGGTGTGAGCCAGCAAAGGCTGAGGGTGGCGCCCATGCCGGCGCATTCCTCGTAGCTGCGGCCGTGCCGGAGCATGACCTGGTGTATGTCGGTAAAGAGTTCCAGCAGCACGTCGGTGAAGCCGCTGGCGAGCCCCATCGCGGCCATGCGGAAGCTCTTCGGCATGAGCTTGGTGATGTGATCGACGGCGATGCGGCTGGCGAATTCGCCGGAATTGGCGCCGCCCATGCCGTCGCTGACGGCGAAGACAAAGTCGGTCTTGCGGGCGGAGGCCTCGCCGGTCTTGCCGAGAAAACGCAGCTCATGGCCGTCAAAGTTCAGGGCGAGAAAGGCATCCTCGTTATTCGGCCGCACGCGCCCGCGATGGGTCATGGCGGACCAGCGGAGCCGGCAGGGCGGGGGCGGGTTGGTTTCAGGCGACATCGGGGGCGGAGGGCGGCGGGGAGTCGAGCAGGGTGGCCAGTTCGAAATCAATGATGCAGAAGCGGCCGTCGGCGATACGGTAGGTCACGTTGCGCAGGAACGGATCATCGTGCCGCACGCCGTATTGCTCCAGTTCGCCGAAGAGTTCCTTCAGCCGCTCGTCGTTCATGTGGTCCACACGCGAGCCGCAGTTCGAGGTCACCAGCAGCAGTTTTTCCGGGACGGCCTCGATCACGCGCGGCACGAAATCGCAGCCCCGGGCCTCTAGGTGCCGAAGCACGCGGACTTCGTTGTCAAAACGCTCCTGGGCTTGATGCCCGCGGAACGTCTTGTGCACCCGGCCGTCGTAGCCGATGTGCACATGGGCGCGGGCGGTATCTTTGGCTTCGGGCATGGTGACAGAGGCGGCGAAAATAGGGACGATCTGAATCAGGACGGCGGCGATTTTCTCGAAAAATATTGTGTAAAGCAAATCCTGTCAGTGATTTTCGTCAAATCCAGTCATGGGGCAAGTTCCGGCTTTCGCTGGCATGTAAGGTGCTATTTTGTAGGTGGTCCCGGATCTCAGCCGCGCATCTCTTCTGCGGTTGTTGCCGCGGCCAAAACCCTACAAATCCACATCAACGCATATGGCCAAATACAAACTGGAATACATCTGGCTCGACGGCTACACGCCGCTCGCGAGCCTGCGCAGCAAGACGCAAATCAAGGAATTTGCCAGCTTCCCCAAGCTGGAGGAGCTGCCCAACTGGGGCTTCGACGGCAGTTCGACCCAGCAGGCGGAAGGCAAAAGCTCCGACTGCGTGTTGAAGCCCGTCGCGGTGTTCCCCGATGTGACCCGCCGCAACGGCGTTCTCGTCATGTGCGAGGTGATGATGCCGGACGGCAAGACGCCGCATCCGTCGAACACCCGCGCCACTATCCCGGATGATCCGGGCACTTGGTTTGGCTTCGAGCAGGAGTATTTCTTCTACAAGGACGGCGCGCCCCTCGGCTTCCCCGCGGGTGGTTTCCCGGGGCCACAGGGTCCTTACTACACGGGAGTCGGCTACAAGAATGTCGGCTCGGTTGCCCGGGAGATTGTCGAGAAGCACATCGATATCTGTCTTGATGCCGGCATCAACCTCGAGGGCATCAATGCCGAAGTCGCCAAAGGCCAGTGGGAGTTCCAGATCTTCGGCAAGGGCTCCAAGAATGCCGCCGACCAGATGTGGGTGGCCCGCTATATTCTGGCGCGCCTGACCGAGGCCTACGGCGTGGACATCGAGTGGCAGTGCAAGCCCATCCGCGGGCCCTTCAACCAGCCGCTCGACTGGAACGGCTCCGGCATGCATTCCAATTTCTCCACCGAGCGCATGCGTTCGGAAGGCGGGAAGGAATACTTCGAGAAGCTCATGGCCGCCTTTGCGAAACACATGGACGAGCATATCGCGGTTTATGGACCGGACAATCACCTCCGTCTCACTGGCCTGCACGAGACGCAGTCCATCGACAAGTTCACCTACGGTCTGGCCGATCGCGGCGCCTCGATCCGGATCCCCCACAGCTTCGTCAACAGCGGCTACAAGGGCTATCTCGAGGACCGTCGTCCGAACTCCGCCGCCGATCCGTATCTGGTCGCCGGCCGGATCCTCAAGACGATCCAGAGCGTCGCCTGAGCGCAGGAAAGTTCTTCAAGCAGCGCCGGCCCGAGAGGGCCGGCGCTTTTCATTTGTGCGATGATGAGAGGGAAGATTTTAGATCGCGCCCGGCCGTCGGAGCGGCTGTCGTCAGGTGACGTATGGCCGATCGCGCAACCTCCTCTCCCTGGCCGGGCCGGCTTGAGTGGCTGCAAGCCACGGTCCTCGCGGCCAATCTGGTCTGGACCACGTTGTGTCTGGGCGGTTACCGGCCGGAGACGATGGTGATCACCAGTGCGCTCACTTGTGTGCTGCTGGGCTTGCATCTGGTGGCCCGGACGATTTTTACCGGGGAGCGGCAGTTGCATCCGGCCGGTTGGTTTTTTGTGCCTTTCTTGGCTTACGCGGCCGCCAACGTTGTCTGGGTGACGCCGGTGCGCTGGCTGGGCTGGCACGATTGGCTGTGGTGGGCGCAGTTGGTGGCGGTTTTTTGGGTGGTGTTGAACGATCTCCGCCGTCCGTCTGTGCGGCAGTTGCTCATGGTCACACTGGCCGCTTTGGGCTTTGTGGCGGTGGTGCTGGCCGCGTATCAGGCCTATGTCCGGCCCGACTGGCTGATGTTGGGCAAACAACAGGCCGAGCAATTCATCGGCCGCTCCAGCGGGCCGTTTGGCATTCCCAACAGCTTGGCCGGGCTGCTGCTGCTGCTGCTGCCGCCGGCGGTCATGTTGGCGGTGCGCCCTGGAACGCTGGTCCGGCGGCTGCTGGCGGGTTATCTGGCGGCGGCTTTTTTGCTGGGCTTGGTGCTGACGGTGAGCCGCGGCGCGTGGCTGGGATTGGCGGTGGCGGCGTTGCTGTGGCCGTTGTTGGCACCGGACCGGAGTTGGCGCCGCCGGCTGGGGCTCGCGCTGGGTGCGGGGCTGTTGATCGTGACCGCGGGCTGGGGGCTTTATACGGCGGTGCCGCCGATGCGCGAACGCTTTGATGCGTTGGTGGCGGAGTCAGGCGAGCGCACGCGGCCCATCATGTGGCGCGGCGCCTGGCAGTTGTTCAGGGAAAACCCCGTCTGGGGCAGTGGTGCCGGCAGCTACAATATTGCTTTCGAAAAGCACCGGCCGGAACACTACCAGTTGAATTCCCAATGGGCGCACAATGATTACCTCAACACGCTGAGCGACTACGGCGCGGTCGGTTTCGGGCTTTTTTTTGGTGCCGTGCTGGCGGTCCTGTTCGGCTGTCGCTGGCACGCGGGCAAGGCCGCCGGGGCGTCGCCACCACCGCGGGGTTGGCTGGATGATCCTTGGGTTCGTCAGGGGGCGGTTTTCGGTCTCCTGGCCTTTGGCCTGCAGTTGTTCGTCGATTTTCATCTCAAGATCCCGGCCTTGGCCATGGCCCTGGCCGTGGTGGCGGGTTTGCTGGTGCCCCATGTCTGGCCGGCAAACGCCAAGCGGGAAGAAACACCTCTGGCAGCGAGAGTCGGCCAGTTCGGCCTGGCAGCCGCCTTGGTGGCCGTGGGGGCGGTTTTTGTGACGAACCACTATCGCGCGGAGGCGCTGCGTTATCCCGCCCGGCTGGCGATCGACCGGTTGGTGGATGTGGATACTGTCGACTATCGCGAAGTGCTGGCGCCGGCCTTGGCGTCCCTCGAGCGTGCGACGAAAATCGACGCTCGCAATGCCCAAGCCTGGAGCGACCTTGCCTATGCCACCGGCCTGTGGGCGCACGTTGAGCCGGAGAACACGCGGCAACTGGGCATGGAGGCCGAGGCCTACGCCCGGTGGTCCTTGTCGCTTTCCCGGGCCGGTGCGGAGCCATGGATTCGGCTGGGGATCGCGCTCAACATGCAGGGGCGCTGGCCCGAGGCGGGCGAAGCCTTCAGTGAAGCTTTGGGCCAGGCGCCGGCGAGTGCGCGGGTTTGGTTTCATCAGGCTTATCACCTGAGCCTTAACCCTATCACCCGGGCCGTAGCCCGTTCGGCGGTGGCGCTGAGCTTGCGTCTTGACCCGGATTATCGGCCGGCACAGGTTTTACGCCAGCAATTGGCATCAGCACCCTAACGTTACGCTGTGTTTCCCATGCATAAAAAATTACTTCGTTGGCTTTGGATGGTTGGTTTCGCCGCTTTGCTTTGTGCCGATGCCCAGGCGCAACAGCCGGCCGCTCCCGGGCAGATCAAGGCCGCGCGGGTGACCGGCTCGGTGTCAGCCACCAAGGATGGCGTCACCATTGCCGTGACCAGCGGGACCGAACTGTCCCAAGGCTACGTCATCAACACGGCAAAGAACTCCAGCGTGGTCCTCGTTTTCTCCAACGGCGCGACCATGAACCTTGCGCAGGAGACCTCGCTGGCCATCGACGAATTTACGCAGGATCCGTTCGCGGATGAGATCTCCGTGGCGCAACTTACCGCGGAGCCCTCTGCCTCCCGCACCCGGCTCAATCTCAGCCGCGGCGAACTCGTCGGCAATGTGAAGAAACTGAACTACGATGCCGGTTCGAGTTTCGAGGTCCAGACGCCGGTCGGCGCGGCCGGTATTCGCGGCACCACTTTCCGCCTCGTCTTCCGGCCCGACGGTAGCGGCAAGGCATTTTTCTCCCTCACCACGCTGGAGGGCAATGTCGTGCTGGCCTCGGGCTCTGTCAATCTGCCCACCGAAACCTCGGTGCCGGACAACAAGGAGATTGAGGTCATCTTCGACGTAACGGTAGATGCCGAAACCGGGGCTGTTGTTGTCGTAATGGATGGCGCCCCGCCGATCGTCGTGCGGGATGCTCCGCCCACCACGCTGGCGCAGTTGGTGCAGATGGTGCAACAAATTGCCTCTGCCGTGGCTGAAACGGTTGTTACACCGCCGCGCACGGAGACACCGCCACCGGCCGAAGGGGCTCCGCCCCGGACCACGCCAGGTGACGGTCGGGGTTGAGTGAGCACCCCGTGGCAAAGAGCCGGATCTTCGGATCCGGCTTTTTGGTTTCCAGTGATGCGGAGGTGGATTTTCTCATGGCTTCAGCCCCGAATCGGCCTAGGAATCGGTGACGATGGCTCACAAGAAGGCGAAGATCACGCCCTACCTCCGTTGGCTCGTGCTTTTGCCGATCCCCGCGCTGTGGTGTCTGGGTGCCCACTTCGGCTGGTTAAACTTTCTGGAAAACAAGGCCTTGGACTGGCGGTTCCAGTTCCGCGGGCCGATCGCCAGCCCGGTCAAGGTAGTTTATGTGGACATCGATTCGCAGGCGTTGAGCGAGATCGGAGGATTTCCGTGGAGCCGCAGCTATTTTGCCCGGGTGCTGCCCGCGCTGGTGGAGAAGGCCGGGGCCAAGGCGGTGGGAGTGGATATTGTATTTTCGGAGACCGGGGTGGCCGAGGCCATTGACTGGAAGAAGCGGGTGGAGGGCAACCGCGAGCTGGCCCGCTACCTCGCGCGCAACCCACCCGTGGTGGTGGCGGCCTCCTACGCGGCATCCGTGGACCGTGATATCAACGGCCGGTTGGTCTATCGCACGCTGCCACTGGTCAGCCGGCTGAAGGATATCGAGAAAGCGGAGCCGCCGGAAGCGCCAGCTTTCCGCATCAGTGAAAATGATCCTCGGCGGCTCTGGTCACCGGCGCTGGTGGGCCTGATTGATTCGTTGCACGGGGAAACGCGGATGGTGCCGGCCTATGCTCCGAGCTATGTGCGCACCTACCTTCATCTGTCGGTGGAGCTGGCCCGGCTGCATTTTGGCGTCGCGCCGGACGGCGTGGTGATCACCGACGACCATATCGATCTGGTGCGGCCCGACGGCGTGCGTGCGGCCCGCATTCCGCTCATCAACCGCCAGATGGTGGAGATCAACTGGTTTTCGCCATGGATGTCGGCCGAGCACAATCCGCGGATCAGCTTTTCCACGGTCTATCAGTATGCCGACATGCTGGAGTCGGAGGACGCGGCGGAGCGCAACGCGGCGGAGCGTTTCTTCGCGCAGCCGGACTTCCGCGGTGCGATCGTCCTCATCGGCCCGGTGGATCCGCTGCTGCAGGATCTGGCCGTGACCTCCTTTGATGAAACTCCGGTGCCGAAGGTCGGCGTGCACGGCAATATGGTGAAGACCATCGCCGCGGGGCTTTACCTCAACCGGCTTTCTCCCACGGCAAACCATGGCATCGTTTTCGGGCTCACGCTGCTGGTTGCCGCCTTCGCGGCCGCTGGCGGCAGCAAGGGCGCCCGCACCAAGCTTACGGCCGCACTGCTGCTCACCGCCTACACCTGGTTCTCTTTCAAACTCTTTGCCGATCACCATCTCGTGCTCCCGATGATCGCGCCGTTGGGGGCGGCACTGAGCACCAGCTTCGCCGCCATTGTGTGGCAGTTGATCGTGGAGGAGAAGCAGAAGGGACGAATTAAGGGGATGTTTGGCGCGTATGTGTCGCCGCAACTCGTGGAGCGCATGGTGGAGTCGGGCGAGGATCCGCAACTGGGCGGACACGACGGCGAGATCACGGCGTATTTCAGCGATATCCAGTCCTTCTCCACCTTCTCGGAGAAACTCGGTTCCGGCCCGTTGGTGGAGCTGATGAACGAATACCTGACCGCCTGCACCGACATCGTGCAGGCGCAGGGCGGCACGCTCGACAAATACATCGGCGATGCGGTCGTCGCCATGTTTGGCGCGCCGTTGCCGCTGAAGGACCACGCTTACCGGGCCTGCGTGGCCACCCAATTGGTGCACCGCAAGCTGGCCGAACTGCGCCAAAAATGGCGCGATGAAGGGGGCAAGTGGCCGGAGATCGTCTGGAACATGCAGACGCGTGTCGGCCTCAACACGGGCGTTTGCATGATCGGCAACATGGGCAGCCGCACGCGTTTCAACTACACGATGATGGGCGACAACGTGAATCTCGCCGCCCGCATGGAGAGCGGCGCGAAAAGCTGGGGCGCCTATACCATGTGCGCCGAGGCCACGCGCCTCGCCTGCGTGGAGCATGGCGGTGATCACGTCGTTTTCCGTCCGCTGGGCCGCATCGTGGTCAAAGGCCGCACGCAAGCGGTGCCGATCCATGAAATCACCGGGCTCAAGGAGCACACCAGCGACGAGGCCCGCGAGTGTTTTGCCCTGTTCGGGCAGGGGCTGGAAAAACACTATGCCCGTGATTGGGACGGAGCCATCAGCCTGTTCAAAAAGAGCGCGATGCTGGAACCCAACCAGCCCGGCGTGACGCCCGGCGTGAGCAGCAATCCCTCGCTTGTGTATATCAATATCACCGAGCACTACAAACACGAGCCGCCGCCGGCGGACTGGGACGGCGTGTATGTGATGAAGGAGAAGTGATTGAGAGGGTGGATGGAGACGGACCGGCACGTCCCAGTGACGATCACGACACTCCCGCGCGCAGCGGGACTGGCGCGGCCACCACAACCCCGTGCCAGAGGCGCGGCAGTTGAAAAAATGGAGCAGCCGCAGTCCGGTGGCGCGGTAGCGCCGGTAGGGTCCGCTCTCCGAGCGGACCGCAGCCCGCCCGGATGCGCCGGAGGCGCACAAGGGCTTGCTCGCTTCTGGCGGGGTGGACCCTGCCTTTTCTGCTCCGGCTCAATTTGAAGCGCGGTGGTTGCTGCAAAGCAAAAGCCCGCGCTGGCGGCGCGGGCTTTGCGATTGAGGGAGGCGTGAACGCTTACTTCAGCAGCATGTCCTTCACCGTCTTGCCGGCGGGGATCATGGGGAGCACGTGCTCGGTGTAGGGCACGATCACGTCGAGGACGTAGGGGCCGTCGTGGTCGAGCATCTCCTGGATGGCTTCCTTGAGTTCGCTCTTCTTGATGACGCGCCGGCCTTTCACGCCGAAGCCTGCCGCGACCTTGACGAAGTCGGGGTAGAGGCCGGCGGGATTGTCGGGGCTGCCGATGTTCTTCTCGTCGCCGAGGATGGTGTTGCCGCGGATGCTGCCGTAGAACCGGTCCTCCCACTGCACGACCATGCCGAGGTGCTGGTTGTTCAGGATCATGGCCTTGGCGGCGATCTTCTCAATGTGGCAGGTGGCGAGCTCCTGCACGTTCATGACGAAGGAGCCGTCGCCGTCGATGTCGATGACCTGCTTGTCGGGGCAGGCAACCTTGGCGCCCATGGCGGCGGGATAGCCGAAGCCCATCGCGCCGAGGCCGAGCGAGCTGATGTAGCGGCGCGGCTCGTTGAAGCGGTAAAACTGCGCGGCCCACATCTGGTGCTGGCCCACGCCGGTGGTGATGATGGCGTCGCCCTTGGTGAGCTCATAGAGCATGGCCACGGCCTCCTGGGGGAGGATGTGCGGGCTGTCGCCGAAGCCGGCCTTGCCGTCGAAGGGATGATCCTGCTTCCACTTGGCGATCTGGGCGTGCCAAGCCTTCGTGTCGGGAGCGGTGAACTTCACGGCGGCGGCGAGCTCGGTCAGCCGGCCGAGGGCGTGCTTCACGTCGCTGGTGATGGCGAGGTGCGCGCGTTTGTTTTTGTGGTGCTCGGACGCGTCGATGTCGATGTGGACGATCTGGGCGTGCGCGGCAAAGTGCTTGGTGTCGCCGGTGATGCGGTCGTCAAAGCGCGCGCCGGCGCAGATGAGCAGGTCGCACTGGTCCACGGCCCAGTTGCCATAGGCGGAGCCGTGCATGCCGAACCACTGCATCGAGAGCGGGTGCGTCTCCGGGAAAGCGCCCACGCCCATCAGCGTGGTGGCGACCGGGAGGTTGGCGCGCTCGGCAAAGGCTTTCAGCTCCCGGTGCGCGTCCGCGGAGATGATGCCGCCGCCGACGTAGAGCACGGGTTTCTTGGCCGTGGCGATCAGCCCCAGCACCTGCTTCAGCTCCTCGTCCGTGGCCTTGTGCTCCTTGGCGATATAGGGGTTGGAGAATTCCACCGTGGCGGGAAACACCGGCTGGAATTTCGCCTGCTGCACGTCCTTCGGGATGTCGATGATCACCGGGCCGGGGCGGCCGCTGCGCGCGAGGTGGAAGGCTTCCTTGAAGATGCGCGGCAGGTCGTGGACGTTCGTGATGAGGTAGGAGTGCTTCACGATCGGCAGCGTCATGCCGTAGAAGTCGGTCTCCTGGAACGCCATCTTGCCGATGTATTTGGTGAACACCTGGCCGGTGATGGCCACGAGCGGCACGGAATCCATGAAGGCATCCGCGATGGCGGACACGAGATTGGTGGCGCCGGGGCCGCTGGTCGCCATGCAGACGCCGACCTTGCCGGTGGCGCGGGCGTAGCCCTCGGCGGCGAAGGAGCCGCCCTGTTCATGGCGGGGGAGGATGACGCGGATCTTGTCCGTCCGGGCCAAGGCCTGGTGCAGCTCTTGGGAGGCGCCGCCGGGATAGGCGAAAATGACGTCAACCTGCTCGCGGATGAGGCACTGGACGACGGCGTCGGCACCCTTCATTTCGGGGCCGATTTCTGGCTTGGGAAACGCAGCGGGAGAGGTCGAGGATTTCATGGTCGGGACAAAGGGTGCCGAGCAAAGCGCTGCCGGGGGGCGGCGGCAAGCCTCGGCGCAGGCGATTTGTCATAACATTTAGCCATTGGCGCGGCCGGCTCCGGGCGGCATTTTGCGCGCATGTTGAAACTGCTTTTCATCGGCGACATCGTGGGCCGGCCCGGCCGGGACCTCGTGCTGGACCGGTTGCCCCGGCTGCGCACCGAGCACGCCGTGGATTTTGTAGTCGCCAATGCCGAGAACGCCGCGGCCGGTGCCGGCATCACCGGCTCCATCGCACGCTCGCTGCTGGCCGGCGGGGTGGATGCCATCACGCTGGGCGACCATGTATGGGACCAGCGCGGCTGGGAAAACGAGATCGGGCAAATGGAGCGCGTGTGCCGCCCGGCCAACCTGGCGCAGGCCTGCCCGGGCTGGGATCACCTTGTGATTGAGTCGCGGGGCTTCCGGCTCGCGGTTTTCACCGTGCTGGGCCGGACGTTCATGGGGATGAAGGCGGAGTGTCCGTTTCTGTGCGCCGACCGGATGATCGAGCAACTGCGCCCCCAGGCGGATGCAATCATCGTGGAGATTCACGCGGAGGCGACGTCGGAGAAAATCGCGCTAGGCTGGCATCTCGATGGCCGCGTGACCGCGGTGTTGGGCACCCACACGCATGTGCCGACGGCGGATGCCCGGGTGCTGCCGAAGGGCACGGCTTTCATCTGTGACGTGGGCATGACGGGGCCCTACGCGTCGGTGCTGGGCCGCGAAGTGGAACCGGTGGTCAGCCGGTTTCTCGACGGCATGCCGCGCCGCTTCGAGGTGGCGACGGACGATGTGCGGATCTCGGGCGCGCTGGTCGAGATCAGTCCCGCCATGGCGCGGGCCGAAAAAATCGAACTGTTGACGGTCCGCTGAGGCGGACGTCAGCGGGCGGAGGCGGCTTCCTCGAAGACGCCCAGCCGGCGGTAACGCTCGTAGCGCGTTTCCAGGAGCTGTGGCACGGACAGGCCGCGGAGGTCGTTGAGGTGTTTTTGCAGGGCATACCGCAAGGCGGCGGCGGCCTGGCCCGGATCGTAATGGGCGCCGCCCATCGGTTCGGGGAGAACCTCGTCCACCACGCCGAGGGATTCGAGGGTGGCGGCGTTGAGCTTGAGGGCTTCGGCGGCCTTTGGGGCGGCGGCGCCGTCCTTCCAGAGAATGGCCGCGCAGCCTTCGGGAGAGATGACCGAGTAGTAACTGTTTTCGAAGATCAACACGCGATCGGTGACGCCGATGCCGAGCGCGCCGCCGGAGCCGCCTTCACCCACCACCACGGCGATGGAAGGAGTCTCCAGCATGGCCATCTCGCGCAGGTTCACGGCGATGGCCTCGGAAACGTGCCGGGCCTCCGACTCGATGCCGGGGTAGGCACCGGGCGTGTCGATGAAGCACAGCAGGGGCAGCTTGAACTTCTCGGCCAGTTTCATCAACCGGAGCGCCTTGCGGTAGCCCTCGGGCTGGGGCATGCCGAAATTGCGGGCGATCTTCTCCTTGGTGTCGCGGCCCTTCTGCTGGGCGATGACCATGACGGCTTCGCCGTTGAAGAAGGCGGTGCCGCCGATCAGGGCGCGATCGTCATTATATTGCCGGTCACCATGGAGTTCCTGAAAGTTTTCCAAGATCTGGCCCACGTAGTCCAGGGCGTAGGGGCGCTTGGGGTGGCGAGCGATCTGCACGCGCTGCCACGGGGTTAGGTGCGTATAAATGTCGCGCTGCGTGGCCTCGATTTTCTTTTCGATGGAGTGAATCTCGGTCTTGAGATCCACGCTGGTCTCCAAGGACTGCTGTTGCAGCGCCTCAAGTTGCTTCGAGAGCTCGCGCAGCGGCTTCTCAAATTCCAGCACATAGGTGGGCTTTTCCATTCCTCCTAGTTAGGGAGGGCCGTGGAAGCCTGTCAACGGGCAGGCTGCTCGGTTAGTTAATGCCACCGGCTTGCCCTTCGGGGTGCTTGAGCTGGTCCTTCCAACTGAGAATTTTGGCCTGCGCGCCGTATTTTTCGGCGGTGGGCTTGTCGCCGCGCTCCATCCAAATGCGGGAGAGCGTGGTGTTGATGAAAAGGTCGTCGGACCGGAGGGCGTGGGCCTTTTCGGCGGCGGCCAGGGCGGCGTCGAGCCGGCGGAGGCTGAAGTTGATCTCGGCCAGCGCGTGCCAGGCTTCGAATGAGTCGGGTGCGGCGGCGGTTGCACGGGCCAGCTTGGCCAGGGCCGGATCGGTGTCGCCCATCGAGTAGTCGAAGGTGGCGTCGTCGATCAGGGTTTGAATTTCATCAGGCGTCACGGGGTCACGGTAGCAGGGCGGGGGCAAAAAGAAAGGCCCGCCTTCGCCGAGCCGGCGGGCGGGCCTGTATTTTTGAGAATTCGCCGATAACGGATCAGCCTTGGGCGGGTCCGCCGACGATGGCGAGGGTGAGCCGCACCTCGGGGTTGACCTTGTCCTCGTTGCGGCCGGGCTGGATGCCGTAGTCGCCGCGCTGGATGGTGAACTCGCCGCGCAGCACGAGCAGGTCGCCGGGGACCTCGGGCTTGTTGATGCGTTTGCCGAAGGCACCGGCCAGGTGCGTCAGGCGCACCGGGACGCTGATCTCCTTGGTGACGCCCTTCAGCGTGAATTTGCCCGTGGCGGTGGCGGAGGTGGTGTTGCCCTCGGTCTTCACGTCGGTGAGCGCGCCCAATTCGAAAACGATCTCCGGGTGCTGGGCGACGTTGAGCCAGTTGTCGCCGTGGAGATGCTCGGTCATCATGGTGTTGGACACCTTGAGCGAATTGGCGGCGACGACGATGCGGCCGGTGGTCGCGGCGGGATTGGCCGGATCAAAGCTCACGGCACCGGACACCCCGCCGGCGGTGCCGGCGATCGGCTCGAGCAGCGAATCGAGGTGGAACTGGATGGCATTGACGCCCTTCGGATCCTTGAAGTCGAAGGCCGTGGGCGCGGCGCTGAGGCTGAGGCCGGTGAGCGCGGTGGTGAACAGGAGGGCTAGTTTTTTCATGTTTCTATGGTTGGATTTTTCGACGGGGAACAAAGGTGACGGCGAAAAGCAGGAGGCCGGCGGCCACGCCGAGGCTGAGCAGCTCGATGCCGGGGATGAATGCGTCCTGCCACTCGATGTATTCGATGCCGGTGATTTCATCCAGCTTCACCGTTTCGATGCGGTTCTTGGTCCAGCCCCGGTTGTAGCCGGAGGCCGCCCAGCGGGCGAAGGTGGCCAGTGCGATGAAGGGACCCAGCAGCCGGAGGAAAATTCTCCAGGCCGGGATGCCGGGCGGGTGGGTTGCGGGGGCTGAGTCGGAGGCGGACATCAACAGGTTAAGCCGGATGTTTGCCAGCGGCGGGGACTTTGCAAGCGGGCCGCTGTTTTTCCCGCGGGCCGGGTCAAAGGATCAGCATCGCATCCCCGTAGCTGAAGAAACGGTATTCGCGGGCGATGGCCTCGGCGTAGATCTCCTTGAGCCAGACGATGCCGTCCGTGGAGCCCGGCGTGAGAAAGGCCGACACCAGGCAGAGCAGGGTGGAGCGGGGCTGGTGGAAATTGGTGATCAGCGCATCGGTGCCGCGGAAATGGAAAGGAGGGTAAATGTAGATGTCGGCCTCGCCGATGGAGTCCGCCGGGGTCGCGGCTCCGGCGGAAGCGAGAAAATGCTCGATCGTCCGCACGGTGGTGGTGCCCACCGCGACGCGCCGGCCGCCGGTTTGGGCCAGGGCTTGGCGGGTGGCCGCCGGCAGTTCGTAGCGTTCGCAGTGGATGGCGTGCGCTTCGATCGTGTCGGTGACGATGGGCTTGAACGTGCCGAGGCCGACGTGGAGGGTCACATCGGCGGTGCGCACCCCCGCCTCCGCCAGCGTGGCGAGCAGCCCGGGCGTGAAGTGCAGCCCGGCGGTCGGCGCGGCGACCGCCACCTGCCGTGCCCGGTCCGCATACACCGTCTGGTAACGTTCGAGATCGGCGTCGCGCGGGCTCCGGTCGTCCCGGCTGATGTAGGGCGGCAGGGGCACGCGGCCGATGCGGTTGGCGACGTTGGTGATGGGCTCGTGGTTGGGCGTGGTGAACCGCACCAAGGCGGCGCCGTCCGTCTCCTTGGCGACGACTTCCGCGGCGAAAGCGCCGCCGGCCTCGGCGAAGGTCGCGCCGACTGGCAGGCGTTTGCCGGGCTTCACCAGGCATCGCCAGACTTGCTCTCCGTCCGCCGGGCCGGCCGCGGGTTGCAGCAGGAAACACTCGACTTGGCCGCCCGTGGGCCGGCGGGCGATCAACCGCGCCGGCAGCACCGCGGCGTTGTTGCGGAAGAGCGTGTCGCCCGCGCGCAGGAACTGGGGCAGATCGGCAAAGGCGTGGTGGGCGAGGGTGTGTTTGGCGCGGTCCACGACGAGCAGACGCGAGGCATCGCGGCGCGCGGTGGGAGTCTGCGCGACGAGCTGCGGTGGCAGATCGTAGTCGAAAAGATCGGTGGCAAGCGGTGGCACGGGTGGGGAATGGAAAGTGGGCGCATCACCTTGCGCGAGTTTTGTTTTGGTGACGCAAAATGACGGGAAGCCTTGTGGTTTGGGTCAACGTGCCTGACCTTTCAGGCGATACCCCGTTGACCCATGAAATTGATTCCCCTGTTCATTGCCGTGGCGGCGTTGCTCGGCGGCTGCGCCCACCGAAACCAATCGATCTTGTATCTTGATCGGACGAACGATGGACCTGAAAGCGCCGGGGCTGCGGCCATGCAGCCTTACTCCGGGACGACGGAAATTTACTCCGCGGCGGTTCCTTTCGAAAAAATTGCAGTCATGCTCCATCCGGACTATGTCCTGATAGGGGAAGCCATCTACGAAGACCAAGGCCCCGGTAGCCGGGCGAAACTCAGCACGCAGGCCCGGACGGTGGGCGCAGATGCCGTTTTCTGGCGGGTTTACAAACCGGGTTGGCGGCCAACGCCGTATGAATTGCCCCCCAAGCCGGATGACGGGTTTCTGACCCAGTTTGCTCCCGGCACGGGATGGCATTCCTCGTCGGACAAGCACCACGCGATTTTCTGGCGCAAGCGGCATGCCGCCGCGACGATCCCGACAGAGCTCAGCGCGAGATGAAAGGGCGGGACACGCGTGCCGCAATGCGGCACTGCTTGCGTTGGCGGACCTGTCGGCCATTTTCAGGTGACTCCCTCAATCCCCATGAAACGTTCCCTGTTGATTGTTTGGTTCGCGGCGTTGCTCGGCGGCTGCGCCAGCACCGAGGTTGCCCACCGCTATATCGACCACACCGCAGTCATGACCGAAGCGCAAAAGACCTCCCGGTTGCATCCGTATTCCGGCGCCACGGAGATTCAGGCGACCGAGACTCCCTTCGCGACGATGGCGGCCATGGCCGACCGGGGTTATTTTTTGCTGGGGGAAGCGGTCTATGCCAACCGCGGCAAGCTCCCGCGCCAGCAACTGGCGGTGGATGGCGCCGAGTTTGGCGCGGATGTGGTGACCTATTATGATGACATTGCCGGCCGGCTCTTCCGCCACGACACCGCGGCCAAAGGCGGACCGACATTCCAGGCCTTTGCCCAAGGTGACCCCGTGCCATCGGACGGGCACTTGGCCGGGGCGGCCACCGGCGCCCGTCCGCCGCGTTACTACGCCCAGTTTTGGCGCAAGGCCCAGGGGTGAGTCGCCGCGCGTCGGGGGGAAATGAAGGCTTGCGCTTGCCTTGGCGACGGGTTTCTTCCGCAATCCCCTCAGCGCCGAGCTAGCTCAGTTGGTAGAGCAACGCTTTCGTAAAGCGTGGGTCGTCGGTTCAAGTCCGATGCTCGGCTCCATTTTAAACCCCGTCCGGCGGTTCGCCGCGGCGGGGTTTTGCTTTCCCATGCTGTGCTGCTCCGGCCGGCAGAAGGACCTGCCGGCCCACCACGGGCCGTGCGCCCGGAGGCCGTCAATTCTCCGCGATGCGGTCGTCGGCGAGGCCGCCTTGCAACCGGTGGTGGAGGCGGAGATCCGCCACTTCGCGGCGCAGGTGGGCGGTGAAGAGTTGCAGGCGGCGGCGCACATCCAGGGCCTCGAGCACCTGCTGTTTCACGCCGCTGTCGTCGCAGAGGCTGAAGGCCGCGAGATCGACGAAGGTCTCGGGGTCTTTCACCGTGCGGAGAAAATCCGCCATTTCCTTGGGCACGGTGGCGCCGAACTTGCGCTTCAGGGCGATCAGCTTGGTCAGCTCCGTGCGCAGCCGGTCGTTGTCGCCGGGGTCGTCGCCCGGCTGGCTGGCGAGGGTGCGGATGCGCATGCGGCGGTAGGGCTGCTCGCTGACGACGCCGAGAAACTCCACACGGCAGAGACCCTGGATCAAAAGATTGGAGGTGCCGTTTTCGTTTTTCTGGCAGGCCCGGACGATGCCCACAGTGGCGACCCGGTGCGGCGGTTCGAAGGCCTCCGGGTCATCGGCGGCCCGGCCCGGGTCGATGCCGGCGACCGCAAAGAGCCGGTTGGACGCGAGCACCTCGCGCAGCATCTGCCGGTAGCGGGGCTCAAAGATGTGGAGGGGCAGGAGGGCCTGCGGAAAAAAGACCAGGTTGGGCAGCGTCATCACCGGCACTTCCTCGGGCACCACGATTTCCATTTCCATGCCCGGAGGGTAGGGGCATTGGCGGGATATTCAACTGTGTCAGGGAAATGTGACAGGCTTTGTCGCGGTTGAACCGGCTGTGTCACGAAGTGTGACAGGATGGCTTGAAACCGGAAGGCTCGGGTGAGGTGGCGCGGCGGTCTAATTTTTTAAACAATTAATATAGAAATATTAGTGTAATTGTAAAAAACGAGGCACGCACGTTGCTGACGATTGGGCACCATGAGCAAAATTTTAGGCATCGATCTCGGCACCACGAACTCCTGCATGGCCGTCATGGAAGGCGGCGAGCCGGTGGTCATTCCCAATGCCGAAGGCGCCCGCACCACGCCGTCCGTCGTGGCCTTCACCAAGACCGGCGAGCGGCTCGTCGGCCAAGCGGCGAAGCGCCAGGCGGTGACGAACCCGCGCAACACCATTTTCTCGGCGAAGCGCCTCATCGGTCGCAAGTTCACCGAGGTCAAGGCTGAGGCCGCCAACATGCCCTTCAAGGTCGTCGAAGGCAAAAACGGCGACGCCTACATCGAGGTGCAAAATGGCGACAAGACCGAGCAGTTCGCCCCGCAGCAGATTTCCGCCTTCGTCCTCGGCAAGCTGAAGGCCGACGCCGAGGCCTACCTCGGCGAGAAGATCACGCAGGCCGTGATCACCGTGCCTGCCTATTTCAACGACTCGCAGCGCCAGGCCACCAAGGACGCCGGCAAGATCGCCGGCCTTGAGGTCCTCCGCATCATCAACGAGCCCACCGCCGCTTCGCTCGCCTACGGCCTCGACAAGAAGAAGGACGAGAAGATCGCCGTGTTCGACCTCGGCGGCGGCACCTTCGACGTCTCGGTCCTTGAGATCGGCGACGGCGTCTTCGAGGTGAAGGCCACCAACGGCGACACCCACCTCGGCGGCGACAACTGGGACGACGCCCTCATCGGCTGGCTCGTGGACACCTTCAAGAAGGAAAACGGCATCGACCTCCGCAAAGACCCGATGGCCCTCCAGCGCCTCAAGGAAGAGGCCGAGAAAGCCAAGATCGCGCTCTCGTCCGCCCAGACGGTGGACATCAACCTGCCCTTCATCACGGCCGACGCCTCGGGTCCGAAGCACCTCAACGTGCAGCTCAGCCGCGCCAAGATGGAGCAGATCTGCGACAGCCTCTTCGAGCGCACCGTCGCCCCGTTCAAGAACTGCCTCAAGGACGCCGAACTCACCTCGGCCCAGATTGACGAACTCGTGCTCGTCGGCGGCATGACCCGCATGCCCAAGGTCGTCGAGCTCGCGAAGAGCCTCGGCGGCAAGCCCCCGCATCAGGGCGTGAACCCTGACGAGGTGGTCGCTATCGGCGCGGCCGTGCAGGGCGGCGTGCTCAAGGGCGACGTGCGCGACGTGCTCCTCCTCGACGTCACCCCGCTCACGCTGGGCATCATGACCGCCGGCGACGTCTCGACGCCGATGATCGCGCGCAACACCACCATTCCCTCGAAGAAGACCCAGGTCTTCTCGACCTACAGCGACAACCAACCCTCCGTGGAGATCGTCGTGCTGCAGGGCGAGCGCTCCATGGCGCGCGACAACAAGACCCTCGGCACGTTCAAGCTCGACGGCATTCCGCCCGCGCCGCGCGGCACCCCGCAGATCGAGGTCACCTTCGACATCGACGCCAACGGCATCCTCCACGTCTCCGCCAAGGACCTCGGCACCGGCAAGGACCAGAAGATCACCATCCAGGGCTCTTCCGGCCTCTCCAAGGAAGAGGTCGAGAAGATGACCAAGGACGCCGAGCTGCACGCCGAGGAAGACAAGAAGCGCAAGGAAGCCGTCGAGACCCGCAACCAGCTCGACTCCACCATCTATCAGCTCGAAAAGACCATCAAGGACGCCGGCGACAAGCTCCCTGCGGACAAGAAGTCCAAGGCCGAGTCCGCCATCGCCGATGCGAAGAAGGACCTCGAGAGCAACGATGGCGAGCGCATGAAGGCCGCCCTTGAGAACCTCTCCAAGCTCGGCGCCGAGTTCTACGCTGAGGCCCAGGCCGCCGCGCAGGCGTCTGGCGCCGCCGGCGCCCCCCCGGCCGACGAGGCCGGTGAACCTGCGCCCAAGAAGAAGGCCGCCAAGGAAGGCAACGTCGTGGACGCCGACTTCGAGGTCGTGGACGAGGACAAGAAGTAACTTTCGACCCACGGCCGGGGCGGGAGCGCCCGACGCTCCCGCCCCGGCCCGGTCAAAAAAACACAAACAACAACCCACCTCTCAACCCAAAACCCAAAGACATATGGCTAACGTCAAAATCAAACCCATCGGTGATCGCGTGCTCGTGCAGCACATCGAGGAAAAAGAACAGGTCCGCGGCGGGATCATCATTCCCGACAGCGCCAAGGAAAAGCCGCAGGAGGCCAAGGTCATCGCCCTCGGCACCGGCAAGAAGGATGAGAACGGCAAGATCACGCCCTTCGAGGTGAAGGTCGGCGACAAGGTCCTCATCAGCAAATACGGCGGCACCGAGGTGAAGATCGACGACGTGAAATACACGCTCGTCCGTGAGGACGACATCCTCGGCGTCATCGCTTAACCGCTGCGCGCCAAATCCCAAAGATTCGAAAATCCCGACTTATAAATCTTAAATCCTAAATTACTACAATGGCTGCCAAACAACTCATCTTCGACGAAGCCGCCCGCCACAAGGTCCTGCGCGGCGTCGAGCTCCTCTCCAAGGCCGTCAAGGTCACCCTCGGTCCCAAGGGCCGCAACGTCGTCATCGACAAGAAATTCGGCTCGCCGACCGTCACCAAGGACGGCGTCACCGTCGCCAAGGAAATCGAGCTCGCCGATTCCTACGAGAACATCGGCGCCCAGCTCGTGAAGGAGGTCGCCTCCAAGACCAACGACGCCGCCGGTGACGGCACCACGACCGCCACCGTGCTCGCCGAGGCCGTTTACAAGGAAGGTCTCAAGCACGTCACCGCGGGTGCCAACCCGATCTACCTCAAGCGCGGCATCGACAAGGCCGTCGAGGCCGCCGTCACCGAACTCGCCAAGATCTCCAAGAAGGTCAACGACCGCGAGGAGATCCGCCAGGTCGCGACCGTCTCCGCCAACTGGGATTCCACCATCGGCGAGATCATCGCCGATGCGATGGACAAGGTCGGCAAGGACGGCACCATCACCGTCGAGGAGGCCAAGTCCATCGAGACCACCCTCGACGTCGTCGAGGGCATGCAGTTCGACAAGGGCTACCTGTCGCCCTACTTCGCCACCAACATGGAGGCCCAGGAGGCCGTCCTTGAGGACGCCTACGTGCTCATCCACGAGAAGAAGATCTCCAACCTCCAGGAGTTCCTCCCGCTGCTGCAGACCGTCGCCAAGAGCGGCAAGCCCCTCCTCGTCATCGCCGAGGAAGTCGAGGGCGAGGCCCTCGCCGCGCTCGTGGTGAACAAGATCCGCGGCACCCTCAACGTGTGCGCCGTCAAGGCCCCCGGCTTCGGCGACCGCCGCAAGGCCATGCTCGAGGACATCGCCGTCCTCACCGGCGGCAAGTGCATCACCGAGGATCTCGGCCTCAAGCTCGAGAACCTCACCGCCTCCGACCTCGGCCGCGCCAAGCGCATCGTCGTGGACAAGGAGAACACCACCATCGTCGAGGGCTCCGGCAAGTCGTCCGACATCCAGGGCCGCGTGAAGCAGATCCGCCGCCAGATCGACGAGACCACCTCCGACTACGACCGCGAGAAGCTCCAGGAGCGCCTCGCCAAGCTGGCCGGTGGCGTGGCCGTCATCAACGTCGGCGCCGCGACCGAGTCCGAGATGAAGGAGAAGAAGCAACGCGTCGAAGACGCCCTCCATGCGACCCGCGCGGCCGTTGAGGAAGGCATCGTTTCCGGCGGCGGCGTGGCGCTCCTGCGCACCGCCAAGGCCGTGGACGCCGCTATCGCTTCGCTCGAGGGCGACGAGAAGCTCGGCGCCCAGATCATCCGCCGCGCCGTCGAGTCGCCGCTGAAGCAGCTCTGCTTCAACGCCGGCGTCGAAGGCGCCGTCGTGGTGCAGGCCGTGCTCGCCGCCAAGGGCGCCAACGGCTACAACGTCGCCACCGGCGAATACGAGGACCTCGTGAAGGCCGGCGTGGTGGACCCGACGAAGGTCACCCGCACCGCCCTGCAGAACGCGGCCTCCATCGCCGGCCTGCTCCTCACCACGGAGTGCATCATTACCGATGCCCCCGAGAAGGACAAGGCCCCCGCGGCCCCCGCCGGCGGCCCCGGCATGGGCGGCATGGACTACTGATCCTCCTTCGCTCCTTGCGGAGCTTCGGAGGACACGGTTCTCACCCGACACACTTCAAGGCGCGCTCTCCGGAGCGCGCCTTTTTCTTACATTGGCCCAGTTTGCCGTCGGCGGGTAGGGGAGATGGAAACGATTGCACCGTTGCCAGACGCAAATCACCGGTCCATCCATTCTGCCATGAAGCACCCGATGAAAATCAGTGCAGGTGGATAACGCTGTTCGATTAACGAATGATTAAGAATAGAGCAGAAATCGCTAGGGATATTATCCAAAGTCTCGAATCTCGACTGGTCGGATCATCGCTCTACCTCCGGGGAAGCCTCGCTGAGGGTCGTGCCGATGAAATGTCTGACATCGATATCGGGATCCGAAATCGTCACCTTACGAACCGGGAGTTGGCTGAGGCGGTGGTTTCTGTCATGGAACACTCTTACAGGATTCTCTTCTATGATTGGGCTAAGAGTCTTCTTCCAGAGGAATGCGTCATCAGTTTTTTCGTCGTGGACCTGCCCATTTTCTGGAGCATTGATTTTGAGATCATCGTTGATTCCGAGAAGCGCGTGCTTTCCCCGGATACCGTCACCAATTCGAAAACGGGGCATTTTCTGAAACTGTGGATCGCCACGGCAAAGCACCACGCTCGACACCATGAGAACGCTACTCAGGAGATTGAACGCCTTTACCGAAAGATGTTTGGCACCCAAGGTGGAAAAGGCGGTTCGACAGGCCGGCTCCGGAGCATCCTCGAAGTGATCGGTCAGGACGCTCCCAAGGAATATTCAAGCTTGCTTGAGGAGTGCGAGCGATTCCAGCGGAAGATCGAACAAGCTGGTGGCCCTTGATATAGTCGGCGCGTCGGCTCGGTTGAAGCCGAAGCCAGAATAGGGTCAGGTTGCGGAAATTGGTGTGAGTGCCTGACGGAGCCAGCAAAACGGGTCGGATTTAAACATGGAGCAATGTTTCAAATATCCGGTAAGTGGGAGGCGTGATTTTGCTTGGCGTGGATGACGCGGAAAATGACCACGCGTTCTCCGATCACTTGGTAGAAAATCTTGTAGGGAAATCGCCGCAGCAGCACGCGCCGAAAATTCCGGTAGTAGAGGCGGGACGTTTGCGGGTCGCGCTCCAAGTCGCGCAGGGCGAAGGCGACCTCATCGAGAAACTCATCACCCAAGCCGCCGCGTTTTTCATCATACCAATCCCGCGCCGATTCGAGGTCGCGCTCGGCCTGCGGGCGGACGAGCAGCAGCCAGATCATGAGCGTTGGCGGAGCCGCGCATGAACCTCAGCCCAAGGCGAGCCGGCGTCGGGGTTGGCGTCATAGTCCGCCTGAGCCTCGTCGAGCAGGGCTTTCTCGCGGGGCGTCGGCCCCACGGCTTCTTCCAGTCGCCAGAGCTGTTCGAGAATCTCACCCCGCTCCTGTGGGGAAAGTCGCGGCAGTTCAGCGAGGATTTCGGCTTTGCTCATTGGGAAAACGCTACCACGCCCACCCCTTATCGCAAGCCCCGGTTTTACTCCGGCTGGGTGGTAGGAGGACTGAAACGGAGTCAGATTGCGGATGTTGATGGCCCATACGCCATCACTTGATCGCGGCGCTCAGCGCCGGCCAGGCGCGGACTTCGGCGAAGCGGGGCTCGGTGTGGTCGTAGATCTCGCGCAGGCGGACATATTCCTGGTAGTCGATCACGCGTTCCGGGTGTTTCCTGCTCTGCACGACGATGTCAGCGTCGGGTGGGTAGCAGGCGACGTTGACCTTTTCGTAGAAATCGGGGTCGGCCCGGCCGGCGGCGTCCACGTGCGCAGGCTCGAGGCCGACATTGTTGGGCACGTCGGCGGCCTTGTAGCGCAGGTCCACGCTCCAGCGGATGTGGTCGGAGACATTGGGCGTGGAGCAGTGCGGAGTGCGGTTGGTCATGAAGACCGCACCGCCCCGCGGGCACGCGGCGGTGATGGCGCCGCGCGGATCAACGGGGAGGTCGCGGTCCTCGATCACGAGGAAGTCGGCGTTGCCGCCGGCATGGTGCTGATACACGCGGTCGCGATGCGTGCGCGGCAGGATTTCCATGCAGCCGTTTTCCCGGGTGGCGTCCACGAAGGGCACCCAGCAGGTGATGATGAGGTGCCGGTCGCAGTGTTCCGCGAGGTAGCCGCTGTCCTGGTGCCACGGCACGACGCCGCGGCCGAAATGGGGCAGCTTGGGCCGGATGCGGTAGGCGGAGGCGATGACTTCCTCCGAGCCGAGCAGCGAGCTGATCTTGGCGAGGAGCTGACGGTTCACCAGCAGCCCGAACATCTCCGGCGAGTAATAGCCGCCGCCGCGCACGCCCATCAGGTGCCGCACGATGGCATCGCCGGCCTCCTTCGAGTCCCGGTAGATGAGGCTGAGCTGACGGTCGAAGCCGGCTTCCGCGTGAAGGTGCGGCAGCCGGCCGGCAGCGTGCAGCTCCCGGGCCTTGCGGTTGATTTCGCCGTGGATCTCGCGGCGCAGCGGTTCGAGCGCGGCCGGATCAAAAACATCGGGCACGATGAGGTAACCCTCCTCGTGAAAGAAACTGACCTGCTGCGGGGCAAGCGGCGTGGGGTCGGCCATGGGTCGGCAGCATGGATTGCCGCCCAGGGCGAAGCAAGCCGGCGGCGGCCGCTCCTTGGGCGCAGGGCCCGGTGGCTTGACCCCGACGGCGGAAGCTGGCATCTGCATGGGGATGATTCGGCCCCTCGAATCAACCCTGGCCCGAGCGAAGCGCATGGCGTTCCGCGGGCGGTGGATCGGGCGCGGTTTGCTGGTGGCGGGCCTGCTGCTGTGGGCCGGTGCGGCGGCGGCCGCGGAGGCGTCCGACCCCGCGCAGGCGCGCGAACGCATCCTGCATCTGCGCGCGGAAATCGCCCGGCATGACGAACTCTACTTCAAGCACGCGGCCCCGGAAATCAGCGACGCGGCCTATGATCTCCTGAAGCGGGAGCTGCTGGCACTGGAGGCGGCGAATCCCGGCCTGCTGGACGGCACCGCCCCGGCCGGGCTGGGCGACGACCGCACCGGGCGGTTTCCGGTTTACCGGCACCGCGTGCCAATGACGGGGCTGGACAAGAGCTATCTGGAGGCGGAACTGCGGGCGTTTCATTCCCGGGTTTCCCGGCGAACGGCCGGAGTGGAGGAGCCGGAATTCACGGTGGAGCCAAAATACGACGGCCTCGCGCTCAGCGTGACCTACGAAAACGGGCGGCTGGTGCGCGCCGTGACGCGGGGCAACGGCGAGGAGGGCGACGACGTGACGGCCAACGCCCTCACGATCGCCGCGCTGCCGCGCGAGCTGCACCCGGCCGGGACGCGGCCGTGGCCCGAGGTGCTGGAGGTGCGCGGGGAAGTTTACCTGACCTACAGCGAACTTGCGCGGATCAACGCGGAGCGCGAGCAGGCGGGCGAGCCGCCGCTGGCGCATCCGCGGAATGTCGCGGCGGGCACGCTCAAAATGTCCGATCCCGCGGCGGTGGCGGCCCGCCGGCTCTCCGTGGTGTTTTACGGTCTCGGTGCCTGTGAACCGGAGGCGGTGCGGCCGGCCGCGCAGGGCGAATTGCTGGCGGCGCTCGCCGCGTGGGGGCTGCCGGTGCCGGAGGAAACCCGCACGGTGCGCGGCTGGAACGGGCTGCGGAAGGCGGTGGAAAGATTCGGCCGGGAGCGCGGCACGCTGGATTTTCCCACGGACGGAGTGGTGGTGAAGGTGAACGAACGGCGTTGGCAGCAGGCCTTGGGGGAGAGTCCGCAGGCCCCGCGCTGGGCGATCGCGCACAAGTTTGCGCCGGCGCGGGCCGAGACGCGGTTGCGCGGCATCACGATCCAGGTCGGCCGCACGGGGCTGCTCACGCCGGTGGCGGAGCTGGAGCCGGTCGAGATCGCCGGCGCGACGATCACGCGCGCCTCGCTGCACAACCGGGCGGAGATTGCGCGGCACGACCTCCGGGTGGGCGATGTCGTGCAGGTGGAGAAGGCCGGCGAGATCATCCCGGTGATCGTGGGCGTGAACCTGGCGCTACGCCCGGAGGCGGCGGTGCCGTATCGTTTTCCCGCGGCCTGTCCGGCCTGCGGCACGGCGGTCGTCGGTGCCGGGGAGGCGGCCGCAGTGCGCTGTCCCCATGCGGACTGCCCCGCGCAGGTGCGCCGGCGGCTGGAGCATTTCGCCTCCAAGGCCGGCGTGGACATCCACGGGCTGGGTCCCGCCTGGGTGGAGGCGCTGGTCGCCCACGGCCTGGTGCGAACGCCGGCTGATTTTTACCGCCTGCAACGCGCCGACCTGCTCGCACTCGGCAAAGACACCGGGCCGGTGAGCGACCGTCTGCTGGCCGCCATCGAGCGGAGCCGCGAGGCGGAGCTGTGGCGTTTCATCCACGGGCTCGGCATTCCCCGGATCGGAGAAACCGGGGCCCGGCGGCTGGCCGGCCGCTTCGCCAGCCTTGAAGCCTTGGCCGGAGCGGCACCGGACGAATGGGCGGAGGCGGACCTCGGCCCTACGGCCGTGGCGGCGCTGGCCGGGTATTTCGGGACACCGGCGAACCGTGCGCTCGTCGTGGAGCTGCAGGCGGCGGGCATCCGGCCGCGGGTGGACGCCGCCCCTGGTGCCGGTCCGCTGGCAGGCAAGGTCTTCGTGCTCACGGGCAGCCTGCCGGCGTGGACGCGCGCGCAGGCGGCGGAGAAAATCCGCGCGGCCGGCGGAGTGGTGCGCGAGGCGGTGAGCGGCCGCACGGATTATGTCGTGGCCGGAAAGGGTGCCGGCGAAAAGCTGGCCGAGGCCCGCCGGCTCGGCGTGCCCGTGCTGGACGAGGCGGGATTGCGGGCCCTGCTGGGCGAATCCCCGGCACCGTGATCCCGAAGCGCGGAGGGTGCGGCCTTGAAAGTCCGCGGGATGGATGTCCTGCATGTGGCCTCGGCGCTGGCCTTGAAGGCCGGCTGGTTTGCTACCTTCGACGACCGGCAGCGGGAACTGGCGCGGGCGGCTGGTTTGGACACGAACCATTGAGGTTTGCCGAAGTAAACTGCCCCGGAGCAAGTTTACCCGCCTCCGGCGGTGCCGAAGGCGACCAGGGCTCCGGGGCATGGGAGGGCTTGCCCGCCTTTGGAGGGACCGGCTCTGTCCGGTCCGCGATAAACCGGTGACAGCCGTCTTCCAACCGGAAGACACGGATGCGCCGGAGGCGCACAGGGGCTTCCTCGCCTCCGGCGAGTCGTCCCTCCAATCCAAGCCGAAGCATGCTTCGGGATATCGGACCCAATGCGAACGAAGCGACATGGGCTCCTGCCTCGCTCCCGTGGTTTCCCATCTTTTGGCCATCCTCACCAAATGGCCGGAGTGCAGACCGGAGCCCGCGGATGCCCTGCCTTTCGCCTTTAGTTTCGCGGGTTTGGTGTGTTTCGTGGTGACACCTTATGGAAGTGATTTTTCTCGGCTCGGGGACATCGCAGGGTGTGCCGATGATCGCGTGCGACTGCGCCGTGTGCGCCTCGGCCGATCCGCGCAACCACCGCACGCGGGCCTCCATCCATGTGGTGATGGACGGGCTGCACGTGCAGGTGGACGCCGCGCCGGAGTTTCGGCTCCAGTGCCTGCGCGAAAAGATCGGCCGCATGGATTTCTTCATCCTCACACACGGGCATGCGGACCATGTCACGGGTATGGACGACCTGCGCCGGTTTTGCGACCTGAAGGGCGGGGAGGCGCTGACCGTCTATTCGACCGACGAAGGCATCGGCCGGGTGCTGGCAATTTTCCCCTACGCCATCGCGGAGCGGCCGATCGCGAAGGGCTACGCGGCCTTCAAGCTGGAGCTGATGCCGCCGGTGCTGGAGCTGCCGCAGGGCACGATCCAGGCCACGTTGCTGCCGCACGGCGGGCTGAACACGCTCGGGCTGGTTTTCACGGAAAAGAGCTCGGGGCGGCGCTTCGCCTACTACACCGACAACAAGCGCTTGACGCAGGAGGCGGTGGCGCTGGCGCGGGGCGCGGATGCGGTGGTGCTGGACGGCCTGCGGCCAAACCCGCATCCCACGCACATGAGCATCCCCGAGGCGCTGGAGGTAGCGCGCGAGATCGGCGCGAAGCAGACCTGGCTCACCCATCTTACGCATCTCAACGACCACGCGGCCACCGAGGCGGAGCTGCCCGCCGGGGTGCGGCTGGCCTACGACGGCCTGCGGTTGCGGCTGTGAGCGGGTTTCATTGTGGCGCGGTAGCGCCGGTAGGGTCCGGGACCGCAGCCCGCCCGGAGGTCGGGCCCTACCTTTTGGCTACAGACTTGGTGAAACGGCCATGGCCACAAGATGGACACGGATAACCGCGGATTCGGGCCAGTCGCCCGGACTGATGGTCAAAGCACCCTCGATCAGATTTGTGTGCATCTGTGCCTGTCTGTGGTTTCGCACCGGGTAACCCGAACTCAGAACGACCAGACCCGCGGGATGATCAGCATCGCGGCGATGAAGCAGATGATGTTCAGGGGGACGCCGATGCGCAGGAAGTCGCCGAAGCGGTAGCCGCCGACGCCATAGACGTAGGTGTTGGTCTGGTAGCCGATGGGCGTGGCGAAGGCGGCGGAGGCGGCGAAGGCCACGGCCACGATGAAGGGCTTGGGGTCCATGCCGAGGTTGATAGCCACGCCGATGGCAATGGGCGCCATGAGGGCGGCAATGGCGTTGTTGGAGAGAATCTCGGTCAGGATGGTCGTCACGAGATACAGGCAGGCCAGCATCACGATGCCCTTGTGCGCGTGGGGGATGAACTGGTCCACGCCGTGCACGATGCTGCCGGCCAGCCAGGCGGCTGCGCCCGTCTGCTCCATCGCCATGCCCATCGCGAGCATGCCGTAGATGAGAAAGAGGATGTTCCACTCGATGGCTCCGTAGGCGTCGGAGGTCTTCAGGCACTTCGTCATGCAGATGAGCACGCAGCCGGCGAGGGCGCCGAGCTCGATGGGCACCCATTCGAGGGCGGCGGTGGTGATGATCGCGGCGATGACGCCCACGACAAAGGCGATTTTCCTCGGCTGCGGCTTGGCCGGCACGCGGGCGCGGTCGAAGAACATGAAGTCCTCGCCGTTGGCGGCGGTGTCGATCGCCTTGTCGGTGCCCATCAGGAGGAGCACGTCGCCGGGCATGATGGGCAGGGTCTCCAGTTGCTCGCGCACGTTCTTGCCCTGCCGGTGGAGGGCGAGGACGACCATGCGGTAGCGCTGGCGGAAGTTCATTTCCGTGACGGTGTGGCCGACGAGGGCGGAGTGGGGCGTGACGACCGCCTCGACCAGCGAGCCCTCGTGGGCGGCGATCTGCTCGAGGCCGAGGTTGAGTTCGGACACGAGATCGATGCCGGTCATCTGCCGGGTGTGCACGATGCCCTTCATCCGGCAGGCCATGATGATGCGGTCGCCGGCCTTGAGCTTGACGGCCTGCGGGTCGAGGTAGAGGGCAACGCCGTCGCGCACGACTTCCAGCACGCGGATGCCGCGGGTGCGGGTGAGCCCGGCCTCGTTGATGGTCTTGCCGAGCACGGGGGAGTCCGGCTGCACGAAGGCCTCCGTGATGTATTCGCGGCGCTCCTCGTCGGAAAGGATGGCGGTGAGCATTTCCCGCACGGGCAGCAGGCGCTTGCCGAGCAGGGAGAGGTAGATCGCGCCGATGATGGTCACGGGCACGCCGAGCCAGCCGAGCTCGAACATCGAAAAACCCGGGTAGCCGCGGGCGGTCACGATGCCGTGAACCACGAGGTTGGTGCTGGTGCCGACGAGGGTGCAGGTGCCGCCGAGCACGGCGGCGTAGGAGAGGGGGATGAGCAGCTTGGAGGGCGCGAGCTGCATCTTGCGCGCGAGTTTCAGCACGACCGGCAGGAAGACCACGACGACGGGGGTGTTGTTGATGAAGGCCGAGATGGCGGCGACCACGACCACCAGCACGAGCATGACGGCGGCGTAGGGCCAGCGGGCCGAGCCCTCGATCAGGCCTGAGATCCGGTCGATCGCCCCGCATTTGACCAAGGCCGCGCTGAGCACGAACATCGCGCCCACGGTGAGCGGGGCGGGGTTGGCGAAGACGGAAAAGGCGTTTTCCTTCGAGAGCAGCCCCGTGGCGATCAGCACGAGAAATAGCCCCAAGGCGGTGATGTCGGGCGGGAATTTCTCCCACACGAAGCACCCGAGCACACTGACCAGCAGCACAAAAACCAGGGCGATTTCCCAAGTCATCTCCACCTGCTTAGTGGGTGATGACAGGCTTTCCCAGCCTGTAATTACACTACGCAAACGGCTGATGACATGCGATATCGCCAAGGATCAAAAGAAAATCGAAATTTTGGCTTGCTCTAATTCATATTAAATCAATGTAGATTGAAAAAGTAGCCAATGAAGCTTTCCAAAAAAGGCGAATATGCGCTCCGCTCCCTGATCAACCTCGGCATCGCCGCGGAAGTGGGCCGGGATCTGGTGCAGGTTTCCGAGTTGGCGGAAAGCGACCAACTGCCGGTCAAGTTTTTGGAGCAGATCCTGCAGGAGCTGAAGGACGCCGGCATCGTCGCGAGCCAGCGGGGCAAGTTTGGCGGCTACCGGCTGGGGAAGCCGGCCAAGCATGTGACCATCGGCTCGATTGTGCGCCTCATCGACGGCCCGCTGGCCCCCATCGGCTGCGTGAGCCAGACCGCCTACGAAAAGTGCTCCTGCCCCGATGAAACCCACTGCGGCCTGCGCATGCTCATGCTGGACGTGCGCAACGCCATCGCCGGCATCCTCGACCGTTACACTCTGGCGGATGTCGTCGAGGTAACCCTGCGCAAGATGCGGCGCGACGGTGTGCCGCTGCCTTTCGCCGTGGATGTGCGCGATCCTGCGGTGCGGCGTTCGCGCCGCCGCCAGGCGGCCGGCCTCCCTCCTTCGCGACTCGCGGAGGTTGACGGCGTGGTTACCCAACTGCTCGGCGATTATTCCATCTGAAACTTTTCACCATGGACTCCACCATTCCCGATACCGTGCCGGAGCCGGCGTTGCCCGAGTGGCTCGCCCTCGTCCGCGAAAAAGTCGAGCGGCTGCGCTTTGGCGTCGTCCAGCTCGTGGTCCACGACGGCCGCGTCACCCAGATCGAGTGCACGGAGAAGACGCGCCTCGGCTCCTGAAGCCTTTCACCTACCGGCACCACCGGAGGTTCAACCACCAACATCCATCCTACTGACCCGACCACGGGAAGTTCCCTATGAGACCGAATCCATTCCATGATTCCCATGAGGAACTTGCAAAGAACCGCCGTCCGGCGGGCGCTCGTCGCCACGCTGGCGTTTTCCGCCTTCATCCCTCCCGCACTCCACGGCGCTGACGCCGGGGAGCTGTCGGCCCTGCGCGAGCAGCTCCGGCTGCTGGAGCAGAAAATACTCATCCTTGAGCGCAAACAGGAGCTCAAGGACGAGGCCGCCGCCGCCGCGCCCAAGCCGCCCGTGGCTACCGTCACCGACGGTCGGATTGAGCTCGCCTCCGCCGATGGCGGCACCTCGCTTCGCCTGCGCGGCCTCGTGCAGGGCGACTACCGTTGGTATGACGCCGCGAACAACCCGAACGACACGTTCGTCCTGCGCCGCGCCCGCCTGATCTTCGAGGGCCGGTTCAACCAGCTCTTCAGCTACGTGGTGCAGCCTGAGCTGGCCGGCACGATCCAGATCCTCGACGCCAACCTCAACGTCGCCTTCTCGCCTGCGGCCAACCTGCGGATCGGCAAGTTCAAGACGCCCGTCGGCCTCGAGCAGCTCCAGTCTGACCCCGTGGCGTTCTTCAACGAACGCTCCGTGGCCACCAACCTGACGCCCAACCGCGACGTCGGCCTGGCGCTCCACGGCGACGTGCTCAACAAAACCGTGAACTATACCGTCGCGCTGCTCAACGGCGTGCCGGATGGCGGCAACAACGTCACCGGCGGCGCCGACTTCGACGCGGACAAGACCTTCGCCGCGCGCGTGTTCGCCACGCCGTTCATCAACGCGAAGAATTCGCCGATCAACGGGCTCGGTATCGGTCTGGCAGTCAGCGTCGGCGACTATGCGACCGCCGCGGGACGCACCGGCGGCTACCGCACCGACGGCCAGCAGACCTTCTTCGCCTACGACGCCTCGGTTGTCGCCGCCGGTCGTGGTGTCACCTGGTCGCCGCAGGGCTATTACTATCACGGCCCGCTGGGCATCCTGGCCGAGTATGTCGGCTCCGCCATCGAGGTCCAGCGCCCGGGCTTCGGGGTGCGCGAGGTCAGGAATCACGGCTACAACCTCTCCGTCGGCTATGTCCTGACCGGCGAGGCCGCCTCCTACCGCGGCGTCACGCCGAAGACGGTCTTCAAGCCCGCGGCCGGCACCTGGGGCGCGTTCGAGCTCGTCGGCCGCATCGCGGGCGTGGACGTGGACGACGCCGTCTTCACCGGCCCCGCGGCCGGCCGCCTCGCCAATCCCAACACCGCCGCCACCAAGCTCACGACCTACGGTCTCGGCCTGAACTGGCATCTGTCCCGATCCGTGCGCGCCAACTTCAACCTCTTCAAAAATGAATTTGATGTCGCGCCCGGCGCCGCCCCGGCGGCCAACGCACTCATCGCCGACGACGAGACGACCTTCATCTCCCGGGTGCAGGTCTCGTTCTAAACCCAAACCACAACCTGAAACTATACCTCCCATGAAATTCAAATCCCTCTTCACCGCCGCCCTGGCCCTGGCCGTGGGTGCCGCCGCCAACGCCAAGGATATCGAGCTGCTCAACGTCTCCTACGATCCCACCCGCGAGGTCTATGCGGAGTTCAACCAGGCCTTTGCCGCCTACTGGAAAGAAAAGACCGGCGACAACGTCCGCGTGCGCCAGTCGCACGGCGGTTCCTCCCGCCAGGCGCGCTCGGTCATCGACGGCCTGCAGGCCGATGTCGTCACGCTCGCGCTTGCCGCCGACATCGACGCCCTGCACACGAACGGCAACCTGATCCCCGCCGACTGGCAGCAGCGGTTGCCGCGGAACTCCGCGCCCTACACCTCCACGCTGGCGTTTCTCGTTCGCAAAGGGAACCCGAAGAACATCCAGGACTGGCCCGACCTGATCCGCGCCGGGGTTTCGGTCATCACGCCGAATCCGAAGACCTCGGGCGTCGCCCGCTGGAACTACCTCGCGGCCTGGGGTTATGCGCTGAAGGCCGGCAACGGCGATCAGGCGAAGGCCCGGGACTTTGTCGCGGCCATCTACAAAAACGTGCCCGTGCTCGACTCCGGTGCCCGCGGTTCCTCAACGACCTTTGTCGAGCGCGGCATCGGCGATGTGCTCATCAACTGGGAGAACGAGCTGCTGCTCACCAAGAAGCTCCGGCCCGATGATTTTGAGATCATCGTGCCCTCGATCAGCATCCTGGCCGAGCCAACCGTGGCCGTGGTTGACCGGGTGGTGCGGAGGAAGGGCACCGAGGCGGTGGCCAGGGCCTACCTCGAATATCTCTACACGCCGGCAGGACAGGAAATCTTCGCGAAGCACTTTTACCGTCCCCACCTGCCCGAGGTGCTGGCGAAGTATGAGCAGCAGTATCCGAAGCTGAACCTCTTCACCATCGACGATGTCTTCGGCGGCTGGACCAAGGCCACCCGGGAGCACTTCGCCGACGGCGGCACCTTCGATCAAATCTACGTGAAGTAGTCCCTCCCGGGCGCCCGGCCCCGCACCTTCACGCGGACCACCGGCCGGGCGCAACCTGCCGCAACCCCAAATCCCTTTCCCGATGACAAATGTATCAAGTCGTTTCTTTTCCGTGGCGCAGGCCGCCGAGCCTGTGATCTTTCCTCCACTGGCCGCCGACCTGAACGAGCGCTTGGGCTCGCTCTACACGCTGTCTCAGCGTTCCAACTTCATCTTTGCTTCGCCGGTCGGTCCGTTCCATGACCGCTCGCGACCCTTCAACCTGCCGCGGTTTGTTTACTTCGGGCCGCATGCTTCCGATGAGTCCCCGCGGCTGGCGGTTTACGCCGGCGAGGATGCCCGCGACCTGCGCGGCACGCTGGCGCTGCTGCACTTGGTGGAGCGGCTGGCATTGGAGCCGCAACTGGGCCACGGGCTCAATCTTTCGTTCTTCCCGCTGGTGGATGTGCTGGGCCTGCAGGCCGGGGCGGGTGACCGCCGCCTGGTGGACGAGCACTGGGGATTTACCCGTGTGCCAGAGCTTTCGCTGCTCGAGAAAGACGCGCGGCTGCGCGGCTACCACGCCTTTGTGCGGATCGTGCCGGCGACGGACGACCTCATCACCGTGCGGCTGCGCAGCAACGAACTGCTCGGCAGCTTGGGCAGCGAACTGGTCACCTCCGAGGACATCGATCCGTGGCCGGTCCGGTTTGAGGTTGGTGAGCTGCAGACCCAGCCGACAGCCGGCCCTCTGACCATTGGGGATGATCTGCCGTTCCGGCCTTTCGAACTCACGCTGGCCTTGCCGGCGGAGTGGCCGCAACCGCTGTATGATGCCGCCACGGTTTCGATTTTGGGCCGGTTCATCGAACGTTACCGCGGCCACCGGGCCTTCGGCCAAAACCTCTGAGCCACCGAGCCATGACATCGTTCTCCCAGCCTTTGGTTTCGCGCGATTCTCGCGCCTTGTTCGGTCCGCTCCTGGAGCGCACGGGGCTTGGCCGGGGGCTGGAAGCCGCCGGGACCTGACCGCCTCCATTAATATGTCAACCGCTCTCGCCTCATCCCAAGCACCGAGCCGGCCGCCCGCCGCGCCATCGCGCTGGCGCGCGGTCAACCGCCGTGTGCTGCCGGGCTTTGGGCTGACGCTGGGTTTTGCCCTGCTTTATCTCAGCGTGATCATCCTGCTGCCGCTTGCCGCCACCTTTGTGAAGACAGCGGGACTGACCTGGGCCGAGTTCTGGGGGCATGTGAGTTCGCCCCGCGTGATCGCGTCCTACCGGGTCACGTTCGGCGCTTCGCTGGCGGCGGCGGCGTTCAACGTGCCATGCGGGGTGATTCTGGCCTGGGTATTGGTGCGCTATCCGTTTCCGGGCCGTCGGGTGATGGATGCGCTGGTGGACCTGCCCTTTGCGCTGCCGACGGCGGTGGCCGGCATTTCGCTGACGGCGATCTACGCCAAGACCGGCTGGCTCGGGCAATGGCTGGAGCCGCTCGGGATCAAGGTGGCCTATACGCCCGTCGGCATCTGGGTGGCGCTGACCTTCATCGGGCTGCCCTTTGTCGTCCGCACGGTGCAGCCCATTTTGGAAGAGCTGGAACCCGAGCTGGAGGAGGCGGCCGCCACGCTCGGCGCCACGCGGTTGCAGACCCTGCGCCGGGTCGTGCTGCCCGCACTGGCGCCGGCGATTCTGACGGGCTTTGCCCTGGCCTTTGCCCGGGCCGTGGGCGAATACGGTTCGGTCGTCTTCATTTCCGGCAACATGCCGATGCGCACGGAGATCACGCCGCTGCTCATCATCACCAAGCTGGAGCAATATGACTACGCGGGAGCGACCGCCCTGGCCGTGGTGATGCTCGTCGTGTCGTTCCTGTTGTTGCTCCTGATCCAACTGACCCAGCGCTGGTTCACCCGCCGGTCGCGGAGCTGAACGCAAAACCCATCCCATCATGGCAGGCTCCGCATCCACCCTTACCCATGTCGCCCGGCCGCACAGCCGCCGCGGTCTTGAAGACCCGCGCTGGCTGAAATACACGCTGCTGGGGATCGCGTTCGGCTTCGTGCTGCTCTTCCTCGTCGTGCCGCTCACCGCGGTCTTCGTCGAGGCGCTGCGCAAGGGGCTCGGGCTGTATTTCACGGCGCTGACCGAGGCCGACGCGGTGGCGGCGATCCGGCTCACGTTGCTCGCCGCCAGCATCTCCGTGCCGCTCAACCTCGTGTTCGGCGTGGCGGCGGCCTGGGCGATCGCGAAGTTCGAGTTTCCCGGCAAATCCGTCCTCATCACGCTGATTGATTTGCCGTTCGCCGTTTCCCCGGTGATCGCGGGCCTGGTCTATGTGCTGCTCTTTGGCGCGCAGGGCTGGTGGGGGCCGTGGCTCATGGAGCACGACATCCGCATCATTTTTGCTGTGCCGGGCATCGTGCTGGCCACGGTGTTCGTCACCTTCCCCTTTGTGGCCCGCGAACTGATCCCGCTCATGCAGGCCCAGGGCAAGGACGAGGAGCTGGCGGCGCTAACCCTCGGGGCCGGCGGCTGGCGGACTTTCTGGAAAGTCACGCTGCCCAATGTGAAGTGGGCGCTCTTTTATGGCGTGATCCTCTGCAACGCCCGGGCCATGGGGGAATTTGGCGCCGTCTCCGTCGTGTCGGGCCACATCCGCGGCGAGACCAACACCATCCCCCTGCATGTGGAAATCCTCTACAACGAATACCAGACGCAGGCCGCCTTCGCCGTGGCCTCGCTGCTCACGCTCCTTGCCCTCGTGACCATCGTTTTGAAAAGCCTGATCGAATGGCGGCATCGCAAATCCGTCGAGGCCGCCGCCACCGCCACCACCCGACAATTCGCCTCATGAGCATTGAAGTTCGCAACGCTTGGAAACATTTCGGCAGTTACACCGCCTTGGCCGGGGTTGACCTGAAGGTCGCCTCCGGTCGGCTCACCGCGCTGCTCGGCCCGTCCGGGTCGGGCAAGACCACGCTGCTGCGGATCATCGCCGGCCTGGAATTTGCCGACCGGACCGAAGACCCGGAGTCGGGCCGCGTGTATTTCGACGGGGAGGACGTCTCGGCCGTGCCGGCGGGCCGGCGCGGCGTGGGCTTTGTCTTCCAGCACTACGCGCTGTTCAAGCACATGACGGTGTTCGACAACATCGCCTTCGGCCTCACCGTGCGCGCGCGCGGCGAGCGGCCGACCAAGCCGCAGATTGCGGCCCGCGTGAACGAGCTGCTGCAACTGATCCAGCTCGACGGCCTCGGCGCGCGGCTGCCGGACCAGCTCTCCGGCGGCCAGCGCCAGCGTGTCGCTCTGGCGCGGGCTCTTGCCGTGCAGCCCAAGGTCCTGCTGCTGGACGAGCCGTTTGGCGCGCTCGATGCGCAGGTGCGCAAGGATCTGCGCCGCTGGCTGCGCAGCCTCCACGAGAAGCTGCACGTGACGACCGTCTTCGTCACCCATGACCAGGAGGAGGCGCTGGAGCTGGCCGACGAAGTTGTGGTCATGAACCAAGCGCGAATCGAGCAGGTGGGTCCGCCGCAGGCGGTGTATGACCGGCCGGCCTCGCCCTTTGTCATCGAGTTTTTGGGCAACGTGAACCGGCTGGAGTCCGGCCTCGACCGCCTGCGGGCTTCGGAGCGTGATGTGCTCTACGTGCGTCCTCACGACGTGGACATCCAGCGCGATTACACCGGCCAGCACGCGTTGGCGGCGCGGGTGCTGCATGTCTTCTCCGCGGGCAACTACGGCCGGGTGACCCTTGAGCGCATCGACACCGGCGAGACCATCGAGGCGGAGATCTCGCGGTCGCGCCTGCGCCAGTTGGAGCTGGTTGGCGGCGACAAGGTCCACGTCGTCTTCAACCACATCCGGCTCTTCCCCAAGGGTGAGTTTTACGAGACGGATGTGAGCACCCCCGCCCCGGATAATCCCGACCACTACGCCATCTGAAGCCATACATTCCAACCCACAACCAACCCAACATCCCCATGGCCAAGATATACAACGACATCACCGAGACTATCGGCAACACCCCGCTGGTGCGGCTCAACCGCACGGCGGCGGCGCACGGCGCGCAGGCGGAGATCCTGCTGAAACTCGAGTTCTTCAACCCCCTGTCCAGCGTCAAGGACCGCATCGGCTATGCGATGATCGACGATGCGGTGCGGGCCGGAATCATTGGCAGCGACACCGTCCTGATCGAACCCACCTCCGGCAACACCGGCATCGCCCTGGCCTTTGTAGCGGCAGCGAAGGGCCTCAAGCTGATCCTGACCATGCCGGAGACAATGAGCACCGAGCGGCGCAAGCTCCTGAAGATCCTGGGAGCGCGCGTCGTGCTTACCGAAGGAGCCAAGGGCATGAAAGGGGCCATCGCCCGGGCGGAGGAACTCCAGCGCCAGATCCCCGGCAGCGTGATCCTCCAGCAGTTCGTGAACCGGGCGAATCCGGCCATCCACCGCAAGACCACCGCGGAGGAGATCTGGCGGGACACGGGCGGCAAGATGGACATCCTCGTGGCGGGTATCGGCACCGGCGGCACCATCACCGGCGTCGGCGAGGTGCTGAAGGACAAAAAGCCCGGGGTCAGGATTGTGGCGGTCGAGCCCGATGCTTCTCCGGTGCTCTCGGGCGGGCAGCCCGGACCGCATAAGCTGCAGGGTATCGGGGCCGGTTTTGTGCCGGCGATCCTCAACACCAAGATTTACGATGAAATCATCCGCGTGAAGGAAGCGGACTCCGGTCCGGTCTCGAAACAGGTCAACCAGCTCGACGGCATCCCGATCGGCATCTCCTCCGGTGCCGCCGTGTGGGCCGCCCTTCAGCTTGCGCAACGGCCGGAGAACAAGGGCAAGCAGATTGTCGCGATCATCCCTTCGGGCAGCGAACGCTACCTCTCGACCTGGCTTTTTGCGGACATCAGTCCCGAAAGTGACTCCGTCGATGACTTGGTGGCAAACGTCGGCTGAAGGGCGGCCAGTTGTTCAACTTCGATTGATTCCGCGGTGATCATGTCATTCACAGAAAAACCATCCGTTGGACCGGCCTCGCCGTTTGTTGCAGACCTGCCTCAGCCTGTGACAGACAGTCGGTCGGGTGACAAACTCGTGCAGTGGTTCAGCGAAGAGGTTTACCCCCATGAGGGGCAGCTCCGGGGTTATCTCCGCCGCCGATACCCAAGGGTCCACGATGTGGACGATGTTGTGCAGGAGTCTTTTCTACGCATTTGGAAGGCTCGACTGGCGCGTCCCATTCTCTCAGCCAAGACATTCCTCTTTCAAATCGCGCGCCACTTGGTGGTGGACAAGGTCCGCCGCGAACGCGCCGGCCGCACGGAAAGCATTGAGGATTTGACGCTCTTGAAAGTCATGGATGACAGGCCTGACCCGTATGAATTGCTCGGTTATCATGAAAAAGTGGCCATTGTAGCCGGTGCTTTGGCCGAGCTGCCTGAGCGTTGTCGGGAAGTTTTCATCCTGAGAAAATTCAAGGGCGTGCCCCAGCGGGAGATTGCCTTCAAGCTCCGCATTGCCGAAGGGACCGTCGAAAGTCAGTTGGCCCGCGGCATGAAACTGATGGAACGCCATCTCCGAACTCGCGGTATCAATGGGTTTTCTGCCGACAAAAAATGATGCTGCCACGAGGCAGGATTTTTCACCATGTCCGCCGGTGTGCAGCAGGGGATTTGGGAAATTAGGTCGGCTGGGGGCGGGTGTTTTTCTTGTGCACGGCTTGTCGCATGGAAAATCGCAGGCCGGCCCCGTTATAGCCCCGATCCAAGCTGTTTGAATCATGAACATCCGGCCCAGCATTGTTGCCATCATCGGAGGCGGGGTTAGCGGCACCCTGATGGCGGTGCAGTTGCTGCGGCAGGCCCTGGTGCCGCTGCAGGTGTTGCTGTTTGAACGGATGACAGGGGTCGGCCGCGGCGTGGCCTACGGGACGGAAAACCACGAGCATTGCCTCAATGCAACGGCCGCACGGATGAGCGCGCTGCCGGATGACCCCGGACATTTTTTGCGCTGGGTGGAGTCCCGTCAGGGACAGACAGGTTACCCCGACCGGGTGGCCGGAGGAGACTATCTGCCGCGATGGATCTATGGCGATTACATCCAGACCTTGCTGGAGGAAACCATAGGCCGGGCCGGACCGGAGATCAGGTGCGAAGTGATCAAGGGGGAGGTGGCCGACATTGAGACGGAATCAGGCGAGGTGCGGCTGCGTTGCGGCGACGGTCGGGCATTTGTCGCCGACCGGGTGGTGCTCGCATTGGGCAACCTGCCGGGGGAGTATCCGATCCGGCGCTCACTGCCGGTTTACAACACGCAGCGTTATGTGCATGTGCCTTGGCGGCCCGGCGTGTTGGCGGGCATAGCGCCGGAGGCCGATGTGCTGGTGGTGGGCGCGGGCCTGACGTCCGTGGACATCATTCTGGATCTGGCGGCGTTGGGTCACCGCGGAGTCGTGCACGCGCTGTCCCGCCGCGGGCTGCGGCCGCAGGTGCATGAGACGCATCCGCCGTATCCGGCTTTTTTTGCCGCGGAGCCGCCGCCGGCCACGATCCTCGGCCTGTGGCGGCGGTTGCGGGGCGAGGTGAGGCGGGCGGGGCGTCAAGGCATCGATTGGCGGCCGGTGTTGGACGCCGTCCGGCGGGAAACGCCGGCCATTTGGTCGGCGTTGTCATGGGAGGAACGGGCGCGTTTCATGCGCCACGTGCGGCCATTTTGGGAAATCCACCGGCATCGGCTCGCACCGGCGGTGGCCAAGAAGATCGAGATCCTGCGGGCGGCGGGTCGGCTGAGGTTTTATGCCGGCCGGCTGGAGGCGCTGCTCGAGAGGCCCGACGGGGTGGAGGCGAGGTTTCGCGAACGCGGCACGATGCGCCGGAATGCGCTGCGGGTGGCCAAGGTGATCAACTGCACCGGGCCGCGCAGCGATTACTCCAAATACCAGCATCCTTTGCTCATCAATCTGCTCGCACGCGGGCTGATTGACCATGATCCGCTGGCTTTGGGCCTCAACGCGCTGCCGGACGGCACCGTGCTGGGCTATCGCTCCGGTCCGGTGGGATGGCTTTTCACGCTCGGTGCACCGCTCAAGGGCGTGCTCTGGGAATGCACCGCGGTGCCGGAAATCAGCCGGCAGGCCCAGCTTCTGGCCGGGAGGATTCTTGCCGGCTGAAACCTAGCGGCGCCGGGTTTGCAGTTCCGTGGTCTGATACCATCGGAAAAAGCTCACGGCGATGGCGGTGGTGGCGACGAGCAGGCCGCCGAGTTTCATCATGGTGCCGGCCAGCAACTGGTCCTGCGCGGGGCTGAAGTTGTCAATGATCCGGGGGGCGAACTCGTAGGTGGGGTAGAGAATGTCGTGCGAGAAGGTGATGTAGGCAAAGAGCGGCGTCATGCCGATGACGATGCCCAGTTGGTAGAGCATCTGCGCGGCGTAGCTGACGGGCGGGGCGATCTTCGAGGGGCTGAGGTGCGGCCACCAGTAGAACAGCGCGGCGCCGAAGAACATCACGTGCTCCAGCACGTGCACGAACTTGTCGCGCAGGGCCCAGTCGTATAGGGCCGGCACGTGCCAGATGCTGATGACCAGGGTATAGATGAGGCCACAGATCAGCGGGTGGCCGGCAAACCGTGCCAGTCCACGCACGCCGGGCCGGTCGAGCACCGGGTCCACCAGCCAGCGGGGCAGGCCGAGAAGGAAGAGGATGGCGGCGGGGTAGGTCAGGAGCTGGTGCTGGACCATGTGGGCGCTGAAGAGAAAACGCTCGCCGATCTGGTCGAGCGGCGAACCCACGGCCAGATAGAAGATGATCAACGCGGCGTAGAAAGCGCAGGCCCGGCCTCGGAGGAAGGGCTGACCGGGGGCGATACGGCCGCGCAGCGGGCCGGTGAGGATCGCATACAGCCAGCCGAGGAAGATGAGCCCGCCGACGAGGTAGGGTTCGTTGTGCCAGTGGCGCCAGTCGATCATGGGGCAACAAAAAGGCGGCCCGGAGGCCGCCGCAAACTTATCGGGGAATTTTCCCGCGGATCAGTCGAGGATCGAGGTCAGCGGGAAGCTGTCCTGGGCCCCGAAGAGCAGGAGGAGGACCCAGAGGGTGCCGCCGCCCAGCACGAGCCCGATGGCGAACAGGATCGTGCAGAACGGTTTGTCCCACCGCAGGTGCATGAAGTAGAAGATGACGAAGAGAAACTTCACGACGGACAGCACCACGAGGGTCGTGACGATGATCCAAGGCGCGAACGGGAAAAAGATCGCCACGATCTCGATGCCGGTGAGGACCGCGAGGAGCATCGCGATCTGCACGTAGAGCTGGTATTTGTTTTCGTCGGGCCCGTGGTCGTGGGCCGCGGTGGAGGCGGAGGCGCTCATGGTGGGTCAGACGTATTCGAGCAGGTAAACGGCGGTGAAGATGACGATCCAGACGATGTCAACGAAGTGCCAGTAAAGGCCCATGCTCTCGACATCGATCGCGTTGGACTCGTCGAAGGCGACGGGGCCGCGCGGTTTCGCAAAATGCACACTGGCGGCGGTGGTTACGGCCAGGCCGACCAGCAGCCAGATGCTGCCGCTGAAGAAGGCGCCAAGGCCCGTGCCGGCCTGGATGACGTGCACGAGGTTGAGCACGGCGAACATCGCGAAGAGGACGACGCCGGTGACGGCCGCGACGTGGAGCACGTTGCGGAGGAACCAGGTGCGGTCCTTGGCGGTGTCCCGCGGCTGGAACGAGCGCACATACATCATGATCAGCCAGAGGACGCCGATGGCGACGTGGGTGCCGTGGGTGCCGGTGAGGGTGTAGAAGGTCGAGCCGAAGAGGCTGTTGGTGAGGGTGAAGTTGCGGTCCTTCACGAAGTGGTCGAACTCGTAAACCTGGCACCAGAGGAAGATGGCGCCGAAGACGATCGTGGTGAGCAGCGACCAGCGCATGCTCTTGAGGTTGCCCTTCTGGATGGCGTTCACCGCCAGCGCCATCATGAGCGACGACATCAGCAGGATGAAGGTGGAGAAGGAGGTGAGCTCGATCGAGAAGATGTCCTGGGCGGCCGGCGCACCCGGGGGCGGATGCAGACGATAGACCAGATGGGTCGCGATCAGCATGCCGAAGAACATGCAGTCCGAGGCAAGAAACGTCCACATGAGGAGTTTCTTGTTCGGGATGCCGGTCGACGTCGTGTGATCGTGGTGATGATCGATGGGGGCGTGGGCCGCGTGGCTGCTCATGATTTGAGATCCTCCTCGTTCGGCTGGATGTGGTAGCCCTCGTTGCCTTCCATGGCCCAGAGGTAGATGCCGATCAGCATGATGGCGCCGCCCGCGAGGGCGACCGGCAGCTTGTGGCCGTAATCCACGGCGCAGACGCCGATGGCGCCGATCAGGATGCCGACGCTGGTGACGAACGGGTAAATGGACTGGAAGGGCATGTGGATGCCGCCGTGGGCCGCGTCTTCCTTGGCGTGCTCGGCCTTTTCCTTGGCGATCTCCTCCTTGTGTTCCTTCTCATACCACCAGGCGTCGCGGGCATGGACGGTGGGGGTGACGGCGAAGTTGTATTCCGGCGGGGGGCTGGGCAGGGACCATTCGAGGGTGCGGCCGTCCCAGTAATCGCGCTTCACCTTCTCGCCGCGGAAGTAGGTGTAAACCATCACGGCGAAGTAAACGAAGATGCCGAGACCGAGGATCATGGCACCGACGGTCGCGATGAAGTTGGGGGCGTTCCAGCCGAGGTTCTCGTCGTAGGTGAACGTGCGGCGGGGCATGCCGTTCAGGCCGAGGAAGTGCATCGGGAAGAACG